>Ga0206107_1000018_pt1 | contig 248049 bp, 265 predicted proteins | sample 2B0metagenome_FD_148652 | JGI IMG/M metagenome (GOLD analysis project Ga0206107, IMG submission 148652) | Enriched microbial communities from leaf-cutter ant dump, University of Wisconsin, Madison, United States - 2B0 | ecosystem: Environmental > Terrestrial > Nest > Insects nest > Nest dump... | reverse complement strand
CCCGGTTGAGCGGGAACACGAGCCCGGTGAGGCCCTTGTTGTGCTCGGAGTCGATGTCGGTGCCGTCGAGGCCGTCGGGGGTGGACGAGGACCAGATGCCCCAGTCGAGCGCGGCCTGCCGCGGGATGGCGGCCTTGGCCAGGATCTGCTCGTGGTTGGGGTTCAGGCGGTGGACGGGCGTGGTGGTCACGGGTGGTCTCCCTCGCGTCGGGGTGCTGGCGAGGGGTAGATGTGCGGCAGATCTGGGCTGCTCCGCAGCACCGCAGCGTCTCCGCAGGCTTCTCCGTCGGTGGTCGGTTGCCGAAGCCCCTGGTCAGGGGGCTTTTTTGGAGGCTGGGAGGGGGCCTAACGGAGTAACGGATACGAAATACGATTACGTATATAAGGGGGTACACATACTCACCCCCTCCCCCAGCCTCCACCCTCCTAGAGGACCCCTCTATGTATGTATCTCTCTTCCCTATAGGGGTGGGGGTGGCTGAAATCCGCCCGCAGGTCCGTTGCTCCGTTTTTGGCCTCTGACCTGCGCAAACGTCTGCGAGCTGTGCTGCGGTCCTGCGGAGATGCCTACTCCGCAGGGCCTCGGAACCGGTACAGAACCGGACAAGGCCGGGCAAACTAGGTCTTGACAAGGGTTGCTACGCTCGTCACGCACGTGTCTTTGAGGCGCGGGTGGGGCGAGCGTAGCAAAGCCCGCCGACCCCTCCCGAGAGCAGCCGAACAGGCGCTCGCCGAGGCACTTTCCAGCACCCGAGGTCTTGACACGGGTTGCTACGCTCGTCACGCACGTGCCTCCAAGGTGCGGGTGGGGCGGGCGTAGCAAACGCCCCGGCCGCAGCCAGGGCCTAGTCGATCCGGTAGCGCTCGTAGCTCGTGGGGTCGATGGCGTACTCGCGGATCGTGGACTCGATCAGCCGCTGCTCACCCTGCGGCAGCGCCACGCCGCCGCAGTCGCCGACCTCGACGACCCCGGCCCGGAACACCCACGACACGGCAGACAGCATCGCCAGCGGGTCGTCCACGCCGACGTAGGCGCGTCTGCGCCACATCGCCCACCGCAGGGCTGCACCACCCACGTCGAGCATCGACCTGCCGGTGCCGTGCTCGAGCAGGCGGCCGACGGCCGGCTCCCACCCCTGCCCGGCTGTGGCGAGCAGCAGCGCGGACGGCTGCTCCAGTCCGCCCGCCAGGGCCGCGGTCTGCAGGCTCGCTGCCGGGTCGCCCGGTGCGGACATCACGAGGTCGCCGCCGCAGCGCTCGTCACCGAACGGCAGGCCCTGCGTCGTCAGGACGGTGCCGTCGGCCTGTGCGACCAGGTGTCGCCACGGGTCCGAGTCGGGCAGCGTGGCGATGTGGTCGGCGACCATCCCGCCCAGGAAGGTCGCCATCCAGCGCGGCGCCTCGTCGGCCACGTCTCCCAGGAGCAGGTCGATCTGGACGCGTCGTTCCGTGCTCACCAGCGGCTCGCACAGGGTCGCTGCCCAGCTCGTCGCCAGGATGGTCGGGTTGTGCACGGGCCTGACACTAACGGAGGTGGTTCGTACAGGTTCGCCCCTTGTGTCACCTCAGCTTTGGACGCGACGACACCCAACTTGCGGCTAGGTGCATAGGAAAGATGTGAGCACCTCTCCCGCACCCCAGATCGGCCTGCTCAACCTCCCGAGCCTGCAGTCGGCCCTGGCCGCCTGCGGCGTGCAGGTCGTCGGCGGCTCCGACTTCCGCGAGGCCGCCAAGGCGATCGCCACCGCGCTGCGTGACGAGCCCGGCATGCCGCTGCTGGTGGCCGACCACGCCGGGGCCGGGCAGATGCCGTGGCTCGAGCGCTGGCTGCCGACCACCCAGACCGTCATCGTCGCGCTCGACACGGTGGCCGCCGGCCTCGGCGACGAGCCCCGGCCCATCGAGGGCAACACCACCCAGGTGCCCCGCGCCGCCGCGCCGATCGCCGTGCCTGACCTGCTGGCGCAGGTAGGGCTGACCTGCCCCGCGCGACTCCAGTCCGCGTTCCTGTCCCCCAGCGGCCAGGTGATGGTCCGTGCCGCCAAGCCGCAGCCCTCCTCCACCCAGCCTGCGGCCCCGGCAGGGTGGGTGTCCACGTCGAGCCCGGCCGCGCCGCCGCAGGCCCCGGTGGTCCCGCAGCCGCCTGCATCGCCACCGCTCGCACCACCGACACCGCCCGCCGCGCAGCCCGAGCCCGAGCCCGAGCCCGTCGCGCCAGCACCCGCGGCCAGCGACCTCGACGACCTGGAAGCCCTGCCGGCCACACTGCCCGCACCCGTGCCTGCGGCGCCGACCGCACCAGTCGACGAGCTGCCTTCCCCCCGGGCACCACAGGCGCTCGAACCCACCGTCGGCGGCGCCCGCACCATCTTCTCCATGGCCGCCAAGGGAGGTGTCGGCAAGTCCAGCTTCGCCCTGGCCCTCGCACAGCGAGCCGCCCGCCTGGGACGGCTGCGCGTGGTCGTCATCGACGGCAACCGCGGCCAGGGCGACCTGCGAAAGTACCTGCGCCTGACGCGCGCGAGCCTGCCGACCGTGTACGACATCGCAGCCGGATCCGACCCGCAGTCCGCGATCGTGCGCCCCGCGGCGATGGAGGCGCACCGGCCGAACAACGACCGGCTCGACTTCGCCGCGATCTTCGCACCGCTGGCGGGCATGTCCGACCAGCACGTCGTCACCACCCAGACCTACGCCCAGGCCCTCGCCGCCGCCCGGTCCGTGGCCGACCTGGTGATCGTGGACACCCAGATCAGCGAGGACTCCGACACCTCCGGCCTGTTCGACGACCTGTGGGTGCCAGCCCTGACGCAGTACGCGCACGCGGTGATGGTGTCCGACCTGTCGATCGCCGGCGTCGACAACACCGGCGAGAGGCTGCGCCAGCTGCGAGACGCCGGGGTCCCCGCCGACCACATCAGCACGGTGCTGAACCGGGTCCCGCCGACCGTCGACTACCACCAGCAGCGCACCGCCGAGTTCCTCGGCCAGTTCGGCTGGTTCCGCGGAGCGGTCCCCGCCGCCGACGCCTTCGTCGCGCAGTCCAACCACGGAGAGATCCCCTGGGAGCAGCCGACCCTCGCCCCGATCCTGGACTCGATCCTGTTCGCCGTCACCGACCTGGAGGTGTTCGCGCCGTCTGCGCAGCCCACGCAGGACAGCGACACGCGCCGCCGCGGCGGGCTGTTCGGCTGGCTGGGCCGATGAGCGGGACCGACCCCGACTACCTGTCGGACATGCTCGGTGAGCCCAAGCGCCGCCGCCGGAAGGGGCCAAGGTCCCTGAGCCCCTGGGACGAAGCACACACGCCCCTGGGTCCGGTGCGCCACCGCCCCACATCTACGGTGGGACAGCACCACAACGGTGCCCCCGGGATCGTCGACCCGGGCGAAGTCGGAGACCTCCTTGCCAGCCAACCCGCCACCGCCGCGTCAGTCGTGGACGACACCGTGGTGGCTGGTACCGACGGACGGTCTGCGACCCGTGCAGCCTCCACCCGTGCCGCACTTGCGGCTCTCGTCCTGCTGGCGCTGTGCGCAGGAGTCGCTCTCCTGTACCCGGCAGCGTTCGCCGCGGCCCCGCTGGCGCCGCTGCTCTACGTGGTCCTGGTCGCGCTCGCAGACCGGAGGTCGGCATGAGCGCGACCGTGCGGCACGAGTGGATCGACACCTGGTGCGGGCACCTGCAGCGGGTGCTGCTGGCCGCCGGGCAGGACACGCCTGTCGCAGCGGGTGCCCGGCTGGTCGCGCTGCCCGCATGGCTGTGGATGGTTCCCGGCATCGACGTGGGGCGCAAGGCGCACCGCGCGGACGGGACCAGCATGCTCCTGCCGGTGCGCATCACCTGGGGGTCGGGCACGCACCTGGTGGCGCTCGAGCCCGGGACGCACCGCCTGCCGTGGACCGCGGTCGGCATGGGGCACTCCAGCGCGGGCGAGCTCGTCGTGGAGGTCGACGCCGCGGGGACGCACGTCGCACCGCCGCACCCGGACCTGACCCCGGTCGACCTCGGACCGGACAGCGCCGCGCTGCGCGACCAGGTGACCAGCGACGCGACCGACGCACGCTGGCAGGCCCGCATGAGCCTGGAGCGGATGGTCACCCGGGCCGTCGACGGTGCGCTGGCCAGCGTGTCGGCCGACGTGCTGGGTGCCCGCGGGCCGCAGATGCTGGTGCTCGACCCCACGGGCCGCGACCAGGTCATCGACCAGATGCTCCTGGGGCGCGACGGCGACGATGGTGCGGTCAGCAGGCTCATCGAGCGGTCGCTGGCCCCCGGCGCGTTCGTGCGCGTCGACCCGCTGCGCTACCTGAAGGTGGACCTGCAGCGCAGCGCGGAGGCGTACGTGCGCCGCGCCATCGGGGACCCGCCCATCGGCCGCAAGATCCGCCGGGTGCAGCGCTCCATGCCGCAGGCGTCGATCGACGAGGTCATCTCCGCCTACCGGCAGCTGCACCCCGGCGACGACCTGTCGACAGGGCGCGCAGCCCGGGCGCTGACGGCGTCCGCCGACATCATGGCGGTCGCCACCTTCCCGCTGCAGGAGGAGTACCTGCCGCACGACGGCCAGGACGTCGCGGACCAGGCGATCGCGAACGCGAGCGCCCACCCCGCCTGGGGGCAGCCGTGAACGCCCCCGCTGCGCAGCCGTCCGGGGGTCGGCTGGCGGACGCCACCACCGCGGCGTCGGCGCGACGTGCGGCGAACCGGCGACGCTCGGAGTTCCTCGCCTCGGTCGCGCTGGGCTACCTCAGCGTGCACGACGTCGTCGCCTCGGCGTGCACCGCCGACGGCGGCCCGCTGCTGCGGGTGTCGTTGACGCAGCTGCTCGGTGCTCAGCCCCACTGGGGCCGCTCCCGGGTCCGCGGCGCGGTCCAGCGGCTGCTCACCCTGCTCGGCGAGCCCGACACCGACCCCGCGACGCTGAACGTGGCGTGGCTCGTCGACCCTCGCGTCAAGGGTGCCCGCCTGATCGCCTTCGCGGACGCCACGTCCCCGGCCGGCCCGACCCAGCCGTGGCCCGGATTCCCGATGTCCCCCGCCCCCGCTCACCACAACCCCGCAAGACAGGACGCCCGACCATGACGGACAGCATCGTCACGCTGCCAGAACGCCCCATCCTGCAGGCCATCATCGACGCCTCGGGCAGCGAGCGCGCGCGCCTGTTCGACGACTTCGCCCGCTCCAAGAGCGACACGATGCGCTCGCTGGCGCGTCAGCTGTGCCGCACCTGCCACCTCGACCCGCTGCGCCACGCCGACGAGGTGTTCTCGATCGTCGCGATGCAGTTCACGAAGCTGATCAACTCGCTGTGCGAGAACCCCGCTCGCATGGACGCCATCACGTCCTTCGACGGGCACCTGTACGCGCACTCGAAGGCCCCGGTGCGCACCTACGGTGACGGTGCACAGTCGGGTGAGCGGCCCTCGGGCACGACGTCGCTGGCCCGTCGTCAGCGGGAGATGGCGCGCACGCACGCGGCGTTGCGCGTGGAGCTGGGGCGCGAGCCCACGCCGGTCGAGGTCGTCGAGACGACGAACGCCCGCATGCAGCTCAAGCGCAAGGACTACGAGCGTCAGGGCATGAAGTGCTCGGTGGAGGACCTGCAGCACGTGGACAACGTGCCGCTGCTGCCGGACGAGACCGACGCCGCCGTGTGGATGGAGACGGACACGGCCCTTGCCCCGCACGAGGCCCGCAAGTTCCTGGCGGTGCTCGGTGAGCGCATGCGGGCGACGGACACGCGGGCCGCGCAGGTGCTGGCGGCCTGGTTGGGCGGCCTGTACGACCCGGCGGTCGGTGCCCCGCGCCCGGTCGCGGAGGTCGCCAAGATGGTCGGGATGAAGGTGAGCGAGGCTGCCGAGCTCATCGCCGGTGTGCAGGACGTCGCAGCGCAGGTGCTGCTGACCGAGTTCGGTGTGCACGACATGAGGGAGAACGCATGACGACGACCCCGCACATGGTGGACCGGTTGACCGCTGACGTGCTGGCGGTGCAGCGGATCTTGGACTCTGCGGTGCCTCACGAGGACGTGGACGTGTGGACCCGTACCCGTGAGGAGCGCCTGATCGCGCTGGTGCACGAGCTGACGACACGGTACGACCCGACGGTGGTGCTGGCGGTGGTGGACCGGGTGCAGCGGGGCCTGGAGGACGGTTCGGTGCGCACCGCGCAGCAGCTGCACGAGGCGATCGCCGCGTCCGCGTGAGACCGGCGCCGCGGGTTGTCAGCCGGTGGCGCTAACCTGCGCGCACCCACCTCGTCGGACGTGGAAGGACGGCCGCCTTTGATGCCGAGCTCGCCGCTGGTGCCTGCGCAGGCGTTCGGCTACGCGCAGCGGGTGGTCGCGTGCGCGGGTGGCCGGGACGACCTGCGCCTGGAGGTCGACCTGATCGCGATGGTGATCGCGCTGACGTCGTGCGAGATGCCTGCGCAGGCTGCTGCGACGGTGGTCGGCGAGCTGGACGACCTGGTGCGCAGCGGGCAGGTCGGGTGCCCCTACGAGCTGATGGAGGCCGCCCAGGTGGCGGTCGCCGCACGGGCGATCTTGGAGTAGGCGAGCGTCAAGGGCCCGTGCCGCACATCGAATGGTGTGCGCACGACGACATCGACGCAGCAGCAGGCCGACCTGATGGTCGCCGCTGCCTTGCGTGCCCGCCGGGACCGGCTGCCCGTGGTGGTCCCCGGACCTGCTGGCGGGGACTGGTCCCGGGTGTACCTGCCGACGGTGGGGCACGGTGAGCACCTGGACGTGCACGCCGACCTGTCCGGGGCGAGCATCCTGGTGGTGTCCGTGCCCGGCGCGGCACGGCACCTGCCTCACCTGGCGGCGGTGTGGCTGCCTGCGGCCCAGGTGCTCGGCGACGCGTGTGCCACACGTACGCGCTGGCCGTGGCGCAGACGGGACGACCCCGACCTGGTGTCCGTGCGTGCGGGCCTGGCCCACGCCGCGGCTACGAGCACCACCAGGGTGGCGGTGGTGCACGGCTGGTCGTCGGAGCACGTCGACGTGGCCGGGCTCGGCGGCGACGGTGTCGTCGTGGCCTGGACGCCGACGCTGGCGGACCGGTGCGACCTGGTGGTCGTGTCGTTGGTCTCGCCCGACCGGGCGGTGACGTCGTGAGCGGCACGACCGCCTTCCTGCTGTCCGTCCCGCACGAGGCGGACAGCAGCCTGCTGCTGCCTGCCAGCGTCCACGTCCGGTTCGCTGCGGCGCTCGAGGCGTGGCGGCACGCGCCCGCCGGGTCCCAGGTGCACCTGAGCATGGTGGACGAGCTCGACCTGCCGGAGCGTGGCCTGCTGGCTCACGGTGTCCTGGTCGTCGGCCCGTACGTGGGCGCCCTGGGCCCGACTTCCGGTGCGTTGCCCTCGGGCCGGGTCGAGCAGTGGCCTGCGCACCTGGTGCAGGAGGTGCGCCGCCTGCTGGAGCGGTACCCGGGCATGCCGGTGCCGGACCCTCACCCGCCGCTGGGGCAGGTACTGTCCTCGGCGGACCCTGCCCCCTCGCAGCTGTTCCTGCTGGCGCGCACGCTGCGCACGCCGCACGGTGAGGTGCTCGAGCCGCTGTCCCTGCACGCGGGGACGGTCCCGGCTGTCGCGATGGCGGCACGCTGGGTGCACCACGTCGAGCGTGGCCTGCCCGTCAGCGCCCGCCCGGGTGAGCTGGTGGTGCTGCCGGTGCTTGACGGTCAGCCGATCGGGGACGAAGCCGCGGCGGTGTGGACGCAGTCGCAGGCGGAGCAGCCCGACTGGGACGACCTGGCTCGGGCGCACGACCTGCTGGTCGCGCTGCGTGACGGGGTGGTCCCGTCGTGAGGCGCGGCTCCCGCTCTGCGATCTTCGCGCACGCCGCCTCGATGTGGGCGCAGATGCACGAGGACTTCCTGCTCGCGCTGCAGGCGCACATGGACGCTGCCGACGAGGCCGCGCGCGGTGAGCTGTTCAGCGCCGAAGGCCGCCGGGCCGGGGTGAGCGTCGCCCGCCTGTTCGCCTGCAACCAGGCTGCCGCGGCGAGGTACGCATCGCCGGAGCTCGTGGAGTTCTGGCAGTCCCACCCCCGCCCCACGTTGGCCGAGTTCGAGGCGGCGTGGTTCGCCTCGACGTTCGCGTCGGTCGCGTAGGGCTGACCAGAAGGAATCATGAGCGAGTCCAACTGCACCGTCACCGTCCAGCGTCGAGGTCCGCTGGTGGTGCTGACAGCCACGAGCGACGACCCGGGGGCGAGCCCCGTCGTGCTGGACCTCCCTGTGCGTGACCTGGTCGCGGCCCTCGGTGGCGGCCGCCCGGCGGGCGGTCAGCGGTGCACGGTGCTGCCGCTGGCGCTGGCCCGCGGCGCCGTCTCGTCCGCGCAGTCACGCCTGGGCGCCCTGCTGGGCCCCGCCCACGACGAGGACTGGCAGAGCGCCGTCAGCGACGCCGGCTGGCACCTGTCGGAGGCGGCGGCGCTGCTGGCCGGGCTGCGGGACTCCAGCGGGCACCGTGCCGCACATCTGGACGGGGTACCGACCGTGACCGGGAGGCCAGCATGAGCAACCGTCTGAACGCCTGCTTGACGGCGACGAGCAACCCGTACCTGGCTGGCGGGCTGCCGCTGGTCGGCCAGATCGAGCTGCTCGAGATCGCTGCCGACGGTTCCCTGGTCCGCGGGGTGTGGCGCACCCGCCTCGACGACGGCACGTTCGGTTCCCCCGTCGAGGTGCGCGACCCGCAGTTCGTGCACCTGCCGTCGACGCGCCCGGGCGATGTCGTGTCCGCGACGGCGGCCGCACTGCAGGCGCGCGCCACTGTCGCGGTGCAGGACCTGCTGGACACCCTCGACGAGGTCGAGAGCCTCAGCGCCCGCGCCCGTGACATCGCCAGGGCGGTCCTCGACGCGGTGGGGCGGGACTCATGAGCACGCTCGGCACGGTGACGGTCTCCCGCCGCGGCGGCGACACGGTCACCGACCTGACCGCGGACGGCGGCGGGGCTGCGCGGGTCGACGGCGTGCTGGAGCTGGCGCGTGCGCTGGCTGGTGCCCTGCGCACCATGGACCCGGCCGTCGCGTCGCTGCACGTGGTGCTGCACGGGCCGCAGTCGGCTGAGGGCATGCCGCGCGACGCGGTGTGGATGATCGCCCGCGAGCTGCACCTGCAGTACGTGGGCGCCCCGAACACCTTCGACCAGGTCGCCGACGGCTGGGTGGCGACGACGCGGGCGATGCTCGCCGCGGCCGGAGTGGTGGACCTGCGCGAGGCGTCCACGCCGGCCCAGCGGGTGGCGTTCGCGCGGGCCGTGTACGACAAGATGACCGAGTCGACGGGCCGGTTCGACACCTCGACGCAGCGCGGCGCGCACCTGGCGTTCGCCGAGCGGCTGCTGGGTCGTGCACGGGCGGTGGCTGTCGCCGCACTGAGCGCGGCCGACGATGACGGCGCCGCTGCCTGAGAGGCGCTGCCGCACATACGGGTGGTGGTCGAACCGTCTACCCGCCTGGAGCACCTGTGAGCGAGCACGCCCTGACCGACGAGCAGCGGGCGATCGTCGACGCTGTCGCGGCCGGTCGGACCGTCGTGGTGCGTGCCCTGGCGGGCACCGGCAAGACCTCGACCCTGGTCGCGGTCGCCCGTCACCTGCAGGAGACGGCCCCGCAGCGGCGGGTGCTGTACCTGGCGTTCAACAAGGTGACCGCGGACGAGGCGCGTTCGCGGATGCCGTCGAACGTGCAGGCGCTGACGTCGAACTCGATGGCGCGCCGTGGCGGACCGGCCCACGTCGGGCGACGGGTCAAGCCGCAGCAGGTGCGTGTACGCGACCTGGTGGAGCGGCTCGCGGTGCGCACCGACGTGTTCGTCGGGACTACCAAGGTGGCCACCCCGCTGGACCTGGGACGTCTGGCGGTGCGCACCATGGAGCGCTGGTGCCAGTCGGCTGCCGAGCTGCCCGAGGCGGCGCACGTCCCGGCGGTGACGCCCGGTGACGGCGGTGAGGTGCAGCGGGCGCTCGAGCAGGTGCGCTACCTCGCCGAGAGCACCGCCACAGGTGACCCGGGCGCGACCGGTGAGGCTGCCGTGGCTGACGCGTGGGCGCAGGTGACCCGGCGGGTCCTGGCGATCGTGGGTGACTGGTGGTCGGAGGTCATGGACCCCGACTCGGACCTGCCGATCTCGTTCGACCAGGAGGTCAAGGCGTGGGCGCTGACGCACCCGCGCTTCGACCGTCCGGGTTCGGGTGCGTCTGGCCCGGTGGACCTGGTGCTCATGGACGAGTGCCAGGACACCAACGAGGTGCTGGGTGCGCTGGTGCAGGAGCAGAGCATCCAGCAGGTGTACGTCGGTGATCAGAACCAGGCGATCTACGGGTGGCGCGGTGCGGTGGACTACCTGGACCGGGTGACCGGTGAGGTGGAGCTGGCGCTGACGGCGTCGTGGCGGTTCGGTCCGCAGGTGGCGCACGTCGCGAACGCGTTCCTGTCTCTGCTCGGCACGCGTGAGCGGGTCGTCGGCAAGGGACCGTCGGCGACCATCGGCCGGGTGCCGGACCCGGACGCGGTGGTGTGCCGCACGAATGCGGGCCTGCTCGAGGCTGCGGTCGAGGCTGACCGTGCGGGCAAGACGGTCGGTGTGCCCAAGGGCATGAAGCGTGAGCTGAAGGTTCTGGCGGAGACGGTCGGGTGGCTGCGTGACGGTGGTCGCCGTCCGATGGTGGTGCATGAGGACCTGGCGGAGTTCCGCTCTTGGGCGCAGGTGCTCAAGGAGTCGGTGGAGGAGCCGTCGGGCCCGGTGGCTCGGCTGGTGAAGCTGGTCGATGCCGTGCCGCTGCCGACGTTGCTGCGCCTGGTGGAGCGGCTGGTGGAGGTGGACCAGGCGTTCAAGGGTCGGCCCACGTGGGACGTGATGGTCACGACGGCGCACAAGGCGAAGGGCTTGGAGTGGGACCGGGTGCAGGTTGCGGGCGACTTCCCGCAGCCGCGCAGCGTGGACGGCGCCCGGGTTCCGGGTCGTGGCCTGGGGGACGTGGAGATGGCGGGTGGGCTGGTGCTGCCGTCGCCGGAGAACTTGCGTCTGGCGTACGTGGCGGTCACGCGTGCGAAGGTCGCGATGGACGTCGGGTCGCTGGGGTATGCGCTGTCGCTGGCTGGCGACGGCCCTGTGCCGGTGGCGGCCCCGCGGCCGGAGCGGGCCGTGGCGGCGCCCGGGTCGCGGCAGGTCGAGCCGCGGGAGGGCGGCAAGACACCTTCCGACCCGGCGGTGCGGGCGCTGATCGCGGACCTGCTGCTGGCGGCCGACGACGACAGCCGCGACTTCGACGGTGTGAGACTGGACGAGATCATCGGTGCGCACCTGCGCCGGGTACGGGTGGCCGAGCGGCAGGTGGTGGCGGACGAGATCGAGGCTCGGGCATCGACGCCTGCGGGTGGTGCCGTGGCCCGCTTCGTGCGCAAGCGGGCAGCCGAGCTGTCCGGTTCGTAGCGCCGGCGACGAGCCGAACATGCCCCGCGGGTTGGCGACGCCCCCTATCTTCCTGCCATGGAGCAGTGGGGCTGGAATCCGTCGACGTTCGAGGCGTTCGGCACGGTCGCGGCGTCGATCGCTGCGGCGGTGGCGTTGTGGGTGAGCCTGGCGGAGCGTCGCGGTCGGCAGCTCGACTCCCGCAGGCGCCTGGCGGACCAGGTCTCGGTGACGGCGCGGTTCTCGAAGAACGACGAGCTCGAGCACCGGCGCGGGTTCCTCGACTGGGTGTTCGAGGTGACGAATGCTGGACCGTTGGCCATCCGCGACTTCCGGCTCGTCGTCCTGGTCCGGCCGGGCGGCCCGCCGGAGCGCAACGAGGTGGTGCAGGAGTGGCAGCGCAAGGTCAGTCCGAAGCACGGGTTCTTGAAGCGGCTCAGGCTCGCCAGGACCACGCCACAGATGCTCGGATACGAGGTGACCGACGTTGTCGACCACCACTTCACGGCGTTCTGCGGCCAGGTGCCGGTGCGCACGAACGGGTCGTCGGTGACGTGGTCGTTCCAGAAGGGCTGGCCCGCGTCGGTCGCTGCCGGGGGCAGTGCCAGCCTGCGGACCCGGTTCCAGCGCGACGCGGTGGTCGGTTCGCTGGAGGCGTGCGTCGGCCTGGCGTTCGTCGATGGCGCCGGGCAGTGCTGGGTGGGCTGGTCTGACGGCGAGATCGAGCCGTTCTGGGCGCTGCCGTCTGGCGCGATGAACTACCCGACCGGGTACGACGACGGTCGCCGCCGGGCGGTCCAGAGAATGGGCCGCAGGCGCCTTCCGAGGCGGGCCGACCCGCCCGTGCAGCAGTAGTCGCACGAATGACCGACTGAGCAGTCAGTCTGCCTGTAGGATGCAGGCAAATGAGTACGAACGTGGGCATAACGGGCGATGCTGTGCTGTGGGGCGCGCCCGTCTCCTTCACCGCAGACGGCGTCATCTTCGGCCTCGACGGGGTCGTCCTCGACGTACAGGCGCACGTCGAGCGAGCCTGGCGGTCCACCCTCGACCAGCTCCTTGCCTCCCAGGGCAAACCCACCGCCACACCCGACGAGGTGGCAGCCGTCGCAGGTGACCCCGACCCTCACGGTGCGCTGTGCGGGCTCGCCCACGCACGAGGCCTGCACCTGCCCGCAGGTCGCCCCGGCGACCAGCCGTCCGTCGAGACGCTGTGCGCCACGGTCACGCTCGCACTGGCAGGCATCGAGCACTCGATGGCGGCCGCAGGTGCCGAGCCGAACCCTCTGGCCGTGGCCCTGGCCGACCGGCTGTCGCTGCACGGCCGGCAGGTCGCCGTCGTGACCCGCAGCGCCTACGCGCACCACGCCCTGGTGTGGACCGACGCCGAGCTCGTGTTCGACGTCGTGGTCGACGGCGAGGACGCCACCGCCACCCAGATGAGCCACGTCGCCCAGCTGCGGTTCGCCGCGGCGGCCATCGACGCCCACCCGCGGCGCACGATCGCCGTCGTCGCCTGCCCCGGCGAGGTCGCCGCCGCCCGCAGCGCCGGGATCGGGCTCGTCGTCGGGGTCGACACCACCGGCGACGGCCAGCGCCTGCACGACGCCGGAGCCCACCTCGTGCTGTCCCGCCTGGACGGGTTCACGCTGCAGCCGGACCTGCCCAGCTAGCCGCCGCCTACCGTCGCCTGCCCCAGCGGGACCACACGACCAGGGCGACACCCACCGCGACGGCCGCGAGCGCGAGCACCAACAGTGCTGGCGCCCCACCGGTCCCGACCGGCGCGAGCACCTCGACACCTCCTCGCACGCGCACCGTCGCAGGCAGATGTGCGGCACACCCCGCCCCGCACATCTACCGGTCGCGCAGCCGAGCGCGCACCGCAGCACGCCACAGGACGGGGACACCCATGGTCAGGTACACAGACGGACAGGACGCACTGGCGCTGCGCCAGCGGTTCTACCAGACCGCCCGCGACCTGCCGGTCATCCCCACACAGGTTCTCCAGGACGGTGACATGCCCGCCGACGAGGCCCGCGAGCTCATCGCCGCACGGGCAGAGCAGCGTGCCCTGGCCGCCGAGTCCGTCTTCGGCGGGCACTACCTGCGCGGCCACGAGCTCGAGGCGCTCACCGAAGGCCGGGCCGTGTTCAACGGGTCCACGGACGCCTACCTCGACGAGCGGTACGGGCCGGACCGGGTCAGCCACGTGTGGGGCGTCGGCTGGTTCCTGGACATGCCGCACATCGACAACCCATGAGCACTCCGACGCAGACCGCGCCCACCCGGGCCGGCAGCTGGATGCAGACATACTCCGGCGGGCAGTTCTGGCCCCTGGACCCGCGCCCGGACGAGGTCACGGCGACCGACATCGCCCACGCGCTGTCGATGCAGTGCCGCTACAACGGGATGAGCCGACGGTTCCTGTCCGTCGCCGAGCACTGCGTCCTGATGTCGCTGGCCGTCTCCCCCGCCAACGCGCTGCCCGCGCTGCTGCACGACGCCACCGAGGCGTACGTCGGCGACATGATCCGCCCGCTGAAGGCTCACATGCCCGACTACGTGGCCGTGGAGCACCAGGTCGCGTGGGCGATCGGTGAGCGGTTCGGCATCTCGCCGGTCCTGCCGGGCGAGGTCGCCGAGGCGGACACCCGCATCCTGCTCGACGAGCGGGCCGCCGTCATGGCTGACAGCCCGCTGCCGTGGGGCATGGAGCACCTGGCCCCGCTCGGCGTCGAGATCCGCTGCTGGTCGCCGCAGGAGGCCGAGCACGCCTACCTGGCCCGGCTCGCCGAGCTGACGACCGAGGCGGGACGGTGACGGTGGAGCCCGACGGTCAGGAGAAGGTCGCCCAGGACGTGGGCCTGGACGACGTCGTCGGCATGGCGCTGGCACGTCGAGGCCACGCCCGCCTCGTCATCGAGAACATCGGCGGCGGTCTGGTGCCGGCACGGTGGCGCACCGACGGCGACCTGTGGGGCGAGCAGGTGGCGGCGGCGATGCTGCCCGTGCTCGTCGAGGTCGCCCGCACCGCCGCCGGTCGACCCGCCGACGGGCCGCGCGCGCTCGGGCTCACGGCCGAGTACCTCGGCGTGCTCGTCGCACGCCTGCTGGACGGGCCGGACCGTGACTGACCCGACCGCGCCGGCCTACGCGCGCGTCGAGGGGCGACGCGCGAACAGTCGCGACCCCCGCCACTACCGCGCCGATCTGGCGGCGTCCTTCGAGGCGGCGCTGGGCGACGGGGCCACGGACGACCAGTGCGAGCAGGTGGAGGTGATCCTGGACGCGATCTTCGAGACCGGCGACCCTCGCCGCGCGCTGTTCGACGTGCTCGAGGGGTTCGGTCCGAAGGTGTTCGGTGCGGTCCTGCTGTTCGCCATCGAGGCTGAGACGTCCCTGATGGGTGCGGCAGAGGTCGCGACCTCCCGCGATGCGCTGGACTGCCTCGGGCTGTCCGTCGCCGATCTCGGCTGGCCCGAGGACGTGCTGAGCGGCCTCTACAGTGGGCAGGGGTCCTGGTGGGACCCGGCGGAGCGCGACCGGTTCCGCTCCCTGGTGGAGCAGTACGGCGACCGCACCGACCCGTAGCCGTGTGCGCCATCACGGCGCGGCTGCCCGGTAGGCCTACAAGCCCCTGGACGTGTAGGCCGCGGTACTAGCCGCGGCGCTGGTGCGCGGCGTGTGCCCCGCTGCTGCGGGGCGACGTCGGCGTCTGGTCGAGCTTGCGCAGACGGTCTAGCAGGTCGACCTCCTGGCGGTCCAGGTCGCGCACGGCCGCGGCGCTGGGCTGCATGCCCCGTACGCGGCGGACGTAGCGCAGCCCCGCCTCGATCTCGTCGCGCTCGCCGTACGTCATGCCGCCCTCCCCTGGTTCTCCTGGTGGATCATCTCGGCCAGGGTCGGGCGCGGCACGCCCTGCCTGGTGGTCGGCGGTCGACGGTTCCCGATGCGTTCGTGCAGGTCTGCGACCTTCTGCGCGTTGGCGCGGGTGACGAGGTCCCGGCGGATCTGCAGCGCCTTGCCGCCGGTGAACCCGCGCTCGAGCAGGTCGTCGAGCAGCGCCCAGGTCGGTGCGGCGTCGACCCGGCCACCGAGCCGCTTGGCGGCGTCCTGGCGGACGTCGGCCATCGTGGTCGCCAGGATCTTGTCCTGGACCGCGGGGGTGACCCGGGACGTGCGCCCGTCGAGGATCTTGGACAGGCTGGTGCGGGACACGCCGGTGGCGCGCACCAGGCCGCGGCGGGTGGCGCCCTGGCCGAGCAGGATCAGCAGGTGGCCCTTGGCGCGGGCGACGGGCACCAGCGTCGTCGTCCGCTCCCCCGCCGCCGCCATGGCCTTGTGGCGTGCGTTGTAGCCGCGGTTCGCGGCCAGGCACGCTTCGCACGGGCACCCGGCACGGTACCCGGCGCGGGTGCCGTGCTGCCGGTCGCCGATGTCCTTGCGGACGCGGGGCACGGTCTCGGCCGCGGCCTCCCACCACCATCCCGGGACGGACTCGAGGTGTGCCGCGAGCGCGTCGGGCAGGGTCCCGTGCCTGCGCTGATACCGCTGGCGGGTGGCCCAGGCGTGCACGTCGACCTGGGCGCCGTCCGGCATGGTCTCGACGTGCCGGTACGGGACGGTCGCGCTGCCGGTCCGTCGCACGAGCTGGTTCAGGGCGTCCCACCCGGCCAGCCACTGCGACTCGCGCCGGTACCAGCGCAGCTCGCCGTCGGTGCCCCTGGTCGGGCTGGTCGCGTGCACGACGTCGTCGCGCAGCGTCTGCGGCAGCCGGTCCAGGGCGGCGCTGCGGCGCACCTGCCGCAGCCACATGCCCAGGTCGAGACCGTCCTCGGTGAACGCCTGCGGCACGTTGGCGTCGTGCTTCCAGGCGACGTACTCGCGCAGCAGGTCCACCATCGCCTCGTCGCGCACGTCGGTGGGATGCCACGTCCAGCCCGGCAGCGCGGACAGCGCGGCCTGCTGGTGGGCGGGCATGGTGCCTTCGCGGGCTGCGGCACGCTGCTGCGCGCACCAGACGCCGACCGTGGTGACGGCTGCGTGGTTGCCGATGCGGGCGAGCTTGCGGCCGGTCTGCTCGGGGTCGTCGAGGTTCAGCCCGGTCTTGCTGTGGGCGAGGTCGCGCAGGACCGCCATGCGGGTCGTCCACGCGGCCTCGTCGAGGCTCCACACCCAGCCGGGCACCTGTTCGAGGGCCTGCTCGACGTCCTCGTCCAGCGCCCCGCACCTGTGCAGGGCGCGCTGGCGGGCGACCCACAGGCCGAGGCTGGTGGACTTGCTGACGAACGTGTCACCGTGGGTGGCCTGCCAGTCGCGCAGCCGACCGATCCACTCGGTCAGCGGGATGCGGCGGGTGCTGGCCTCGCGGGCGACGAGAAGGGTGAGGTCGTCGATGCTGGGGGTGCGAAACTCGAACCGGCCACGCCTCGCTCGTGGCCCGTCGCGCAGCACGCCGGTGGCCAGGCCGTCGATCTCGGCTGCGATCTGCGGGTCGACGGCGCGCAGCGCCTGCAGCACCTTCCACACGTGCCGGTACCGTGACCCGGACGCGGCCACGTCGTCGTCGATGCCGTCCTGGACGACGACGGGGACCAGGACGGTGCCGCGGGTCTTCCCGCGCGCCTTGCGCAGCACGCGGCCGACAGCCTGGGTGATGTCGATGGCGGACGTCTTCGGGTCGGCGAACAGGACCGTGTCGACCACGGGCAGGTCGACCCCTTCGGACAGGCAGCGGGCGGACGACACCAGTGCGACCTGGTCGCGCTGCCCGTGGTCGAGGACGCTCAGCGCTCGACGGCGGGTCGCCTCGGCGTCGGTCCCGGCGACGGCGCGCGCGGCGATGGTGCGCCCGTCGGGCATGGTGTGCCCGTCGAGGTCGGCGGCGAAGGTGCGGGCCTTGGCGACGCGCCCGTGGAACGACAGGACGCGGGAGACCTCGCTGTCGCCGTCGGCGCCGGACACGAACGCGGACAGACCGTCGGCGGACGTCGCGTCGCTGGTCTCGTAGACCAGGACCCGGAAGTCGGACAGCAGGTCGGCGGCGATCGCCTCGCTGAACGTGAGCCGGTAGACGAGCTCGCCGAACGTGTCGGTGTCGCTCATCAGGAGCGCACCTTCCGCGGGGTGGCTGGTGACGCGGGTCGCCGTCATGTACAGCGTGGCGGTCGCGGGCAGGGTGCCGTCGGTCAGGGTGCGGAACTCGGTGCGGGGTGCCCCCGCCAGGTGGTGGGCCTCGTCGGCGACGACCAGGTCGGCCGGGTGCCCGTGCGAGGTCAGGGCTTGGGCGACGACCGGTGCGGAGTGGTGCGTGGAGAAGATGACCAGGGGCCGTTCGCGCTGGCGGGTCCGCTTCAGCGCGGACAGCACGACGCCCGGTTCGGTGGTGACGCGCGCCCCGTAGCGCACCCACCACGGGCGGTCGGGTTCGCCGTCGGCGCGCTCCCGGATGCCTTCGGCGGTGGTCGGGTCGGAGCAGACCAGGACGGACTCGAAGTCCCAGCCCTGTGCGTCGCGCCACGCCTTGACGGTCTGGGCGACGAGCGCGATGGACGGGCAGGCCACGACCGTGACGGCTGCGCCGAGGCGTTGCGCGGCCCACCGGCCGACGAGGGTCTTGCCGGTGCCGCACGCCATCTGCACCTGGGCGCGCCCACCGCCGGCCAGTGCGGCGGTGATGGCGGCGAGGGCGTCTTCCTGATGGGGCTTCGGGGCGAGGTGCATGCCTCGAAGATGTGCGGCAGCGGTCGCGCACGTCTGCCGCACATACGCCCGGCATGGACAGCAGCGAGATCGACGAGCAGGTCGCCCGGGCGCGTGCCGCACTGGACGGCGGCGGCGACACCCTGCAGGTGGGCCTGCTGGTGCCGAACGGTGCCGGGGCGGTCGTGAAGCAGTACGCGGTGCCGCTGGAGGTGCTGGCACGGATCGACGCGGAGCTGGCGCCGTACCAGCAGGGGACGTCGGTGTGGACGAGCTGAGCCTGTACGACGTGCTCGGTGTGGAGCCGGGCGCCGACGAGGCCACGATCAAGAAGGCGTGGCGGGCTCAGCTTCGTGCGACGCACCCGGACACGACAGGTGTGGCCTCGCACGTGCAGTACGACCTGGTGCAACGTGCCGGTCAGGTGCTGCTCGACGCGGATCGTCGCGCGCGTTACGACCGTGCACGACGGGCACCGCGGCCGGACCCCTCCCCTCCCCCTGCGGGCCCGTACCAGCAGCCTCGGCCTCGGCCCGCGCCCACCTATCAGCCTGGGCCCGACCTGGAGCCGCACGACCCGCAGCCGCCGGTGGTCGACCCCCTGGCTGACGACGACGGTCGTGCGGCCCGTGCGACGCGGGTCGTGCTGGCGTTTGCCGGGGTGCTCGCGGTCGCTGGCATGGTCGTGTGCGTCGTCGCCTCTCCTGTCGGCGCACCGCTGGTCGGGCTGTACGCCCTGGTGCTGCTCGGGGTCTGCACGTGGACGTGGCGGACCGGCGGCTGGGACCTGCGCGCGTTCGGGTGGGCGAACCTGGCGGGGGCGGGCCTGGCCTTGATGGTGACGCTCGCTGGTGCACCGGACGGCGCCGACCCGTTGCGTGAGCTGTCGCGCCCGGGTACGTGGACGGTGGCGCTCGGTGTGCTGCTGGTGGTGCTCGGGGTCGACGTGGCGTGCTGGCGGCTGACGGCCAGGCGGCGCGCCCTGTACGAGTGGACGCCGAAGGCTTGACGGCGGGCGGGGTCCTGGTGTGGTTCCTGGCCGGTGCCGCACATACGCCTTGTGTCACCACTGGTGGCGACCACCGGCCTTCGTGCCGGGCGCCCTCATCACCGCGTCACCGCGAAAGTGGAGGCGGAACGCCGTTCTGGTCTGCATCCGTGCAGGTCAGGAAGTGTCCCGCCCACGCGGGCGAGGGGCGCCGCCTGCTCGACGAGCTCGGGGCGAGCGTGCCCACGGTCCCGCCCACGCGGGCGAGGGGCGCCGGGTCGGCAACGCCGCGCCCCCGTGCCTGCCGACGTCCCGCCCACGCGGGCGAGGGGCGCCGGGTCGGCGCGGAGGGGCGAACGGTTGGCGGTCAGTCCCGCCCACGCGGGCGAGGGGCGCCGCGTGGTCGAGCGCATGAAGATCTACACCGCGGTGTCCCGCCCGCGCGGGCGAGGGGCGCCGACCCGCACATCTACCGGGGCATGAGCACCTTTGACGCCTCCAAGCACCCCCGCGACACCCGCCGAGGTGTCACCTCGTCGGGCCGGTTCGTGACCGCGGCACGCCCGGAGTCGGGCGTGAGCCTGGCCCCGAGCCCGAAGCAGTGGCGGGCGGACACCGTCGAGCAGGCCCTCGGCGAGCTGCGCGAGCGCGACGGCGGGCCGCGGCCGCGGGTGGACGCGAAGGCGTCGGCGGCCGCGATGCGCGCCGACCTGCGCACGCTTTTCGACCACAAGTTCTCGGTGCGGATGGCGACGGGCACCGCCTACGGGTGGGTGCGGGTCGGCTGGGACGACGGCCCGCGCGAACGCCAGGTGCGCCCCGTCGTCAACGGGTACTGCAACATGTCGTTCAACGGGCAGACCGACAGCTACGACCTGGTCAACACCGACAGCCCCGTCGAGTACACCCTGTCCGGCGTGAACACCTCGCGCGGCATCGGGGCGGACGGGCAGCGGTACATCGACGGCCTGTTCGACGCCGCCGGCCTGGACGGCTACCAGCGCATCGACCCGCAGACCGGTCAGCGTTCGACGTACGACGGCGGCTACGAGTGGAGCACCCCCCTGCCCGCCGGTGCGGTGGCCCAGGTCGAGAAGGCGCTCGGTGCGCCCCTGCCCGGTCGCATCACGCAGTACGGCGCACTGACGGCGGGCCAGCTCGCGAACGCGATCCAGGCGTCCACCGACTACACCGGCGACGCCCCCGTCACCGACTTCGACCTGATCTGAGGGCCGTCCGCACATAGGTGCGGCGGCAGCGCGCACCTGGCGCGCGATCAACCATCTGGAGCGGACGTGGCGTCGACCATCGTGGCGGTGTCGGGCAAGAAGCGGCACGGCAAGGACGTGATCGCCAGCGCGCTGGTGTCCGAGCTCGGGTTCACGCAGGTCGCGTTCGCGGCGCAGCTGAAGGCCGCCGTGTACGCGCTCGACCCGGTGGTGACCCGCCCCGGCGGGCCCCTGGCTCGTGCGTGGTCGTGGCTGCGGTCCGGTGGTCGGCCGGTGCGGGTCACGCAGGTGGTCGACTCCCTCGGGTGGGAGGCCGCGAAGGACCGCTACCCGGAGGTGCGTCGCCTGCTGCAGCGCATGGGCACCGAGGTCGGCCGCGACCTGTTCGGTGCCGACTTCTGGGTGGACCAGGCGCTGGCCGCGGCTGACCGCATCGACGGGCCGGTCGTCATCAGCGACACCCGGTTCGTGAACGAGGCGCGCGCGGTGCACGCCCACGGCGGGATCGTGGTGCGGGTGAACCGTCCGTCGGTCGCCTCCCACGACACGCACGTCTCGGAGACCGCGCTGGACGACTTCGACGGGTTCGACGCCGTCCTGGTGAACGACTCGACGCTGGACGACCTGCGTCGCGCCGCGCTCGCGGTCGCGCGACTGGCGGACCGGGCCGGCGGGGAGCCGTTGCCGCGCATCTGCACGCCATGAGCGGCATGGACGGTGCCCGGGACAGCGCCCGACGCGGCGCGGCACGCAAGATCCACGAGACGTGCGTGTGCGGCAGGGACGTGTTCGGCAACGGCAAGCAGCACCAGCGGTCCTGCGAGCGGCACCTGCGCGAGCGGGGCTGGCCGCTGGACCGTGGCATGCGTGATGCGTTGCGTCGCCACCACTGGCGCTGCGAACCGTACCGGGTCGTCCGTGAGGCCGAGATGCTGCTGGGCCTGGTGGTCCTCGACCGGCGTGCGGCGGGCAACGACGACCCGATGCCGTGGCGCGAGCTGCGCGACCTGGTGTGGGACCTCGCCGAGCGGGCCGACCAGGCGCTGGCCCGCGGGTAGCCGCACATCCACGTGGTGCGGGGTCGCGCCGGCGATCCCGCAGGCAGGACCAGGCACAGGAGCGAGGAGAGGCGACGTGGTTCGAGGCAAGGCACTGGTGTGCGAGTGCGGGCGGACGACCCGGGGGCATGCGGCGATGGCCGCCCACCGGCGCACCTGCACGGGCCGCGGTGACCGGTCGGCGGCGCTGGAGGCTGCGGCGGACCGTGGCGCGGTGCTGCGGGCCGAGCAGGAGATCGCCCGTCCGGCGCGCGGCCTCAACCGCTGACGCGGTAGCCAGGCGTGAGCTGGGTCCCGCCCGCACGAGCGGTGAGCGGCCAAGGCGAAGCCCCGGCCGTTTGGTCGACCACCGAGGTGGTTGCAGGGACGGTTCCGGGGCGTTGGCGCACAAGCGTACAAGGGCGACTCCGCCCACGGGGCGAGGTACCGGCGGCGTGCCGCACATTGGTGTGCCATGAGCGAGCAGCGCACCACCTGGGTCCAGCCGATCCTGGTCGACAGGACCGGTACGCACGAGTCGACGGTCGCCGCCGTGGCGGTCGCTGCGACCGCCGCCTGGCTGGACCGGTCCCCCGCCGACGAGGTCGCATGGTCGACCTGGCTGTCCGGGCTGTTCACGAAGTCGGTGCGCCGTCTGGCGTCGCCGCGTCTGGACGGTGCGGCTGGTGCGCTGGGCGGGTCCCTGGTGGAGGTGGGTACGTCCCGTGCGCTGGCGCTGCGCCCGTACCGGATGTCGGACCTGCCGCGCGAGGTCGCCCGTGCGCAGGTCGCCGGGACGGACTTCGCACGTGAGCCGCGCACCGGTGCGGTCTCGGGTCCGGTGCGGCTGCTGGTGCTGGGTTCGCTGTCGACGGGCAAGGCTTCGGCGCAGGCTGCGCACGCGCTGATGGCGTGGGCGATCGAGGCAGACGAGTCGTCGGTGCGCGGCGTGGTTGCCGCACCGCACCGGCTCGAGGTGTCCATGGTGTCCGCGCAGGAGCTCGCGGACGCGGCGGCGTCGGGGCTGGTGGTGATCCGTGACGCGGGGCTCACCGAGGTCGTGCCGGGCACGCTGACGGCGGTGGCGGTGGCGACGGGCGCCTGACGGCCCCGCCCGGCACTTGTGGCACCTGTCCTTGCGGGAACCCCAGGAGTGTGGCACCTGTCCTAGTGGGAAGGTCGGGAGTGTGGCACCTGCTCTTGCGGGAATCTCAGGAGCCGACCGATCGGGTGATGATCACGCGGAACCCGACCGTGCCGCACATCTCCCATGCGTGAACCCCAGGAGTGCGTCCCGCGTCGGCCTCACCGAGGCAGCGCGACGTCGCGCATCTGACCAACGGTTCGCCCAGGTCGTCCTGGCGGCCGCAGACTGGGAGAAGGCCCACGGCCCCGCCAGCACCTCCTCCAGCGACGACCGCGAACGCGCCGTCGCCGAGCTGCGCCAGACCCTACGAGCCGCCCGAGCAGGCAGCGGACGCATCCGCTGGGACGCGGCCCGCGAAGCCTTCGTCACGAAGCACTGGCCGCGCGTGTGGGTCAACAGCCCGCCCGGGCGGCCAGTGCACACCGACGAGGGCGACGCCCACTTCCAGCAGCGGGTGCGCGAGGCCGCCGCCTGGGAGGCCGAGCACGGCAGCGCCTCCCTCGAGGCCGACACACCCATCGAGCGTTCCATCGCCCAGCTGCGCGCCAACGTGCGCTCCTGCCTGGCCAAGGGTGCCGGTCGCATCGGGTGGAACGCCGAACGTGAGCAGTACGTGATGAAGCACTGGCCCGGCGTGCTCGTCGAAGGTTCCCGCAGCGGCAACCGTGACGACGACACCTTCGAGGCCAGGGTGCTGGCAGCCGCAGCGTGGGAGGCGGCCCACGGGCGACCCGTGAGCCGCACCGTGCCCGGGTGCGAGCAGCACGCCACGCTGCGCCAGCACATGCGAGCCGCCTGGCGCGGCAAGGGGCGCCTCGCCTGGGACCCGGAGCGTGAGGCGTTCGCCGACGAGCACTGGCCGGCCTGGCGGCCCTGAGCGCCGCGCCGCACATCCACCAGACATGAGCCGCAGCATCACCTGGCCGGACCTGGACGGTCACGACGCCGCCGCCCTGGACACGGCCACCGGACTCCTGACACCGGCCCGCACCCGGTGGCGCTGCCGCCCGCTCGTGGTCAACCACCGTGCCCGGGTGGACGTCGTCGGGCGTCGGCGACGGGTCGACCTGACCGTCGAGCGGGCCTTCGGCTGGCGGCACGTGAACCTGCCCCTGCTGCGCACCGACGGCCACCGCGCGGTCTGCGCACCGGTCGCCGCCCTCGACGCCATCACCGAGGAGCTCACCTGGCGCCAGCCGCACGGGGTGGACGACGTGCTGGCCCTGCTGCACGAGCAGCGGACCTTCCTGGCCGCGGGTCGCGGCGACTGTGGCGACAGCCCGCTGGCCGCCCGGCTGTCCGGGCTGCTCGAACGGGTCGCCCGGCTCTAGACCTGCGCGCGGGCGGCGGCCAGCGCACCCGCCAGCGGCAGGGCACCGTCCGCGAGAGCCACGACGGCACGTGCCAGGTCGAGCGACTCGACACCGTGCACGTGCGCGGTCGTCGTCCGGGGGTCACCCAGGTGCAGGCCTGCGACCACGACGACCGGACGCTCGATGATCGACCAGCCGTCGCCGCGCTGGTCGATCGCGTAGGCGAACCGTCGACCGATGGCCTGGTAGTGGCCCGGCCACTCGCGCCTCCACCGCATCGCTCCTCCGTCTCGACTGCCCCTCGCAGTTCGGCCGGGCGCCTGCCGGGCCGTGGACTCGCTCCCACTTCCGATGTGCGGCACAGCACCACGATCCGGACGTTGCCGCACATTCACCCGGCGTGAACACCACCAACCCGGCCACCGGGCCGCACGCCACCGCCACTCGGCTGCACGCCGAGGCGACCGCCGCCCACCCACCCGCCGACGCGAGCCGCGGCTCCGGCTACGCGCGCGGGCACTGCGACGGCTACCACGCAGGCTTCCTCGCGGGCCAGCGCATGCGCCTGGGGCAGGTGTGGCCCGACGGCGGCCGTGAGCGGGTCGTCGCCCAGCTCGTCGACTGGCTGATGTCCAGCCCGGCCGCGGGGTGCTCCACCGACATCGAGGGCGACGGACGCGCGCTGCAAGCGCAGGGGCCACAGCAGGTGCAGTCGCTCGCCGAGCACCTGGCCGACGAGATCGAGCGGCAGCGGCGCTGAGCCCTGCCGCACATAGGCACACCATGACCGAGCCCCTGCGCTACTGGGACCGCACCGAGGTGTACGGCACCATCGTCGTCGCCTCGAGCGACCTCGCGGCCGCGTCGCGGCTGGCCGAGAAGCACAACGAGGACCTGCGTGCCGCGTACCGCTCGGCGCGCGAAGAGACGGTCGTGCAGCTGGCAAGCCCGCCCGACGGGTGGTCCGTGTTCGGCACGCACGTCGACCAGGACGTCGAGCTCGAGTTCTGGGGCGACGACGGCGGCGTGCCGATCTGGGAGCGTCCGCGCGCGGCTGCGGGCACCGACGGCGTGGAAGGCGAGGTGCTCGCAGCACGTGCCACCTCCCTGGCCGCACGGGTCACCCGCGACGCGGGGCAGCGCGTCACCCCCGACGAGGTCGCTGCGGTGCTGGTCGAGCACACGCCGCTGTTCTCGCTGTTCTGGAACGGGTGCACGTGCGGCTGGCGCACCCCTCCCCAGGCTGCCGAGATCGCCTGGACCGCCTACGCCCACCACGTCGCCGCCGTGCTCCGCCCTGAGCCGGGAGCCTCCCGATGAGCCGGGCACAGCTGACCTGGAAGGCCCACGGCTCGACCCGGTGCGTCGGCTGCGGCGAACGCTTCACCGACGACGGTCGGGCGGTCGTGGAGAAGGAGGCGACCGACTGCACCGGCGCGCGACCCGGGTACAGCGCGGCGCGAGAGGTGCAGGTCGTGCGGCGCTGGCACGAGACGTGCCTGGCCGACTTCGAGCGCGCCACCCGCGAGAACCGGTCGCGGGTCGAGGCGGAGCAGCGCGCGATGCTGCGCGACCTCGCCGCGTCCGCCGGACTGCCCGACCCCTACCCGGGACCAGAAGGAGTGCAGCTGTGATCCGAGAGGTGACCTACTACCAGGCCGTCTGTGACGTCTGCGGGGCGGTCGACGACGGGGGCGAGTTCTCCGCGTTCTCCGACCCCGACACCGCCCGCATGGGCGCCACGGACAGCAGCGAGTGGACCGAGCTTGAGGTCCCCGTGCCGCCTGGTGCGAGCGGTCCGGGCGTGTACGAGTACCGGCTGCCCGGTCGCCCGCCCCGGCGCGCCCGCTCCGTGCTGGTCTGCTGCAGCCACAGCGGCGACGGGATCCAGTGGTGCGCGAGGTGCGACGGCGACCTGGACGAGGCGGGCTGGTCGCTCGCTGATGACGGGACGTCCCTCACGAGCCGTTGCGCGTGCGGGTACCTGAACGTCGCCTGGCTCGACCCGGAACCGGGAGGGTCACGATGAGTCGACTCGACCTCGACCGGTTCACCGACCGGCAGCGAGCCGCCTGGCCGGATGCCGTCGCGGAGGCCCAGCGGTACGTGGGCAGCGACACGATCGGCAGCCAGTGGTGGATCGTGACCTACGCCGAGGAGTCCCGCCCCGGCCGCGGGCACGACATCGACGCGGCCTGGTGCGACGGCGAGCACCTCGTGCAGATCCGCCTGGACCCCTACGGCAGGGAGTCCGTCAGCGTCGGCGAGGTGACCTGGCTGCACAGCAGCGCCGACGAGGAGTGCGAGTGCGGGCACTGCACCGCGGAGCGTGACGAGGGATCGGGAGGCTCCGATGACAGCTGACTACGTGCGCCGCGCGTACGGCGTGACCCACAAGCGCGGTGACCGCGTCACCGTCGACGGACGCCCCGGCGTGGTCGTGTCGTTCCCCGGCCAGTACCTCGGCGTGCGGTTCGACGGCGAGCGACGCACCTCGCGAGCGCACCCGACGTGGCGCGTCGAGCCAGTGCCCGGGGTCGCCGGGAGGTCGCGATGAGCGGTTACGAGCTCGGCCAGCGAGTCGTCGCCACTCGGCAGGTCGCGACCGACCCCGACAGCGACGGACGGCGCGGCACCAGTCGGCACTACGTGTCGCAGGCGCTGCCCGCCGCCGTCGAGGGTGTCGTCGTCGGTCGGCGCACGGTCCAGGACGGACTCATCCGCCACGAGGACGGCTACTCGTGGTACGAGCCTGGCGGCCCGTCGCTGTCATACTGGCTCGTCGCGGTCGACCTTCGCCGCAACCCGCTGCGGGTCCCGGACGACGGCGTCTGCGCCGCACCGCCGCCGGCAGGCCACGGTGCCTGAGCTCGACGTCGCAGCGACCGGCCGTCACCTGGAGCGGCTCGCGGGCCACTTCGCGCCGCGGGACTGGGACTACACGCGCACGGGTGTCGGCGGCGTCGGTCCGTCGCGGATCGTCTACCCGGGTGCGTGGTCCGGCTACGGTCGCCTCGACCGGCGGCTGTGGCGGGCGCTGGCGGGGTGCCTGTGGCGTCGCAACGTGGGCGTCGGCTGGGACGTGCTGGCCGACACGGCGTGGGGTCGGCGGTGGGTCAAGCCGGTGCGGTACCTGCTGCACGTGTGGGTGACGCTGCGCGTCGAGCTCGGCACCGACACCCACCTGCCTGACGGTCACCTCGCCGGCGGCAGCATCCTGACCTTCTGGGAGGAGGACGGGGAGTACCTCAACCTCGCCCAGCCGTCCGTCGGGCTGCTGGTCGCCAAGTTCCTGCAGGAACGCCCCGACGACCCGCACGCGGTGGCGATCGCCACCGAGGTGTCCCGGCTCGTCGACCGGTACGCGACCCGTGTGGACGCAGGCAAGGTCGACGGGACGGCCCGGGCACACAAGGAGGCGCCCGCATGAGGCGCGAGATGAAGGGTGCGGCCGAGCAGGACGCGTTCTCCGGCTGGCGCAAGGTGCTGATCTGGAAGCCCGGCCAGCGCAAGCGCATCAAGGCCGGTGCGAACCGCCGCGAGCGCCGCATCGAGCGTCAGCGGCTGCGCCGACGAGACGACGCCTGAGCCCCGCACGGCGACAGGACAGACCCCAGGCCGATCCGCGGCCACGAGCAAGATCGGAGACGCCCGATGAGCGTCGACACCAGCAAGATCCAGCCGGGCGACCACGTCCGCGTCTCCTACAGCGACGACGACGGGGTCTGGTACGACGTCCGCGGCTCGCACGAGGTGACCATCGACCACTGCGGTGACCTGTGGGCCGCCGGGCTGCGGATCACCGGCCAGGACGACGTGCATGTCCGCAAGCACACGCCAGCCGTCGACCGCACCGACACGTGAGCGCGGCGGTCGTGGACCTGCCGGTCGGCACCGTCGCGCGACTGCGCTGGGGCCGGGGGTACCTGGTCGTCGAGCGTGTGCCCGACGGCTGGCTGCCGACCGGCCTGCCCGGTGCCGTGCCCGTCGACGACCCGCGCATCGGGTCGGTGCAGGTGCTGTTCCTGCCCGGCGGGCACGAGACGCACCTGCAGTGGGGGCTGGCCAGCCGAACCTTCGTCGACGGCCCGTTCGACCGTGTCGAAGGCCCCATGGCCCGCGCCCGGGTGCGGGAGCTTGTCGCCCGCCACGAGGAGAACGTGCGCCGCGGCCGAGCGCCGCACGAGCAGGCCGTGGCCCGCACCGTGGGTCCGTGGGTCGTCGCCGAGGCGTAGGCGGCTGCCGCACATAGTCCCCGCATGGGCACCCACGAGGCCGAGCCGACCCCCTCCCCCGGTTGGGGCACCGAGCTGCACCGGCGGGTGCGCGTCCTGGTGGAGGCTGCGGCAGCGGCCGGGTACGTCGCCGCATGGGGCGACACCGAGGCCGGTCGCGCCGCGTGGGACGGCATGGGTGGTGCCGAGAAGTCCGAGGAGCGGGCGCGTATCGAGCTGGCCGTCGAGTGCGCCGTGCGCGACCACCTGCCTGCGGTGCTCGCCGTGGACAGGTGCCACCACCAGGCGCTCGCGCTGCGCGAGTGGATCGGCGGCTGGCCGACCGAGCCCGACGACGGGACCTTCCTGGGCGACGTCGCCCGGGACGGTCTGCACCGTGCGGACCGGATCGAGGCCGACCCGGCCACCTGACCGCGGACTGCCGCACATTGGCGGGGCGACCAGGGTCGCACGACGCGAGGACGGACAGCATGGCACGCGAGAAGGTCGAGACGCTCGAGCGGCTCGAAGCGCTGCCGCTCGGGACGGTCGTCCTGATGGGGCAGCGCCCCGCGGAGGTCCGCGACCAGGGCAACAGTGGTGGGCGGTACGCCGAAGCCCCGAGGAAGGACGAGCCGTGAGCCTCAACGACCGGTGCGCGGAGGCCGCCGACGTGCTGCGCCACGGCGGCACCATCCCGGACTCGGTGCGCACCGCAATGATCGAAGACCTGCTTGCGTGCGCCCGAGGGGACGGCGGACGGCTGGGGTGGGGCATCGCCCGCGACATCCTGGACGCCAACCCCGACACGCACCGGTGGTGCGTGCTCTGCCAGGGCGACGACTGGTGCGAGCACCAGCACGACGGCGACCCGCACGAGGTGCTGGGCGGCTGGTGGGTCGACCCCGCGGACGGTGCCTCGTGAGCGCGCCCCTGGGTGACGACCGGCTGCGGTTCGCCCGCGACCTGGCCGACCCGGACCGCTCACCGAGCGTCCCCCGCCCGGCGAAGGTGCTGATCGGCGAGCTCCTCGACGAGGTGGCGCACCTGCGCGGCGGACCGCACGGGCAGCACGTCGGTGTCGTGCACGCGCTGCTGGCCAAGATCGAGGAAGCCGACGTCGCCGCACGGACCGCCCGCAGCAGGCGGCGTGGTGCCGCCAAGGCCGCCGGTCACGCCGACGGGCTGCGCGCTGCGCTGCGGGTCGTCGAGAAGGAGCTGGGGCTGTCGCCGTCGGTCACGATCCTTGCCGGCCGCCCGCAGCCTGCCCCCGTCGCGGTGACGGCCCGGCGGCCTCGTGCTCGTCTCGCGATCGAACGGGAGCTGGACTGGCCGGTGCACGCCGTCCCCGCAGGAGGTGACCTCCCGTGCTGATGGCGGTCGCCTACGCCGTCGGCTCGCCGGTGCTCGTCGCGATCATCGTCTGGCTGCTGCTCGCCGAGGTGCGCGACCACCGCGTCCTGCGCGACCGACTGCGCCGCCTGCAGGACGAGCGGAGCGGCCGGACCGACGACGACCAGGACGCACCCTGGTGAGCCGGGACTCGATCGAGGCGGCGATCTGCGAGCAGGAGGAGCACATCCGACGCTCGACGTCGTGCGGTGGGCGAGTCGGCCGCGCACACTCCTGGGACGTCTTCTCCGTCGCGCCCGGCGGCCCGAAGTACGAGGCCTGCGGGCGCTGCCACGTGACGCGGACGCCCGCAGACTACGCGACCAGGGCGGCGGCCGCCGGGTAGCGACCGCTCGCCCGCGACGCGTCGGCGCACGGTGCCGCACATAGGTGTCCCGAGAGCGCGGCAAGGTGCCGCAACCCACGGGAGGCTCACCATGAGCGGCAGCGACTACGCGTACGTCGGCTTCGTCAACAGCGACCGGACCGAGGGGCGCGGCTGGCTCAAGCCGGTCATGGTCGGGTTCGACTTCGACGCCCTGATGAGCGCCCTGACGAAGGAAGCCGGGCGCACCGGCTCCAAGGCGGTGCTGGTCGTCGTCAACCCCGAGCCCGGCTCGACCCCGGACTGGTCGGTGGACGTCGCGGGCACGTGGCGTGACGAGCTCGGCGACTGGCACAGCGGCCCGCTGCCTGCGGTGCTGCCCGAGCGGTGGAGCCCCGAGAAGGTCGCACGCCTGCGCGAGCTGCGCGAGAAGTTCCCCGACACGCCGGTCGCCCATGGTGAGCGGGCGCCGCTGTGGAAGACGCTTCCGCGTCCGACGATCACCCGGCACGGCGGGCACCCGCTGTTCCTGCTGTTCGAGGACGCGACCGGCAAGGTCGGCGACTACACCCACTACAGGGGAGAGCTGCGGGCGCTGCTCTCGACGCTCGACCTCGCCACTGCCGCCGCGAAGCAGGTGCGGGCGTCGTCCCCGTCTGCGGGTCGGCTGCACGTCGTGCAGGTGTCGGTCGACGTCGACTCGGGTCGCCCGGCGACGTTCAACCTGGACGACCCCGGGCTGGGCCACCAGCCGCGCCCGAAGGTCGGTGAGCCCGGCTGGGACCGCGAGCCCACCCCCGGCCCCCTCAACCGGGACGCTAGGCACGTGTGGTCGGAGCCCGAGGCGGACATGCACCCGCAGGACCCGGACATGAAGGAGCTCAAGGCACTGCTGGCCGAGCTCGCTGACGCGGGCCCGGAGCTGGTCCCCGTCGGCGGAAGGGTGTCATCGTCCGCTGCGCCCACCGACTTCCTGATCCCGTCCGGCGCGACCTGGCAGCGCGACCCTGATGGCGGCTGGGTCGTCGTGGCACACCGAGGTGCACGATGACCGGGCACGACGACCGGACCGTCCACGCGGTGCGCCGTCACGACGGCGCTGAGATCGTCCGCTACGACCGCGCAGGCAAGTGGTACCTCGAGCGGGTCGACGGCTCCCGGTCCCCGCTGACCTTGCGGGGCGCGGTGCGGGAAGCGGTCGGCGGCAGAGTCCACTTCGGGCGCCCAGGCGGGCGGATCTTCGACGCCGCCGTCGTCCGGGCGCGGGAGGCGGACGCCGAGCGGGTCCTGGTCGTGCCGGAGGCGGTGGACGCGTCCGGCCTGCTGGTGATGGTGCACCTGCCGTCGCAGTCCGCAGTGCAGGAGTGCGACGGCGACTGCTGGGCCCATGAGACCGCGTGCGGGCTGACGGTCGGCGCGCCCGGTGCGATGCGTCGCGAGCCCCGGTACGCCGTCACCTGCCCGACGTGCCGGGAGGCGCGATGAGGGGCGTGCTGCTGTGGACGCTCACCCTGGCGGGGGCTGTGCGTCCTCGGCGGCCTGCGCACCGTCCTGGTCGATGGCAACGACTCGTGCTCGCGCTCGTCGGCGGGGCCGGGTGCGGTGATGCTGGTGCTCCCCTGGGGGCTGGACCGGCGGTGGGGTCGCCGCGGCTGAGGTGCTGCCGCACATAGGTGCGGCATGAGCGAGAAGCCGAGCACGGTCCGCCTGACGCCCGCACGCCTGGAAGCCCTGTCGAACGTCGACCAGGGTGTCGTCACGTACATGTCCCGGGGGTCGGGAAGCCCCGCCCGGTGGCTGCACGCGTCCTACTGGCAGGCGCTGCGTCCGCAGCCGTACGAGTGGCTGCTGCACAACGGGCTGATCGAGCTCGGCCGCTGGTCGAGCGGACGGCCGCGTCCCGTCACGCTCACCGCGCAGGGGCGTACCGTCCTCGCCGCGCACACGGAGGCAAGGTCGTGAGCCCGCAGCCGTGGCTCGAGCGCACCGAGCCCGACACGACGCTGCGCAAGGTGGTCTACCGGTTGGCGCAGCCCGTCACCTACCAGGTGTTCGACCCGGTCGCCGACGAGTACGGGCAGGAACAGGCCACCGAGTTCGTGGTCGTGTCCTGGGGGCGTGAGGACGACACCGCGATCTTCCCGGCCCTGCCGGACGGGTCGATCCTGTCGTTCCGGCACCTGTGGTCCGACCCGTACCTGGTCGAGCACGACGAGGCCCTGCGACTGTGGGCCCGCGAGCGCCACTGAGCGCTGCCGCACATCTGACCTGGTGGCCAGGCGCGCAAGCCCGGTCCTTCAGGCGGGGTCAGCGCCGCTCGTTGAGGACCGCTCAGGTCTTGTTGCGTGGTGCCGCACATAGAAGGTGGCAGCAGGTCGGCTCGGGTGTTGGAGGGTGGTGGGTGCGTGTCGGTGAAGCAGCGGCTGCGTCCGACCCCGGCCCAGGTCGAGGTGTTCGCCCTGCACGCCGGTCACGCCCGGTTCGTGTTCAACCTGGGCTTGGAGCAGCGTTCGATGTGGCGGCCCGACCACAGGGGTCGCCGCCCGGCGATCACGGCCGCCTCCCAGCAGCGTGAGCTCGCCCAGGCGCGATCGCAGGTGGACTGGCTGCGAGCGGGATCCTCAGTGGTGCAGCAGGGTGCCCTGCGGGACCTGGACCGTGCGTTCGTCAACTTCTTCGCCGGGCGTGCCGCCTACCCCCGCTACCGCAAGCGCGGCGGGCGGGCCTCGTTCGCGGTCCGCGACGTGCGCCTCAAGCGCACCGGGCGACGCTCGGCGATGGTGCTGATCCCCAAGGCCGGCTGGGTCCGGCTACGGTTGTCGGTGCCGTGGGAGCAGGCCGCGACCGCCACCAGCGCCCGCGTCGTCTCCGACCCCGCCGGACGCTGGCACATCGCCCTGACCACCCCGCCGCGCCCGTTCCAGCGGCAGGCCACCGGCAAGACGGTGGGCCTGGACCGTGGGGTCGCCAACACCCTTGCCACCAGCGACGGGGCGATGATGCACGCACCCACCCTCACCGGTGGTGAGCAGGCACGGTTCCTGGCGTTGCAGCGTCGCCTGTCCCGGCAGGTCAAGGGCTCCAACCGGTACCGGGCGACCCGCACGGCGTTGGGGCGGCTGCGGGGCAGGCTGGATGACCGGCGCACCGACTGGGTCGAGCAGACCAGCACCACCCTGGTCCGCCGCCACGACCTGATCGTCCTGGAAGCCCTGCGCACCCGGAACATGACCCGCCGTCCGGCACCCCGACCCGACCCCGACACCCCCGGGGTGTTCCTGCCCAACGGTGCCCGCGCCAAGGCCGCCCTGAACCGGGCGATCCTGGCCCAGTGCTGGGGCAAGCTCGCCACCCGGATCACCGACAAGGCCGCCACCACACCCGAGCACGCCACGACCCTCGTGGTCCTGGTCGACCCCACCAACACCAGCCGACGCTGCGCCGCCTGCGGACACACAGCACCCGGAAACCGCGAGAGCCAAGCGGTCTTCGTCTGCCAGTCCTGCGGACACCACGCGCACGCCGACACCAACGCCGCCGTCAACATCCTGCACCGCGGCACCACAGCAGCAACCCAACCGCCGGACAGGCGGGGCTCGGACGCATCAGCCCCACACCACGTGGGCCGCGTCAACCACCTCGCGACCACCTAGGCAGCGAGGAATCCCCGCCCTTCAGGACGGGGAGGATGTCAAGCCCATGAGCCAGACCACCCTCGAACACCAGGACGTGCACACCCCCACATGGACGCAGGAGTACGCCGAGCGGGGTCTGCCGTTCGACGACTCCGACATGGGGCAAGGCCCCACCGCCCAGCACCGGCTCGCGACCGCGATCGCACGCCTGGACGGTCCCGCCGGCCTGTGGCAGGCGCTGCTGGACGAGGCCGAGTGCCCGACCACGAGCGAGCTCGGGCTGCAGGTCGCCGAGACCCTCGCCGACGCGCACCGGGGCGCACGCACGCATGCACTGCACCTCGGTGCCCTGCTGGGGTTGCGCGTCTGGTTCGACGGGCGCGGCGACCGGCACACGCTGGACGTGCTGGTGGCCCTGGGAACGCTGGGCCGTCAGGCGTGGGAGGCGGGGCACGTGCGCGAGGCGCGCGCCGTGGCGTCGTTCGTGGAGTGCCTCGCGGCGGAGGTCGCCCACCTCGTCGGCGAACCGTCAGGATCCTGGTGGCGCACCCGCAAGGTGGCGAGCTCGTGCACGGCGTGCGGCGTGCGGCTCACGCTGCCGGACGACCGGTCGGGCGCCACGCAGACGCTCGCCTGCCGGTGCGGTGCCGACCCTCGCGAGGCTCCGCCGCGCCCGGGCACGTCGGTCACCCTGACGCGCGCGGCCGAGATCACCGGGGTGCCCGTGGCGCGGCTGCGTGCCCGCGCCGTCGCAGCCAACCGGGTGGGCTGGCTGCGAGACGACCGCGGCACCCTGCGGCCCGCGTACACGCTGGAGACGGTGCTGGCTCTGGCGCAGCAGGTGCGCGACGCCGACGCCGCGCGATGACGGCGCTGCGTCCTGCCGCACATCTGCATCCCATGAGCATCGAACTCACGCCCCAGCAGCAGTCGCAGGCCCTCGACATCGTGGCCGAGTGGCTCGGCCCCCGCATGGGGTACGACGGTCCGGCACCCACCGGCAAGGACGCCGCGCGCAAGGCGCTCGGCCCGATGCTGAACCCGGCGTGGGACTGGCCGTCGTCGGGCCCCACGCCGACGGTCCTGCTCGAGGGCGGTCCGGACGACTGGGCGATCCTCGCGGGGGACGAGCTGACCGACCGGCTGCGCGGCATCGGTGTGTGGGCTGAGCCGTACGCCGCCTACGCCCTGTGCCTGTACCCCCTGTGAGGTGGGCACCATGACCGATCAAGACAACCTGGCGGTCGAGCTCGACCGGCTGCGCAGTGTCCTGGTCGGCCTGGAGTCGATCGGCACACCGGACGGCACGCGCGCCACCGCAGGCTGAGCACCCCGCGCGCAGCCGCACATCTACGGGCCCGTGGCGCGAACCCCGAAGGTGACCGAGCTGTTCGACGACCTGCCGACCCTGGCGGAGACGATCGCGGGGTGGCAGCACGAGGACGGCTGGCACGGGCCGGGCTCGCTCGCACCGACCGCCCGGTCACGGCAGGTGGCGCTGCTGGTCGCGGCGATCGTCGACGTGCCGCGCCCGCCGCACCATGTGGCCGTCGGCCCGCACCCCATCGGTGGTGTCGTGTTCGAGGCGAGCACGGCGACGGCGCACCTGGCCGCGAGGATCGCACCGGACGGCGCGAAGGTGACGCTGCGGGTCGATCCGTGCACCGGCCCCGGCACGCGTCGCGCCGAACGGTGGGACGGCGACCTCGACGTGGAGGCGTTGGCACAGTTCCTGCTCGACGGTCGCCTGCCGCACATAGGCGACCCATGAGCCCTGTGACCGTTGCCGCCGTGTCCGCCATGGGTGCCCTGCTGGCACTGGCCGTGGTGTTCTGGTCGGCCGACTTCGACCGGACCAGGGCTGTGCCCGGCAGCCTGCGACGCGTCCAGCTCGCGACCCGGGTCGTGCTGCTGTCCCCCGGCCCGTTGGGGTACCCGCTGGTGTGGTTCGTCTGGGTGCTCGCGACGAGCTCGACCGCCCCCCTGATCATGCTTCCGCTGATGGTGCGGAGCACGTGGCGCGACGCGCGGACCACCCTCGCCGCGTGGCGCGAGTCGCGCTTCCCCGGCGACCTGGGCCGCCTCAAGCGCAAGGTGCGCGACGCGCTCGCCCGCACGGTCGCGCTGCCGTCCCCGGCGTGAGCGTCGCAGTCCGAGCTGGCACCTGCTGCTGCGTCTAGGCGGGTCGGCGGACCATCGCGCCGCCCGTCCCGGCGGTCGCCCGGAAGCCGACGCTGCCGTACAGGCGGCGCAGCCCGGCCCGGTCGCAGCCGAACGCGTCGCTGACACGCAGGTGCACCGTCAGGCCGAGCGCGTCAGCACGGGCGGCCAGCGCCCCCAGCGCGGCACGTGCCAGCCCTCGTCCGCGCAGCTCGGGCCGCACCGACAGCAGGTCCAGGCTCGCACAGCCGCCACCGCAGCCGCGCACCACCATCGTGACGCCGTCCGGGACGGGAACCTCGACCCGGCTCATCGCCGCGTGACCCGCACGCTGTACTCGCTGGCGCCGTCGTCGGACCACGAGCCGAACCGACGCCAGCCCGCGTCCAGGATCGCGCCGTCAGCCGCCGCCTCCCAGGCCGCAGTGTCCGCGACGGCAGGCAGGGCGAGCGCGTCGACCTCGCAGCCGCTCTCGTCGCAGATGCTGGCGCGCGTCCACCAGTGCGACTGTCCGTCGCCGTCGACCTCGCACTCCTCGCGGTCGATGTCGGTGGCGAGGGTGAACAGCGTGTGCGTCGTGGTGCTGACCATGCCCTGCTATGTGCGGCACGGCACCCCTGCCGCACATCTGCGAGGCATGAGCAACCACAGCGCGCGCCGCCCCCGCGTCCCCGCAGGCGTCACCGAGGGCGGCCAGTTCGCCCCCCGCGACCGGGCGGAGTCGCCCGTGCACCTGCACGTCGGTGTGCCCGCCGACCAGGAGGGCCAGGTCGTCGAGCTGGTCAGCATGGTCCCCGGCGTCCGGCAGGTCTACACCGACGGCGACTCGTGGGAGGAGTGGGGCGAGCGGGGCACGACCAACCGCCACGTCGTCGTGGAGGCCGACGGTCTCGACCCCGCCTGGCAGGCAGCCTCCCTCCTCGAGGGGGCCGCCTCGACAGCAGACCTCGGCAGCGACCGTCTCGACCTTCTCACCTCCGACGACGAGCACGCGGTCCGCTGGGTGCTGACCGACCCGCAGGACTGGTCGACCGTGATCGCCGCCGACACCACCGTCGGGCAACACATCGACCGCGACCTCGACGAGCACGGGGCCGTCGCGGTGCCGAAGGACGAGCGGCCCGCGCGCCGTCGCCGTCGCGGCTGAGCACCACGGTGCGGGGTGCCGCACATAGCCAGGCATGACCCATCACGCACTCGCCGCCGACGAGACCGACCTGACCGAGGCGCAGGACGCCGCGCTCGCGGCCGCTGAACGTGCCGCCCTGCTCGCAGTGGCGCTGCGCCAACCCACCCTGCGCGAACAGGTCGCCGTCGTGCTCGACGCGACCGCCGCGCTCGGCACACCCGAGGTGGTCTTCCGCCGCAACCACGGCGAGAGCGAGGCTGACGCGGCGCGACGGCTGCGCGACGAGGTGCTCGAGCGTGCCGACGCGGTGATCGAGCTGCTGGGTGACCGGCTGCGCCGCCCGTGGCGCACGGGCGCTGCGCAGCGTGGTGTGCCCGCCGCCGGGGTGGACGTCGACGCGCTGCGCGACAAGATCGCCGCGCGCCTCGACCAGGTGCAGGCGCAGCGGTGACGGCCGCCCAGGGGACGATCCTCGGCATCGTGATCTGCGGCGTGGTCGTCCTCGTCGCACGGGCAGCCAGTCGCCGCTGCGCCCAGGGCCGGCTGCACGGTTCGGTTCCGCTGAGGGTGCACGCGACCGCCCGGCGGCGAGAAGCGCGTGACCGGCACCCGACGCCGGTCGGATGCCTCGTGATCGCCGCGGTGGCGCCCGCCTGGGCGGCGCTGCTGCAGGTGTCTGGTGACGTGCACCCCGACGGGGTGGTAGGGCGCATCGTCTGGTACGTCTTCGGTCCGTTCTGCTTCTGGACGGCAGGGACGATGGGGCTCCTGACCATCTATGCGACCGACGTCGCCAGGCGCCGACTGGTGTTCCCCGGCACCGGCGACACACAGTCGCGGCAGGTCGCGATACGGACACGCGAAGCGGCCGACCTTGCGATGCTGCTCAGCTGCTGCCTGTTCGCCTGGGCGGTGTGGACCGGCCTCGAACCCGTGAACGCGGACTACCTCGTGGCGGCCACGGTCCTGGGCCTCGCGGCCTGCCACATGTGCATCCGCACCATGGACGTGATCATGTCGCACGGGCAGGTGCCCGCTCTCGCCGGCGCGTAGACGCACCGGCCCACACCGTCACGAAGGAGGCACCATGCGATCCGTGCTGCGTGAGACGCTCGACGACCTCATCCTGTGGGGCACGCCCCCGGTCGTGTTCTTCGCCTGCATGCTCCTCGGCGCGCACCTCGTCGACAGGTGGACGCTGCTGCCGCTCGTCCTCGCCAGCGCGACGGCAGCCCTTGCCGTCAGCATCGCCGTCTGGTGGCGGATGGCACACGCCCGCAGCCGTCACCACGACCGCACCCACCCAGACCGCCCGGACCCAGGCGCCCACGACTGACCCACGCGGTTCGACCCGCACGGGTCAGGCACACACCGGCTCAGTCGTCACGTGCCGCGCGCACCGCGTCCGCCACGCGGCGCGCCACGTCCAGCACCCACCCCGGCCACCGGGGATCACGCTCCAGCACCCGGCGCGCCACCGCCACGCGACGCGCCTCGTCGTGCGTCCCGGCAGGCACCAGGTCGTTCGCCGCCGCCAGCACCCCGACAGGCACCGCATCCTCCACCACGTCGACCCCCAGAGCCACCACCGTCGCGTCACTGTCCAGCACGCGACGCACCACAGCACCAGCCGTGCCCACGTCACCCACCCACGGGGCCACCGACTCCCCGTCCAGCACCACCACCGGTGCCGCCGACAAAGCCGCGACGAACCTCGCCACCGACACCATGCCAGCCTGCCCGAGCAGACGGGCACGCCCCGTCGAGAAGTGCCGCACCGTGACCCGCCCACCGTCCAGGTCCGGTGCGACCGCCGACAGCATCGCCCGCAGGTACATCTCCTGCACCGGCCCGGCCACCCACACCGTCCCGCGCTCGCGCGCCAGTACCGACGGCGTCACCCCGAACGCCTCACGCACAGCCCGCCGCTGCGACGGCAACGAGCTCAGCACACGGCCGTCCACGCCGCGGGACGAGTCGACCCGCAGCACCCGACCCACCCCCGCCTCCGTCACGTCGTCGCAGCCCGCAGCGATCAGGTACTGGTTCGCCGTGTGCTCGTCCAGGTAGCGCAGCACCCTGCGCAGCAGCACCGAGCCCACCCCGAGGTCCAGCTCGTCGACGCACACCAACCTGCCCGGGTGCAGCGCCGCCCCCGTCACCAACGACACCAGATGGTCCAATGTCACCGCCCGGCTGCCCGACGACACCACGTGCAGGTCCCACGACTCCTCGTGCAGACCCAGGCTCTCCGTCACCAGCCGCGCCAGCGCGTCGTGCGCGGACACCGCCGCCGGGTCACCGGCCCGCACAGGCCCGTCCGGGTTCGCCAGCATGCGGCGACCGTTCGACTCCCACCGCCCCTGTCGCGCGCTGGCCGACACCGTCACCGTCTTCGGCAGGCGGACCACGGCCGCCAACGCCGACAGCACCGGTGCCGCGTGCGCGTCGCACAGGTCGTCCGCGAAGGCGACCCGCCCGTCGGGCAGCATCCGGAACGGCAACCAGACTGCACCCGTCCGGTCCCGCGCAGCCAGCAGCGTCCGGGCCGCACCCGCCGGGTCGTGCGGTGCGACCTCACGGGCGGCCGACCCCACGTCCACGCCCACCCCCACCTCGACGACCGGCACGCCGCCGCGGACCCCCACCGCCCGTCGGCCCTCGTCCGCGATCGCCTGCAACCCGTCGCCGACCTGGCGCACCACCGCGGCGGCACGCACCGGGTCACGGGCGACCACCAGGTTCACCGTGTCCAACGGTGCCAGCCGCACGCTCGCCGACCTCACACCCGCCGCGACCTGCGACGTCCCGACACCGCACACGTTCGCCCGCATCACCCCATCCTGCCGCAGCCCGCCCACCGCACGGCCCGGTCGGGCCCCGCCGGTCACCACCCCGCCCACCGGGCGGGCCGCCAGCGGCGGTAGCCGCACCGCCAGCCAGCCGAAGCCGGTGCCGGACTCCCCAGACCCCCTCTATGAGCTCCCTCCCTTCTCGCTTCGCTCGTCGGTCGGTCGCTGCTTGCCGCTGCGCGGCGGCGCGTGGTGGTGGGCTTTGTGGGTTCGTGGCGGTGGGCGTGGTGTGGGGCGTGGCGGTGGTGTGCCTTGCCCGCGTTGCGGGCGGCGGCGCGGGCCCGGTCCGGCCGCCGTTGAGGTGGGCGGGCCGGTGGGCGTGGCGGCGTCGCTGGTTGTGCTGTGCGCGGGCGGGCCGGTGGGTGTGTCGTGGTTGGTGGCGGTGGGTGTACGGGGCGGGTGTGGCACATGACCTTGCGGGGTGGGTGTCGTCGCGGTGGCCGGGTCGTTGTCGCAGGTGTGGCACATGACCTTGCGGACTGTCCGGTCGTCTCGTGGGACGTGACGTCGCCGACGTGTGACACATGACCTTGCGGACCCCCGACCCCCGCACATCCACCAGGAGACGAGCACCGCACGACCCGGCCGGCACCGTCGCGCACACCGTGACGGACGACGAGACGGCGGCACGACGACGGCGACGAACCCACCCCGCAAGCCTACGCGCACGACACGCACGCACCCGGCAGGCAGACCACACACCATGTGGGCTGGCAGTCGGGTGCACCACCCCACCGCAGCCGCAAGCGGGACGACGACGAGACGAGAACGAGCCGCACCACGGACCGTGACACGACCGGCGGCGCCCCGCACAACGGCGACCCCGACAACACCAAGGCGACCACCCACCGCGCAGGCCACGACGAGGCGCAGCCTCGACGGCAGCCGAAGCGGCGACGCCCCACGGGCGGCGCACCCTGACCGGAAGACCACGCCACCAGCGCGGGCATCCGAAGGACAAGGACCACAGCGAAGCGACAACAGGCCGCAGCCCGGACAGGGGCGACCCGTCGCAGACGGGGAGCGCCACGGGGGCGGCGGCGGGCGGGCTCTCTGGGGGTTTCGTACAGGTGTAGCAGCGCGGCGCCGTTTTTGTGCTGGCAGGTTCCGGCCGTGCTGGGTCTGGGGGTGTGCACGGTTTTCCGGCGCATGTTGGATGGCGTGACGAAGAACAGCGTGACGACGTTCCGCCTGACCGCCTCCGGTTCGATGGAGCCGAACCCGACCACGTTCACCTCTCGTTCGTCGGCGTTCGTGTCGGCGGCGGGTGGGCTCGGTGGGGCGGTGCTGCTGGTGACGCGCGACGAGTCGGGGGTCGCGTCGTTCGTGCAGCTCACGACGGGCAGCGCGGCGGCTGCGGCGCGGGCGGCTGACCACCTGGCGGTGGCGGTGGCGGCGAACGCGCAGCCGGTCGAGTCCGGGCCGGACCTGTCGGCGGCGCGGGTGGTCGCGTCGCTGCAGGTGGCGGCCGGGTCTGCGACGGGTCGCGACACGCTCAACGGGGTGGACCTGACCGAGGCGGCACGCACGTTGGCGCGGTCGCTCGGGGTCGGCCAGTGGGTCGCGGTGTCGCTGCGCGGCCCGACCAGGCAGGAGACGAGACGTCACCGCCGCTGGCTCGAGGACCGGATGGGCACGAAGAACCCGACGCACCACTCGCTGGCTTCCGACGCGGTGGTGGTGAGCGTGCGGGTGGGTGCTGATGACGCGCACTCGGCGGCGAACCTGGTGCAGCTGGTGCGTTCGACGATGCCGGGGTTCGACCAGGACGCGGTCTCGCGGGTGCAGTCACGGTGGCGTCTGCCGCTGGTGTGGGCGGCCGGCGGGGTGGCGGCGTCCGCAGCGGCGGGTGTGGTCCCGTCGCTGCTGGGTGTCGACCCGCTGGTGGCGGCTGGTTGGCCTGCGACGGGCGGGCTGGTCGGGCTGGCCGTCGGTGGTGTGGGTGCGCTGCTGGCGGCGGGGGTGCTGCCGTCGAGGGCGGGGCGGGTGCGTTCGCGTGTGGAGCGCGGCACGGTGCCGGTGCCGTGGCGTTCCCCGGCGCTGTGGCGCAAGCCGAAGGACACCCGCGACGAGGACGGGTCGGTCACCCACCGGGAGGCGGGGTACCCGTTGCACCGTGAGGTGTTCAAGGTGGGGCCGCAGGTGGTGGCCGGCCTGGTCGCCCCGCACGCAGGGGCGCTGACGGGCGGGTCGTCGACCGCGGCGCGGGCGACACCTCCTGCGCTGACGGGGTGGATCGGTCCGCTGATCGGGACGGGCGCCGACGGGCAGCCGGTGCACCTGTCGGCGCGGGACATGCGGTTCGGGGTGTGCGCGATGGGCCGCGCCGGGTCGGGCAAGTCGCAGCTGGTGCGTTCGCTGTTCGCGTGGGCGCTGCTGGACCGGTTGAGACCTGCGGGGCGTCCGGGGTTCCCGGGTCGGGCGCACACGCTGGTGGCGTTCGAGTCGAAGGGTGACGGCGCGGACTCCTACGAGGCATGGGGTCGGGCGCTGGGCCACCCTCCGGTGATCGTCGAGGTGGCTGACCCGGCCACACCGGCCATCGACCTGTTCGACGTGCCGGGCACCGTGACGCAGAAGGCGGAGTTCGTCGCGAACGCGATGAAGTACACCTTCGGTGACGAGGCGATCGGCAACCGCGCGTTCCCGGTCATCCTGCGTGTCCTGCCCGCCTCGATCTGCATGACCGACGAGCTTGCGCTGCGTGCGGGTGCACCGGTGGGCGGCTCACCGTTCACGTACGCGCACCTGCTGTGCGGTGGTGCCGGTGGTGAGCTCGCCGAGGCGCTGTGGGGTGTCGTCAACGAGGAGGCGACGAGGTTGGAGTCGGCCGGGGTGGCGGACCCGGACCTGTCGGAGGCGCGCGACCAGCTGCAGCCACTGTTCCGTGACATGACCGCGGCGGCCCGCCGGTCGCTGGTGGAGTCCTCGGAGAACAAGTTCTACCAGCTGCGGATGGCTGAACGGTTCTGGGATCCGGCCCGCCCGAAGAAGGGGTGGGCCTCGATCCTGGCCGACCATGACGTGGTGGTGGTGAACACCGGCACGACCCGCAGCGGGATGCTGGTCGAGGACCAGATGAACGAGCAGGTGTCCGCGATGCTGATGTTCGGTCTGCGGCACGCGATCCAGCGGGTGTGCCGCGGCTGGCAGGAGGCCGGGCGGGGTGTGACCATCTACGCCGACGAGCTGGCGCTGCTGGCACCGACGAGCCCGGACGTGCTGACGTGGCTGCGCAACCAGGGCCGTTCGTTCGGTGCCAAGGCGGTGTTCGCCTCCCAGTACCCTGAGCAGCTCGACCCGCAGGTGCGCATGGCGGTGAAGTCGTTCTCCACGATGCTGACGTTCCGGCAGGAGGGTGGCGCGATCGCTGACGACGCCGCCGACGACGCCGGGTCGGACGGTTCGACGTGGACCCGCGCGGACGTGGTGGGCCTGGAGCTGTACCACGCGATCTTGCGTACCGACGTGGACGAGAAGCGGGTCTCGGCGTGCACGGTCGCGATCGACAACTTCGAGTCCGACATGGCGGCGTTCCCTGACCGGCAGGGGTACGGCAGGCCGGCGCACACCCCGGTGGCGGGCTGGTGAGCGCACCGCGCGCGACCGTGCGCCACTCTCCCACCCGGTGGGAGGGTGCAGCGGTCGACTTCACCGATCTGGCCGACCGGGGCTGCACCCCGGGCCTGGGTGCGGCGGACCGGCTCGACCCGTACTTCGACGGCATGTGGACCCAGGGGTCGAGCGCCGTGTGGGTGTCGCAACGTCTGGCCCGGGCGCAGGTGGACGCGGGCCTGGCACGGATGCCGCGCGCCCTGGACATGTCGCAGCAGGAGGCGCTCGAGGCGTTGGGGTCGTCCCGGTCGTTCGGGCCCCGGCTTGCGGCGCTCGGTGTCCTGGACCAGTGGCGCACCTGCTCGGCTGAGCAGCTCGCGGCGATGACGGGCTGGTCTCGGTTGGCGACGGGTGACCCGCTGGCGATGGTTCCGCTGTTTGCGCTCGGGGTCGTCGACCGGGGGTCGTTCGCCTCGGCGTTGCTGCCTGGTGCGTCGTCGAACCGGTCGGTGCTGTACCGGCCGTCACGGTCGGACGCGTTCGAGGAGCATGTCGCCCCGCTGCTGTCGTTCGAGCAGAAGGTGGCCGTCACCGGCGGGGCACCGTGGGACTTCCGCCGCCAGTTCGACCGGCACAACCTGCTGTCGGTGGAGCTGGGGTTGCGGATCGCGCAGTTCTGCGAGGTCGGCACGGTGCTGGGTGAGAAGCTCTCGACGGTCGACCTGCTCGCCGGGTCGGGTGTCGGGGCGCCGCTGGTCGCCGACTCGCGGGCCGCGGACCTGACGGTGGTGCGCTCGGACGGGGCGCGTATCGCGGTCGAGATCACCGCGAACGCCGGGCCGGGCTTCGAGGACAAGGTGCGCCGGTGGGCTCGTCTGCTGGCGTCGCGCCCGATGGCGACGTCGGGGTTGACGGTGCTGTTCGTGGAGGCTGCCCCGCACGACGGCGACTACCGTTACGGGGCGGGTCCGTCGGTGCGGGCGCAGGTCTACAAGGCGGTCGCGAAGGTGGTGCGCGACTTCCCTGGCACGGGTGCGGACCGTGTCGCCGAGCGTATCGGTGTCGTGTCGTGGTCGCAGTGGTTCCCGCGCAAGGGTGCCGCCACCGCCGAGATGACACGCATGGAGGTGGACCGTCCGACCGGCCCGCCGTCCGACCGGTGGCAGCGGGCGTCACTGCTGGACGTGGTGGACCTGCCGTTGCAGGAGGCGAACCCTGGTGCGCTGACCGCGGTGATCGACAACGCCGCGGTGCTGCTCGGGGTGCCGCACTGGTTGCGGTCGGGTCGCACCGCGCCGCCGCTGTGGCCGGCCGTGACCGGTCCCGTCGGCTGGTCTGGGCTGCCGTGTCCTCCGCTGACCAGGCCGGGGCGGGCGCGTGCACCACGGGGTGCGAGCATCGGGGTGGGTGGCGCGCACCTGGCTCCGCGTTCGCGTGTCGACTGCGCGACGCCGCCACCGCCGCGTGCGCCTGCGCGTCGGGTACCGGAGCCTGATCCGGCACCGGCCGTGCGGGCTCTGTGGTGAGCGGGCCGTCGTCGTGCGCGTGCCGCACATAGGCTCCGCATGACGACCTACCTTCGCCGCCCCGGCGCCGCGAGCAACATCCGGTGCGACGTCTGTTCCCTGTTCGACGCACGTGGATTCGCGGTCGGGCCGGACGGTGAGCCCCGCTCGTGGGACCCGCGCCCCGGGTTCGACGAGTCGTGCGAGGTGTGCGGCGGGCCGGAGGACCGGGCACGGCTGGACCGTGACCTGCTCGCCGAGGCGGGGCGTCGTGAGTGGCTCGTGGCCGGGGGTGACCTGCGTGCCGGGGACCGGGTGCTGCTCGGTGACCGGTGGGCGCAGCTGGCGGGTACGCCTGTCGCGGCGACGGCCGACGACTCGGTCTCACCGTTCGGTGACCTGCTGCGGGCTGCCACGGCCGACGGCGGGCAGGTGTGGCTGGACCGTGCGGACACCTACCGGCTGGTGGAGCGCTTCGGGCAGCTCACGCGCTGAGCACGGCTGCGGGGTCGATCGCGGCGATCATCGTGCGGGTGTCGTGCAGCTCGTCGCGCAACGAGTCGGCCTGCTCGACGGCGTCGAAGTACCGCAGCGCCTGGTTCATGCAGCGCGGCAGCCAGTGCTCGGCGGCCACACCGCCGTCGTCGGGCACATCGGCCTCACGGCGGCGCAGCTCGCGCAGGTGGCCGTCGGCGAACCCTTGCGCGACGGACGCCGACGAGCCGATCCGTGCCGACATCTCGCCGAGCTCACGCAGGCGCACCGCGTCGCGCCCGGATGCGCCGGTGGTGCGTCGCGCCCTGGTGGTCGTCATGCCTTCAGGGTAGGCAGCGGGACGTGATCCTTCCAGAGCGGACGAACAGGGGCGTGCCGCACATCTACTCGGCATGGCACGCATCAAGGACCGTTGGCCGGACAGCAGCGAGGCGGAGGGGCGCGTCGGCGACTGGCTGGCGGGCAACGGCAAGATTGTCCTGCCCGTCCTCGCGCTCGTCGTGGTCGGCTGGTTCGTCGTCACGAGGTTCCTGTGAGGTCGACGGCGCCCGGGCAGGTGATCGGTACGGCGGGCGGCACCCTGGAGGTCGGGCGCAACGAGTGGGCTGCCAACGCCGACGTCGCCCGCATCGGCCGGGCCGGTGAGCTGCGCACCGCGCAGGTGCTGGCCGACCTGGCCGCCCGACCCGGCGGGCCGACCGTGCTGCACGACCTGACCATCCCCGGGTCGCGGGCGAACATCGACCACGTCGTGGTCTCGGGGCGGCGTGTGACGCTGCTGGACTCCAAGGTGTGGAAGCCGGCGACGTACTGGCGCCTCGCCGGTCGCACGTTCCGCGGGCGGGAGCGTTTCCCGTACGCGGACAAGCAGACCATGTCGATGGCGGTGGACCGGATCGTCAAGCACCTGAGCCAGGCCGGCTGCGCCGTGGACGTCGGTGTGCCGCTGACCGTGGTGTGGCCCTCACACGACGGCAAGGTGCGCATGGTCGTCATCGGTCGGCGCGGCACACGCATCGTGCCCGGTGCGGACCTGGCCCGTCACGCACGACGCCTGGGCACCTCCAGCGCCGACCCGAACGTCGTCGCCGCGCTGGTCCCCCTGGTGGCCGGTGCCCGGCGCACGCCCGGCACGCCTCGACACACCCGCTCCCGGTGAGCACGTACTGACCCTTCGACCGGAAGGTGCCCATGGCTCCGCGCGCCCAAGCACAGCCCGACCTGTCCCGTGTGGTGATGGGTGGTTCCCTCGCGGCGGCGCTCGCCGCCGCAGCCTTCGGGTACGGCGGCGCCCCGCTGCTGCTGGCTGGGCTGTTCGCGGCGGCGTGGTTCAGCCCGGCGGTCCCGTTCACCGGCAAGAAGAACCGCAACGGGCAGCCCACCCCCGCGCACGACGGTGAGGCTTCGGCGGCCCGCTACCGTCAACGGCTGTCGGACATGCGCTGGCGGATCCTGACGCCGAACGTCGACTGGCTCCCCGGCAAGCGGCTGCGGCTGTCGTGGCTGCTCGGGCTGCTGGCTGGTGCGGCGCTCGCGAGCGTCGGGGTGTGGAACGCGCCGCCGGCCTGGACGTGGGCCCCCGCGGTCAACGGTGTGGCTCTCACCCTGTGCGTGTGGCAGTGGACGGGGTCGGCTCGCCGGTTCGCATCGGCGTCCGACCCGCACCCGGGGGTCGACGCGCTCGACACGGGCCAGGTCACGCAGGTCGGCAAGGCGTGGCCTGCTGTCGCGATCGGTGCCGCCCTGGCCGCCTCCGTCACCGGCGGGCTGTGGTGGGCGCTGCTGCCGTTGAGCCCGGCGCCGTACCTGGGTGAGCCGGGGCGTCTCGGTGGTGCGGTCGCGGTCGCGCTGCTGACGGTGTGCGCGATCCTCGCGGCTGCGTTGCGCGGCCCGACGACCGCCGCCTGGGAGGAGCGTGTCGCGACCCGTGCGGCGTGGGAGGTCCGGTGGGTGAACGTCGGCGTGAAGGACGACGTGCCGTTCATGCTCGACCACGAGAGCGTCGGGCCTGTCACCGTCGACACGTTCGAGGCCCCGGCCGCCACCGGTGCCATGTGGTTCACGCAGGCGTCGATCGCGACGAAGATGACCGTCGCGCTGGGTGCGAACATGCGCGCCTGGACGGTCGCCGAGCCGAACACCGACGGGCAGGGGCAGCCGGTGCCGGGGTCGGTGCACCCGCTGCGGTTCCGTGTCGTGTACGTGCCCGCCGACCAGATGCCGAACGTCACCGACGTCAACCTCGACCCTGCGGCGGTGCGGCTGCTCGTCGAGGCGGCGGCGACCACCGCCTGCGACCTGGGTGGCGTGTCGAGGTACAACCTCGTCAGCATCCGGCAGATCGCCGCGCTCGACCCCTCCGGTGGGCAGGCCCCACCGTCCGACGACGACGACGACGACGACGACGACGACGACGACGACAGTGAGAGCGCTTGGTCGCCGTGGGCGGTGTGGGAGACCACGTGGCAGAACCCGGACGGGCTCGACGGCGGCTACCTGCGCAACAACGTCGCCGGCGGGCTCGCCGGAGCACTCGGCGTGCCGGTGCTCGTCGACCACCGTGCGAACGGCGGTGCGGGCGTCGCCTACGTCGGGTACGGCGCCTACGACGAGACCGTGTACTCCCCCGACGCGGGCGTGGACGTCGCGACCATGGTCAACATCGAGCGCGAGGACGCCTGGCGCGGGCGCTGGGCCGACGTCCTCAAGCAGGGCGTCAACGCGCCGCGCCCGGAGCTCGCGTTCTACTCCGAGCAGCCGCTGGCACCGGCCCGCCCGGGCGCAGCCGGGGTGAGCGTCCACTCCCAGCCGTTCATCACCCTGCAGGGCGAGGAGCCGCGCGGCTACTTCAACCTCGAGGACAAGCTGAAGGCGACGCTCGCCGGGGCACCGTTCGTCGCGATCACCGGCTTCCCCGCCAAGGGTGAACGGCCCGGTGAGCGTCACTCGCAGGCGTTCTGCGTGTACTGGTCGACGGCGGCCGTGCCCGACGGTCCGCACTCGCTGGCACCGCACCCGTCCTCGGACGCGCCACGATGGGTGCTCGCCGGTCGCGTCAACGAGGCGTTCAAGGCGGCGCGCCTGCCGCGCCCGGAGGTCGCCAAGGCCACCTGCCTGACCCGACCGGACTCGCGCGGGCACATCTGGCGGATCGACCTGCGCCTGTACGACGGGGTCACCCTCGCCGACGTGCGTGGCGCGCGCGAGAAGATCCGTGGCGCGCTCGGCTCGTCGTGGCTGAGGGTTGCGGCCGCTGAGGACGGGTGCACGCTGTACGCCGGTGCCCAGCCTTCGCGTGTGACCCTGGCGCGCCCATCTGACGCGGCACGGCTCACCGCCCTCGACTGGGAGCAGGCGTGGCTCGACTCCAAGGTGTCGGGTGTCGGCGGGCTGCTGCCGAAGCTGACCGGCACCGGCAACCTGCCGCACAACGAGAAGGTGCAGGTGCTCGACTTCGACCTGCCTTCCGGTGTCGCGCTGTCCGACGTGAAGGGCGGCGTCGAGAAGCTCAAGACCGCCACCGGAAACGCGTTCGTCGAGGTGCACGCGGGGGTGAACGGTGCGGCGAGCGTGCAACTGCTGACGTGCGAGGTGAACCCGCTGCCGGACGCGGCACCGTACGACTTCGACTTCATCGACAAGAACCCTGGGCGCCTGGTGTTCGCGACGGGCGTGTCGGGCGAGCCGATCAGCTTCGACCCGAAGGTGGACCCGCACATGCTGTGCGTGGGTGGCTCGGGGTCCGGCAAGTCGACCGTCCTGATGGCGCTGGTCTACGGGACCATCGTCAACGGTTGGGACCTGTACGTGATCGACCCGTCCAAGGGTGCCGCCGACTTCCAGTTCGCGGCCCCGTACGCCAAGGCGATCGCCACCGAGACGCGTGCGGCCGCGGCGACGATCCGGGCCGTGTACGCGGAGGTCGTGCGTCGCAAGGACCTGAACGCCGCGCACGGTGTCGGCAACTACCGGCACCTGCCCGACCAGGTGCGCCCGCCACACCTGGTCGTGTTCATCGACGAGTTCACCTCGCTGCTCGGGCAGGATCCTGTCCCTCCTGCCAGCGACGACGTCGAGCTGGACGCCGAGCGTGAGGCGGCGCTGGCGATCAACCGCGCCAAGCTCGAGGTCGGCACCTTCGTGGGGAAGATCGCGCGCGAGGCGCGGTCTGCTGGTGTGACCGTCATCCTGGCCACCCAGAAGCTCGTGGCCAAGACTCTCGAGTCGATCCCGGGCGGTGACCTCAAGACGAACCTGTCCCGGATGCTGCTGGGGAAGGCGACCAACGGGGACCGCATGTCCGCGCTGCGGGCACCGTTCGACGCACCGGAGCTCGGCGAGTCGGTCCCGCCGGGTCGTGGGCTGTGGGAGACCACCGAGGGTTCGGCCAGGGTCATGCAGGGCTGGTACGACCCGCTCGAGCAGACGCTGCTGGCGAAGATGCTGGCCGAGCGGGTGGAGCCGCTCGATGAGTCGGCACGGCTGGACGTGGCCGCGATCGTGGCGGCGCAGGGCGGCGGTGGCGGTGGGAAGTCCTCGCCTCGCGCCCCGAAGGTGAAGAAGGTGACGACCGAGGAGGTGGACCTGGGCGAGAGCGAGCTGTCGTGGGACGACCTGGCTGCCCTGGGTCTGGACGTCCCTTCCGACGTGCAGTCGGCCGCGCCGTCGGCGCCTGAGCCCGTCACGGGCGGTGAGGGTGACGTCCTGCTGTCGGGCTCGCAGGACGGCTACGTCGAGCCTGACGACGAGCCGACGGTCGACAGGTGGGCGCACCCTCAGGACGAGCAGGGGCGGGTCGCATGGCCCGCGGCGGGCGAGCATGTGCTGCTGCTGGACATCGACGGGACGATCAACCCTGCCGCGTCCGGTCGCCCCTCGACCCGGATCCCTGCCCCCGGCGGTGCGCTGGAGGTTCCCACGGACCTGCCCGGCCAGATCGCGGCGCTGCCGCTTGACGTGGTGTGGGCCACGGGCCGTCTGGACGAGACGGCAGCACGGGTGTCGGTCATCACTGGCCTGGACGGGCACGGCGCGCTCGACATGGCCGACGACGCCGGGGAGCTCGGGTGGTGGAAGTCCGACGCGATGGTCGCCTGGCTGGACCGCAACCCGCAGGTTCGTACGGTGGTGTGGCTGGACGACGAGCTGGACGACGAGGACGACCTGGGGATCGAGCACCGCGACACGATCTCCGACGTGCTGACCGCGCGCGGCGTGCGTCACCTGCTCCTGGCGCCGGTGGCGGCGCACGGTGTGGGTCCTGACGAGCTGGACGTGGTGCGTGCATTCCTCGGTGTGGCGTCGTCTGCCGACCTCGAGCCTGCACCGGTGGACGGGGCTTCGTCCGTCGACGGGGTCGAGCTCGACGACGAGCCGTTCTCGCCTGAGCCGGAGCCGGAGCCTGAGCCGGAGCCTGAGCCGGACGAGCCGCCGCAGGCACCCGCCGGTCGCACGTGGACGCCGACACCGCCCCCGCAGCGCGACCTGGACGACGAGTTCTGAGCGGACCCGTGCCCGCACATCTACCGGCCATGCACCTCAACGGCCAGATCCCCCGACAGCGAGACGGGCGCTTCGCACCTCACGCCCGCACCGAGCCGCCGCAGGAGCTCGACCTGGGCGACCTGGGCGAGTTCGCGCAGGCGGGGGCGCTCGACATCGCCAACGACCCGACGTTCGAGGCGGGCCTGACCGACGAGCAGTTCGCCGACCTCGTGCAGGACGCGCCGTCCACGGGCGCCGACACCGCACGCCGGGCACGCGCGTGGGCGCTCGCCAACGACGTCGAGGACGAGGACGGGTTCGCGGCGTTCGCCGCACTGATGGCGCTGCCCGACCAGGACATGGCCGACGTGCACGCCGCCTACCAGGCCGAGGTGACCCGCAGCGCCGTGCGCACCCTGACCAGCGACCTGCCACCACACGTCACCGAAGGGCTGATCGTCGGGCTGGACCGGTCCGCGTTCGGATCCGGGTCGCAGGGGGCCGCCCTGCGCACGACCGTGATGGAACGCATCGAGTCGCTGCGCGCAGCCGGGGTCCGCATCGACGAGGGCGTGGAGCCCGGACGCGGCAAGGTGTGGCGCCTGGCCCCCTAGACCGGCCGCACATCTACCCGGCATGAGCACCGGACAGGCACCACGCACGACAGGACCCCAGGCACGCGTCCCGGCCGGGGTGAGCGACGGCGGACAGTTCGCCGCCAGGCCGCGGGCCGAAGCGCCCGTGACGCTGACGAACCAGCGGCGCGTCGTCGTCGTGCCCGAGTCGGCGCTGACACCGGCACGGGCCGCGATCCTGCGCCAGCAGGCGGCCGACCGGGCCGCAGGGGTCGTCCCGACGTCCGTGCCGGGTGCCCGATGAGCGCGCCGGTCGCCCGCGTGCCCGCCGGGGTACGCATCGGCGGGCAGTTCGCCCCACGGACGAAGGTCGAGGCGCCCGTGACGCTGCGTCAGGGCACCCTGCGGCTGCCTGGCGTACGCCGGGCACCCCTGGACCGCGAGACGGCCTCACGCGCCCGACTGGCGTCCGCGGCGACCGAGGAGCTGGTACGGCGCGGGTGGGTGCGATGCGCCCCACTGGACGTGCCAGACGGCTCGTGCAGCCCGCTCGACGCCGTGAGAGTCCGTGGCACCGTGGTGCAGCCGTACGTGGACGCGCACGGTGCTGTGCTGGCGGTCCTGGAGGTCGAGGACGACGCAGGCGACCCGTGGGGCAGCGCCTCGTTCATCGAGCTCGACGACGGGGCGCTGTGGGACTGCCGGTACGACGCCCACGGGCGCCGCAGCGCCGTCGAGGTGTGCCCGTCCAGCCCGGTCGACCTGGTCTGCCTGGCCGACCACCTGGAGCCGCTCGACACCTGAGGCCGGGCCCGCACGCCCGCAGCCCGCACATCTACCGGGCATGAGCGAGCACCGTTCCCGAGTCCCTGCAGGCGTGCGCACCGGCGGCCAGTTCGCCTGCGAGCAGCACGGCGAGGCCGACGTGCACCTGTCCGCGCCGACCCCCGAGGCGGCCGTCCAGAAGGCGGACGACACGCTCACGAGCTCGTGGGACGAGGCGCTGCACCTGGAGGCGCGCCTCGTCCGCGCCCACACCGCCAGCGGGGCCGTCGACGAGGTCGACCTGGCCGACGTGCGCGGCCTGCAGTCGACCACCGTCCTGGGGGTCGCCTGTGCGGCGCTGGAGCGCGCAGAGCTCGACCTGGCGCCACGGCTCACGGACGGTGACGTCGCGTGGGTCGATGAGCAGCGGGCCGTCGCGGACGAGCGCCTGTCGGCGGCTGAGGCCGGCGAGGGCTTCATGGGCGGTCGCGGTCACCTGCCGCTCGCGCACCCGACCTACCACCGCTGGGCGGGGGTCGTACCGGTGGCTGCGCCGGTGCCGGACGTCGACGGCGACCACCGTCTGCGGGTCGCACTCGTGCACGTCGAGGCGCGCGCGATCGTCGGCCGGGTGACCCTGCCGTCGGACGAGGTGCTGGACGCGTCCGGGCGCCTGGACACGTGCCGGGTGGTCGACGCTGTCGAGATGCGTGCCGATGCCGCAGGCGGCGCTGCTGGGCGCGTGGTGGACGCTCTGGACCGGTCGATCCCGCCGTTCTGAGGCGGACGGCCCAGGCGCGCCGTCCAGGCCCTCGTGGGCTCAGTCCTGGCGCGCGGTCAGGTGCCCGTCGAGGTCGAACCACCCGCGGCGGGCCATCTCCCAGTACACCTGCGCCACCGTGGTCCGCGGCACGTGGACCGTCCGGGCCGCGTTCGCAATGAGCGTCGAGGTGCCCGTCGTGCCGGTGCGCGCGTCGGTGACCAACGCGTGGGCAACGAGCTCGACGGTGCGGCGCTCGGCGTCGCGTCGGGCCACGGCATCCTCGTGGGTGCGAACCACTGCGACGCCTGTCAGCTCGACGGCCATCTGCGTACCACCTTCCGGCCATGACGTGCGGGGAGCTCCCGCCTCTGCCACACGGTCCCGACGTCTGCGGTGGCGTGGCCCGGTGCTCTGCCGTGCGTGTCCCGCTGGGGTGCCGTGGGCGGGCGCTGCGTGGCGTCTCACAGGGGCGCGCGAGCCGGTCCGAGGTCTCGAGGGGTCGGTCTCGTCGGCTGCGTGGGGGTGCTCACGCCCGGTAGATGTGCGGGCGGGTGCGGCTGGGACTCTGGATGGGTTCGCGGGTTTGCTACGCCCGCCCCACCCGCACCTTGGAGGCACGTGCGTGACGAGCGTAGCAACCCGTGTCAAGACCTCGGGTGCTGGAAAGTGCCTCGGCGAGCGCCTGTTCGGCGGCTCTCGGGAGGGGTCGGCGGGCTTTGCTACGCTCGCCCCACCCGCGCCTCAAAGACACGTGCGTGACGAGCGTAGCAACCCTTGTCAAGACCTAGTTTGCCCGGCCTTGTCCGGTTCTGTACCGGTTCCGAGGTGCTGCGGAGTAGGCATCTCCGCAGGGCCGCAGCACAGCTCGCAGACGTTTGCGCAGGTCAGAGGCCAAAAACGGAGCAACGGACCTGCGGGCGGATTTCAGCCACCCCCACCCCTATAGGGAAGAGAGATACATACATAGAGGGGGTCCTCTAGGAGGGTGGAGGCTGGGGGAGGGGGGTGAGTATCTGTACCCCCTTATATACGTAATCGTATTTCGTATCCGTTACTCCGTTAGGCCCCCTCCCAGCCTCCAAAAAGGCCCCCTGACCAGGGGCTTCGGCAACCGACCCCCGACGGAGAAGCCTGCGGAGACGCTGCGGTGCTGCGGACAAGCCCCTTCGGGCCCCAGATCCGCACATCTACCGGGTGTCAGCGACCACCACGCACCAGGGAGGGCACCATGACGCGAAGCACGCTCGTGCTGGCCTACCTGCTCGCCGGTGCCGCGGTCTGCGTCGCACTCGTGTGGGCCGACCACCACGGCGGCCAGCGGCTGCTCCCCCACCCGCGAGGCACCGACTACCTGCTCGCGCTGAGCCCGGCCATGCTCGTGCTGTGGCCCGCCCTGCTGCCCACCCTCGCCGAGTCCGTGCGTCGCCACCGCCGCCGCACCCCGAGCGGCCCGCACATCTACCGGGCATGAGTACCTTCGACGAGACCGCCCACCCGCGCACGAGCGCCGGCGTCGCCACCGGCGGGCAGTTCACCACCAAGCCCAAGGGCGAGCCCGCGGTGACCCTCTCCCCCACCACCGACCCGCGCGACGCCGACGTCGCGATCCGCTCCACGTGGCGCGCCCGCGGCTCCGGCTGGAACGACCTGCCGCGCTGGCCGGACGGTGTCGCGAAGCCGACCGTGTCGTGGGGGTACGACGACGGCAGGGTCGAGACCACGTTCTGGTTCCAGGACGGCCAGCACACGATCACCTACTGGACCGGCTCCGACAACGAGGGCTACAACTCCTTCGACGACGGTCTGGTCGACGACGGCGGGGCCATCTCCGGCCAGGTGTTCGGCGGCGACCCCGACAGCGAGGACGCCTACGCCATGCGCGACTGGATGGCCGAGGTCCACACGCGGATCGACGCCGAGGCATACGGGGTCGCGATCGCAGCGTCCACCACCGAGGTGAACGCCGCCGTGATCAGCTCGGCCCTCGGTGAGCCCCAGCAGCCCGCCACCGCGACGGCAGGCGCACAGGCGGACACCGCGACGCGCGTGCAGCGCGCCCGCCAGGCGCTCGACGCCTGGGACGCCGCGCGCGACGGCGACTCCGGCGACTCCGAGCACGAGGCGGCCCTGGACGTCGCCGACGAGCTGCGCTCACTGCTCGCGGCCCTCGAAGCGCACGGCTGAGCCCGCACATCTACCGGCCATGAGCGATCAGAAGCGTGTGCATCCTGGCGTCCGTGAGGGCGGCCAGTTCGCGACCTCGACACGGGCAGAGTCGGACGTCACCCTCGCACCCTCCCGCAGGCTGCCCCTGCCGGAGGGTGAGGTGCGGGCCGCCCACGCGGCCCTGTGGCGCACCGCGCTCGACGCGGACGAGCCGGACCTGTACGCCGGCCACGGCGACTTCGTCGAGTGCCTGCGCTGCGGGGCTGTCGTCGTCAGCGTCGAGGTGCAGGCCCACACCCACGCCGACCACCGCGACCCGCTGACGGCCGACGACATCGACGACGAGTCCCGTGCCCGCATCGAGCTCGACTTCGACGACTGGCTCGCAGCGAACGGCGCCGCCGTCACGATGCTCGGCGCCACCATGGAGCCCGTCGACCACCGCCTCGCGGACACTCTGGCGCGAGGCTGGTGGCTCACCCGCAACGGACGAGACGGGACGTTCCGCGACCTGCTCGAGGACGACCCGCAGTACCAGGACGCGGACCGCGAGCGTGCCCAGTGTCTGCGCAGCCTCGAGGACTCGCGCACCTTCGGCGCGAACGCCACCGCCCTCGCCCAGCACGAGGGCAGGCTGGACGGCGCACGTGACGCCACCACCCTCGACGTCCTGCGCAGGCGCGCACAGGTGGCCGACCAGCAGTGGCGCTCCGTGTACGGCGCCGCGTACCGCAAGCTGCACGACGGCCGGTCCACGGCCAAGACCTACGCGGCGGCGGCCGACGCCGAGTCGCGGGCCACACAGGCGAAGGTCACCGCCAGTGCGGCCCTGCGCCGCGCCGAGGCTCTGCTCGCGCTCGACGCAGCCACGGCGGTCGACCCGTACGACGTTCAGGTCCGCGACGGCAAGGTCGTCGTGCACTGAGCCGATCCGCACATCTACCGGGCATGAGCACCTTTGACGCGGCGGCACACCCGCGCTCACCATCCGGCAACGGGCGGTTCGCCACGAAGCCTGCGGGCGAGGCCGACGTCGTGCTCGCCCGCGGCACCGCACCCGCGACGCTGCAGACGGTCAGCCCGCTCGAGCGCACGACGCTGGTCCCCTCGGTCCGCCAGGCGGGCTGGTTCGTGCTCCTGCGCGACAACGGCGAGCTCGAGCTCGACGCGCCCTACCAGCGCGGGTCGGTGTGGACCACGGACCAGCGCCGCAACCTGATGCGCTCGTTCCTGCTCGGCCTGCCGGTGCCCGCGATCCTGTTGAACGACCGGGCCAACGCCAACCCGCAGGCGCGTGACGTGCAGCCGTACGCGGTGATCGACGGCAAGCAGCGCATCGAGTCCGTCCTGGCGTGGCACGACGACGAGCTCGATATCCCTGCCTCGTGGCTGCCGCCCGAGCACGTCGCGTCCACGCACTCCACCGACGACGGCCCGTACGTCTACCGCAGCGAGCTGACACCGGCCGCCCGGCGCCTCATCGACAACCGCGCGACGGTCCCGACGTGCGAGGCCAGCGTGCCGAGCGTCCGCGACGAGGCCGAGATCTTCACCCTCGTCAACGGCGGGGGCACACTGGTCGACGGCGACGCGATGGCCCGTGCGGCGGGCATCGCCGAGGGTGCGCAGGTCCCGCACATCTACCAGGCATGAGCGTCTTCGACATGGCGAGCAGCGCGAGCGGTGGCGCGGCGTGCTTCCGGCTTCAGCCGGGAGAGGAAGTCAAATGACGCAGCACCCGAGCGCACTGGGAGACGACATGGTCGGCAACGGACGGCACGCCATCGACCCCAAGGCCATGGCGGGCGTCGCACTGGAAGCCGGCCCCGGTCCTGAGCCCAGGGTGGAGGTGCACCCGGACGGCACTCGGGTGTGGTGGAACAGCGAAGGGAGGCTGCACCGCACCGACGGGCCTGCGGTCGAATGGCCTGACGGCACCCGCGAGTGGTGGGTCGACGGCTACAGGCACCGCACCGACGGGCCTGCGACCGAGCACGCCGACGGAACCCGTGCGTGGCGTGTCGCTGGCAAGCTGCACCGCACCGGCGGACCCGCCATCGAGCACGCAAACGGGACCCGCGAGTGGTGGGTCAGCGGCAAGCTGCACCGCACCGACGGCCCGGCGATCGAGCACGCAAACGGGACCCGCGAGTGGTGGGTCAGCGGCAAGCTGCACCGCACCGACGGCCCGGCGATCGAGAAGGCCGACGGCACCCGTGAGTGGAAGATCGACGGCAAGACGCACCGCACCGGCGGACCTGCGGTCGAGCTGGCCAGCGGTACGCGTGGATGGTTCGTCGCCGGCAAGCGCCACCGCACCGACGGGCCTGCGGTCGAGTGGGCGGACGGAGCCCGCGAGTGGTGGGTCAGCGGTGTGCGACAGCCAGACCCCGCAACCTGACGGCCCGCACATCTACCGGCCATGAGCACCTTCGACGAGGCAGCACACCCGCGCACGTCCGCCGGGGTCACCACCGGCGGGCAGTTCACCACCAAGCCCAAGGGTGAGCCTGCGGTGGCTCTCGCGTCGACCACGCCGACCCGGGTGGGCGTCCCCGTCCACGCGATCGCCACGGTCGACGTCACGACCATGGACCCGCTGCCCGAGTGGCCCGCGTCGCTGGGTGAGCCGCAGCTGTACTACGAGCGTGATCCCGAGAGCGACACGATCACCCTGACCGTCGTCACCGACGACGCCGGCTCGGTCAAGTTCTACGCCGACGGCGACGACAGCTTCGACGTCGGCGTAGACGAGGGTGAACCGATCTCGTCCGCGGAACGCGACGCCCTGCGAGCCTGGGGCCGAGCTGCGCTGCGCAACGTCGACGTCGCCCACTTCGCAGTCGACGAGCACGTCACCAAGATCGTCCAGGACGACGTGCTCGCGATCGCCACCGGCCGCGACCCGAGCGCAGCGCGGCTGGCCGACGACGACGCAGGCAACCGCAGCGCGAACAAGGCGCGGCGGGTCGCCGACCTGCTGTCGTCCTGGGTGGACGACGTGGACACCGACCCGCAGACGGCACTGTCCGACGCCCTGGCCGACCTGGCCCACTTCGCCCGTTCGCGGGGTGTCGACCTGCGCGACGTGCTGCCCGGTGCGATCCGCACCGCTGACGACGAGTACGACGAGGACCTGGCGCGCCGCGCCGGACGGGAGGACTGAGCCATGAGCGACACCCAGCCCCGCGTGCCCGCCGGGGTCAGCACCGGCGGGCAGTTCGCGACCAAGCCCGCTGCCGAGGCGCCCGTCGACCTTCTCGACGAGGTCCCGTACGGCGTCCCGGACGAGGAGCCCGAGAAGGTCGCCATCGCGTCGGTGACCGAGCACGTCCTGAAGCATGTGCCGGACGCTGTCGGCTGGGAGACGAGCTGGGAGCGTGTCGACGGGTCCTGGGGCAAGGAGTACGCGGGCACCGTCGTCGCACGTCTCGACGACGGCTCGACGCGCGACGTGGACATCCTGGGCACACCGGTGATGGACGCGCTCGCCGACTGGGAGGAGGCGCAGCGGGTCGCCTACGGCGACACCGGGTCGCTCGAGACGCTGAGCTGGCGCAAGCCCGCCAGCACCGCACGGCGACTGGTCGACTCGCTCGTGGACCGTGGCGTGCTGTCCCCCGCAGCCCGAGACATGGACCCCCGCGTCGTGCTCGACCAGCACTCGGAAGCGACCGCGATGTCGTTCTCGGAGCGCAAGGACCTGTACGCGGCTGCGGACCTGCCCATGCGGGCCGCTGCACGCGAGCTCGCCGTCGGTGACACCCTGGTCCTGCCCGGCGACGGGCGGGAAGTCCTCATCGAGGACCTGAGCCTGGTCGGCGACAGCCTGCTGGTCGGCGACGAGGACGGCAAGCAGCACACGTTCGACCTGGGCGACGACGTGGGGTTCCGACCCGGCGACGGGCGCTGCGACCGCTGCGGCGATGCCGTCGGGGTCGAGGGGTGGAACGGCCTGTGCGGCAGCTGCGCGGACGCCGTCACCTGCATCGAGTGCGGTGGCGAGGCCGACGGCGACGGCATCTGCCCGGACTGCAAGCACGCCCGCGAGGTCGGCGAGCTGGACGAGCACGGGGAGGTTCCCCCGCCCCCTGTCGGTAGCAGTGAGACCGACTACGAGCGCTACGTCCAGGAGCACGGACGATGAGCCGCTACGACTGGGAGGCCGGGACGATCAAGCTCCCGACCGCTGAGTTCTCGCGTGTCCGCAAGGCCGTCGAGGTCGCCGACCGGGAGCACAAGGAACAGGTGTTCGCCGCCACGCAGGACTTCTGGAAGGGCCTGTCCCGCAAGGAGCAGACGGACCCGGAGGCGTACCGCAAGGCCGTGTTCCGGTACGCAGACGAGATGTACCGCGGGGCACAGCGCCAGCGCACCCTGTCGGGGAGCGTCTACGAGCAGCTGGAGCGTGTCTCCCGCTCGCGCTGGGACCCTCAGACCCGCAGACAGGTGTTCGGCAAGCCGCGTCGCGTGCAGGTCGCCGACATGGGGTACCCGACGAACCGCACGACCGTGTTCCAGCTGCCGTCGGGCGCGACCATCGCCTTCGACCGGGACACCTCGAGCGTGTCCTGGTCGACAGGCGAGAACAACCACCAGGTCGAGCGTGCCCACGACGACCCGCTCGCGCAGGTGTTGTTCGCCGAGCTCGGCAAGGTCCGCTGGACCCGCGGGACCGGCGGCGTGCTGTCCGGCAACGACGAGTACAACCAGGGGTCGCGCGAGGCCGGGCTCGGGGGCAATTACGTGACGACCGGCTTCGGACCGATCGGCGCGGCTGACCCCCAGGCGTGGTCCAGGACGGACGACTACACCGACTCGACCGGCAAGCGGGTCACCCGCGACCGGTTCCCGGGCCACCCGCGTGCGAGTGCGTCTGGCGGACGTGGCCGCGTCCCGGCCGGGGTGCGCACGGGAGGGCAGTTCACGACCCGCGGGCGAGGCGAGTCGGGCGTCTCGTTGCGCTGAGGCGCGCTGCCGCACATCTGCACGACGACGACGCGACGGCGCGCACCGCGGCACCTGCCCGGTGGCTCTCGTCGCAGGACCGACCGAGGGGCCGAGATGAGCACGTACGACGCGACGCCCGCAGCACCTGCCCCGACCCGCGCACACCGCTGGGTGATCCCGACCCTGGTCGCGCTGGTCGCGCTCGGTGCCGGCTTCGCGCTCGGCACCCTGGCGGGCCGTCCGGGCGACGCCCCCGAGGCCGTTGAGCGGGCACCGCAGTCGTGCCTGGACGCGCTCGACCAGGCCGACGACATCCTCGACGTCAGCGGGCAGGTCAGCGACCTGGTCATCGACCACATGAAGGACGACAAGCGGCTGTTCGAGCAGTTCGCCCGGTTCGACTTCACCTCGGACTGGTACCTGGCGAACCAGAACGCGTTCGCGTCCGACATCACCGACCTCAGCGACCGGGTGGCGGCGAACACCTACCGCACGCACAGCGGCGCGTGCCGCGCGACGGCCACGGCGACCACCCGGTAGGTCGCAGGCCCCCGCACATCTACCGGGCATGACGACCTTCGACGAGACCCTCCACCCCCGCCACGGCGCGGGCTCCGCCACCGGCGGTCAGTTCGCCACCAAGCCCAGGGCAGAGTCGGGCGTGGCGCTCGCCGTGCCCGGCTCGGACGAGCAGCACTGGGTGGCAATCACCCGCTTCGACCACCCGGACCTGGCGGTCGGCCCGTACCCGAGCGAGCAGGCCGCGCAGCGTGCCATGGAGGACAGCCTCCTGGTGGAGGGCATCTGCGAGGAGGACTGCGACGACGCGTTCCTGATCTCGGGCACCCCGGACCCTGACCTGGAGCAGGTGATCGTCGACCTGCGCGACCCGCACCACTCCGGTGTGCCGCGCCACAAGGCTTACTTCCAGCCGCAGGCGTGGGTGCGTGACGAGGTGGTCGACGTCGACCCGCAGGGCCCCACCGAGTGGGACGTGACGGACGCCGTCGCGGCTGACGGCGACTACTGGCGCGAGCTTCTCGAGCGCACTCACCCCGACACCGGCACCGGTGTGCTCGACAGCGAGGACAGGCTGCAGTCGGACCCGAGCGCGCCGCAGTGGGTGCGCGACTGGAAGGGCCCGTTCTCGATCCGCGTCGAGGAGGACTGGGACCGCCCCGCCGACCTCGTGCTGCAGGACTGGCTGTCCGGTGAGATGGACGACCCCGAGCTCGGTGGCGCGACCACGGTCGCGGTCCGCGACCGTACGGCAACCGGGTCGCAGGCCACCGTGCACCGCGACTGCCTGTCGTCCTGGTACGAGGCGGACCCGCAGGAGTGGGACGCCGAGATCGGTTCGATGGTCGTGATCGGCTCGGCCTGGGGGCAGGGCCGGTGCGCCCGCCCCGACTGCCCGCACCGGTAGCCCCCGCACATCTACCGGGTATGAGCACCTTCGACGAGTCCTCCCATCCGCGCACGAGTGCCGGGGTGAAGGCTGGCGGCCAGTTCACGACCAAGCCCAAGGCCGAGGCGGACGTCGTGCTGCCCGCGGCGAACGACCCCGCGGCGCTGCGCGCGCGGTTCGTGGCGACCTACGAGCGGATCGCAGCCCAGCAGGCCGCTGGCGTGACCCCGCGCGGGGCGGCGGAGCTGCGCCTGGCGGCTGTGGCGTCCGCGGTACGCCTGCGCTACCCGCAGGCGGTGCGGTTCAACCTGGCGGTCTCCGACCAGCCGGGAAGCACCGCGATGTGGGTGGCCGGGGTGTACGACGCTGACGGCACCGACCTGACGCAGACCGGGTACGCGGACTTCGGTGACGACGAGGACGACGTCAACGAGGCCCTGGGCGACATGCAGGACTTCGTGTTCTCCGACCGCCGCGGGTACGCGTCGTTCGAGATTGACGACGTGCTGTCCGCACCGGAGCCGGTTGCCGCCCGCGGGCAGGTCGGTTCGCAGGTGCTGGCGTCGTTCCGGTCGCTGCACGGCGACCTGGACGCCGACGAGGTCGGCACGGCACGTGACCTGCTGACCGAGCTGCACCACTGGGCCCGGGTGAACGGGCACGACCTGTCCGCCCTGGTCGCCGCTGCGGGTGAGGTTGCCGACGAGGAGGCTGACGCGTGATGTCGCGGGTTCGAGTCCCGGCCGGTGTGCGCACAGGCGGGCAGTTCGCGGCGCACCGGCACGCCGAGGCGAACGTGTCCCTCGCCCCCGAGCGTAGCGGAGCCATCACCTCGTACGCGCAGCTGCAGGAGCGGGTACGCCTGGAGCGCATCGCCGCGGCGTCGCACGGGGAGGCCCGTGACGAGGTCTCGGCGCGTGTCCCGACGGCGCAGGTGGCCGAGCGCCTGTGGGCGACGCAGGTCGCGTACGGGTACTGACCCGCCCGGTGCCCCCGCACATCTACCGGGCATGACGACCTTCGACGAGGCAGCACACCCCCGCACGTCCGCCGGGGTCACCACCGGTGGACAGTTCACGACCAAGCCCAAGGGTGAGTCCGCCGTGACGCTCGCCGCGACCGGGATCGACCAGCGTTCGCGCGACCGTGCCGCCCTGAACTCGATGGCCGAGATGCTCGGCGTCCCGGACCACTGGAACGGCTCGGCCGACTACCTCGAGGAGGTGGCCGAGCTGATCGGCTCCACCGGGCGCCCCCACCCCGGTGCAGTCCCCGCGGACCGCTACGACGCCGCCATGAACGAGTGGCGCGACACCCACCGGGTCCGCCGTGGCGAGGCTGGCTACGCCGACTGGTCGAGCCTGAACATGCTCGCCCGCCACCTGGGCAACATGGACCGCTGGTCGCCGGACGAGCTGGGCCTCGTCGCCCACACGGTCAGCATCTCGGGCCGTCCCCGCCCCGGCGGCCGGGACAGCGGTGCGACGTACCTGCAGGCGCTCGAGGACTGGCAGGACAGGGGCGCCATCGGCGACTACCCGCCGCAGTTCGCCGCGGCCGAGTTCGCCGGGCTGCCGGTGATGCGTCACGTCCTGCACGTCGTGTACGACCGTGACGTGGTCGACGACAGCGAGTGGGACGACCTGTCGGCAGATCACGTGAGCGCCTGGTACGAGCGGCACGTCGGCCCGGCGGCGGACCGGATGGCCGACATGGTGGCCAGCGCACCCGAGCCGGCCGACCACCCGTGGCTGTCCGACTCCGCGCAGGCGTGGCGGCACGTGCGCGACTGCGCGCAGGCCGCGGGTCTGCCCGTCGCCGGCCGGGTCCTGTGGTTGCGCTACGAGTCGGGCGACCTGAACGAGGCCGACCTGGAGTCGGTCACGCCTGGGCTCCTGGCGGACGCATACGAACGGCACCTGGGGCCTGCGATCGACGCGGTCGAGCACGAGCTGGGCGGGTGCCACTGCGACGACGGGTATGCGGAGCGCCCGGTGCACCCATAGGGGCACCCCTTCGGGCGGGGTGGCTCGTCCGCACATCTGCACGGCGACCGCAGGAGGCGACCGCAGGAGGCGACCGCAGGAGGCGACCGCAGGAGGCGACCGTGCGCGAGCGTGTCGAGCGACGCCTGTCCTTCGTGCTGCGGCACGCCCCCGAGTCGGTCGGTGTGGCCCTTGACCGGGCAGGCTGGGTCGGTGTCGACGACCTCCTGCGGGCACTGGCGACCCACGGTCTGCCGCTGTCGCGCCAGGACCTGCAACGGGTGGTGGAGCGCTCGGGCAAGCAGCGCTTCGAGCTCGACGGCAACCGGGTGCGGGCCAGGCAGGGGCACACGGTGCCGGTCAACCTTGACCTGCCCACCACTGTCCCGCCGCCGGTGCTGTTCCACGGGACCCCGCCACGCAACGTGGCCTCGATCCTTGCTGGCGGTCTGGACCGCGGCCGACGCCACCACGTGCACCTGTCGTCCGACGCGCGCACTGCCGCCGAGGTGGGTGCCCGCCGCAGCGGTCAGGTGGCGGTGCTGGTGGTGGACGCTGCCGCGGCGGCTGCGGACGGTCTCGCGTTCTGGGTAACGGGCAACGGCGTGTGGCTCGTCGGGCACGTGCCCGCGCGGTACCTGTCCCCGGCCGGGCCGCACATCTACCGGCCATGAGCACCTTCAACGAGTCCGACCACCCGCGCACGAGCGCCGGGGTCACCGCCGGCGGCCAGTTCACCACCAAGGCGAAGGGCGAGCCCGCCGTGTCGCTGGACGGGCGACCTGCGGGCCTCGACCTGCCGGCTGGGCAGGGGCGGGTCGTCGCTGACGCGGTGCGCCAGCTTGCCGAGGCGGTCGGTGCGCCCCGGTCGCGCGTGCAGGTCGAGGCCAGCACAGTGCAGATGTGCGGTGTCGAGGCCGGCTCGGCCTGGGTCCGGGCGCGGGTCGTCACCGACGACTACGGTGCACAGGTCGCTGTCGCGTTCATGGTCGACCCGCGCGGTGGCACGTCGGAGCTGTCGGTGTCGGAGTCCTGGACGTCCGGCTTCGACCCTGACGACGGTGAGACGTCCAGGGCCACGGATAGTGCCTACGACCCGTTGCGTCAGGTCACCGACGAGTCGGTGGCTGCACTGGTGTCGGACGTCCGCCGCCAGGCGCGTGTCCAGCGGGCGTTGGACAGGGTGCTGAACGACCCGCAGCGTGCCGCACTGCCCGCATACCGCCGCTCGTTCGAGGTGTACCGCACGGCGGCCCGGGTGGTCGACGGTCGGCTCTGCCTCGAGCTGGACGACTACACGCGGTCCACCAGCCCGCACCGCACCATCCTGCGGGTCGCATCGTCCGGGGTCGAGGCCGCGACGGTCGAGACCGAGCACGGGCGCCTCAAGGTGGACGACTCCAGCCTGGACGCGCTGCTGGGCAGCATCGACCGTGAGCTGACCCGGTCGCTCGGCGGCGACCCGTCCGCCCGCTCGGGGTCACGAGCCCACCTCGAGGCGCTGTTCGCCGACGCGTTCGGCCGGGCATGAAGCCGCACATCTACCGGGCATGAGTACCTTCGACGGGTCCGCCCACCTGCGCACGGCCGCCGGGGTCACCACCGGCGGCCAGTTCGCCACCAAGGCGAAGGGTGAGCCAGCCGTGGCGCTGGGCAGTGACCCGCAGCGTGAGTCCGTGGTGGAGGTGCCCCCTGACGGAACCCGCGTGTGGCGAGCCGACGGCAGGCTGCACCGCACCGACGGCCCCGCCATCGAGTACACGGACGGAACCCGCGAGTGGTGGGTCGACGGGCATGGGAGCACCCGGGCCGACACTGAGTACCGGGGGCGGACCGAGTCGGTGCTGCGCCGCACCCGTGAGGTCGTCGGCTCCGGTGAGCCGAGGGTGACCATGCGGGGCCAGATCACCGCGACCCTCGACGAGGCTGGGCTGTGAACCCGCCCCCGGTCCTGGCGTCCCCGTCGCGCTACGTTCCTGGGTGGACCGTCACGCCCGACGGCACGGCCACGGTGTCGCTCTGCACGGCGTGCGGTTGGACGCACCGCGACAAGGACCAGAACCTCGCGTGTGTAGCCCGCGTCGACCACGAGATCATGCACCGGCGCACCTGGCCGCCGGCCACCTGACGCCGCACATCTACCAGGGCATGAGCACCTTTGACGAGTCCGCCCACCCGCGCACGCGGGCGGGGGTGAGGACCGGTGGCCGGTTCACCTCCAAGCGCAAGCGGGAGGCCCTGGCGTCGCTGTCCGGTGGTTCGCGTCGCGAGCCCTTGATGAAGGTGCGCCCCAGCGGCACCCGTGAGTGGTTCGTCGGCGACGACCGGCACCGCAGCGACGGTCCGGCCGTTGAACGCCCCGACGGCTCGCGTGAGTGGTGGGTCGACGGCAAGCTGCACCGCACGGACGGGCCGGCGATAGAACGCCCCGACGGGTCCGGCGAGTGGTGGGTCGACGACAAGCGTCACCGCAGCGACGGCCCTGCCATCGAGTACACAGACGGCTCGTGCGAGTGGTGGGTCGACGACGGGCTGCACCGCACCGACGGCCCCGCGATCGAGCTGGCCGACGGGACCGGCGAGTGGTGGGTCGACGGTAGGAAGCATCGCACCGACGGCCCCGCGATCGAGTGGGCTGACGGTTCTCGTGAGTGGTGGGTCGCTGGCAAGAAGCACCGCACCGACGGCCCCGCGATCGAGCGGGCTGACGGCACCCGCGAGTGGTGGGTCTACGGCGAGCGTCACCGCAGCGACGGTCCCGCGGTGGAGTGGGGGGATGGTTCGCGCCAATGGTGGGTCGACGGCAAGCTGCACCGCACGGACGGCCCGGCGGTCGAGCTGGCCGACGGGACCGGCGAGTGGTGGGTCGACGGTAGGAAGCATCGCACGGACGGTCCAGCGGTCACGTGGGCTGACGGTTCGAGCGAGTGGTGGGTCGACGGCAAGCTGCACCGTACGGACGGCCCTGCGATCCAGCGGGCGGACGGGAACGGCACGTGGTACGTCGACGGTGTGCGACGGCCAGGCCCCGCCTCCTAGTGCCCGCACATCTACCGGGCATGAGCACCTTTGACGCAGCAGCGCACCCCCGCACGAGCGCGGGGGTCACCACCGGCGGGCAGTTCACCACCAAGGCGAAGGGTGAGTCCGCCGTGTCGCTGGACAGCCCGGCCGGTGGGCTGCCGCTGCCTGACGGGACGGAGGTCGCGTTCCGCAACCCGCTGCCGCAGGGCCCGAAGTGGCTGCACGGCGTGGTGTCCAAGGATGCCGCCCCGTTCGGTCACCTGCCGGTCGCGGTCGGTGACGCAACACCGGACCAGACGGTGTACGTGCTCGAGCCGGACACCCAGGTGCTGCCGTTCGTCGAGCCTGCCGAGTACGACGGTGACGACGCCGACACCTACGCGGACGCGTTCGGCTGGAGCTCGGACGACTGGGGCTACTACTACGACGGGCGCGCTGAGCGTGAGCAGTCCGGCGCGTACAGCAACGGGCTGGACGACGGGCGTGCGAGCGTCGCGGACGCCGAGCGTGCCGCCACACTGCGGCTCGACCAGGTCAAGGAGCTCCTGGCCGGTTTCCAGCCGTTCGAGTACGGCGAGTACGACGACGGCGACGCGCACGCCTCCGAGGCGTACGAGGACGCGCGGCTCGCTCACGCCGAGTCCGCGGTGACCCTGCTCGAGAAGCTGTCGGCGCTGCTCGACGGCTGATCGGGCACTGCCGCACATCTCCACCCGTGAGCTCCCCGACCCTTGTCCGTGACGGGCTCGTGCACCTGTGGCACGGCGACGCCCTCGACGTGCTGCGCACCCTGCCGGATGCCAGCGTGCACGCCTGCATCACCGACCCTCCGTACGGGCTCGCGGACCTGCCTGCCAGGAAGGTGGCGCAGGCTCTGGCTGCGTGGACGTCCGGCGACCGGGGCTTCGTGCCGGCGGCCGGGCGCGGGATGGCCGGGCAGGAGTGGGACCGTTTCGTGCCTCCCCCGGCGCTGTGGGACGAGGTGCTGCGGGTGCTGAGGCCCGGCGGCTGGCTGGCGTGCTTCGCCGCACCGCGCACGGTGGACCTGATGGGCATGTCGGTCCGCCTGGCGGGGTTCGAGATCCGCGACCAGGTGCTGGCGTGGGTGTGCGGCACGAACATGGCGAAGGTGTCCGACTCGGGCGCCGCCCTGGAGCGCAGCGGCGCCGACCAGCGGGACGTGGACGCCTGGCGGGGGTGGGCGGCTGCGCTCAAGCCCGCCCAGGAGCCGATCTTGCTGGCTCGCAAGCCGGTGTGCGGGACGTTGAACGCCAACCTGGTCGAGCACGGTGCGGGGAGCCTGCACGTGGACGCGGTGCGTGTCCCGTTCGCGTCGGCGGCCGACGAGGCCGAGTCGAAGAACAAGAACCAGCACGCCAGCGACGGGCGCACGCGCACCCCGAACAACGTGTACGGCGACGCGACGATGACCGCGATGAAGGACTACGACGCTCCGGGCAGGTTCCCGACGGACCTGCTGGTCTGTCACCTGCCGCTGTGCCGGCCCAACGGGCCGGTCGACGACGTCGAGCTCGTGCCGCGGTGGGACTGCCAGGACGGCTGCCCCGTGGCCGGGCTGGGTGAGCGGGCCCGGTTCTTCCCGACGTTCCACTACGCGGGGCGGGCACACGTCACCGAGCGCCCTGTCGTCGACGGGGTGCAGCACGTGACGGTCAAGCCGCTGTCGGTGCTGGAGTGGCTGTTCGATCTGCTCGCTGTCCCGGGGATGCATGTCCTCGACCCGTTCGCGGGGTCCGGCACTGCCGGTGAGGTCGCGGTCGCCAAGGGGGTCGAGACGACCCTGATCGAGGCGCACGGCCCGTATGTCCCACTGATCGAGCATCGCCTCGACCGGGCGACAGGGCGTGAGCCTGACGCGGCGTAGCCCGCACATCTACCGGACATGAGCACCTTCGACGCAGCAGCGCACCCTCGCACGCAGACCCCGGGCGTGGCCGGCAACGGCCAGTTCACCACCAAGGCGAAGTGCGAGGCCGACGTCGACCTGCCCGGACCTGACGACACCGCCGCCGCGCCGCCGAAGTCCCTGGCGTTGCACGCCAGCGGCGTCCACATCCACGACCGCAACTCCGGCAAGGACTACGGCGTCCACGATGAGTGCCTGACAGCCCTGCAGGCCCTGTCCCCCACCGCCTGGGACCCGTTCAAGGGCGACTGGGTCGTGATCGGACCGGTCGTCGGCGACTTCACCTGCGCGTACAACGCCTGCCAGGTCGCCAAGGGCTGACGGGCTCACCGGAGCGGTCCGTGCCGCACATCTACCCGGCATGAGCAAGACGACCCGTTGCGCAGGCTCCTAGTGGGGTCCGCCGCGGTCGAGGGCTGGTGATGTCCGGCAGACGTTGACGCCGACGCCCACCGCAACCCTCTGGTCTGTCTGGAGCACACCATGGCTCAGCCACTTCGCACGTACGTCATCGACACCTCTGTCCTGCTGTCCGACCCGCACGCCTTCACCCGGTTCGACGAGCACCAGGTGGTCCTGCCCGTGGTGGTGATCACCGAGCTGGAGGCCAAGCGCCACCACCCCGAGCTCGGCTACTTCGCCCGCGAGGCTCTGCGGTCGCTGGACGACCTGCGCCTGACGCACGGGCGCCTGGACCAGCCGGTCCCTGCGAACACCGACGGCGGCACGGTCCGGGTCGAGCTGAACCACGTCGACACCTCTGCGCTGCCGTCCGGGCTGCGCCTGGGCGACAACGACACCCGGATCCTGGCGGTTGCGGCGAACCTGGCCGCCGAGGGCGGCGACGTGACGGTGGTGTCGAAGGACCTGCCGATGCGGGTGAAGGCGTCGGCGGTCGGTCTGGCCGCGCAGGAGTACCGGGCGCTGGAGGTCGCGACGTCCGGCTGGACGGGCATCGAGTCGGCGGCGGTGTCGGATGAGGTCGTCTCGGCGCTGTTCGAGCACGAGTCGGTGCCGCTGGGCGACCTGCAGGGCGACTGGCAGGGTGCGCTCGGCCACGACGTGCCGGTCAACACCGGCGTCGTGCTGACCGGCTCGCGCGGGTCCGCGCTGGGCCGGGTGACGGCCGACAAGCACGTCGCCCTGGTGCGCGGGGACCAGGACGTGTTCGGGGTGCACGGTCGCAGCGCCGAGCAGCGCATCGCGATCGACCTGCTGCTCGACAAGGAAGTCGGCATCGTCTCCCTGGGTGGGCGTGCCGGTACGGGCAAGTCCGCCCTGGCGCTGTGCGCCGGCCTGGAGGCCGTGCTCGAGCGGCGCCAGCACCGCAAGATCATGGTGTTCCGTCCGCTGTACGCCGTCGGCGGCCAGGAGCTGGGGTACCTGCCGGGGTCGGAGGCCGACAAGATGGGCCCGTGGGCTCAGGCGGTGTTCGACACCCTGGGCGCGCTGGTCTCCCGCGAGGTCGTCGAGGAGGTCATGGACCGCGAGCTGCTGGAGGTGCTGCCGCTGACGCACATCCGTGGCCGGTCCCTGCACGACAGCTTCGTGATCGTCGACGAGGCGCAGTCGCTGGAGCGCAACGTGCTGCTGACGGTGCTGTCCCGCATCGGGCAGGACTCGCGCGTCGTGCTGACGCACGACGTCGCCCAGCGCGACAACCTGCGGGTGGGTCGCCACGACGGGGTCGCCGCGGTGGTGGAGGCGCTCAAGGGGCAGCCGCTGTTCGGGCACGTGACGCTGACCCGTTCGGAGCGCTCGGCGATCGCGGCGCTGGTGACCGACCTTCTCGACTGCTGAGGGCACGCAACCTGCCCCGGGCCGACGTGGGAGCATTCGCTCATGACGGTCCGGGGCAAGCTGCTGCTCGGCTTCGTGGCGCTGGTGGTGCTGATCGCCGTCGTGGTGCCGTCGCCGCCAGCGAAGCAGGGGCCGACCGGCGCCGATGCGGCGACCTCGGACGCACCGGCACAGCCCTCCCCCGTCACCGCCACGTCGACGCCGTCCCCGCCTTCCCCGACCCCCGACCCTGCCGCGACCTCGACCACCGTCCTGGGTGTCCTGGTCCGCGACCCTGACGCGCCCGCTCAGACGTTGCCGGACCTTCCGGCCGACGACCTGCTGCCGGGGACGGCGCTCGTGACGTATGCGGGGCGGTGGAGCGGGACCCTGCAGGTGTCCGACCCGTCGCTGGGGCTGGTGAGCTGCAACCTGTCGAGTCCAGCCACGGGCTACGTGCTGCTGTCCGACGTCCCGACGGGGCCTGCCCAAGCCAGCCGGGACCAGGGCGGGACGACGAAGATCCGCACCGACGGCGACCACCGCACCTACACCTCCGACATGCCGCGGCTGTTCTTCAGCGCGGGCATCGAGACGGACGACGGGGCGTACTGGTCGGCGATGATCAACACGTGGAAGACGCCGGGCGACCCGGCGCTCGTGCTCGACTGGGACGGCAGCACTCTGCGGTTCGCCGCGCTGGTCGAGGTGTACAGGCCGAGAGCGGGCGGGATCACGAGCGACGTCGCCGTCAGCGGAGTGGTCGCCTGCCCGTAGAGCTCAGCCGACGGCCGCCGCGTCCAGATCGCCGCTCGCGGCGGGCACCGTGGCGACCCGCACTGGCGCACCAGCGACCACCTCGTGCTCGACGCCGCGCACGGTGACGACCACCGGCGGGCCGGACGGTCGTGCGAGCTCGACGTGGTCGCTGGCGACGTGCACCGTCAGGTCGTGTCCGTGGACCTGCAGGGTGAAGTCGAGCGATGGCCAGGCCGCTGGCAGTCGCGGGTCGAAGGACAGGTGCCCGTCGTGGTCGCGCATGCCTGCGAACCCGTGGACGAGCGTCATCCACACCCCGCCTGCCGAGGCGACGTGCACACCGTCGTCGGTGTTGTCGTGCAGGTCCGCCAGGTCGACGAACAGGGCGCGCTCGAAGTAGCGGTAGGCGAGCTCGTGGTGGCCGACCTCGGCGGCGATGATCGACTGCGCGGCGGCCGACAGGGTCGAGTCGCCGGTGGTGATCGGGTCGTAGTAGTCGAAGTTGGCGCGCTTGTGCTCGGCTGTGAACTGGTCGCCGGCAAGCAGCATGGACAGCACGACGTCGGCCTGCTTGATGACCTGGAACCGGTAGATGACCAGCGGGTGGTAGTGCAGCAGGAGCGGCCGCTTGTCGTCGGGTGTGGCGGCCAGGTCCCACACCTCCCGGTCGAGGAACTGCGAGTCCTGCGGGTGGATCCCCGCGGCGGCGTCGAAGCCCAGGTGCATGGCGTCGGCGGCGGCGCGCCATGCGGCCGGCTCGTGGGGCGCGATGCTCAGCCGTGCGACCGCTGCGGCGTACCGGTCCGGGTCGTCGACGGCCAGCGCCGTGACGGCGTCCGCGGCGCGACGCAGGTTCAGGCGGGCCATCACGTTCGTGTACAGGTTGTCGTTGACGACGGTGGTGTACTCGTCGGGCCCGGTGACGCCGTGGATGTGGAACGTCGGGGTGGGTGACGCCCGCCAGAACCCGAGGTCCTCGAACATGCGGGCGGTCTCGACGAGGATGTCGATGCCCTCCCCGGCGAGCATCTCGGTGTCGCCGGTCGCGGCGACGTACTGCGCGAGGGCGTAGGACACGTCGGCGTCGATGTGGTACTGGGCGGTGCCTGCCGGGTAGTAGGCGGACGCCTCGAGCCCGTTGATGGTCCGCCACGGGAACAGCGCGCCTACCTGGTTGAGGTCGCCGGCGCGCTCGCGCGCGAAGTCGAGCATGCGGTGACGGAACCGCAGCGCGTTCTTCGCGACCTGCGGGTTGGTGTAGGTCAGGAACGGCAGGGCGTAGATCTCGGTGTCCCAGAAGTAGTGGCCGCCGTACCCGCAGCCGGACACCCCCTTGGCGGCGATCCCATGGTCCTGGGCGCGAACGGACGCCTGGGCGACCTGGAACAGGCTCCACCGCACGGCCTGCTGCAGGTCGGGGTGACCCTCGATGCGGACGTCGCTGCGCCGCCAGAAGTCGTCCAGCCACGCCCGCTGCTGCTCGCGCAGCCAGTGCGGCGGTCGACCTGCTGCATGGGCGAGGGTGCGTGAGCAGCGGTCGACGAGCTCACGCACGGGCACGCCACGCGAGGAGTGGTAGGCGACCGTCTTGGTGAGGGTGATCGTCTGGCCGGGCTGCGCGGTGGCCGAGTAGACGGCCTTGGCGATGTCGGGCTCGACCTCGTGCGCGGGGCGCGCGTCGGCACCGTCGAGCCGGTGGTCGACCATGGTGGCGACCGTCATGGTGGAGTTGGTGACGACGTAGCCGAGCGCGAGGCGCCCGTCGGCGGCGTGCTGGTGGGCGGGCTGCAGGACCCGCCCGGTGAAGGCGTCGGCCTTGCGCGGGTCGACGGCCTGGCCGAGGGCGTCCTGCGGGACCCGGTAGTCGTCGCCGCCGTCCTGCCGGTTGAGCAGCTGGGAGGACAGCACGATGCTGGCGGGCCGGTCCAGGACGGTCACCTCGAACGTGATCTGCGCCAGGTGCCGGTGCGGGAAGGACACCAGGCGGCGCGAGACGACGCGCACCCGGTTGCCTGACGGGGTGCGCCAGACCAGGTCGCGCACGAGCTGCCCGGTGCGCATGTCCAGGCGCCGCTGGTAGGACTGCAGGTCGGCGGTGGCCAGTAGCAACGGTTCGTCGTCGACGTACAGCTTGATCGTCTTGGCGTCGGGGGCGTTGACGATGGTCTGCCCGACGCGGGCGAACCCGTACGCCTCCTCGGCGTGCCGGATCGGCCACGTCTCGTGCAGGCCGTTGATGAAGGTGCCGTGCGCGTGCGCCTCGCGGCCTTCGTCGGGGTTGGCGCGCATCCCGAGGTACCCGTTGCCGACGGAGAACAGGGTCTCGGTGGTGCCTGCATCGCGCTGGTCGTGGGCGGTCTCGACGAGGGCCCACTCGTCCACGGGGAACCGGGTCCGGTCGATGCGGATCGCCTTGGTGCTCATCGCCGGGCCACCAGCTGCGCGAGCCGCCGCACGGTCCGGTCGGCTCCGGCTGCCCGCAGGTTCGCCTCTCCGGCACCGCGGTCGACGCCGACGACGAGCCCGAAGCCGCCTGCTGCGCCTGCCTGCACCCCGCTGGTGGCGTCCTCCACGACGGCGGTGTGCTGCGGCGCCTGACCGAGCACGGCGGCCGCGTGCAGGTATGTGTCGGGTGCTGGCTTGCCGGGAAGCCCGAGCTCGTGGGCGCTGTGCCCGTCCAGGACGTACCGGAACCGCTCTGCCAGGCCGGCGGCGCGCAGGACGTCGCCGGCGTTGCGGGAGGACGAGACGACGCCGAGCACGACGTCCGTACGGCGCAGGTGCTCGAGCAGCACGAGCGCGTCGGGGTACGGCTCGATGGCCTGGGTGCGCAGTGCCCGGTGGAAGGCGTCGTTCTTGGCGGCAGCGATCCCGTGCAGTGTCGTCATGGACGGCGGGTCCATGGGCGAGCCTGCCGGCAGCGTCAGTGCGCGGCTGCGGGCGAACGCCTCGACACCGGCCAGGCGCGGCTTGCCGTCGATGTGGGCGTAGTAGTCCTCGGTGGCGTAGGCGCGCACGCCGTGGGCGTCTGCCAGGTCGGTCAGGACGTGCCGCCACGCGGCGCGGTGCAGCGTGTCGGTGGGGGTCAGGACCCCGTCGAGGTCGAACAGGATGCAGTGCAGGGGTTCTCCGTCGCGGGTGGACGGCAGGTGCGCGGAACGCTCGGCTGTGGTGTGGCTCACAGGTACCAGAGCGTAGCGCCTGACTGACTGCTCAGTCGGTCATTCGTGCGGCGTGCCCGCACATCTACCGGGCATGACGACACCGGCGCAGCGCAGCAGGGTCCCGGCGGGGGTGCGCACCGGCGGGCAGTTCGCCACGGAGCACCGCAGCGAGGCGACCGTCGACCTGTCCCCCGTCGTCGAGGAGCCCGAGCAGGTCGACGAGGCTGAGCGGCCGGTGTACCGGCTGTTCGACTCGCTGGTGACCGTGGCCGAGAAGCGCATCGAGAAGGCGAACCGCCGCCTGGCGCGCGCCGGGATCGCCGAGCGGTTCACCTACGAGCTGTCCGACCGGTACGTCGACACCGACGGTGACGGACGCAAGGCCTACTACCGCGACCTGACGCTGTCGCACCCGTCGATCAGCTACGAGGGCTGGGAGTTCGTCGCTGCCGTCGACCACCTGGACGCGGGGGCTGTCGTGCGCTCCCGCCCTGGGGTCGAGCTGGGCGGCTGGCGTCCCGAGGTGTCCGAGTGCGACCACTGCGGCAAGGTCCGCCGCCGCAGCTCCACCTACCTGGTGCAGCACGCCGACGGCACGCGCAAGCAGGTCGGCTCGTCGTGCATGGCCGACTTCCTCGGTGTGAAGCCTGCCGGGCTGTGGGCGTTGGGTTACGACCCGCTCGACGAGGAGGACACCGACGACGGGTGGATGTCCAGCGGTGGTGGGGTGGTCGACACGGCGGCGGACAGCCGCATGGTCCTGGCCGCGGCGTTGGCTGCGACCGACGGCGGGCGCGACTTCGTGTCCCGGGACGCCGCGCAGTGGCGGGGCGGGCCGTCAACCGGTGACCAGGTGCGCGACCTCGTCTTCGGCAGCAGCGTGCGCCTGAGCGACCGGGAGCGGGCGGAGCGTGAGCGGCTGGCGGCGCTGACGCAGGACTACCTGCGTGACGGGACCACGATCGACGAGGTGCTCGCCTACGCCCGCGAGCTCGACGGGGACGGTGACTACGCCGCGAACCTGCGCACGCTGGCGGCGGGTGACCACGTCGACTACCGGCACACCGCGCTGCTCGCCTCGGTGGTGGCCGGGTGGGCGCGCGACAACGACCGTCGCAGGGTGCGCGAGGCGCGCGCCGCGGCTTACGTGCCGGGGCACCTGGAGCCGGTCGGTGCGAAGGTCGCCGGGCACACGGCCGTCGTCGAGAAGGTCGTGTACCTCGACAACATGTTCCGTTACGGCGACGACCCCGACACGCTGGTGATCATGCGTGCCGAGACCGGCCACATCGTCAAGTGGAAGGCCACCGGCCGCCGTGACGTGTCCGCCGGCGACAAGCTGACGTTCACGGGCGGCACCGTCAAGGAGCACTCGTCGTACAACGGTCAGGACCAGACCGTGCTGACGCGAGTGAAGTACGAGATCGAGGCGGACGAGGGCGGCGCCTAGCTAGGCCGCATGGACACAATGCTTCGTGCTCGCGAACCATTGTGTCTATGCGCCGCGCGTCAAGCCCCCGCACATCTACCGTGTCGTGCACCCTGAGACCGCTCACCGCAGCATCCGCCGCAACCGTGTCCTGGCTGTCCTGGGCGCCCTGACCGCGGTCCTAGTCGTCCAGGCGGGGCAGCCAGCACCCGCCTCAGCCGCGTCCGCCAAGGCCTACGCGTGGACCGAGCCGATGTCCGGCAAGTCCCTGGCGTCCACGGCCCGCGCGTGCGCGCTCGACGCCAAGGGCCTCCAGCTGACGGCGACGGCAAGGTCCGGCAGCCGGACCAAGACGCTCACCTCCCGCAAGGTCACCACGTCGGGATGGTTCTGCATCGACGTCCGCCCCGGCAGCGTGCTGAAGGCGCCCGGCAAGGTGACCTGGGCGGTCAAGGTCAAGAAGGGCTCGAAGGTCCTGTCGCAGGCCACGGGCTCCGGCAAGGTCGTCAAGTCCAAGCCGGTCGGCTGGGTTCTGGTGCCGCAGGCTGCGCTCCCGGCGAAGTCCGTGGTGCGGGTCGCCGTGACGTCCCTCGGTCAGGCGGTGCGCCTGCAGCGGCAGGTCCAGGTCAAGGGCAAGGCGACCTGGAAGGACGTGAGCACCAAGCGCATGCCCGCCGACGGGGCGGTCCGCAACGTCAACCTGAAGGTCGGCAAGCAGGTCGGCAAGCAGAAGCTTCGCGTGTGGTCCGGCGGCTCGGTGTTCGCGACCGGCAAGTCCCTCGGATCGGGGTCGACCTACACCACCGACACCACCAAGTACGGCAAGTACATCGCCCAGGCGCGCGGCTACATCAAGGCGTACTGCCCGAACACCCCGGTCCACGTCCGCAAGGCCCCCAAGGAGAACTGGGCCGGGCTCGCCTGGCGCCGCGGCGGGTACGACGGCAACACGGCCTGGATGGACACGTGGATCGAGCTTCAGCCCGGCCTCAAGGGTCAGGAGCTGCGCGAGGTCGCCCTGCACGAGTGCGCCCACATCGTGCAGTACCGCAACGAGGTCGGCACCCGCTTCACCGGGCACGACGCCTACGTCAAGAAGATCGCGAAGGTGTACGGGAGCAAGCCGGCGGCGGCCGAGCAGCAGGCCGACTGCATGGCGGCCGCGATCATGGGTACGACCAGGTACGGCTACTACACCAAGTCGTGCTCCGGCAAGCGCGCCACCGAGGCGAAGGCCCTGTGGTCGCGGCTCGGCAAGAAGCACCAGAGCGCCCGCCCCACCTGGAAGCTGCCGTAGCCGCCCCGCACATCTACGGGGCATGAGAGACGCGAACGGACGGGCACACACCAGCGCCGGGGTGCGCACCGGCGGTCAGTACGCGACCGAGGCACGCGCTGAGGCCGACGTCAGCCTCGGCGCGCCGACCGGCGTCGACGACAACGTCTTCACGCACCGCTACGACAGCGTCGAGGAGAAGGTCGCAGCCTTCCACGCCGAGCTCGAGCAGCGGGTCGCCGACCTGCAGCACGACGAGAACTGGCTCGCGTACCTCGACACGATGTCGAAGTTCCACCACTACAGCATGCTCAACCAGCTGCTGATCGCCGCGCAGCGGCCCGACGCCTCCCGCGTGGCGGGCTTCCGCAAGTGGCAGGAGCTGGGCCGTCAGGTCCGCAAGGGTGAGAAGGGCATGTCGATCTTCGCGCCGAAGACGCGTCGCGTGCCGGTCCTCGACAAGGCGGGCAACCCCGTCAAGGGTGAGGACGGCAAGACGCGGTACGACGTGCGGTGCGTCGGCTTCACCACGACGACGGTGTTCGACCTGGAGCAGACCGACGGTGAGGACCTGCCGGAGGCGAACGTCCTGCTCACCGGTGACGCGCCCGACGGGTACACCGAGGACCTCGAGGCCGCGATCACGGCACGCGGGTTCAGCGTCACCTACGAGCAGATCCCCGGCCAGGCGCGCGGTTTCACCGAGCCGGGCACGAAGCGGGTCGTCGTGGACGCCGACCTGTCGCACGCCATGCGCGCCAAGGTGCTCGCCCACGAGCTCGGGCACATCGCCTGCGGTCACCTGGACCAGATGGACGAGTACCGCAGCGGGCACGGCGGCGGTCGCGGACGCATGGAGGTCGAGGCCGAGTCGGTCGCGTACACCCTGTGCCGCACCAACGGCATGAGCACACAGGTCGGCGACGCCTCCGGCGCGTACGTCGCGGGCTGGGCCGGCAGCGCCGGGGCGGACGCGGTGCGGGACGCCGCGACGACGGTCTCCAAGTCGGTCCGCTCCGTCCTGGACGAGCACCACTGGCGCAACGCCGCCTGAACCGGAGGTCAAGATGAGCGTCCTGACGTTGGAGCGGCCTGAGCCTCTCGTCGTCGTCGACGAGAGCGACCGCACCGCCTACGTGTTCGCCGACGACGCCGCAGCGGACGCGTGGGCGACCACCGGTGAGGCGACCTGGGAGGAGTGGCGCCCGGCGTCGGCCGCCGAGGTGAGGGCCGCGATGAACTCCACCCTCGACGACGTGTGGGGCATGGGTATCCAGTGGGCATGAGCGACGCGGACGTACGTTCCCGAGTCCCTGCCGGTGTCCGCACGGGTGGGCAGTTCGCCACCGAGGCGCGCGCGGAGGCGCCGGTGGAGCTGGCCCGACTGGCGGCGGACATCGACCCGCTGGAGGGCGCCTGCTGGCGGGTGCCCGACGGTGTCGACCGAACGGTCGCGCTCGAGGTGGATGTCCCGTTGGCGGCGGTGGACTGGTGGACTGTCGCACCCACCGACGGCAAGAGGTGGTGCGCGTGCGGCGCGTGTCCCACCACGCCGACACTCAGCACGAAGGACCCGGACGACTTCGACGACTGGGACCTGCGGTGTGACGGGAGGCTGATCGCGCACTACGCGGCCTGCATGGAGCGCGGCGACGAGTTCCCGCCGGTCCAGGTCCTGCACGACCCCGCCGGACAGCCGTGGGGCGGCACTCTGCACCGGGTGCTGGTGGACGACGGCTTCCACCGGCTGTCGGCCGCCAGGATGCTCGGGCTGGACACGGTCCGGGCGCACGTGTTCGCCGCCGACCACGGGGCGGCACTGGCCGCGATCGCACCGCCGCCGTAGGGCGGCGACCTGCCCTGGGTGCTGGTGCACCGTGGTGTGCCGTGGCTCCTGGACGGGCACCACCGGGCTGTCGCCGCGCGCCTGTCCGGCCGCGGGACGATCGACGCTCACCAAGGGGGCCGGGAAGCCCCCGGCTTCAGCCGTGGGGAGGGATAGGCCCTGGTCCGGTCCGGTCGTCGGGGTCAGACGCCCCGCTGGTTCTCGATGTACTGCTTGACGATGTCCAGCGGGGCGCCGCCGACGGTCGCGACGAAGTACGAGCTCGTCTGGCAGGCCACCAAGGCCGGACGGGACCTGCGGCTCGTCCACCCCAAGAACACGACGACAGACTGCTCGAGCTGTGGTGCGAGAACCAAGCACCGCCTACCCCTCGGGGAACGCACCTACACCTGCCAGCGGTGCGGGCACGTGCGCCCCCGGGACAAGAACTCCGCGATCGTCATGGTCGCCAGGGCCGGTTTCGACCCTGCTGATGTCGAGGGCGTCAGCCCTGGCGCCACCCCCGAGTGGCACCAGGCAGCCTGAGTCAGGAATCCCCCGGCTTCAGCCGTGGGGAGGATTCAAGTGCTCGTGTTCGAGCGGTAGGTGTCGGACCTGCGCGCGATGCTGCGTGCATGGATGCACCCGGCCCGCCGCCCCGGTTCGCCCCGCTGGCCTGGGATGAGGGGCAGGTTGGTGTGCTCAACTGCCTCGACGTGCCGACCCGGTTCACCCGCGCGCGGGTGCCGGTACCTGTGGTCGCGCGCGTCGAGTGGGCGTCGCCGTACGGCGTCGAACACATCCCGACACTGGCTGTGGGCTGGACACGAGAGCGGGTGCTGGTCGAGCTGAGCGACCGCCGGTGCACCTTCCGCGGCCTCTGGCTGGCACCGGTCGATGTGGAGCGCCAGTAGGTGGGGCCGCACATCTACTCGGCATGACCACCTTTGACGAGGCAGCACACCCCCGCGAGGCGTCCGGTAGCGGGCGGTTCGCCACCGCCCGCCGTGACGAGCCCGCGGTGTCCCTCGACACGGCGGGGGCCGACCCGTGGGAGGGCTGCTGGTCGGTCGACGACTTCACCCGGGAGCAGCGCGCCGGGCTCGACTCGGTGCATCGTCACGCCTACGACTGGGCGCACGCACGTGTCGGCTCGCTCGGCATGGAGAACACCGAGTACGCCGAGGACTATGCGGGCTGGGTGGCCCGCCGCCTGGTCGAGCTCGATTTCGACGTCGAGGCGCTCGGCAGCCACACCCAGATGGTGAAGGAGTGGGACGTCGAGCGCGCGTCCGCACTGGCCGAGCACGTCTCGCAGCGCTCCGGCATCAACCCGGCCGGGCTTGCGGGTCGCATGGCACGCGGCAAGGTGCTCCCCGACGCCGACCTCGGCACGGGCAAGGCCGGGCGGGACGCCCGCGCCGACCTCGCCGCCCTGCTGGGCAGCCTGCGGGACGCCGGGATCCGCGTCGATGACGCCGCACGCACGCTGCACGGCGGGCGCGGCTGGTCGATCACCGGCATGGACGGCGACCGTGCACCGCACCAGGTGTGGGTCAGTGGTCAGCGAGGCCCCCGGTTCGACTGATGCCCGCACATCTACGGGGCATGACAGACGTGAGAGCACGTTCCCGAGTTCCCGCCGGTGTCCGCACGGGGGGCCGGTTCGCCACCGAGGCGCACGGCGAGGCTGACGTGAAGCTGGCGTCCACCTCCGGTCCCCACGACGACCTGGACCGCAGCGCGATCGAGCAGGAGCGCACCAGCACCACCGTGCACGTCGGCGGTGCTGTCGGCCCGAACGTCGAGACCTACGTCGCCGCACTGTCCCAGGTGCCCGGGCTCGGGAACGTCGAGGTGGACGTGGACTACGACGAGGACGACGGCAGGTTCGCCGCGGACGTCACGATCCACGGACGCGAGCACCGCCTGTCCCGATACGAGCGCGACCTGTACCGCATCGCGCTCGCCGACGGCTCCGCCTACGACGACCAGGTCGGCAAGCTCAGCGAGATCGGCGAACGGCTCGGCGACGACCTGCGCGTCGCGCACCAGCGACACGCCGAGAGCCTCGCGATCCAGGGTGCGCAGGCCGCCACGCTCGCGCAGTTCCCCGACGGAGCGGTCAGGCGCCTGCACCTGTCCATGAGTCGCGACACGCGGTTCGGTGTCGTCGAGGTCGGCGTCCCCATGCCGGGCGACCACTTCAAGGTGCGAGCCTTCGGCGACAAGACCCAGGGTGAAGGCGATGACGCCCTGGTCGACGGGGAGCTGTTCGCGGTGTCCCGCGCGGACCGCACGCACGTGGCCGAGATGACGGCGCGGCAGCGCACGAACCGGCTGAACAAGGTGCTCGACGAGCTCGGCCCCGACCGGGAGACCTCGCAGCGGTACCTGCGACGCCTGATGCTGCTGGCACGCCAGGAGGCGGACGCTGCGATCGCCGCCGACCCGATCCTGGCCGGCCGGCCGTGAGCGAGCAGCCGCGCGTGCCGCGCGGGGTGAGCACCGGCGGCCAGTTCGCCCATGCGCTGCGCGGCGAGGCGGACGTCTCGCTCACGCTCCCCGCGGCCGTGGGCACCGGGGACCTGGTGCACCACCTGACGCTGGCGGCCTCCCGGACCGCGCAGTCGCGGGACCCTCGCGACGGCAGTGTCGCACGGGCGCGGGCGCGCGCGATCCTCGAGGCGGCCGACCTGGGCGAGCGGCTGCCGGAGACCGACCTGCGGGACAAGGCGTGGCAGGCGTACCGGTGCGCCGCGCTCCCCGGCGCGGGCAACGACCTCCCAGCCCAGGTGATGTACGCCCGCGCCCGCGGCCTGCTCGACGCCGACCTGTGGCGCACCGACCTGGCACAGGGCCGCGCCCCGCTCGACGGGCCGCAGCACGAGGACCGGGTGGAGCGAGCGATGCAGGAGATGGCCGAGCTCGCCGCCGCACTGCGCCACCGGCAGGTCGCAGCCGAGCTGGCCACACGTGCCCGGGCGCGCGACAAGTTCGCCTCCCGCCTCGGCGGCGCCCCGCACATCTACCCGGCATGACACGAGACACGAACGGCCGCAACCACGCCCAGGCCGGTGTCCGTACCGGCGGGCAGTACACGACCGAGGCGCGCGGCGAGTCGGCCGTCAGCCTCGCCCCGGACAAGGACTGGGGTGCCCTGCACCTGCAGCCCGGTTCGCGCACGCCGTGGGGCGCCGCGGACTACGTCTACGACATCGCACCCGGCATCGCCGAGGTCGGCACCGACTCGCACGGCGGCATCAAGCTGTCCCCCGAGCGCAACCGTGAGGTGCCCGCCGCGCTGCGCAGGTCCAGCGGCTGGTACGAGGAGGACTGCGAGGCCGCCATCGCCATGTGGGCGTTCCCGGGCGAGTACGCGCAGCACCGCGCGGGTCGCCGCCGCGACGGCGACGACTGGGTCGACCAGTGGGCTGACGTCGACTTCGTGCGCGAGGACTCGGCCGACCGGGTCCGCAGGTGGTTCCCCGACGGCTGGGAGGCCGCCACCGGTGAGGCGGTCACGGCAGAGCAGTCTCACGTGCGCGCCGAGCAGGAGTTCCTGGCTGCGCACGCCAGCGACCTGGTCACCGTCGCCGCCACGGCCAGCGCGCAGCACCCGGGCATGGTCGAGGTCAGCGCCACCCCCGGCGGCCGCCGCCCAGGCTTCGACGAGACCTGGGCGCAGGCCGGCGAGCGCACGTTCCTGGTCCCGCGCGAGGAGTACGAGGCTGGGCGTGGCAAGTTCGGCTTCGTGGTCGACCCGACCCGTCACGCCGACATCACCGTCGAGGCGCCACCCCGCGTACCCGCGACGCGTCACACCGCCGTGATCCCGTCCGCGTCGCAGCGTTCGGCGACGATGACCCCGGCCGCCGCCAACGCCTTCGCCAAGGACCTCGGTCAGCGCTGGCGCGACGAGGACGGTCGGGTCCGCTCGCTCGAGCAGATCCTCACCGAGGACGGCGTCACCGGCAGGACCGCGTGGTTCGAGAACGGCAGCGTGCGGTACGCGCTGCAGGACAAGCAGTACGAGGACTCCACCGGGCACACCGTCTACCGGGTGTCCAAGGCGACGTTCGACGCCCTGGCCGACATCCCGGACGTGCGCACCCCGCGCGACCTGGCGCGCCTGGACCTGCAGCGTGCCGAGCACGCCTACGAGCGGGCAAGGTCCGGTGCGACGTCCCGCTCGTACGGGGGCGACTACCTTCGTGAGCGCAAGGCGAAGGCAGAGGCGGCCGGCAAGAAGCTGGCGGCGGCACGTGCAGCGTTCGAGGCGACCAAGGAGGACGGACAGTGACCGGCACCGATCGCAACCGGGTGAGCGCCGGGGTGCGCACCGGCGGGCAGTTCGCCCACGAGCAACGCCGCGAGTCCGACGCGCACCTGGACGCCGAACCGAGGATCGCCCGCCCGCGCGAGCTCGTCGAGGTGGTCGACCCTGACGACCCGCACGGCATGCCCGCGTTCGACGGGCTCGTCGAGGACGCCCCCAGGAGCCTGGAGCCCGGGTTCTACGAGGCGACCACCGACTACGGCGAGCGGGTGACGTTGCACGTCCCGGCGACCGAGACGGGGCAGATCGAGTGGCGGCACGGCTACGACGAGCAGCGCTCGTGGTCCGCGGCGACGGTGCGCGGCATCGACGTGACCGTCTACCAGGACCTCGGTGGGGTCGAGACCGACCCGTTCGACGTCGACCGTGAGGGCACCAGCATCGGCCAGGTCTACTTCGATCACGACGAGGGCGGCTGGCGTTCGTTCGTCGCGCACGCCGGGCCGCAGGCGTACCGTGACCGGCTCCCCACCCGTGACGACGCGATCGACTGGATCGTCGCCAACCAGCCCGACGCCTCGTAGGCCCCCCTGCCGGGCACGAACCCCGCCGTCCTGACCGGTCGGCGGGGTTCGTCGTTCCCGGGACCAGGTCGGGCCATTTCCGGCGCATGTTCCTAGATGCAAGGGGAACACGCGACGGGAGCGACGGATGACCTTCGGACTGGCCCTGCGGCACGCTGCTCGGGGAGCCCGCTGATGGCCGCCCGCCTCAAGGCGGTGCGGGTGGAGCGCAACACGATGCGCCTGCCGCAGGGGTTCGACGCCAACCAGCTGACGGGCGAGCCCGTGGCCAGCAAGCTGCGCAACCTGATCGCCAACCGCTTCGGCGACGGCTGGGAGATCGACGAGGTCGACCACTCCCAGCACGCGCTGCTGCTGCGCCGCGAGATCGAGATCGACGACCTGCCCTCGATCACGGTGCCGCTGCCGACGACCGTGCGTCCGGGCGACGCCGACAAGACGCAGACCCGACTCGAGGACGAGTACCAGGGCTACACGCTCACCGCGTTCGACGCGTACCGTCGCACCGCCACCCTGACCCGGCTGACGGCCGACGAGGTCAACGCCCGCGGGATGGTCGCCAACGCGATGCGCGTCAAGCCGTGGGAGATCGGCGTCTCGACACGCGGCGACGGCGGGTTCGACTTCAACCTGCCGACGTACGTGCCGTCCGAGCACGACAAGCGCCTCGACGAGGTCGCCACGCGCACCGTCGGGCGGCCCGGCTGGTACAAGCGGGTCGACATGCACAACCTGGTGCTGTCGATCATCCCCGGCGAGCTGCCGACCTTCCCGCCGGCGTACCCGTACCCGGCCAGCGGCGGCAAGCACCACATCTTCGAGGTGCCGATCGGTGTGGCGCTCGGCGGTGACGGTGAGCCGAACTGGGACCTGTCGATCGACATGGACGGCAACTCGGGCGCGATCATCCAGGGCCTGGCGGGCGCCGGAAAGGCGGAGGTCCTCACCAACCGGGTGCCGGTGCCGGTCAGCGCGGCCCGCCCCGACGGGTGGGCGAGCATCGGCGACCTGACCAACGACGACGAGGTGCTCGGGCCGGACGGTCTGGCGGTGCCGGTCGCGGGGTTCTCCGACGTCAGCGTGCAGGACACGTTCGACGTGACGTTCGACGACGGGCAGGTCGTCAGGGTCGCCGCCGACCACGCCTGGGAGGTGACGTCGCACCGTTCCCGGTCCACGTACCGCGCACGCCTGGGCACGTTCTCCAGGGCGGGCGGGCTCACCGCGCGGATCGCGCACCTGGACGCACTGGCCGCAGGCACCGCCCCCGGCACGTTCGCGACCGTCACGGACCTGGTGCGGCTGTGCGACGTCCCGCGCGGGCGTGTCACCGCGGCGATCCGTGACAACGAGATGGCCAAGGTCACCATCGAGGTCGCCGTGGACCGTGGTCGCGGCTCGATGCGCCGGGTGCGGCGCTACGAGGGGCGGCAGGCTGCCGCCCACCTGCGCGAGATCGGCCTCGGGCAGGACCTGACGGGACGACCCTCCCTCGGGTGGGCGACCGCGAAGGAGCTCGCGTTCGCGCTCGGGCTGGGTACCGAGCCGCGGGCGGTCGAGAAGGTCCGCAACCGGCTGCGGACGCCTCGTGTCGACTCGATCGAACGGGTCGAGTTCGTGGAGGACGCCGTCTCCCAGCGAGAGCGGGCGGTCGGCGCCTACCCGGTCACGGAGGTGGCTCGCCGTCTGGCGGACTTCTACCGCGACGTCGCGGGCGCGGCACCGCTGGTGGAGGTGCGCACCACAGCGCAGATGGCCGACCAGGTGCGTCCCGGCACGGGCGGGGCGAACTGGGCTGTGCGGGTGGCTGCCCCGCTGGTCGGGCAGGAGCAGGACCTGCCCGCCGACCCGTACGAGCTCGGAAGGTGGCTGGGCGGGGGCAAGGGGACCTGCGCGCCCGACCCGGCCGTGCACGACCTGCTGGCACGCGGTGAGCAGATCCCGGCGTCGTACCGGCGTGCGCTCCTGACCGACCGGCTGTCCCTGCTGGCTGGTCTGATGGACGCGGCCGGGCGGGTCGACAGTCAGGGGCGGTGCAGGCTGGTCGTCTCCCAGGGTTTGGAGGCGCCGGTGCTCGAGGTCGTGCGGTCGCTCGGGATCAAGGCGTCCGCGCGGCCCGACGGTGCCGGGACGGTCTGCGTCTCGTTCGTCACCACGCAGCCGGTGTTCCGTGACCAGGACCGGCTCGCCGCCCTGCCGACCGAGCTGCCGGACTCGGCGGCCTGGCTGTACGTGACGTCGGTCGTCCCGGCGGGCCGGCACAAGGTGCGGTGCCTGCGGATCGGGACCAGCCGGTCGATGTACCTGACGTCAGGGTTCGTCCCCACGCACAACTCGGTGCTGGTCAACGCCGTGGTGTTCGGTGCCCTCGAGCGCGGGCACGAGCTGGTGATCGTGGACGTGCCGCACAAGGCCGCCGACTTCGACTGGGTGCAGCCGTTCGTGCGTGAGCACGGTTTCGGGTGCGCGTCCGGCGGTGCCGCGGTCGCCGCGATGAAGCTGGTGTTCGAGGAGGGTGAGCGACGCGGCAAGGAGCTGCGCCGCATGGGGGTGCAGAAGTGGCAGGAGGCCCCGGCCTCATGGCGCAAGGACAACCCGCCGATCACTGTCGTCATGGACGAGGTCACGGGGCTGTTCGCGGCGGACCCCATCCCCAAGTCGCTGCCCAAGGACGACCCGATCCGCATCGCGGCCGAGCAGGCGGTCATCGAGCGTGACCTGCTGCGGGCGTTCACGTCCAAGATCCCGGCGCAGATGCGGTTCGTCGGCATCCGGCTGATCCTTGCTACGCAGCAGGCGCAGTCGAACACGGGCATCCCGCCGTCGGTGAAGCTGAACCTGCCCAACCGCATCCTGCTGGGCCCGTCGGCCACCAAGCAGGCGCGGGGGCACGCGTTCGCCAACCCGGACGCCTGCCCGGAGGTGCCGGAGTACATCACGGCCGACGGTGCCGCTTCGCGCGGTGTCGGCGTCGCCGAGCTGGAAGGCAGGGCCAACGTGGTGTTCAAGTCGTACTACGCCGACGTGTCCGCCTACCGCGCCAAGATCGAGAAGATGGGCCGGCGTCGGGCGTCCACGCCGGAGCCGACACCTGCCCAGATCGCCGCGGCCGTGCCGCAGCTCGACCCCGACGGCGACGACCGGCCCGCCTCGCGGCTGGACGGTGGCGGGTGGGGCGAGCCTGACGGTCGCGACGCACCGGAGCCTCGCCTGCGGGGTGCGGCTGCGGCAGCCCACCAGCTGCGGGTCGAGGCCGCCCAGGCTCAGGCGAACGGGGTGTCCTGGTGAGCGCGCACCTGGTCGGCCTGTCGGGCACCTCGTGCTCGGTGGTCGCTGACGCGCTGGTGTCCGGTCACGGGTTCCGGGCTCACGACGTGGCCGCCCCGGTGCGGCAGGCGTTGACGCTGCTGGACCCGTTGCTGCCGTCGGGGCGCCCGTTGAGCGTCCTGGTGGGTGAGCAGGGTTGGGCGGGCGCTGTCGTGGACCGGCTCGACGGCCCGGAGGTCAGCAGGCTGATGATGGCGATGCGCCGTGACGTGGCAGACCGTGTCCTGGGCGCGACGGCTTGGATGTCGCGGGTCAGTGCCGACGTGGCGGCTGCGGCGGACCTGGTCGGCGGCAGCCCTGTGGTGCTGGTCGGGGTCGAGCTGGCGTGCGAGCGCTCGTGGGTGCTCGAGCACGGCGGCCAGCTGTGGCACGTCGGTGACGGTCCGGCGGACGAGCGCGCGAGCGTGACCATAGGTGTCGACTGCTCGCCTGCGGCGCTGGGCCGTCGGGTCGAGCGTGAGCTTCGACGAGCCACGCCGCACATCTGCACGACGAGCGCGTGAAGCGTCCGCTTGCGCGCGCCCTACGACGACGGGAAAGACATGGGCTCTGAACCGACCTACGCACTGGCGGTCGACGACCGGACACCGACGACCTCGACGACGCTGACCGCGCTCGTGGCGGAGCTGATCGCGGGATACGACACGACCGGTGACGACGACCTGGAGCAGCGCTACCGGTTCGCCGTGCTCGCCGCCTCCCAGGTGCAGGCCGTCCTGGCGGCGGACGCTGTCGCCGACGGCACGTTCGACCCCGCCGACCACGACGAGGCGACCTTGACGGCCCTGTTCGCCTCGCGGGCGCACCCGGTCCCGGAGCAGGTTGAGACGTGGGGGCTGGCGGTGCCGCTCGTGCTGGTGGCGACCGACTACGAGCCGTACACCGACCGCGCCCTGCCGCTCGGCAACGTGAAGGTCGTCGACCCGGCTGACGAGCGCACGCTGCTGGGCTCCCTGTCGGACCTGGGCGTGGTGTCGCTGTACGTGCAGGACGGCAAGCAGTGAACCCGACCGTGGGTCGGGTGCCGTGGTCGCTGGGCACCCAGCACCAGGTGGCCGATGAGTCGCTGGTCGTGCTGGAGCGCAGCCGGACGGTCCTGTACTCGTGCCCGTCGGGGCACGAGACGAGGTTGCGGTTCGCGCTGGACGCGCTCGCACCGGCTGACTGGGACTGCCCGCGCTGCCGGGACAGCGCGGTGCTGCTCGACGCGGGTGGCGGTCCTGTCCTGGCGGAGGAGCGACGCGAGCCTCGTCACGTGCGCAGCCACCTGGACATCGTCCGCGAGCGCCGCACCGACGACGAGCTCGAGGCGCTGCTGCAGGAGCGACTCGAGCTGCTGCGCGCCCGTCGCAGCAGCCGGTAGGCCCGCACATCTAGGGGGCATGAGCACTCCGACGAGCAACCCCGCAGCCCCGCGAGTCCCTGCTGGTGTCCGTGAGGGAGGCCAGTGGTCGACGCGGGCACGCTCCGAGTCGCAGGCGACCCTCACGGCGGACGCGTCCGACGCGCTGCGTGCGCGGCACGAGGCTCTCGCTCGGCAGGGGTTCGTGCCGGCGGTCGCGCTGGCGGCGCGCCAGGACCCGCGCACGACGGACCGCATCGAGCAGTGGTGGGGCGATCACTTCGCGTCCGCCGAGTACCGGGCGGGCGAGGGCGGCTACCCGCAGATGTCGGACACTGACGGCAGCGGGCGTGACGGGCAGTCGCTGTCCGGCAACCACCGGGTGCCGCGGATGCGGTACTCCGGGGGTGGTGTGGAGCTGCGCATGCCGGCGGCTGCTGCGGTGCGCCGGTACGCCGACCAGCTCGACGGGGCCACGTTCGACGTGCCGGTGACCGCTGAGGTCGTCTCTGGTGACGGGCCGGTGCAGGTGGCGGGGTGGGTGCGGGTCGTGCCACGACCGGCGGGCGGGTACTCCACGACGGCTGTCGCTCTTGAGGGTGAGGTCGGGGAGCGGATGGCTGAGGCGGTCGGCGCGGTCCTGGAGTCGCGCCGTCCGCGGGCGGCTCTGCGCCAGGTCGGTGACCTGCTCGAGCGGCGCCGCGGCCGTGAGTCCGGCAGTGGTGCGCCGCTGGTGCCGGTGGACTCCTCGTGGGTGGCCGCGGTCGGCTATGACGAGGCGAACGGCATCATGGCGATGCAGACCCGCACGGGTGCGCTGTACGGGCACGAGGTGTCCCGTGCCCGGTTCGAGGCGGTCGTGACGGCGCACTCCCCCGGTGCGCAGTTCAACCAGATCATCAGGGGCAACACGCGGGCGCAGGTCGCCAAGTGCGAGCAGTGCGGCCAGTTCTACGCGGCCGCGCGCGAGCACGTGTGCCCGGTGGTCCCGTCGGCACCGTCGACGGAGCCGATCGAGCAGAACGCCGCGGCCCGTCGCGCTGCGGCCGCTGCGACGGCTCCTGCCCTGGTCGCTGGGGACGTGTCGGGGTGGGTGGCGCGTCGTCTCGCGCTGCGGGGCGGGGCACGCACCGGCATGTACGGCCCGCCGGGGTTCACCGCGGCACTGGCCGGGCCGTTGGAGGAGTTCACGTCCTCGCGGTACCTGCCGAAGAAGTTCGGCCCCGCCGTGCAGGGTGAGGGTCGCACGCGGTCGCGCAACGGTTCGGGCGACGTGATGTGGTTCGAGGGTCTGCACGGCCCGAAGGCGATGCAGCTGGGCCGCACGCTGAGCGAGCGGCAGCGCAAGGTGCGCCAGGCCGGTGGCCCGACGGCTGGTGACGCGCTGCTGGCTTCGACGCGGTTCCCCGGTGAGGTGGAGGCGTTCGGGTACATGGTGGGGGCTGACCGTGAGGACGAGCGCTTCACGGTGCGCGGCGTGATGCTGTACGCCGAGGACCTGGCCGACGAGCAGGCTGCGGTGGAGGCGGCCCGTGCGCGTTACCGGCTGGGCTCGCAGGTCGACCCGGTCTCGGTGCGTCAGGTGACGCCGCCGTGGGCTGGTGGGCGCAAGGCCTGGCGCCTGACCTGGTAGGCCAGGCGGGACGTGCGAGGCCCCGCACATCTACCGGTACGTCCCATTCGTACCGAATCAGGAGCCTCGCATGTCCACCCGCACCACCCCAGCCGACCGCCACGACAACCCCGCCCGCTTCATCCCCGCGCTGATGCTCTCCGTGATCATGTGGGCACTCATCATCGGCGGCATCAGCCTCGCGCTGTCCGGCTGCCGCACCGACACCCCCGCCAAGGAGCCGGCACCCGTCATCATGACCACGGCGCCCGACAAGGACCACGGCACGCTCGACGACACCGACGAAACCCCACGCAAGGCCCACGCCCACGCCGGACCCGTCCAGCGGTAGCCCGCACATCTACCGACCATGACGGTCCAGCAGCCGCGGGTGCCCGCAGGAGTCCGCACCGGAGGGCGGTTCGAGCCCACCACGCGCACCGAGCCCGACATCCACCTGACAGGCACCCGCGGCCGCAGCACCCGACACTTCGACCCGGCAGCCGTCACACCACGACGCATGGCCGTCGGCCACGCCGGCGAGCACGTCGTGTGCGCACCCAACCAGATCCTCGACGCCGGGACACCCGTGACGCTGCCCAAGGCACCCGCCTACGCACGGGCAGCCACCGACGCCGTCACCCGCCGCCTGCTGCGCGCCGGGGTCGGCGACGCGACGCTCGAGAAGGTGCAGGAGCTCGCGGCACGCTCCGCCCGCGCCACCGTCCTCACCAGCGACGAGCGGGGCGTCGTACGAGCCAAGGAAGGCATCCTGGTCCGCACCCCCAGCGGCAACATCGCCATCCTCCACAAGGGCGGACGCTCCCACCGCGGCGTCCTGCTGCACGCCGCCGCCGAGAAGCGCTGGCACCACGACGTCCTCGACGTGGCACCAGGCTACGGTGCCACCGACCGGATGACCCGCACCTGGGCCGACGCCGCCGCCACACTCCCACCGGTACGCGAGTTCGACCTCGACGACGTGCCAGCCGACCCCGACCACGCACCACGACAGGTCGCCGCCGCCTACCTGTTCACCGCCCCGACCGGCGACCCGACGCACGACGGCCGCGGCTCGATGCTGCTGGCCACCGACGTGCAGACGCTCGACGGGCAGCCCCACACCGTGCGCGGGTACTTCCTGCACCCCGGCGACTCCGGCCTGGCCTGCGGCCTGCGCACGGTCCCCGTCGCCGAGCTCGCCGAGAGCGCCGGACGCGTCGACGGCTTCCCGCCCGGAGCCATGGACCTCGACCAGGCGCTCGACCTCGGGCGCGCCTGCCACCGCGACAACAACGTCGAGGCAGCCTGGGAACACGTCGCACACGTCGCCCGCAGCCCGCACATCTACCGGGCGTGACCACAGACGCGAACGGCCGCAACCACACCCCGGCGGGGGTCCGCACCGGCGGACAGTACGCCACGCAGCAGCGCGGCGAGCCCGAGGTGCGGCTCGACCCGGCCGACACGATCACGCGACCCGCCCACCCGCTCGACGACCCCACCTGGGCACGCGGCGAGCGTCCGTTGCCGCACTCCGGCACCCAGGTGGCCGCCGACGGCGTCGACCTCTCCCAGGAGCCGCACGTGCAGGCCGTGGTGGACGCCGTCCTGGACAGCGACCTGTCCCGCGTCCACAGCGACCGCACCGCGCGCGGCACGTTCGACTCCTGGCACAAGACGGCACTGCGCGAGGCGCAGGAAGCAGCGCAGACGGAGCCCGAGAAGGCGCGGCACCTGCGGACGTTCGCGGCAGGGCTCGAGCACGGGATGCTCGCGATGCTGTCGAACACCTCGCAGGTTCGCGACGAGTACGTGGTCGCCCGCGTGCAGCGCGAGCTCGGCTCCCCGCCCATACGCTCGATGTTCACCCGCACGCGCGCCGAGATGGTGTCCAAGCGGACCTCGAAGGCGTCCCGGCAGGAATGGGCCGACCTGGTCGCCTCGCTGCCGGACGGGCCGATGCGCCGCGGCGTCCTCGTCGCAGGCGCAGTCATGGCCGGCCAGGACGGCAGCTGGGGCATGCGGACCGACGCCGCCAAGGTCATGGGCGCCCCGCACATCTACCCGGCATGACACGAGACGCGAACGGACGCATCCACACCCAGGCGGGGGTCCGCACCGGCGGCCAGTACGCCACGCAGGCGCGCTCCGAGGCTGACGTCGCCCTGGCAGGCGGCATCGAGCTCGACTCCCACGGGCGCGTCAACCGGCCCAAGCTCGACAAGAGCGCCCGCGAGTGGGCCGACGGCATCGACCGGCTGACCGCGCTGCGCGAACGGCAGCGGGCGCTCGAGGGCGGCACCCCGGCGCACGCCGCGTCGCTGGGCCGCGAGTCGGTCCTCGCCCGTCAGGTCGCGATCATGTCCGACCCGCACCTGGTCAACCACGGCCTGTTCAGCGAGCGCACCAGCGACCAGGCGCGCGCCGTCCTGCGGGCGCTGAACGACGGCGAGCTCGCACAGATGCCGGTCCCCGCCCCGCTGTCGCGCGGCGACCGAGCCCGCGCCATCGAGCTGTTCGCCGACCAGGCCGCACGCGAGACCAGCACCGTCGTGCCCGACATGGCCCGTGGCGCGCACGACGCGTGCCTCGACGCCGTCGCCGACCTCGGCGCAGCCAGCGACGGCATCCTGTCGCGCGACATCGCCGACAGCCTCCAGACGGAGGAGCACCACCACGGCCGGTCGCTGACCGGGCGGGAGGCGCTGCAGGTCGTCAACCGGCGCCGCGCCTCGCACGGCCTCGACCCCCTGTGAGGTCCGGCACGTGCAGCAGACCCAGCAGCCTCGCGTGCCGCGCGGCACCCGGGACGGTGGACGGTTCGCACGCCCGACACGCGGCGAGGCGGCAGTCGCCCTGGCCGACGTGAGCGACACAGCCCTGGTGCGCCTGCCCCCGCCCGTGCGGCGTGTCCTGGACGCGATCACCACCGCCGGCGGCAGGCCGCTGCTGGTCGGCGGGTGCGTGCGCGACGCCCTGCTCGACCCGACCAGCGCGCCGAAGGACATCGACGTCGAGGTGTACGGCCTGGAGCCGGACCGGCTCACGGCCGCCCTGCGCACGGTCGCGCGGGTGGACGAGGTCGGGCAGTCCTTCGCCGTCCTGAAGGTCGACGCCCACGGCGAGCAGGTCGACGTCGCCCTGCCCCGCCGCGAGGTCTCCACCGGACCCGGCCCCCTCGGTGACATCCACCCCGGCCCAGCTGTGGGAGGCGGGGGCGGCCAACCGGGCCGCCGTCCTGGCCGAGGAGGAGCGCATGCGCGACGCCTGGGGCGCGATGGCTCGCGAGCCGCAGCCGTGGCCCTACGACGGGCCGCAGGCCATCGAGCCGCTCTGACCTGGCACCTCGCGGGCGGCTGTGCCTATGATCCTGGCGCTCCTCTGCCCGGCCGGGGCGATCCAGGTCGGGCGGAGGAGCGCCAGGATCAGTGTCCGATCGCCAGCAGCGGGCGCAGGTCGCCCCGGTCGTAGGCCGCCTCGATGCCGGGCAGGACCCGCTGGGCGACGCTCGTCCCGTCGGGGAGCACGAAGTGCATCGCGAGCTCCTCGTCGAACGACACGATCCCCGACTCGATCGCTTCCAGCTTCGACTTGATGACCAGCGCAAGGCACCGCCACAGCCGGCGGTGCTCCTGCTCCATGGCCGCTCGCGCCTGCGAGGCCGAGCGGGCCCGGCCCGTCGGGGTGCGGACAAAGGCGTCCGCACCCGGCAGCGGCACGACGAACTGCACCCGACGCCCACGCATGTCGAACTGGACCGCGGCCGCCTGCGGCTGCCACCCCGACGCGAACGCCGTCGCGCCGTAACGGGTGAGCGTCCGCTCGATCTCGTCGCGGGACCGGCTGACCGGGACGGTGGTCTCCTGGGCGTAGCTCACGGCGCGTCCAGGGCGGACCGGTTGTCGAGCAGCACGTCGCCGACGAGCAGCCCCATGCGCTCACGCACGTCGAAGTCGTGCTTGCACCACGCCAGGGTCAGCAGGCCCTGGTCGGTCAGGTGCCCGGTCAGGACGAACGCCCGGGCGGCGCCGCACGCGTCGCACTGACGCCCCGGCTCCATCCGGGCGGCGGGGTGTCCCGCGCGCTCGCGCACGTCAGCAGGCGTCGGCGTCATGGTCTGGGTCGTGCTCGTCTGGCTTGTCATGCCTTGCAGATGTGCGGCACCGCGCCAGCACACCGACGTGCCGCACATCTGCAAGGAGTGAACGCACTGGACTACCTCAACGAGCCCGACCCGTTCGCGTCCGTCGCATCCGTGCGCGTTCCCGTCCCGACCCCGCTGGCCAAGGCGGCCGATGCCGACTATGTCGGGCCGAACCCCCTCGACGAGCACGACCTGATCCCCGACGCTGCGCTCGGTGCGCTGGCCGACTACGACGCCTACCAGCGCGCGTCCGCCCAGTCCCGGCGCACCCTGCTCGACCGGACCGTCACGCCCGGTGTCGTGCCGACCCCCGCACCTCGCGGTGAGGACATGTCCGGCGACAGCGGCGACTTCCCCTTCGCGTACCTGTGGGTCGACCCGGCGACCAACCACGTCGTGTACCGCACCGACGACCTGGACAGCCGCCCCCACGACCGGGTCAGCGTCGAGGCGCTGGACGCGCTGCTCAGCGACGACTTCCGTCTCGTGCTGCCGGACGCGCCGACGCTCATGCGGGTCACCAGGGCGTGCGCGGGTGCGGCACGCAGGCAGCGCACCGAGGCCGCGCAGCGCCTGGAACGCCAGCTGGCCGTCGCGGCCCGCCTGCGGTACTCGGCGTTCGCCGTGGTCCTGACCCGTGCGCTCGCCCGCCGCTACTGGCTCCCGGCCGACCTGGACGTGGAGTCGGCAGCCGACTGGGCGCGCGCCGCCGCCGTCACCGACCCCGTGGCGCACCCGCACCGCGGCATGGTCGAGCTGCTCGACCTGGCCTCGGACGGGCTCGGCGTCCCACGCCTGACCAACGGCATGTTCTTCGCGGAGCGCTCCGCACTGCAGGCTGCCCGCTACCCGGGCCTGCGCACGTCGGTCGGGGCGTTCCACGACGTCGAGCGGGCTGAGGCGGCAGCCCAGGGCTGGGACGCCACCGACTTCGGCCTCGCGCGGCGCAACACCATCGTCGGTGACGTGTGCCGGGTCAAGGTCCTGGACATCGACGCCGTCTCGGGCACCATCGACGTCACCATGTCTCAGCCGTTCCGTCTACGCACCGGCAAGAAGCACGTGATCGTCACCCTCGACCCTGGCGCTGAGCCGACGAACCTCGACCTCGCCAGTGTCGAGGCGACCGGCGACCGGCTGCGCGGGGTGCTGACGTTCTCCACCCGGCGCAGGGCTCGCGAGAACCCGGCCCTGGTGCTGGCGCGCGCCGCCCGCCGCGACGACCGGCCGCTGTACGTGACGGCCAAGCCCTTCACGGGGTTCGCACCCGCCAGCGCGGCCAAGCCTCGCGCCCGGTGGACGACCCCGAAGGACCTGCCGGTCACGCCCCCTGCCTGGGCGCGCCACCTGTGAGCGCTGCCGCACATCTGCAGGGCATGGCGCCCCACTCGATGCCGTTCCCCGACCGTTCCCCGCAGGGCCGGGCGCTGCGTGCCCTGGTCGCCGGGCACCCGGGCGTGATCGTCGACTCCCCGCCAGGTGCGGGCAAGTCGACGATGGTCGCCGCAGCGGTCGGCTTCCTGCACCGCACCACGCCCGCCCGTGTCGGGGTCGCGACGTTCACCAACGAGCAGGGCACCGCGATCGCCGCACGCATCGCGCAGGTGCTCGGGCCTGACGCCGACGGCCTGCCGCAGGTGCAGGTCGCCTCCCGCAACATGGTCGTCCCCGAGGGTGTCGCCGGGCCCGGCGCGCGCACGGGCGACAACCCGGTCACGGTCCGCACCGTCGCGTCGTGCAAGGTGAACCCGCCCGAGCTGGACGTGCTCGTGTTCGACGAGGCCTACCAGATCACGTTCGCCGACTTCGCCCAGGCCGCAGACCAGGCCGAGCAGACTCTGCTGGTGGGTGACCCCGGCCAGATCGGTCCCGTCATCGCCTTCAACACCGGCGCGTGGGCGCACCTGCGCCGCGGCCCCCACATGCGTGCTCCGGAGGTCCTGGCCACCAGCGACAGCGTCCCCCGGTTCTCCCTGGACAAGACGTTCCGGCTGGGGCCTGACACCGCTGCCGCCATCGCACCGCTGTACCCGTTCGCGTTCACCTCCGCCCGCCCGGTCCGGCACATCGACGGGCTCGACGGTGAGATCGCCTGCGTCGAGGTGCCGGAGCGGGTCGACCCGTACGACCTGGAGACGATGCGCACCGTCGCGGACGCCGCCACCTCCTACATCGGGCGCACCCTGCACGGGGACGACGGCACCCGACCACTGCAGGCGCAGGACGTCGCGATCGTCGTGTCCCGCAACGCTCAGGCGTCCGCACTGGAGGCGCTGCTGCTCGAGCGTGGCTACGGTCCGGGGGTGATCACCGTCGGGACCGCCGACCGCCTGCAAGGTGGGCAGTGGCACGCGGTCGTGGCCGTCGACCCGACCCTGTCGGGTGCCGAGTCGGAGCACGCACTGTCGTCGGGGCGGCTGTGCGTGATGACGTCCCGGCACATGACGCACATGACGTGGGTGTACGACGCCGCGTGGGAGGACGTGCTCGACCAGGCCGCCGACCAGCCTGACGCCGCCCGTTCGATCGCTGTACGGCAGGCGCTGGTCGCCTTCCCGCCGCGGTGAGCCCGCGACTGCTGCCGCGCCGCACCACGCTGGCCTTCTACGTCGCGACCCGCAGCAACGGGGCGCAGGTGCGCCTGCTGCTGGGCCCGTTCACCGAGAAGGGAGTTGCCGCCAGCGCGCTCGACGCCGCCCGCGAGCTGGTGTACCTGCTGGAGCCGGACTGTGGCCCCACCCCCGCCCCGGTGGAGGTCGTCGCGCTGCCCGTGCAGCGTGGTTCGAGCCCCCGACCCGGCGAGCTCAACGGCAGCGCCCTGCGCCTGTACGCGCGCGAGCACTGAGACACGCCCCGTCCGGCTCGCTTGGCGTGTCTGCGACGCGACGGCCATCATGGCGGCCACCACCGATGCCGCGCGCCAGCGAGAGGACCAGCCGCGTGCCGATCCCCCGACCCCCGCGCGACGCGCACCTCGCACACCTGACCAGCCGTGGCGCACCCGACGGCGTGTCGCGGTTCCTGACCACGCCCGAGAAGATCGCACAGCACCTGGCCCACCACGGTCTGCGACGCGAGGACCGCACCATGGCCGGGCACGAGGGCGACCCTGTCGAGGTCAGCGTGGTCCGGCCGACCTGGCACACCGGTCACGGGCCTGCGCTGCTGCACCTGCACGGCGGCGGGATGATCTTCGGCTCCCGCTTCGACGACATCCCGCTCGTCACCCCGTGGCTGGCGCGCCACGCGATGACGCTCGTCACCGTCGAGTACCGGCTGGCGCCGCAGCATCCCGACCCGTACCCCGTCGAGGACTGCTACGCCGCCCTGGAGTGGGTGCGCGACCGCGCCGCGGACATCGGGGTCGACCCACGGCGCATCGTCCTGGTCGGTGCGAGCGCCGGAGCGGGCCTCGCGGCAGGCGTCAGCCTCCTCGCTCGCGACCGGGGCGGTCCGACCCCGCTCGGCCAGATGCTGCTGTACCCGATGCTGGACGACCGCGGACGCACGGTGTCGACGGCGCAGATGGACGACCGCGACGGCGACGACGCCTGGCACGCCGGCCACAACGCCGACGCGTGGGCGAGCCTGCTCGGTGAGCGTGCTGGGACGGACCGGGTGTCGCCGTACGCGGCGCCGGCACGCGCCAGCGACCTGTCCGGGCTGTCGCCCACCTACCTCGACTGCGGCTCCGTCGACGTGTTCCGCGACGAGACGGTCGCCTACGCCAGCGCCCTGTGGCAGGCCGGCGTCGCTGCCGAGCTGCACATCTGGGCGGGCGGCACCCACCTGCACGAGATGCACTCCACCTCCCCGCTGGCGGCGTCCGCGCGCCAGGCCAGGAGCTCCTGGCTGCGACGCCTGCTGGCCGACTGATCATCGCCGGGTGCCGCACATCGAACACGAGACACCACACCTTCGGAAGGAACCTCGTGAGCTCGAACCGCAAGCAGGCGCCCATCTCCCGCAACGTCGTCTACTCGGCGCTGGCCGGGACCGTCATGCTCGCCGCCGGCGCGTTCGCGCTGTCGTTCGCGTCCCTGTCCGACCTGGCTCAGATGTCCGGCATCTCCCGCCAGCTCGCGTGGATCTGGCCTCTGGTCGTCGACGGCATGGTGGTCGTGTCGACGGTGGCGATCGTCGCGCTGGCAGGTCACGGGCGCTCGGCCCTGTGGTACCCGTGGACCCTGCTCGGTGGCGGTGCCGCCGTCTCGATCGCCGCGAACGCGCTGCACGCGATCCTGTCCGCGGACGGGACCGTGCCTGCTGTCGTGTCGGCGTCCGTGGCGTCCGTGCCGCCGGTCGCGCTGCTGGCCGTCACCCACCTGTCGGTCGTCCTGATCCAGCGGGCCGCACCTGCCAAGGCGCGCACCGCCCGTGCCACCGGCAAGGCCCGCGCGGCGAGCAAGGCGCATGTTCCGGTGCTGCACGTCGAACCGGCCGTGCCCGCGACCAGCGTCGCGTGAGCCGACCGCACATCTACCGGCCATGGACGCTCGAGCAGACCAACCCCGGGTCCCGGCCGGGGTGCGCACCGGTGGGCGGTTCGCCGTCGACCCCCGCAGGGAGGCCGACGTGAGCCTGGCACCGGACGGGCCCGACCTCACGTCGCTGACCCCGGTCGAGGTGGACGAGCAGATCGTCGCCCTGCTGACCAGGCTCGCCGGGGCGCAGCGCACCCTCGAGCGGTCCATGGCGGCGGTCCACCAGAGCGTCGGCGACTCGCCCCGGTACGGGCACCCCTACGCCAAGACGACGCAGCAGGCGCTCGACGAGGCCCGCACCCTCGCAGCGGCGGGCGACCTGGACGACGACGACAACTGGCAGGGCCGCAAGGCCGCGCGCGCCGTCGAGGAGCACGACACCGCACGGGCACTGGTAGGCGAGCTGCAGGGGCAGGTCGCCGCACGCGAGGACGAGCACGCCCGCCGTGGGCGCTGGGCGCGGGCGTTCCTGGCGACCAACGCCGACGGGCACGTGCACTCCAGCACGGGCTGCTCCACCTGCAACAAGGGCCGCACGCCGACCTCGTTCCAGTGGATGACGGCCTGGTCGGGTGCCGACGAGGCGCAGATCGTCGCCGACGCCGGGTGGCGGGCCTGCACCGTGTGCTACCCGAGCGCACCGGTCGGTGACGCCCGCACCCTGCCGACGGCGATGTTCTCCGACGACGAGCGCGACCGTGAACTTGAGCGCGAGCAGCGGCAGGCCGCGAAGGCCGCCCGGGCGGCTGCCGCGATCGAGAAGGGCCTGACCGCGGACGGGTCGCCGTTCGAGGTCTCATGGGTCGAGACCGACGCCCCCGGCTGGGACGTCGACCCCGCCACCGGGCGCCGCGCCCACGTGCGCCGCGACCGTACCCGTGAGGAGTCGTTCAAGACCGAACGGGCCGCGACCACCTGGTACGTGCAGCAGCGGTCGTGGGGTGACTCGCGCACGGGCGACAAACGGTCCGCGTTCGAGGCGATCGAGCAGGCACTGGCGGCCAAGCACGGGCTGGACGTGGAGCAGGTGCGCGCCGACCTGGAGCGCAAGGTGTCGGCGAAGGTCGCGCGCGACGGCCGCTGAGTCCCGCACATCTACACGGCATGAGCACCTTCGACGCAGCAGCCCACCCGCGCACGCAGACCCCCGGCGTGGTCGGCAACGGCCAGTTCGCCACGAAGGCGAAGGGTGAGGCGTCCGTCGACCTCGCAGGCGGCAGCGCCGGGGTCCGCACCGACGACCCGCACGGCGGATTCCGGCTCGCCAAGGTGCAGCGCATGGACGGCATGGAGGGCCTGGCCTTCACCGGTACCCTCACGATGGACGGCAAGCCCGTGGCGACCGTGCACCAGGACGGCCACGGGGGCAGCGCACTGGTCCGGTTCCACGACGGCCAGCACAGCCCGGCCGCGCAGCGCTGGGACGCGACCGCACAGCACCAGGCCCGCCCGGACGCGTTCGAGCCCGACGAGGACCTCGTCAACCGGCTCGAGCTCGCCGAGCAGATGAACCGCATGCGCAAGCCCCTGGTCGTGTTCGGGCGCGAGGCCCGCGACGCGTTCTGGGACGTCATGTCCGACGGGTACGGCGCGTGCGAGTCGTTCTCCGCGAAGGTCAGCGTCGAGGCGGCCCGCGAGCACCTGCGCGGCGCCCAGTTCAAGGGTCGGGCCCCGCACGTGTGGGACAAGGACGCCGCGGACTTCCTGCCCGTCGAGCCCTGACCGTCACCAAGGGGGCCGGGAATCCCCCTGCTTCAGCCGTGGGGAGGATTCAACACCGCGAAGTGAAGGCGGAACCGCGATCTGGTCTGCATCCGTGCAGGTCAGGAAGTGTCCAGTCCACGCGGACGAGGGGACGGCTCTCGGCGACGACATCCGGCCATGCGGCGCGCTGTCCAGTCCACGCGGACGAGGGGACGGCTCTCGGCGACGACATCCGGCCATGCGGCGCGCTGTCCAGTCCACGCGGACGAGGGGACGGCCCCGCAACCGTCGCCACGACCGAACCCGCCCAGGTCCCGTCCACACTGACGAGGGGACGGCGCGTACGAGGTTGGCCCGGACGGGTAGGGGTTGGGGTCCGCGCGACCATCCGGCCACCCCCACGCGGGCATAGGCCCCTCCATCCTGCTGGCGTTCTGGTACCCCGGTGACGGACCAAGAAGTCGCACCTCGTGCCGCCTGCGCGAACGAGGTGCCGCGGGTGCCGCACATAGGTGTGGCATGAGCATCGACTTCCTGGCCACGGGCCCCGCAGTGCAGGCCGCACGTGCCCTCGCGCAGCGTGACGGCATCGACTACTTCGAGGTCGGCAACGCTGCCGGCATCGACGACTACCTGGCTGTCGCGACCGCCGCCCTGGCGGTGGCGCGTGAGGCCGGTGACGGGGTCCTGGACGCCGAGCTGGCGTGCGACCCGATCGCGCTCGGCTCGTGCGCCCGCGCGCTGGCCGACCTCGACGGCGACACCGCGTTCCGTGACGGCGACCAGGACGCCATGTCGAAGCACCTGGGCGACGCCCGTGCCCTGCTGTCCGCCCTGGCCGTGCCCGCGGCGATGGCTGCCTGACCTTCAACTTCCGACCCGAGCAGACAAGGACCGACGATGAGCACCCGCACCCTGGCGACCATCACCCTTGAGGTGATCACCGACGAGCAGGACCCGACCGCAGCCCCGCAGTTCCGCCTGAGCAACGGCGACGGCACCCGCGACCTGACGCCTGCCGAGGCGCGCGAGCACGCCGCCGACCTGGACGCCGCGCTCGGTGACGACCACGAGCTGGAGCGTGCGGTGATCGAGGCGGACGTCGACTACCACCTCGCCGTGGTGGCGGCGCACCAGCTGCTCGCACAGGCGGGCCTGGACGACCTGGCCGGGCTGGGCGGCACCCCGCAGAAGGCCAAGCGCCGGGCGCCGCGCCGGACCCGCAAGCCCGCGCCGGAGCCCGCAGCGCCGGAGCCGCCCACCGGGTCGGACGGCGGCGTGGAGACCGACCCCGACGGGTTCCCGGTCGAGTCGCTGACCACCATCGCCGCGCGACAGGACGACGCACCCAAGGCCGAGGCCCAGGAGCAGGTCAAGGCGCCGGTCGAGGCCGTCCACGAGCCGGACGTCTCGGAGCCGCCGTTCGACGAGCCTGACCCCTTCGACGAGCCTGACGACGGCTTCGGCGAGATCATCGAGGCCAGCGCCAGCACCGACGACGACGACGACGACGACGACGACGAGCCCGAGCAGGAGCGGTGGCGCGAGCCGATGCCGAAGCTGCCTGACGACTACGACTACGAGAGCACGACGGAGTTCTAGCCTCTCGGACGCGCGCTGGACGGCTGCGACGACACCCAACTTCGTCGCGGATGCATAGGAACAGTGAGGGCCAGCCCCAGGCCCGCACGGAGGTCCTGTGTCCGCGAAGATCGTCGCAGCCGTCCACGGCGACTGCACCCACCACAACCCGCACCGCCACGGCACCCGTGCGTGCGCGCTCGCGCACCACTGCTCGTGCCAGGCGTGCAGCACCGCGTCAGCCAGGTACGCCACCCGGCGCGCCGTCCTGATCGCCGAAGGGCGCTGGCGCCCGCACGTCGACGCCGCGCCCGTGCGTGCCCACGTGCGGCGGCTGCGGGAGGCAGGGTTGACGCTCGGCCAGATCGCTGCTGCGGCCTCGTCGCCGCGCACCGGGCGGCTGGTCGTCAAGGTGTCGACGTCGACGCTGGAGGCGCTGCTGTACGGGCGCACCCGGGACGGTGCCACGGTGCAGGTCAAGCAGGTCCGCACGAACACCGCGCGGGCGATCCTGTCCGTGCTCGTGCCCGACGACGACCTGCACGGGGCGCTGGACCGTGCCGTCAACACGCTGCGCCAGCAGCCGGGCTGGGACGACCGGCGTGTCTCCGAGCTGCTGCTGCGGGCCACACCGGCGATCCGCTCCGCTGTCGTGCGCTCCACCGACGCCGGCAACGTGCTGGTGTCCGCCGGTGCCGACAGCATCCGGCGCGCCCTCGACAAGGCCAGCACCGCGCCGACGCACCGGCTGTCCGGCCCGTTGAGCGACAGCGACGTGGCGCAGGTGCAGTCCGTCCTGGAGGCCGTGCTGCCGCGCAGCAGCAGCCCGCAGATGCGCACCGCGGCCGTCGCGATCCTCAAGCGTGCCGGCCTGAGCGCGACCCAGGCAGCCCAGGTGTTGCAGGTGTCGCCACGGACCGTCGAACGGCACCTGGCGGCTGCCCGCCGGTGACACCCCCGCACATCTAGCGGGCATGGAGATCCTCGTGACTGCGCAGGGTGTCGTGCCGAGGTCGGCGAACGCCCAGCCGCGCGTGCCGGCCGGGGTGCACACGGGCGGGCGCTACACGACCGTCGACCGCGCTGACTCCCCCGTCGAGCTCGACCCGCCGGACAGCGTCGAGCAGGACCTGGACGACGTCGAGGCAGTGCCCGAGGTGAAGGTCGGCGACCCGCGCAGCCCCGCGGCGCGGGCAGTGGCCCGCGACCTGGCAGTGCTCGCTGGGCAGCGGTCGTTCGGCGCGACGAACTGGCGTGTGGCCGCCACCGACGACGGCACTGGTTACGAGCCGACCCTGTTCGTCGAGGGGCCTGGCGTGCCGAGCGCATCCATCGACATCAGCCTGTCCGACGCAGGGCAGGCTCTGGTCGCGCTCGGGCGTGACGAGGGTGTCGCACCCGGCGGCCTCGAGGGGCACATCGACGCGGGCTGGTAGCCCGGCGATCTCAGCGGGTCGCGACGATCACGGCTACGGCGGCACCGACCACGGCGACCAGCGCACCGGCGCTCGTGCCGACCAGCAGGAGCCTGCGGCTGCCCGCCGCTTGGTCGGCCGGGGCGTTGTCGGCGCGCAGCGGTGGTGCGTCGCGTCCGGGGTGGCTCGGTGACGCGTGCTCGGGGGTGGTGGGTCCTGATGGTGGGAAGCTGCGGTCGGACGGTGGCGGCGGTGCGGTGCTGGGCACGGTGAGCCTCCTGCCTGGATAGCCCGAAGGCCGGGCCACGTGTGCGGCCCGGCCTTCGGATAGTACGTCAGCGCCCGATCACGGCGTGGTCGGCGTGTCGCCCCACGTGCCGATGCTGTCGTAGCCGGTCGGGTCCGCGTAGGTGCCCTCCACCAGCTGCGGGCCGTCGCCGGTCGAGCGGGTCAGCGTGAAGATGCGGCTCGACTTGGAGTGTCCGACGAGGACGAAGTCCGAGTTGTCGTCGTTCACGAACGCCTCGTACCAGGCACCCTTGGTGTAGTCGGGCGTGGCGTCGTTGTCGTTCGCGAAGCCGGCGATGTCGTCCGGGTACACCAGGTCGTCGGTGAAGTACGCGTCGGCGGCGAGAGCGGCGTTGGTGAGGTCCGACTTCACGCCGGCGTCGTACGCCTTCTCCTGCTGCTTGAGGTACGTCGGGATCGCGATCGCGGCGAGGATGCCGACGATGATGATCACGACGAGGAGCTCCACGAGGGTGAAGCCCTTCTCCTTCTTGGCCAGCGCCTGCTGGATCCGAGCCATCATGTGATGCTCTCCCTCTTGTTCGGGTTGCACAGCCGTCGGGCGTGCGCCCGTCGGGATGGCAGGAACGTACGTCGGTGTCATACACACCTGTCCAACGTCCGGCACCGCGGATCGCCCCGACACGCCGCCGTCGAGCGGTGCTGCGCGGCATCGTCGCAGGTCAGCGGCTTGACGCCCGTTCAGAACGCTCGTCCAGGACGCTCAACATTGTGGGCGTCCGCTGTCGGAGGCGTCAGTCCGCCGACCACAGGACCGGCCGCTGAGGCTCGGGGCCGACGTACGGCTCGACCTCGTCCAGGATGTCCGGGCGCACCGGCGGGCACCCAGGGCGCGTCTGCGGACGCCGTGGCGTCGACGTCGGCTCGGGAGACGGCGACGTCACGGACGTCGGCTGGTCGGTGGCTGCCGGGGTCGGGGACGAGGACGGCAGCTGCTGCACGTCCTCGCCTTCGTCGGGGGTCTCCTGCGTGCAGGCCAGCACCTGGTCCTGGTACTCCTCCAGCGCCGCGTCGTGACGCTGCACCCACGCCGCCCGCTCGGCGTCGTCGTCCTCCCAGCGGTCGTGAGCGCCCTGCCAGGTGCGCAGCAGCAGGGCCTGCTCGTCCCAGGACAGGCGCACCTGCCCCACCGCGGCGACGTAGTCGTTCCACGCCCTGACCTGCTCGGTGTACACGTCGGCAGCAGCCGCGAGCTCCGCGGCGCGCTGCACCCATGCGGCCTGCTCGTCCAGCAGTCGCGCCGTCTCGTCCGCGACGACCTGCTCCCGGCGGGACGCGACATCCTGGTCCTCGACGACGGGCGCCGCCGCAGAGGTGAACTTCCACCCGCACCCCGGCCCCGTCACGTCCTTCGCCGGGACACGCACCGTCGACTCGACGACCTCCTGCCCGGCCGGCTCGAGCGGCTCGGGACGCTCCACCACCTGCGGGGCGGGCGGACCCTCCAGCCCGGCCGGCATCACCGTGTCGGGCGCGTCGAACGGCTGCGGCAGGCTGGCAGGGTCCAGCGCGTATGACCCCGAGCGCGGGATCGTCACCAAGGTGGGCACCGTGAGCTCGGTGTAGTCGGCGGCCCGCGGGTTGCGCCGCGCGTCGTCGACCGCCGGGTCCAGGTCGCTGCACACACCGTCCAGCGCCGCCACCAAGCGAGCCTCGACCTCCTTGACCTCCTGCGACCCCCGGTCCGACGAGACGACCGTGACGATCACGTCGCCGCGCGAGAACGCCAGCACCTGCCCGCCCGTGACCGGCAGGCGCACCGCACCCGCCACGGCGTCCGAGGCCTGCCCGCAGGTCGCCAGGTGCCCCATCGAGCGCCCGCCGAAGCCGGTGGGCGTCACGAACAGCCCGACCTGCGTGCGTCCACGCTCGGACGTGGCGGACATCGCCACCGGCGGGGCGGCGCACCCGAACGGCAGCGGCATCGCCTGCCCCCAGCGCAGGTCGCCACCCAGGACCTCGCGCAGCACGGCGGCCGCGGGCGCGTCCGACGCGACCGGGCCGACCTCCGGCGCATCCTGCACCTCTTGCGTCGGAGCCTGCTGCGGGTGCTGCGGCGCAGCCAGCACGGGCGGCAGCAGCAGGGCGCCGAGCCCGGCGGTGGCGGCCAGGGATGCGCCCGCGATCCCGAGCGCGGGCAGGGCCCCCCACCGCTCACGGCGAGATGGGCGAGTTGTGCGAGTGTGTGTCACACCAACGGAGGATAGCGTTCAAATCACACGGCATCCGTGCGGCGTGTGTATGACACGCCGGGCCGATTCGGCGGTAACCTCGCGTGGTGAGATTCCGCCGCTACGCCCGCCCGGCCGCCGCCTACCTGGCAGCGGTCGTCGCCGGCTCCCTCCTGGTGTCTGCCGCTGCCGCCCTGCCCGCCGCCGTCGGCGGGTCGCAGGTCAACGCCGCGATCGACTACTGGGACAACCTCGAGATCGACACCGCCGTGCTCGAGGTGCGGATGCCGTCGCAGATCCTCGTGCAGACCTCCGACGGGCAGCGCGTGGCGGTCTTCTACGCCGAGAACCGGGTCCCCGTCGACAGCCTCGACGACGTCTCACCCACCCTCGTCGACGCCGTGCTGTCCGTCGAGGACCGGGACTTCTACGTCCACGGCCCCATCGACGTCTCCGGCACGCTGCGCGCCCTGGCCCGCAACGTGACGACCGGCACCCAGCAGGGCGGCTCGACGATCACCCAGCAGTACGCCAAGCTGCTGCGCGCCGCGGCCGGGCAGGACGACGAGGCCAAGGCCGAGGCGACCGAAGGCACCCTGCACCGCAAGATCGTCGAGCTGCGGTACGCCGCCGAGCTCGAACGGGTCCAGACCAAGGACGAGATCCTGCTCGGCTACCTCAACGCCGCCTACTTCGGCGACGGCGCGTACGGCGTCGGGTCCGCCGCAGAGCACTACTTCGGGGTGCCCGCCTCCGAGCTCGACCTGCCGCAGTCGGCGATGCTCGCCGGGCTGCTGCGCAACCCGAACGCCTACAACCCGAACACCGACCCGCAGGCCGCAGCCGCGCGCCGTTCCGTGGCCCTGTCCGCGATGGTCGCCAACGGGGTCATCGACGAGGCCGCGCGCGCCCAGGCCGAGGCGACCGAGATCGGGGCCGGGGACCACGACCTGCCGAACGGCTGCGCCACCTCCCCGTGGCCGTACTACTGCGACTGGGTGCGCGCCACCATCTTGACCGACGACGCATTCGGCGCCACGCCCGACGAGCGCGCAGCGACCCTCTACGAGGGCGGCTTCACCGTCACCGTCGCGCTGGACCCCGAGCAGATGAAGATCGCCCAGGAGCAGGTCGACGACGCCCTCGGGCGCCAGGACGTCGCAGCCGCCACCGCGGTCGTCGAGCCCGGCACCGGTCACGTCACGGCGATCGCCGTGAGCCGTGACTACGCCGACTCGCAGTTCAACATCCCGGTGCAGGGGCAGCTGCAGATCGGGTCGACGTTCAAGCCGATCACCTACGCTGCCGCCCTCGTGCGCGGCATGGCCCCGCAGTCCCGCCTCAGCGCACCGAACCCGTACGTCCCGCGGACCGGGAACTTCCCGCGCGGCGGGTTCTCGAACCTCGACGGCATCTCCCGCGGACCGATCGACGCCCGCACGGCCCTGAAGTTCTCCGTGAACACCTGGTTCGTGAAGCTGGCCGAGCAGACCGACGTGCAGCAGGTCGCGGACACCGCCTACGCGCTCGGCATGACGTCGATGAACCCCGCCACCCGGGGTGTCGGCGACGGCGACCTGTCGATCACCCTCGGAGCCTTCGAGACCACCGTGGTCGACGCCGCGAACGTGTACGCGACCCTGGCGGCGTCCGGTGTCGCCTGCCGGGCGGTGCCGATCGTGGCGGTGCACGACACCACCACCGGTGACGGGCTGCCCGCACCTGACCCCGGGTGCCACCAGGGCGTGCCCGCGGCCGTCGCCGACACGGTCATGCAGGCGCTGCACGCCACCGCCGAGCGCGGCGGCACGGCGCAGGACGTGCAGGTGGCCGGTCAGGACTGGGTCGGCAAGACCGGCACCACCAACAACTACGGTGCGACGTGGTTCATCGGTGCGACCAGGGCGCACGCGGCCGCCGTGTGGGTGGGCGACCCGCGCGGGCCGACCTACCCGACACGCAACGTGACCGCCTGGGGGACCCGCCACGCCCGCGTGTACGGCTCGACGGTCGCAGCACCCCTGTGGGGGCGGCTGATGCGTGCACTGACCGACGGTGAGCCGCGGCAGGCGTACCCGGCGCCAGGCCCGCTGACCACGTCGGGGTTCACGTTCCCCGACGTGCGCGGGGCGAGCCTGCCCGCCGCACTGGCGGTCCTGGGCGCGATCGACATCGAGCCGCACGTCCAGTACGACCCGCAGGCGGCACAGCCGGCAGGCACCGTGGTGTCCCAGACCCCCGAGCCGGGGACGGGCACACCTGCCGCGACCACCCTCGTCATCGCCGGGGAGGCACCGTGACAACGCCACAGATCGTGCCCGCAGACCTGTGGGGTCCGCCGCGCCCGCCGCGCGCGTACGGCGCGCTCGACCTCGGGTTCGCGGCGCTCGTCCTGCTCGCGGTGCAGACCGTCGCAGGGCTGGCGTCCCTGGCCTACGAGCTCGGGGCGGCGGGCACCGACGCCAGCCAGGTCATGGACTCCAGCCTCGTGCTGCTGACCGGCATGGTCTCGATGTGGGCGGTGTTCTGCGGCTGGCCGTGGGTCGTCGCTCGCCGCCTGGGCGCAGGCCTCACCGCCGTCGTCGGGCCGTGGGTCACCGGCCACAGCGGGGCGCTGCGGACCGTAGCGGTGTCCGTCGGCTTGGGCTTGGCGCTGCGGGCGGTCTCGCTGCTCGTCGACCAGGCCGCTGCCGCTGCGGGGTGGACGGTCGAGGGCAACTCCGACTGGCTCACCACGGACCGCCCCTGGCTGGTCGGGGCCGTCCTGCTCCTCGGTGCCGCCGTGATCGGCCCTGTCGCCGAGGAGGTGTTCTTCCGGGGGCTGGCCATGCGCTCGATCCGCCAGACCCTGCAGCGGCGCTGGGCGGGCGGTTCCCCACGGTCGCTCACCGCGGCGTCCGTGCTGGTCAGCTCGGTCCTGTTCGGTCTCGCGCACGCCTCGACGCTCGACGCCGACGGGGCGGTGACCAACCCGCTGACCGCCTCGGGCGTGTACGTCGTGGCGCAGACCGCGACCATCGGTGCCGTGCTCGCCGTGCTCGCGCTGCGTCGCGGGCTGGTCGCCTCGTGCGCCGCGCACGTCGCGTTCAACACCACGGGCGTGCTCCTGCTGCTCGCCACCGCGGGGGCAGCGTGACCGGCACCGTGTACGACACGCCAGGCACTACCCTCGGGCCCGAGCCCCGTCAGGAAGAAGGAGTCACCATGGCCGACCAGGACGCCCCCCTGCTGCCCGGCGAGGACGGACCTCTCCCCCTCGAGGTCGGCGGGCCCCCGGTCACCGACGACGAGGTCCTCGGTGTGTGGCGACGGTGGGTGCGGGAGTCGAACGAGCGGCTCAAGCGCGACGAGCCGCTGCCCACCGAGCTCCCGCTGCCGAACCCCGGCGGCAAGACCCCCCTGTGGTCCTTCCGGGTGCCGCTGCTGACGATCCTGCGTGCACGGGCGCGCGCCGACCGGGAGCGGATCTCGCTGGCTGACGTCGTCAACGACTTCCTCGAGCAGTACGGGCGCGCCGAGGTCGGGTCGCAGTTCAGGTCCGTGGTCCGGCAGGGCGGTGGGCCACGCAGGTCCCGGGGGCGGTCATGAACGACGCCGGCGACCTGTTCACCGCCCAGGTCGACCCCGAGTTCGCCGAGGTGAGCGTCACGCCCGCACCTTCGCAGGACGAGGCGGAGGCTGCGGCGGTGACTGACACGGCGTACCAGCGCAAGGCTGCGATGTTGTTCAACTGACTGGGCTCGCCTCCGCCGCTCACAGCCGCTGGTGTCATACACTCGGAGGACTTGACGGCTTTCGTGAGGGGAATCGGACGTGACGCGACTGCGCCGCCCCACCTTCGACGAGCGCGGCGGCACCCTGGTCGAAGCGATCGTCGGTCTCGCGCTGCTCAGCATCGTGCTGCTCATCGTGGCCACCTCGGGCGTGACCTCGATGAAGGTGCGCTCCACCAGCGAACGGATCGCCACCTACTCCACGTCCACCCAGGACACGATGGCCAAGGCCCGCCAGGCCGACTACTCCGACCTCGGGTTCTTCGCCGACGACCCGTACGCCAGCACGTCCGCGGTGCACCTGCCCGTCACCGGTGACGACGGCTCCGAGCTCGTCGAGGACGCGATCGTCCTCGGCCCGAACCGGCCCGCCGCGACCTCCACCTTCGACGTGGCACCCGTCGAGACGTTCGAGCGCGACGGCGCCACCTACCGGGTCACCACCTGGGTGACCGCTGTCGCGCCAGCGCCGGGCGACTCGGTCTCCCGGGCGCGCCGTGTCGTCGTCCAGGGCGAGTGGGCGCCCACGTCCGCGAAGGACCAGCTCGACGGCACCTGCAGCGGGCAGGCTGTCCGCTGCAGCGTCCAGATGATCGTGCGGACCGCGTCCGGCTCGGACATCGACCCGACCAGCGGCCAGTCGGCGTCGTCGACGAGCACGTGCGCGTCCGCGACGCCGAACGTCTGCGAGGGGTACGTGCGCTCCGGCCGGGTCCTGGGCGGTGCCACGATGGTCACCGACTCCGACCTGGCACGCCAGTCCCAGCCGGTCGACCTGTTCGCCCGTACCTCCGTCGCTGCCAGCGCGGTCGAGGCACGCTGGACCTACCGGGAGCTGTCAGCGACCGGCACGCTGACGACCGTGACCAAGACGGTCCCGCTGTCCAGCGACGACGACGGAACCCGCTGGACGGGCGAGGTCCCCGCTGACACCGGCAGCCCCAAGGGCACGATCCGCCCCGGCGCGGTCACTGTCACGTTCGCGGCCACGGTGCCGGACGGGTCGCTCACCCTCGACGTGCCCGCGTTCTGGTCCCTGAGCCGCAACACCGGCACGGAGATCGACCACGTGGGCGCCACACTGCCCGACCCCGCCGACAAGGGCTGGTGCAGCCCGGTCGGCGGCGGGAGCCCCGTCGTGGTCGCCACGACCGGCGGGTCGGTCGGCCTGTCGACCGGTGGCTCCACGACCTCCGGGGACGACCGGGCGTGGATGGTGTTCACCGTCGTCAGCGCGAGCGGCACCGTCACCTCGCAGAAGGTCCCCGCCACCCTCGTCAGCGCTGCGCCGGTCACAGTCGACCTGTCCGGAAAGAGCGTCCAGGTCTCCACGGACGCGACCTGGCAGGCTCAGCCGCCAGCCACGTCCTCGTGCGGCACGAGCTCGCGGGTCTCCTTCGTGCTCGAGCGTGCGATCGACAGGTCCACCACCGCCATCCCGCTGCGACTCGCAGCCGACCCGAGCTGAGGCGAGACGACGTGATCAAGCGAGTGAAGTCCGCCGTCGGCGGGCAGCGCGGCGCACTGCAGTGGGTGCTCATCGCGTCCATCCTCGTCATCACCATCGCCATGGTGATCCTGTCCACGACGGTCGCCCACAACCGGCGCACCCAGGCTACGAACAGCCAGATCGCGCTCACGCAGCAGACCGACGCAGCGGTGTCCGCCGCCGTCGCCAGGCTGTCAGCAGGGCAGTCGCTGCCCGCGACGCGCGCAGGCGCCCAGGTCGAGTGCGAGAAGGTCGGCGAGCGGCCCATGTGCTTCGCCTACTGGGGCCTGCCGCGACCCGGCAACGCCGTCGAACCGGTCTCCTACGACCTGGTCACGAACGTGTGGGCCGACCCGGACGGCGACCGAGCCCCCGGCCCCGGCGACCGGGTGCGCGCCGTGCGGGTCCCGCTCGACGCGGTCACCTACCAGACCGGCGACCAGGGCCCGACGACGCAGGCGGGCAAGATCCTGTACACCGCCACGCCGTCCGGCCTGTTCCGCAACGCCCTGTTCGGGTTCAGCAGCACGCAGCTGTCCGGCAGGGACGTGAGCGTGAAGTCGTACAACTCGACGCTCGGCACCCTGAACACCAAGAACGGCACCGTCGCCTCCGGCGGCTGGGTCTCCTACGGCCCGGGCACCGCCGCCGACTCCACGCTCCTGTACGGCTACGCGGGCGCCGGAGGCGTGAACACCTCCCGCTGCACCGGTGAGACCTGCGAGGAGTCCGACGTCCGGGTCCTGACCCACGGCTACGCGACCGCGACCGAGCAGTCGGTCGCGTGGATGGGCGAGGCGTCCTGCACGACGCGCGTCACGGGCGACTGGGTCGCCTCCGAGCAGGCAGCCACGATCCCCTCGGGCACGCTGTGCATCGACGGCAACCTCGTCATCGACGTGCCCACCCGTGTCGCGGTCGGCACCGCGTCGGTGTACGTGCGGGGCAACGTGGAGATCACCTCGAACCTGAACGCCCCGAGCACGATCACCGCGAACCCGGGCACCCTGTTCCTGTACTCCTCGGGGCAGTCGGTCGCGATCAGCCCCACCGTGGTCACCGATCCGGGGACCGTCGTCGCCGCGATGCTGTACGCCCCTCGGGCGGTCTGCTCGACAGACCCCGCGAACGAGCGCACCGCGGGAGGGTTCCGCGGCCAGATGACCTGGTACGGGTCGCTGGTCTGCGACACGGTCAGCCTGGGCGGTTCCTGGACGCACCTGTACGACGACGCGGGCACGTTCGCCTACCGGGACCCGGTCCCGGACGTCGCCCGCGCCTGGACCGTCGGCGTCTACGACATCATCGACACCGGTGAGCAGTGGGACGTCGCCCCCGGCTGGGACATCGCTGCCTGCATGGTGCCGACCCCCGTCAACGCCACCGCGTACTGGCGTCTGAACGAGCCGACCGGGCTGGTCGCTGCCGACTCGGTCGGCGGCAACGACCTGGAGTGGAAGGACGACCAGCGGGTCGACGGGATGTGCGGTCGCGGCGCCGGGGCCACCGCCGGGGGCCAGGCCACCTCCGGCACTGCGACCGTCAGCACCCACTCGGCCGGGCAGTTCACGCTCGAGTTCTGGGCCAAGGCCCCCGCCGAGAACGAGGTGTCCGTCCAGGTCGGCGGCGTGAAGGTCACGCTGGACCAGACCGGGCACGTCGCGCTCGGCGTCGCGGGGAAGTCCGCGAAGTTCCCGTTCACGGTCCAGAACCGCGACAAGTGGCACCTGTACTCCGTCAGCCTCGTACCGACGGCCGGGTACACGCTGTCGATCGACGGGCGCTACATCATCGGCACGTCCCAGTTCGCGACGCCCGCCGCGGGGCCGACAGTCATCGCCGACGGCACCGCGGGCTCGATCTCCGACGTCGTGTTCTACAGCCGCCCGTTCACCTCCGCCGACGTCAGCGCCCGGTGGGCTGCCTGGAACAACGCCGCCTCGTGGACCCTGTCCGACCCGGGCAAGGCGTTCACCGCACCGACCGGGGTCTCCACCGCGGGGTCCACCAACAGCAAGGTGGTCCTGTCGTGGGCGCCCCCGACCGGGACGTTCCCGGCCGGGTCGACCTACACGGTCGAGCGTGCGACGACCACCGCAGGGCCGTGGACGTCGCTGGCGACCTTGCCGTCCGGCGGCGCGACGACGTACACGGACACCAACCCCGCGCGGGGCGACTACCTGTACCACGTGTGCGCCACCTACAACGACGACACCCGGTGCTCCGCGGCGTTCCGTGTCATCACCGTCCCCCTACCGGTGGCGCCCGACCCGGTCACGTTCTCCAGCGTGACGGGGACCAGCGTGAAGGTCTCCTGGCCTGCGCAGGAGTTCGCGACCTCGTACACCTACCGGTGGCGGCAGAACAGCGGCGCGTACACCACCGTGAGCACGACGGGCACGTCGGTGAGCCTGACCGGCCTGACCGAGGGTGCGATCGTCGACTTCTCGGTGCAGACGGTGAACGCCGCCGGCACGTCCGCATGGTCTGCCAACGCGCGCCAGACCCTCACCCTGCGAGCGCCCACGATCACGGTCGGGACCATCACGGAGTCCTCGATCGCTTTCTCGTGGGCGGCAGTGCCGAACGCGGCCCGGTACGACCTGCGCTACGCCTACGACGGTGGCGGCAACAGCACGATCTACGACAACGGTACGTCCCGGTCGAAGTCGTTCACCGGACGCAACCCGGGCTCGATCGTGACGCTGCTGGTCCGCGCCGTGGCCGCGGACGGCAAGCTCGGTGAGTGGGGCGAGGCGACCGCGAACACGACGATCTCGGCGCCCGTCACCGACACGTGGCAGACGGCCGCCTCGTACCCGACGGTGCAGGTCCGGCGCACCAACTCCAGCGGTGAGCAGATCTGCCCCGGCACCGGCGTGTACCTGCAGTACCGGTTCCAGACGCGCCTGACGAACACCACGACCTACGGCGCGCTGTCCGCCTGGACCCAGGTCGGCACCACCTCCACGGTGTCCACCTACGCCTCGCGCACCACCACGTACACCACCGGTGCCGTTTTCAGCTACCAGATGAGGTGCGTCAACAACGCCTCCGGCGTCGCCAGCACCACCTGGTCGTCGACGAGGACCGTCTGGCACGAGGTGCCGAAGGCGACCGGGCTCAGCGTGGTGAAGCAGGGCACCTCGGTCGCGTGGAGCGCGAGCTGCGCACAGGGCGTCGTGCGCTACGACTACGACATCGTCTCGGCCGTGGCAGGACACATCGGCCCGGCGGTCGAGTCGTCGCTGCCCTCCCGCTCGCTGGGCACGACGTCCTGGGGTGCGACGACGGCCGAGGTGTGGGCCTACTGCAAGGTCGACTCCTACGACCCCGACCTCATCTCCCGATACTCCCCCAAGGTGAAGGTGACAGCCAAGTGGTGACCACCAAGCACGCTCGCCCGCGCGGGATCGTCGTCGCAGCCGTCATCGTGGCGGGTGCGGTCCTGGGCGCCGGCACGGCGTACCTGGTCGACCGCGCCACCCACGACGAAGCCGACCGGTTCCCCCTCGGGCCGGCGGACGCGGACGTGGTCGCCACGACACCCACCCCGCGCCCCGAACCCACTGACGTGGCAGACCTGGCCGCCGGTGACGTCCTGAGCTCCGACCCCGGGGCCACCCCCGACGGCCTGGGGGTGTGGCCCGTGGCCGACGACCAGTGGGTCGTGTTCGACCTCGACGCCGACCTGCCCGACGCCGTCGCGACCACGCTGCTGGACCTCCAGGACGCCGGCGACCCCGTCGACCAGGCGACACTGCTCGAGCAGGTCTCAGCCGACGCGCGCCGCTACACCGGCCAGGAGTTCGTGTTCGTGCTGCCCTGCCCCGGCGACGGGGACGAGAAGTGGTGCGCGCAGTACCGCAACGACGACGGCGGCACCACCACAGCACGCACCACGGTCGATGAGGCCGAGAAGGTCGCCCAGCAGTGGGCCGACGAGCAGGGCGCCGGCACGCGCGTGATCGTCGTCGCAGACGGACAGGTGCGCGGGTGAGCACCCGCACAAGACACGAAGGAGCACCCCATGAGCAGCGCTGACCCCGCCTGGGTCCTGGGCCTGGCCGAGGACGAGCACGCCGACCACCCCGGCCCGCGCCACGCAGCCGCGGTCGACGACCCCTGGGCCTCGGTGCCCGCGGCCCCGCCCATCGCCTCCGCGGTAGCCCCGACGCCCCACCCGCAGGCTGGCATGCTGGCCGCCTGTGTCGCCGCCGCGTTCGCCACCGTCGCGTACGCGCAGATGTGCCGGGCCGAGCACTTGCAGCCCGCCCCGACCGGGGCGACCCGCCGGAACCTGCCTGCGGGTCGGATCGACATGGTGCACGCCCAGGCCGTGCTGGACCAGCTCGCAGGGCTCTAGCAGAGCGCGAGGCCCGGCAAGCGGTGCACCCGCCACGCCGGGCCTCGCGCTCGCTCAGGCCCCGAGCTCGCGACGGGTCGCCTGCAGCCGGATCATCTCGACCGGCCCGAGTGCCTCAGCAGCAGCAGCCGCGACCGCCGCCGGGCCACCACCCTTGGCCGGGTCGACCATCGACTGCACCAGCAGCCAGCGCGCCAGCGCACTCACCAGCGCGTCGTCGCCGACCTGCTCCGCCATGCGCACCAGGTGCACCTGGACCACCAGGTCCAGCCGGGTAGGGTCCGCACGCACGTCGGCCGAGGTGCGAGCCAGGAAGTCCCGTGTCGCCGCGTCGCCGACCATGCGGTGGCGCACCTGCTCCTCGCCGACAGGTCCGAGCCTGATCAGGTGCTCGAGCGGGGAGAAGAACGTCGGCACGTTCAACGGGCGCAGCGACGTGGCCCACGCCGAGCGAACAGCGTCGACGACCGTCGCGACGTCGTCGGTCCCGCCCCCGAGCGGGAGCATGGGCCGCACGACCTTCGAGGCCATCGCCATGAACGCACCCAGCGGGTTGTGCGCCCCGGACGCCTTCAGCCACAGCCCCGCCATGACCTTGTGGGTGTCGGCGCTGACCTGGGTCGCCAGGGCCGCCGGGGCATCCCCGCGCAGCGCCAGCTGCCGCGACAGCTCGGAGTAGCGCGCCGAGGCCTGTCCGTCGAGCGTGCGCCACTGGGTGGGGGTCAGTCCGCTCATTCCATACCTGCCAGTGCTAGTGCCCTCTGTCGATGGCGCGGCCAGGTGCGGGTCGCGTGCCACAGCAGCCCCGCGCCGGTCAGCACGGCCACCGCGCACGCCACCAGCCGCCAGCCGGTGTACCCCTGCCCGACGGGCAGCAGCGTCGGCCAGCTCGTCGCCAGCCAGCACGACGTCCCGACGAACGTCAGCCAGAGCATCTGCCCGATCGTCGCCGCGTCGGACAGCAGCGCACCGCCGCGCCCCACACCGGCACCCGTCGCGCTCCTGACGCTGCGGTTCACGCTCAGGCCGGCCATCAGCGTCACCGTCGCTGCACCGGCGAGCGCGAGCGAGACCAGCAGGTCCACGTCGGTCCACGCCAGGAACGCAGCCACGGGCAGAAGGCTGGTCAGCGGGACCACGACGGCGAGCAGGGCACCGGCAGGCAGGAGCGCGGCACTGACACGCGGCAGCGACACCAGCCACCCCGCCCCGGCACCGTGCACGGCCAGCAGGTTCGCCGAGAAAGCCAGCGACCATGTCAGCGGGACCACGATGCACGCCGAGGCGACAGACGTCGGCGTACGCACGACCAGGCAGACGGCGACCGTGGCGACCACGATCGTCAGGTACGGCCCGCGCACGCGACCGGCCCGCCAGGCGGCCAGCGCCAGGGACGACAGCGCCGCAGCGCGAGGGCTGGTCGGGATGCGCACGGACCCCTCCGCAGCGCCAGCCACCGGCCGTGGGACGTTACGTGCGCGGCCAGCACCGGACAGCCCGCACGTCACGGCGAGCACCAGCACGAGCGACCCGACGGTGACGAGAGACGCGGCATCGGCCGCAGCCAGCCAGCGGGCCAGCCCGTAGTGCGCTGCGCTCAGCGCCGCGGCGGCGAACGCTGCCACGGACGCCACGGACGCCCATCGCGGCCAGGCCCGGCTCAGCGGCGTCATCCACCACAGGGCCGCGACGTACAGCAGGTGCACCACCGCAGCCAGGGTCCACGCGACCGCGACGGCCCGAGCCCGTCCGGGCCCGGCGGCGGTGACCAGGGACGCCGCAGCAGTCAGCACGGCCACCTGCACGACCGGCACGACCGACAGCAGGGAGGCCAGCAGCGACTCGACGTACCGGGCGACGGTGCCCGACGACACGATGGCGCCCCACGGGGCCTCGATGAGCCGGGGCGCACGGGTGTTCGTGCCGAGGTTCAGGAGCCCGACGAGGACCGCCACCGCCACGGCAGCCGTCACGAGCTGGTCGCCGTGGTCCAGCGTGTACCCCAGCAGCGCGCGCGAGGACCGACCCACGTTCTGCCCGTCGCGGGCCACCTCGCGCACCAGGTCTCCGGCGCGGGACGCACCCACGACGACGCCGGTCGCGATCGCCAGCGCGAGCCACGCGGCCGCGCGGGACCCGGCACTGCTCAGGCCGTGCAGGCGCGCAGAGCCGAGCACGCGCGCGGTGCGCAGCTGCTGGAAGGTGGCGCTCATCGCAGCCCACCGCCAGTGAGCGCATTGCGGTAGCGTGCCGCCCCACGCTTGCCGGTGAAGTCCCGGGCCCGGCCTGCGTCGCGGACCTTCCCGTCGACCATGACGGCGACCTGGTCGCCGACCTTGGTCGCCCACTCCAGCTGGTGCGTGCTGACGATCGCCGCGCCACCGGCGTCGCGGTGCTGGGCGACGAGGTCGCACACGACCTGCGCCCCGACGGGGTCCACCCCGTCGAACGGCTCGTCGAGCAGCAGGATGCCGTCCTGCGCCAGGCACGCCAGCAGCACCGACACGCGCCGGGACACACCGTGCGAGAACGTGTGGGTGCGCGAGTCCAGCCGGTCGCTCACACCCAGTCGCCCTGCCAGCTCGAGCGCGGACGGCCACAGGTCCAGCCGCCCGGTGTCGGCCAGGGTGATGCCGATCAGCTCGCGCACGGTCATCAGCGCGGGCAGGCCACCCACGTCGGGGCAGTAGCCGACCCGCACCCCGGGCGCGCCCGACCCCGCGGCGTGGACCTCCTGCCCGGCGAGGCGCACACGCCCAGCGGTCGCGGGCCACGTACCGGCGATGACCTTCATGGTGGTGGACTTGCCCGCCCCGTTGGACCCGAGCAGCGCCAGCACGCCACCGGCGGGCACGCGCAGGCTCACGCCGTCGACGGCCTTGCGTCCGCCGGGGAACTGCACCCGCAGGTCCTCGACCTGGATGGTGGCGTTCAAGCGTGGTCTCCGTTCGTGGTGTCGTCGAGCCGTGGCGGGATCTGGCCTGGTCGACCTGGGCTGGGCGGCGGCGCGGTGAGGAGCTCGTCGACGACACGCTCGCTCAGGTCGGTGCAGACCTGGGACCTGCCCCACGTGGCGATGGCCACCTCGTCGCTGGCCAGCTGGGTCGGGTAGGTCAGGTCCCATACCAGGACGACGGCCCGCCAGCCGGGGTTTCGGGCGACAGTGTCGCGGGCGCGTTCGAGGTCGGCCTTGGTGGTGTCGGCAGGCAGCCACACGATCCGCTGGCCCTGCCACAGCGCGTGCACACCTTCCTCGGGCGTCCCGGTCAGCGACCCGGGCAGGCTGGACGCGAACCATCCCGCCACCGGGATGCGGGTCTGGTACCCCAGCGGCGTGTCGATGTCGACGGAACCGATCGCACTGTCGACGACGACGACCTCCTGCACGGGCCCGCACCCCGCCGCCAGCGCCGCGACGGAGGCGGGCGTGGTACGCACACCCATGCTCGTGCTCACCGGGGGCGTCAGCGACGACGCGGGGGTCAGCGCCGACAGGCCGGCCAGTGCGACCACGGCCAGCGCGACACACGCGTTGCGGACACCTCGGACCGTGTACGCCCGCGACCGCGAGCGCGGGGCCTGCGAGGAGTGCCACCACGGGTCTGCCACAGGTGCAACCCCTTTCCGTCGGGCCCCTGCCTCCCTACCTATGTGCGGCACGCCGCCTGATCGAGACCACCTGCGAGGACGGGATCTTGACCGTGTGCCCGCCGCTGTCGAGCACCAGGTAGTGGCCGCCGATCGTGAGGTGCCCGGAGCGGACCGTCCCGTCGCTGAGCGTGAACTCGACGAACTGGCCGTCCAGGTCGCTCAGGTCGGCACGCGCTCCGCTGGCGAGCGTGTACCTGCGTGATGCCGCGGTGGCCAGGCCCCGGTGCGGGGCGGGACCGTCGAAGGACTTGCCGACGCACTCCAGGACGAGCTCCTGGCAGGCGTCGCGGCTGGGGGCGCTGCCCGCACCCAGGGTCATCGCGTGTCCCGGCGCGAGCGAGTCCACCCGCCACGCCCAGCCCATCCCGTCGAACGTGACGGTCGCGACGAACCGGCCGTTCTCGCCGACCCCCGGGTCGGAGCGCCACGTGTACTGGACGAACTGCTCGTCGGGCGAGGTGAACTCCCAGGGGATGACGCCCCTGGTGGCCATGCCGGGGATGTGTGTGCCCATCGTGGTCAGCCGATCAGGTCGAAGATCGAGAACATCGGCAGGTAGATCGCCACGAGCTGCACACCGATCATCGCGGCGATCAGGACGATCAGGATCGGCTCCAGGGTCGAGGACAGCGACTTCGTCGCAGCCGAGACCTCCTGGTCGTAGAACTCCGCCACCCGCAGCAGCATCTCGTCGTGCCGACCGGACTCCTCACCGGCGCGCAGCATCTGCGAGACCAGCGTCGGGATCGCGCCCGAGTCCGACAGGTGCTTGGACAGGTCCTCACCGAGGTCGACGTACTCGCCCGCGTCGGTCAAGGCCTTGGCGATCACCACGTTGTTCGCCGTCGGGGCCGCCTTGCTGACGGCCTCGAGCATCGTCGTGCCGGACCCCAGCAGCAGGCTCAGCGTCCGGGTCATTCGGGCGATCGCGATCTTGCGGGAGATCGGACCGAAGATCGGCAGCCGCAGCTTGATCGGGTCGACGAACTCACGCACCGCCTGCACGTGGCGGTTCTTGCGCCACCAGAGCACGAAGCCCACGATCGCGAGCGCGAGGAACGGGCCCGCGTACTTCAGCACGTTCGACAGCGCCATGATGAACCGCGTCAGCGCCGGCAGCTCACCACCCAGGTCATCGAACATGGACGCGAACTTCGGCAGCATCCACAGCAGCATGATCAGCGAGGCGATGATCCCGACGCTCAGGACGACGGCCGGGTAGGTGGCGGCCTGCTTGATGTCGGAGGTCAGCTTGGCCTGCGCCTCCAACGTGTCGGCCGCCGACAGCAGCGCCTGGTCCAGGAAGCCGCCCTCCTCAGCCGCCGAGACCGTCGTGATGAGCATGGCGGGGAAGATGTGCGGGTGCTTCGCGAACGCCTCGCCGAGGGACGAGCCCGACTCGAAGTCGGCCGTCACCTGCTCCAGAGCCTCGCGCAGCGTCTTGTGCTCGGTCTCGGAGACCATCATGTTCAGCGCCTGCAGGGCGGGCAGGCCCGCCGCGATGATCGTGGCGAACATGCGGGTGAACAGCACCAGGTCGCTCGGCTTGACCCGCTTCTTGCCGCCGATCTCCATCTGCCAGCCGGTGCCGACCTTCTTCGCGGACAGGAACGTCTGGCCGCGAAGCATCGCGGCGGAACGCACCTCGTCCTCGGACTCGGCGGTGATGCGGTCGGCGACGACCGCACCCGTGGTCGGGTCAAGGAACCGCGTGTCGAACTGTGCCATCACAGGCTCCTCATGGTCGTCTTCTTGGTGAGCCGCATCTCCAGCTCCTTGGGGTTGAGCGCGACCGACTCGGCCGCCTCGCGCGTGATCTGTCCGGCGTCGACCAGGCGCGCCAGGTCGGCGTCCAGGGTCGTCATCCCGCGCGCGGCGCCGCCCTGCATGACGGTGCCCATCTGCTCGAGCTTGTGCTGGCGGATGAGGGCGCGCGACGGTGCGTCGAGCAGGAGGATCTCGCGGGCCGCGACACGTCCCGCGCCGTCGGACGTCTTCACGAGCGTCTGCACCACGACCGCCTCGAGCGCGGACGCCAGGGCGCCGCGGATCTGGTTCTGGATGCCGTCAGGGAACATCCCCACGAACCGGTCGATCGTCTCGGCCGCCGACTTGGTGTGCATGGTCGCGAACACCAGGTGGCCGGTCTCCGCCGCTTCCAGGGCGATCCGGGTGGTCTCCTGGTCGCGCAGCTCGCCGACGAGGATCACGTCCGGGTCCTGACGCAGCGCGGCCCGCAGCCCCGAGTCGAACGAGTCGGTGTCGGTGCCCACCTCCCGCTGGGACACCACCGACCGCTGCGCCGCGTGCGTGAACTCGATCGGGTCCTCGATGGTGATGATGTGCCCGGCACGGGTGCGGTTGGCCAGGTCGACCATCGCCGCGAGCGTCGTCGACTTGCCCGACCCGGTCGGACCCGTCACCAGGACCAGCCCTCGAGGCAGCCCGGACAGCGCCCGCAGCGACTGCGGCAGGTCCAGGTCCTCAGCCGTCAGGACCTTCGACGGGATCGTCCGGAAGACTGCACCGACCATGCCCCGCTTGCGCATCACGTTCACACGGAACCGGGCCGTCGAGCCGAGCTGGTAGGCCAGGTCGATGTCGTGCCGGTCGCGGTACTGCTGGCGCAGCCGGTCGTTGAGCAGCGCGTCGATCATCTGCTCCAGCTGGCCGTTCGGGATGATGTCGGCTGCGGCCTCCACCAGGTCCCCGTTGATGCGGGCACGGGGCGGCTCGCCGCCGGCCAGGTGCAGGTCCGAACCCTTGTGCTGCACCAGCCACGCCAGCAGGCTGTCGAGCGTGCCCGCGAACGGTGCGCGCCCCGTGGGGGCACCCTGCACGGTCTGGACGACCGGCTGCGCCGGTGCGGGCACCGGCAGCGCCACGGGCGCCGCAGGGCGCGGCGCTGGGCGCACCACGGGCGCGGGCTGCGGCTCGTGGCCCGTCTTGATGAAGAACTGGCCCTCGTTGGTGGTCATCTTCCCTCTCAGGTCGTCACCCGCAGGATCTCTGCGATCGTCGTCTGGCCCTTGGCGACCTTGATCCAGCCGTCCTCCCGCATCGGACGCATGCCGTCGGCGAGCGCGACGTCGCGGGCCCCCGGGCTCGAGACCTGACCGGAGACGATCATCTGCTCGAGGGCCGTGGAGCGGCTGACCGACTCGAACACGGCCATGCGCCCGAAGTAGCCCTGGCTGCAGCGGGCGCACCCCGTGGGGGACGCCTCGTAGAACGTCGGGGTGACACCAGGCGGCAGAACGAACCCGGCTGAGGCGAGCTCGGCCTCCTTGGGCTGCACCGGCTGCTTGCACCCGTCGCACAGCCGACGCACCAGGCGCTGTGCGAGCGCGCACTCCACGACGGAGGCGACCAGGAACGGCTCGATGCCCATCTCGACCAGGCGCACCGCAGCCTCGGGGGCCGAGTTGGTGTGCAGCGACGACAGGACCAGGTGGCCGGTCAGCGCCGCCTCGATCGCGACGGTCGCCGTCTCCAGGTCGCGGATCTCGCCGACGAGGATGATGTCGGGGTCCTGGCGCAGGATCGAGCGCAGCGCGGTCGCGAACGTGACACCCGACTTCGGGTTCACCTGGATCTGGTTGATGCCGGGGATCTTGTACTCGACCGGGTCCTCGACCGTGACGATGTTGACGCCGGGTGTCGCGAGCCTGGTCAAGGTCGCGTACAGGGTGGTCGACTTGCCCGAACCGGTCGGCCCGGTGACCAGCAGCATGCCGTGGGGTCGGGCGAACCCGGCCTGCCAGCGCTGCGCGACCTGCTCGTTCATCTCGAAGGAGTCCAGGTCCATCCGGGTGGCGGCGTTGTCCTGGATGCGCAGGACCGCCTTCTCCAGCTCCCACACCGTCGGGACGGTCGACACACGCATCGGCACCTGGCGGGTCCCGACGCTGACCTGCAGTCGCCCGTCGTGAGGCTTGCGACGGTCGGCCGTGTCGATGTCGGCCATGACCTTGATGCGGGAGATGACACCCGCAACCATCTCCTCGGGGATGGGGGCACGGTCGACCAGGACGCCGTCGATGCGGAACCGCACGTTCATGGACCGCGGGCCCGGCTCGAAGTGGATGTCGGAGGCACGGTCGGCCACCGCCTGCGACAGGTACAGGTCGACCATCCGCGCCCCGGCCTGCAAGGCGGCGGACGTCGTCTCGCCGGCCTGCGCGGCGAGCTCGCTGATCTGCGCGTCGTTGCGGTACTCGGTGTCGATCTTCGCCGCGATCTCGCTCTTGCGGGCGATCAGCCAGGTGAAGGGCTGCCCGTGCAGCATGAGCGTCAGGTCCTGACGCACCCTCGGGTCGCGCGACGACGACGGCGAGGCGGCGATGACCAGGGTGGAGTCGTCGTAGCGCAGGGGGATGACCCCGAGCCGCCGGGCGTGGTCGCGGCCGATGGTCGCCACGGCGTCCGGGTCGGTGTACTCGACGCTGAGGTCCTCGGTCGCGTCCAGACCGGTGCCGCGCACGACGGTCGCGAAGATCTTGCCCTCGGGGTGCCCGGTGATCTGGACGGCCACCTCGACAGGGTTGGCCCCGTCGGTGCGCGCCCTGGCGATCTCGGCCTGCTCGACGGTCATCAGACCGGCGGCGACCAGCGCGTCGTAACTGTCAGACACGAAACCTCCGAGAATCACTGTCGCGCCTCACCTCAACGCCCGCCAGTGTATGACACACTCGACCGCGTAAAGGCGAGGCGCTCCTGGCGCGTCGCACACCAAGAACGACGCGAGGGCACCAATGGCAGCAGCGGTGGTTGGGCTGGACATCGGGACGACCGGTGTGCGGGCGGTCGAGACCTCGTCGGGGGGCAAGTCGGCGAACGTCAGGCGCGCCTACGGCGTGCCGCTGCCGCCCGGCGTCGTCGAGGACGGGGTCGTGCGCGACCACGCCGCGCTCGTGCAGGCCCTGCGTGAGCTGTGGAAGCGCGGCAAGTTCAGCACGCGCAAGGCACAGCTCGTCATCGGCTCCTACCCAGCCGTGTCGGTGCGCCGCGCCGGGGTCGACTACCTGTCCAACCCCAACGACATGGCGGCCCTCGTGCAGGAGGAGGCCGCCAAGGTCATGCCCGCCGAGGTCAGCAGGCTGTACCTGCGTCACCACGTCGCCTCCGTCGAACCACGCCTCACCGAGGACGGCAAGACGATCAACAAGGCGTCCGTCGCGATCGCCGGAGCCGATCGGGTCGCACTCGACTCGATCCTCGACGCAGTCTGGGACGCAGGGGTCGTCCCACAGAGCGTCGACGTGACCTCCTTCGCACTGTCCCGCTTCGTGGCGTCCGCGTCGTCAGGGCCGACCGCGGTCGACGCGGTCGTGCACCTGGGGGCGACCACCGTCACCATGACCGGCGTCCTCGACAAGCAGTTCGTGTTCGAGCTCGCGATGAACCAGCTCGCCGGCAACGCGCTCACCCAGGAGATCGCGATCAGCCTCGGTGTGACGCCCGAGCAGGCCGAGACGCTCAAGGTCGCGGGCCCGCCCGACCCGGACGACCCGTTCCGCAGCCGCGGCGTGGACGTCTCCGGGCCGCTGGCCGGGTGGACCTCGGCGCTGGTGAGCGAGATCGAGGCCGGGGTGGCGAGCCTGCGCCGCCACATCGGGGTGCCGCTCGGACGCGTCTGGCTCTCCGGCGGCGAGTCGCGCCTGCCCGGGCTGGCGACCCGCCTGGCCGTCGAGCTGGACGCCCGCGGACGCGTCGCTGTCCTGGACGGTCGCGCCTGGGTGCGCTCACCGGAGAAGCTGCGCGCCGCGTCCGACGCCACCGGGCAGGACCTGACCGTCGCCCTGGCCGCGAGCCTTCGCTGAGAGGAACCCGAATGCCACTGGACATCGACCTCAAGTCGCTGCTGGGGCGGTCCACGACCGCGAGCGCGGCCCCCGTGAAGATCGCCCCGCCACGGGTGGACCTGCTGCCCAGCCGCTACCGGCGCCGGGCACGCGAGCGCACGATCCGCTTCGCGTCCTACGGTGCGCTCGCCGCGTGCGGCCTGGCGACCGTCGGCGGGTTCGGCCTGGCCGCCAACGAGCGCTCCCAGGCGCAGGAGGACCACGCCGCAGCGCAGGTCGTCAACTCCGACCTCTCGCGCGAGCTCGCCGTGTACGCACCGGTGACCAACCTCGCACGCCAGACCCGGGCCCTCACCGAGACCGTGCAGGCACAGACATCGATCACGGTCGACCACGCCGCCGTCGTCGACAAGTTCCTCCAGGCCGCGCAGGGCCACATGGACGTCACCTCGGTCAGCCTGGACACCTCCGACGGGTCAGGCTGCGTGTCGACGGACCCGTTCGGCGGGACCACGGCGGCGGCCGGGTGCCTGAGCTTCTCCGGGCAGGCCGACGACGTCTCGGGGCTGCTGGTCTCCCTCGGCGGTGAACCGTGGTTCTCCGACCCGTACGTTCCCAGCCTGGGCGGGGACAGCGTCTCGGGCACCGTGACGGTCACGCTCGCCGCGCGCACCCCCGAGCAGGACGACGCGTCCGGCGCCATCCCCACCACCGACGAGCCGGCCAGCGAGCCGAACCAGGACGGAGACAAGTCGTGATCGCCCTCCCCAAGGACAAGGCCACGCTCATCGCCGGGACCGCCTGCGTCGCCGTGCTGGCGGGAGGCTGGTTCGCGCTGGTCTCCCCCGCGCTGTCGCAGGCCGACGAGACCCGCACCGAGACCCAGGGGGTGGAGGCGTCGAGCGAGAGCATGCGCCACCAGATCCCGCTGCTGCAGGCACAGCTGGCCGACATCACGCCGCGCGTGCAGGGACTGCGCGACCTCGGACGCAAGGTCACCCCGACGGTCGACCAGCCCGGCCTGCTCGACCAGCTGCAGTCCATCGCGAGCAGCGCGGGCGTGTCGTCGATCTCGAACCTCACGGTCGGGCTGCCCGGCCTCATCGACTCCCCGACCCCCAGCACCGACCGCCCGGTACCGGCACCCGACAGCACCAACCTGCCGGGGGCCGACGCCTCCGACGAGCCGACCAGCGTCCCGACGCCCGGCCCGGCACAGCCCAGCGTCCTCGCCTCCTATGAGGTGTCGATGACGGTCACCGGGTCACAGCCCGCCGTGCGCCAGTTCGTCGCCGGCCTGCAGGACGGCGAACGGCTGGCCCTGGTCACCCGCTCGGACCTGTCGGTGGACGGCGACGGCAACGCGAAGATGCAGGTCCGGGCCACGATGTTCCTGCAGCAGGTCGACATCGAGGGGCTCGCCTCGCAGATCGAGGACCTGGCCGCCGCGGGCGAGGCCGCTCAGCCCTCGACCGACGGCCAGACGCCCGCACCGGAGTCGACCGACGACCCGGCGACTGCACCCGAGCCGGCTCAGACCACCTCGCCGAGCGCCTTCGGCTGACGCGGCGCGCGGTACCCACAAGAAAGCCCCCGGCTGCGCGCCGGGGGCTTTCTTGCGCTCGAGGGCCTTACTCGGCGCCTGCGACCGGCTGCCACGGGACCGCCTGCCCCGACGACCACGGCTCGACCGCGCCCAGGTCGCCGGAGACCACCTGGTCGAACGGGACCATGCCGTCGTCCTCGTCGGCGTCGTCCTGGGTGTCGTCCACGCTGGCAGGCGTGAACGGTACGGCCTGGTCCACCGGGGCGGGCTCGGGCAGCGCGACGAACGGCTGAACGTCCTGCTCGGACGGGAGCGCCGGCTCGGGCGACGGCACGACCTCCTCGACGGGGTGGTCCAGACCGTCGGGCTCGCCCGGGTACGCCTCGAACGGCACCTGCGGCACGCTGAGCTCAGTGATCGAGGGGACCGTCTGCGGCTGCGGGTCGACCTCGCCGCCGGACAGCTCCTGCACGCGCCCGTGGAGCGCTCGCAGCTGGTCCATGAGCGGCTGCGAGCGGGTGACCTCGGGTGCCTCGATCGTCGCCAGGACACCCACGGCGCGCTCGGCGAGCGACCCGGACGCCATCACGTGCTCCTCGGCGGCCGCGACCGACTCCTGCACCATGCGCAGCCCGTCTGCGAGGTCCTGAGCCTGCTTGCGCGCCGGCTCGAGAACGTCGTCACGCGTGTGATCCACGTTCGCCTCGGCAGCCCGCAGCGGCTCGCCGACCTCTCGCTCCACGTCGGCCTCGGCGGCTTCCAGCGCCGCGCGGGCCTCCTTGGCGTCCGCGGCCGCCTGCGCCTCGCGCGCGACCGCCTCGTCCAGCGCCCGGCGGGCGGCCGCCACGCCGTCGCGAGCAGCCTGCGCGGCGAGGTCGGCGCCCTGCGCACGTCCAGCCACCTCGTCACGCTGGGCGATGACCGCCTGACCCGCGGTCCGCACGGCGTCGAGCTGGCGTGTCGCCTCCTCGAGCTGGGCAGCGGCAGCGGCCTCACGCTCGCGAGCACGCTGGGCCTGCTCGGACGCGGTGGTGAGGTCGTTGCGGGCCACGTCGTAGGCGTCCACGGCGGACCGCAGCGCTTCGAGGTGGTCCTGCGCCTGCTGGGCAGCGGCCTGTGCCGCGTGGTCCACGACCGCCTGCCGCAGGTCATGGTCGACGCCCTGCGGGGCACCCTGCACCCACGCGTGCAGAGGGTTGCCTGCCTGGACCGACTCGTACGTCACCGGGAGCCCGGCAGGCTCCTCGTAGCCGTCCGTAGCGTTCAGCACGTCGTAGGCGTCCGGCTCGGGGTCGACCACCGGCTCGGGGTCCGGCTGGGGCTCAGGATCGGCGAGGGCGTCCTCGAGGTCGTCCGCGGCCTCCGGCTCGGCGTACGGCTGCGGCTGCTCGACGAAGTCCGGCAGCGCGTCGAGCTCGTCCGTCAGGTCGTCCGCGACGACCTCCTCGACGGCGTCCGCCGCGACCGGCTCGGGCTGCGGCAGGTCCGCGGCGGTGCTCGCCGGTGCCCACTCGGCCTGCGGGTCCTCCAGCGACTCGGGCACGCACGCCTGGGGGAGCTCGACGGTCGGGCCCGATGGGTGGAAGTCGATCGGGCGGCCCTCGATGATCGCGGAGGCGATGCGGCCCAGGACGGTGGACCGGGTGCTGCCGGTGGCCCAGGCGATCTCGTCGACGGGACGGCGCCCGTCGAGCAGCGGGTCGCCCGGCACCGAGGCGACCAGGATGTCGCACGCGTACGAGGCGGCCCGTGGCGCCATGCCGCGGGCGACGAGGTCGCGGGTGATGACGTCCCACGACGAGGTCAGGTCGTCGACCCGGCTGGTGACGTCCTGGATGACGATCTGCCATGCCTTGGGCAGGAACTTCGGCCCGTTGGCCTCCGCCTTGCGCTGGCTGTGGAACTTGACCTTGGCCCCGGTCCACGTGAGCGCGGAGGCGAGCAGGCCGTAGGACCAGTCGAGGATGATGCGCTCGATCACGTCCAGCGACTCGTTCGGGTCGCCGAGCACGCCGGACTGGCTCAGGTGGGCCAGCGGGTGGACGCCGTCGGGGGCGGGGCCGCCGGTGCGGTCTGCGACGAGCTGCTCGACGGGGAAGGTGAACTGTGGCGAGTGGACCGCGTACACCTGCCCGGCGTCGAGGTAGACGCGCACCTCGCTCGCGGGGCCGGAGGCGGACACGTAGCCGGTCGCTCCCTTGTTGGCCGCGTCGCGCAGCTCGCGCAGCAAGGGTGCGCTCTCGTCCACCCGGTTCGCTGTCACTGACATGAGGGTCCTCACGTGGGGCTCGCGCACGCAGGTGCGCCCGACTCCGGGAGTGTATGACACAACGGCGCGGACGTCGTTGATGTGGGGGCGTGTCGCTCTGGCCCGTGTCATACATCTGGCGTGGTGCCGTGCGGGCTATCGGGAGTGCCGACGAGGGCGTCGGACGCCCCGAAGGGGCTTGTCCGCAGCACCGCAGCGTCTCCGCAGGCTTCTCCGTCGGGGGTCGGTTGCCGAAGCCCCTGGTCGGGGGGCCTTTTTGGAGGCTGGGAGGGGGCCTAACGGAGTAACGGATACGAAATACGATTACGTATATAAGGGGGTACAGATACTCACCCCCTCCCCCAGCCTCCACCCTCCTAGAGGACCCCCTCTATGTATGTATCTCTCTTCCCTATAGGGGTGGGGGTGGCTGAAATCCGCCCGCAGGTCCGTTGCTCCGTTTTTGGCCTCTGACCTGCGCAAACGTCTGCGAGCTGTGCTGCGGGCCTGCGGAGATGGCTGCTCCGCAGCGCCTCGGAAACGGGCGAACCGGTACAGACACACCCATAAGGGTGCTTGACAGGGTTGCTACGCTCGTCACGCACGTGTCTCTAGGGCGCGGGTGGGGCGAGCGTAGCAAACCCGCAAACCCGATCCAGAGCCCCAGCCGCACCCGCCCGCACATCTCCCGGGCATGAGCGCACCAACGCACCGCTCCCGCGTCCCAGCAGGCGTCCGCACCGGCGGCCAGTACGCGACCCAGGCGCACGCCGAAGCCGACGCCGACCTGTCCACGCCACGGTTCGACTTCGTCGGACGCGACGCCGAAGGCGTCAACATCCTGCGCGAGGACACCGTCATGAAGGCCGGCGGCGGGTGGTCGGCCACGCGCTGGCGGGTCGTCGACACCGCCGGCGACAGGACCCTGGTCGCCTCGACGACGAACGAGAAGGTGCGCCGGCGGGTCGACCTGTCCGACTACACCATCGTGCGCCCGCACCCCGACTTCCCGACCCCCGAGGGGTGCGCCGCACACCTTGACAACGAGCCGCAGATCGAGGCGCTGCGCGACGCCTGGGCAGACCGCGACCCCGCGTACGCCGCCGCCCTGCAGGCCGTCATCGACGACCTGCCCATGCGGGCCGTCGGTCAGCAGTACCGAGACCAGATGATCGCCCAGGTCGCCCCCGAGCACCGCCGCACAGTGGCCACCTGCGGCGCCGTCGCCCTGTACTTCTCGCTGCGCAATGGCATGGACCACGACGACGCGCTGACCGCCGCCACCGGGCACAGCAACCTGCCCGCCCGGCCCCCGAACGCCGAAGCGCTGCGATCCATGGGCGACGACGAGTTCCGCGTGCACCGGCTCGTGTGGAGCATCCGCAACCACCCCGACGCCTACGAGCTCGTCAAGCAGGTCGAGGCCGAGCGCAACGCCCGCTAGGCGCCCGTGCCGCACATCTGCAGGGCATGACGACGCAGACCACGGCAAAGGCGACCACACCGCCGCGCACGCACGCCAGCGCCAAGGGCATCGCAGCCTGGCTGTCCCTGCTCGTGTCCCTGCTGTGGTGCTGGCACGGCACGCTGCACGAGTGGGCCGTCGCCGCCGCGTGCCTCAGCGCGGTGGGCGTCCTGAAGGTCGTCGACGACGCCTGGATGCGCCGCTGCGACGCCCGCCAGCAGGCCCAGGACTAGGCCTCGACACCCCCGAGCGCACGCGCGACGAACGGGGCAGGGTCCACGTGCGCACCGCGGCGCGCCAGGACCGTGTCCGTCGTGACGCGCAGCTGACGCCCGTCCTCGAGCACCACCAGCGCCGGCCACGCCACCGGCTTGCGTGCAGCACCCTCCCCCTCGAAGCGCACGGGCCGCGCACGGGCGACCAAGACCTTCTGCACGCGCCCCCACTGGGCCTTGCCGTACTCGGCGTACACCGGGGAGACCTCGTCGCCCGCCCGCACCTGCCACGCCTTGGGGCGCGCCGCGCTGGCCCGCGCCCGGGCGAACGCGGCAACCGCGTCCTGCACCGGCCCGCGCGGGTGACGCCGACCAGAGCCGTCGCACACGAAGCAGCGGTCGTGCCCGGCATCCCGGTTGAACTTCGCGCGGCCCGTGCCGCTGCAGTGAGCGCACTCGACCGTCGGGAAGCCGTCCGCGTCCGGCTGGGTGTCCAGCTGCGCGTCCGCCAGCCGGACCCGCGCCTCACGGCGCTCCGCCGTCGTGAACTGGCCGCCCTCGCTCACCCCGCGGGACACGCGGCGGGCTCGGGCGGCGCTCTGGCGCGAGGAGGTCGTCATGCCGCGTAGATGTGCGGCCCGCTACGCCGCCGCGCCCTCGTGCTCCTGCGCCTCGTCCTGCATCGCACGCTCCACCGCCGCCAGGCGCGCCTCGGCAGCGTCCAGGTCACCGGCACGGTCGAACACCGCAGCGTCCACGGCCGCGCGCAGCGCAGCCGCCTCCTGCTGGTCCACCCGCGCGTCGTCCAAGACCTTCTCGCGCCGCTGCGGGGCCTGCGACAACCATCCCTCGAGCGCCGATGAGGCGGCCTTGACCGCGTCACGGCGCAGGTCACGTGCCTTCACGGTCACCTCGCCGACCACGCTGTAGCCCACCATCACCTCCATCACGCGCTCCGCGCGGGCGATCTCCCTGTGGTCGAGCAGCCTGACCGTCAGCCCGCGCCACACCACCTTCGGGGCCGTGTGGGAGGCGCCGTGCCAGGTCGTCAGCATCGAGGCCAGACGCCAGTCCTCGGCGCTCGCGTCGAAGTACGGTCGGCAGACCCACTGCGCCACCTCGTCGGCGGCCTGCACGAGCAGGTCCGCGACCCGGCGGGCGTCCAGTGCCCGCTGCGCCAGACGCGCAGCCTGCGCACCCAGGTGCGACACCTGCTGCACGTGCATCGCGTGCAAGGTCCGCAGCCGGCGCACGTCCGCGACCGCCTCGGCGTGCTCCAGCAGCAGCGGGTTGCCCGACGCGAGCGCCTTCACCTCCCCGAACGACAGCACCGACGCGCCGATGTCGCCGATCGTGTCCGTGTCGAGGGTCGCCGTCATCAGGGCGTGGATGAAGCGGGCCTTGGTCTCGTTCGTCTGCCACATGTAGGCGTCGAACGACCCCTGCGTCACGTAGCGGTAGATGTCCAGGTGCCCCGCCTTGTTCCCCGGGCGACGCCCGCGGCCCTCACGCTGCTCGATGTCCGACGGACGCCACGGCACGTCCACGTGGTGCAGGGCGGCCATGCGAGTCTGGATGTTCGTGCCGACACCGATCTTCGGCGTCGACCCGATCACGACCGACACCTGCCCGTCGCGGCAGGCCGCGAACAGCGCCGCCCGCCCCTTGTCGGTGTTCGCGTCGTGGACGAACCGGATCGTCGAGGCGGGCACGCCGCGAGCGATCAGCGCCGCCTTGAGCCGCCCGTAGGTCTGCGACCCGCCGCTGCCGGGCGTGCCCTGGTCGCACAGCGCCAGCTGCAACGACCCCGGGCGGTCCGACCCGGGGTAGGCCCGCTGGGCGTCACGGTGATAGATGCCCGCGACCTGGTCGGCGACGAGCTCCAGCTTGCTGCCGGCCTCGTCCAGCCCCACCAGGGCGGGGTCGAGCGCGACGCGCCGCCCGTCGTTGCAGATCGCGAGCATGTTGTCCTCGTCGGCACCGACCTTCCCGGTGCGCAGGTCGTCCGCCCGCTTCGCGAGCCCGGCGACGAAGTCGGCCTGCTGCGGCCCCATCGGAGCGACCAGGGTGTGCCAGTCCGTCTCCGGGCGGTCCATGTCGAGCTGGTCGGCCGACATCAGGTCGGCCACCTGTCGGAACATGCCCATCAGGACACGCACGTTGGTGATCTCCACCGGGCGCCGGTTCAGCCGGAAGCCCGACCCGTCCGGTGCCACCTCGACCGCCGTCACGTAGCGCACGAACATCGCCGCCCACGCGTCGAACGAGTCGATGCCTGCGGCGGTCAGCGCCTTCGGCTGGAAGAACTTCTGCCACACGTAGATCTCGGCCAGCGTGTTCGAGAACAGCGTGCCGGTGAACCCGGCGAAGTGCGGACGGTCGCCGCGGCGTTCGCCCAGCACGTTCACCTTCAGCAGCAGGTCGGTCGCCCGCTTGGACGAGCCCGTGGCGAAGCCCGGCGCGCGCGAGGTGATCGGGATCCGCTTGGCGTAGTGCAGCTCATCGTACCCGAGCCAGTCCACGCCCAGGTGCTCGAACAGCACCGTGCCGGGGTCGGCCACCTGGTGACGCAGCTCGGCCAGGCGCGCGTCCAGGCGCCGCATCGCACCTGCGATCGCCTTGACCGTCTTGCTCCGTGACGAGCGGGTCCCGTCGGCACGGATCGCCTCGGCGAGCTCGAACTTCTCCCGCTCGACCCACGCCTGCTCGGCGCGCGGGCTGACAGGGATCGAGGCCAGCCCCTCGTGGGTGACGACGACCAGGTCCCAGTCGCCGGTCGCGCACCGCGCCGCGAACAGGCGACGGGCGTCACCGGTCAGGTCCTCCTTGCCTGCGATGAGGAAGCTGCCGCCCGGGTAGGCCTGCATCGCCTCACGCGCCACCTGCTCGAGCAGGTGACCGGGCACCGCCAGCATCGGCTTGTTCGCCAGGCCGAGCCGCCGCAGCGTCAGCGCCCCGACGATCGCGGACTTCGTCTTGCCGGCCCCCACGGGGTGGCCGATGGCTACCCGCGGGGAGGAGACGATGCGGTCGACGGCGTCCTTCTGCCACGACCACAGCGACACCTGCGGCGACAGGCCCGGGAATGTCAGGTGCGCACCGTCGGCCACGCGCGGCACGTGCGAGCGGAACCGCTTGTTGAACTCAGCCACCAGCTCCTGGGTGCGCTCCTTGTCCTCCCACACCCACGTCGCGAACCGCTCCTGCATCGCGGACGCCCGCTCCTCGGCCGCCAGGGTCTCCTCGACGTTACGGACGTTGCGGCTGCGGCGCGTGTCTGGGTCCCAGACCTCGTCGGTGACCAGCAGCGAGCGCCCGTTCAAGGTGGCGTGCAGGATCGCCAGCGGGTCCTTGCGGCTGGTCCCCCACCGCAACCGGTCGGCAGCCGCCCCGTACCAGGAGCCGGAGACCTCCCACAGCCCGAGGGCCGCCGAGTACGTCACGTGCGGGCTGCTGCCCAGCACCTGGCGTGCGAACTCGGCGACGTGCCGCGGGTCGATCCACGGCGAGCCGAGCGTGGCCCGGATGGTCGTGGGGTCCATGTCGGACGGCAGCACCGCCTCCAGCGCTGCGACGTTGCAGGCGTACGTCTGCCCGTCGTCTGCGGCGGCCGTGCGGGCGACGTCGAGCTTGGCCCGCACGTCACCGGACAGGTAGTCGCGTGCGGGCACGACAGTCCCGGCAAGGGCCGGGTCGCGGTAGACCAGGTCGCCGAGCGCCGCCAGCGCCTGCGCGGCGTCGTCCAGGCCGAGCAGCCCGGCGATGCGGTCCAGGTCGACGTGCCCGCGCTCTCCCATGCTGACGGCGAGCGCCTCGGCGGGGGTCTGGACGCGCTCGACAGGCTCGGGCGCCCGGTTGACGGGGTGCAGCAGCACGGGGGCGGGGCTGGCCTGCTGGGTGTCCGGGTCGAACGTCTCGCAGGCCATGACGGTCATGAAGTCGGGGTCGCGGCGGAACCCGCCCATGGTGGGCCGACGCCAGGTCAGCTTCGGCTCGTCGGTCTCCGGGTCGATCGCACCCTCGTGCAGCGTGCCCCGGTTCAGCGGGCCGAACCGGGCGACGTACGCCTCGTACGCCGCCAGCGCTGACGCCCGCAGGTCGGCGACGGGGTCCTGCCCGCGAGCCTGCACGTGGGCCGCGTCCGCGTCGAGCAGGTCCAGCACCAGGTCCCGCAGGCCGATCAGCGCGCGCAGCTCGGCAGACGGGCGCTCCTTGGGGACCAGCACCCCGTCGACCACCTGGTGCACGACCGTGTCGACGACGTGGAACGAGCCCTCTTTGCGGCCCTCCTGGTCGACCAGGACCAGGTCGGCGAACGGGTCGGGCTCCTGCCCGCGCGGCTGGATCTGCGGCAGCCCGACGCTCGCGGCCTGCAGGGCCCGGGCGCCGTCGGCCTGCGGGTCGGTCGAGAGCACCTTCATCGGTGCGGCGTCGAAGCCGGTGGCGACCATGCGCCCGGCGACGTGGTCGGGGTGGACCTCCCAGTACCGGTTCACGTCGACCGCCGGCTTGCCCCACCCGGACTCGCCGTCCTCGTTCAGCACGGACAGGCGCCGCTCGCGGGTCGCGCCGTAGCGGCCGTAGCCGTACCGGTCCTCGCTGCGAGGCGTGCGCTCCTTGACGTCGTCCCACGCGACCGGTGCGCTCTGCCCACCGCGACGGCGCAGCACCAGCACATCCGCCACAGCCTGCGTGCCGTCGAACGTGCCCGATGCCAGACGTACCGCCGAGCGCAGCTCCCCCAGCTCCAGGACCTCGTCGAGCTGGCGCCCGTTGTCCATCAGCCCGCGGGAGGTCGCCACGACGACATACCCACCCGGGCGCACCGCGAGCAGCGAGCGCAGGATGAAGTAGGTGTGCAGGTTGCTCGCCTCGACCTCCGGGTCGAACGGTGCGTGCCGGGAGAACGGGACGTTGCCGATCGCGGCCTCGAACTGGCCGTCGCGCAGGGTGACCCGCTCGAGGCGGTCGGCCACGACGGTCGCCTGCGGGTGCAGGGCGGCTGCCAGCGCGGCGGACACCGGGTCGGACTCCACCCCGGTCCAGACCGCGCCTGGCAGGTTCGCACCCATGAAGCGACCGGACCCGCAGCCGGGCTCCAGGACCGCTCCCCCGGTGAAGCCGGCCTCCTGCAGTGTGCGAGCCATCGCCTCGACCAGCCAGGTCGGGGTGTAGAAGCTGGTGTCGGTCGAGCCTGCGCCCGCCGCGAGCCACCCGGGCCGGTCGGCCAGCAGCGACTCGAGCTCGTCCGCGACGTCCACCCACCCGCCCTGCGGGGCGGCGTCGAAAGCGGGCGCGAGCGGCCCCCAGCCCGGCCATGCGGACATGGCTGCGCGCTGGTCGGCGTCCGCCGGACCGTCGATGGAGACGAGGGCGCGCAGCGCGCGCAGCGCATCCGAGGCAAGTGCGAGGCTCATGCCGTGCAGATGTGCGGCACGGCCTCTCCCCCGACATGGACAACCGACCAAGTTCGTTCGGTGCGTCGTCGCACAGGTGGTCGTTGACCTGCACGGACGCGTCTTGGGCCCGGTGCATGGACGTCGCCTCGCGCACGCGCATCAGGGCTGGGCGCGGCGGCGGCTGCCTACACTCGCCGCGCCGCGGCGTGACCGGCCCGTCGGCACGCACACACCAGTGGAGGACCCGCCTTGAACGCCATCAAGCCGAAGCCGCGCGACCAGCGCGGCTTCACGCTCGTCGAGCTCCTGGTCGTGATCATCGTCGTCGCCATCCTCATGGCGATCGCCGTCCCGATCTTCCTGAGCCAGCGCAGCAAGGGGCACGACACGGCCGTCAAGAGCGACCTCAAGAACGCCTCCTCGATGGCGGACGCCAACTTCGACCCCACCGGGTACGGGTACGCCGTCGAGACGGCGTTCAGCGACACCGACGGGGAGGTCGCCACCGGCGGCGCCAGCTACGTCGGGTACGCCGACCTCGACTCGTACCTCATCTACGGCAGGTCGCAGTCGGGCCGCCTGTTCACCCTGTCGAGCGAGGGCGGGCGTGTGCCTCAGCCTGCGGACGACGTCGACGAGCTGCCTGGCATCAACGACGCGCCCCCGACCGGTATCGACCTGCCGTACGCGGCCGTGTCGTGGGGTCGCTCCGAGCAGTCAGGCGGCTTCGAGCGCGAGTCGGCGTTCTTCTCCGACGGCTCGCTGCCCGGCGGTGGCGGCGGTGGCGGCGGTGGCGGCGGTGGCGGCGGTGGGTCGGCGTACACCAGCGGGTTCGTGCTCGAGGTCGACACCAGCCTGCCCGGGTGCCCCGGCGTTGCCGCGCTCCCCGTCCAAGGCCTGGTCGGGCAGGTCGACTGGGGAGACGGGACGCAGGACGCCACCACCTTCCACACCTACCCGCCGAGCGACGACCCGTACGTCATCAAGATCGACGGCACGTTCGGTCAGGTGGCTGGCGGAACGCCGTGCTTCTCGCGGATCCTGCGCCTGCACACGGCAGACCACGGGGCCTACTCCCTGGACTTCACCTCGATGCCCAACCTCTCCGAGATCCATGACCTGGACACCGCAGGGGTCACGACGTTCAGGAGCACCTTCAAGGGGCTGCAGCACCTCAACAGCCCCATCACGCTCGACGTGTCCTCTCTCGACCCGATGGGCGGGGGCCTGCAGTCGCTGTTCGAGAACACCGGCGCCTTCAACAGCCCGGTCACCATCACGGGCCTCCAGCCGGGGCGGAGCACCCAGCTGACCGCGATGTTCCGCAACGCGGTCGCCTTCAACAGCACCCTCACCATCGAGCATCTCGGTGCCGCTGACCGCTGGTTCGACCTGTCGAACCTGTTCGACGGCGCCTCATCCTTCAACCAGGACATCTCAGGCTGGGACACCAGCGGCGTCACCGGCATGAACGGCATGTTCATGAACGCGACCTCGTTCGACCAGGACCTGTCCGGCTGGGACACCAGGAGCCTGTGGGGTGTGCCGGGCAACTTCTCCACCGGGTCGCCCCTGACGCCCGCGCACACCCCGACCTGGCCCTGACGGACACGCGAGCGCCCGCACGGCACGCAACGTCCGTGCGGGCGCTCGCTCAGGCGGTCGTGCGAAGCCCGACCGGATGCGGCTCATAGCTGCGCCACCACACCAGACGCCCCGGGTTGGCGTGCTCGAACAGTGTCGGGTCGCCGCCCGGATCGCGGACGAGCCCATGCCCGGCCGGCAGCAGGCAGACCATGTCGTCCTCGGGGTGGCGGGCCGCGCACGTCGTCCCCGACAGGGCGCTGACCTGCGCGCCGGACAGCGGGACACCGAGCCTGCGCAGCACGACCACGAACGGGTCGACGACGAGCTCGCAGCCGTCGGCGGCGGCAGCACGCCACAGGGCGCGGGCGGAGAACGCGTCCAGCTCCACGCCGAGCGACGCCGCGAAGGTCTGCAGACCACGGTGCCCGCGGGCCAGGTCGTGCGCCCAGCGCGAGCGCAGCTCCTGCACGTCGCTCATGCGCCCGCTCCCACGCTCTCAGCCTGCCCGACCGCGAGCTGGGCACCAAGGCGACGCGCCATCTCCACGACAGGGTCCTGGTCCGCGCGCCGGTTGGCGTAGAACGCCGCGTCGTACGCTGCGACGATCGTGTCGTCGTCGACCTCGATGCCGAGCTCGCGAGGCATGCACTGGACCGCCGCATACTCGCTGCTTGCCCCCATACCGGCAGCCGCCTGGACGGCCCGGTCCCACGCCTGGTGCACCTGCTGCACCGTGAGCGGACCAACCACGACGTCGTCGGCGAGCACGCCCGCCACGTCGGGCGGGAAGTAGTCGGGCCCCTTGAGGACCTTGCCGTCCTCCCGCAGGATCGGCCGACCGTCGCGTCCGAGCTTGGACATGTTCGACCGGTGCACCTCGCGGGCCACCGCGTCCAGCGGGATCGCCGCTTCCAGCGCGGTCCCCGCGATGACGTAGTTCAGGTCGGCGAGGGCATCGGCGGCCGCGACGACGTCCGCGCTGTCCTGGTCGCCGTCCCAGCGCGCCATGATCGTCTCGAACGCGGCCCGCTGGGCGTCACCGGCCTCGGTCCCCAGCATGGCGTCCAGAAGCTCGGCGAACTCCTCGGCGATCAGCGATACCCGCAGCTCGAACCGTTCCCGGGGGATCGTCGAGGGTGCGAGGCTGGCAGGCCCGCCCGCGACCGGCACCCCGGTCGCGTGATGGAAGGTGCGGACCTGGTGCATGATCATGGACTCGCCGGGCAGCCGGGCGAGGTCGGGGCTGTTGCTCATGCCTTGCAGATGTGCGGCACCTCGCCGTGCTCAGCGCGAGGGTGGTGCGCCCCACAGCCGTGCGTACGGTCCGTCGACCGCAACGAGGTCGCTGTGCGTGCCGTCCTGCACGACGCGGCCGCCGTCCATGACGACGACGCGGTCAGCGTGCTGTGCGGTGTGCAGCCGGTGGGCGATCGCGATCACGGTCCGTCCGTCCAGCACCGCCCGCAGCCCGACCTCGGCGCTGCCCGCCGACGCTGGCTCGACCAGTGACAGGGCCTCGTCCAGCACGACCACCTCGGGGTCGCGCAGGATCACCCTCGCGAGGGCGAGCTGCTGGGCGCGGGCCGGGCTGACCTGTGCGGCGCCCCGTCCGACGCTCGTGTCCAGACCGTGCGGCAGGGCGCGCACCCAGCCACCCGCCCCGACGGCATCCAGGGCGGCGAGCATCTGCGCAGGGCTGGCGTCCGCTCTGCCCAGCAGCAGGTTCCACGCCACTGTCCCCGCGAACACGTGGTGCTCCTGGGAGACGAGAGCGACCTTCTCGCGTAGGATGTCAGGGCCCAGGTGCCCGACCGGGACGCCGCCGATCAGCACCTGCCCGGACGTGGGCTGCAGGACGCCGGCCACCAGCCTGCCCAGAGTCGACTTGCCCGCCCCGGAGGCTCCCACGACAGCAAGCGTCGAGCCTGACTGGACCTCGAGGCAGACGTCGCGCAGCACCAGATGACCGGTGCGGAACGCGAAGGAGACGCCGCGCACCGACACGTGGGCGCCACCGGCACCCTCGACCGGAGGGTGCGCCTGGTAGGCGGCGGGTGCCGGTGCGGCCACCTCGACGCCGAAGATCCGCGCGAAGCTTGCAGCGCTGACCTGGGCCATGTCGAGCCAGTACAGCAGCGAACCGATGGGCGCAGCCACCTGCAGCCCGTACAGCGCCACGGCTGCGACCGCACCCACGCTCGCCCGCCCGGCATGCACGCAGGTCACACCCCACGCGACGACGGCGAGCACCGGCAGCATGAACGCCAGGTCGAACGTCGGGGACAGCACCGAGCGCAGGTTCAGCGTCCGCAGCTCGCCGTGCGCGACGTCACGGGCTGCCTCGTCGACCCGCTGACGCCGGTACGCCCCGACGTTCAGGGCCTCGATCGTGGCAGCGCCCTCGACCGTCTCCGCGACGACGCCGGCCAGAGCCCCGTACGCCTGCGCCTCCGCCGCGTACGCGGCTCCCGCCCGCCGCCAGTACCAGCGCCCCGACCACACCATCAGCGGCACGCCGACCAGCAGCGCCACAGCCACGACAGGACTGGCGAGGAACGCGGCGACCACGGCGAGCAGGACGCTGCCGCCAGCCGCTAGAGCCAGCGGTGCCGCCAGCCGCACGACGACGCTCACCCGGTCGATGTCGCTGGTCGTGCGGGTCACCAGGTCGCCAGCCCCGGCGGCGTCCACCACGGTCTGCGGGAGCCGCACCACGGCAGCCATCAGGTCGCTCCTCAGCCGGGCGAAGACCACCTCGCCGAGCCGGAACGCGCGCCGCTGCGCAACCGCTGTCAGGAGCGTGCCGGCACACGCGCACGCCACCAGCACGACCGCCAGGGTCAGCGCGCGGCGACTTGTCAGGTCTCCGGCGACGACAGCGTCCGACGCGACCCCGACAACCCTCGGCCCGACCAGCGCGAAGGCCCCGGCGGCCAGGTGCAGGACGAGCACAAGGCCGAACGCCCCCGCACGTTCCCGCACGACGGCACTCACGCGGGCACGGACCGTCGACCAGGCAGCGAGAGGTAGCGGGCTCATGCCGCCAGCCCGACGGTCACCTCGAACGCGTGGGCGCACACGTCGCCGCCCGCGGCTCGCGAGCGCCAGCCCGACAGGGTGTGAGCCACGGGCCTGCCGTACCGCGGCACGAAGACGACGTCCTGTGCGACGGCAAGCAGTGCCGGGGCCGTCGTCAGCACCACCGTCGTCATGCTGCACCGCGCCGCCGCCAAGCCGTGCGCGACAGCCCGCTCGGTGTACGCGTCCAGGGCGCTGGTCGGCTCGACCAGCACGAGCACGTCGGGGCGTGCGGCGAGGGCCCTGGCGAGCGACAGCCGCTGACGCTGCCCGCCTGACAGGCTGTAGCCGGACTGCGACACCTGCCCGGCCAGTCCGCCGACCGAATCGAGCACGTCCGAAGCGCAGCACGCAGCCAAGGCTTCAAGGAGAGCCGCGTCGTCCAAGGGGCGCCCCGCTGCCATCTCGACGCCGAGCTGGCCGCCGAAGACCGACGGCAGCGCCTCCACCAGCAGCACGCGTTCGCGCACCCCCTGCTCGACGAGCGCCGCCGTGTCCACCCCGCCCAGCCGCACTCCCTCGGCGACGTCCACGGCGGCCAGCCGGCGTGCCAGATCCGCCGGCTGGCGCGGCGGCTCCACGACGACGGCCGTCAGCCGCCCGGCCTTCACCACGAGGCCCAGGCGCGAGTCGATCAAGTCGCCCAGGACTGGCACTCCGTCGCACTGCGGCTCGACCAGTGACCTCTTGGCCGGTGTCGACAGCACGTCGACGGTCCGACCCGCTGCAACCCTCGCCATGGTCAGGATGCTCAGCGACATGACGATGGTCGCGACCGGCCCGGACAGGTAGGCGGCGAGCGCGTACACGCCGACGAGCTCACCTGCGCTGACGTGGCCGTCGGCGGCCTGGCTGGCGCCGACCAGCAGCACGGCGGCAAGCACCACCCCCGGCAGGAGCACCTGCATCGCCTCGACCCTGGCCTGTGGACCCGCGAGGTTCAAGCCCGAGCGCAGCACGCGGGCGGACACCTGGTCGTAGCGGCGCAGGAACGTCGCACCGCCCCCGACGCCGTTCAGCGCGCGCAGACCGGTGACCATGTCGGTCGCCGTCGCCAGGGCGTCACCGGTCGCGTCGCGGTACTCGCGCTGAAGCTCCTGCACGGGCCGCACCAGGACACCTGCGGTGGCGGCGGCCAGCGGCACGCCAACCACGGCGACCAGGCCGACGGGCACGCAGACGACCAGCATCGCGGCCGCTGCGACCGCGAAGCCCAGGCACGCCGCCACTAGGCCGGGTGCGTAGCCGAATAGGGCTGCGATCGACCGGGAGTCGCCGGCAGCGGCGGCCAGTGCATGGCCGGTCTGGCTCGACCTGGACAAGGTGTCGCCTGCGCGTGTCGCATGGTGGCCGACCATCGTGGCAACGGCGTTGGACGAGCGCACGCGGACAGCCACCGCCAGCCTGTCGCCGACCAGGCCGCATCCAGCGGCGACAACGGCCATGGCGAGCAGCGCGGCCAGCCACCGCCACAAGGGCGCCCCGGGGTGTTCCGCAGCCACGTCGTCCAGAGCCCTGCCGACCGCGACGGGGAGCGCGACGCTCGCTGCCTGCTGAACGCTCTTGAGCACCGCGGAACCCAGCAGCGCGCCGGGCATGCGACGGGCCTGCTGCCACAGCAGGCCACCTGCGGTCGTCGGGGCCGGCAGCGCCGGGTCGTCTCGGTGGCTCAGTCGCACGCCGTCCAGAGTCGCTGACACCGCGCGGACCGCAACTCGGGATCGGTCGCGCTCAGGGTCGCAGCGCGTACCAGCCTTCCCAGCCGTCCGGCACGAGGGGCGCCTTGGGGTCGGCGAGCACGGCGTCGTGCACCTGGGCGGCCCGTGCCAGCAGCGCCCGTGCGCGGGCAGGGTGGACGGGTCGGCGTCCGCGCTCGGAAGGTCCGCCGCTGCGGTGGCCGCGCACGATCGAGCGCCCAGCCTCGTACCGGACAACCCGGTCGGCGCCCTCGTCGAAGTGCCGCGGCTGGTAGTGCTCGAGGAAGCACTCGAGACCGACCCCCTCGCCCCGGCCGCTGGGCACGACGGCCCACAGCGTCCCGAACGAGGTGGCTACACCCCCGCGGGTCTTGGCGACCCACACGGCGTTGACCCACACCTTGACGGCTCCACGCTCCGGGTCCGACTGGCCCGGCATGAACGCTGACACCTTCAGGGACGCCGGGCGCAGCAGCGTCGGCAGGCCGCCGGTGGCGAACCGCCCCATGCGCTGCAGGCTCACCGGTCCTCCCCCCTCTCGTCCTGGTCGGGCAGGAGCAGCGACGCGATCTCCTCCGACAAGGCGACCTCGAGCGCCTCGGGCCGCCACCAGTCGTGCTGGTAGGACCCGGCGCGCGGGTCGAGAGGCTCACCCAGGAGCGCTACAGCCCGTGCGATCGTCATGCCCCACGGCGAGCGACCAGTCTCGACGAGCCGCCGGATCGCGAACCTCGCTGCCCACCACGGGTCGCTCTCCTTCCCGCTCTTGGTCCAGGGACCGCGCTGCCCCTTTTGCACGGCAGCCTCACGCTCGGCCCATGCCGCCTCGTCGGCAAAGTCGTCCAGGAAGCGGGCGCGGGCCGCGTCGAGCTGGCGACTGGTCCAGTCGGCCTTGGCCCCGTCCTCCAGTCGCTCGGCAGTCACGCCAAGCCGCGCCGCGGCGAGGCGGTCCGCCTCCCATGCGTCCGCGTCGGCCTTCGCCTGCGCGATGGCCGCCGGCTCCACGTGCACGATGCGCCGGCGGTGGTTGTTGGACTCCCAGGGAACCTCGGGCGCTGCGGTCCGCAGCGGGCTGATGCCACTGTTGAAGGGCGGGTGCCAGGCGGTCGAGCTGTCGGTGCGGGGCCGCCCCCACCGCAGGTGAACACTGCCGTCGGTCGCGCGCGACGCGAGGACGGTGACGGTCTGCGCGTACAGGTAGGGGGCGGGCTCGGTCAGCGGGCGCGGTGAGCGCGGCACGGGTCCAGGGTGGTACCAAGCCGTGAAGGACAGGCGGCACCCGTCGTTGTGCCAGCCACCGTCCTCGTCGTACTCGACGGCGAGCAGCGTCAGGCCCGGCAGGTCGTGCTCGCGGATCTGCTCGACGGCGTCGCAGATCTCAGGGTCGGTCAGGTGGTCGTCCAGGCGCTCGTGCTTCTTCCATGTCGCCCACGCCTCACCCTCGTGCAAGGTCACCCATCGGGAGGTGGACGCGACCCGCACGAGCTGCCAGGTGGCCACGGGGCGGGCCTTGCCGCCGCGGGTGTACTCGTGGCGGTCGACCCACACGTCGTGCGGGACGGACAGGTGCGCCTTGCCGTCGACCGTGGTCCACGCCCGCTGGCTCGGCGTCAGGACGACGTAGGTGCCGTCCTTCTTGCGGGCGACCAGCAGCGCGTCGGGGTGCTCGCGCAGCGCCCGGTCGACGAAGGCGGCGTCGTCACCCGCACCGGCGTCGGCTCGCACGATGCGGGCCCGCTCGGCGAGGATCTCGCGCGCGGCGCGCGCCTCGGCCTTCGGGTCGCCCTGCATCGGGCGGAACCAGCGAGCGCCGACCTTCCAGGTCGCGATCACAGGGTCGATCGCGGCGTGCGCTGTGGTGACGTCGATCCCCTCTGCCTGTGCCACCTGGGCGGCGAGCAGGTCCCGGAACGGTGCCTCGGCGGCCGCCTCGGCCTCCTTGAACTCGATCGCGGCGCGCAGCGTCGGGACCATGTTGAGGTAGGCGTGGCGCTCGGTCCGCGCGTGCAGGTAGGTCTGCATGGTGGCGATGTCGACCAGGTCGACCGGGATGACGAACTTGTCGCTGGTGCGGATGGTGCAGGACGCGGGCGTCTTGGGTGCCCGCAGCTCGCCGTCCCAGCCGCCGATCCACTTCTCGCGGGTGCGGGGGTAGGTGATGACGAACTCGCCGGGCATCGACCCGGCCCGCTTGATGACGTGCACCTGCCCGGAGGCGGGCGCCTCGGCCTTCGGCGGGGTGATGCGCGGGTGATGGTCGTAGCTCCACTGGTTGGTGGACCGTGACGGCCAGTCGCTGTGCGCGGTGGCGACCATGACCCGCATGCCGGTGCGCAGCTGGCTGTTCAGCCCTTCCAGCCACGTGTAGAACCCGACCCGTCCGGTCGTGAGCTGGTTCTCGTCGTCGGCGATGAGCACGACGTGCCCGTCGTCGTAGTCCTGCGGGGACAGCAGGCTCACTCCCGCCTTCGGCAGCGGGTGGAACACGTGGGTGCGGTCGATCAGGCCTTGCAGGATCAGTGCGACGCGCATGAAGTGGCGCTCGCGGGCGCCCGCGGCCTTCTCGGCCTTCAGCCACCCCTGGCTGCCGGGCTCCAGCGGCTGCTTGGTCCACGGGTCGATGAACATGGAGGTGAACTCGTTGCGTGCGGGGACCAGGCGCGGTCCGGTCTCGAACGGGGTGTCCATGCGGTAGACGTTCTCGCCGTTGCGGATCAGCCAGTAGGCGTGCTTGTTGGCCGCGTTCCAGCTCGCGTCGGCGAAGGCGTCGCCGTAGGAGACGTCGCTGCGGCGCGGCATGATCGCGACGACGCCGCGCGTCTCGGGCAGCACCTGGTCGAGGTGCCGTGGGTCGGAGGTGACCCACTCGTCGAACGCCTCGACGTGGCGAAAGTCGATGCCTCCGGTCTCGGCGCTGATCATCGACTCCTCGTCCATGGCGAGGACCTGCTGGCGGACGTGGATCGGGGTCCCGGCCGGGGCGGGCTCTCCAGAGGCGAGCTGCACGATCTCCTCGTCGCGCCCCAGGTAGAGGTTCATCGTCCAGATCCCCTCCTGCATGAGGTCCAGACGACTCTGCAGCGGGGCCAGCTCGGCTTCGAGCGCTCGGGCCTGACGGTCTAGCTCGGCCTGCTGCGCCTTGATCGCCTCACGGGCAGCGGCGACCTTCGCCATCGCGTCGCGACGGGCACCAGCGACCAGGGCGTGCGCCGCGGTCATCTGCGACTTCACGGCGAGGGCGGCGTCGGCGCCCTGCGGGACGAGGGCTGTGCCAGTGTCTGCCGATGCGGCGACGTCGAGTGCCGCGTCGGCGGCGGCGCGTGCGGCTTCGAGCGCGGTGGAGACCTCGTCCTCGTTCGTCATGCCTCACGTATGTGCGGCAGTCCCGGCAGCGGCAGCCGGCCGCCGCACATCTACCGCGCATGGCCAAGCCGATCGAGCTCTGCGGCGTCCGGTTCGCATCCAAGAAGGAGGCGACCGAGGTCGTCCGCGCCGTTGTGGGTAACGTCATAGACCTCAATCCCCCTGGGGTAGACCTCGGCGGTCTGAGGATCGGCCCCGCGCTCGCTGCCGCGGGGCGCGATCTCGCGTTGCCGGACATGACCGTCTGCGAGTTCCTCGCTGCCGTCGACGAAGCGAGAGGCAAGGCGCGCCGGCTCGCCGGGTACGTCCAATGGAGCGTCGACCGGACGTACGGGCGACCGGTCCGACAGCTCCAGGTCGACTCGGGCTGGGGGCATCTCGAGCCCTACGGCTACTACAGCCCGTTCACGCCCGATTCGCCGGAGAGTCTCGCCAAGGAGGCTGCTCGAGCCGCGGTTCTTGCCGACATCGCCAAGTTCCGTGAGGACCACTCAGAGGCGTGCGTTCAGTGCGGCGCACGTGGCGTGCCGACCGATGTCGACCACTTCCCGGATGCGTTCGACCTGGTGCTGGCCGCGTTCGTTGCTGCGAAGTGCGGAGGCGCTCTCCCCAGGACGGAGGAGGACCGGCTGAATGGTGGCGTCGCCTTCGACGCCGCTACGGCGAGCGCCTGGAGGGCCTGGCACAACGAGCACGCCCGGCTTCGCTGCCTGTGTCGACCATGCCACCGGCAGCGAACGGCATCTCAGGCGGCGGCCCGCGCTGCAGGGCGGCGGTCGCGCTAGCGGGCGCAGGCGTGCGGCGCGCTGTCCCAGTCGTCGCCTGTCGCATCGCGAAGGGCGGGCAGAGGTGAGGCTCCAGCCTTGCGGAGAGCGAGCCTCCTGAACCCATGCCTGGTCCCAGCCTCGGCACGTCCGGTGGGCTCGGGTGCCGGGACCACTGCGCTGCGGGCGCTAGACGGCGACGGGAGCCTTGATCGCAGGGTGGTGGCGGTAGTCGAGGACCGTGACGTCGTCGATCTCGTACTCGAACAGCGACCGGGCGCGTCGCAGCTCCAGGCGCGGGTAGGTGAACGGCTCGCGCGACAGCTGCTCGCGGACCTGCTCGAGGTGGTTGTCGTAGATGTGGACGTCGCCGCCGGTCCAGACGAACTCCCCGACCTGCAGGTCGACCTGCTGGGCGACCATGTGCGTCAGCAGCGCGTAGGAGGCGATGTTGAACGGGACGCCGAGGAACATGTCCGCCGACCTCTGGTAGAGCTGGCACGACAGGCGCCCGTCGGCGACGTAGAACTGGAACAGCGCGTGGCACGGCGGCAGCGCCATGTCGTCGACCTGGCCGACGTTCCAGGCGGAGACGATGTGCCGTCGCGAGTCCGGGTTGGTCCGCAGGGAGTCCAGGACGCGGGTGATCTGGTCGATGCTGCCGCCGTCGGGTGCGGGCCACGAGCGCCACTGCACCCCGTAGACCGGCCCGAGCTCGCCGTCCGCGTCCGCCCACTCGTCCCAGATGCTGACGCCCTGGTCCTGCAGCCACCGCACGTTGGACTCCCCGCGCAGGAACCACAGCAGCTCGCCCACGACCGACCGCAGGTGCACGCGCTTGGTCGTGACGAGCGGGAACCCGTCGGCCAGGTCGAACCGCATCTGGCGGCCGAACACGCTGCGCGTGCCCGTCCCGGTGCGGTCCGACTTGCGGGCACCGTTCGCCAGGACATCGGCCAGCAGGGTCTCGTACTGGTTGGAGCTCATCGGGCCTCCCAGGTCTCGTCGTGGACGATGCGCGTGTGCCATGCCTTCGCGAGCGAGCGCACCGCGAGGGTGTCGAGGTCGAGCACGACGCAGTTCCAGGCCGCGTGCTCGCAGTCCAGGACGTGCACCGTGGTCTCCCCGCCGTCGCGACGGGGCACGGCGTGCACGACGTGCTGGTGCCAGTGCCCGCTGAACACGAGTGCGGGCCGGGTGCGGTCGACCGCCTCAGCGAGCAGTGCCCGCACCTCCTGGGCGTCCTCGAGCACACGCTGAGGGATGCCGGTCATGGTGGAGGTCACGGGGACACCCGCGGGCACCTCGTGGGTGATCAGGACGTCGAGCGGTGCGTCGCCGAGTGCGTCCAGGTCGCGGCGCGTGGGCTTCTCCTGCGGCCACCACGAGCGACCGGGGATGCGGCGCTCCTGGTCGACGCTGACCGCGCCACCGAGCGCTGCGAACCGGCGCCCCGCCTGCTGCCACCGGTGGCCGCGAGGCAGGGCACGCACCCGCTCCCCCAGCACGACGAGCCCGTCCTGGTCGCGCGGTGCGGCGTCGATCGTGTCGTAGTTCTCGTGGTTCCCGGGTGCGACCAGCAGGACCGACCCGGCCTTCGCGAGGTACCGGTCGAGCAGGGCCGTGAACGCCTTCATCTCACGCGGCCAGGGTCCGACACCGAGGTCTCCGACGTGCAGGACGGTGTGCACGCCGCAGTCGGCAGCACGCTCGATGGACATCCGCGCGGCGGTGCCGTCGCAGTGCCAGTCACCCGCGACCATGACGGCGCGCTCGTCGGGCAGCGCGAGGCTCGGGGCGGTCTGCGTCATGGCGTGTAGATGTGCGGCACGGGCCGGGCCGCCAGGCGCTCGCGCGTCAACCATGCCGCCACCCGCGCTGCGGTGTCCCGCCGGACCGCGTGTCCGTCGACAAGCCGCTGCACGGTCGCGGTGGAGACCCCGGCGCCCCGCGCCACGGACGCCGGCGGATGGGCGGCGACCTGCTCTGCCAGCCACGGGTACGGACGGGCCCCCGGCCCGCAGTCGCCACCGCTGGCCCGCCAGACCGCCTCGATGGCGGCCTGCGTACGCTCCGACACCCCGGTGCTCAGGTTGCTCGGCGCCAACGACCTCGCCGACAGCCCGGCCGCCCGTGCGATGACGTGCAGCGGCCAGTGCCGCGCCACCAGGTCCTGCACGTGCTCGATTGTCGGGCCGGGGTCGACACGCCGCCGGGACGGGGACGGGGAGGCGTGCACGGCGAGCAGCGCGTCCGCGGTGCCGCGGTACAGGGTGGGTCGCTCACCGTGCAGCACCGACCGGATCGTCTTCTCGCTCACGCCGGACTGCTGCGCAAGCCACCCCGTCGTGGCGCCACGCCTATGCAGTCGCTTCAGGTGCGCCCGGACGGGCCCGGCCGGTACGCCGCGTGGGGCGTGCACCATCAGCCCAGCATGCCCAGGAAGTCGGCAGGGGTGACGATCCGCACCCCGAGCTGCTGGGCCTTGACGTACTTGCTCGAGGTCGACGGGTCGGACACCAGCAGCGACGTGGACGCCGAGACGGACGAGGACGCCTTGCCGCCCGCGGCCTCGATCGCTTCGGCGATCGTGGTGCGCGAGTAGCCGGGCACCGAGCCGGACACGACGACGGTCATCCCGTCCAACGGCCCGCTGCCCTCGCCCTGGGGGCGGGCGGCGCCCATGTTCACACCTGCGGCGGCGAGCCGGTCGAGGACACCACGTGCGACCAGGTCGTCCAGGCCCTCGCGGATAACGGACGCCTTCACCTCGCCGATGCCGTCGACAGCCGCCAGGTCTGCGACGCTCGCGGCGCGCAGCGCTTGCACGTCGGGGAACGCGGCGGCCAGGCGGCGGCCCATGGTGCGGCCGGTCATGCGGATGCCGAGTGCGGTGATGACCCGGTTCCAGGGCGCGTCGGTGGCCTCGTCGAGCTCGCGGCGGATCTTGGCCGCGACCTTGTCGCCGACCTGGCGGCCCTCGGCCAGCGTCAGGGTCGCCAGGTCGATGCGCTGCAGCGTGAACAGGTCCGCGACGTCTGCGACCAGCCCCGACTCGACCAGCGCGGTGGCGATCTCGACCCCGATGCCCTCGACGTCGAGGCAGTCCCTGGAGACGGCGTAGACGATCTTGCCGAGCACGGACAGCTCCGGCGAGGTCGAACGCCACAGCAGCGTGCTCTTGTCCCACGGCTGACCGGCAGGGTCGGTGTCCGGCGGTGTCCACGGCGTCGAGTCCGACGGGCGGGCGGTCAGGTCGACCGACTCGACGTACGGGATGACGTCGTTGGCGCGCTTGATCGTGACCGTGTCACCGACCCGGACGTCACGCTCGGCCATCCAGGCGACGTTGTGCCCGGTTGCGTAGGTCACGGTCGTGCCGCCGACGAACACCGGCTCGACCTCGATACGGATGCCGAGACGGCCGGTCTTGCCGACAGTGGTGGTGATGTCGACCACCGTGGTCGTGGCGGTCTCCGCCTCGTACTTGTACGCCAGAGCCCACTTCGGGGCGCGCTCCCCGTCGCCGAGCCGCTGACGGTCCGCGAGGGCGTCGGCCTTGACGACGATCCCGTCGATCGGGAACCCGAGGTCGGCGCGTGCCTGCCCGAGCGCGTCCACCCGCTGGCGGACCGCGTCGACACCGGCGGACCCGAGGTCGGTGACGGCACCGAGGAAGTCCAGGAGCCCGCCTGCGGTGCCGATACCAGCGTCGGCCACCACGGTCATCGCGTCGCTGTACCGGCCGCTGGCCGGGGGCCGGGTCTGCGCGGCGCCGTACGCCGCGAACGACAAGATGCCCACGTACGCCTTGTCGCCCTTGCGCAGGATGCCGGCCGCCGCATTGCGGGAGTTGACGAACGCGCCACCGCCGAGGGAGGCCCGCACGCTCTGGGCGCGCTCGAAGTCGCCGTCGCGGACGAACACCTCGCCGCGAACCTCGCGCACACCGTAGAAGGGGTCGACCCGCAGCGGCAGGCCGACGATCCGCAGCGCGCGCGCAGCCTTGGTGATGTCCTCGCCGCGGGTGCCGTCACCGCGGGTCGCGACCAGCACGAGACGGCCCTCGTCGTCGTAGCGCGCACGGATGGCGAGCCCGTCGAGCTTCGGCTCGACGGCGACCGGGCCGTCGACGGCCAGGACGAAAGCGTCGAGCGCACCGATGCCGTCGGCCTTCTCGAGCGACCCCATGCGGCTGGGGTGCTCGACGTCCCCGCCCTTCGACTGGCCTGCCGCGACCTTGGAGAGCAGGTCGTCGAACTGTCCGGCCAGCGACGGGTCGGCGGCGACCGCGATCCGCAGCTGCTCGATGCCGTCGTCGTACTCGCGGTCCGTCATCGTCTCGTGCTGGCCGTCGTAGTACGCGGCCGCGGCCAGGCGCAGCGTCGCGGCCAGGTCGTGAAGGTCGGGACCGGGCTGCGGGGTGGGGGTGCTCATGGCCTGCATATGTGCGGCAGCATGCCTCACGACGCCAGCGGACGCTCGATCGTGGTGCGCTCGGCGGCCACGTCGACGAGCACGATCGTCGTCCCCTGGGCACGAGCCTTGGCGAGCGTGGACGCTGTGCCGCCGCCCGTGCGGGCGGGGTCGTGCACGGCGATCAGCAGGTCGCAGTCGCGCAGCATGAAGTCGTTGCGTGAGTGCAGCAGCCTCACGTCGTAGGACTCCCCGAGCACGACGTGTCGGGTCGCGACGTCCAGCAGGTCGCCCCAGTGGCTCGCCTGCGGCAGAGCCCACCCGTCCGGCTGCGACCAGAACGGGACGTACGCCCACAGGTCCAGACCTGCGTCGACGGCGGCGTCGGCCCACCACGTGTCCGAGCCGAGCGCCATACCGCTGATCGCCACCTGCGTGGCGTGCTCCGCGCGGAGCTTGACGGCGAGCCTGCGCAGCTCTGCGCGTGCGAAGTCGGACTGCTGGCGGTCCAGGTACCGCGGGCGGTGACCCGTGACGGCCACCCTGGTCCAGCGCTCGTCGCCGCGGACGCGGGCACGCTCCGCCATGAGGGTGCGCCCCAGGTGGTTGCCACCCGCCCAGGGGCGGTGCTTGGCGCAGTAGCACTGGCCCCACACCTGGTCGTGCCAGGCGTGCCGCTGGTCCCCGGTGCCCTCGATGAGCAGGGCGTCCCCGGTGGACAGCAGGGCCGCGCGCAGGTCCGGGTCGGTGAACTTGGCGCGGACGACCTCGCGCATGACCTCGAAGCGCAGGTGTGCGTCCCACTCGGCGGCGGGGACGCGCAGGCTCACGCGGCGACCTGCAGCCTTCGCACGGGCGGGCGTGCTGGCCGTGCGAACCGTCTCACGCTGTGCGGGGTCGTCGGTCTTGAGCGCGTTGAAGGCGTGCTCGCTCGAGGGGTACACGACGCCGTCGAGCAGGACCGGCACCCGGTAGAAGTTCGACAGGAAGTCGAACCGGCCAGCGAACCGGTCGACGAGCAGTGCGGGGTCGTCCAGCTCTCGCGCCTGCCTCACGCCACTGCCCCGCGGTCCGGTGCCGGGCGGCAGGCCTCCCACCGGCGCTCGACGATGTCGAGGTGGTCGTCGCTCGCATCCGGGCCCGCACGGTCGAGGTCGCGCTGGCGTCCCCGCTCCCAGACGACCTGCGCCCGCAGCCCGCGGTCACGCCACAGGGTCCAGCACGCCCACCACGGCAGGACGACCAGCACCAGGGCCGGGTGGTAGCGGGTGCCGTCGCTGTCGCTGCCGGTCACACGCAACGGCCACGGCAGCACGAGGGTGTGCCGGAAGATCTCGTCGCTGCCAAAGCTGGGCCGCGACGAGGCCCACTGCCGGTAGGTCCATGCCAGAGCCATGCGTGACCTATGTGCGGCACGCCTCAGCGTTCGGCCTGCGGTACCGCAGACACCAGCGACTGTGCCGCCTTGTGCGGCTGCGACCAGTCGACCGGGACGTCGTCCTCGGAGTCGACGTCGAGCCACGGTGCGGCGCCCGCCACACCCCAGTGCATGCGCACCTGCGGCTCCGGTGCGCCGTCGTCACCGGCGAACGCGATGAACGTGACGTCGGCCCCGTCGACGTGGCCCGCGACAGCCCACCCTTCACGGTCCGGGACGGGCTTGCCGCCGGTGAGCTGCGCGACCCGCGCGAACGTGTCGCGCACAGCCGGCGGCGCATCCGCCCACGGCGCACCGTCCGTGAGGGTGACGTGCGGCTCGCTGCGCTGCGACGCGGTGAACTGACCTCCCGCGGCGACGCCGCCGGGGACCCGACCCTGTGCTGTGGCAGTCATGCCCGGTAGATGTGCGGGCGTCAGGCGCCGGGCAGCGGCAGGTTCGCCCCGGCGATGGACGACACCGCACCGGCGATCGCGACCAGCACGTACAGTGTCAGGGCCGAGCACAGCAACCACTCGCGAGCCGAGCCGGTCTTGCCGAGCACGGGGATGGCGACGTAGCCGTTCGACTGCCAGATGCTGCGCAGCACGGGAACGGAGTCCAGGGCTCGCGGCGGCTTGGGGATCCACGGCCACAGCAGCGGCAGGCCGCCCACCGTGAGGAAGTCGCCGACGAGGTGGACGATGACACCCAGCAGGATGGACGTCGGGAGCCACTCGAGCTGGTCGGGGGCGAAGTACAGGATCGCGACAGTCCCGGCGAGGGCCGTGAGCCACAGGCGCGCGATGCCGCCCTTGGACAGCTTGAGGGCCTTCAGTGCGAAGGCGACCAGCGCCAGGAACATCAGCGCGGACCCGGCCGGGACGTCGCCCAGGACGGGCACCTCGTGACGCCAGGACCCCAGGTACGTCGCACCGAAGTAGAAGCCGGCGATCGCCAGCAGCGAGTGCAGGCCGTGGCGGTGCCCGCCCGCGGCGCGCTCGGCGACGCCGGCGACCGCACGGGTCACCGCACCGCCCGAGTGGGCGATGGTGCTGTTGTGGTGGTCCACGTCGGGCAGCAGCGCCGCCCCCGCGGTGACGAGCGCACCGATGGCGACCGTGTGTCCCGGCATGGGGTGAACGCCAAGCGCGTACGGTGCTGTCGAGGTCAGAGCGATCCAAGCGGCTGCGCCGGAGATCGCGTGGTGTGCGCCCATCATGCCGCGTAGATGTGCGGCACGACCCGATCAGCGCAGCGCCTCGACCGCTCTCGCGTACTTGGCCCGCAGCCGGTCTGCGGTGGTGGGGTCGGCGGCATCCACCAGCGCCATGCGGGCCGGGTCGGTGTTGTGGGCGATGTCCGCGAGCTTGACGGCGCGCGCCTGCGGGTCGGCGGCGATGCGTTCGTAGTACCGTCCGCTCGGCTCGTGCGGACGCCGGGTGAGCAGGTCGACGATCGAGCACACCCGCTCGACGTCGCCCGGTGTCGCGTACGGCGACAGGTCACGACGCAGGTCGTCCAGGTTCACGTCGGTGTCCTCGACGACGTCGTGCAGCCATCCGGCGGCCACCTCGACCTCCGACGCGCCCTGGCGTTCGAGCAGAGCCGCGACAGCGGCCGGATGCCCGACGTAGGGCGCACCGTTCTTGTCGACCTGACCGGCGTGCGCAGCCGAAGCGATCGTGCGAGCGGCCCCGACCAGCCCTCCGGTCGTCGCCGTCATGCCGCGCTCGACACGCCGCTGGCGGTCGCGTCGGCCACGATCGCAGCCTCCCAGCACTGCCCGCACCCGACCCGACCCACCAGGACGCGGGTGTCGCCGTGGGTGCAGGCTGCGCTCACCTGCGGTGCGAGCCGGTGCTGCGGACCGAACCACTGGGCCTTTGTGGCCCGCACGGCAGCACTCGCGGGAGCGCTGGTGGGCGAGCCGGTGCCCTGCCTGCCTGCCTTCGCCTGGGTCAGGTCTCGCCCCATGCGCACGGCGTCCTGCAGCCCGACCTCGCGGTCGGCAACCATCTGCTGCACCTGTTCAGGCAGCGCGAGCAGCGCCAGCCTGCCCAGGATCGTGTTCTTCGTGATCCCCGTGAGCTCGCTGATCGTGTCCACGTCGACGCCCTCGTGCACCAGCCGCTGGTAGCCGCGGGCCTGCTCGAGCGGCGTGAGCTGGCGGTGCAGCGCGGAGGCGAGCATGGTCGCCACCTCGCTCGACTCGTCGCCCTTCTCCTCGACGATGCACACCACCTCGGTGATGCCGGTGTCCGCCATGGCGGCGAACCGGCGGTGGCCGTCGATGATGCGGAACGTGGTGAGCCCGTCGGCGCGACGCGCCAGCGGGCGGACCGTGAGCGGTTGTAGCTGGCCGCGCTTGCGCAGCGAGCCGGACAGGTCCTCCAGGTCGCCGAGGTCGGCGCGCACGTTGCGCGGGTGCGGCGAGAGCAGGTGCCGCGGGATCTTCGCGAGCCTCATCGCTGCACCCGCCTGCGGATCGGGTCCGGCAGGTCGTCGGCCGTCCCGCTGCCGTCCACGACGCGTCCGCTCGAGGCGGCGTCGCGGGCGGCCACGGCCCTGTCGTCGGCGGCCTCGTTCAGCGGGTGGGTCCCGGGGCGGGCGTGCCCCTTGACCTTCACCAGCCGGACCGGCGGCAGGCCGGCGAGCTGTCGGGCGTCGCGGGCCGCGACGAGACCTGCGATGAGGTCCCTGTTCGAGGTGGGCTTGCCGTCTGCGGTGTGCCAGCCACGCCGCTTGTGGGCGTCCATCCACGACAGGTACGTGTTCATCGCGTACGCCGAGTCGAGCTCGACGGTCAGGTGCCGCACGTCGCTGTGGTGGGTGATCGCCTGCAGGAGCGCTTCGAGCTCGACGGCCTGGTTGGTGGAGCGCAGGTGTGAGCCATGGGCCCAGCGGCCGTGCTCGTCGACCCATGCCCAACCTGCCGGTCCGGGGTTGCCGGAGCACGCCCCGTCGGTTGCGACGGTCAGTGCCTGCTGCTCGTTCACCATGCCTGCTCCTCCTGACGTGCCTGCACCTGCATGAGGTCGTGCTGGCGAAGCACGACCCACGAGTCGGGGTTCGTCCTGCCGCCGCCGTACTCGGTGGTGTTCTCCGGGACGCTGATCTGCACCGCGACGAACGGTCCGGGACTGCTCTGCGTCGAACGCAGCGCGATCACGACCGACCCCCAGGCGAGACCGGCGGACACCTGGAACGCCTCGTCGCAGTCCTGCACGGCGCCGACCTGCACGCTGCCGACAGGGGCGGCGGTCACCGCGTCACGCAGGGCGGCCTGCTGCGACCGGCTCAGGGCACGCAGCTCGCTGGTGCACCGCCCTACCTGCTTGATCTCCCGCCAGACCCCGTCGACCAGCGCCAAGTCCCCGCTGACGAGGTCCTCGGCGCGGACGCTGATGGTCCGGTAGGTGCTCCGGATGCGGTCGCTCACCGGGCCCCCATGATCTCGTCGACCTGCGACGTGGCGAGGGCGCTCGCGCGCTGGCGCACCTGCTGGCGCAGCACGTCGAGACGCCCCTGCGCGTCGCGGACCGCAGGCGGCACGCCGCCACCGCGTGCGAGGGCCGGTGCACGCCGCTGCGCGACCTTGACGTCCCACACCGCCTGGTGGAAGGCGGGCAGGTCGTCCGGGAGCTTGCGACGGACGACGTCGAGCAGCCCCATGTCCTGGTCCCATGCGGTCGCCACGTGCCTGCGACCCCAGGCCGAGTCGCCCGAGCGCACCACGACGACCGCGCACACCGCGACCACCGCGACGGACGCGACAGCCACGTTCACGTAGACCGCGAGCGCCGCTGCGACGGCGACGGACGTCGCCAGGGTGATGGCCGTCGCCAGGATCCGACGCCGCCGGAGTCGGGCGGCAGGCAGCGGCTCGTAGAGGCGGTAGGAGCCGTCGCCGTCCTCCTCGCCCCAGACGTACCAGCGAGGGGTTCCGGTCGGACGGTGGCGGGCGTGCGCGGTGGAGGTGGTCACACCTTGCAGATGTGCGGCAGGGCGCCGCGGCCCGCCGTCAGGCGGTCAGGCGGTTCCCGTCGGCGTCGTCGAGCGCCACCAGGTGGTCCCGGCAGACCCGCGACCAGAAGGTCGCAGCACCGCTGGTCGCACCGTCGGCGAGGTCGTCCGACAGCCGCCACCGCAGCAGGCACACGTGCCGTGCCGCGAGGTCGTCCACCAGCGCACGCTGCAGGCCCTTGCGGGACACAGCGGGGTGCACCGTGAGTGCCTGGACGAGGATCGTCCCGTCACGCTGCTCGACGTAGCGCAGCTGTCCGCTCCCGGGGTGCGGCGCCTCGACGGTGATCGCCCAGTGCAGCCCGGACTCGTCCGCGGCGGTCAGCGACCGCTCGAACGTCCATCGGGCGGCGACTCGGGGCTGGTCCACACGTACCTCCGGCTGCGGTGGGGGCTAGCACGTCCGTTCTAGTATGCACCGAGCAGGGGACAATCTGCGCTATCTGGCGCAACCAGGCTCAGAGGTGCCCGAGCCACCCGGCCGGGACCGCAGGCGGCACCTCGACCACGACTCCCCCGGCCTGCCGGATCCGGTCGAGGAGCCGGTTGACCTGCACCACGCCCACGTGCCGCATCTCGACGATGCCGTGCGCGTGCACCTCGGTCACGAGCCACGGCCTCTCGATCGCCACCGGCGAACCCGACCACACCGGCGTCCCGCCCTCGTAGACCACCGAGAGCGGCTCGACCTGGCGCACCACCGTCAGCACCGACGCCGTCACCGGCGGGCACGCCAGGACCCCGTAGGCCACGACGCCCTCACGCTCGAGCTCGACCTGCAGACGAGAGCGGACGAGGGCGGGCATGCGGGAGAGCCCAGCTGGCTCGGGGCGGTTGGTGTCCATGCCCGACTATGTGCGGACGGGTGCACTCTCGGTGGGTCAGCGGGCCCGCTGGTGGACCTCGAACGTGCCAGCGTCGGCATCCGCCGTGACGGTCAAGGTGTAGCCCGCCCAGAGCATGCCGAGGCTGAGCAAGAGTCGACTATCGCGCCACTGTCCGGCAACAGCGAGCCGCTGCTCCTCGCCTCCATTGAGCGCATCGTCGCGCCCCCACGCGTCGGGCGTGAAGGGTGCATGCAGCCATTCGCCCTCGTACTCGACGCCCAGGACCCAACGCGAGCCTTGATGTGCGACTCGCATGCGCGTGAGGCCCGGCAACAGCTCTACGGAACGTGCGGTGGGGCTGAGCAGCACCCCCGCCCAGGCTGGCGCGCTCACGACGTCCGGCCCGGCGTCGGCCCGGTGCTCGATCCGCACCCTCTCGTTCGCGAGCCTGTCAGCGGCTGCTCGGTCGGCAAGATCGCTCCCGCCGGCGCCCAGCGCCGGTACCAGGTGCTCGAACATGGCCTGGATGACCGTCTCGATGTTGGTGAACCCGGTCGAGGCGACGACGGCCCGCTGCTCGGGCAGCACTGCGACGAACTGACTGCAGGCGCCGTCCCCGCGGTAGCCCTGCTCCGCGACCCAGATCTGGTAGCCGTAGCCGTGGCGCCAGGCCGGGGCGTGGTGCTCCGCGGTCGACACCTGGGCGGACGTGGCCTCGCGGACCCACTCAGATGCGAGGATGCGATCTTCGCCCCACAGTCCTTCGTTGAGGTAGAGCATGCCGACCCTCAGTGCGGCCTCGGTCGTCGCGTGCGAGAGGCGCGCACCGGCGTCAACTCCGGCAGGTACTTCCTCGCACGTCACGCGCTCCGCGCCGATCGGGGCCAAGACTCTCGCCTCGAGGTAGTCGTCCGCTTCCCGCCCGGTGACGCGCCTGACGATGTCGGCGAGTACCAGGGTGCAAGCCTGGTTGTAGACGAACTTCGAGCCGGGCTCATGGACGATCGGCTCTGTCAGGAACGCGCGCACCCAGTCCTTCTGGGACGACACCTGCGACCAGCACTCCACGTCGTGTCCGCTGGTCATGGTCGCCACGTCGCGGACGGTCACGCGGTGCGCGAAGTCGCCACGCGCGGAGTCGGCGGCGGCGGGGAACAGGTCGACGAGGCGTGCGTCCATGTCCAGCAGCCCGTCGGACACTGCGGCGCCGACTGCGGTTGCGGTGATGAGCTTCCCCAGCGAGTAGAGGACGTGCCTGTCGGTGCTCGTGTAGGGGTCCCAGAAGTGCTCCGCGACGACCGCCCCGTCCCGCACGATCATCAGGCTGTGCAGCTCGTTGTCAGTGAGCGCGTCGAGGAAACCGACGATCCCCGATCCGTCCACCCCGACGCGGGACGGGGTTGCGCGCGGGAGGTCTGAGCGTGTCATGCCTGTGGACGCTACCGACCGGTCGCCCGGGCCGCCCGCTGGGAGGTCGGCCGCCAGGTCTGACAGGTGGTGCGCCCGCAGCGGCGCGATCCCCCAGGTGGCCGCGAACGTCGAGTCGTCGTGCCCGGTCGAGACGGTGAAGGTGTGCGGGGTCTCGACGAGCCGGATGGAGACCTCCAGCCGGCCGTCGCCGCGCCATCCACCGTGCACCGCGACCGGGACGCTCTTGTCCCCCACCTTGGCCTCGAACACCGGCCACCCTTGGGCGATCGGGGCCCGAAGCGACAGGCCGGCGTCGTCGACGAGGTCCAGGTACCACGTCTGCCCGGCCTCCTGGAGGCGCAGCTGGTCGATGTGCTCCACGAGGTCTTGCACGCCTTCGGCGGGGGCACGCACGGCGTCTCGCCACAGGCTGGGGTCCGTGGGCTGGGGCGAGAGCGTCGAGTGTCCGATCCGCAGCGAGTCGAGGCGACCAGCGGTCCGCCCCGGTGTGTGAGCGTGAGTGGGGGGCCGATCGAACGCGGGCAGCAGGTGCTCCCAGGTCGCCTCGACGATCGCGTCCATCGCTGGCGTCGCCGCAGTCGTGACGATGACCGCATCGAGCTCTGGTAGGACCATCATGAGCTGGCCGTGGGCGCCGTCGCCGCGGTAGCCGTGACGGGACATCCAGATCTGGAACCCGTAGCCCATGTCCCAGTCCGGGAACTTGTCGTTGGTAGTCGCGACTTGTCGCCGCGTGGCCTCGTCGACCCACTCTTCGGTGAGGACCCTGCGCCGTCCCCACATGCCGCGACGTAGGTAGAGGTGGCCGAGGCGGGCGACCGTCTCGGTCGTGGCGTGCAGCCCCGAGAACCCGAGGGCGACACCTTCCGGTGAGGTCTTCCATGACACGGGGCCGGCGCCGATCGGGTCGAGCAGTCGTGGACGCAGGTAGTCCACGAGCCCCTGGCCGGTGACGCGCTGGAGGATCTTTGCGATCGCGTAGGTGCAAGACTGGTTGTAGGCGAACACGGTTCCTGGCTCGCTCTCGGGCGGCATCGCCGCGAATGCGGCCATCCAGTCCGCTGTCGGGTACACCTGCCCGAAGGTCTCGGCGTGATGGCCGCTTGCCATGGACGCCAGGTCGCGGACCCGTATCCGCTGCGTGCGGTCGCTCGGCTCAACCGCTGTGAGCTCAGGCAGGTAGTGGAGCATGGTGGCGTCGAGGTCGACCCGGTCTTCAGCGACAGCGATGCCGAGAGCTGTCGCTGTGAACGTCTTGGACAGGGAGTACAGGAGGTGGAGGCGTCCGGGAGAGTACGGACGCCACCACCCCTCCGCGATCACGCTGCCGTGCCGCACGACCATGAGGCTGTGCATCTCGATCCGGCTGTCGCTCTCGAGCGCGTCGAGCAGTGCGGCGACGCCTGCCTCGTCGACGCCCTGCTGCCGGGGATTGGAGCGGCTGAAGTGGTAGTGGGGGGTCACGTTGCGACACAGTAGCCGCAAATCGGGACATTAGTGACTGATTGGTCAGTCTCCTGTTGTGCTAGTCCAGGTCGAGGTCGCGCACGCCGGCGTCAGGGTGGGCGATCACCGCCCCGAGCGTCGAGGAGAGGCGGCGCCCCAACCTGGCCAGAGTCTCGGTGCTGAACCGCGGGTCCTGGCCCCAGATCTCGCCCAGGACCGTCCCCTCGGTCCTGTGGTGGACCTGGTACCCCAGGCCTACTCCTGCACTGAAGGGCCGCTCGATGCGCACGCTCGGCATGTCGAACGGCTGGGGACGGATGTTCATCGTCACCGACTCCTGGCCCGCGTCCGCCTCCTGCTCGGCGAACGAACCGACTCCGGGAAGGTAGTTGATGGACAGGTCGAACAGCTGGCCGTCGGGCAGTCTGTCCTGCGGCGGCACGACCTGACGCAGCGCGCCGATCGGGACCTGCTGGGCACGTGCCGCCTGGACGCCGCGGTGCATCCGCAGTGCGAGATCGGCGAACGTCGGGTTGTCGTGCAGGTCGACCCGGACGAGCAGGTGGTCGCTGAACAGCCCGATCAGTCGATGCCTCGCAGGGTGCGAACGGTTGGCGTACACGAGCCCGACCATGACGCTGTCCCCCAGGTCGGGTGCGAGAGAGGCGACGACGAGCGCGCGCAACGCACCTGCCGCCCCCACCTTGGTGCCCGCGAACGACAGCAGCGCGTTCACCTGCGGTGCGGGCAGCGCGGGATGCGCCACGCCACGGACCGTGAACGGCAGCACCCGGTGCCCAGCATCCTCGGTGGGCACGCGCAACGGCTGCGTCGGGAACTGCGCGCGCCAGTAGTCCAGCAGCGGCCCCTGCATCTGCGACGAGCGCTCCGCGTGCGCAACGTCAGCGATCTGGACCGCCAGTGGCGCCGGCATCTCGTGCTCGTCGGGGCTCACGACGTGGCGGGCGATCGCGGCAAAGTCCTGGTAGAGGACGTTGTTCGACCACCCGTCGAAGATGACGTGGTGCCAGCACGTGATCGCAAGATGGTGCTGGGGGCCGAGAGCGACGACCAGTCCGCGCCACAGCGGAGCGACGTCGAGATCGAACGGCGTCGCCGCGAGCTCCGAGCAGAGCCGGTACAGCTCGAACCCCTGCTCCTGCTCGTCGAACTCGGAGAGGTCGACGACCGGAACGTCGACGTCGAGCTCGCCATGTACGTGCTGGTCGAGCCCGCCGGTCAAGTTCGGGACCAGTGCAGTCCGCATCGGCTCGTGGCGTTCGACGAGCAGCGCCAGCACAGTGCGGATCTGGTCGACGGTCATCGGCCCGCGGACCTCGACCGTGTGGACCAGGTTGTTCGCGGAGTGCATGCCCACCGACTGGGCCCACTCCTCCTGCAGGTACATCGACGGAAGGACGCTCACGCCCATGGCACGCTCCGCTCTGTCTCGGTGGGGTTGTCTACGGCGCCGACAAGGTCCCGCAGCGCCCAGATGAACGCCTCCGTGACCACATCGGCAGTCGAGTCGTCGACGCTCCTGGCGTCGCGCAGCACCGCGATGCGCAGCGGCCTTCCTGCGAGCGCCTGCACGTGAAACTCGCACCTGCTCGCTACCTGCCACCACGGGTGCTCGGTGACCTCGTCCGGCGGCACCTCGATCGTCGAGACGTCAGGGGGTGCTGCGCCCTGCCGGTAGTTGACCGCGACGTCGAACACCCGCGACCGGTCGGGGCTCAGCAGGCTGCGCAGGTGGCCCACGTGGACAGCATGCTCCGCCGCGTCGGCGTACGAGACCTGAGTGGCGGCCAGGTCGAGCGCAAGGTCTCCACTCAGCGGGACCCGCACCGGTAGGTGGCCGGCCAGGAATCCGAAGGTCTGCCGCAGCGACGGCCTGTCCCGGTTCGACCGCATGACCCCGACCACGAGGTCTCCGGACGGTGCGAGGCGACTGACAGCGCGCCGCGCGGCGGCCGCGATCAGCGCAGTCGGTTGCACCCTGTGGTGCGCCGCGGCACGTCGCAGGTCCTCGGATGTGACGCCGTGCGGTACCGACACCTCGGACGCCGTCAGCAACGCACTCTCTTGGCAGGCGTCCGACCCATCGACGAGCGTCGAGGAGCCGTGAAGGTAGTCGGACCACCAGTCCACGCGCGCCGGGTCAGGCTCAACCCGCTCCCACGCTGCGTAGTCCGCCATCTGCACCTGTCCAGCGCCCACAGGCTCGAGCGGTCGACCCGCCAGGAGCGGTCCGAGCTCCGCCCCCAGGACCGCCATCGACGCGGCGTCGCCGACAGCATGGTGCACGACCAGCAGGAGGGTCGGCCTCGGACGGCGCTCGACAAGGACGGCACGCACGAGCGGTCCGCCGTCGAGATGGAACGGCCGGGACGCCAGGCTGCGGAGCAGGTCCGGCAGCCGCTCCTCGGCCTGCCCCGCTTCCACTCTGTCGACGAACCAGCCCGGCTCCCCCACCACCTGCACGACGCCGGTCCCGACCCTCCCGAGCGTCGTCCGCAGGGCCTCGTGCCGCTGAGCGAGCGCGAAGACGGCGTCCTGCACAGCGCCCGCGCCGGTCTCGACAGGGACCGCCAGAGTCAGGTTGCAGACCGACAGGCCGCCGTCTACAGCCGAGAAGAGCGACTCCTGGTGAAACGATGCAGGCAGTGCCGTGCCGGTCAAGAGCGCGCCAGCCGCGGGACGTCGTCGTAGGTCGTGGACCCGACGGCCGGGGCCGACTCGAGGGCCGTGGCGAACTCTTCCAGCGTGGGCGAGGAGTTCAGGACCCGCTCCGCCACCTCGAGTCCGAGCTCCTCTGCCACCATGACGCTGGCCGCGGCAGCTTCCAGAGAGGATCCACCGAGCGCGAGCCAGTCGGACTGCAGGCTGATCGTCTCCGGCTCCACCCCGAGCAGCGAGCCCCAGATCCGTGCAGCCGCGACCTGCATGGGTGTGGATGGCGCCTGGTCCTCGACGGAGGACTCGACGAGCTCGCGCAGCTGGCTCTTGATGACCTTTCCGAGAGCGTTGCGAGGCAGGTCGTCCACGACGAGCACCCGCTTGGGCGCGTTGGCGGGGCCGATCTTCGAGCCCACGAAACCCACGAGCTCGGCGGACGATGCCTGCGTCCCGGGAGTGAGGATCGCAGCCGCCACCATGTACTGGCCGAGCACGGGGTGGGGCATCGAGAAAGCGACTGCTTCCTGCACCAGTGGGTGCTCCGCGAGCGCGTTCTGTGCCTCGATGGTGCTGATGTTGCGCCCGCCGCTGTTCACCGAGTCGTCGCGACGGTCGCGCAGGTAGAGGTAGCCGTCCTGGTCGAGTAGTCCGACGTCGCCGGTCCTGACCCAGCCACCATCGAGGAACACCGAGCCGGTGGCTGCCGCATCGTCGAGGTACCTACGCTGGCTGCCGCCAGACCGCAGGAGGACATCGCCAGCGACGCCCGGTTCGGCGGGTCGGCCATCGGCCGTCACCACTGTCAGCCTCTCGCCGTCCTCCACTCGGCCGAGCGCGCCCGGCCGCGAAGGGTCGTAGCTCATGGATGCGCGAGCAGGCCACGCCTCGGTCGACGTGTACAGGTTGACCACCGTCGCCTGCGGGAACCGGCGCGCGAGCGCAGCGAGGGTCGACGGCGTGATGGGTGCACTCGTGCTGCGAACGAGCCTCACGGACGACAGGTCGTGCCCGTCCGGCAGGCGCAGCAGCGCGATCGCGAACGCGGGGGCCAGCACGAGAACTTCCGGGCGATGCTGCTCGATGAGCACGAGGAAGCGCGAGGCGTCGAACCGGGGCATCGTCACGACGGTGTGCGGCGACGGGGACAGCGCCTGCATCATGAGCGACTGTCCACCGTTCGACGCGGGCGGCAGCGCATGGAGGACTGTGCGTCGTTCGCCGTCCCAGGAGCGCGTGGCCGTGTGCGTCAGGTTCGAGTGGGTGGCGACGACACCCTTCGGGACACCAGTCGTCCCGGATGTGAACAGGATCTCTGCGTCGTCGTCCGGGGTGGGCTCCACGGTCGGGGCCGACGGGTCGTAGCCCTTGGCCAGGTCGGAGACGCTGCGCTGCCAGATCGCGACGCCCTGGACGGGCTCCGCCCCGAGAACGCCGACGGCCGAGGACGCGACAGCGACCCGCGCGATCGACTCGTTCCCAAGGCTGGCGGGGACCGGCACGGCGACCGCAGCGGCGAGGTGGACGGCCATGTAGGCGACGGCGTACTCCAGCCAGTCGCCCTCCACGGGCACGACCACCCGCTGTCCAGGCCGCACGCCGAGCGCGACCAGGCCGTTGGCCGTCGAGCACGACTGCTCGTACCACTGGGCATAGGTCAGGTGTCCGACCCCGTCCAGGACGAGGGCGACGTTGTCGCCTCGGTCGGCGGCGCACTGGCGCAGCAGGGAAGCAGTGGTACGGGGCACAGCAGGCATCAGCGACCTCACGCGGCGGGGGCGGACACTCCGGGGAAATGAGGATGCGCGCGCGATCGGCGCCCGGCAACTCGAGGAGGTTCCCCTCGTGAAGCAGTGCGTCGCATGGCCCGTGAGACGGCGGTGAGAGGATGCCCCGGCCGTCGGGGCAGCCGGGGCATCCTCGCTCGAGCGGCTGGGTTCGTCTCAGCCCTTGACGGCCCCTGCCATGAAGGAGCGGATGAAGTGCTTCTGCATGAACGCGAACACGATCAGGCTCGGGGCCATCATCAGTACGGCTCCAGCGCTGGCCAGCACGACGTCGTCCGTGTACTGCCCGGAGAACGCACCGAGCGCACCGCCCATGGTCCGCTTCGTCGGGTCGTCCACCAGCAGGATCGCGAGCATGTACTGGTTCCACGACCCCATGAACTGCATCAGCGCCAACAGCAGCAGCGCAGGCAGCGCCAGTGGTAGGTGGATGCTCCTGAACAGCCTTGCTGAGGAGGCGCCGTCGATGCGGGCAGACTCGGACAGCTCGGCGGGGACGGCCTCGAAGTGACCCCGCATCCAGAAGACACCGAACGGTGCGGACAGCCCGATCAGCGGCAGGATGATCGCCCACCTCGTACCGAGCAGGTGCATGTCGCTGACGAGGTCGTAGAGGGCGACGATTGCGGCCTCGAACGGCAGGACGAGGCCCGCGAGGAACGTTGCGTAGACGACCTTGTGACCAGGCACCTTGAGGTAACCGAGCGCGAAGCCCGCCATCGTGCAGGTGAGCAGGCCCGCGGGGACCGTGCCCAGGCAGATCAACAGGCTTGACTTCATGAGCATGGGGAACTCGGCGACCCGCCACGCTGTCGCGAAGTTCTCCCAGTGCCACACGTCGGGCAGCGAGAGACCCGACGTTGGTATCCCTGGGGTCTTGAACGCCGTCAGGACCATCCCGACCAAGGGGAAGACCGACGAGAACATCAAGACGGTCAGGATGGTCAGCCCCACCATGCGGCGCGTGGTGCTCATCGGGCGGCTCGCAGGGTTCGTTGCATCGGGACGATGATCGCCAGCACCACGACCATCAGGATGATCCCGAGAGCCGATCCGAGGCCGACCTGGTTCTCTGTGAACGCGAGCCGGACCACGAGGACGGCGGGCACCATGGTCGAGTAGCCGGGACCGCCGTTGGTGGCGACGTTGATCACGTCGAACGTCGACAGCGCACTGATCGCCGACAGGGTCGACACGACGAGCATCTCGTGGCGCAACCCTGGCAGGGTGACGGTCGTGAACTCACGGATCGCTCCCGCCCCGTCGATCTTGGCGGCGTCGTAGAGCTCGCTCGGTATCCGGCCGAGGCCCGCGAGGAAGAAGATCGTGGCGAAGCCTGCGGACAGCCAGGAGCCGATGATGCCCACCGCCGGCAGCGCCCACGTGAAGTCGGCGAGCCAGGCGCGGCTCAGGTCGTCGCGGCCGATGAGCTCCAGGAAGGCGTTGATCGGGCCCTCGCTGGAGTACATCCACTTCCACACCACCGCCGCGCCGACCAGCGGCATGACCTGTGGCACGAAGATCAGGACCCGGGCGAAGGCGGAGAACCTGCCGGGCGGCAGGTCCCGCAGGACGGCCGCAGAGAGCAGGCCGATCATGATCGGGATGACGGCGTAGAACAGGAGCAGGATGAACGAGTGGATGATCGAGCCGAACAGGTGGGGTTCGGTGAGCACCCGCCGGTAGTTGTCCAGTCCGACGAACGTGGCGCGGGTGATCCCGTCGAAGTCGTAGAACGAGTAGCGGAAGCCTTGCGCCACGGGGTAGAGGGCGAAGATCCCGTAGAACGCGAGTGCGGGGAGTGTCCAGCCGAGCTGTAGCCAGCGCACCACGCGCGCGCGACGCCGATCCTGCTGAGGCGTGTGAGACCTCGGCGGGATCGGCGTCACTGCGGGCGCCTGGGTCGGCTCGAGCGCGTCAACGGACGGCAAGGGCTGCCTCGTAGCTTGACTGGAGTGCGTCGACGAACTTCTGCGGCGTCGACTTGTTCGACAGCAGCAGCTGCAGCTCGGGGCCGAATGTCTGGGCCATGCCGGCGGTCGCGTTGGCGATAAAGTCGACGAGCCCGTCGTCCTCGCTGACAGCGTTGAAGGCGGCGATGCACTCGGCGAGCAGGCTGCCGTCGGGGGTGGTCGGTACCGGCGCGTCGGTGGGGCCCCCGGGGACGAGACCTGCCAGCGAGACGAACGCGTTGCGCGCCTTCTCTGACGTGCTCGCCCAGTTCAGGAAGCCTGCGGCAGGCTCGGGGTTCTTGGCTTTGGTCGCGATCACGAACCCGTTGGGTGCGGAGGCGGCATGCAGAGAGTCGCCTGCTGTTACGCCCGGCATCGGGAAGAAGCCGAGCTTGCCCGGAGCGGCCTGCTCGTAGGCGGGCACCATCCACGACCCGTTGCTGGTGAAGAGGGCGTCGCCGTTCGTGATCTGGTTGAACATGAAGTCCCCGTCGACGGTGAGGACGTCCTCGGGCAGGTACCCCTCCGAGAGCCACTCCTGCAGGAGCGCGGCGGTCTCGACGGACTCTGGGAGGTCGATGGTGGCACCGGGCACGTTGAACACCCAGTCAGAGATCTGCTGGGCGACGCCCGTCTGCTGCAGGACGGACTGGTAGAGGTACGTCGTGATGTAGGTCTCGCCCACGAACGGAAGGTAGCCGTTCTCCTTGGCGACGCCCATGTGGTCGTAGAACTCCTGGAGCGTCGTGGGGACCTCCAGCCCGAGATCGGCCAGGGTGGCCTTGTTGTAGTAGATGCCGACGAGGGCGAACCCGAGCCCCAGGCCGTAGAGCGAGCCTGAGCCCCGCTGGCGGCCGTCCTCGCCGATGAGCCACTGCGCGAGCTGGCTGGTGGGGAACTTGTCCCAGCCGTAGGCGCGTGCGTACGGGTCCAGGTTGAGCAGGAGCCCGTCCTTGACCGTGTCGCCAGGCACCGGGAACCTCAGCAGGTCCGGCGGGTTGGCGGAGTTCAGGTAACGGCGCCCGTTCTGCTGAATGGTGCCGAAGTCCTCGACGGTCAGGTCGACCGTGACCTTCGGGTGGTCCTCCATGAAGCCCTCGACGAGGGCCTTCCAGAGGCCTTCCTGGTCTTTGTTGGCGCGCATCGTGAAGGACGACGGCGTGGAGTCGAGGTCGGTGTTGATCTCGGGGCCGGCGTCGGTGCCGGAAGTCGTCTGGTCTGGAGTCTCCTGGCCAGGCGGCGTGCAGGCGCTGATGGCGGCGACGCTGCCGGCGGCCGCCGCCATCATGAGGAATCCTCGCCGCCCCAGCGGATTGGTCGGCGTGGATGTCTTCGGTGTCACTAGGTCTCCTTCGACTCGCGGTGCATTACCCTGACTGGCAAGTCAGGACAAAACGGAAAAATAGTGACCGATCAGTCAGTCTGTCAAGACGGAACCGGGACGGAATCCACATGACCCAGCCAGGACCCCAGTCGCCCGCGGCGAAAGGTGCAGAACGCCGGGAGCGCCTTCTGGCCGCAGCAACCCGCTACATCGCGCGCAACGGCGCCCGTGGCACGACGCTCGCGCAGATCGCGCGCACCGCGGGCGTCTCGCAGAGCGGACTGATCTACCACTACGGGACCAAGGAGGACCTGCTACACGCCGTCCTGGACAAGCGCGACACGGCGGACGCCACGCTGCGGTGGGGCGACGACTCACCCGGCCTGCAGATGTTCGACCACATCGTCGCCACCGTGCGATCGTGGTCCCTGAGCCCCGACGCCGTCGGGATGCACTCGGTCCTGGTCGCCGAGAACGCCGGTCAGCAGGGGTCGATACACGACCGCCTCCTCAGCCGCTACTGGTCCAACATCGACTCGGTCGCCGACGTGATCGCACAGGCACAGGAGCGGGGAGAGGTGCGCAAGGGCATCAACGCGCGCAGGAAGGCCGTGGAGATCGTGGCATTCATCAACGGGCTGGAGACCGCCTGGCTGCTCGACCCGAGCGTGCCAGCAGCCGAGACGGCTGAGCAGTGGGCGAGGGATCAGGTGAGGGCCCTACGCGCAGGCCGCGAGTCGTAGACCTGTCGGGCCCCTGCTCCAGCCATGCGCCGGGGCAGGGGCAGCCACTGCAGCACCCTGGACAGGTAGGCGTCCCAGTAGTCCCAGGTGTGCTCGCCGGGACCGTCCTCCACGAGCAGCTCGATGCCGCACTCCAGAGCCGCCTCGGCGAACGCCACGTTCTCGGGGTACAGCGCGTCGTCTGTGCCGCACGAACTGTACAGCGCAGGGAGTGACGCCGGGGTGGCACGCCGCAAGAGCCACAACAGGTCCGCGTCACCTCCCGTGACGTCTGCCCCGTCGAACACCGCGTCCCAGATCCGCGCGTCCAGCGCCCCGACTGATCGGCCGTGGATCGTGCGCTGGGCTATCCCGAGTGCACCAGACAGGCTGGCCGCCGCCGCGAATCGGTGGGGCTGATGCAGTGCCCACTTGAACGCTCCGTACCCGCCCATCGACAGTCCCGCGACGAAGGTGTGCGAGCGCTGCGCGGAGACGTTGAACATCCCGGCGACCCGATCGGGGAGCTCGTCGGTGAGAAACGTCCAGTAGTCGCTACCGTGGGCCTCGTCGGTGTAATAGCTGCGGTGCACCTGTGGCATCACGACCAGCAGCCCGGTGCCCTCGAGGTGCCGCTCGAGTCGCGTCTGGCGAAGCCAGGCGGTGGCGTCGTCAGACAGCCCGTGAAGCAGGTACAGGACAGGGAATCCGCCTTCTGGTGCCGGCTCCTCGGGAGCGACGACCAGCATCGAGGTCGCCTGCTCCTGAACCGTCGACCTGAAATCGCAGCGGATGACGGCCATGTGCTTGCTCTCCCTGAACTGACTGTGCGGTCAGTCCGGAAGAATAGGGCATTTAGGACACTCGCGGCAACGCCTCGCGCAGTCGCAGGCGCACATTTGATAGGCGATTCACCGGGGCGAGGTCGCCTACGCCGCGCGCCTTCGACTGCGAGCCGCCACGCGGGCCTTGACGATCGCCGTGATGATGCTCGCGACGCTGGCGAGGTCGTCGGTCTCCTCGGTCGCGACCGACGTGTCGTTGCCGGAGCCGAGAACCGGGTCCAGCACGGCCGCCTTGCGACGCTGGACGCGTTGCAGGTGCTCGTCCAGCGTCCCGGGCGCGATGAGGGTCGTCAGGGTGATCGCGCGCTGCTGGCCGATGCGCTTGGTGCGGTCCCGAGCCTGGGTGAGCGTGGTGGGCTCCCAGTCGGACTCGACGAACAGGTTGTCGCACGCTCGCGTGAGCGTGATCGCCACGCCCGCAGCCTGCAACGACAGGACGAGCGCCTTGTAGCGGCCCGACTGGAAGTCCGCGGTGATCTTGCCGCGGTTGGCGGCGGAGGTGGCCCCGTCGATGACCGCGACGTCGGCTCCGACCTCCTCGATGGCGGTGCGCATCGCTGCGGCGACCTCGTTGTGGTGCGCCCACACCAGCAGAGGCCGGTCGGCGCCTGCCGCGTCCTGGTCCTCGATCCACGCAGTGATGTACTCGACCGCGGCCGGGATCTTCGCCATGCCGGCGGCCTTGCGCAGCGGCGAGACGAACCCGATGTTGGTCGCCGCGAACGCCTTGATCTCGTCCTCGGACGGTGTGTGCCCCAGGCTGTCGAGCCACTCGTCGGCGACGTCGTGCTGCTTGGCCAGCGCCTCCCGGTAGCCCTTGAGGTCGACGTCGACGTACCGGGCGCGAGGCGCCAGCACCTCCGGCATCGTCGGGCCGTCGGGGTCGCGGTTGTAGACCTCCTCCGGGGTGCGGCGCACCCACACCCGCTCGCGCAGCACCTGCTGCAGCTGCGGCAGGGACCGCTTGCGAGCACTGAACCGGCCGTACTGGTCCACGGTGCAGTAGTCGGTCAGGAACTGGTGCAGGCCACCGAACACGGTGTCCAGGTGCCCGCTCATCGCGAGCTGGGAGGCGAGCTGCATCGGGTTCGACGTCATCGGGGTCCCCGAGATCGGGACCCGCAGCCCGGGCACGCTCTGCGCGACACCGCGCACGACGCGCGCCCGTTCGGTGTCCCAGTTCTTGTGCCGGTGCGACTCGTCGACGACGATGCCGGTCGGCTGCCACTGCGCAACCATCTCGCGCAGCTCGGGCCGCTTGGCCAGCAGCGAGTCCGGCACGACGACGACGCCCCGGCCGTCCGGGAAGGCCGGTACCTTGCGCCCGGCGACCACCATGACCGATCGCATCGCCCCCTCGCGCGCGTCGCTCGCACCGTCGGGGAACGCCAGCCCGTACATGGCGAGCTCCTTGACCCAGTTCGTCAGCGCCACCGGGGGCGAGACGACCAGGAGACGCTGCGTGCCGACCAGGGCGTGCGCGGCGATCGACTGCAGCGTCTTGCCCAGGCCCGGCGCATCGCACAGCGCACCGTGCCCGCCGACGATCGCGTACGCGCCGGCGACCTGGTAGCCGTACAGGCTCACCGGGCTCCAGTCCGGCATCGCGGGCAGCCCGTCGGGGATCTTCTTCGGCGCCCGGGGCATCGAGCCCAGCAGTGCGGGCCAGTCCGGGCGCGACGTGCCGACGACCCCCCGGTAGATGCCGTCCACCAGGTCTGTCGCGGCGCGCAGGACGTCTCGCGGGACGTCGATACCGGCGTCCGCGAGGTGCCGGACGTCTGGTGTGTGCACCAGCCAGCGCAGGTTGTCCCGGTCCCAGGTGGCGCCCAGCGGGACCTTCTGGCCTGCGTCGGAGAACCGCGGGTAGACGTGCGTGGTCCACGGGTCGTCCGGATCGAGCTCGATCCACGGAGTGGCCAGGTCGTCCAGCGACGTGATGCCCGCCCGGCGTCCGTGGCTCAGGTCGACCTCGAAGCACAGGTCGGCCAGGACGCGCTGGGCGTCCGGGCCCGGGTTGTGCACCACCCAGCGCTGCTCGTCGGCGACGAAGTACCGGCCGGGGACGGCCAGCACCCACTCGGTCAGGTTCTTGGGGCGGCCGCGGTGGACCTTCTTCTTGCCGGGGCGCACGAACTTCGGCTCGGGGTACCTCGGCAGCCGCACCCCGTGCGGGACCGGTGCGAACCGGGAGAACGACAGCTCGAGCACGGGTCGGCGCCGGGTCCCGCGCAGGACGGCTGTCGAGGTGCTCACCCGAGATAGATGTGCGGCACGCAGCCCCGTCCGCACATCTACCTGGCATGGACGAGCGCTCTCGACCCCGGGTCCCACGTGGTGTGCGCACCGGCGGGCGGTTCACCGCAGGGCAGCACGGCGAGCCGTCGCACCTGCGCCTGGTGCACGACATCGAGGGCGTCGACGCCCTGATCGGTGACGTGCGCCGCGAGATCGACGAGATCGAGCGCCGGGTGCGGATCGGGCGCGCCAGCATCGACCGGCGGTGGGCTGCGCGCCCGCCGCTGCTCACCCACCCGCGCGAGAACCACGACCTGCAGGCCGAGCTCGACGCCGAGGAGCGTGCCCTCGCCCAGGACGACCTGCGGCTGGCGGCGCTGCGCGAACGGCTCGACGCGCTGCGCAACCGCTACCCGTGGGGCGGGGCCGAGACGGTCCGCCTGGGCACCGGGGGCGAGCGCCCGGTGACGCCTGGCCCCGGCGGCCCGCACGGGTTCTTCGTCGCCCCCGACGGGTCCGCCCTGGTGGTTCAGGTCGCTCGGCGCGACGCCGACGGGCAGTGGCACGCGACGCCTGCGACGTTCCTGGCGGACACGCTCGTCCAGGACCCGCCGCGCGGGAGCCTTGTGGTCGACCTCGGCAGCGGTTGGGAGCTCAGCGAGGACGAGACCGCCGCCCTGGTGCAGTACGCGAGGGACGCGACCGAGGGCGGCGTGCGCTGGTAGCCGCCGTGCGCCCCGCGACCACCGCGGCGCGATGGGCGCACGCCTGCGGGCGGTCTGCTGGCGTCCCGGCGCGCCGGGGCGGCACAGCGGGCGCAGCCGTAGCACCTGGGTAGGCTCGGCGGGCGTGCAGATGCGAGGCGGTCCCGACGCGCGTCCGTCGCGTGCGCGAGATCGCGGTGCAGCGTGCGTCGCCCGCCGTGCGCGAGCGCGGTTCCACCCCGCGATCACCCCGTGCGCCACGCGTGCGCCCATCGCGTGCGCCCATAGGCTCACCGACGCCGAACACGGGCGCGAGAGCACCCGCAACGGCGCACAAGGATCCGCGTCATCTGGCGCTCGCGACCCGAACCCGCAGGTCAGGGGGACGGCGCCAGATGGTTCAAGTCCCCCCTCGGACACCGATGCAAGCCCCCTGTGACCTGCGCGAACGCCGCGGTCCAGGGGGCTTCCTCGTAGGATGGGCGCACCAGGGGCGCACAATCGGGGGTTTCCGATGGGGGCCCGACCGAGGAAGACCCGCACCATGGCCTACATCCAGACCCGCACCCGCACCTCTGACGGTGGGACGTCCTACCGTGTCCGGTGGCGGCTCGGCGGCCGTCGCGACGGCGAGATGCAGTCCGAGACGTTCGACTCGCGCGCCCAGGCCGAAGCCTTCGCGGAGGACGTGGAGAGCGCCGGCGAGTTCTGGCCTCCCGGCTGGGTCAAGGGGTACGGGTACGCCGAGCGCACCCCCTCGGACACCCGCACCTTCGCCGATGTCGCCGCCTCCTACTTCGCCGACCAGGACCGCAGGGTCGCGCTCGGCCGCATCAAGGCGTACACGGTGCACCGCGACCGCCGGACCGTGGCGCTGCACCACGAGCCGGTGCTCGGGCCGCTGCTGTTCGACGAGATCAGCGGCGACGACGTGGCCGACTGGGTCGACAGCGAGCTGGAGGCTGGCCGCTCCCCCAAGTCGATCAAGAACTGGCACGGGCTGTTGTATTCGGTGATGAAGCACGGACAGAACAAGCTCGGCATCCGGTCCGACAACCCGTGCGACCTGACCGAGCTGCCCGACCTCGGCAACGCCCGCGAGGCCCGCCAGGTGCGCTTCTTCCAGCACGCCGAGTGGGCGCTGATGCGCGCCTGCCTCAAGCAGGACGTGCTGCTGCTCGTGGACGTGATGCTCGCGACCGGGCTGCGCTGGGGCGAGGTGTCCGCGCTGCGTGCCGGCGACGTGTCGCCCCGCGAGGACGGTTCGGCGGTCCTGCACGTGGTGCGCGCCTGGTCCAAGCGTGCACCGGACGACGCGGCACCGATCCACCGCGCCGAGGGCGAGAACCGGATGTGGGTGCTCGGGCCGCCCAAGGGCAAGCGGTCCCGTTACGCGGTGCTCACCGGTCAGGTCGCCGCAGAGCTCCTCGAGCACTGCGGGTCGCTGCCGCCCGGGCAGTACGTGTTCACGACGCGGGCGGGCAACCCGTGGCGCTACCCCGACTTCCACTCCGACCGGTGGGTCCCGGCGCGGCGCGAGGCGGAGCGGCGCGGCCTGGCCAAGCACGTCACACCGCACATGATGCGGCACACGACGGTCGTGTGGTCGTTGGCGCAGGGCGTCAAGATCGAGGTGGTCTCCGAGATGATCGGGCACCGCAGCATCCAGATCACCTACGACGTGTACGGCGGGCTGATCGACCTGCACGACCCGGTCATGGCCGAGGCGATGGCGAGGGCGGCGCTGACGGCCCGGTCGACGACCGTGTCGGCTCCTACCCGCCAGGAGGTGGAGGCGCGCCGCGTGCGTCCGGGCGCGCGAGGGGCGCGACGGGCTCGGGGTGGCGCGCTCAGCGCCGACGGCGGCGCGGGCCGACCCGCGCACCGCTGACCGGGGCGGTGGGCGGTGCGGGCTGGCCGACCACGACGGCCTGCTCGCCCGCTGCGACGATCGCGGCGATGTGGTGGGTCGTGAACCGCACGTGCTTGCCGATCCTCGTGTGCGGGACGCGCCGTGCGCTGACGGCCTTGCGCAGGGTGTTCTCCGGGATGTGCAGCGCGGCCGCGGCCTGCGGGATGTCCAGGAGGGGTCCGAGCGCCGTCGGCTGGGCTGCGGTGGCAGCGTGCTGTGCGCTCGTGCTGGCGAGGGGTCGTCCTGTGCCGCGTGGTCGGCCGGCCTGAACACTCATATCTAGTAGATGTGCGGCATATCGGGCACTCTCACCACAGGGGTGCCTCACGCGGCGCAGGGACGTGAGCACCAGGCGCGGGCACGGGCGGGGCCGATGCGGCCGCACGGGCGACGACGCCCGACGGCACCACGGACGGGCTCGCACCGCCGTCGGGTGCGCGCCCCTCACCCTGCCGGGTCGTCGCCGGGTCGTACAGCTCCCCGACCCGCACGTCCACGCCAGGCGGGAAGTACCGGCGGCGGCGGCGCTCGAGCGCGCGCACCTGCCGCCGCGGCAGGATCTTGGCCCCCTTGGAGGTGTTGTGGTGCGCGCAGGAGGCCACACCGTTGAGCAGGCTGGTCGCCCCGCCGCGCGCCCACGGCATCAGGTGGTCGGCGTGCTCGGCAGCAGCCCGGCACCGCTGCCACGCCCACCCGGTGTACTCGCACTGGTTGCCAGCCCGCTCGAACATCTCCCGCCGCTGCTCGGGGCTGTACATGCGCTGCGGGTCCTGGAGGTGACCCTTGCGCCGGCCGACCCGGCCGACCTTCTGCCCCACCGCCGCGACGCACAGCAGCAGCGCGACAGCCACCACCCACACGGGGACACCCGGCCCCGGCCCGACGCGGGCCGACAGTCCGCCGCTGGCACCCACCGCCCCCGTCGCGGCGACACCCATCACGACCAGCACGGTGCTTCGCAGCACAGCGACCACCTCCTCACCATCGAACATGCGCCGGAACGCCGAACGGCGGGCCCACCCGAAGGTGGGACCCGCCGTCCGAGATGGAGGGGTTCGCTCAGAACTCCTCGTCGACCGAGTCCTCCGCCGCAGCGGGCTTGGCCTGCTTCGAGCCCGAGCCGGAGCCCGAGCTCGGGCGCTGCGACTTGGCCGCGGGCTGCGAGCCGCCGCCGCCCTTGCCGCTGTCCTCGCGCGTGTTGCGCGTGACCTTGGCGCTGGCGTACCGCAGCGACGGGCCGACCTCGTCGGCCTGCAGCTCCACGACGGTCCGCTTCTCGCCCTCGTTCGTCTCGTACGAGCGCTGGACCAGACGGCCCTGCACGATCACGCGCGTGCCCTTCGTGAGGGACTCCGCGATGTTCTCCGCCGCCTCGCGCCAGATCGAGCAGCGCATGAACAGCGTGTCGCCGTCCTTCCACTCGTTGGACTGGCGGTCGAACGTGCGGGGCGTGCTCGCGACGGTGAAGTTCGCCACCGCCGCACCCGAGGGGGTGAAGCGCAGCTCGGGGTCCCCCGTGAGGTTCCCCACGACGGTGATGATCGTGTCACCCGACATCTTGCTCTCCTTCGTTCGTCCGGTTCGTATCCGGCTCTACCTGGTGACCTGTACGGCGGTCGACCGACGAGGCGAACCCCGTAGTTGGTATATGTGCGGCAGACCTCAAGAAAGCCCGGCGACCCGCAGATAGATGTCGAACACCTGCCCACCGGCCAGGATCCCGACCAGGGCGCCGGCACACATCGCCGGCCCGAACGGGACTTCGCTCTTGCGCCCGACCTTGCGACCCACACCGGCCGCCACCCCGACCGCAGCCAGCCCGACGACGAACGCGGCCAGCGCGCCCACGAGCAGGTTCGGCCAGCCGTAGAACGCCAGGACCGCACCCAGCGGGGCCGCGAGCTTCACGTCGCCGAAACCCATGCCCGCCGGGTAGGCGACCGCCACGACAAAGTAGGACGCGAACAGGATCGCTCCCCCCGCGACGGCCCGCAGCGCCACGGAGGGGTCCCCCGAGCCGACAGCGGCCACCGCCACGGCAGCAGCGACGACGACGGCCCACGGGCGCATGACCTTGTCGGGCAGCGTCATGGTGTCCAGGTCGATCAGCGACAGCGGGACCGCCCCAGCCACGAGAGCCAGGGCGGGCAGGGTCGCCCACCACCCGAGCGACGGCGAGAGCACGCCGCCCACCAGCACGAACAGCCCCGCCCCGGCAGCCTCCACGAGCGCGTACCGGACGCTGATCGGCGCACGGCAGTCACGGCAGCGACCACGCAGGACCAGCCACGACACCACGGGGATGTTGTCCCACGGGCGCACCCGGTGCCCGCACGCGGGGCACGCCGACGGCGGACGGGCGGTCGACATCCCCAGGGGCACCCGGTAGGCGACGACGTTCGCGTACGAGGCCAGGATCGCGCCGACGATGCCGACGTAGACCAGCACCACCCAGGTGGGCAGCAGCATCAGGCTGCACCGCCTGGCAGCGCGACGCCCTCGAGCACGGCCGAGACCGCTGCACGGGACGCCGCGACCTGGCTCGTCGAGCCGGTGACGGACATCCGGTCGGCGTCCAGCCAGATGTCCTCGGCCACCAGGAGCCGCTGGGCTGGCAGGCCGAGCGCGATCGCGACGGTCCCGGTGATCACGCCCATCTGGCTGAGGTCGGAGTCGAAGGCGATCAGCCCCACACGTTCGGCCCCGGCGTCGGTGACCGCTTGCCGCAGTCGCTGCACCACCTGGAACGAGGTCTCCCCGCCCGCAGCGTGGGACAGGTCGACGACGACGAGCGGCGCGTCGTCCGCGACGTCCTCGCTGCCGGAGAACATCACCACGACCAGGCTGCCGTCGGGTCGTCCGCCGCAGCGCAGCAGGACGTGGGTGATGAGGTCGAGTGCGCCCGCGCGTGCGGCCGCGAGCTCGGTGCTACCGGTCATGTGGAGCTCCAGCAGTTGTCGTGGTGCCCGCGTCGTGCGGGCCGGTTGGCATATGTGCGGCTGCGACGTCGTCGTGCGCAGCCCGAGAGGAACACGCTCACGGGGCGGCCGCCACTGCGACCCATCCGGGCTGCTCGTTGTCGATCGCGACCGTGCGGGCGTGGTTGAGCAGCGCCGTGGTGGCCTTGCCGACCTGCACGACGACCGCGTCGGAGCCGCTACCGGCGACCCAGACCCCCTGCTGCGGCTCGCTGAGCCATGGCGCGTTCGGCAGCAGGTCGCCCAGGCTCATGACGACCGGGTCCGGCAGCGAGACCTGGTAGGCCTGCAGCGGCACCTCCACCCCGGCCTGGACCAGCGCCAGCGGCGGGGTGACCACGCGCTGCGGGTCGACATGGATGGGGTCGACGGTCACGTGGAACCGGTCGGTGGCCGGGTCCTGCACGGGGACGAGCCACATGTCGCGGATGGTGAGCTCGCGCCGCTCGATGGTCTCGAGCTCCCCCTCCTCGTTCTCGACCTCGACCTCGCGCAGGCGCACGTCTCCGCTGATCGCGACGACCTGGCCGACGGTCGGCTCGAAGTCGATGCGGGTGCGGTCGTCGTCCCACATGACGCCCTCGGCGGAAGCGTTCGTGCCCTCCACGGCGATGCGGGCCATGCGGCCCTTGGAGTACGCCTTCTCCCCGTACCCGGCCAGGACGCCCAGGACCGTGACGCGCCCCCGCTCGGGGGCGGTGTCGATGCTCGCGACCGAGCGGACGGTCTGCTTGTTCGGTGCACGGTACCCGCGCAGCTGCTCGCCCAGGACGGACAGCGGGTGCTCGCCGGTCACGACGCCGATGGCGACGCGCTGGCGCCCGGAGCGCTCCAGCAGGCCCCACTCGACGTCCGGCACTGCCAGCTCGGGGTGCTCGCGCAGCGCGCGGACCACCATGAACTGGCCGAGCCGGGGGCCGAAGGCGTCCATGGCCCCAGCCTCGATGAGCTGCTCCACGACGTTGACCGGCAGTGCCGCACCGGCCTCCTGCTCGTCGGCCTGCTCGTCGTCCGCCTCGTCGGTGTCGGCCGACTTGGGGGCCGCGTGGACCCGGGCGAGCAGGTCCGCCAGCCCGGTGAACGGACCGCCGGACTCGCGGGCGGCGATGATCGCCGCGGCGTTCGCGCCGACACCACGCACCTCGGACAGGCCCAGGCGCACGTTGTCGCCCTCCGGTGCGGTGTCCTCCATCGACAGGTTGCAGTCGGGTGGCAGCAGCTCGATGCCCTCGGCGCGCATCGCCATGATCGCGGCGAGGCGCTTGTCGGGGTTCTTCTTGGTCGTCGCCAGGATCGCCGCCGCGAACTCGGCAGGCCAGTTCGCCTTGAGCCACGCCGTCATGAAAGCAATCTGCCCATATGCGGTCGAATGGCTGTTGTGCGAGACGATGCCGTTCGCGACGAAGTTGTGGCCCTCGTCGTCCATCTCGAGGTCGTAGGTACGAACCTGGCCATCAGGGACCACCGACACGACCTCGGCCTCGGCCGTCGCATAACCCTTGCCCCACTTCCGCCGCCGACCGTTGTGCTCGTAGCCGTGGGGCTTGTGGTGCGAGACGCACAGCCAGCGCAGGTTCTCGGACGTGTTGTTCCGGCGGTTCCCGTCGAGGTGCGCACGCTCGAGGCGGCCCTCCGAAGTTCCGCACACGCCACAGGCGGCCGTGGGGGCCGTCTGTGCGGTCCACGCCTTGAGTGCGACGTGGCCCCCATCGACGTACCCGATGTTCTGCTCCCCCGGCGCGTACAGCCTGCCCGGGGCACCCTGGCGTTCCCCCTGCGTCAGGCGGTACCCGCCGTCCCACACCGGAGCCTCGTAGCCGGCGCTGGTCGTGAGGCTGTCACCTGCAGACAGGTCGCCAGCCAGCACCCAGCGCCCGCCCGACATGAGCCGGTGGTTGGGGGTGGCCCGCAGGGCCTTCCCGTCGGCAAGGGTGATCAGGAGCACCTCGCGCACGCCGTTGTCGTGCACGTCCTTGACACGCTTGGGGCGGATGCGCCCGTCCGCGAAGTCGTAGGCGAGCACGTGCAGGCCGCGCTTCCCTCGAACCATCCGTCGCCACTGGGCGCAGGCTCCGCAGATGGGCGAACCAGCCCGCGAAGGTCGCTGCACGCAGGCCGCACACATGCCGTCCGCGCGGCGCTCGTTCTCGTGCAGGCGTCGGTGAAGGTCGGCGATCGTCCAGGTGGTGTGCCGCCCGGTCTCGACGGTGGTGTCCCCCGACAAGCACTTGTTGAACTGATAGCGGCCGGATTCCTTGATCGCGTCCCACACCCGGTCGGCGGTCCGCTTCGAGAACGCGATCTTGGTGACGTTGCCGTCCTCGTCGCGGATCTCCTTGCCGGCCCCCGCCGCCCACAGCTCGCCGATCGCGGCGATCTCGGCCTCCTTCTTCTTCGAGATCGCCTTGCGCAGCCGGTTCTTCTCGCCCGGCCCGAACCCTGCCACTGCCTCGCCCAGGCGCATCGACTGCTCCTGGAACACGGGCACCGCCATCGACTCGTCCAGCACCGTGGCGATAGCCGCCTGCTCGGCCGGGTCGTCGGTGAAGATCGAGTAGTCCACCGCCTCGGTGCCGCGCTTGCGAGCGGCCCAGTGGTGGTGCATGCCCTGGCCGAGCGGTCCCGGCCGGTACAGGGCGACGATCGTCGACAGGTCGTCGAGGCTGTCGGGGCCCGCATCCTGCGCGAGCTTCGTCATACCCTCTGACTCCATCTGGAAGACGCCTGGGGTCTTCCCGGCGCGCAGCAGGGCCCACGTCGCCTGCGCGCGGGCGTCGTCGTGGTCGGGGTCGACCTCGTCCGGGTCGACGACCTCCCCCGTTCGCTCGGCGATGTAGTCCACGGCCAGGGACACCACGTCCAGGTTGCGCAGCCCGAGCACGTCGAGCTTGAGCAGCCCGTAGTCGGCGACGTCGTTGCCGTCCCACTCGGTCACCATCGGCGCGTTCGGGCCAGCCGACTTCGAGCGGTTCGCGCGCAACGGCACCAGGTCGTGCAGCGGCTCGTCGGAGATCAGCACACCGCACGCGTGCACGCCGGGCGTCTTGATGACGTCCTCGAACGACTTCGCCAGGTCGATGATCCGGACCGCATCGGCCCCGCCGCGAGCCACAGCCGCGCGGAAGTCCGCACCGGCACGGTTCTCCGGGTCCTCCAGCACGGCGATCGCCACAGGCTTGCCACCCTCGACCGGCACGAGCTTCGAGAGCTTCTCCCCCAGCGGCGTCATGCCGAGCACGCGCGCGGCGTCCTTGATCGCCGCCTTGGTGCGCGCCATGCCGAACGTGCCGATCTGCGCGACCTTGTCAGCACCCCAGCGGCGCGACAGGTACGCCAGCACCTCACCGCGTCGCCCCTGCTCGAAGTCCACGTCGATGTCGGGCATGCCGGCGCGCTCGGGGTCGAGGAACCGCTCGAACAGCAGTCCGTTCTTGATCGGGTCGGGGCCGACGATCCGCAGCGCGTACGAGCAGAACGAGCCCGCCGCGCTGCCGCGCCCAGGACCGACCCGGATCGGCTTCTTCTGCCCGTCACGCCCGCGCGGGTGCGCCTTCGTCGGCAGGCCGCGCGTCGAACGGCACCACTCGATCACGTCCCGCACGATGAGGAAGTAGTCGGCGAACCCCTGGTCGGTGATGACCTTGTACTCCCACGAGATGCGCGCGTTCACCTCCGGCGGCAGCTTCGCGTCGGAAGTCAGGCCCAGGCGCTCGCGGGCACCCAGCGACACCAGGTACCGGAAGTAGGCGTTCGACATCGCGCGCGGGTCGCTGCGGTCCACCGTCGCGCTCGGCTCGTAGTCGGGGTGCAGCGTCGCCACGTCGTAGACCGGCAGCCGCTGGCGTGTGGGGCCGAACACGTCGTCCGCGACACGGTCGGCGATCGCGACCGTGTTGTCGCACGCCTGCTGCCACCAGTCCTCACCGTCGAACAGCGCCCGCATCTCCGCCTCGGTGCGCAGGTGGTGACCCGTGCCGTGGAACTTGAAGCGGTTCTCCTGCGCGAGCGTCGCCTTGGTGCCGACAGCGAGCCACGCCTCGTGCGCGTCCTGCTGGTCGGCGCGCGCGTAGTGCGCGTCGTTCGTCGCCACGAGACCGACACCGAACTGCTGCGCGAGCTCGCGCAGCGCGGGCGCGATCGTGCGCTGGGCGGGGATGCCGTGGTCCATGACCTCGACGAACACGTTGTCGGTGCCCATGATCCGCACCAGCTCGTCCAGGTAGCGCTCCGCCGCGGGGCGGTCCCCGCGCGCCAGGGCGCCCGCCACCCCGCCGCCGATGCAGCCGGTCAGGACGATCAGGCCCTGGCGGTGCTGCTCGAGCAGCGCGAAGTCCATCAACGGCTGCGGCTTGGCCAGCCCGCGTCCGGACGGGGAGTAGGTCTGCTGGGCGCTGTTGTGCATCCGCACGAGGTTGCGCCACCCCTCCTGGCTGGTCGCCAGGATCGTCAGGTGCTCGTACACCTTGCGCTTCATGCGCATCTCGCCCGTGGCGCCGACCGTGCCCTTGTCGTCGTCGATGGCGTCGCCCGACTCCTCGTCGGCGGGCACCTCGATGATCTGCGGGTCGTGGCGGGTGCCGATCGCCATGTACGCCTCGATGCCGGGGATCGCCTTGATCCCGTGCTTCGCGGCCAGCGCGCGCAGCTTCCACGCCCCGGCGAGCGTCCCGTGGTCGGTCTCAGCGATCGCGGGCTGACCGTCGGCAGCGGCCGCGGCGACGGCGTCGGCGATGCGGGCCATGCCGTCCAGCGGAGAGTATTCGACGTGCGTGTGCAGGTGCACGAAGCCGCGCGAGGTCGTGGTGCTCATGGGTGTTGATGTGCGGCAGCGCTCAGATGTTGACCGGACCGAACACCGGCTGCGGCGGCGAGAACTGCTCGGGCCAACGGGTGTGCTCGTCCCAGTCGACCCACGACAGGTCGGTGGTCGCGTCGATGCGGGCCCCCAGCAGGTCCGCCCCGCGCAGGCTCGCACCGGTCATGTCCGCCCCGCGCAGGTCGGCCAGGCGCAGGTCCGCGTTCTGGAAGTTGACCGACATCAGCCGCGTACCGTGCAGCGACGCACCGTACAGGTCGGCGTGCGCCAGGTCGGCACCCTGCAGCGACAGGTTCGACAGGTCGCTGAACGTCAGCTGCACGCACGCCAGGGACTTGCCGGCACGGGCACGCTGGCTCACCCAGGTGCGCACGTGCCCGTTGGTGGCCGCGACCGGGTAGCCGGTCACGTCGACGGCTGCGAGCCGGAACTGCGGGTCGCGCAGCGTCGACTGGGCGTGCGCCGAGCCGACGACGGTCAGGTGAGGTGCGCTCGCGGGCATGGTGATCCTCGTCGTGGTCAGGCGGCCGTGGCCGCGGGAAGGGAGAGCTTGGCCATCGCGCGCAGGTGGGACTGCGGCATCGACTCCTCGACGGGCCGACCGATCAGGCGCGCCGCGATGGCCGCGATCACGAGAGCGTCCGCCTCGTCATTGCCGCCGACCTCGACGTCGAAGTAGCGGCGCACCACCGACGCCAGCACCTTGTCCTTGCCTGCGTTGCCTGCCCCCGCGGCGTAGATCATGCGTGTCGCAGGCGGCACGATCACGACCGGTGTGCCCGCCGCCATCAGCGAGTCCACGACCAGCCACCACAGCCCGGAGCGGTCGTGGGTGCCGCTGCCAGTGGACGCGAACGACGGGCCCTCGACCGCGACGAGCCGGGCGCCGGGCGTGTGCGCGACGATCCGGTCAGCCAGCTCGCGCAGCCGCCGCCGACGCGTGGGCAGGTCGTCGGTGCGTGACCCCTTGGACTTCTCGGTCAGGGTGACGATCTGCCCGAGCTCGTCGATCGTGGCGACCCCGGTGCTGGTCATCGACAGGTCGAGCCCGACGACCATGGGTGTGCTGCTCATGGTGTGCCTCTCAGATGCTGGTGCCCGCGCGCTCGGGGCCGTCCTGGATCTCGACGAAGCAGGTCCGCGTGACGTGGCCGCCCGCTGCCGCCTGCTCCCGCGGCACGCAGTAGACCTGACCGATGCGGCGCACCCGCTCGCGCACCTGCGCCGCGTACGCCGAGTAGCGGCGACGGAAGGTGGCCGGGGCCTGTGCCTGGTAGACGTCGTGGGCCGGCATGTCACGCACGACGACGTCGATGATCCCTCCCGCCGGGCTCTGGTACGGGCGCACCTCGAAGCGGGCACCAGCAGGCAGGTACCCCGCCCGCTGCGCGGTCACGATGTCAGCCCGGGTGTGCTGGGCGCCGGTCGCGGCGTCCACCTCGAGCCCGTCCCACGGCTGCGGCGGGGTGAACGTCGGGTCGGCGCGCCACGCCCGCTCTGCCGCGTCCAGGTCGGCGAGCCGTGCGGCGAGCTGCGCCACCTGCTCGTCGCGCCCCTCGAGCGCGGCCGTCAGCATCGGGACGCAGAAGTCGTCCCGGGCGACGTCGGGGTCGACGTCAGGGGTCTGCGCCAGCGCCCGCTCCTGCAGCGCCAGCAGGGCGCGTGCGTGCGTGCTGGCGCCGTGCGCACCGGACGACTGGATCATGGCGGCCGCCCGCCAGATGTGGTCCACGAAGGCGTCCGCTCCCCCGGGGGCGTCCAACGCCTCGAGACTGACCGACGACTCGCCGTGCACCTTCGTCGCGAACTGACCAGCCCCGCTCGTCCCGGCCGAATGTCTGGGGTGCAGGCTCTCGAAGTCGCTCATGAGGGGTAGATGTGCGGCGTGCCCGGCAACCCGTCGCTTTCCGGCGCATGTTCTATGGCGCACGGGGTTGACACGGCCGATGAAGCGAGGAAGAGATGAGCCAGACGACGACCAGGCGTTACCGGTTCCTGCTGGGGGCGGGCGACTCCCTGCTGACCGCGCAGCAGGAGGACCACGACGTCGAGGAGCTCCTGTGCGACCGGCTCGTCGCCTGGCAGGCCGCCACCGGGATGAGCGTCGAGGACACCGTGGTGACCCCGCTGCTGACGGTCCCGCTGCCGCTGTACGTCGACCTGGGCCCGGAGCCCGCCCCCGGCCAGTACGACAGCCGACGGGCCTTCCCGCACGTGCACCCCGAGGCTCTGCGCAACCCGCTGTTCTGGCTGCCGCCCTACCTGGCCGAGCGGCAGCGCTTCGGTGACGACGTCGTCGAGGAACAGGACGCCTGGGCGCTGCGCGTCGCCCTGGTGCTCACCGAGGCGGGCCTGTACCACCCCGGGTACCTGGTCGAGGACGAGTCCGGCACGCTGACGTTCGACCAGTCCGACGAGGCGGCGGGCACCTGGGTGGACGTGCTGTCCCTGGTCGGTCTCGACCCCGCGGACCCCGACGACTGCGCCAGGATCGTCGACTGGCAGAACGGCGCGTTCGACCCCGCCCTGGACTCGATCAACCTCGCGGGCGAGACCGACGTGCAGGACCGCGACTGGGCGCTGGAACACTCCGACGCGCTGCTGCCCGTGCTGCGCCAGGTCACCTGGGCACGCCTCGCCGACGACATCGCGATGCACTGGTCGTGGCTGCTGACGCTGCGGCCAGCCCTCACCGGCTCCCCCGCAACCGGCGGCGTCCAGGCCACCCGCGAGGACCTCCTGACCGCCGCCTACGCGCTGCTGGAACGCCTCGCGGACGGTGACCTGCGCGAGCAGGCCGGCAAGGTCGCGGACGCCGTCTGTGACGTGCTGCGCGGCGTCGACGTCGACCCGGCCACGCAGGAGCTGGTCGCGCAGGCGCTCGGTGAGGACTGGCGCGAGCGGGCCCTGGCCGACCTGCCGATCGTGTTCGCCGCCGAGGTGCGCCGCATGCTCGGCTACGCGTCGGTCGCCGTCGGCAACGCCGACGACCCGACCACGGGGCGCCCCTTCGAGCATGCCCTCGCCGCAGCCAGCGACGACGTCGCCGCAGCGCTCGTCGGCGACCCCGCAGCCCTCGCGACCCGCGCCCTGGGCGCGCTCGAGCGGGGCCGTGACGTCCTGGCGCAGGTGTCCGCCACGTACGAGCCCGCCCGCGACCTGTACCGCGACTACCTCGCTGGCGCACCCGCCGCCTGACCCCAGGCACGACGAAGGCCCCGACGCATCCCTCGCGCCGGGGCCTTCGTCGTGTGCGGGCTCAGGCCGCTTCGGCGGCGATCAGCTCCGCGACGGCCTTGATCCGGTCGGGACGGTACCCGCCCCAGTTGTCGACGCCGTCGATGCCGTCGACGACCACGACGGGGGCGCTGAGGTGGCCGAACGACATGGCGAAGTCGCGCGCGTCCGGGTCCTCGGAGATGTCGATGACGGTGTACGGTGCGCCGAGCTTGTCGAGGGCGCGGTAGGTGGCGTTGCACTGCACGCAGGCGGGCTTGCTGTAGACGGTGATGCTGGCCATGGCGATCCTTCATGGTGGTCGGGCTCGTAGGTGAAGGGGTAGATGTGCGGGGGCCCGCGCCCCACCTTCCGCCGCCTCAAGCCGAACGCTTCAGCGGCGTCCCGAGCTCGTCCCGGACGGCCGCCGTGGCACGCTCCTGGTGCTGTGCACCCTCGATGCCGACCTCGTGGTCACGTCGCGACAGCAACGCCAGCCGGGCGGCGGCCGACGCCAGGACGTCGTCGTGGCCGCTGACGACCACCCGCACCTGACCGGCCGGCTCGAACTGCCGCAGGTGCCGCTGGCTGGCGGCACGAGCCGGGACGACCGACAGGTCGCGGGATGCCATGGCGTCGCGTGCGAGCCGGGCGGCGAGACGGTCGGCGGTGGCCAGGTTCAGCCGCCCCGGGTGCCACCGGTGGGCGCGCAGCGCCATCGCCAGCGCGAGGACGCTCGCCGCCGACCGGTCGGACACGTCCGCGAACCGGGTCTCGTACAGGCCGTCCGGGCGCACCCACGCCAGGCCCGCGCCACGCCGACGCGCCCGCAACGACACCGCGACAGCCACGTCGACGGTCGCGTCCGCGCTCGGGGCGATCAGCCGCAGGTGCATCTCGTCGGCGAGCGCGACGCTGGCCGTGACGATCTCGTCGCGTCCGGTGACGAACGACGCCGGCAGGACCGCCACGTGCCGCAGGTCGGTGCGCGTGAGCATCGCGGCCCGCAGGCCGGGATTCGACAGCGCCAGCTCGACGTAGTCGCACCCGTGACGGGCGGCCAGGTCGCAGAACCATCCGTCCAGCGTGGCGAGCACCTCGTCGACGCACTCGATGAACGCCGACTGCGGTGCGTCCTCGCCGGACGTGGTGGTGAGCGTGACGGTGCCGGTCATCGGCTCGGGGTCGGTGTCGCACACGCATGCCCACGCGACGACCCGCTTGGACAGGGTGCGCATGGACAGTGACGCCCGCGGCGGCCGGGCACGGGGCACGACCATCTGCGGTGGCGTGTGCGCCTTGGTGGGGACCATCAGCGGTGTGGCTCGGGTGGTACTCATGCGGCACCTATGTGCGGCGCCCCGGTGTCCCGTCCCGTGCCGCGTGGGCGGGACCCAGGCGTGCACCGCCACCTACCGCGCCCTGACGCCGTCCCCTCGCCCGCGTGGGCGGGACGGGGGCGCTGCTGCTCGTGCCGCCTAGTGTGCGGCCGTCCCCTCGCCCGCATGGGCGGGACCACCAGGCTCGGGGGCGAAGTTCACCCGGCCGCGCGGTACGTCCCCAGGTCGCGAGCCCGCACCCACGAGACCTGCGCGCCGGGAAGCATCTCCAGACCGACAGGCAGGTCCAGGTGCGGCGACAGGACGGCGTGCTCCGTCGCGATGCGCACCCGGTTCGCAGTGTTCGCGATCCGGTAGGCCAGGACGCGGCGCTCGGGGTACAGATCACGGGCCACGGCAGGCTCGTCGTCGTAGGTGAGCAGCCAGCGCGCCGGACTGACGTTCAAGACGTCGGCGAGCCGCTGGTGGTCGTGCTGGGACATGCCGTTGGCGTACAGGCGGTTGCCCTCCCGCAGGTACGGAGGGTCGACGAACGCCAGCACCTCGTCCTCGATCCCCGACCCCGCCAGCTCCTCCAGTGCCGCCACGGCATCGCCCTGCCAGAACCTGATCCGGGGTGCGAGACGGGCAACATGCCGGATCCGCTCGGCCAAGGACGGCCCGTTCCAGCGGGAGGCGACCGTCCAACGACCGGTCTGGTGCTTGCCGCCGATGGGGCCGCTGGACGGGTGCACGATCCCCGAGCGGGAGCACCGGTTCAGGACCAGGGCGGCGAACCCCAGGTCCGCGTCGTCATGCTCGTCGCCCGAGGCCGCCACGACGCCGCGCGCCCAGGCGTACAGCGCCAGGTCCGGGACGGCCGCCTCGACCCGAGCCGCCAGGTGCGCGCCGTCGGCCAGGACGGTGCGCCACATCGCCGCGATGGCGGGATGCTTCTCCACCAGCCACACCTCCGGGACGGCGTCGGCGTCCAGCAGGGTGAGCGCAGCCCCGGCACCCCCGGCGAACGGCTCGAACCAGACCTCCACCGCGAGCTCGCCGACCTGCTCGGCGAACACGTCAGCCAGGAACGGCGCCATGCGCGCCTTCCCGCCCGGGTAGCGCAGGGGCGAGACGTAGCGGCGGAAGCCGCCGCGGTGCTGTCCGAGGTCCTGGCTCATGCCGGACAGATGTGCGGCGTCGACGCCTGCCCGCAGCCTGCTCAGAACAGCGGGACGGGCAGCTGGTAGAGGCTGCCGCGCCCCTGACGGGACCGTTCGGCCTGCAGGCGGTCCACCCACTCGGCGACGTCCGGCTCCGGCGCGTCACGGAACGTGGCCGCGGTCAGGGCGTGCAGCCGCTGGAACGCCTCCCACGCCGCGGCGGGCCACAGGCCCAGAGATGCACGCTGCTCCCCCTGCGCGTAGGTGGAGCGGCTCGCCTCGAACGCGACCAAGCAGGCGTTGCGCCAGCCGCGCGCGGGGTGATCCAGCTCGCTGCGCCCGCAGATCATGCAGGTGCGCTCCATCGGCTCGGCGGTCGTGTCCATGCTGCTTCGATGTGCGGCACCCGCCCCGCACATCCATCGGGCATGGCAACGTTCGTCGAGTCCGCCCACCCGCGCAACCGTGCCCCCGGGGCCGGGGCAGGCCAGTTCGTCACGAAGGCGCGCGACGAGCCCGCCGTCACGCTCGAGGCGCAACCACCCGCCGTCGACCCGTACGCCGACGACCCGCACGTCGCACCCGGAGACCTGCTCGACGCCCTGTACGTGCAGGCGCGCAAGACGATGGACGAGCACGGACTGCACGACTGGACGCTCGCGTACACGTCCAAGCTCGGGTCCCGGCTGGGGTCCACCCACCACGCCCGGCGGCTGATCGTCCTGTCCGGGCCGAAGATGGCCGCGGTGGACGGCGCCGAGCGGCTCGACACGGTCCTGCACGAGGTCGCCCACGCGTTGTGCGGCCCGCACGACGGGCACGGGTCACGCTGGCAGGCGACCGCGCTGCGTCTCGGGGCCGACCCGACAGCCACGGTCCGGCTCGACCAGGACGTCACCGTCCAGACCGCGGCGGTCGTGGGGACCTGCCCGTCGGGGCACACCGTCACGCAGGGTCGGATGCCGTCGCCGCGCAAGCGCACGCTGGGCTACTGCGGGCACCGAGACCACCCGCGCGACCAGGCCCCCGACGAGCGGCGCTTCGAGTGGACCCGCAACGTCGTCGACCCGCAGGTCGCTGCCGCCGTCGCCCGCCACCCGGAACCGAAGGCGACGGTCACGCTCAAGGTGGGCGACACCGTCACGATCGACCTGCCCGGCCACGAGTACGACGGCGAGTCGGGGCCGGTCACCAGGGTCGGGCGCACCAGTGTGGTGGTCCACCTGCGCGACCGTGGGAGGCTCGTGCGGGCCCCGGTCGAGTCCGTGCGACCCGCCTGAGCCCGCCCGTGCGGGGCGACGCTATCCGATGGCGTCCAGGACCGCTGAGACGACCTCTCGGCCGACCGGTGGGCACACGGCGTTGCCGATGCCTTTGGTCACGTCCGCGATGCTGAGCGACTCGTCCCACGCGAACGTGTCCGGGAAGCCGCTGGCGCGCGCGAGCTCACGCGGCGCGAGCGGCCGGTACCGGTCGCCGTCGACGAGGTTCCAGTGCTGGGCCGCGGTCGTGATGGTTCGGATCGGCTCGTGCAGCGGCACGCCGGGATGCCCGGTGACGTGCTGGGTGAGGAACCGCACCCCGTGACGCTCACGCCCCCGGCAGACGCGCGAACGCACTCCTGCGGTGGCCTCGGCGACGGACCTCCACGCGGTGGCGGGGACCTGGTCGTCGGTCAGCAGGTGCGGGCCGATCGCAGGCTCGACGTCCTGGACCTGGAACGGCCGGACCGTCACGCCCGGGCGCGTCGCGACCACGAACAGGCGTGTGCGGCGCTGCGGGACCCCCATGCGGGAAGCCGTGACGATCCTTGGCTCGACCTGGTAGCCCAGGCGCTCGAGCCCTTCCTTCCACCACGGGTACAGGCGCCAGCGGACGAAGTTTGGCACGTTCTCCACGATGATCGCCTCCGGCTCGGTGACGTCGGCGCAGTCGATCACGGCGAACGCGGTCGCCCGGACGGCTTCGGCGTCCTTGCGGCGCTTGGGCTGAGAGGCGCTGCTGTGCGGTTGGCATGCGGGTGCGGCGCACAGCAGGCGGTAGGCGGGCAGGGTGGTCCAGTCGGTCTGGCGCAGGTCCTGGCAGGCGTGGACGGTGCGTGGGTGGTTGCGGGCGTGGGTGGCGACCGCCGTCGGCCAGTGGTTGCCTGCCCACACGACGTTCGCGCCTGCCTGCTCGGCTCCGAGGGTCAGGCCGCCGAACCCGGCGAACAGGTCGATCGCGTCGACGCTCACGCGTCCTCCTGGCTGTAGTCGGCGAACCGGATGCCCGTGGCCTTCTCGGTGAGCTCCAGGAGCTCGCGCGGCAGGTCGTTCACGTGGCCGTGCCACGTGTTGTGCGGGTCGGTCGGGTCCGCCCCGGCGGCGTGCGGAGCACTGAACCTGCCGTCGCGGGTGACGCCGTTGGTGTTCGTGCCGACCAGTCGCAGGCGGACGCCTGAGCGGTCGCCGCTCAGCCATGCGACGACGTCGACCCTGTGGAGGTCCACGCCGCCGACCGGGTCGAGGCCTGCCACCTCCAGTAGAGCGGTGACCTCGACGGTCTCGGTTCTGCGGACCATGCGTGCGGTGGGCTCCATGGCTCACAGATGTGCGGCACGGTGCCCTCGGCGGCGGCGCCTACTGCCGACGACCACGGTAGGTCACCGCCGGAAGGTGAGGTGCGAGGCGCGCCGGGACGTCACCCGCCGTGGACAAACCTGGCCACGTCGACCGGGCTGATGCGAACCTTGCCGTCCGGCAGCGTCACCGACGGCAGACGCCCCGCGGCGATGTGGGCCTTGACCACGTGGGTGGACACGCCGAGCTCGTAGGCGACCTCCTTGACCGTCCGCAGCGGACGCGGCTGGCCCAGCCCCAGTGCGGCACGCACGAAGCGCATCTCGTTGATCGACTCGCGGATGTCCGCCATGGCGGTGTGCGCGAGCTTCTTCTCCATCGGTTCCACACCGGCCCACCACTGCGCCGGGCCGACCCACGACGACACGTCCAGCATCCGGTAGTGCAGGTGCTTGGCGAGGGCGGGCAGGTGCTCGTCGACGAAGTTGAGGTCCAGACGGCACGAGCTGCCGGCCAGCCGGGCCGAGCGGGGCGCCGGTGCGAAGCGGCGCACGTACGCCAGCGCCCGCGCCGCGACCTCCTCGAGCGGTCGGGCCTGCCTGGGGTCGGTGATCGCGTCCCACAGGCCGGTGCGGTCGTGCATCTCCCGCACGACGGGGCCCGCCTGTGCGCGCATCCGGTCAGCCTGCTCCTTGGTGTGGAGCACCTTGGCCTGGAAGCCGACCGGGTCGAGCTCGACCAGGTCCAGGTCGGTCATGACGATCGCCACCTCGAGCAGGTGGTCGGTGTGTGCGGTCAGGCCGGTCGTCTCGACGTCGGTCCAGGCCAGGGCGGTCTCCGTGGTTGCCATGCCTGAACTATGTGCGGCAGGACAGCAAGACGCCCACCGCCTGCCCGTAGGCCGCTGGTGGGCGTCCGCCACGTGGTGCGGTACCGCTGGAGGGCTCGTGCGTCCGGCTCCGCGCGCTACCGCGTTGATGTGTAGATGTGCGGCACCCGGCGATCAGTCGAAGGTGAGCTCGCCGTCCGGCCACACGACGCGCGCCACCCCGGACCGGGTCAGGAACGCCCGGCAGTCCGGGCACGGCTCGTCGGTCACGTACACGGTGACCCCGGCGCGGAACTCGACCGGCAGGAACTCCACCGCGTTCACCTCGGCGTGCCGGGCGATGCAGGCCCCGGGCCCGCTGGTGTAGTCCGCCGACGCGGGCACCTGACCGTAGGTGAGCTGCCCGCGCGGGCACGCACCGGCGGACGCGCAACCGGGCGCACCGGGCGGGGCGCCGTTGTAACCGGTGCCGTGCACGCGGTGGTCCGGCCCGACGCACACGGCCCCGACCTGGCGGCGGGTGCAGTCGGCGCGGGTCGCGACGGCGGACGCCAGGCCCAGGGCCCACTCGTCCCAGCCGGGACGCGGCTTCGGCGGGCCGTCGACGACGGGGCTCACCAGGCACCCTGCGGGACGAACGGGGTCGCGTACAGCAGCGGCATGTCAGCCTCCGTCGGGGTTCGGTCAGCCTTGCGGTGGTTGCACGGGATGCACGCGGCGACGAGGTTCTGCCACGTCGACGCACCGCCGCGGGAGCGGGGCTGGACGTGGTCGACGGTCTCGGGTGCGCCGCCGCAGTACGCGCAGACACCGTCGCGGCGCTTGACGCCGGACTTCGAGACGACCGGGCCCAGGCCCCCGCGGGCGTACGCCCACCCCATCTTCACGTAGCGGACGAGCCGCACGACGAGGGGGCGGGGGAACGGTCCGAAGGTCTGCCCCTCGACCCGCTCGTGCACGACGGCGACCTCGCGCAGCAGCATCCCGACCGCGTGCCGCAGCGATACGCGGTGCAGCGGTTCCATGCCCGCGTTGAGGACGAGGACTCCTGGCTGGGGCACCTGCCGTCTCCTTCGCTCGGTCCGGCTGGTTGCCGGGCATGACGCTGCAATGTGCGGAACAGCACAGAGACGAGAAGCGGGGTGGCGGTCGGGCTGGCCGGACTCGAACCGGCGTCCTCCCCGTCCCGAACGGGGCGCGATACCAAGCTTCGCCACAGCCCGTGGGCGTGCGACGGCGCCGGTCTGGTCGGCCAGGGGCCGTCGGGCTCGGGATCCAGGAATCGAACCTGGGTAGGCGAAGGTCAGAGCTTCGTTGGCGGGCCAGCACACCGATCCCGATCGCTCGCGGTTTGATCGACGGCCACGCCGTCACCGGCCCAGCGACCGGAGGGTCGGCCCTTGCAGGCCCCGCGAAACCCTGTGGAGCGGACGACGAGACTCGAACTCGCTACGGCCAGGTTGGAAGCCTGGTGCGCCGCCAGTGGCGCCTCGTCCGCATGGTGCCCGCACCAGGACTCGAACCCGGGCCGCCCCGGGTAGAAGCCGGGCGCTCTGTCCTCTGAGCTATACGGGCGTGGCGCCCCCGGCCGGAGTCGAACCGGCGACCCGCCGGCTAGGAACCGGCCGCTCTGTCCTCTGAGCTACGGGGGCGTGCGCACCTCGCCTATGTGCGGCATGGACGTGCTGGCGGGGATCGAACCCGCGTGCACCGCTTTGCAGGCGGCCGCCTCGCCTCTCGGCCACAGCACGAGGTGCCGAGCGTCACCGCCCGGACGTGGGGTGCCTGACGGGACTTGAACCCGCAACCTCCTGGGCCACATCCAGGCGCGCTGCCAGTTGCGCTACAGGCACAGTGCACGGCCGAGGACTCGAACCTCGGACCACCTCGGCGTCGGCGAGGCGCTCTACCGCTGAGCTAGCCGTGCGTGCGGCCGACAGCCGCGAGGGGTGCCCCCGACTGGGATCGAACCAGCGGCCTCCCGCTCCGTAGGCGGGCGCTCTTTCCGCTGAGCTACAGGGGCGTGTCCCGGCTGACGTTCAGGTGCATGACACGCCAGCCGTCGGGGATCTTGGCGAACAGGTCGTCGCGTGCCTGCTCGTAGGTGTCACCGCTGGCCGCCTCCGTGCGCACCTGACGGTCCGGTGCTGGACCGTGGTCGTCGGGCGGTCACGGTCACGGGCACGGTGCGACCGTAGCGTGCTCCCCGCCCAGGGCTCGAACCCGGACCTCGAGGCTCCAAAGGCCTGCGTGCTGCCGTTGCACCAGCGGGGACCGAGAGCGGACGACGGGGATCGAACCCGCGACCTCCACCTTGGCAAGGTGGCGCGCTGCCAGCTGCGCTACGTCCGCAAGAGACCACCGACACGACGCCTCGGCACGTGACGGTGGCTCTGCCTTGTTCGGCCGGACACCGCTGTGCGAAGGCGATGGACGGACCGGGCGTCGGCGGCCCCGCGGAAGAAGGAGGGCACGATCCCCAGCGGCTCGCGCCGCCCGACCGGCTTCCAACCGGCGCCGCCTCCCAGGCGGTTCTTCTTCCTCGGCGGAGGACGGAGTTCCCGCCACCCAGCGGCTCGCGCCGCCCGACCGGCTAGCAACCGGCGCCGGGCCTCGCCCGGTTCATCCTCCTCGGCGGTGGGTGAGGGACTCGAACCCCCGGACCGGTCGCCCGGCCTACCGTGTTCAAGACGGCTGCATTCGCCACTCTGCCAACCCACCTGGGCTCCCCGACCTGGACTCGAACCAGGAACCGTCCGCTTAACAGGCGGGCGCTCTGCCATTGAGCTACCAGGGAATGGCGCGATCGCAGCTCGCGCGGGCTGCAGGTTCCCCCGCAAGGACTCGAACCCTGTTCAGGAGCTTGAAAGGCTCCGGGCCTACCCATGGCCGACGGGGGCGTGTGCCGCAAGGGTTCGCGCTGCGACGCCGCGTCGTGCGGCTGCGAGCCTCCTGCCGGGGTCGAACCGGCCGCCTGCCCCTTACAAGGGAGCCGCTCTACCTGATGAGCTAAGGAGGCGCACGCTGCACGATCGCTCGTGCAGCGGCGGGGCGAGTCGAGTTGTACCTCCACCCATTCGCAGGCGCTTCGCGTCCGCTCCTGGGTCGAGTTCGGGTCGACTCGCGTGAGCACCCATCGCCGGTCCACTCGGCCCGCGGCCGGACCGGCAGGGTGGTCCGCGGGCAGGTGCCGCACACGGCGGCTACGTCCGGACGGCGGGACTCGAACCCGCGACCTTCCGCTCCCAAAGCGGACGCGCTAGCCATCTGCGCTACGTCCAGTGGTGTGCCCTCCCGATCGCCTGGTATCGGGGTCCCCTCGACCGCATCCGGGCCAGATGCCAGACCCGCGGGCGCCCTTGGGTCTGTCGAGCCGCCTGGTTGACCGCGCTCGGCAAGGGCGGTCGGCGTGTCGTGCTCGAGGTTCACGTGGAGGTGGCGGGAGTCGAACCCGCGTCCCAGGTGACGTGACTGCAGAGGATCCTCACGAGCGTTACCCGGCCCGTCGACCACACCGCCCGAGGGGCCGGGACGGCGGCATGGTTCGTCGTGCGCACGATGTCCCCCGGCCGTGCCGAGCACGACACGCAGACCGGGGTGAGCCCTGGAAGCGACACCCCGTCGGCACGATCCAGGGCGGCTCGTACCGGGGTGCCTCACGCGGTGAGGGAGAAGTCGGACTTGGCGACTGTTGGTGCGGCGCATGATCTACGAGGTGACGTCGCATGCCTCGGCTCGACTCGTGCAACCATCGGCGGCATGGTCGAAACCATGACACCCCCGTTGGGTACTGCTCAGGCACCGAGGTGCCTCGTGGAGAGGACGGGACTCGAACCCGCAACCGACTGCTTGCAAAGCAGCTGCACCACCATCGTGCTGCCTCCCCATGTGCCGGCGGGCTGCAGTCCCACCGACTTCGGACCGACTCGAGCGACACGGGTCCGCGTCGTGGCCGGGTTCATGTGCCCGGCTCGCCCCGCTACCACTGTGGCGGGGTCTCTCGCTCGAAGTACCTATGTGCGGCACGTGGCCGCAGATGTGCGGAGGGCGCGGGAGTCGAACCCGCACGCGGACGCGAAGCCCGCAGTCTGCATTCGAGGCAGGTGCCGCCGCCAGTCGGCTGGGCCCTCCATGGCGCGGCAGGTACGGCACGGACCATGGGAGGGTCCGTCTGGCCGCCCTTCGCTCCGGCGCGGGCATCGTGCCCGGTCGGTGACGTTGACCGCGTCGTACCCCTCCCCGGAGTCGAACCGGGAGATTCCGGATTTGAGCCGGACGCCTCTACCTGTTGGGCCAGAGGGGCAAGGGCACGGCAGGCCAGACCCACCGCCCCGGAGTCGGGCAGCGGTGCCACGCAGGGCTGTCTCACCTTCGCTCCGACGACGGCGAACAGGGAACCGTCGGCGGTGACGTTGACCGTGCCTCGTGCCCTCGCCCGGGATCGAACCGGGACGCTCCTCGCGGAGCACTGCCTCCTCAAGGCAGCGCGTCTACCTGCTTCCGCCACGAGGGCAAGGTGGGACCGGCTGGGATCGAACCAGCGACATCCGACTCTTCAGATCGGCGCTCTCCCGACTGAGCTACAGCCCCTCGTCGCCCGTGACGCCGGCGACACGCGTGGAGCCCAGCGCGGGGATCGAACCCGCGACCTCACCCTTACCAAGGGTGCGCTCTGCCACTGAGCCAGCCGGGCATGACCGGCCGCAACCGGTCGGGGGCGGTCCGACGGCCACCCCGTGGAGCCCACCCTCGGTCTCGAACCGGGCACCTGCGACTTACGAGGTCGCCGCTCTACCAAGATGAGCTAGGCGGGCAGGCCCGCGCCCGCACCCCTCACCGGGCACGCCGCGGGTTACCGGTGCTCGCCGTCCGGCTCGGTCCCCGGGTCCTGACCCGCCCGGGAGGGCGCTGTCGGCGACGGTGAGGTCGCGTCGGCTTCCAAGATCGTCGTCCACCACGGTGGACCCGTGCCCCGAGCGGGAGTCGAACCCGCACGCCCGTCGCCGGGCACCGGTTCCTGAGACCGGCGTGTCTACCTACTTCCACCACAGGGGCGTGGTGCCGCCCGGAAGCGGCGTGCGAACCCGGTCAGGCCGGGTACAGGACGTCGTCGCTGCGGTGCTGGACCGACAGCAGGAACGTGCGGTCGCGGGTGCTGCGACGGGCCAGAGCCAGACGCAGCGACCGTTCGACCCCGGCCTGCGGGTTGACCAGGACGACCCGCTGCACGGAGGCGTCCAGGAGCCGCTTGACGATCTCGTCGGCGGCCCCGGCGGACACTGATGCGGCCTCGACGGCGCCGATCGCGACGTCGGTGGTGCCTGCGGGTACTGCGTGGCGCACGAGCACGGCGGCGGTGCCGCGGGTCTCGAGCTGGGACGGCAGCAGGACCGCTGCCGATGTTGTGGCCGACATGGCGACCCTCCTTCCTCGGTGGTGCTGGTGCCCCCGGCAGGACTCGAACCTGCAACCTCCCGAGAACGACCCCCGCTCGCGCGGGGAAGAGGCTTCCTGTCCTACGGCTGCGCTACGAGGGCGTGGTTGCGGAGGCCAGACTCGAACTGGCGATCTCACGGGTTATGAGCCCGGCGGGGACGCCTCTCCCCCACTCCGCATCGTCCCGTGTCGACCGGTGGCGAGCCCTGCCTGCCGGTCCCGCACGGGCGGGTTCCCGCCTGTCCCAGTGCGGTCGGCCGACCCGCCGGGTCAGACCCGGCCGAGCCGTCCTTCGGGGCGCATGCCCGGGCGTACCTCAGCGGCCACCGCCAGTGGCCGGGCTGCTGCTGGTGACCGGGATGCACGGGCTGTACCGGTCCCATAGAGCGAGGCTGGCGGCCTCGTCCCGTACGACCGTCTGCCGTCCCGGCTGAGCCGTTCGGTTGGAGCCGTCGCCCGCTCCGAGCACCCCACGGGAGGATCGAACTCCCGCTGCCTGGCTGAGAACCAGGCGTGCTGCCACTACACCAGTGGGGCGTGTGCCAGCCCCGGCCAGAACAGGTTGTGCCCACGGAAGCGCAACCTGGGCGACCAGGGCTGGTCGTGCACGTCGAGGGACTCGAACCCCCGCGTGGTCGGGTGTGGACCGACTGCTCTGCCGCTGAGCTAGACGTGCGCGGGACTGCCACCAGAGGTGACAGTCGTGCGTCGGCTCGGCAGGAGTTGAACCTGCTGCCTCCTCGGTATCAGCGAGGTGCCCATACCGGATGGGCCTCGAGCCGTCGGTGCTGCGCGATCCTGACCGGTTTCGATCCGGCTACCTCCACCTTGACGGGGTGGCGCTCTCCCGATTGAGCTACAGGACCAGGGTGGTCGCCTCGGACGCGACCTCGTCGCGGTGGCGGGGGTCGAACCCGCGACCTACCGGTTATGAGCCGGGCGCTCTGCCACCTGAGCTACACCGCTGGACGGTCCGCCGCGTGCGGCGGCCCCGGTGCCCCGCCAAGGACTCGAACCTTGGACCCTCCGCTTAAGAGGCGGCAGCTCTGCCACTGAGCTAGCGAGGCGTCGGTGCTCGCCGCCCGCGGAGTCGAACCGCAGGACGCTGGCCGGCGCCGCCACTTCCCCAGGGCGACGGGCGGCGAGAACGTGGGTGCGGCAGGACTCGAACCTGCGGTGTCCGAAGACGACTGGTTTACAGCCAGTTGCGATAGCCGCTACGCGACACACCCGTGGCCCAGCAGCGGGCGACACCCACCTTGCCCTTGCGGGACGACCGGGACGCTGTGCGCGGAGCCCGGGCGCGCAAGGTGTCGCCGCTGCTGGGAAGGTGCCCCGCGTCCGACGTCCCCGGCACGTACCGGCTCCCCCGACCTTGCGGGTTCCTCACCGGTGGTGCGCCTGGGCGCTGGTCGCGCGGCACCGGCCGACCGGTATGGCGACCGGTCGGCACTTCTCGTCTCTGTGCTGTTCTCAAACCACCTGAAGGTGGACGTTGACTCCGCGGTGTATGACAGCCGTGGCTGCCACAGTGACCGAGGGTCGAAGCACGGACGGGAGGACTCGAACCTCCAACGACCGGTTTTGGAGACCGGCGCTCTTCCAGTTGAGCTACATCCGCTCGCGTGCTGTGGTGCTGGTGGTGGGGCCTGTGCGGGTCCCGTCAGGTGTATGTGCGGCAGTGCCCCGATACGCCGAGAGGCCGCCCTTCTGCGTTGGCAGGGGCGGCCTCTCGTGGACGATCCGGGTGTCTCGTCCTACGTCATGGCCGCCGCCTGCTCGTTGTGGAGCCACGGCTTGCGGATGGAGTCGAAGGGGGTCAGGGCGCGCGAGGCTGCCACAGCCTGGTAGCTGCTGCGTCCGTCCAACGTGGTGGTCGTCATGTCCACGGTGTGCCCCTCCTTCCCTTGCTCGGTCACCGCATACTGTATGTCACGCAAGCGTCGTGGCGCCAGAGGTTTCCCGTCACGGCGTGTCGCACAGGGGGCACACCCAGATCGGGCGCAGGCTGTCACGGCTGTCGTCGACCGTCTGCACCATCGGCACCTCGCACGTGCCGCACAGCGGCGCGATCGACGGTGCGGGGTTGCGGGCAGCCATCCTGCCTGCGATGCGCGACACCAGCGGGTAGGTGTCACGTGCCCACTCCAGCGCCTCGTCCTGCGTGGCGTACGAGCCGTGCTCGGTGTGCGCGCCGCGTCGCACGGGCCGCTTGGTGACCACGTCGACAAGCATCCAGCGCCCCAGGGCGTTGGTCTGCGCGATCAGCCCGTTGACGGTGCCGTCGTCGAGCTGCACGTCCGGCTCGCCGTGCACGACGGCAGCGAACTGTCCCCCGGTCGGGATGCCGGAGGGCTGGCGGTGAGGTGCGATGGTCATGCCGGGTAGATGTGCGGGCACAATGCCGCCATGGACGCGACAGCCATCGCCAGCGTGCGCGGCGAGCTCACCGACCAGGTGCTGACCGGGCCCGACGACTTCGACGCGTTCTGGGCCGGCAGGTACGCCCAGGCGCTGGACGTGGACCCCGCACCCCGCAGGGTGCGGCGCACCGGCGACGGCGGCGGGTGGACCTTGAGCGAGCTGCGGCTGACCAGCGCGGGCGGCGTCGAGGTTGGCGCCTACGTGCACGAGCCGCCCGACGGTGTCGACCGTGTCGTCGTCGACCTTCCCGGCTACGGCCAGGTCGACGGACCGTTCGACCCGTGGCGCTCCCCCGGCACCGCCGAGCTGACCCTCGTCCCGCGCGGCATGGCACCGCTGAGCGTCCAGCCGGACGTGCCCGACGTCGTGGCCGAGCACGTCCTGCACGGCATCGCCTCGCGCGAGACGTACATCATCGGCGGGTGCGTCCAAGGCGTGTGGGCCGCGGTCTCAGCCGCCCACGCCCTGTACCCTGACCTGCGCCGCATCGACATCCACGGCGTCAGCTTCGGCGGCGGGCTCGCAGCCCTCGCCCTTGCCCAGGAGCGGCGGGTGACCGCCGCGGTGCTGAAGGTCCCGACATTCGGCAACCACCCGGCTCGGCTGCGCACGCCTTGCACCGGCAGCGGCGAGGCTGTGCGCCTGCTCGCGCAGCGTGACCCGTCGGTCGCGGGCGTGCTCGCCTGGTTCGACGCCGCCACCGCGGCAGCCCGCGTCCGGGCGCCGGTCCTGGTGGGGGCGGCGCGGGTCGACCCTGCCGTGCCGCCCGTCGGGCAGTTCGCGATCTTCGAGGCGCTGGCCGGGCCGCGCCTGCTGGTCGAGCTGAGCGCCGGGCACCAGGAGTTCGACGGTGAACAGTTGGAGTACGACACGTTCCGCGCGGCGTCCGCCGCCTGGCTAGGGATGGATGTCCCCTAGGACGCGTGGGCGAGGCCCGTGTGGCACCGAGGGCACGGCGCCCACTGGAGCCGTTCCCTCGTGTGCGTGGGCGGGACCCAGGTCCCCGTGGCCACCGTGCCGTTCCCTCGCGTGCGTGGGCGGGACGACGACGGACGCGAAGGACTCCATGACGACCTCGCCGTTCCCTCGCGTGCGTGGGAGAGACGGTGACAGCCTCCTCCGCCCACGCGTACAGGTGGCCGTTCCCTCGCGTGCGTGGGAGAGACTTCCACGCGTCGTCGCGCCTCCCAGACTGCCCCGAGCCGTTCCCTCGCGTGCGTGGGCGGGACGTCACGGGTGCGGGTCATCCGCACCCGGTTCGCGCCGTTCCCTCGCGTGCGTGGGCGGGACCGCAGGCCTCGAATCTTCAAGACGCCGCTCTTCGCCGTTCCCTCGCGTGCGTGGGCGGAACTCGGCCACGACGGCCACGAGGGCCAGGCCCAGAGCCGTTCCCTCGCGTGCGTGGGCGGAACCTGATGCGGGGCTGTGCCGGACTTCGATGTGACGCCGTTCCCTCGCGTGCGTGGGCGGAACACTTCCTGACCTGCGGTTTTGCCGCTGGCGGTCGCGTTTCGCCTTCACTTTCACGCGTGTGTTGAGGGTGTCCGGGTAGGGCACCTCCCGCCCCTGGCGGGGCGGCGGTTGCACCTGTACGGCATTCCGGACTACGTGTCGGTGACCCGTGGTCACCTTGCAGCCTACCTATGTGCGGCACGCGGCCGTTCTCGTGGCCGCGTGCCGCACGAGGGCCTACTCGGACTCGTCGTCCTTCTTCTGCTTCTTGGGGTTGAGCACCCAGGTGCACCCTCGGTGGGCGACGGCGTGGGCGATGGCGATGTCGCGACTGCTGACGGAACGGAACCGGAGAGTCCCCGGCTCGTACTGCGCGTCGGCGGGCACGAGCACCTGCCCGTCGGGGAACAGGCCCGGCAGGTGGAGCGTCTGGCTGGCGGCTGCGCTCGACCTCCAGGTGCGGAAGGCTCGGTCGTTCAGGCCCAGGACCGGCTCGAGCTCACGGTCCAGGAACTGCCCGGCCTGGACAGTCAGGGCTGCGACCGCGAGGTTTGCGGCCTTCCGCTGTGCGCTCTCCTCGTAGACCCTGCCGTCCCTGCCCTTGCGCTTCTTCTCCTTGCCAGCGAGCAGGTTCGCGGCGGCGACGACCCGGTTGTCCCAGCTCGCGATGGCCCCCTTGGCGCCCTTCGTGTCGCGTCGGGCCAGGTCGGCGAACTCCCCCAGGGTGATGGGCGTGACCGCGAACATCTCACGCCCGTCGACGACTCGCGCCCGGTGGCCGACGCCCTTGCTGACGACCTTGACCTCGATGCCGTGCAGCGGCGCCACCAGGGCGATCTGGTCGGCGATCGCACGGCGCGCCTCGGTGGCCAGACGCCGGTTGATGTGGGCGGGACGCACCTGCGAGGGGGTGGAGTCCTCGTCCTTGTACACCGCGATGACGCTCACCCCGAGCCGCAGGGCCGTCTTGACGGTGTCCGAGGCGATCTTGTCCGTCCAGGCCTCCCGCGCGCGGTTGCGCATGGTGCGGATCGTGGGGGCGAAGCCGAACGGCAGGGTGCGGTGCTCGAACGGGCGTGACGGCGTCGGGCAGGTCTCCAGGCGCCGGAGCAGGCGTGCGAACTCGTCCAGCTCGACGACGCGCTCGACGCTGACCCGGCGGCTGTGGGCGCGGGTCAGGAGGTCGTCGCGGACGATGCGCGCGTACCGGGCGATAGTGGCGGCACGCTGCGACCACAGCGCGCCCAGGTCCCCGCCCGTGGCGGGCCAGATGCTCTCCAGCTCCTCAAGGTCGTCGGGCCCTGCCTCGCCCAGTCCGCGTGCCTGGCCGGCCAGGCGGGCCAGGCAGCCCTGGGCGTCCAACGCCCTGTTCAGCACACGCATCGCCGCCTGGAGCAGCTGCGAGCGCGGCGTTCCCGCCCCCAGGTCCACGGCAGCGTCGCGTGCGACACGCCGGAGCTCTCCCTGGATGTAGGCGTCGTGGACTGGCAGGTCGTCCAGCAGCTCCGCGATCTGCGCCGACTCGCCGACCTGAGACTCGCGGTCGCCCGCGGGCAGGTCGATGCTGCCCTCGCGCACGGGCCGCGCGAACTCGAACAGGTTCCCCGTGGCGGCCACGCGGCGGGCACGGCGTACGGTGGCCTGGCCACGGGCGTTGACGGCGTGGACGTCCGCGACCTCGACGTCCTGGGGTGCGCTGACGCCGTCGACCGTCTCCCACACGGCGTACGTCACGTCGTGCCGGTTCATGCCGATCTGCACGCCCATGAGCCGCAGGGGGTCGCCAGGCAGGTAGCGGCGAGGGGTGTGGTGCTTGATCGCGACGGCCAGGAGCCAGCGCTGGTTCTCGCGGTCGTACCCGACGGTGAAGGTGCTGCTGGTCGGGTCTGCGGCGACGTTCACCGGCGTGTCCTGGTCGACCCCGGCCGCCAGCCGCGACGTGGGGTCGTCGCGCGTGATCGTCGGCTGACCGTCGACCACCTGCGCACCGACCTTGAGCGCCTCACGCAGACGGGTCGACATCCACCGGGCGCTGATGCGCGCCAGTCCGTCGGGGGTGGCGACCTGCAGCACCAGCGTGCCGTCGGCGCCGAGCCGACCGGTCAGGCGTCCACCGCCGTAGTAGGAAGGGGCGGGTGCGGCCTGCGGGTGCGGCCGCGCGAACGTCGGCATCTGGACTCCCGCAATCTTGCGTCGCAGCGGCTGGACACCAGCGAACCCGTCGCCGCCGCCGACGACTCGCAGGAGCCGGTCGGTGTTCGGGTTCCACAGGTGCTCGTTGCGGGCCAGGTAGTCCCACCAGACGGTCCAGCCCGCCCCGGCCCCCTTGGCGGCGGCGACGCGCTCCTCGACGCCCATCTTGGGCTTGTTGCGCCACTTGTTGGTGACGGTCGCGAGCTTCGCGGTGCCCTCGCGGCGCGGGATGCGCGGCAGGAGGTACCCGGGCGAGTCCTCGTTCTCGTACAGGTGCGCCCGTGCCCATGCGTCCAGGTCTGCCAGGTCGTCGGGGTCGACCTGCTCGAGCGCGTTGGCGAGCGACTGCTGCAGCGCGGCGAGCTCGACGGCCTGCTTGTGGAGGCGGTCGCGGTGGGTCGCCACGGTGCTCGCCGCCGCGGACAGGACATTGGTGCGCGCCCCGCCGGTCAGGTTGGCGGCCATGTGGCGCAGCAGGATGCCGTGCAGCCAGGTGCCAGCCAGGATCTCACCGTCGGCGGCGCGACGTGCCTCGCCGGTGCGCGCGACCCAGTTGGCGTGGACCTCGCTGGCGCCGGTGACGATCCGGTCGCGGAGAGTCTTGCCTGCGACTTCGGTCGACAGGTCAGCGGAGGCGTCGTTCCCGACGAGGGCTGCCGTGACCTTCGTGGGTGACTTCGGGTTGGTGTGGTTGGCCCAGGCGGCCAGGCCTGCGCCGTCGAGCGGCTGCCCGGTGAGTGCCTGGGCGACGTCTGCGACCGTGCGGTTCGTGGGGTCGGCAGCGGCGTCCCGAAGCGCCGCGCTGCGCTCGACGAGAAGGAGCCCGTCCGCCTTGCGCCCGGTGCCGACTGCACGGCCCCACAGGCGCGAGCAGCTCTGGACCATGTCGCCCTTGCCGGGCTTGGTGATCTCGTCGTTGCTCTTGACCGGCTCGCTCGCGCTGCCGAGCAGCCGCACGTCGAGCCCCTCCCACCCGATCGCGGGTACGGGGTCGCCGTCGAGGTAGTCGACCCACACGGCGTCGTCGCGGACGGTGCCGTGCAGGATGGCAGCGTCCTTGAGGAACTGCTCGGCGTCGATGCCGGGGCGCAGCTCCACCGCGCGGCGGCGGACGGCGTCGATGGCCTGCGCGTGGGTGACCGTGCGCGGCGGGGCGCTGTCTGACCGCTCCGTGCCGACCCACGATCCTGCGATCCACGAGGCGATGCGCACACCGGCGGGGGTGCCCGCGTGGTTCTCCCAGAGCTCGACCCACTGCGCGGGGACGAGCGTGGCGATCATGTGCTTGAGCGCGCCGGCGAGCTCGCCAGCAGCGTTGTTGGTGGCGACGTGGTGCGCGAGGAACGCTTCGGTGTTCTCGCCCAGGTCGACGGTCGCGTGGTAGGTGCGGGTGGGCTCGAGGGCGGTCTTGTCCATGCAGGTGGTATGTGCGGCAGGCGCTGGTTTCTCGCCGCAGCACCTGCGCGACCTGTCGGCCGACCCCCTCGTATGTGCGGTCGGCGAGACGTCAGCGCTTGCCCGTGCCGGCGGTGCCGCGGCAGATGGGGACGTTCCCTCGAGTGCGTGGGAGAGACCACGGCGGCATGGGCGCGACCGTGCAGGACCTAGCCGTTCCCTCGCGTGCGTGGGCGGGACGTCCGCGGCCCCACCGTCCCGACCGCGCTGAGCGCCGTTCCCTCGCGTGCGTGGGCGGGACGCGAGCGCACCGAGAAAAACCCCCGTCGCCTGCGCCGTTCCCTCGCGTGCGTGGGCGGGACGAGTGGAGGGCGTTGCGGATCATCGTGGCCTCCGCCGTTCCCTCGCGTGCGTGGGCGGAACGCTCGCAGGTGTTCTGCGCCAGCGACGGGCTCCGCCGTTCCCTCGCGTGCGTGGGCGGAACACTTCCTGACCTGCGGATTCACCACCGGCGGTCGCGTTTCGCCTTCACTTTCACGCGTGTGTTGAGGGTGTCCGGGTAGGGCACCTCCCGCCCCTGGCGGGGCGGCGGTTGCACCTGTACGGCATTCCGGACTACGTGTCGGTGACCCGTGGTCACCTTGCAGCCTACCTATGTGCGGCAGTGGCGTACTCAGTGCGCCTTGCGGCGCTTCCTGTCGTTCCACCCGGGGATCGCCTCGTCCAGCATGGCGACCCGCTCCGGCGGAAGCAGCACAGCCCGACGCGCTGCCGGCCTGGCCGCGTACTCGCGCTGCTGGATGAGGAACCGCGCGCTGTTGCGCTCGACCGTGTCGCTCGAACGGGGGTCCGGGTCGCGCCCGTTCGCGGCGATGAAGTCGCGGGCCGTCAGGACCGACTGATGGAACAGGTGCTCGCGCGCCTGCGTGCCCGCCAGGTCACGCCACCCCGGGATGATCCGGTCCAGAAGGGCGGTCCCGCCGTCGGGCAGGCCGTACGCGTCCCCGTCGGCAGCAGCCTTCTGCCACGAGCGCAGGCGACGCCCCCACTGCGCCTCGGCGGGGTCGTCAGCCTTCGCCTGGGGCCAGCGCAGCCGGACGCTCAAGAACTCCGCGATGCGCGTCGCGACCAGGGCGTCCGGCTCCACCGCGATCTCGGCTGCCGTGACCGTCACCGAGCGCAGCAGCGAGTCCAGGCGCAGGTCGTCGCTGTCGACGAGAACACGCTGGTCCGTGGGCGTGTCCTCCAGTGCCAGGACCCAGCCGAGCCCGTCGGAGTCCAGCTCGCTGGTCCGGTAGTAGACGCGGTTCACCTTCGGACGCTGGCGCGGGCGAGGCTGCGGCGGGTCGTTCAGGACGCCGCGTGCGCCCGCCTCCTCGATGAGGATGACGGGGTGCTGCGGCTGGGAGGGCACGTCGGGCGTCTGTGGCGGATCGGTGGTGGGGGCAGAAGCCGGGTCGTCGTGCGATCGACCCGCGTCCTCCTGCCCCATGGGGCCGGCCGTCGAGCCCGTCGAAGGGTGGCGGCGCTCAGCAGGCACTGCCTGCTCCTGCGACTCGGTGGGAGCGAGCGCGTCCACCTGTGCGCTCGGGACAGGGATGTACTCGACCAGACCGCCGTCCAGCACGAACGAGACCGTGCCGTCCTCGCTGCGGCGAGCCTTTGCTCGATGACGCTGGCGGGGTGCGATCGCGGGGACGAACTTGTCCGTGATCGTGCTGTCGTCGATGCGCAGCACGCGGATCAGCTCGGCGGTGATGGCGAAGGACCCGGTGTGCAGCGCGCTGGCCACGTGCTGGCCGGGCAGGACGAGCACCGGAACCATGATCGCTGCAGGTCGGTGGTAGCTGCGCTGGGAGTGGTGCGGCAGGCGCAGTGCCCGCCCCACGATCTGCGTGACGTCGACCGGCGAGCGACGCGGCTCAGCCAGCACGACGGCGTCGAGAAGCGGCACGTCGACGCCCTCGACGAACACGCCGACGTTGGAGACGACGGCCCACTCCCCCTTGTCGAGGTCGAGGTTGTTCATCCGCTGCAGGACGTCGCGGCGGTCGTCGGCGGAGGTGTTGCCATCGACGTGCACCGGCAGCACGGGCCGCGAGGCGAGCGCCGGCATCCGTGCGACGACCTGCTGAAGCCGCTCGATGAACTCGCGCGAGCGGTCGATGCGCGAGTGGAACACCATGATCCGGCTGCGACCGTGGAACGCCGCCAGCTTGGCGACCGCGACCGCGACGGTGTCCAGGTGTGCCCGGCGCCCCGTGGCGCTCTCACGCAGCCAGCGCGCCCCGGCGGTGCCGTCGGGCACCTGGACGGTCACGCCGGTGACCGCCTCGAGCTCCTCGAGGTTCACGCCGAGGACGTTCACCTGGTAGTCGGACAGGACCCCCACGTCGATTCCGCGTCGCATCGGGAAGTCGCCGGTGACCTTGCCGTACTGGCCCTCGTTGTCCATGCTCCGCACCCCGGGCGCACGGCGTCGACTGACGACGTGGCGCGGGGTCGCCGTCATGAACAGTCGCTTGGCCACCGGCATCGCGCGCGGGAGGACGACGTCCGCGAAAGCGTCGGTCGTGGCGTCACCGGCCGTGCGATGCGCCTCGTCTGCCAGGACGGCGTCGTAGCGGAACGTGCCGTCGCCGCGCTCTCGCAGCATCCGCGCTGCGGCAGCCACAGCCGACATGGACTGGTAGGTGGAGAAGATCACCACCCGGCCGGGTGTGGTGGAGATCAGGTCTGCCAGTGCGTGCGGGCTCGTGGTGATGGTGATGTCGTGCCCGACGAGGCCCAGCTCGGCGAGGGAGTCGTGCGGGCTGTCGACGTCGACGTCTCCCGCCTCGTCGGGCTCGCCGGTGGCGACGTCGGAACCCACGACGATGTCCGCGTACGCCCGCCGGCCGAGAGCCGTGCGCCAGGTGCTCTGCTCGCGCCAGTAGTGCAGCGTCTGTGAGAGCAGTGCGAGGTTGGGGAAGCCCAGGACGATGACGCTGCGGTCGCGTCCGCGCACGAGGGTCTCGAGGATGCGCATGCCGACGAGCGTCTTGCCGGACCCACATGCCATCCGAACCTGGGCGCGCGTGTTGCGGCGCAGGTGCTTGACGGTGTCGCGGACGATCTCGGCCTGGTAGTCGCGCAGCTCGTGCACGTCGCCTCCCGTTGTCGGTGCTGTCGTCGTGTGTATGTGCGGCACGGCCCGACGAGCCCCGCGCCTGTGGTGCAAGGCTGCTTGGGGCCTGGACGATTGCGCCGCCGGACTGGACGCCCCCTCGTGTGCGTGGGCGAGACTCCGCGGTGGTGGCGTCGATGCCGTCAGGGGACGCCGTCCCCTCGTGTGCGTGTGCGTGGGCGGGACGGCGGGCGCGTTCGCCGCTACGGCCAGCTGTTGGCCGTTCCCTCGCGTGCGTGGGCGGGACCAGGAGGTGCCCGAGCTCGCGCGCGAGCACCCAGCCGTTCCCTCGCGTGCGTGAGCGAGACGCCTTGCGGCGGCCGACCTCGGCGTAGACGGCCGCCGTCCCCTCGTGTGCGTGGGCGAGACGGTGCGGGGCGTTCGGCGGCGGAGCCCTACAACGCCGTCCCCTCGTGTGCGTGGGCGAGACGTTGAGGCGGCGCGTGCGCCCGCGCCCGTTGACGCCGTCCCCTCGTGTGCGTGGGCGAGACGCACGGCGGGACACCCTTCGGGGTGGCGACGACGCCGTCCCCTCGTGTGCGTGGGCGAGACGCCGGCGTCATCGGCGTCATCGTCGCGGGGCTGGCCGTCCCCTCGTGTGCGTGGGCGAGACCGGTCGACGTCGCGGCGCACCCACAGGACGTCGGCCGTCCCCTCGTGTGCGTGGGCGAGACACTCTCGTCCAGATCGAGTGAGAGAGGGGGTGGGCCGTCCCCTCGTGTGCGTGGGCGAGACACTTCCTGACCTGCGGCTTCGCCACCGGCGGTCGCGTTTCGCCTTCACTTTCACGCGTGTGTTGAGGGTGTCCGGGTAGGGCACCTCCCGCCCCCGGAGGGCGGCGGTTGCACCTGTACGGCATTCCGGACTACATGTCGGTGACCCGTGGTCACCTGCAAGGTGTATGTGCGGCAGTGCCCGGTTTCTAGTTCCAGGACAGCCCGCACGTGTCGACACGCCACGTCCCGTCGTCGAAGAACCACAGCGTCACGACCTGCGACCAACGGCTTGACCCCGCGTCGACCTGGGCGACCTGCACGCCGACGTCGCCATCGAGCAGCTCGACACCGGCGACCTTCGGCGTCCCCCAGGAGGCGATCTCGGGGCGGGCGTCGTCTCGGGCGAGACGGTCCAGGAGCCGGTCGGTCACGTACGGGCGCAGGCCCGCCAACCAGGCGTCGAGGTCGCTGTCGGGGTCGGCCGCTGCGGCGACGAACGCGGACGTGGTCGCCTGCCAGGTGTCGACGCCGTCGACCGGCCACTGCTCACCGTGGTAGCGGAACGTCCCGTCGGCCGACACGGGCGGGTCGGGCATGGTCTGGCCGGGGGTGGAGACCCGGTACCGGTCGTCGGCGTACCCGACGGGCGGGCGCGTCGTCGCCGTCTCGGACGGTTCAGCCGACGACGGCGCCGTGGTGGCCCGCGGGGTCTGCTGGTCGGGGTCGACAGGCGAGCCGGGCACGACGACCGACGAGCCCGTCGGTTCGGTCTGCGGGTCGTCGCTGTGGGTGCAGCCCGCCAGCATCACGGTGGCAGCCACAACCGCGGCGACGGCGAAGGCGGTTCGGGCGGTACGCATCAGGCTGGGTTCCTCTCAGGGGCGCACGGCAAGCGGCATCAGCGCCGGCTTGTTGTAGATCGGGGCGATCTTGACGACGTCACCAGGCTTGGGTGCGTGGACGATCGTGTCGTCACCCAGGTACATGGCCACGTGGTAGATCGCCTGGATGTCCGTCTTGGTCGGGTCGGACGTGTAGTAGATCAGGTCGCCCGGCTGGGCATCGGCCAGGTCGACGACCCGGGCGTTCTTCACCGCCCACGCGTACTGGGTGCGGGTGGTGCGTGTGATGTTCACCCCGGCCGCCTCGTAGGCGCGCATCGTCAGCCCCGAGCAGTCGAACGTGTTCGGGCCCGCCGCACCCCACACGTACGACTTGCCGACCTGCGCCTTCGCGAACGCGATCGCCGCGGCGGCACGCTCCGACGGAGGGAGCTCGGCACCCTCACCGGGTGAGCACGCCCCGGCGGAGAACTCCGGGTCGTCCTCGCTGGACGGCATCCACGGGTCCACCACGGACGCCGCAGCGTCGCCGAGCAGGGTGCGCACGATGCCGACGGCCTGCGAGTAGTGACCCTGGTAGTTCGACCCGTCGGAGAACGCGGAACGCTGCACGGACTGGGCGACCATCCACGGCTCGAACGTGCCGCGTGAGGACTCGGAGGTGTTGATCTTGCGGGCCGACCCGAACACCTGCAGGTTCGGCGACAGCATCGCGTCCAGGAACAGGCCCGTCGCGGTGCTCGGGTCCATCCGCTCCTCGAGGGTGCCCCAGCTGTCGCGCTGCTGGAACAGGCCGCGCGAGTCCGGGCCGACCTCGTCACCGTAGGCGACGTTGATCAGTGAGCTCTCCGTCAGGGCGGTCATCACCGCGATGACGGCGTCTCGGGCGCCCAGGTCGCGGGCCGAGACGGCGGCGACGATGGCGCGGGCGTTGGTGGACTGCTCCTGCGTGAGGGTCAGGACGGCCTCGTTGCCGGGCCCCGGCGCGTAGCAGTACCCGTCGGGCACCGCACCGCCCCCGGCTCCCCCGCCCTGCTCCTCTTCCTCACCGGCCGCTGCGGCGACCAGGGCACCGACCTGCTGCGTGAGCAGGGCCGTGCCGAGCACGAGCATCCCGATCCCGAGCAGCGGCACCATGAGCAGCGCGACGAGGAGGTTGCGGACCTTCTTGTTGCGCAGGCCGGTGCCGACGACCGCCCCGGCGACCTTCCCGGCGAGCGGTGTGGCGGCAGCACCGACAACAGCCGTGACGGCGGCCTCAGCACCGGCCGCTGCGGCCTCGGTGGCCTTCTGCCCGGCGGTGGCGTTCGGGTCGGCGAGCGTGGAGGCGGCGCTCGCGACACGCCCCAGCCCTGCCTTGCCGGCCAGCCCCGCAGCGGTGGAGACGCCAGCCGCAGCGCGAGCGGTGGCGTCGCGGCTGCGCTTGGGGGCGCCCGTGGGGTCCTTCTCGCCCGGGTCGCTCTTGGCCTTGCCGGCGTCGGGCGTCGGCGCGGAGGCGCGGCGTCGCTGCGGCGGTGGCGGTGGCGGTGGGGGCGTCGGGGTGCTCACACCCTCCAACATGCGCCGGATCCGCGGGCTGCGGGGTCCTGCCCCGCGCCTACCGTCGCCGGCGGCGCAGCCTGAGGGGCGACTCGATGGCCGCGAGCTCACGGCGCTCCGCCTCGAGGCGAGCGGTCACCTCGGGCGCGAGGCGGATCGAGCCCACGCTGCCTGCGCTGTGCCGGGGTTCTCGTGGGTGTTCCGTCGCCTCGCCAGCGTGGCGGGGCGGGTCGCCATCGTCCCTCATCGCGCATGCCTCCACTCCGCCTCGCCCGCGTGGGCGGGACCACCGCTGAGCTTCACCTCGTCGCTGACGCCGGGCCGTTCCCTTGCGTGCGTGGGCGGGACCCCAGCTGCCTGCTCCAGGATGCGCGTAGCCATGCCGTTCCCTCGCGTGCGTGGGCGGGACGAGGGCGGCGTCAATCTTCTCGCGGTTCTGCTCGCCGTTCCCTCGCGTGCGTGGGCGGGACAGCGCACGCTGGGCTACTGCGGGCACCGAGACCGCCGTTCCCTCGCGTGCGTGGGCGGGACCTTGGCTGCGGCCTGCTCGACGAGCTCCTCCTTGCCGTTCCCTCGCGTGCGTGGGCGGGACCCCCATCCCACTCGCCCGGGTAGTTGGGGCAGTGCCGTTCCCTCGCGTGCGTGGGCGGGACACTTCCTGACCTGCGGCTTCGCCGCCGGCGGTCGCGTTTCGCCTTCACTTTCACGCGTGTGTTGAGGGTGTCCGGGTAGGGCACCTCCCGCCCCTGACGGGGCGGCGGTTGCACCTGTACGGCATTCCGGACTACGTGTCGGTGACCCGTGGTCACCTTGCAGCCTACCTATGTGCGGCACCTGCCCGTTCCCGGCGCGGGGTCTAGTCGAACCGGAGGTTCAGCCCGCTCCACACGCTCCACAGCGGTGCGCGCAGGGTGGTGGCGACCTGCTCCACGACGTACGCGGACTCGTCGACGCGCCCGCCGATCACGTCGGTCAGGACCGCGACCGTGGCGTCGAGGACCGCGAGCCCGACCCGACCGTCGTCGCCCGCGCCGGTGGCCCAGCAGGGGCGGACGGTCACGAAGTCGGGGGTGACGTTCTCGATGCGCGCGCACGCGAGGTCGACGCCGTCGAAGGTGAGGACGTGCACCGCACCGACCGTGGGTGGGGCGGGGTGGGCCGCGTCGGTGAGGGCGGTGGGGATCTGTTCGCGGGGTGGGTCGGTGGGGATGCCGCGCAGGCCGCTGGTGGTACCCATGGGGTGCTCCTGGGGTGGTCGTCGGTGCTGGTGTCGCCCCTACATGTGCGGCAACGCCCCGCCGCCGACCCGTCTACGGCAAGTTCACCCGGACGGGTCCACAGGGCTCGTGCCGCCGCTGCCTGCCGCTGACGGGCACCGTCCACGCATAGGGTGAGACAGGGTCCGCCGCGCGGTCCCGCACAGTCGAGGCGTGCGCCGTGGGCGCAGATGGGCAGGTACCGGGCAATGGCGCAGCACCAGGGGCGGCTCGAGCTCACCTGGACCGACAAGGACAAGGCGCTGCTGTCCACCGGGGACGGACGCTACGACTACACGTTCGTCGACCCGTCCGACTACCGGGTCTCCGAGGTCCGCCTGCTGCGCGAGGTGGACGAGGTCATTGCGCCGACGCCCGCCGGACGACCTGCCGACCTGCCAGCACCGACCGGCGACAACCTGCTCATCACCGGTGACGCCATGCACGTCCTCGACGCCCTGGCTGGCCTCCCCGAGTACGCGCAGCAGTACCTCGGCAAGGTCAAGCTCGTCTACATCGACCCTCCGTTCAACACCGGCCAGGCGTGCACGAGCTACGAGGACAACATCACGCACTCGATCTGGCTCACCATGCTTCGCGACCGGCTGCGCCAGATCAAGCCGCTGCTGAGCGACGACGGCTCCGTGTGGGTCCACCTCGACGACGTTGAGGTGCACCGCTGCCGCCTCGTCCTCGACGAGGAGTTCGGTGCGGAGAACTTCGTCGCGGAGATCGCCTGGCAGAAGGTGACCTCCCCGCGCAACGACACCACCGGCATCTCCGTCTCCCACGACGTGCTGCTCGTGTACCGCAGGTCGCAGCGGTGGGTGCCGAACCGGATGCCGCGCCTGGCCTCGTCGAACACGTCCCGGTACAGGTCCCGTGACGGCGACCCGGTCCCGTGGCGTGACGGCGACGCGACCGCAGGCAAGGCCGCGACCAACCACCCGATGGTCTACGCCATCCAGCACCCGGTCACCGGTGGGCTCATGTACCCGACACCGGGCCGCACGTGGGGCAAGGCTCAGTCGTGGTTCCTGGACCAGCTCAACGAGTACGCCCGGTACGAGCTGCGCGACATCGGCGACGCCGCCCGGCGCGCCCTGATCTGCGGCACCACCGTGCAGGACGTGAAGGCCGGCGTCCCCGCGATCATGCTCGCGCAGCCGCTCGAGGACGCCGCCAGGTCTGCGCGCGCCCGCCACGCCGCCGGGCACTGGCCCGACCTGGTGTTCCTCGACATCGAGAAGGAACGGGTGCAGCGCAAGAAGTACCTCGTCGACGACGGGCGCGTGCCGGAGACGTGGTGGGTCGCGTCGGAGGTCGGCGGCTCGTTGCGCGGCAAGAACCAGGTCCGTGACCTGTTCCCCGACACGCACGCCTTCGCGACCCCCAAGCCGGAAGAGCTGCTGCACCGCATCATCCACATCGCCACAGACCCCGGCGACATCGTGCTCGACTGCTTCGCCGGCTCTGGGACCACTGCCGCCGTCGCGCACAAGATGGGGCGACGCTGGGTCACCAGCGAGCTGCTCGCCGAGACGGTCGAGACGTTCACCAAGCCGCGGCTCGCTCGGGTCGTGCGCGGCCAGGACCCTGGTGGCGTCACCACCGTCACCGAGCGCGTCGCCGACGTCGAGGCGCTCCCCGACGCCATGACCGCCGCGCAGGCGCAAGAGTTCAACCGGCTGCTCAGCAAGGCTGTCAGGGCGCTCGACGACTCACCCGCCACCGCGGGCGTAGTGAAGGCGCTGAGGGCTGCGACGAAGACGCGGGACGTCACGACCACCACGTGGCACGGGGGCGGCGGGTTCCGCCACCTGGAGGTCATGGCCTCGATGTTCGTCGAGCACGCCGGCATGATCCTGCTCGCAGACTGGGCCACCCGGGGAGACCTGGCCAGGGCCATGTGCGCCCAGCTCGGTGTGCGCTACGAGCCTGACGGTGCATTCGCCGGGGCCAAGGGCCGCACCCGGTACGTGATCATCGACGGCCTGGCCGGGCGAGCCACGGTCGAAGCGGTCCTCGACCGACTCCCGCAGGGGCAGGTCGTCGAGATCTGGGCGACCCAGGTCGACCCGGACGCTGCCGCGGTCCTGCGCGCCGCACGGCCGGGTTCCAGGCTCGAGGTCGTCCCGACGTCGGTGCTGGACTCCTACCGCCGCAAGGCATCACCGGCCAGCCCGTTCGGCGACCCGCCAGTGCAGACCCACGACGCGACGGCCACGGCCAGGCAGGAGGTGGACGCCTGATGGGCGAGCTGCGATACGAGCCGGACCTGCTCGACGAGATCGCCCACAGGCTCGACCTGCGGGCTCCCAACCGCAGCGCGATCGAGTCCGTCGCGCTGCGGACCTCCCAGCACTACGACGTCGACCAGATGCCCGGACCGTTCGAGTGCATCGTCGACTCGGCCACCGGCGTCGGCAAGACATACGTGATGGCCGGTCTCGTCGAGTACCTCGCCGGGGCGCAGCGCCCTGCACGCAACTTCCTGCTGCTCGCCCCCGGCCGCACCATCCGCGACAAGTCGATCCAGAACTTCACACCGGGGCACGGCAAGTCGCTGACCGCAGCGATGCGTTCACGCCCGTACCTGGTCACCTCGGAGAACTTCGCCACGCCCGCGACGTTCAAGGCGATGAGCGACCCGTCGGTGACGAAGCTGTACGTGTTCACCGTCCAGGCGCTCACGTCTGCGACCGGTGACGGGCGCGCGACGCACGAGTACCAGGAGGACCTCGGCGGGTCGTTCTTCGACTTCCTGGCAGGTCTTGACGACCTGGTGATCCTCGCCGACGAGCACCACTGCTACCGGGGGCCCGCGTTCTCGCGCACGATCAGCAGCCTCGCACCCGAGCTCGTCGTCGGCCTGACCGCTACCCCGGTCAAGGCCGACGAGGGGCTGGTCGTCTACCGTTACCCCCTCGCGCAGGCGATCCACGACCAGCTCGTCAAGACGCCCGTCGTCGTCGGCCGCAAGGACGACCGCAAGGACGACGAGACGAAGCTGCTCGACGGTGTCACCCTCCTGCGGTACAAGGAACGCCTGGCGCACTCGTACTGCCAGGACAACGACCTTCCCCCGGTGAACCCGGTGATGCTGGTCGTCGCCAAGGACATCGCAGAGGCGCAGCGCTACCGCGACATCCTCGACTCCGACGGCTTCGACGGCGGCGCGTGGGTCGGCAAGACGCTCCTGGTGCACTCCGACCTCAAGGGCGACGAGAAGGAGCAGGCTCTGGCGGACCTCGAGGAGGTCGAGCAACCCGGCTCGCGGGTCCGCATCATCTTGAACGTCGCCCAGCTGAAGGAGGGATGGGACGTCAAGAACGTGTACGTCATCGCCTCGATGCGCGCCTCCGCGTCTGCCGTCCTGACCGAACAGACCCTCGGGCGCGGGATGCGCCTGCCGTTCGGTTCGTACACCGGCATCGAGATGCTCGACACGGTCGAGGTGCTCGCGCACGAGCGGTACAGCGAGCTGCTCGCCAGGCGCGACGTGCTGAACGAGAAGTTCATCGACTACGGGACGTACGCCGAGCTGCGACGCCGGGCTGACGGCAGCGCCGTGGTCCGGCAGCAGACCGCGGTCAGCGACGGCGACGTGATCGCGCCCGCCGCGGCGCCCGCTGCACCCCTGGGCGAGCAGCGGGCGGCAGCACCCGACCGCCCGGCGGGCGTCGTGGACGTCGAGACCCGGACCCTCGCGGCGGCGACCATCGCACAGTCTGCGACGCAGACGAAGCATGCGTTCTACCCGCAGCCCGGCATGCCGGACATCACGATCCCGCTCGTGGTCGCGACAGCACGTCCCGCCGCCGTGTCACTGCACGACATCGACGCCGACGAGTACGCACGTTTCGACCGGCTCGGGGTCGCACTGACGGCCGACCACTCCGACCAGCTGCGCCGCACGAAGATCGTCGCGCGCGAGCACGGCGGCCAGGTCCGCGCCGAGACCGAGGCCGCCAGCGACGTGGTCCGCGCAGGCCTGGCGCTCGACGTGCCCCTGGCCGAGTCGCGAAGGATGCTCGTGCGACGCATCGTCACCGGCGTCAAGGGTGTGCAGGCGCGGCCCGTCGAGGTCGGCGCCGCCGAGCGGATCGTCGACCGTCTGATCGCTGCGATGGGCGACGAGGCCGCCACGTACCTCTCAGCCTTCCCCGAGACGTGCAGCCGCCGGCTGGCGGACGAGGTCGCTCGCGCGCTGGGCGAGGTCACCAAGGGCTCAGTCGAGTACGACGACGTCGTGCGCACCGTCACCCTGGGCAAGGTCCGCGAGTCCACCCGGCAGAAGGTCGCCGGGCATGCTGACGGCTCCTTCTCCAAGACGGTCGCGTTCAACGGGTGGCAGCGCAACCTTTACTCGCACGCCTGGTTCGACACGTCCACAGAGTTCAAGGCCGCGGGCGCCATCGACGCCGGACCGACCGTGGCGGTGTGGGCCCGCCTGCACCTGGGTGACATCCCGATCACCTGGACAGCCGCAGGCCGCCAGTACAACCCGGACTTCGTCGTGATGGAGGAAGTCGACGGGACGCTGCACGGGTGGCTCGTCGAGACCAAGATGAACCGCGAGATCACCTCCCAGGAGGTGCGCGACAAGCGCAAGGCCGCCCGCAAGTGGGCGTCGGTCGTGAACGTCTCGCCAGCCGTCGGGGCGACGTGGGGCTACCTGCTGCTGTCGGAGGACGACGTCGACGATGCGCAGGGCTCGTGGGAGAGCCTCAAGGCGTACGCCCAGTAGTCCCGGGAGTCCGCACCCTCACCAGCACTCGTGCAGCGAAGGCTGTGCCCGCTCCGCGGTCGTGTACGCCAGGTTGCAGGTCGGACAGGTGGCCGGGGTGTCGTTCGCGCAGGCGCACGACCCGCACTGCGGGCACCGGTGCTCGCCACAGGTACGGCAGGGCACCTGCCCGTGCTCGGGCGTGAACACCGCACCGCAGGCTGCACTGGCGCACTCGAGGGTGCGGTCGGCCCAGGACGCTGGCGCGCGGCGCTGCTGGGGCCGGATCACGGCGAACGCGTACTGGCCGCTGGCGTCGAGGGCGACGTCTGCGCGCAACCCGTCTCGGACCGCACCGGACTTCGCCAGCAGGCCTGGGGTCAGGTCGCCGGTCGCGCTGCCGGTGCCGTCGAGCGCCCGTGCGAGCAGAGCCGACAGGCCGGGCTGCACGAGGCCGCGAGCAGGTGCGAACAGCTGGCCGTGGGCGCGCGCGAACACGACCTCGCCGTCCAGGTCGCACACCACCACGACGACGTCGTCGGTCGGGCCTGCCCCCTGCAACCCTTGGTAGGCGAGGGCAGAACGCGAGGCAGTGGGCGCCTTCTCGTGCGCGGCGACGAGCTGGCGGGCGGTCACGTCGGTGGCGGACAGGTCGACCAGGGTCGGCGGTATCAGGATCCGGGCGGCGAACGCGTCGGCGGCGGCTTCGTTGACGGCGCGCCCCTCGCGCGAGGGCAGCATGCACCACACTTGACTTCCTCTCCCGGCTGAAGCCGGGAGATTCCTGGTGTCGTGGTGCGGGGACTGCTGGCCGCTCACGCGGTCACCTCGCACCGGTCGCCAGTGGGTTGGTGCTTCACGGACGCCGGTTTCGTCGGGGCCTGTGCCCCGACCAGAGCCTGGTGTCTCCACACCCTTTCGTCAGCGAGGTGCTGACCGGATTCCGCCAGCCCGGCGGTACCGATGTTCACTGCGGCGTTGAAGTCCCGGTCCAGCAGGGCTCCGCAGTCGTGGCACGTCCACGTGCGGACGTGCAGGGGCTTGGGTCCGTCGAGCGTCCCGCAGACGCCGCACACCTGGGAGGTGAGGGCGGCGGGGACCTCGATGAGCCGGTCGCCCATCTTCTCGCGCAGCCGGACCACGAACGCCGACCAGGCGGCGTCGTGGACGGACCTGCGCAGGCCACGCCCCTGAGCCTTGCTGCCGCCGGAGCGGGCAAGGCCGTGGACGTTGAGCTTCTCCACCGCGACCGTTTGGGTCTCGCGGGCGAGGCGGAGGGCCAGCTTGCGCTGGAAGTCGGTACGGGCGGCGGTGACCTTGGCATGCTGGCGGGCCACGACCTGGGCCTGCCGCCGCCAGCCGTGCGAGGGGCGCTGCCCGGTGCGCCGGTCGGGGCCCTGCTTGCGGGACAGTGCCTTCTGCTCGCGGGCCAGGCGCCGTTGGGCGTGGCGCAGGTGGCGGGGGTTGGGCACCTTCTCGCGGGTGCCGTCCGAGCGGGCGATGATCGCGTAGTCGGCCAGCCCGAGGTCGACCCCGGCCATGACCGGTGCGCCAGCGTCCGGTTCGACGTCCCCGGCAGGGGCGTCGACGACGAACGAGACCTCGTAGGTGCCGTCGGGGTTGGCGGTGATCGTGACCGACGAGGGTGGTGCTGGCAGGTCGCGTGACCATGCCAGGCGCAGGTCGCCGACCTTCGGGACGCGCAGGGTCGCGTTGTCGTTCTCGCCCACGGTCAGGCGCAGCGCGTCGCGGGAGAACATGAACCCTGCGCTGTGCTTGCCGCCGTGCCGGGTCTTGAAGCGGGGGAACCCGACCTTGGCGCCCTTGCGCTTGCCGGCCGCGGAGTCGAAGAAGTTGCGGTAGGCCCGGTCGGCGTCGGCGATCGCCTGGATCAGGGGGCCGGAGGCGACCTGTGTCAGCCACGGCCGGTGGTGGTCCTTGGCGAACGTGATCAGCGCGGTCTGACGGTTGGCGGTGAACGACCGCCGGGTCCGTGGCTTGCCGTCCGGCCGTGGTGGGGCCGGCTCCTCGACCAGGTGCAGCCCGGTCTCGTAGACCATCTGCCGGTCGGCGATCGTGTCGTTGTAGACCACCCGCACGCACCCGAACAGCCGGGCCAGGGCACGACGCTGCACCGGGGTCGGGTAGGCCCGGTAGTTGTACCGCTTCCTCATGCCCGCCCCACCCCCTTCGGGTCGGTCGGCCTGGTGCGCTGGTTCTGCACGTACTGCTGGATCGTGGCGGCTGAGACGTCCCCGGCGGTGGCCACGAAGTACGAGCGGGTCCACAGCGACGGGAGGCGACGCTTCAGCTCGGGGAACTCCTCGCGCAGCACGTGGCTGGTGCGGCCCTTGAACGCGTTCGCGAGGTCGCGGGGGCTGGTCACGTTGTCCGCCTGGATGAACAGGTGGACGTGGTCGGGCATGGTCTCCAGGGCCCGGATCGTCCAGTCGTTCTCGGCTGCGATCCCGGCGGCGATCTCCTTGAGCCGGTCGCAGACTCTCGGCCCGTCCGGCGTGTTCCGCAGGTCCAGCACCTGGCGCCGGTACTTCGTGGCCCAGACCACGTGATAGACGCACACGTGCACCACGTGCGGCGTCCTCAGCAGTGCCCGGCGCGAACCCATGGTTAGACTCTATCTCACAGTCTAGTCGTTGTCATGTAGGCAGGGCGCTCTGAGCCTCCCGGCTGAAGCCGGGAGCACGCCGCGTCACCGCTCGCGCTGCTCGCTAGGTCGACCCACTGGCTCACCCGGCGTTGGACGTGGTGCCCGAGCTCGTGCAGGACCGTGAACCGGTCGCGGGCGAGCGTCAGCGACGGGTGCAGGATGATCGTCGCGCTGGTGTGGTCGTAGTAGCCGGCGACGGGGCAGTCGTCGTCCGGCAGGGGCTCGACCACCACCTGCAGCTCGGCGGCGCGCCTGATCTCGTCGACGGGTTCGGTGCGCAGGGCGTCCAGGTCGTGCACCCCGCGTGCACGTTCCGCGTCTACGAGGATGTCCGCGATCCGCCGGTGCTCGCCACGGCGTGCCAGGTCGGCAAGGTCGGGGCTGTCCGGCGCGTCCAACGTCCTACTGGTCGGCCAGGAGACGGGTGAAGACCGCGTCGAGCCGGGCGTCGTCGTCCGCGCTCGACCGTGCCGCCAGGGCGAACCGGGACGCGACGAGGTCGCGCGCCTGGCTCTCGGGCATGGCATGCTGCTCACTGACCGCGAGGACCTGGTCCTTGCGCCGCGGGTCGATGAGCCTGCGGACCACGGCGTCGGGGATCGTGGCCTGCGCCAGCAACGAGCCGGGGCTGACCTGGGCCGCGTGCTCGAGGGTGCGGGCCTGGTCGGGCGTGACGGCGGTCTCGCCGAGGAAGATCGCCGCCGCTTGCTCGATGGGCAGTCCGAGCAGGTTGGCGACCCGTGAGGGCGCGAGCCCGGACGCCCGCAGCGCGTCGGCGTCCAGGGTGTCGGCGTCGACGACCGTCGGCCACTGGGTGAGGCAGATGCGCTCCCAGGTGTCGACCAGCTGCCGTGAGTAGGCGTCGGCGGCGTCGGCGTCCTGGGGCTGCGGTGCGGGCGCGAAGGGCAGGGGCGGTGTTGTGCCGTCGTCGAAGGCGTCGGCGGTCGCGTCCATGACGGCCGGGTCGAGCAACGCTCCGAGCCGGCGGTGCAGGAGGGCGTCGCTGACGCCGGTCTCTCGCGACGGCCAGGCGAACAGCGGCCTGCCCAGCGGTGTGTCGTCGACCTGGACGGCTGGGGGTGCGACCGGTTCGCCGGGCAGGCTGACGGGCCACACCAGCACGAAGGAGTCGTGGCGGGAGGCGATCACACCCAGGCCGAGGCCCTGCCCGTCCCAGGACAGCAACCACAGGTCGCCGACGGCGGGCTGTGCGGGCGCACCGTTGACCCAGGTGTCGGCGTCGACCCCGGGTGGTGCGGTCTGGAGTGGGAGGGTGCTCATGTCTTGTCTATGTGCGGCGGGTCTTTCGGTTGCTGCGGCCACGGTAGAGCTCGAGGACCGCTGTGCGCTCCGGTTCGGGGAGGGTCGCCATGAACGGGCAGAGCTCGTGGTGTCCGGTGAGGTCCTTGCGGACTGACCGCACGAACCGCAACGTCCAGTGGCCGTCCTTGGTGAACGGCAGGCTGGGATGCTGGGGACTGGGGAGGTCCCCCGCGACTGCTCCCGTGGTGGTGCGCGGGAGGCCCTTCCAGGCTACCGGGTCGTGCGGCGAGAACGACACGCACACCATCGGGTGCGCGTCGCGTGTGTCGTCCCGGTCCACGGTGGCGTCCCTGTGGACGCGGTACACGTCCCCGTTCTGTGCTGTGCTGCCCGGCATGGCCAGACCGTACCGGGCTCCGACGACACCCGCAGCGCACCCGGCGCACGTGGCGGCCACCACATCGTGAGACGGCCGCTGTCGTCGTCGCCCTTGCCGCACATATGGCAGGGGTGACGACGACAGCGGCCGCCAGGAGCACAGTCAGCAAGCCGGGACGACCCGGTGTGGGCCGCCCCCGCTGCGGTCAGTTCACGTGCAGGATGTACTCGGCCCGGTCGAGCTCACGACCGTCGACGATGAAGGGGCCGGCAGCGGCCTCCTCACGGCTCGACAGGAAGTGGCCCGCCTGGTAGCCCGAGTTGCCGAGCTCGCGGAACGAACCGTGGCGCGAAAGCCCGAACACCTTCCAGATCCAACCGCCGTCGCGGGTCTGGAAAACCGAAACCACGTACTTGTTGGCATTCTGCGCGTACTCCTGCCACTTCGTCGAGGTGAACCCCTGCTCCGCCTGCGGCGCCTCGCCGGGGGTGTCGTCGCCGATGCGGACCGGCGCGATCGGCGTCCCCTGGTAGAGAACGCCGTCGATCACCTGTGAGTTCTCGTCGGCAGGCGGGGGCGGCGGCGTGGTCGGGTTCGTCGGAGGCGCCGTCGTGGGGCCACCCGCGACCGGGGCGGTGGTCGGGTCGTCAGGTACCTGCATCGCGGACGTCGCGGTGTCCGTGGGCTCCGGGACGGTGGCGCCGTTCGAGCATCCCGCCAGCGCCGCAGCGCCGACGAGCGCGATGGCGATGGTGGCTGCGATCCGCTTGGCGTTCATGGTGTGCTCCTAGGCTAGTTCCTTGCTTGCGGCGCCTATATGTGCGGCACAGGGTGGCATCGACGGCCCGGCCGCCGAGATTCACCCGTTCAGGTGCACGTCGGCGACCGCGCCGACCCTCAGACCAGCGGGCCCATCGGGTACGAGCCGCTCCCCGACGTGCGCGTGTACGCGGAAGCCCCCGAGCCGATGGTGTACGTGCCGCCGGCCACGACGTCGCCCTCAAACGTGTCGATTCCGTTGGCGCCGGCGTAGGTCAGCACCCAGCGGACCAGGCACGTGCTCACCGCGGAGCGCCTGATCTGCCACGTCGCCGGAGACGTCGGCGTCACGTAGACCCCCAACGCATAGCAGCCGGGGGCGGACTTGCCCCAGTCGGTCGGTGTGAAGGGGACCTCGATGGTCCGTGCCGGGCAGGCGTCCCACCCCGAGTAGTAGACGTTCCCGTGGTCGTCGTCAGACACGTTGCGCGCGTACCCGACGTATGTGCCGGCACCGAGACCGGAGTACCCCTGGGGGCCGCCGTAGATCGTTCCTGCCGACCCGAGCCGGACCTGTCCACCTCCGCTGATCGTCAACGCGCCGGGGGCCAGCGCGTCGGTCAGGGTTGCCACGCAGGTGGCGGCCGCCACCGACAGGATGCCCGTGCGCGCCTCCATCGTCGTCGCAGGCGGGCGGTTGAAGCCGTCGGACGCCCTTGCGCTGAACACGTACCACTCGTAGTCGGAGTGGCTCCTCGACGCCACGAGCGGCTGCCAGGTATGTCCACCCTTGCCCTCGAACGAGGTGTCAGGCTCGACCGACCCCCCCGCCTTGCGCGTGATCGTCGTGGAGACGGTGATGCCTGCCGCCTCCAGCTGGGAGGTGGTCTGAACTGCGCCTCCGACCTCGACGTTCGTGGACGTCCCGATCCACCATGTGTCGCTTCCGGTGGCACTCAGGGTCGCCTCGAGCTTCAGGGTCCGTACGTCCTTCGTCGCGGTCGCGGTGTTATACCCGTCGGTGACCCTCGAGGTGACCGTACGGGACGTGTTGTGGACGAGGGAGCCCCACCCCTTGGACCCGACGCCCGCCCACACGGTGTCGGCACCCGAGTCGCCGGCGTTCGCGCTGATGGTGGTCTCGAGGTCGAGCCCGCGGGCGTCCAGGTTGCTCACGGCGGTCCCGCCGACGAGCACGGAGACGTCGACGCGCACCGCACGGGTGGTGGTCTCGGACGCGTCGTAGCCCAGGCTTGCCCCGAGCAGGTCCGTCTTTGCGGAGCATGCCGCGCCGAACGGCCCGTACCCTGCGCCGTTCTTCGCCTGCGCCTTCCAGCTCGTGGTCGTGCCGTCGGCGAGGGACGTCCACGCGAACGGGTTCGTCGTGTGGTAGGTCCCGTCGGAGGTGCGCGCGTGCCGGACGCCGGTCACCGTCTGCCCGGCCGGCTCGGTCACGTCGACCGTCGCCGCCCGGGTGGTCCCGAAACCGCCGCCACCGAGCGTGGCGGTACAGGTCGCAGCCGAAGGCCACGTCAGTAGCCCGGCCGACGCCGACGGCCCAGTCAGCCCGCCCGCAGTCGGGACGACGGTCCACGTGGAGCTCGTCCCGCGGGGCGCGCTGGAGTCGTCGAGCGTGACGGCCGCTGTCGCGGCGGTGAGGGTGGTGCTGCCGCGGCTGACCGCGTACCGGGTGGCCGACTTCGCGGCCGTGGCGTAGTCGCCGACCCAGGCGCTGGCGGCCCAGTCGATGTCGACCTTCGGGTCCCACACCGACGCGAGGTCGGCCTGGTCTGCCGGGAGCCGGTTCGCCCCGGCGAGGCCGGTCACTGCGGCAGGTGCCGTCCACGCGCTGGCGGCGTTCGACAGGGTCCGCTTCGCGCTCGGGAGTCCGAGTGTCGCGCCCGCGTCCTGGCCGAGCGCGAGGCGCTGGTCCTGCTTCTGCGTCGGGTTCGTCGCAGCGCGCTCCCACCTGTTCACGGCGACGACGTTGTACGTGTGTGCGTGGCCGTAACCCGAGCCCGTCCAGGCGTGCTCGCCGCTCTTGTCGGTCCACGTGGTGGCCGTGAGCCCCACCTTGACGAGGCTGCCGTCGCGGTACACGTCGTACGAGTCGGCCCCCGTCACCGAGTTCCAGCTCACCGCGATCGAGGTCGTCGCCCCGGTCGCCGTGATGGTGGGCGCTGCGGGTCGCAGACCAGTGCTGACCTGGTTCGAGGACGGGCCCTGCTGGCCGTCAGTGAGCGTCGCCACGACCACGTACTGTCCCGTGTGCCCGGCGGGAAGCGACACGTCGGTCCACGTCGTCATCGAGGCGGGCAGCTGCATGATCGCCGACCACGACGTCGGCGGGTTGGTGCCCTCCGCATAGTCGATCCTGTAGACCGTCCACCCGGCCGTCACGGACGGGGACTTGTCCTGCCAGGTCAGCTGCGGCTTGTCGACGCCGGGACGCTCGGTCGTCACGTCCAGCAGCGGCCGCAGCGCATCATCCGCCTGCACGCCGGTCCCGTCGCTGCGGCTGCCGGTGCCCGTGAACGCAGCCCCAGAGCTGACGCGGACATCCTTGGCGTCGTCGTACGCCGGCAGGGCAGACAGGTCCCAGGTGACCCGGCGCACCTCGGCGGGGATGACAGGGAGCTTCATCGGGTTGCGCTGAGACAGCACCGAGTAGAACTTGAACGGCTCGGGTGAGGTGAAGCGCTTCTGCACGACCTTGGCATGCGTGTCGGTGCTGCCGCCCGTGCACGACTCGGTCGTGAAGGTGCGGGTGTCGACGACGAGGGCGTCGTCCTCGATCGACCACGCCCGCTCCGTGCACACGCTGTCGCGCAGCACCTGCACCGTGACCGCGCTCGGCGACGCGACCAGGATGCGCCGCCCGTCGTTCACGTCGCGCAGCAGCTGGCCGCTCGCGTCCTCGAGCTGCGAGAGCGTGATCGTCTCCGCGGTGGACTTCACGTGCGCGGTGCCCATCGTCATGAGCACCCCGGCGATCAGGACGGCGACGATCGCGAAGATCGCACCCCCGACCAGCATCTCGACCAGCGTGACGCCCGCGTCGAGGCGACGGCGCACGCCGCCCATCCGCCGCTTGAAGGACCAGTCCACGTCACACTCCCCTTGTCGAGAACGCTCTCTCACTACAACATGCGCCGGAATCAGGCGCCCTCGTTCTCCGTGCCCGACATGATGGCGACGATGTCTTCCAGCCGGTCGGCCGCGATGGCCCCGTAGTCGCTGCTCTGGTCGAGCCAGGTCTCCTCGGGGAGCTCCTCCACGGGGTACAGGTCGAGCAGGCTGCCGACGCTCGGGCTGCCGAGCACCGCCAGGTCGATCGGGGTCTGCCGCACCCGCTCGACGATGCCCGGCTGCTGCTCCTCGAGCGTGCGGGCCTGGATCATCAGGCCTGCGGCGCGTGCGAGGGGGCGAGCCAGGACCGGGGTGATCAGCGGCGGGGTGGCGTCCTTGAGGCGCATGTCCTCACGGTTGAGCGCCGCGAACCACTCGTCCCACTCGGCACGCTGCCCGTGCTTGTCGTAGCGGACCGGCTCACGGTGCCGGGCACGCCACCCGTCAAGAGCCTGGGAGCGTGCGTCGTTCTGCGCGTGGCTGTAGACCGACCGCAGCTGGTAGAGCACCTGGTCGGGCACCGGCACCCGCATCCAGAAGTCGACGATCTGCTCGTACGAGCGGGCGATCGGCGGGTAGGCGAAGGTCCCGTCGGCGTTGTACTCGCGGTCGCTGACGGACAGCGCCACGGGTGCCTCACGCCGGGGCGTGACGTCGAACTGGCCGTTGCCGCGACGGGGCTGCTCCCCGCGGGGCGGTGGCGGCATGTAGGTCGGGGTCGTCATCGTGTCGTCCTCTCCTTCACCACTTCATGCTCGTGCCGGCGCTGGGTCCGCCCGGCAGCGCACTGCGTGCCGGGGCGGCGGTCGTCGCCCGCGGGCCCGCCACCCGCACGGGCTTGCGCGTGGCGGACATCCGCACCCGCCGGGTGGCGGGGCGGGAGGCGTGCGGGACGCTCGGGACGGTCGCCGGCTCCAGGTGCTCCGGCTTGATGCGCTCCAGTGCGGGGTGCCCGGCGACGGGCTCACGCTGCGCCCGCTCCTGCTGCTGCTTGCGGCGGGCCTCGAGGGTGTCAAGCTCCTGCCGCTCACGGGCCTGCCTCGCAAGCCTGGTGGTGTGCGCGACTGCGGCGGCGCGACGGTCGTGCCCGGCGGCCCGCGCCTGCTTGACGCCCGAGTACGCCAGGGCGACCGGCAGTGCGGCACCGGCCGTCAGGACGGTGGCCGCACCGACCCCGGCGACCTTCGCCGCGGTGCCCAGCGTCTTGCGGACCGGACGCTGGGCGTACTCGCGACGCACCTGCGTCATACGCTCGGACAGCGCCTCACGTGCGTCGCCGAGCAGCCCGCCGTCGAACCCGCGGCGTGCGACCCGCTCGTCGCCGACCTGCTGCCGGTGGGCCGCGGCACGAACCTCCCGTTCGGCCTTCCACGCCTTGGCGCGGTCGATCTGCTGGTCGAGGTAGGACACGCCGGTCTCCTCGCGCTCCACCTGACGGGCCTCGCGCGCTTCGCGGCGTGCAACCTGACGGTCTGCCCGCTGCGTGGACCGCTCGAGCATCGTCGAACGGTCCGACGGCAGGGAGGTCGCAGGTGTGGCTGTGGCTGGGCTGACACCGCGGCGCGAGTTCGCCCGACCGCCCGCGGCGACCGCCGCGGCACCGGCACCCGCCCCGGCGCCTGCCGCCGCGAACTCGTTCGCGATGCCGCGACCCGCCCGGGGCGTACGCCCGGCACCGGTGCTGGCGGTCCGGGTGCCTCCGAAGCGTGTGGCGAGCGCACCTCCCGCACGTCGCGCACCGGCACCAGCCGCGCGTGCCCCAACACGTGCCGCGGACGACCCGCGACGCTGCAGCATCTCGGCGGTACCTGCACCGAGCGCACCGCCGACAGCGCCACCGGCGGCCGCCTTGCCCCAGGCGGTCGCGCCCGAGACGGACAGCGGCGAAGGCACCTTCAGCACCTTGGTGAAGATCCAGTGCAGCACGAGCAGGGAGATCAGCGGTGCGGCGCTGGACCACATCATGGTGGCGATCGACCCGGCACCGAACGTCGTCTGCGCGAAGGTGATGATCGCGGACGTGAAGGTGGTCAGCAACGCGATGACCAGGCCGATGCCGAACACGACGAACGCCGAGCCGACGTACGCCTTGGCCGTCTTGCCCGCCGCTGACGATGCGCTGGTCGGCAGCAGGTCGCGCAGGAGCGCGAACACGATCGCGAGCGTCAGCGCCATCATCGTGAGCTTGGCGAACAGCACCCCCAGGGACACGGCCCCGAACACGATGAAGATGACGAGCGACGACAGCAGGTAGGTCACGACGAGTGCGAGGTTGCCGCCGACGGACGCACCGGACCCGTGCAGGGTGAGCAGGAACTCGCGCACGTTCGGCTGGCCGTTGGTCTTGTTGGTGGTGTCGGAGGCCTTGCCGCCCCAGTCGAAGTTCGTCCCGCCCTCGGAGATGATCCCCTCGGGCTTGTCGCTGTCGGCGACGAAGTAGTCCTCGCCCCACCACTTGCTGCAGTCGTCGGCGTTGATGACCTTCTTGGAGACGGAGGCCCACTCCTCCTCCACGTACCAGCTGCCGCTGCTGTCGACGCGGCACGCGGCCCAGGCGATGAGGTTGCGGTCCTCGTGGTCGTTGTCCGTGGTGCCCCACGGTGCGGCGTTGAGGTTGGCGTCGGGGATGCTCGTGCCGGACGCCTTCGTGATGCGCCACTGCTGGCTGGCGGAGATGCCCGCGCGCTGGTCGAGCAGGCGGCAGTACATGAACTCGCCGTAGTCGTTCTCGGCGCCGAACTGGCCGACCTTCCACGCCTGCAGGCCGGTCTGCTCCCACATGCGTGACAGCAGCATCGGGGTGGAGGACTGCATGTTGGCCGCCAGACCGGAGGTCCCGCCTGCGGACGCGATGTACTTGCGGTTGAGCTCGGCGACGTACTCCTGGCACGACAGCGGGCCGGTGACGGTCGAGTCCGCCGCGCTGGGGACCGACGACGTCGAGGCGCTCAGTGCGGCGGCCGGTGCGGACACCAGCGAGGAGATGACCCCGTTGGTGGTCTGCGCGAGCCAGCCGGGCGACATGGTCCCTGCGACGTAGGTGCCGCCGGTGGTCGTGGAGTTCCCGGCACCGATCACCATGGCGGCGAGCAGCACGACGGTGCCGCCGGCCTTCACCAGGTACCCGGTCGGGTTGCCGCGACCGCGGAAACCGCGCCACAGCACGACGATCACACCGAGCGTCACGATGGCGGCGATCAGCGGCGACCCGAACACCGCGTTGCCGAACGCGGCGACCAGGCCGTCGATCGCGGCACCCATCGAGTCCAGGAAGTCCATGCGCATCGCGCCGGACAGCATCGAGGTGGTCCACGACCACAGGGAGTTGCCCACGCTCATGAACACGGGGAACGTCATGTCCCGCTGCATGGTGGTGGACAGGTCGGGCAGGATGCCGCTGAAGCCACCGACCTTGCGGGAGTGCACGGTGGTGGCCTCCCCCGCCCACCGCTCGGACGGCAGGTAGAGGTCCAGGCCTGTGGGCGGGTCGATGCACCCTGCGGCGAGCTGCGCGTCGTACGGCAGGCTCGGGTCGTCGCAGGGTCCGGCGGCGCTGGCACCGCCGGCGGTCAGCAGCAGCGCGGCGGTCGCGGCGACCAGCGCCAGCAGCAGGCGGCGGGGCCAGGTCACAGTGTCTCCTGCGGTTCGGCGGGCAGGTTCGGGTTGCGCACGGTGCCCGTCATGAGCAGGTACACGGACGTCGCTGTCGGGTCCACCTCGCGCCCGCAGACGAAGAACCGACCGGCGTCGGAACGCACCCGGTCGCGCCGGGCGGAGACCCACAGCCTCTCCGGCTCCGCCTTCGAGCGCACGTTCAGCGCGCCCATCACGCCCGCACCGGCGGCCGCACCGACCAGCAGGCCGGAGACGTTCAGCAGCGGCCACGCCATCGCGGACACGACGACCAGGACGACCCCGGCGGCGAGCAGCGAGAACCAGGTGCGGCGCTTGGCCTCGAACCCCTGAACGACAGAGATCCGGTTGGCCTGGGCGGGCCGACCGGTCATGTGCGTGAGCGAGTAGACGGACATCATGCTGGTGGGGGCTCCTGTCGGTCCTGTGGGTCCTGAGACGCGCCAGGCGGGCAGCGCCCGCAGCGTGAGCCACGGGCGCCGCCTACGTCACGGGACGAGCGCGTTCACCGCCCCCAGGACGATGTTCACGATCAGGTCGATGAGCTTGAGGATGACGGGGATCAGCACGTTCGGCGCCGAGCACAGCGCGCCGATCGCGATGGCCCACCACAGGCCCTTGGTGTCGCCGCCGCCGCCGCGGCGCTTCTTGAAGACGAAGCCCAGCAGCGCGGACACCATCACGATCAGGCCGATGACCGTGACGATGGTCAGGAGCGTGGAGATCTGCCCCCGGTTGATGGCGCTCCAGAACGTCGTCCAGGCGGCCGACAGGTTGACGTTGGTCACTGCCTCTCCTACCTCCGGGCGGGTTGCCCTTGTCGGGAACGACCGCCCTCGGGTCGTTCATGTTCCAGTAGATGTGCGGGGCGCTCAGCGGCCCTTCTTGCTGGACGCCTTGACGGCGGCCCGAACAGCCGAGTCCCACATGTCCTCGGCGTACGCACGCTGCCCGGACAGCAGGTCCACGACGTCGTCGCGCTGGTCCGCGCTGAGCGGACCGAACGGCGTGAACAGCGCGTCGGTGGCCGGGGTGTCCAGGCCCCGGTTCCAGTCGGCGCACGCCTGGGCGACGCCACCGGCAGCGGCCAGCTCGGCCCGGACACTGTCGCCGTTGCCGGTGACCGTGCCCGCCTTCACCGGCGGCACCCCGGACATCTCCTCGAACGCCGACCAGAGCATGTCGCGCGCCGCGGCCCGCCTGCGTCCGGTCTTCTCGATGTGTGCGCCGTCGCTGTCCTCGACGTACTGCTCGCCCTCGGCCAGCGCGAGCACCTGCCCGGCGCGCGAGCCCGGGTCGATCGCGTCGTGGTCCGTGGAGGCCACCTGGGAGGCGACCATGTCGCCGAGGGTCGTGGTGCTGTCGTGCCCGCCCTCGGGGGCGTCCAGCGACCGGACACGGATCTCGGCGAGCTCGACGAACCGCTTGGACGGCTTGTGACGCTGGTCGGGCCACTGCTCACGGATCGTCTCGGCGATGGCGCGCCGCTCGGTGCCGGAGGTGCGCCGTCCGAGACGGTCCTCCTCCTCGCGGACCTTCACGTCGTAGATCGCCTTGGCCTTGCGGTCCTCCACGCGCAGGTTGCCGCGGATCGCGATCGCGACGTGCCCGGAGGCGATGCGGTGCACGTAGGAGGGCGTGACGACGTTCTGGGGCGAGTTGCGGCGTGCCTCGAGGATCGTGACGACCGTGGACTGTGCGATGTCGCGCGGGTCGGAGAACCGCAGGCCCTTGATGTGCGCGTGGTGGCGCGCAGCCATGAGGGCCTGCACTGCGAGGCGGTCGGCTTCCAGGTCGGTGATCTCGCCCGGGCCGACGAGCTCGCTGTCGCGGTGGGGCGCGTCGGCGGGGTCGACCAGGGCGACGTCGGCCTCGGCGCGCGCCTGCGTGATGTACTGGCCGCCGGTGCGGATCCCGGCCTGGGCGTGGTTGCGGCCGTTGGCGTCTCGTGTCATGCCGGGTAGATGTGCGGGCACGTCGCGGCGGGTCACGAGCGGGCCTTCCGGCCGGTCATCAGGGCGAGGACCGCGGCTGCCGCGGCAGGCCTGTCCGCCTCGTCGAGAGTGGACCACAGGTCGTGCCAGGTGTCGTACCCGACGTGCGCGAAGCAGCCTTCGTGGGCGGTGGCGACCAGGCGTCCTGCGGTCGTCGTCAGGTCGTCCGCCCGGTCGCCGACCTGGAACGTCAGGACGTCGCGCTCGAGGGCCCACCTCGTGCCGGTGGGGTCGGTGCACGGTGCGCTGCCGGACAGTCGCGTCGCGGCCAGCATGCTGGCAGCCAGCGCTGCGGCCTCCAGCGCGACCGGGTCCATCCCGGCGACGACGTCACCCGGGCGGGCGCCGTCCAGGACGGCGCGCACGGCTGCGATCGCGGCACCGACCATCGGCTCGCGCTGCTGCGGGCTCACGGGCACACCGTCGTCGTCGTCGGCGACGTCGCAGGCCGGGTACAGGTGTCGACGACGACCGTGGGTGCGGCCGGCTGGCCCTTGACGTTCGACAGCCCGTCGCGGATCGCGTCCCTGACGACCGGCATCTTCCCGGTCGCGTTCAGCACGGCGACCATCAGCGCGACGAACAGCGCGGCGACGAGGATCCTCTTGGGCAGGCTCATGCCCGGTGGATGTGCGGCAGGCTCACGCGGCGTCCCCCGCCGCTGGCGGTGCCGTCACCGCGTACGGCTTGCGGGCGGTGGCGGCCGCCGCCTTCGTCATCGGTCCCGGGCAGCCGCTGCGCAGCGTGCAGCGCTTGGACGTCGCGGTCTTGCCCTTCGGGTTCGACACCAGCGACCAGCCTCCGCACGCGAGGCACACCTGCAGGTAGATCGCCGGGCGGGCGTCGTCCGCGGTCGGCTGGAACAGCAGGTGCAGGTGCTCGTCGAACTGCGCGACCGCGGCCGCCTGCTCCGGCGTGAGCAGCACGTGCCCCGGGGCTGCCGACAGGTCCCGGCCGAGCTCGTGCCAGGTGGACACCTTGGCCAGCTGCAGCAGCCGGGACGCGACCGACGCGGCCGTCAGCAGCCGACCGGCCGGGCTGGCGGCCGTCGCGGGGTCCAGTGCCGGTCGCACCTCGAGGTGGAACGTCTTGGGGCTCACGCCGGGTGTATGTGCGGCACGTGCACGCGGCGGTGCCGCACATACACCGGTCGTGAGCAACAGCAAGCCTGCGGGGTCCCCCGCCAGCAAGGCCAGGTCCGTGCGTGAGGCCGCCCGACAGTGGGCGCTGAGCGCGCTGGGCGCGCTGGTGAGCGTGTCCGTGCCCGTCACGCTGTACCAGGCCGGCGCGGGGCCGCTGGCCGTGCAGGCGGCCGTGCTGCTGCCGGGCGTGGTGACCCTGGTCCTGCTGCGCCAGGGGCGCACCTGGTACCGGTGGGCGGCGATCTTCCTGCTCGCGCAGGTCGTCGACCCGTGGGCGCTGACGATCTTCCTGCTGGTCGCCGACGCCTGGGCGCTGCACCTGGCGTGGTTCGCCACGCCGCGGCGCTGGCGCCTGCCCCGACCCCGCCTGCTCCCGCTGGCCGCTACCGCCCGGAAGGGGCACTGACCATGACGCTGCCCATCGACGACCTGCTGCTCGAGCTCCTCGGACTGGACGAGGGTGAGGAGGACTGGCGCAAGCAGGCGCTGTGCGCGCAGGTCGACCCCGAGATCTTCTTCCCCGGCAAGGGCGGTTCGACACGCGAGGCGAAGTCGGTGTGCATGGCGTGCCCGGTGCGCCAGGAGTGTCTGGACTGGGCGGTGCGCACGGGCCAGCCGGACGGTGTGTGGGGCGGGATGTCGGTGCGTGAGCGTCGCGAGTACGCCCAGGCGCACCGGATCGTCGCCAAGCCGCTGTACTCCGGCTTCGACGACGAGCTCGACGACACCCTGCCGCGCTCATGAGCGAGGCACCCCAGCGCCCGCGCCCGGACGTCGGGCCGGGCGACGTCGACGCGCTCGCCGTCCTGACCGACGCCGTGCGCCGCGCCACCGGCATCCCCGACGCGCAGCCGCGCGGCGGTCAGGTCCCGCTGACCGAACAGGTGTGGACGGCGCTGACGACCCCCGGCGGGCAGGCGCTCGCGCAGGCACCCACCGGCAGCGGCAAGTCGCTGTCGTACCTGGTGCCCGCTGCGCTCCTGGCAGCCACGACCGGCAAGCGGTCCGTGGTGTCGACGGAGTCGCTGGCGCTGCAGGCGCAGATCATCGACAAGGACGCGCCACGTGTCGTCGAGGCCGTCAAGGCGGCCACCGGGGTCGAGGTCGACGTGCAGGTGCTCAAGGGGTGGTCGAACTGGGCATGCCTGCGCTCGACGCTCGGGACGGCGCACCACCTGCTCGGCCAGCAGGTGGACACCGGGTCGTGGGTGCCGTCGCCGAGCGAGCTGCACGACCTGGCCGACCAGATGCAGGACGCGCTCGGCGACGAGCGTGACGTGCCCCTGGACGGCGGCGCGAAGGTGCCGCGGCGCGACCTGGCGGCCTTGACCCGGTGGGCGCTGCGGCAGCACACCGACGAGACCGGCCCCGGGGACCGGCACGCCTACCCCGGCGCCGCGACGGACGCCGCCTGGGCGCAGGTGTCCGTCTCCCCCGCCGAGTGCTCAGGTGTGAAGTCCTGCCCGCTGGCGTCGCTGTGCAAGCCCGCGGCCGCCAAGGACCGGGCCTCGCGTGCGGACGTGGTCGTCACGAACCACTCCCTGCTGGCGGTGCAGGCCGCCAAGCGTGTCGCGGTCGTGGTGGGGTCGCGGTCCCTGGGCCGCTTCGACGCGGTGATCGTGGACGAGGCTCACGGGCTTCCCGGCAAGGTTCGCGACCAGGGCGCCGGGGAGGTCTCCGGTCGCCGCATCCTGTCGTTGGTGAAGGCTGCCCGCGCGATCCTGCACGACGAGGACCGGGCGGTCGGCTCGCTGCTGACGGCGGGCGAGCACCTGGCCCAGGAGGTCCAGTCCGAGCTGTCCGACCTGCGGGCGGCGCACCGTACGCCGGGTGACGTGCTGCGCCTGCCGCAGGACGTGAACCCGCTGCGCGGCACGCAGGAGATGGTCGCCGAGTGGGTCGGGGCGCTGCAGACGATGCTGAACCGGTCCGTGCGGGAGGCGGGCAACCGTGACGCGGTGCGGGTGCGGCGGATCAAGTCGCGGCTGGACGCGTTGAAGGCGGACCTGGAGCAGGTGTCCGAGCACCGTGTCGGGGTGGCCCGCTGGGTGCAGGAGCACGCGGTCGGTGAGCACACGTACCTGTCGGCGGCGTCGTCCCCGGTCGACGTGGCCGGGGCACTGCACCAGAACCTGTGGACCACCCCGGACGAGGATGCGCCCGAGCAGGTGGCTTCCTCCGACGGCAGGCCGGGGTCGGTCCCGCCGGCACCTGACGACGTCGCCGACATCGACCTCGAGGTCGAGGACCCGCTGCCGCAGCAGGCCCCGCGCAGGGCGCTGTCGGTCGTGGCGGTCTCCGCGACGCTGCCCGCCGGGTTCGCCCGGCAGGCGGGCCTGTCCACCGCTCAGGAGTCGTACGAGTCGCCGTTCGAGGCCGCGTACGCCGAGTCGATGCTGTACGTCCCGACGGGCGCGTCGCCCGCCGACATCTCGGCGCTGTGCAAGCCGAACGGCACCCGGCGCCCCGTCATGGACATGGGCCTGCACCGGGACTGGGCGGCGGCGAAGATGGTCGAGCTCGTCGCGGCGAACGGCGGCGCGGCGCTGATCCTGGCGGCGACGTCAGCGGCCGGCAGGCACTACGCGCAGGTCCTCGCGCAGGCTTCCCGCGGGTGGGCGGTGCACTCCCAGTGGGACGGTCCCCCGCCGCGCAGCATCGTGGCGGCGTGGAAGGACGACCCGTCCAGCGTCCTGGTCGGGACCCGTTCCCTCATGACGGGCGTGGACGCCCCCGGGCACACGAACACCCTCGTGATCGTGGACCGGGTGCCGCGTGCCGCACCGAACCCGGTGGATGACGCGCGGGTGGAGGACCTGGTCGAGCGGGCGCAGATGGACACCTACTCGGGTCGTAACGCCGTCTACGCGGTGGACGCCGCGCTGCTGCTGGAGCAGGCGGTGGGTCGGCTGGTGCGTTCGACCAGCGACCGTGGGCTGGTCGCCGTGCTCGACCCGCGCATGCTGAAGGGGTCGCCGCTGTCGTACGCGGAGGCCACCCGACGCATCTACATGCGGGCGGTGTCGCACTTCGGGATCAAGACCATGCACCTGCAGGACGCCGTGGCGTTCCTGCGGGGGCGGGCCGCGCAGGCGGCCTGACGCGGTTAGCGCGAGACGAGGTCGGCCGGTCCGACCAGGATCCGCACCCGCTGCGGGTCCTCGACGACCAGTGCGGCGGCGGCCGCTGTCGTGGAGGCGTCCCCGGCGATCACGGTGGTGTCCCCGAGCGGGACCTCCAGGCCGACGAGCGCGGCGAACCGGGCCTTGCCGACCAGGGACGGGTCACCGTCGAACCCTGCGGCCGCGTCCCAGGTCGCCCGTCGCCCGTCGAGCTCGACGACGACTGGCCCGATCTCGCGACCCTCGGTCATGCTGCTGCCTCCCAGGTGGTGAAGCCGCCCCCGCCGTGGAACCGCAGGCGGGTGCGGGTGGTGCTGGACAGTGCGCGCAGGTGCTCCACGACCGCAGCCACCGAGGCGGCGTCCGCGCCGTCGAACGACCCGGACGCTGCAAGCTGGGCGACCCACTGGGCCGCCAGCCGTGACTGGCGCACGCTCATCCCCGGCGGGAGGCTGTCGGCTGCCTGCTCTGTGACCTCCAGCGACGCCCCGCCCGGGTCGCGGCCGTCGACGACGGCCTGCAGCCGGGGCGTGGTGAACGTCTCGAGCACGTGGGCGCTTGCCTCGACGCTCACCCAGCGGCGGCCGAGCTTGTGCGCGACGGCGGCCGTGGTGCCGGACCCGGCGAACGGGTCGATCACGAGGTCGCCGGGCTCGCTGGCGCACGAGACGATCCGCTCGAGGAGCTCCTCGGGCTTGGGGGTGTCGAACCCGTCGCCGCCGAACAGGGCACGCGAGTGCTCCCGGGCGTCCTCGTTGGTCGCCATGCCGGTGGCGCGGGTGAACAGGGTCGTCCAGGTGCGCGACCCCGACCCGGTGATGGCGTTGGGTCGCAGCGGGGTGCGGGCACAGCGCAGGACGGTGCCGCAGGCCACCTCACGGTCGAGACGGTCCTGACCCCACCGGAAGGCCCCCCGCATGCGGAACGGGGCGGTGTTCGTCCCAGACGTCACCTCGATGTCGTCGAGCAGCTGGGTGTCGATCGCACCGGAGGACATGTCGCCCGCCGCGATCGTGCCGTCCGTGGCGAACTGGACCGACCCGGCGGGGAACCGCAGGACGCCGACGGTGTTGCCGGCGTTGTGCAGCGGCACCCGGCGGGCTGCGACGTCCTGCCCGGTGCGCAACGGTGCCAGGGCGGTGCGGTCGGCGGCGTAGACCAAGATGTGGTCGGTCACCTGCGCGATCTGTGCGTGCGTGAACGACGGCTTGCGCTTGCGCTCCCAGACGACGTCGGCGACGAAGTTGTCCTCGCCGAACACCTGGTCCGCCAGGACGCGCACGCGGCCGACCTCCCGGTCGTCCAGGTGGATCCACACCGACCCGTCGCGGCGCAGCAGCGTGGCGGTCGCCGTCAGCAGGTGGTGCATCATCGTCAGCCACAGAGCTCGCGGCTCACGGTCCCGGTAGGCGTCGAACACCCGGCCGGTGTTGTACGGCGGGTCCATGTAGACCAGCCGTGCCGTGCCGGGCTCGGCTGCGGCGAGCGCCGCCATCACCTGGTGCGCGGCCCCGTGCACCAGGCGGCCCGTGCTGCCGTCGCCGTGGCTGGCGGTCTGCGTGAGGGTGACGGCAGGGCTGGTGCCCCACCGCAGCCGCCCGTCGGACCAGGTGACGTCACGGTCCTGCCCGGACCACGTCAGGCGGACGTCGTCGATGTCGATGGTGGCAGGGCGTGGCACGTACCTGTAGATGTGCGGGGGCTACGGGGCGCCGGAGGTGGCGTCCAGGAACACCGCCCACAGGTGCTGCTCCACGTCGGCCTCGTCGGCCCCCAGCGGCGCGCCCGGCCACGAGACGACCCGCTCGAGCAGGTCCGGCCACATGGCCGCCAGGGTGGCCGCCTCGGCCTCGACGGCGAGCCGGGTGAGCTCGTTGGCCCGGCCGTCGAAGGCGGACACGGACTCCGCGACGCGGGCCACGAAGCTTCCCAGGAGGGTGGCCGTAAGCGTGGCCCACTCCTGGGCGGGACCGACAGTGTCGCGCAGCGCCTTGCGCATCGTGCGCATCGCGACCCGTGACGGCTTGGGCGCGAGCACGACCTGGCCGAGGGCGATCACGTGCGCGGTGCTGTCGGGGAAGTCCAGCAGCCGGGCCATCTGCCCGTTGGTGTGGTCGTCCCACAGGGACAGCAGCCGTTCGTCGTGGTCGAACCCGTCGTCGAACCCGGCCGCCAGGTCGAGCACGGTCCGCAGCGACCTGGCTGCCAGGTGCTCGTCGGCGGTCAGGGCCTCCTGCACCCAGCGGCGGTCGTCCGGGTCGCGCGGCACGCACAGCCGCGGCAGCCGCAGCACCTGCCGCATCGCCGTCGCTGCGAGCCACGGACGGTTGGCGACCCGTTGGCGACGCTCCCCCATGTCGAGCGCGGCCGTGGATGCCGCCAGCAGCACCTCCACGTCGGCGTTCAGTGCCGAGTCCTCGGCCGACGGCGCCGCGCGCCGCGGGTCGTCCCACTGCGGCGCGTCGTGCGGGTCGACCGGCACCGGGCTGGGCTCGGTGGGGTGCAGCACCCGGCTTCGCCTGGCGAACCCGACCGCGGTCTGCCGCACCCAGCCCGTCAGGGACGACTCGGCCGCGACGTGCAGGTCGAAGAACCCGCGCTGCTCGTCCAGCACCAGGGCGACCAGGCTGGAACGCAGCGAGTCGGCCAGGTCCTCACGCTCCTGCTCGTCGCGGCCGAACTTGCGGGCCACGTCCACCAGGGCCTGGCTGGCCGACACTGCGACGGCCAGCACGCGACGAGCGTCGCGGTGGGTGACGCGCCCCTCGAGCGCGTCCCGGGCGATGGTGCGTGCTTCCTCGTCCGTGAGGCTGGCCGTGCGTGACGGTGTCTCTACCACAGCACCGGCGGCTGCTGGCTCGGTGGGGTGCGGCGCACGTCCGGGGGCGGCTCGTCCGCGATCGGGTTCGCGACGGGGGGTGCAGCCACCGCGAGCCGGGCCCGGTTCGCGGCCTCGCGCTCCTTGCGGGCGAGGATGTCGCGCTCCGTGGTGGACGAGTCGCGCAGGAAGTCGTCGGGCAGCACGATCTCGACCGGCACGGCCCGCTTGGACAGGTCGCAGTACAGGCCGACCGCACCGCGGTGCACCTGCCCGGTGATCGGGTCGCGCAGCGCCCGCATCGAGTCGAAGTCCCACGCGTCGCCCTTGCGTGCACCTGCGGTGATGCGGCGCAGCCGCTGCTCGGTGGGCTCGATCTTGAACAGGTCGAGCGCCGCGCGCGCCTCTGCGGGGTCCTCGATCGGCAGGATGACGCCGCGCGAGATGTACCCCGACAGGCCCGCGTTCACGGCGTCGGTGACGCGCTGGGTGAACAGCATCGGGAACACCCGCTGGGAGCGGGCCAGGCGACCGAGCCGTTCCATCTCCTCACGACCGGCACCCAGGAACACCCAGGCCTCGTCGAGCAGGATCATGCCGTTGCGCCCCGTGAGCGCCATCGCCGACCCGAACACCATCATCCGCACGAGCGCCAGCGCGACTCGCTGCGGCAGCGACGGGTTGGTCTGCGCCGCGTCGGGCAGGTTGAGGCTGGCCGAGCCGACCTTGATGAGGGTGACGCCGTCGTGCGCCTTGAGCGCCTCGCCCTGCGGGTTCATGCCGACCATGGCGCGGAAGGTCGGCAGCGTCGCCATGAGCTGGAACACGGGGGTGACCATCTCGGTGGTCGCCTGTCCGTCTGCCAGCGCTGTCTGCAGTGCCTGGCCGGTGCAGGTCGCCCCCTTGGACACCCCGTACTGCAGGGCGTGCAGCAGCGGCACCTCGTAGTTCGCGAGGTGGCTGCCCCACGGGTTGACGGACATGACCATCGAGGCGGCGAGCTCGACCCCGGCGGACGTGCTGGTGGAGAACCGCAGCGGGTCGAACACGCCGTCGGCTGCGACCAGCTCGTCGAGCGAGTAGACCTGCCCGTTGCCGCTGGACTTCACGACGGTGCTGTGGTCTGAGCCCGTCTTTGGGTCGACCAAGATGACGGGAACGCCCGACTCTGCGGCCTGTCGAGCCATCCACAGCAGGAGCTGGGTGTTCGAGGTCACCGTGTACTCGTCGACGAGGTAGGTGTGGTCGGGCGAGTCGACCGTGATGCACCGGCACGGGACCGTGTCGATGGGCTCGATCGACGTGACGTACTTCCACCTGCCGCGCTTGCCGATCGAGGCGACGAGACGACCGGCCTTGCGCGGAAGCCGGGCGACCTTGGCGTCCGTGACGAACTGCAGTGAGTTCGTGGCGCCGTTGTCCTTGCGCACGCCGTTCTCGTCCGGGTAGGACACGGGCACCTTGCTGCCCGGCATGACCTTGATGCCGAGCGACCGGACCAGGCTGCGGACCTGCTCGAACAGCCGGTCGTCCTTCTGCGTGAACACGCAGTAGCCCTTGGGAATGACGTACCCGTCGGAGTCCATCAGGCCCTGGAGCAGCTCGAGCCGCTGGTCGTAGGAGGCACGCATGAACTGCACGGGGATGTGCTTGTTCCCGAGCAGCCCTGCCGCGCGCAGCTCGCCCCGCAGTCGCGGCACGTTGATCACGTAGTCGGGTCGGTACGACTGAGGTGTCGCCTCGTATCCGCGCCTGGCGAGCTCGTCGATCACGAAGGCCTGGTCACTGAGCCCGGACTCGTCGGTCACTGTGACTGCACTGGCGATCCAGCCGTCCCGCGCTCCTCCGTCACCGAGCCACAGCCCGAAGACGTAGGGGTCGACAGGCAGGTCGGCCGTCTCCCCCAGGACTGGCTGCAGGCGGATCGCGAAGTTGGAGGCGCCGTTCTTGGTGACGCCGGCGGCGATCATCTCGGCGGTCGTGTACCGCATCTCGCCGCGCTCCTTGAGCGGGGCGTTGTTCAGGGAGATCCAGTAGCGGTGCGAGAGTGCCTTGAGTGCAGCCGACGTTGACCACACGTGTCGGCCGTTCAGCGTCGTCGAGGCGGGGCTGCACTCCACGTACTTCAGGGCGTTGCGCACGCCTTCGGGGCTCGACCACTGGTCCACACCCGCCTCGTCACGCACGATGGTCAGCAGCGCTCCGAGGTCCGAGGTGTGGCTGTCGTGGAAGCGGGAGGCCCACTGTGCGAGCCGGTCCGCGTCAGCCTCTCGGGCACGTCGACGCTCGAGCGATGCTTGTCCGATCTTGCCGCCGCGCCCGTTGCGGGTGCGCGCGTCGGTGGCGAGCCACTGGTGCTCGAAGTCCGCATCCACGTGAGTGCCGTCGTCGAACGAGACGCGGTACATCGGGCGATCCACCATCGTCGGTGTCACGAAGGTGACCGTGCACGGCTTGCCGTCGCCGCCGAACACGGTGTCGCCAACCTGCAGGTCACCCATGGTCGTCCAGCCCGAAGGCGACGTGGATGTCGGGACCGGGACGGGCGCATACAGCGCTATTGCCTTGCCTGAACCGGACATTCCGGGCACCACGCCGATGGGCAAACTGTCCTCGTCGGCCGCCGCCATGGGGTCCAACCAGGACGCCTGCTTGTCGCGCTCGGTCCAGCCGAGCAGCAGGGAGCGCTTGGACGGCTGGTCACCGACCTGCGACAGGCCACACACGCCCGAGTAGGCGACGGTGTGCACCGGCAGGTCGTGGCGGGCAGCGTTGGCCCGCACGGGCGAAGCGAGCATGGTCTCCGCCATCGCCTGACGCTGACGGTTCGGCATCGCCCCGATCGTCGCGGTGAGCGCCTCGAACTCCGTCGCCATGTCCGCCACGTACCCGTCGAAACCGACGGTGATCACAGCGTCTGTCAGCGTGGACGGAACGTTCCGGGAGGAGTAGACCCCCTCGACGTCCGTCAGCAGCTGCAGGTGCTCGTCCTGCTCGGCCCGGTCCATCTTTCCCGCCTGCGCTCGGGCGTTGATGTCCGACTCGTTGCGCTGACGGTTGCGGCGCAGCTCGCCGCGGGTGACGGCCGCCGGCTCGACCAGCCCGCGTACGGAGACGACCAGTGCGTCGGCGTCCAGGAGCTGGGTGATCCACTGTGCCCGAGGGTTCTCCCCCGGCACGAACGGCAGGTCGAGGTCCTGGACGGACGCCATCGTGATGGTCGTGGTGGAGCGGTTCTCCCCCCAGGAGTCCGCACCCTCGTCGATGAGCCGCTTGGCCGCTGCTGCCTGGGCGGCCGTGGCGAACACGTGCAGGCAGTCCTGCTGCGGCAGGACGTACGTGTCGGGGTGGGCGCCGTTGTTCCACCAGGACTCAGCGATGCGGAAGTCGTGGTGGGTGGGCACCCGCAGCCCGGCGCGGGCCATCGCCAGGGACACGCGCCGGGCGTCGGGGGCGTAGTCGCTGATCGGGACGCCGCCGTGCAGGACCGTCTCGGCCGCGGACGCCGCAGCGGCCTTCCACCCGCCGGAGCCGCCGACGGAGTCGGTCAGCCGCACCCCGAGCAGGACGAGCCTGGCGCGGGTCTCGCGGGTGTTCGGGAAGCTGCGCGCCAGGTAGTCCGCCAGCGGCAAGTCCCGCGGCGGCTTCCACCACTGCGGGATGTTCACCACCATCAGGTGGGTCTCGCGGTAGGACGAGCGGTTCATGGCGCGCAGGCGCCCCGTGGAGGAGCCGAGGGCGGCGAGCTCCTCGTAGGCGGTCAGCAGCGGCTCGCTGGCACGTTCCATCTCGACCTCGGAGCGTGCGTCGGCGACCGGCGCCAGCGGCACCGCGCGGTACAGCCACACGGACCGGTCCTTGACGGACTTGCCGGCGCCGAGAACGACACCGTCGCGCCAGTCTCCCGCCAGGCGCCCGCGCACGAACGTGGGCCAGCGCGGCTCGGTCGACATCTCCTCGTCCCAGGCCTGCTGCTTGGCCATCAGCCCTCCTGCCCGGTCGTGTCGTCGTCGTCTGCGGGCTGCTGCGGCGCCTGCTGCGGGGCGTCGACCTCGGCGGTGGGTGCGTCGGTCGCGACAGCCTCCCCGGTCTCGGTGACCGTGCCCGTCACGGCGTTCTGGTAGGCGACCAGGGTGGGGCCGGTGCCGGGTCCGCCCCAGGCGACGACGCGAGGCGCACCGGTGTCGGCGCCCGCGACGAGCAGGTCGAACTGCGCCGTCGGCGGGTTCTCCCGCTCCTTGGCTCGCAGGGACGTCCACGGCAGCGTGAGGGTGACGGACACGACCATGTCGCCGGTGCGCTCGACCGTGTCCCCGTCGGCCTTCACGAGCCACCCGGCGGCACCGGCGCTCACCTTCGGGCCGTCCAGGCCGGACAGTGGCAGGTAGGCGTGCCCCGTGTTCGGGTCGCCGACGACCTGACGCAGAGCGAGCGGGTCGCCCCCGGTGTACGCGGCAGCCCAGGTCTCGACGGCCTTGGTCGCGTCAGGCGACGGGGAGTCGCCCTCGAGGCCGGACCAGGCGGTCGTGCCGACCAGGTCGGGGTTCGCACCGGGCATGGCGACCAGGGACGGCTCGCCCAGCGCCGTGGCGCTGCCGTCGTCGGCGACCACGACCAGCACCTGGACCTGCAGCAGCGAACCCGTAGCAGCCTGCACGAGCAGGTCGTGCGACTGGCGGGTGACGTGCTCCGGCTCGCTGCCGTCACGAGGCGGCACCTTCGGCAGCGTCGTGTAGTCCTGCCAGGTCAGCAGGCTCGCGCCCGGCAGCGGCGAGGGGTCCTGGGCGAGCCAGGTGCGCACGGCGGCCATCGCGACCGGCTGGGTGGCCGGTGCGGTCGGGGGCGCCACGGGCTCGACGTCCGGTGCCGAGATGGTGCGCATCACCGCCAGCAGGGTGATCACCAGCAGGATCGGCAGCAGGACCATGCTGAGGTTCGCGTACCGGCGGAAGCGACGGTAGCGGCGGTGGGTGAGCTCGGCGTCGGGCAGGCCGGAGCGCGGCACCTCGACGGCGGTGTCCCACGCGAGGTCGTCGCGGTGGGAGTTCTTGTCGGCCTTGGAGCCCCGTGCCATGTGCTGTCCCTCGTGTCAGGCGTGCTGGTGCGCTGTGCTGCCCGGACCCGTCCGGCCCGCTCGTGTCACAGCGGGCCGGACGGGTGCGCTCAGGCGGTGCGGCGTGCGAGCTCGAGGACCCGCCCGAGGACCTGGGTGGCCTGCTCGCTGAGCTTGGAGGCGTCGCGGGCGACCGACATCGCGGCCTTCGCGTCGTTCGCGGTCAGCGACTTGTCGCTGGCCTGCCCCAGGGCACCGAGCAGGTCGTGCACGGCGCGCATGCGCGCCCGGCCACGCTCCTGGGCGGTGACCATCGCCTCGAACGGGTCGGACGCCGACGCGATGTCGGACAGGTCACGCACCGCCGTCAGGGCGCTGCGGTCGGACGTCATGATCGCGACCGTCACCTCGACCGCGTCAGCCTCGACGCCGTACAGCGAGGCCAGCACCTGCAGGTCGGAGCCGTCGGCGTCCTGCAGCTGGACGACCTTCGCGGCGACGCGGCGCACGTGCGCCTTGTTCGGGCCGGAACGCGCCTTCGTGGACGCCGCACCGGCTTCGGGCTTGGCGGTCTGCGTCGCCGCCGCGCCGTCCCCCTCGTCCTCGTCGCCGTCGTCGTCCAGGGACAGGTCGACCTCGCCGTCGTCGTCGAGGTCGGTCTCGACGTCGGTGCCGGCGTCGAGGAGGGTGTCGTCGTCAGCCACCGGGGCGGCGTCGGACAGGAACGGGAAGTCGGACGTCGGGACGCTCATGCGGTTTCCTCGCTACGGGTCGAAGCTGCCCCCGCCAGGCGGCGGGGAGGTCGTCGGTTGACCGTGTGGCCTGTCACTGGTCAACATGCGCCGGAACCCGGACCGCCGGTGCGCAGGGGGCATCGGCGGTCCGGGTCGGCGCGAGGCGTCAGCCCTCGCTCGGCAGACCGAGGTCGACGATGTGCTGGAGGATCCGGTACTCCTTGCCGTTCGCGCCGGGCTCCATGTACTTGTAGATCAGCACACGGTGGTCCTTGAGGGACTTGACCTGTTCCCACACGCTCTTGCCCTGGGGCGTGTTGAGGTGGTGGGTGCGGATCTCCTCGTCCTCCTCGCCCTTCTCGGCGCGGAACCGCACGAGGGCGCGGCCCGACGTCTTCTCGGTGCCGCCGCCCAGGATCACGGCGACGAACGGCTTCTCGACGCTCTTGAACCGGTCGACGTGCTTGCTCATGCTCGAGTGCTCGTCGAGCATGATCGCCAGCTCCCCGGCGATCTCGCGCACCCGGACGGTCCACTCGCCCTTGGCGAGCTTGCCGTCCTTCTCGGGGACGGGACCGGCGGCGCCGACAGCGGCGAGGATGATGTCAGTCGTCGGGACGTTGGTGGCCATGAGGTCTCTTCCGTTTCGTGTAGTTCGGTTCGTTCCGTGCGGGTGTTGCAACCCGAGCCGGACGGCTCAGGCAGCCTTGGGGTCGGCCTTCTCGGCCACCTCGACGGGAAGCAGGGCCCGGGTGTCGGCGTCCAGGTCGCCGTCGAACAGCGCCATGCCGGTCAGCACGATCGCCTTGGCGAACGTCGCCGCGCGACGCTCCCACTGCGCCCAGGCGTCCGCGTCGGACCCGATCGGCAGCGGCATCGCCACGATCACGGACCGCAGCGCGCCGCGCACGCGCGTGTTGACGCCCTCCGACCAGTCGTTGGAGCCGCCGGCGATCTCCCCCTGCACGGACAGCACGACGCGCGACAGGACGCCGGTCAGGGCACGCAGCTGCGCGGGGCCGACCTTCTGGCCGATGGCAGCCAGGTCCTGACGACGCTCGGCCAGCAGCTCGGCAGACAGCCCGGCCAGGCCGATCGTGGCGACCGCCGCGTACGAGGCGAGGTTCAGCTCGCCGTTGACGGTGGGCTCCCAGGGCTTGGCCTCTTCGCGGGCGCCTCGCGTACGTGCGGTCATCGTCTCGTCCTCTCGCTCCTGGACCCCGTGCGGAGCCTCGGTCTGCATATGTGCGGCAACGGCCTGCGAACCGACCGGACGCAGGGTCGGGATGCCCAGGTCCACCTCGGACGGCTTGGTGGCGCGCGGGTCGCTGGGGTTGCGGGCCTCACGCGCCACCGGGCACGCGTTGACCAGCGGGCACCATCCGCACAGGCCCGACGGCTTCGCCTCGAACGCTGCGCTCTGGACGCAACCGTGCAGCTCGTCCCACGACTTCTCGAACCCCTTGCGGGTACGGTCCAGCGCCTTGGGCGACAGGTCGACGACCCGCTTGGTGCCGTGCTCGATGTAGAACAGCGCCCCCTCGACGGAGTCGACGCCGAGCTTGTGACGCAGCGCCAGGTGGTAGAGCCGGATCTGGTCGCCGTGGTCGTCGTCGAACCGCGGGTTCGGACGCGACTTGTCCTTCCCCGTCTTGAAGTCTCGTATCTTGAGGCCATCCTCGAGGGTGCCCTCGATCAGGTCGACGAAGCCCTTGAAGGGCACGCCGCCGACCTCGCACCCGTCCAGCCGCAGCTCACGGGCGTACACGACTGCCTCGCGGGGGTCGGTGATCGTGAAGATGCCCGAGTACGCGGCCGAGACCGCCGCGATCCACTGCGTGTACCGCACCGGGTCGGTGCCGATCGCACGGCCGTAGTCGACCTGGTCAGGCTCGGGGTCCTGCAGCACCAGGTCGGTGAGGATCTTGGCGGCGTGCTGCGGGTCGCGCCGCCCGGGCTCCAGGCCGTACAGCCGCTCGAGCACCAGGTGGGCCGCGGTGCCCTTCTCGGCCGCACCGAAGATGTCCTCGACGCGCGGCAGCGCACGGCTGGCGACGTACTGCGCCGGGCACGAGTGCAGCGCCTTTGCGGTGGACGCCGACAGGTACGGCTTGTCGATGCGTCGCAGCAGGTCAGGGTCGGTGACGACCAGGCGTCGACCGTCCCAGGCGACGCGGTCGCCGAGGTACAGGTGCCCGTCGTTCTCGCTCACCCTGGGTATATGTGCGGCAGCGCTCACCACTCGTCGGCCTGGTCGCCTGCGGGTGCCTGCCAGTCCGTGGCGGGCCACCACGACCCGTCGTCGTCCGGGGGCTCCTCGCCCTCGTCCGGCCACGCCCGCTCGTCGACCTGCTGGTGGGCCAGGGGCGGCCCGTCGAGGTGGTCCAGGTCGGTCCGCGTCAGGGTCCACGGCTCGTCGTCCGGCTCATCAGGGTTCGGCACCCCCAGCAGCGCCAGCAGCGACGCCACCTGACCGGGCATGCGGTGGAACACGCCCACCACGTCACCGCCCGCGTCGAGCGCGAGCACCCAGGCACGTCCCGCGACCTGCTGACCGTGCAGGACCGACCAGTGACCGGCGGCCTGGCTGGGCAGCGCGTAGCGCGCCACCGGGGTGCCGGGTGGCGGGGCGGACGCCTTCGGCGTCTTGGCAGGCACGGGCCCGTCGTCGGTCCACCACCCGCACGCCCACCGCACCCCACCGGTCCGGGCGCCGCACCACGACGGCAGCGCACTGTCGCCGACGTGCAGCACGTGCGGGGGCAGCGGAGCCACGGTGGTCAGATCGAGCACGACGAACCCCGCGAGCTCGTCACCGTCGTCGCCCGACGCCGGAGCCTCACCGGTGGGCGGCGCAGGCTCCGGGATGTCGTCGGGGAACTCGTCGAGCACCGCGGCGGCGTGCGCCTCGTCGTCGGTGCGCACCTGGTCCAGCGTGCGCATGTCGACCCGCGGGACGACCCGCCCTGCCACCGGGCGGGCCGGTGCGGGCGGGTCGTCCACCGCGGGAGCGAGCACCTGCCGTGCGTGCTCGTCGCAGGCGGTTGCGGCGGGCACCGACCGCCTCGGCTGCGGGCCGTGGCGTGTGAGCGCGCGGTTAGCCGCGAAGCTGCCGTTGCGGCTCACGTGCCCTCCTTGCGGTGCGGTGTCGGACGACGAATGTGCGGCAACGCTCAGAAGCTCTCGGCCTCGGGCGCCTTGACCTCACCCCAGACCTCCTCGGTGAACACGCACACCTGCACGCGGGCACCGTTGAGGGTCAGGGTCCGGGTCGCCTTGCCGTCCAGGAGCACGCACTCCGCCGCCAGGGCGCGCTGCAGGGCGCGGGCGCCGCCCGGCCAGCGCAGGGCCTCGGCCGCGGCGGCGTGGTTGATGATGATCGCGGTGCCGTTGATGTCCTCCAGCGCCTGCGGGTGCCCCTTGCCGCGGATCTCGCCGATCAGCGGCTTGTTCGACTGGTCGCGTTCGTCCAGGGTCACCTTCCGCGAGGAAACCGCGTTACGCAGCGCCGCCAGCGCCTGCTCGCCCGGCGTCGCGTTGCCGCCCATGACCTCGCGGGTGTGGACCTTGATCGCCTCGACGATGCCCTCGACGAAGTGGTCCCACAGCCCCTCGGCGTCGTCGTCGTCGATCGCGCCGACCTCCGTGGCGAAGTCGAGAACCTGCAGGTACCCCAGGCACAGCGACGCCACGAGCATGCGCGCCCGGTTGGAGACGTTGAACTCCTTGGGCAGGCGGTGCTTGAGCGACAGCAGCCCGTCGCCGTCCTCGTCGGCGCTCGTCTCGTTGGAGTTCAGCATCTGGCGGCTGGACTCCATCGCGGTGCGCCACGCCTCGAACCGCTTCCTCGGTGCGAGCTCCTCACCGTCGGCGCTCGTGGTGGCGTTGATGCGCCCCGCCAGCCACTGCAGGTACGCCGTCGTCGCGAAGCGCAGGTCACCGGAGGACGCCAGGGCGGTCAGCTGGGAGAGCGCCTCCTCGCTGCGCAGCTGGGTGTTCGGCAGGACCTGGATGAACAGCGCCCGGTCCAGGCCGGACTCGGCGAAGCCCTCGCCGGTCGGGATCTCCTCGCCGGTGATGATCATCATGGGGCTGGCCGAGTCGACCTTGCGCACACCGAGCCGGTCGGCTGCCCGGTCGACGGTGCCGCGCACCGCACCGCCGGAGCCGTGCGCACGACGCAGCAGGGCGTCGAACGCCTTGAGCGCCGCAGCCATCTGCTGGCGGTCGGACTCGGGCTTGAGGTCGTCGACGTGCAGGAAGCAGTCCTGCAGCCCGTCGGGCAGCAGGTCCATGCCGGCCGGGCGGGCGTTGAAGGTCGCCATGGCCGAGCCGGACGGCGCCCAGCCGCGGTGCAGCGAGCTCGTGAGCAGCATCGCGACGGTCGTCTTGCCGGAGGCGGGCGGGCCGAAGTAGCACAGGGCCGCGTTGGGCACGATCCCGACGAACGACAGCCCCCAGGCGGCGACGGCGACGTCCCAGGAGAACTTCTTGCCGTCGCTGAAGAAGTCGCGGGCCCCGATCAGCTGCCTGACGTGCTTGACGACGGCGTCGCGGTCGGGCGGCACCGGCAGGTTGATCGCCCGGAAGTCGTTGGACGCGGGCTCGCCGCGCAGGTAGTCGACCTTGCCCTCGGGGCCGATCGCCCCGGCGCCGTCGCACCAGCGCCACGTGTCGGTGTCCTGGTCGAAGGTCCAGCCGGTGTGCGGCACGACGGTGACGGACTCGATCGCGTCGGAGCACGCACGGATCGCGTTGGCGACGTCGTCGTCCGGCTTGGACTTGCGCGGGATGGGCACGCCGATGCCGCGCGGGAGCCGGTCGAGCCAGTCGCCGATGTCGGCGAGCTTGGAGGACTTCACCTTCACGAGGTACTTGGAAGGAGTCGCCTGTCCTGCGATCGGGACGTGCACCTCGAGGGTGAGCATCTGGTCGGCGGTCTCGCCGGTCTCCTCGTCGACGTGCGCCTCGGACGCGACGATCTGGGCGGCGGCGTACAGGGCGACCTCCTGGCGTACCTGCGGCTCGCCGAACCCGTTGTCGGCCTTGACGAGCTTGATGATGCGTCCGGCCTCGAGGTCGACCTTGAGGTCCTCGGCGACCTTGACGGCCGCGGACTGCTTGCGGGCGGCGGGCTTGCGGCCGAGCTTGGTGACGGCGTCGGCCATGAGGTTGGCGAGCATGCGGGGGCGGGCGACCGGGTCGGGGTCGGTGCCGAGGAAGTCGTCGAGGCCGACCTTCTTGCCGCCGGGCACGACGAGCAGCTTGACGTTGGCGCCGCGGCCGGTCTTGAAGTGGCCGGACAGGTACTGGGCGGCGGCCCACACGTCGGGGTTGGTCTGCCAGTCGGCGTCGAAGCCGAGGAACACCTCGACGTCGTCGCCCATGGGGACGAGCTCGTTGAGCACGGGCAGCGCGATGCCGTCCTTGGACCAGTTGCGGGCACCCTGGATGCCGATGACGAGCACGTCGTCGGGGGCGTACAGCGACGCCGCGATGGTCTGCTTGGTGCCCTCCACGACGAGGAACTTGCGGACGTTGCCGACCCGCTCGACCATCATGGCCGGGACGTTGATGACGGCTCCGACGCCGGACGCCTGCGCGTACTTGCGCTGGCCGGACTCCTCGTCGACCAGGTGGTCGTCGATGCGCATCTGGTAGGTGACCGCGTACCGGCCGCCGCCGAGCGCCCGGTTGAGCGGGAACACGAGCCCGGTGAGGCCCTTGTTGTGCTCGGAGTCGATGTCGGTGCCGTCGAGGCCGTCGGGGGTGGACGAGGACCAGATGCCCCAGTCGAGCGCGGCCTGCCGCGGGAT
>Ga0206107_1000017_pt1 | contig 250070 bp, 211 predicted proteins | sample 2B0metagenome_FD_148652 | JGI IMG/M metagenome (GOLD analysis project Ga0206107, IMG submission 148652) | Enriched microbial communities from leaf-cutter ant dump, University of Wisconsin, Madison, United States - 2B0 | ecosystem: Environmental > Terrestrial > Nest > Insects nest > Nest dump... | reverse complement strand
GTTGAATATGGCGTTTTTCTTTTCACGCCGTTCAAGCCAATTTTCGTAACGCCATTTTTCCAAGGCCAGTTTATAATATGTTTTTTACCGGACAGTACTAGTTTCGAACCAAAAATTTGCGCTGAAGTAAATTCAGTGTGGCTTTATATTTATTCAGTTTCAGTCGAATTCCCCGGGGTTATCACCCCTTCCCCCAGGTACAAAATATGGATTTAGAAATTTCGAACCAAAAATTTGCACTGAAGAAAATTCAGTGTGGCTTTATGTTTATTCAGTTTCAGTTGAATTTCTCCCGGGGTTACCACCCCTTCCCCCATGTACAAAATATGGATTTTAAAAATTCGAACCAAAAATTTGCGCTGAAGAAAATTTAGTGAGGGTTTATATTTATTCAGTTTCAGTTGAATTCCTCTGGCGCATGTGTTCCCGCAAAGCGGGATCATTTGTGACACACTAATGCACCCCGATTGTATTGGGGAATTTCAATTTACTTTCTTTCAACATCTCAGGAATTGAACGTAAAGGTTAAGTTACCGGGATGGGTGTAACCATCCCGTACCGGAAACGTTGTTGAGAAATTATAAAATAATTTTTTTTCCTTTATTTAAATATGGAGAGTATCCAAAAATCAGGGAAATCCAGCGTTAATTTTAATTTTAAAATTTTATCTTTAGTATAAGGCTGCCATTAATTCTGGCAACTGGCTTCCAAAGCAATAACCACCGGCTATACCCGGTGTGATATGCTAGTCTTACAGTTGATGTTGCAAATTTTAAATGCCAAACAAAAAAACATGCGTAAACTTCTATTTTTTTCGCTTACTATTTTCATTAGCACATGTGTAATAGCACAAACAAAGCCAATTGAACTTTCTGAATTGATTAAAACTTTTGCTCCCGATTTAACGAAACCGAACAACTATACAGTATTAAAATCGTATGCAAATAAGAAACACCAGGTAAATGTTTTAATTAACGGAAAGCGGGTTATCCCTGATGAAATTTTAATGTTGGATAATGTAATTTGGGTTGCAAACCTGAACAAAAGCATGTCGCAATACACATTACAGGCGCAGGGGTTTGATTTAACCGCAACAAAAAACGTTGTAAGCGCCCTGTTTCCAAATGCAGATTTTTCGTTTACTTCCTTACTGAAATGCAGTGATAAAAATGATGCAAAAAACTGGACGGAGATTTTTGAAGTAAAGATAGCCGGAAAGAAGCCGATTTGGATCAAGGTTGAATCTTCCGCTATGTATGGGCCTTACATGCCAGCAGTTGATATTTATTGTTATTCTAATAAAGCAGAATTGGCACTAAAGTGTAATTATTAAGAAAATACCATTTTATTAGGAGAAACGTTGCCGAAACTGAAGTTTGGGTTTAATTGTATTTATGCGTTAGGGATTGCAGCGGAAAGCCCGGCCGCCGGGGAAGGCGGGCGGCTTGAAGCGAAAAGCCCGACCTGCGCAGAAATGAAGTGATCAAATTTTATTGAAATATTTCACCTGCGCAGGGAACGCCCGGAAAAATATCTTTTCGATACAATAAACTGTAGAATCGGTTTACACCATCCTTAATTCTTCTCTGAATTTGAGGATGAGGGACATATCTTTCACGCCCGGTTTTTTATCAAAAAGCCTGTCGAGCATAACCCCGAAAAAATCCGGATGGCTGAAGCTTTTAATTTGAGTTGCATCGTCGGGTAAGATATCGCCGCCAAGGAAAAAAGGTTTTTCAATTTTACTTTTTGCCAGCCTCCGTAAAAAATTCAGGCTTTGGTTATTGGGGATACCGACGGCATTTACGTTTTCAAACAAATAATAATCGCAACTGTCGTCGTAATCTTTTATCTGGTAATCGATGGGTTGAATGCTCTGGTCGTCGATCCTGAAGGTTTTAATGGTTTCGATATCGCCTGAAATTTTTTCGCAAAACACAGGGCTTTCGTTTCCGTGAAGAAGTACCAAATCTAACCCAAACTCATCTATTTTTCCGAAAATAAAATCCGCTTCCGCATCGGCAAATACGCCCACTTTTTTCACTTCCCAATCGCCGCCTTCAAATTCTGCAGCTTTCGCTTCATCTTCACTTCCATCCTGAAGCGATGGAATAAAAACGATTCCGCCGTAGCTGATCCCCAGGCCTTCGAGTTGCTGAAACTGTTTTAAGGTTTTTACTCCGTTTACGAAAATATGCATAACAATAAGTTTTGGTTAATAATGAAAAAGCCAGTTTCTCATGATTCCTTCCCCTTCGGGAGTAAGGATGCTTTCGGGATGAAACTGTACTCCCGTAATGTTGTAAGTTTTGTGTTGCAGCGCCATTATTTCACCGCCAGGGTCATCAGCAATCACTTCGAAGCATGAAGGCAGCCCGTCATTTTCCACCACCCAGCTATGATATCTTCCTCCTAAGAAAGGGTTGCTGATGCCATTAAACAATTTACAATTCTCCCGGTAAATAACCGGCAGCGATAACCCGTGATTAACTTTTTTAAGGTTTCGCAACCGGCTGCCAAATACCTCGGCAATAGCCTGTAACCCAAGACAAACACCCAGCATGGCCGCTTTCCCGGTTTCACGGAAAATAAGTTCCTTCATGATTCCGGCCTCGGCAGGCAGGCCCGGCCCCGGGGAAAAAATAATTTTTTTGTAGCCACTTAACGAAACAGCATCAAATTCGTCATTTTTTACCACATCAACTTTTTTGTGCAAAATCTTTTCAACAAGGTGCACAAGATTGTAGGTAAACGAATCGTAATTATCAAAAATCAGCAATTCCTTTTGCTGCATGAGTGATCGGCAGTTTTCAGCAAATAAATTTAACAGCTGCAAAGATGTACAGGTCGTTTCAATCAAAAAAATGTTTTTCTGTATTTAAATTGCATTAAGTAACTTAATACCGTTAACTGGATATTAAAATATAAACGCGATGGAATTACTTCAGAATGAGACAGACGGAAAAGGAAAATTTTATTTTACCCATGAGCATAAAGAAGTAGCATCCATTTATTACATAAAAAGAAGCCCGGGAATACTGGTTATTTTACACACGGAAGTAGATAAAGAAATGCAGGGGAAAAATTTAGGCAAACAACTGGTGGAAGCTGTGGCAGATTATGCCAGAAAACAAAAAATGAAAATTATTCCCGAATGCACTTATGCAAAAGCAGTTTTTTCCCGAAATGAAACGGCTTATGCCGATATTTGGGAAAAAGAATAGCGAATCAATAAATTTGTTTGTAAATGCTTCAAAACAGGGAAATGATTATTACTGTATTTGGTTCTACCGGTTCTATGGGCAGGGAACTTGTAAAACAGGCCTTGTTTAAACATCATCAGGTACGTGCTTATGGCCGCCATGTGCACACCACCAATTATACACCATCCGACAGACTGGTTACCATACCGGGTACTTTATTTGATGACAAACAGGTGTTGAACGCCCTACAGGGTGCAGATGCCGTAATGCTGGCTTTAGACAGTGCAGCAGATGGCGTGGATAAAACCCGCTCTCTTGGGGTTAAACACATCATTGCCCAAATGCAGAATGCCGGGGTTACAAGAATTATGGCCATCTGCGGTATGGGTATCCTTACCTCCGAAACAGGTAAATTAATTATGGAAGAACCGGGTTTTCCTCCTGAATTAATGCCCATTGCAACAGAAGACCGGCTTGTGTATAATCAACTGGGGGTTTCGGGGTTGGAATGGACCATTATGGCTCCGCCCTTAATTAAGGAAGGCTCCCCTACCGGAACTTATTTTATTGGTAAAGACACCCTGCCTTCACCAAATAATTATTTTGTGTATAGCGGAGATCTTGCCCTGTTTATGGTAAACGAACTGGAACGAAAAAACCTCCTCTACTCAAGGATTGGTATTTCCAGTTAGAGAAATTACCGTTGCTTTAACGTAAGCCTGAAAATTTTTAGGGAATTTTGAAACATGTATAAAAAATTGTTTCCCATTCTGCTCTGCGGCATGTTTTTTTCTGCCCGGCTATGGGCGCAAAACATTAAAGAAATTTATGTAAACCTGTACACCGACAGCCTGAAACGGGGTACCTATAATTATATCAACATAGACGGGAAACTGGCAAATGGAAAATACATGCCATTAGACAGCAATTATATCAGCTTCACTTCCAGCTATGGAAAGTTTTACGGAAACAGCCTGTTTATAGATAAGAACAGCGAGGTTAGCCATGTGAAAATTTCGGTGGTTTTTAAGCCCAACCCTGCCTTACACAAAGAATTTCTGATTTGGATTAAAACCACAGAAGACGACAGCCCGCTCCCCACCAACCAGGAGATACTTGACAGGATTAAAAACGAGCAGCGCAGCAGCCATCAGAAAAACGCATAAAAAAAGCCGGATAAACCCCGCATTTACTTAAGCGAATTTCTTAGCATCTTCCATAAACTTTGCAAGGCCAATATCGGTAAGCGGATGTTTCAGCAGGCCGAGTATGGGATCGAGCGGGCTGGTAACCACATCGGCACCTGCTTCTGCACACTGTGTAATATGGTTTGAATTGCGGATGGATGCGGCCAGGATTAAGGTTTCATATCCCTGTGTATTATAAATATCCCGGATCTGGTAAATCAGGTCGATCCCTTCCCAGCCACTATCATCGATTCTGCCAATAAAGGGCGATACATATTTTGCACCGGCTTTTGCGGCAAGAATGGCCTGACCCGCAGAAAACACCAGGGTGCAATTTGTAGGTATGCCATTATCGGTAAACCATTTCATGGCTTTCACTCCGTCTTTAATCATCGGCACTTTTACCACAATATTGCTGTGAATTTTTGCCAGTTTCTGGCCTTCTTCCACGATGCTTTTAAAATCGGTAGTGGTAACTTCGGCACTCACATCGCCATCCACTATTTCGCAAATGGTTTTATAATGGTTGATCACAGCATCTTTTCCCTTAATTCCTTCCTTAGCCATAAGAGAAGGATTGGTGGTAACTCCATCGAGGATACCCAGTTCGTGTGCTTCTTTAATTTGATCGAGATTGGCGGTATCAATAAAAAATTTCATACTATAGGTTTTAAAATTTCTGCAAAGATAAACAGCATGGGCAAGAGCAGAAAGCAAAAGAAATAAAAAAGGCAAGTTACTTACATCGCACCGCTCAACCATCTACCCTTGCTACCTTCCGGTCCTGGGGGGATTCAACAGGAGCTGGTCGTATAAGACTTGCCGGCGCAAATATACGCATCCCCGCTTAATTTTTGAAGCCATTTGCCTTAAAAACTAAAACCGGGGCGATCGTTTCGCGAATTGAGGGATGTAAACCCGATCAACTGGTCGTTTCGGTCGGAAAAACCTTTGTAATATACAAGTACCACATACCGGTTCTGTGTTTCCCAGTAATTGCCTTCCAGTTCCTTCCTGTCGGCAGGATTGTTTTTTGCAACAGAAAGGTATTCGTAACTATAATACCCCTGTTTAAGGTAGGCGGTTCCTTCATATACAGATTTTTCGGGTACAAAGTTCATTTTCCAGGTATCAGACTGGCCCCAATCGGTAAAGGAGCCTCCGAGGTATATATCTCTGTTCGGATATGGTTCTCCGTTAGGAGGTACGAAAGTAAAATGTACGGTGGCATAATCGCCCTGCCAGAAAGGGTTGATGGTTTCGTAAGTTACGATATTGTACATCCCGTCGTAATCGGGGTAGTAGATATATCGTTGCCCATTCCGGTCTATATCCGGTTTCACATAAATATCGGTGCTGTTGTCTTTATATTCAGCATGATCAACCCTGTCGCTCTGCAAACGAAAGCTCCTTAAATCGAGCCATCTGAATTCTTTACCGCCCGGAAAGATGCCATAATTTTCGGTATTAAACTCAAGCATATTCCCCCTAACATAAGTAGGCGGTATATCTCTCTGGGAATTATCCCATCTGTTATTTTGCAGGATAACCACCTTAACCTGTTGCGCGGCGCTAAATGCATTTAGCCCGCCCAGGTTTACCGATAACCTGATTTTCTGGTGAGTGCTGAATAAATTTGCGGATACCGGTTGTACAATTTGCCCCGATACCGCTGCCTTAGGATCGAGCACCACCAATTGTTTGGTGAATGCCAGTTTAGATGTGTCGGAATCGGTGTACACCTTCAGTAAATAGTTTCCCGACCTGGTCAACATTCCGTTTTTATCGGGCAGGGATGCCTGGTAGTGGGTATAACGGGTCAGGGCTATCGAAGAATAACGGTAGGTGCTGATGCGGTTTTGGGTAAATCCTTTGGTATAATCGAATGGGCTGAGGTTGGCGGGTTGCCAGTTATAATCGCAAAGCACAAAAGTATAATAATAGCTTTTCACATCTCCTTCCAAATCATCGAACTCAAGCTGAAGCCTGTCCGACGAATTCAGCGTCAACACCGGGAAACCCTGCTGATCGCCCCATTTATACAACTGGGCGGTATGAATATAGGGCTTATAAACTTTTTCAATAAGTTGTGCCGGAGAAATTTGCCAAATGAAGCAAAAAACTAAAAACAGGGTAAGCCTTTGGCGCATGAATATTATTTAATGAGTAATTATTTACTTTTGAAAGTTAGCAAAAATACTGTTTGAACGTTTCAGTTTTCATAGCACAACGTATTGCATCGTTTAGGCGAAGAACTTTTTCGCGTTTCATTATAAGGCTGGCTATTGCTGCTACTGCTATAAGTGTAACGGTAATGATTGTGGCGCTGAGTTTTTTCAACGGATTTCAACAGGTCATATCCAACAAGGTATTTAGTTTCTGGGGGCACATCAGGGTGCTGCAGGATGTGGAGAACCGGGTAAATGTAGCTGAAGAATATCCCATTTATGCAAATGATACGGTAGAAAATTACCTTCGTTCCTTTCCACATGTGCAATCGGTAGAAAGATATGCCACCAGATCGGGGATATTAAAATCGGGTACCGAAATTGAAAGCGTATTATTAAAAGGGATCGACAGCAGTTTTAATTTTTCCCGGATGAACCCCTTTCTGCAACTGGGAAACTGGGTAAGTTTTAAAGACAGCGGCTACAGTTCGGATATCGTGATCAGCAGCTACACAGCCAAACAATTAAGGGCAAAACCCGGCGATAAACTGATGCTGTATTTTTTCAGGGAGGATGGAAGCCGCACAGCGAGGCCATTACAAATTTCCGGAATTTACAAAACGGGAATTGAAGAATACGATCATAATTTTGCCATTTGTGACATCAACCTCATCAGACGCCTGAGCCTTTGGGAACCAAACCAGATTGGTGGTTATGAAATATTCCTGGATGATTACAAACTTGCCGACAGCATTTCGAATACCATGTACCGAGAGCTGCCTCAACAATGGTACAGCAGAAGCATCAAAAAGATTTATCCCAATATTTTCGACTGGCTAAACCTGCAAAGCCAGGTTAAAAACATTCTCCTCATCATCATGATGGTTGTTGCCGCAGTAAACTTAGTTACCTGCCTCATCATCCTGGTGCTGGAAAGAATCAGGATGACCGGTGTGTTGAAAGCGCTTGGCGCCTCAAACTGGAGCATTCAGCAGATATTTCTATACAACACCACCCTGATTGCCGTAACCGGAACCATCCTGGGGCTTATTATCGGGCTGGGAATATGCTGGCTTCAGGAAAAAACAGGCTTCATCAAACTAAACGAAGAAGCCTATTATATGAATACGGCACATGCGGAAATAATCTGGTGGCAGGTTATGCTCGTTTGTGCCATAACGTTAGTAGTGTGTTTTCTTACCCTCATCATTCCAACCTTTATCATCAGAAAAGTAAATATTGTAAGAGCCATACAATTCAGGTAATCAGATGCCTGAAAAATGAGCAAGCAAAATGCCGGTGGCTACTGCTGCATTAAGCGATTCGGCGCTCCCCCGCCGTGGAATGGTAGTTATGCGAGATGCTTTCTCCAGCAATAAGGGGCTTACTCCCCTCGCCTCGTTTCCAATTACCAACACCTGGTTTTTCTTTGGCTTAACGTTGCCAAACGGGACTCCCTGAAGTGAGGTACAAATCAACTCTTTATCCGGATGCTGCTTAAGCCATTGTTCAGGTTCAATATAAAAAACATTTACCCTGCCCAGGCTGGCCATTGTACTTTGAACCACTTTTGGATTGTAACAATCGGCAGTGCCGGGGGTACAAATAATTTGGGTTACCCCAAACCAGTCGGCTGTCCGGATCATGGTTCCCAGGTTTCCCGGATCCTGAATCTCATCCAGCAGCAGGATCAGCGAATCGGTGGAAACGGCTTCCTTATTCTCTTTCATGCTAAAAATGGCGAGGCAGGTATTGGGAGTTTTAAATCCACTGATGCGCATCAGTTCCTCCTGCGATACTTCAATTACCACTCCTGAAGGCATATTTATGCCGGCTTTAGCCAGCTCATTTAGCCAGTTGGACAACCCATAAACGGCTTTAACAGGAAATGTTCCGGATTCTATAAGTTCGAGAACGCACTTTGGCCCTTCGGCAATAAAAGCCCCATATTGATCCCTGAATTTTTTCTGCTGTAAACTTTGAATATCTTTGATAGAAGATTTACTAATCATTTCCTTTTAAAATTGATGTTTCAGGATACAAGGTGGGTTTGCATTTTAATGGTTTTGGCACTCAGTATATTTACCTCCTGCTCCATACCTGTTATATTAAAAAAGCCGCCAGGGCCATACCTGCAAAAAACCAGTGTTGAAGTTAAGGGAGGAAATTTTACAAACCGTGAAAAATCTGAACTCGAATCGAGGCTAAGCAGCCAGTTGGAAGATAGCGCTAAAGTACCGGGCAAGGATTTCCTTATTTTCTTCAACATCATAAAAAAGCCTCCTCAATACGATACCGGGTATTCATCACTTTCTGCAGCAAACATGAAAGGGCTGATGTACCACATAGGATATTATGATGCAAAAGTATCTTACACACCAGATACAACGGATAGAAAAGTTTCTGTAAAATATGTTGTTGAGCCGGGAAAGCCTACCCGCATAGATACGGTGAGTTACCGGTTGCGAAAAGATGACTTACAGGAAATTGCCCTTAGAAGCAGGGATCAATCATTTCTGATAAAAAATAATCCCATCACAAAGAGCGCAGTGCTTAGTGAAATAAACAGGCTGGTAGATAGTTTTAGAAACAACGGATATTACAAATTTACCTCAGCAGAGTTAAAAATGCAGGGAGACACCACCATTGAAGCGCTTACCAGCATCAGCAGCGATCCTTTTGAACAATTGAGGTTACTCGCGGAGGCCCAAAAGCAAATTGATTCGCCAAAGATCAGGTTAGCGATGGTATTAAATCCGCCAACCGATACCACCCGTTTAAACAAATATTATATTCGGGATATTTATGTACTCCCCGATTTCAGCCCGTCGTATGAGGCTGGTGATACCACAAACTTTATTCATCGAAATACCAGGAATATGATCCTGAAGTACAGGAAGTCAATTGTAAGAACAGGCTTTCTCATACGTAATATTCCTTTAAGAAAGGGCGACCTCTACCGGGAGAATGATTTCAATCAAACCATCAACAACCTTTCGGCTACGGGTGTTTGGGAAAGAGTGGGCATTACCACCGATGAAGTTCCGGGTAAAGATTCGCTCGACCTCCGCATAGAGTTGCTGCCGGCTGCAAAACTTTCATTTGAAGCTGCGCTTGAAGCCAGTTATTCGGCAAGTGTTGGCTCATCGATCATCACCGGAGGAAATCTTTTTGGATTATCAGGAAACCTGAGCTTAACCAATCGGAATGTAAGAAAAGAAGCCATCCGGATGACCCACAAACTTCGTGCGGGTGTAGAATTAAATAATAACAGCAATGGAACTTCGGGGCTTATCAATTCAACCGAATTCAGCTACAACAACAATATTGTATTTCCCAGGTTAATACCTGCTATCGGTAAAACAGGCCGCCGGGGAAGAACTTATGTAAACAGCAAAAAGGGAGAAACATATTTTAACACAAACCTGCTTTATTCAAACCGGTTAAATCTGTTTACGCTTCAGGCTGCCAATTTTTCGGCAGGCTGGAAATGGGTAACTAAAAACAACCTGAACCTGTTGATCAAACCACTGAACATAGAGTTTAACTACCTGAACAAGACCGATAGTTTTAATACCATACTGGCCAACAACCCATTCTTAAAATATTCGTACAACACTGCATTTGTGATGGGTGTGAGTGGAGGACTTTCAAAAACTTATTATAACCCACGGCATCCCAACAGCCAGTTAAAAGAACGAAGCATTAGCGTAAACCTGGAAGAATCGGGCCTAACCTGGGCCAATATCGGGATACTGAAAAAATACCTCAGAAGATTTGTAAAAATGGATGCAGAATACAAATACACGGTATCCTATAAAAAAACGGCCATCGCATTTCGTTTATACGGCGGCGTTGGAATTCCCCTGTTGGGCAGCGATACCAACCGCACCCTTCCATTCTTTAAGCAATTCATTGGCGGTGGAAGCAACAGTATGCGGGGGTGGCCAATCAGGGGCATAGGCGTTGGAGGGCAACCCCTTGCACCTTACAAATCCGGAACTTTGTTTAACGACCGAACCGGTGATCTTCAACTGGAAGGCAACATCGAATACCGATATGAAATTGCCCGCATCATCCCCAACACCCTTACCTTAAAAGGTGCTTTATTTGCCGATGTGGGAAACATCTGGAATGTGAAAAATTCAAAAATGGATGGTACGGAAGATACTGCGCAGTTCAAACTTAAGAATTTGTACAGGCAAATTGGCCTATCTGCCGGCACCGGGTTCCGTCTCGATTTTAATTATTTTGTTCTTCGTCTCGATTTGGGTTTCCGGTTTAAACGCCCTGAATTATTTTATATTAACAACGGGTGGAAGGCGCCCGACATTGGTTTTGATGATGCCCTGAAAAAAATATTTACACGCGGTAAAAATGATGAATACCGGCAATGGCGATACGAAAATTTCAATTTCTCTATTGGAATTGGTGTAGCCTTTTAAACTTCAGAAGAATTTTCCCCATATTCCCTCTCCAATTGTTTCAGCCATGCAATAAATTGCTCCATGCTCATCGCGTTTGAAACTTCAAATTCTCCAATTGCTGTTCGGCGCAATTCCGACAGATACGCCCCGCAACCCAGTGCGGCGCCTACATCGTGGGCAATACTTCGTATGTACGTTCCCGTAGAGCACCGAATACGAAAATGAATTTGCGGAGAATGAAAAGATAAAATTTCGAACGCATAAATGGTAACCGGCCGTGGTTGAAGCTCCACATCGGTTCCTCTCCTGGCCAGTTCATACAAAGCAACCCCTTCCTTTTTTATGGCGGCATATATGGGGGGCTTCTGCATTTGCTCTCCCAAAAAAGTTTGCACGGTTTTATTTACTTCATCAGCAGAAATATGCTGAAATGGTTTTGGGTTTTCGGGTTTGCTTTCAAGATCGTAGGTGGGTGTGGTTGCGCCAAGGGTAATGGTACCGGAATAAGTTTTGGGCTGCAACATGTATTCATTAATTTGTTTTGTTTTTCTGCCTGTACAAATTACCAGAAGCCCCGTTGCCAGCGGATCGAGGGTACCAGCGTGGCCCACTTTTTTTATCCCGATCATACCCCGGATTTTTCTAACCACATCAAAAGAAGTCCAGTGAACGGGTTTATCCAAAAGCAATACTTTGCCTTCTTCAAAAATCTCCTTTGCTTTTTCAGAAAGGTTAATATGTATCCTGGGAGAACGCACGCGCGCCTCCCCCTCTCCTCCATTATTCAGGTACTTTTTTAAATATGATCCTTTTTTCAAGATAATATTTGAGGCACGAAGAAAATCAATATAGTTGAAAATGCCAATTTGTAAAGGGCTAAATTGCCTGCCTGAGTTTTAGTTCGAGGTATTTATTTACGGTATGGATGGTGAGGTTTTGAGGAGTAGTAAGTACCGATAAAATTCCGTAGTTGGTAAGTTCCTTTACGATCAGTCGCTTTTCCAGCACAAATTTACCGGCAATGGTTTGCACATAAATATCTTCTATTGATGCTGCCTTTGAATGTGCAACCTGTTTAAGTTCGGTGTTTTCAAAAAAAACCACAAGCAACAAATGGTATTTTGACATTGCCCGCAGGTAAGGGATCTGCCTGCGCGCCCCCTGGAGGGTTTCAAAATTTGTAAATAAAACCAGGAGGCTTCGCTGGGTAATCTGTTTCCGAACCTGCAGGTAAAGCATTTCATAATCAGGTTCTAAAAATTCGGTTCGCTGTTTGTATAATGCATTCAGGATATTTTCTCTTTGCACCGGTTGCTTTATAGCAGGAAGAAAAGTTCCCATTTTATCGGCAAAACTTAACAACCCGATCTTATCCTGCTTTTGCAGGCAAACATGCGTAAGAACCAGTGTGCTGTTTATGGCATAATCGAGCAGGGTAAGGCCTTCAAAAGGCATTTTCATCAGCCTGCCTTTATCAATAAGGCAATATACCTGTTGCGATCTTTCTTCCGAATATGTATTTACCATAATGCTTCCCCTTCGGGCGGTTGCTTTCCAGTTAACCGTACGCACATCATCGCCCCGCACATATTCTTTTATTTGCTCAAACTCCATACTCTGGCCAAGTTTCTTCATCCGGCTCCGCCCCTGGTTAAACTGGTTTGATGAATTAAATAACAAATGAACATTATGCAACTGCCGGTAGGAAGGATAAACCATCACATCGCAATTGTTTTCATAAGCATACCTGCGAATAACCAGCCCAAGCGGAGAACGGAGAAAAAGAAGGGTGTTACCAAACTGGTAAAGTCCGCGTTCGTTTGGGATAACCTCATAAACCAACTCACGGGTTTGGCCTGCTTCAACCTTTCGTTTTATCACAAAATCCCTAACCTGCAACTGTTCGGGCAGTTCATCAATCAGTTCTATTGCTATACGAAAATTCATCCTGTTCCTAACGGTCAGGTTCACCCGGTTAGGATCTCCGTTGCTTAACCGGGAAGAAACCTTTCTATGAAGAACGGGCGTGGGAGATAAGAAAAACAGGTTCACAAAATCAATAATCCAAAACGCTGCAAGCAGCAGGCTTAGTGCAACAGCGGGCAGGTAAATCTGCTCAATAAAAAATGAAACTCCAAAAAGCAGCACACAAATGCTTCCTAAAAAGTAAAACCTCCGTGAAAAGAAAAGGTCGGTAAAATAATTAACCCTTTTCATGCTTAGCGGGGAATTTCTACTGTTTTCAGGATATTCTCAATCAATTGATCGGCGGTTATCCCCTCCATTTCCTTCTCGGGAGTTAGCATGATCCGGTGGCGCAATACAGGCAGGGCCATTTCTTTAATGTCGTCGGGAATCACAAAATCACGATTACGGATAGCCGCTAATGCTTTAGATGAACGCAGAAGGGAAATTGAAGCACGGGGGGATGCGCCGAGGTACAACCCGGGGTTATTTCGGGTTTCATGGATGATTCTGGCAATATATTCAACCAGTTTCTGATCAATAATAATTTGCTGAACTATTTTCCGGTAGGCGTTCAACGCATCAATGCCAACAACCGGTTTTACCTGCTGCAGTAGTTCATTTTGCGACTGACTAAGTTGCTGCATAAGAATAGCGACTTCATCTTCCAAACCGGGATAGCTTACCAGTATTTTAAAAAGAAAACGGTCGAGTTGGGCTTCGGGCAGGCGATAGGTACCTTCCTGTTCAATTGGGTTTTGAGTGGCCAGCACCATAAACGGGAAATCCATATTATGGGTTACTCCGTCAACAGTAATCTGCTTCTCTTCCATTACTTCAAATAAGGCCGCCTGGGTTTTTGCCGGGGCGCGGTTAATTTCATCAATTAATATAATATTTCCGAAAACAGGGCCTTCTTTAAACTGAAACCGGGCATCGGCAGGATTAAATACCGAGGTGCCAATAACATCACTTGGCATAAGATCGGGAGTAAACTGGATGCGCGAAAATTTTACATGCACCAGCCTGGCCATCAGCTTTGCCACCAGCGTTTTTGCCACACCCGGAACGCCTTCAATAAGAGAATGGCCATCGGCAAGCAGGCTCACCAGCAGCAATTCCAGCATCTGGTTCTGCCCAACAATCACCCGGCCCATTTCGCGCCTGATGTTTTCAATCGCTTCGTTTAATTCGTTTACGGGTGCCCGTTGTAAATACTCAGCATTTTCTTCTGTCATATCCTTTTATTATAAAATTCCTGTATTTGGTTGTGTAACCTGAAAAGCTCATCATCCGTTACATTCACGGCATTTGTAAGTTTATCCATTGCGTTGAACAACGCCCGGGTATTGCTTTCGCTTACCCCCGATTTGCTGCTGAGTGCATTGATCAGGTTATTACGGCTCATATTGGCATTAAGGTAGTAGTTTGTGCGCAAAAACTCATGAAAATGCGCAGTCATTTTTAAAGCGATGGCTTTATGATCACCTTCCTGCATATACAACCGGGCAATGGTTTCGGAAAAAGCTACCGAACTGTTGGTATTGGATGGAATCACCCGTATCTGACGTTGTTTTCTTTTGGCATTAAAAAGTAAATAAAAGGCCAGCAGGGCAAGCATCAGGTAAAACGCCCAGGCCAGCGGAGGATGCTTCAAAATTTCGGAAAAAGTACCGGCGCTCTTAACACCCGGTTTATGGTTTATGTGCAGGTAATAATCGTCCCAAAAAACATGCTGTGGCGAATCGCCAAGCACTTTGAGAAAATTTTCCATGTACCGGTAATTATTTTTTGAAAGCAGGAAATAATTGCTGAAAGCACGGGGTTCGGTATGCAAAAACAACTTTCCTTTGCCCCAGAACAATACCATACCATTAGGGTTTCCATCCCCGTTATATGCAATGATGCGCCCATAGCTGCTGTTTACTTCAGTAAAAAAACGTAAGAATGGATAATAAAAATAACCATAAGCCGAATCGTTCCGGTTTACCAGAGCGGGCATCAGTTTAACCCTGGCATCGGTAAAACCTCCGCTCCCTGATTGGGAGTAGCCATCATCCATCACTTTACAATACAGGGCGTTCATCAGGGTACTGTCAAAATAAGCAGAACTGAAAAAAAATACATTACCGCTGTAAACGCTGCTCAACAAGGTTTCTACATCAACTTCAGAAAGAAAAAGATTTTTACTCACGCTAAAATAAACCGAATGTGTATCCGCTCTCAACATGGGATTATCTGCAATGGCTTCCTTAACATTAACAATGTAATATGCAGGATAATAGCTTTCGTACAAACGTTTGGCCGTCATGGCGCCAAACGGGTTGGGGTCGGCAGCCGAATAAGTTTCCCTCAGGCTGATTGTTTTTTCCCGTGAGCAGCTAAACATCATTCCTGATGCCGCCAAACATAATATGGAATATAGAAGTTTCAAATCAGGAAATAAACAGATTAAACTGATGAGCAATTTCGTGGTAACGGGGAGCAGTAACCGAAACATGCCCGTACCATGCCTGCTCATAAATTTGAACCAGGCCACGGAAGGCATTTCTTAAATCAGGGCTTATTTCCTGAATGTAGGCTGCATTCGTTTTTTCCCGGGAAAGTTGCAGCATATCTTTCTCCTCAAGCCGCTGCAGCAGGTGGAGAAACTGGTACCTGATGGCCAGTCGAAATTTCTCTTCAGAAACGGCCAATGTAATCAGGGCAGGATATCCGCCAGCCTCCAAAACATGATCTTCCTTTTCACTTTCGGGTACAATCCAATCCGGATTCTTCAACGCATTTTGCCGTTTAAAAACAGCTTTCGATTTCACCAGGCTAAACAATATAAACAACACAAACAGGGATGCTATCCCCCATAAGATGTATTGTGCGGCCGGCGATAAGGTAAACCGGTTATTTTTGCCAACATCATTTTTTTCCGCATTTTCCCGCTCATTTTTTACTCCTGATGTGTTTTCCTGTTTTTCTTTCCTGAGCTGGCTGTCTAACTGAGAAACATACCCGAATTTATCCTCCTTTTTCCAGGCCAGCACAGAGTCGAAAGAAACTTCCCGTTTCGAAATATAGAGGGTGGTATCAGAAAGGATTTCTATCGGCTGGTCATCTTCATCTTCCATTTCCTCCATGGGAGGCCGGGCCTGAGTATTGTCAGTTATTTGCGAATGTGCATTTCCTGAAAATAATAAACCCATTAAAAGAGACAACAGGAAACTACGCATCATCAATTTTTAAACGTTGCAGGATGTTTTGATGAGTATGGATGCTTCCCCGTTTCCCAAGTTTTACAGGCCAAATCACAAAGTACCATAAGATGATAAACAGGGATATGGCCAGGATGAGGGCTCCACCCCAAACCGGGAGGCCCGAATCGCTTCCACGGGTATAAGTTTCGCTCATGTGGTGGGTGATATAACTTTCCAGGAAAGCAGCTACAATAAAAAACGGAACTAAGCAGATCATAATTTTAACCGCATCTTTTGCCGCACGTTTAAAAGAAACCAGGCGCGAGTAGGTGCCGGGAAACAGCATACCATTCGCTAAAATAAAACCCGCAGTTCCGGCAATTACAATGGAAGATATTTCGATGGTACCGTGTATCCAAATAACGAGGATGGATTGCATACCCATATTATTGGCGAAAAATACCTCTTCGAAACTCCCCAGCATCACGCCATTATACCAAAGCAGGTAAATGGTACCCAGCCCGGCTGTAAGCCCTCCCAGGAAAGTGGTAAAAGCAACCCTGATGTTGTTGAATGCAATGAGTACAAAAAGAGAAAATGGATTGTCGCCTTTATATACGCCAAAGGGATCGCCCCTGGCAATGTTTGCCTCCGTCATATCCACATAAGCATCGCCAAGAATTCCGCGTATGAAATCAGGATTCACTTTATTAGAATAATATCCCATCAATACTGAAACCAGGAAAAGGCAAAACGTAAACAACAATATGCGATGGTATTTACGAAACAGATGCGGCAGTTCGTATTTCCAGAAATGAAATATTCGGCCGAATTTTTCTTTCCGGTTGCGGTAAACGTTTTGATAAATGGAAGCGGTGATGCCATTGATCCAAATGGTAACCTTGCTGCGCGGGTAAAATGTTCTTGCATAAGAAAGATCATCGATCAGTACCAGAAACCTTTCAGCAGTTTCCTCTGCCGTTTTTGGAGATTCGTGTTGATATTTCTGCCATTTTCCGGCATTCCGTTTTATGAATAGTGCCTCCCTCAAATCTAAATGGTTTAATACAGTAATCCTTTACAAGTTGATGAAAAAATAAGGATTTACAAAATTAGTTTAGGCCCTTGCTGAATAACACAATGCTTACGTAAATTGCACGTATGGGCGTGGTACGTATTACAACGGCATTTAACATTGATCTGGAATTTGAGATAGCTGCCTTGCACCGCAGGCTGTTGGCTTACCTGATCGATTTTTTTCTGCTGATCGGCTACCTGCTGCTGATGAAACAACTTTTATACCATGTTTTGAATGCATCCTTTGAGGAATCCATGGGCGTGGATATACTGCTCATCAGCCTCCCCATGCTCTTATATTCGCTGATATCCGAAAGCACCTTAAATGGCCAGACGATTGGAAAAAAAATTATGTTGATCAGGGTGATTAGCCTGGATGGAAATGAACCAACCATTGGGCAGTACATTACCCGGTGGATCACAAAGTTTTTTGAATGGCCGTTTATGTTCGGTTATATTTTTATCAGAGATTTTAATTCGGTATTTGCTTTTCTGATGACCACAGGAATGTTGGGGCTTGCCGTGGTTATCATCATTTCGGTTACACCAAAAAATCAACGGCTGGGCGATCTTGCCGCAGGAACCGCAATTGTGGATACAAAATCTACAATGGGAGTTTCGGATACTGTTTTTATGCAGGTGAACCAGGAGAATTACCAGGTGATGTTTCCTGAAGTGATGCGTTTATCCGACAGCGACATCAATACCATCAATACGGTACTCACATTAGGCAAAAAGAATTACAACTTTGATACCTGCCTAAGGGTTGAAGCAAAAGTGAAACAGGTTCTGAACATCAGATCTAACCTGCACAGCCTGGCATTTCTCGAGAAATTACTGGAAGATTATAATTACTTAGCCACCCGCGAATAATTTTTAATACGCTCTTGCAAACAACACCCGCTGTTGGCTGGGTTGCCCGCTATGAATGCACCTTCCCTCCTCTTTTGGGTTATTGAGCGGGATGCACCTGATGGTAGCTTTTGTTATTTCTTTTATGGCTTCTTCCGTTTCTGCAGTTCCATCCCAGTGAGCGGAAACGAATCCTCCCTTTTCATCGAGCAACTGAACAAATTCATCCCAGGTATTTGCCGTTCTGATGCTTTCATTCCGGAAAGCAAGGGCACGATCATACAGGTTTTGCTGAATGTCTTCCAGCAGGTTATTGATGTATTGTGCAAGACCGTCAACAGGCACCGCCTGTTTTTCTTTTGTGTCGCGCCGGGCCACTTCCACTACATTATTTTCAAGGTCGCGCATGCCCATAGCTACCCGCACGGGAACACCTTTTAATTCGTACTCGGCAAATTTCCATCCGGGGCGCTCATTGTTGCTGCTGTCGAATTTCACCCTGATGCCTAAACCTTTTAAAGATCGCACAATCTCGTCTGCCTTTTCATCAATAAGGCGTTTACTGTCGCCTCCTTTATAAATGGGCACAATCACTACCTGAATTGGGGCAATACGTGGCGGAATAACAAGCCCCTGATCATCGCTATGCGCCATGATGAGTGCGCCGATCAGACGGGTAGATACGCCCCAGCTTGTGGCCCATACATATTCCTGTTTATTTTCTTTATTTAAAAACTGAACTTCAAATGCTTTAGCAAAATTCTGGCCCAGGAAATGTGAGGTACCTGCCTGTAATGCTTTCCCATCCTGCATCAGCGCCTCAATACAATAAGTTTCCACTGCTCCTGCAAACCGTTCGTTTGGTGTTTTTACCCCTTTAATTACAGGAACTGCCATATATTCTTCCACAAATGAAGCATATACATTCAACATTCTTTCCGCTTCTTGAACCGCTTCTTCGGATGTGGCATGAGCGGTGTGTCCTTCCTGCCAGAGAAATTCTGCAGTACGGAGAAATAAACGGGTACGCATTTCCCAGCGCACCACATTTGCCCATTGGTTTATGAGCAAAGGAAGATCGCGGTAAGATTGTATCCAGTCTTTATAAGTATTCCAGATGATGGTTTCCGAAGTTGGCCTTACAATAAGTTCTTCCTCCAGTTTTGCTTCGGGATCAACCACAATTCCCTTTCCATCCGGATCATTCTTTAACCGGTAATGCGTTACCACCGCACATTCTTTTGCAAAACCTTCTACATGCGCGGCTTCGCGGCTTAGAAAACTTTTTGGAATGAACAAAGGGAAATAGGCATTTACGTGGCCGGTTTCTTTAAACATGCGATCCAGCTGATCGCGCATATTTTCCCATAATGCAAAGCCATAAGGCTTAATCACCATACAGCCCCTAACCGCAGAATAATCTGCAAGGCCTCCTTTCAGCACCAGATCGTTGTACCACTGGGCATAATCCGTTTCTCTTGAAGTAAGTTCTTTGCTCATAAAAAACAATCCATTCGTTTTGAAAACAACCGCCGGAAATAGCAGGCCATTTAGGAGATTTTTAACAACAAAACTGAAAACCGGTTTGTGGCCGGAAACTTTATAAACATCAACTTTGCATTAACATCTTCACCCGCGCAAAAGTACTAACTTCATACAATAATTTTTTTAAACGATTTGCCATGAAACTTCAAATTTTACCCATTATAACGATTGCCGTCATCCTGGCCAGTTGCAGTTCAACATACAGAACCGGGCAAACCCCCGATGATGTTTATTATTCTCCGGCAAAACCAGTGGAAGAGAATTACCAGGCTAATACATACGAAAGCTCAAGGGAAAGATACTACGACCGTAGCATCATGATGGCCATTTACGACCCGAGATGGAGGTATTGGAACGACGATTTCAATTATTATTATGATCCCTATCATTACGGCTACAGCTACGGATATTATTATAATCCTTATTACTATTATTACCCGGTTTATATAGGCAATACCTATGTAAGGAATCCTAAAAACTCTACCCCGCGAATGACCTCTCTCGGGAGTTACAACAATAACAACTATAAGGTTCCTACAGTAAGGGCTGCCAAACCAAACTGGAAGGCGCCCACTCCAAATTATTACAACAACAGCAATAAATCAACCTTAACCCGCGAAAGGTTATACAATTCGAGGAGTAACCGGAGCGATGATAACGATTACAACAGCGGAAGCCGGGGATACAGTCCTTCCCAATCCACCCAAAGTTCCGGAAGCTCTTCTTCCGGATCCGGTGTTTCAAGGCCATCGAGAAGTAATTAACCTCTGATCACTTAATTTTTCTGCTCTTTTAAAGAGCCAAAATCCTGCTATGCGATATTTTTTAATTATCTCTTTATTGATCTGTACACGAAGTGTAAATGCCCAGGTTCCGGAAGACGCTGTCCGTTACAGTTGGTATAACCAGTTTGGGACTGCAAGAAACATGGCCATAGGTGGCGCCGCCGGAAGTTTGGGTGGCGATATCTCCTCGGTTTTTGTTAACCCTGCCGGTATCGGATTTTATAAAACCAACGAATTTGTATTCACGCCATCCTTCTTTAACAGTAAATCTGATGCCAACTACCGAACAACGAAAAGCCAGGTTAACAGGGGCGGTTTCGGATTAGGCACCACAGGGTTTGTTTGGGGATCGGTAAGCCGGCGAAACCCTAAAAACAGTTCCGCATTTTCGATTGCCTTAAATGAAGTGGCCAACTTTAATAATAAAACCGGGTATGCTGCGCTAAACAATTACAGTTCCTTTGCCGAGCAGTTTGCTGAAGAGTTTGCCGGAAGCGGTTATTCAATTAATGATGTATTGAATACCAATTCTCCCCTGCCCTATACCGCAGCAGTAGGACTTTACACTTACCTGATTGATACCGTTACCATCGATGGTACAACCATTGTAAAAGCCGCACCCGAATATCTTCTCGATTCCGGGTATGCATTGAAACAAAATTACCAGAGCACAACCGGTGGAGGCATTTATGATTTATCATTTGCTTACGGAGCCAATATGAATGATAAATTTTACTGGGGCTTTACCATTGGCGTACCAATAGTATATTATAAAAGTGATCTTGTTTACACTGAAACGGATACCTCATCTAACCAATTCAACCATTTTGAATCGTTTACCTACCACGACAGGTTCACCACCAACGGCGTTGGGTTTAACGTGAAACTTGGCGCCATCTATAAGCCAATGGAGAATCTGCGTATAGGCCTTGCCGTTCATACGCCTTCCTGGTTGTTCCTTAGCGACAGTCACACGTCCGATTTAGGTACGGTTTTGGAATCCCCAACCGGCCAGATTGAAACATTTGATATCAGCTCCGAAACCTTTACCAACAATCAGCAGGGTGAAGCAAAATACACCCAGACAGCACCGTGGAAAGCCATTTTAAGCGGTTCGTTCGTATTCCGCGAAATTGAAAATGTAAAGAAACAACGTGGCTTTATTACTGCCGATATTGAATATGTACGACACACCGCAAGCCGCTTTTCTTCCGACAATGAAGAAGTTACTCCTGAGGAAAAGGCTTATTACAAATCGCTGAATAACGTGGTGAAGGATTACTACAAGGGTACATTTAATTTCAGGGTGGGCGGCGAACTAAAATTCAATACCCTTATGGCAAGGCTTGGTTTTGGATATTATGGCAACCCATATAAAGACAATGCACTTAAAGCCAGCCAGGTATTATTAAGCGGAGGTTTAGGCTACCGCAATAAAGGATTTTTTGTTGACCTCACTTATGTGCATAGGGTGAAAAAGGATGTCAGCTTCCCGTATCGTTTACAAGACCGTGCAAATACTTTTGCCAACCTTAAGCAAAGTACCGGAAATATTGTTGCTACTGTTGGGGTGAAATTTTAGTACCGAAGTTGATTCTCGATATTTTAAGCTGATTATTTATTTATGTAAAACGTCAAAACCACCAGGGATAGCACTAATTTTTTTCTGCACTACTTCCATAACCGCCGTAATATTTGCAGGAACCCAGTGAATTTGAGGATCGCGTTTAAACCAGGTTAGTTGACGTTTGGCATAGTGCCGGGTATTTTGTTTAATCAATTCAACTGCGCGGGTAATTGATGTTTTCCCTTCAAAATAATCGAACAGTTCGCGGTAGCCTACGGTTTGCAAAGCGTTCAGGTTACGATATGGAATTAGTGATCTTACTTCAGTTTCCAGGCCTGTATCCATCATTTTATCTACACGGGCATTAATTCTCTCGTAGAGTTGTTCTCTTGGCATATCCAGCCCTATTTTCACTGTTTTAAAAGGCCTTTCTTTTTTTATCCCCTGCTGAAAGATGAGGATGCTCTTTCCGGTTTGGCGAACCACCTCAAGCGCCCGCATACAACGTTGCGGATTTCGGGTTTCTCCTTTTAAGAAGAAATCGGGATCTTCTGTTTTTAATTTATCCTGCAACCAGGGCAATCCGCCGTTTATATAACCAAGTGCAATTTCTTTCCTTATTGTTTCCTGAACCGGAGGAATATCGTCGATGCCCTCCAGAAAAGCTTTCACATAAAGGCCTGTACCACCGGCCAAAACCACACTATTCGATTTTTGGAAGCATGTTTCACTAAACACCAGCGCATCTTTTACAAAACCCGCAACCGTAACTTCATCCCAAATATGATGGGAATTAACAAAGAAATGTTCCGTTTCGTTCAGTTCTGCGGGGGAAGGTTTTGCTACGCCGATATTTAATTCTTTAAAACACTGGCGGCTGTCGGCTGAAATTACAGAAGTAGAAAACTGTTTTGCCAATTGTAAAGCAATGGCCGTTTTACCAACAGCAGTAGGCCCTACAAGTGAAATACATATTTTTTGCATGAAAATAGTAACAGGAGGCGGATCATCATTCCTCACCGGGATCTCCGGAAGAGCTTTCTTCCTCTGATTCTTCGGCTAAAGAATCATCAGCACCTTCTTCACCAAATCCATCATTCAAAGCTTCCGGTTTAAGGTCGTACTTTTCTTCCATTTCAGCCAGCCTGCTGTCAACAAGCCCCTTGGTTCCATATTGAGAAGGGGCAAGGCCTTCGGAGCGTACACAGGCCGGGTAGGTGATTTTCACATTCTCATCTTTCTCCACATTGATCAGCTCCAGCATAAAATGCCAGTTTTTATTAAAATCGTATTCGTAAACAAATTTCTGATTTGGATTTTTCACTTCGCTACCAATGGATACTTCTGCCATGATGAGAGGATCTACACGGTATATCTTATCATATTTTTCGAGTGAAATTTCTCTTCCCTTTTGCCAGTTATCGTTGCTTCGGTAAAAAGTAGCTTTGTGTTTATTATCGAAATCAAAACTTTTTAAGATGGCCAGGTGGAGATCGTAAAAAGTTTGGGTATGCCGGATACAGATATCGCGGTAAGTGCTTTCATCATCTTCCCAGTAAACCCTGAATTTTAATATTGCCATTATTCAAAAATAAGGCTTTTTTACGGGGTGAGCGCTTACTGTTCAACTCCTTTTTTTTATTCCCAATACGGAAGCGGTTTCTATCATAAACTCCAGGGCGGAATTGAATTCATTTGGAATTTTACCATCCAGAATGGCTTCCCTGATGGCATTTTTTATATCGCCAACGGCTTTGCCCGGAGGGAGGTTGAACGTTTCCATGATCAGTTCACCGGAAATGGGTGGCTGCCAGTTCCGGATATGGTCTTTTTCTTCAACTTCTTTGCAGCGTTTAAGAACGAGTTCAAAATTTTCGAGGTAGCGTTTTACCTTTTGTTTGTTCTTTGATGTGATGTCGGCACCACAAAGTATCATCAGCGATTCAAGGTCATCGCCGGCATCAAATATCAGCCTGCGTATAGCCGAATCCGTTATATTTTCGCGGGTAAGGCCGATTGGCCGCAGATGCATCTCCACCATTTTCCTTACAAAGCGCATTTTTTCGTTTTGCGGGAGTTTTAGCCGGGCAAAAATTTTGGGTACCATTCGTCCGCCAACCACTTCATGCCCATGAAAAGTCCAGCCATGCCCCTCTTCAAATTTTTTTGTTGCGGGTTTGGCAATATCGTGAAGCACGGCGGCCCAGCGAAGCCAGAGGTCGCCGGAATGGGCTGCCACATTATCAATAACCTGCAGGGTATGATGGAAATTGTCTTTATGCCCCATGCCATCAATATATTCAGTACCTGCAAGTGCGCACATTTGGGGAAATATTTCAGCAAGTACGCCGGTTTGGTAAAGCAGATTAAAGCCTATGGAAGGTTTGGGGGAGAGCAATATTTTATTCAATTCATCGGTAACCCGTTCGCCACTTACAATATGGATGCGTTCCTTGTTTTCTGCAATGGCAGTAAGGGTTTGAGGGTGAATGTGAAAGTTTAACTGGGCTGCAAACCGGATGGTGCGCATGATCCGCAGCGGATCGTCGCTAAAAGTCTGATTCGGATCTAAGGGCGTACAAAGTAATTTTTCCTTAAGGTGCTGCAGGCCGTTAAAGGGATCGATGAGCTTTCCAAAATTTTGTTGATTCAGGCTAATGGCAAGGGCGTTAATGGTGAGGTCGCGCCGCTGCTGATCGTCTTTTACGGTACCTGATGAAACATAAGGTTTCCTGCTGTTGTGATTATAGGATTCTTTACGTGCGCCCACAAATTCTACTTCAAATTCAGCATCTGGATTTAGGCCGGGAACCTGCTGTGGGTTTAGTTTAACCTGGGCGGTACCAAAGTTTTTAAACACCGAAATGGTTGCGGTGGGGGTAAAGGTTTTTGCAAAGGATTCTGCAAGCCTGATGCCATCGCCAATGCAAACGATATCCATGTCTTTAGTGGGCCTGTTCAGAATTTTATCGCGTACAAAACCGCCAATGATGTAGGTTTCCATTTTTAGATTTTGAGCGGAGGATGCGATTTTTTCGATAATCCGGGTTTCGGTTACCGAGCAGGTAATGTCCATGCCGCAAAAATAGATGAAAAGCTTTTGAGGAATAACGGGTAATGGGGTTGCTATAATAAAATGATGGGCATTGAGCAATAAAGGTTCACAGATGCCACCGATCAGCACTGATATTTTTTGATTTGTGAAAATCAACTGTGAGAGAAATAAAACATCAGAAAAATTGGCCTAAGAATTTTCAATATTTCGATGATAATTCAAGACCTTTCGGGGAACTAAAACATAAGACATGAGCAATATATCCGGTAAAAATGCGGCATCTGGTTCTTCGGCTAAAGCAACAGGGGTTGGCGGCATCTTCTTTTATGCTGAAAACCCGAACGAATTAAAGGAATGGTATGCAAAAAATTTAGGGTTCAACTTTTCTGAATGGGGATCATCGAGCTTTGAATCGAGGGCTGTAGATAACCCCGAAGTTGTTAATACCTTAGAATGGTACCTGTTTAAAAAGGAGAGTGAACATTTTGCGCCCTCAAAAAAAGAATTTATGATCAATTACCGGGTTCAGCATTTAGAAGAACTGGTAAACAGGCTGAAAGAAAACGGTGTTACCATTTTAGATGAAATTGCGCAATACGACTATGGAAAATTTGTACATATACTGGATCAGGAAGGAAATAAATTAGAGCTTTGGGAACCCGCAGCGGGCGGTTGACTGAAAAGAGATCAAATACATATTTTGAATGCCAGAATGCTGGTGGAAAGTACCTGCTTTTTACCATATTGGGTAAGCCCGGAGTACGATGAATTCCTAAATTTCCAATATCGGGTTTTCTTAAAAAGTATTGCAGAACTTATATAGCTGAGAAAAGAAACAGTGCTGAAAGGCTGCCGGATTGCAGCGAAAATCCTTTTGCCCTTTGTATCCGGGCAAAAGATTGCAGCGGAAAGCCGGGACAAAAGATGACACAACGGCCCAATGCCGGTAGCCCAAACTGAAGAATTGTCGGCCAGCGGGCCAATGGCACCATCATTGCCCTTAAATTTTACTTTTTTTATTGTAGAAACGCCAACCATTAAATTTGCGACTTATCCCAAAAACTAATGACAAATAAGCTTTATTTAAACAACACTGAAGAAGAACTTGAATTTATGCCCATGATTCCTTTAAACGATGAGGATGATGAGGCAACCGATAACCAGCAATACCCTGAAACGCTGCCCATTTTACCACTCAGGAACACGGTTTTATTTCCGGGTGTGGTGATTCCCATTACGGTGGGTCGCGATAAGAGCATTAAAGCGGTAACGGATGCCTATAAAGGCGATAAACTGGTTGGGGTTGTGGCCCAGAAAGACAGTTCGGTGGAAGAACCTTCCGTATCCGACATTCAGGATATTGGCACCCTTGCCCGGATAATGAAACTGATAAAAATGCCCGATGGCGGCACCACCATCATCATACAGGGAAGACGCCGGTTAAAAATTGAAGAAATAGTATCGGAGGAGCCATATTTTAAAGCGCGGATAAAAATTTTAGAAGAAACGAGCATAAAAGGCGATGGTGATTTTGATGCAATGGTGAGCAGTATAAAAGACCTTGCCAGCCAGATTGTGGGCCTCTCTCCTCACCTGCCAAGCGAGGCTTCCATCATTTTAAAAAATATTGAGAACCCTTCGTTCCTGATTCATTTTGTGAGCAGTAACCTGAGCAGCGACATCAAACAAAAACAGCAACTGCTTGAAATCAACAACCTGAAAGCCCGGGCCGAGTTGCTGCTAAGCCTGTTGCATACCGAGTTGCAATATGTGGAATTGAAAAACAAGGTTACCTCTAAAACCCGCGCCGAACTTGATAAGCAGCAACGCGAATATTTTCTTCAGCAACAAATTAAAGCCATTAAAGATGAACTTGGCGGGGAAAATTCGGCAGAGGTTAAAGAAATGATGAAGCGTGCCGAAAATAAAAAATGGCCCGCAGCGGCAAAAGACATGTTTACCAAAGGGGTGGAAAAATTAGAGCGGATGCACCCTTCCACGCCCGATTATTCGGTTGTATATAATCACCTCGATTTGATGCTCGACCTTCCGTGGGGCGAGTTTACCGAAGATTCGTACGATTTAAAAAAAGCTAAGAAAATTCTTGATCACGACCATTACGGGATGAACAAGATTAAGGAGCGGATTCTGGAATACCTGGCCGTTTTAAAACTGAAGGGTGATATGAAAAGCCCTATTCTTTGTTTTGTTGGCCCTCCGGGTATTGGGAAAACAAGCCTCGGTAAAAGCATTGCTGCGGCAATTGCACGTAAATATGTGCGGGTAAGCCTGGGTGGTTTGCACGATGAAAGCGAAATCCGCGGCCACCGCAAAACCTATATTGGCGCCATGCCGGGCAGGATATTACAATCGTTGCGAAAGGTTAAATCGGGGAACCCGGTGATGATACTGGACGAAATTGATAAGATAGGTGTGGATCATCGCGGGGATCCGTCTTCTGCCCTGCTTGAAGTGCTTGACCCGGAACAAAACAACAGTTTTTACGATAATTATCTTGAACTCGAATACGACCTCAGCAAAGTATTATTTATTGCTACGGCTAATTCACTATCCAATATACAGCCTGCGCTGAGAGACCGTTTAGAAATTATTGAACTGAGCGGGTATGCCATTGAAGAGAAAATTGAAATTGCCAAAGCACACTTAGTTCCAAAACAAAAAGAGATGCATGGCCTTGTTTCGGCCAATGGAAATAAAGTTCCAGCGTTTAAAATAAGCGATTCGGTTTTAGAAAAAATCATTACGGATTATACCAGGGAAAGCGGGGTGCGCGAGCTGGACCGGCAACTGGCCAGCATTATGCGTTACCAGGCAAAAGAAATGGTACTGAAAGGAAAACTGAAACCCACCCTTACCACAAACGACGTAGAGAAAATTTTAGGGAAACCCAGGTACAATAACGAACTGTACAAGGCTGCAAACATGCCCGGTGTAGCTGTTGGGCTTGCCTGGACCTATGTTGGCGGAGATATATTATTTATTGAAGTGCAGCTTAGCGAAGGTAAGGGTGAACTAAAACTGACCGGCAACCTGGGAACCGTAATGAAGGAAAGCGCAGCCACAGCACATAGCTGGCTGGCGGGCAATGCAAAAAAGTTAGGCATTGATCAGGAATTATTTCATAAAAAGAATGTGCATATCCACATTCCTGAAGGTGCGGTGCCAAAAGACGGGCCAAGCGCCGGTATTACCATGATGACCGCGCTTGCCAGTGCATACAGCGGAAAAAAGGTGAAACCCTACCTGGCCATGACCGGGGAAATTACGCTGCGCGGGCAGGTATTGCCGGTTGGTGGGATCAAAGAAAAGGTTTTAGCAGCCAAAAGATCGGGAATTAAGGAGATTATTATGTGCTGGATGAATGAAAAGGATGTGCAGGACATTAACCCGCAATTTATTAAAGGCATTAAATTTCACTATGTAAAATCCCTTACCCAGGTGCTGGATATTGCCCTCAATTAATACCCTCCACATTTTTATTGATATAAACCGGCCATTGTGCCGGTTTTTTACATCCTGAATACGGCTCTTTATTGATTTTAAGAAAGCAATTCAAAATTAGAAATGGAATTGAGCCGTAAACCCATAATTTTGCGCAAAATTTTAAAAGCACCATGGTAGCAACAAATAACTTTACCAGCATTATTACAGAATCCGTTAAGAAGGCCCAGCAGGAAGAACTGGAATTTGAAGAAATTTTTTCGAATCCGGAATTGCCGGTAGGCAAAAACGAATTCCTGTTTTTCATTAAGCCGGAAATAACCTTAGCCTCGGGCAGTATTCAGCTTGACCGCATCCTTGGCCTGGTGCAGGATAAAATTGAAGCATTTGGTTTAACGGTTCACAACATTAAAGTGCTATCGGCAAAATATTTAGAAGCATACAACATCATTGCACAGCATTACGGAGTGATTAATAAAATTTCCGGCAATGCCCTGGAGGGAATGTCGGAATCGGCAAAAGAGAAATTCCGGGAAATATATGCAACCACAGCAAATGATGCAAGGGTACTTGGCGGGTTGGAATTCTTAAAGCAAAATGCGCACTTTAATGCCTACTCGCTGGATTACTTATGGCAAAACCTGGAAAATAAAAAACTGGCAGGCGGCACGTATTGCGAAAAAGTGAAGATAGATGATGGTTATATTTATCTCGTAAATGGATTTCACCCCAGGCAACTGAAGCATTTTACCGAAAAGGGAAGAAGCATTGTGGTGATGACGCTATCGGGAGATATTTCCTGGGCAGATGCCAGGAGCAATTTTATTGGTGCCACAGATCCTTCTAAAGCAAATGAAGGCAGCCTCCGCAGAACATTTTTGGAACAAAGAGAAGCGCTCGGCCTCGCTGAAGTTTCGCAGGGTGTAAATGGGGTTCATCTTTCGGCCGGACCTGTAGAAGCGTTGGTTGAATTAAAAAGATACAACTCAAATTTTTCGGATTCCAATGCAATAAAAGATTTCAGTGATTTTACTTTTGGCAGGAAACTGAAAGAGAATTTCAGCAACGAACAATTTGAAAAAATTGTAAACAACGCTAATGTGATGCAAAATGGCAAAACCGTTTCCATTTTTGATATTACGGAAGAAAAAGATGCGGATGAGGCCATTGCCATTTTGAAGCAGGTATTATAAGTTGAGTTGAATATTGGAATGTACATTCCAGGTCAGGTAAAATCCGCTCCCTGTTTTTTAGTGCAAATCATTAACTCCCCGCTTGCCTAAGCGAAAGAAGCTGAAGCCAAGCTGTTTTTTACGCGTAGGCCAGCTTGGGGGGGATCGGTTTAACCGTACTGCTTATAACCTATTCGCTTCCTATTCTTCGGGTATCAGCAATTGTTTCAACGCGGCAAAAATTAGCCTGTATTTCTTTACTGTTTTGTGATACCTGTTTTTCCAATTACTCTAACTTCAATAATTTGCCAGCATCAGTACCCCATGTTCGGTAAATACATACGTATGGAGTCATTCTTGAGCGACATTGTAACATTCAAGCGACTGACCAAAAATTATCTTTTAATGCTAACTTTACATCTGAAAATTTTTACAGAATTGAATGAAATATAAATACGTAGACTTCATCTCCGATGATTATTTATTAGAATGTATTGGCAACTTACATAAAGCATATTTGAAGGCTAAAAGCAACATTACAAAAAAGAGTTTCTACTTAAATAAAGTTGACACCATTAAGTTAACTTTTGATGCAAAGTTCAATGACATAGACGAGGAGAGCCTTATCCAATCAGAAATTTTGAGGCAAATAGACAAATCAATAAACAATTCTATCGGGATTTTTCACGAACAAATATTGGGCGGCATAAAAGGCTTTGAAGCAGGTAAATTGAGTGGCTTTGATATCAAAGCCGAAGACGATACTTTGTTTGCTGACATCAAAAATAAACACAATACAATGAACAGCAGTGCAGCAGAGGCATTGTTTCAAAAATTAGCTCGCTATGCTAACGATTACAAAAAAGCAAAATGTTACTGGGTTCAGATTTTAGCAAAAGGTAGCTTTTGTGAGTTATGGAGTGGCAACATTAACGGAAAAGAATACAGCCACAGTAGAGTTTATAAGATTTCGGGCGATCAATTCTATGCTTTACTTTCAGGGCAAGACGATGCAATGTTCCAACTTTACAAAGTACTTCCATTTGCCATCAAAGACTATTTGAAATCGTCGGAAAATAGTGAAGATATTGCAGAAAATTCTGCACTGGATGAATTAAAAGTAGGGACTAAGCAAACCAGACGAAGCATCGTAGACCAAATAACTTTTGAAAATTACAGTTACTATCTTGGCTTTGACAAGTTATAGTATTGGTTCAAGAACTTTACAATTGAATAACCAACTTCTGTTCCTAAATTAACAGGGACTGCATTCCCAATCTGTTTATATTGCTGAGCCATTGAACCCACAAACTTCCAATCATCAGGAAAGGTTTGTATTCGAGCATACTCACGAATAGTAAACGGCCGAGTTTCATCTGGATGACATCTTTCAGTTTGTTTTTGTGCAGGACTACAAGTAAGCGTTAAACAGGGTTCGTCCCAACCTATCCGTCTTGCAATACCTGTTTTACCTCCACTTAAATGAAAGCTACCTCCCATAAATTCCTTTTGAACTTTTAGCGGTAAATCACGCCAGTAACCTTTTTGTGGAACTAAATCCAAAACGGCTTTCTTGCTTTGTGGATATTTTGCACCAGTTGACTTTGGAACATTTGTATCAAACAATTCACCTTTCTTCAAAGCATCTTTCAAATTATAAATTTTCTTGTGTGGAATTGGATATTCATATTGCAAATCAATATCCTTTCTAATTCCAACTAAAATTAAACGTTCCCTTTTTTGTGGTACTCTGTAATTTACGGCTTTCAACACTTGAACAGGGACAACTTTATAACCAATTTCATCTAAAATTGAAATCATCCCTTGCAAGGTTTTTCCGTTTTCATGACTTAACAAACCGCGGACATTTTCGCCAATACAAATAGGTGGGTTCACTTCCCTTACAACCCTTGCAAACTCATAGAATAAAGTTCCTCTTGCATCGGCAAGACCTAATTTCTTCCCTGCGTAACTAAATGCCTGGCAGGGAAATCCACCGGTAACGACATCAATTTTATTATGATACTCTGTAAAATCAAACGCTTTAATATCGCCTTCTAAGACTTTCCAGTTAGGGCGGTTTTTTCGCAAAGTCTGACAAGCCCATTTATCAATTTCATTCAATGCAACACATTTCAACCCTGCCTTTTCCATCCCAACAGCCAGACCACCTGCACCAGCAAATAATTCCAAGACCGTATATTCATGATGTGGCTCTACATAGTTAGTGATAAAATCTTCTGCACCGTGGTTGAAAAAGTTCGCAAACAACGTTTCCACCTGCTCACGTTTATAGACACGGTAGTTGCTCATTGGTTCACGGATAGCAGACAACTTGCCATCTCTATCCCAACGTCTGAGTGTCTCTTTGCTTTTGCCAATGAGTTCAGAAACTTCGGAGAGTGTCAAATATTCATTCATAACCAAGTAGCATAACCTTACACAATGGTTACAAATCTACGACTTAAAACAACATGAACAACAACTGAAAAAAAGAACGAACGCCTAACAAGGTATTGCCAAAATGGAGGCTGACGGAAGTAAATCAGTATTTGTGCAAAATTTTAAGTGACGGTTTTAAATGCCCCCACTTTGACAATACTCAAACCGGAAGATATTTTGCATGAACGCCATTTTTAAAGGTCACAATTTGTGACCTCAAGCTTCAATTAAATGACTGATGTTTTTTAGTTTGCAGTTCTCCTCTGCCTGCTTAAGTATGTTCGCACAGGTCAATTAATATTTTTAGCCCCGGCTACCCGGGGTTTCCAACCCCGGAGTTCATAGCATCTCAATAAAAAAAGAGCCGCATAGAAATGCAGCTCCTGTTAAGAATCTTATGATTCTGTAACCCCCAAAGAAAACATCTTTAAAATTTCCCGGAAAATCCACACCCGGAGGTTAGTTTTTGTGTGGATGGAACAGGCAGAAGTTGAAGATTTTCGTGTTCGTTCTGTTTTAATTTATCGCGAAGGAAATCAATTATTTTTTTAAGTAGTTTCAAGGTTGTTGTTTTCGGAGAGGTTAAAAATGGAGAGCCACTGTTTAGGGCAGCAGCCCTCCCTGAGTTGTCAGGCATTAATGTTTTACAATTTTTTCGTTGCTGATCACTTTACCATCGATGGTAACCTGAACGATGTACATTCCGCGGCTAAGTGATGAAAGATTATTCAGCGATATGGTATTTAATCCTTTTGTTATCCTGTTGATGTTGTTATAAACTACCTGGCCGGTGATGCTGATGAGTTTTACAGCGGCAGTTCCGGTTTCTTCACTCACAAATTTCAGGTTTACCTGTTCCATAAATGGATTGGGAGATATTTGAACCGAGGTGGTATTTCCGGTTTCAAAGCGAACCATACGAATATCGCTAAAAGAGATGTTACCGTCTTTATCTACCTGTTTTAAGCGATAATATACTTCTGATTTTCCGGTAAGTTCAGCAGATTTATCAGTGTATTCATAGTTGTTGCTGGTTCCGTTGGTTGATTTAGCGCCCAAAATAACCGCTATGGTATTGAAATCTCTGTTATTAAAGCTGCGTTCCAGTTCAAAATGGCTATTGTTTACTTCGTTTTCGGTAATCCAATTGGTGAACACGGTGTGGTTCGATTTTGCGGTGGCGCCGAAATAGGTAAGCTTTACAGGCAGTACACCTGCTGCGCCAAAAGTTACACATCCAAATTTTGCGGCATACTGGCGCGAAGTGGTGGATGAATATGAACGGCCTCCATATTTAAAGTTGTATCCCATACGGAACTTAATGGTGTTCATACCGCCATAGATGGCAATCATGGCAACTTCAGGATCGGAGGTTACACCATCGTGTTCAATAGTAGAACCAAAGAACTTTGTCCAGGTAAGTCCGCCACTGTTTACAGTTCCCATATTGGTAAGCTGTGTAGAAGGAACCTGGCTAACCTGTACGCCTGTTTCACCGGTTACCATACCAATTTCTCTAAACCATCCGTTGTTTCCCTGTGTTAAGCCATCCATATCGTAATGGGTGAATCTAAGCCCGGTAATATTAGAAGGTTCATTGGTGCTTGCCTTATAAAAATGAATGGCAAATTGAACATATCCTTCCCGGTTTGAGGTAAGGGAGTTTAAATCAGGCCTGATTTGAGGCTGAAAGCGGCCATCTTTATCTGCATTACCGGGATCAGCTTCGTCAATTAAAGTCAGTTTTGCGTTCACAATGTCTTCTACAACAATTACTGCATACATATCAAAAGGCTCAGAAACCGCATAATTGTAACGGTACTGGGCGCCTACTTTCAGTGCTTGCCCCGCTATTAAAGTGGGCTGGCCTTTGAATTGTGGTAAAGACTGGGTGCTGGTACCCGATTGACATTGCTCAAAAAGTTGTTGAGCGTTTACTGTTGAGGTTGCATACGTACCCAGGAGGGTAAGGATAAGCGTAAAAATCCGGTTCATTTTCTTTGTGGTTTGGGGTTATGAAAATTTCCGGTCTTACACAGGTGCCTAATGAGCTAATTGGACCTGGCTTATCATGAGGAGGGAAAATCTGAAAGTCGGGATGATTGAGGTTAACATCATTTCCGATTTCGAATACAAACCTAATACCCCGATTTTCGAAATGCAAGTTTTTAGACAGTAATTTTACCATATTTCGAGTTTTTTTACTTATCAGGGATAAAGTGAATAAAATCTATATACTATATTATTTCATTCATTGAATAATTATAAATGAAAATGGCTATTTTTTGAAATTGTATATAAAATATGGGATTTCACTTGGCCATCATATAATATACCAGCGAATTCAAAATCCTGATAAAATACTGAAACATAATAAGCCATAATGTCATATATTCAATATTCAATTTTACATGTACACAAGATTTTGATAAAATATTTTTCTGGTTGTACACAATCAGCTCTTATATATTACGCCGATTCCGGCGATATTCCGAAAAATTGCGTGGGCAAAAATTATCTGCGGAATATTTATTTAATTAAAATATTGTAATATACTATTAACCAGTTTATTATTTATATTATTGTAAATATAATATATTCACATATTATGTTCTTCAACATCACAATAAAAAATATAAAATTTTATAGCTAAACAATCCTATAAAACTGTAATTAAACTACATATCAATTTAATTATCAATTATTTTTTTTAATTTTAAAATACTAAATAATTTATCTTTATTAAGAAGTATCTTTTGTTTGTAAATTGGGTTGAAATGATAAATTTCTTAGCCGGATTTATTCCATTTAAAATTGATAATTTTGTTTCCGTTTTAAACCATGTTGAAATATTTCCGCTTTCTATCACCCACCCTTTTCCTCATTTTGGGATTTAGCGTTTTAATGACATCCTGTCGGGATCCCAAAGAACTGGAATACCGGGAATTTCGAAATCTGAAGGTGAGTAGCCTGGGATTTTCGGCGGCTCAAATCAGTATCGATCTCGTTTTTTTTAATCCCAATAATTTCGGCCTGGAGCTAAACAGAACCGATTTAGCCATTTTTATTGATGGGTCTTATCTTGGCCAATCTTCCCAACAGCTCCAGATTGGCATCAGGAAAAAGGACAGCTTCGTGCTCCCTCTGCAAATAGATGTAGATATGAAAAACCTGCTGAAAAACGGGCTTACTGCCCTGCTGAATAAAACGGTAACGGTTAGGCTTACCGGGAAAATCCGGGTTTCTAAGGCCGGAGTATCAAAAAGTTTCCCGGTTGATTATCAAACCATACAGAATTTCTCCTCATATTAGAAAAACCCCTCTCCTTACTCAATAATGCAGAGAAAGGCAGCATTTGGGAAAAGAAAATAAGGATTTCAGGTGTGATTATGGTGCAGTCTTGGTAGAATCAACGCTTTCCACATGCTTTTTACAGCAAGCCGGCAACAGATTAAAAGAATCCGGCTCTGCGGTAACATCATCGGCATCAAAACCCAGGTTGGCAATATCCGTTTTAATGATTTCGATATTGGTGCGGTCGGGAATCCAGGTTACTGTTGTGGTTCCTTTCTTAATATCAACCTTAACGGTGCTTACCCCGTATTCGCTGCTGAGGTATTTTTCCACCCTGTTCTTACAAATATCGCACTGAACACCGGGGGTTTTAATTACTGCCTTCCCTGGTTTGGCCTGCGAAAAACAGGTTACATTCATCAGCATAAATCCGAGCAAAACAGAAAGCATTTTGGGCATAAAATTCAAACTTTACAACAATTTACGGATTATTTTTTCCAGCCGGCGGGGTTGTTCCTCCAGTTTAGCAGTTCCTCTAAAAGTTCCGGCTTAAATATCCCTTTTTTAACGGCAAGCGCTACCAGGTTCGGATAATCGGTAAGGGCGATCAACCTGATACCAGCCTCATTAAATGCCTGTGAAGCCTGTGGAAACCCATAAGTAAATATGGCCACCATCCCAATCACATCCGCACCTGTTGCCCGGATGGCATTGCATACCTTCAGGCTGCTCATCCCGGTTGATACCAGGTCTTCCACTACTACCACTTTATCGGCTGTTCCCATTTTACCTTCTACCTGGTTCTCCAGGCCATGTTCTTTGGGTTTTGGCCTTACATAAGCAAATGGCAGTTTAAGCTGATCGGCAGCCATTGCGCCCCATGCAATACCGGCAGTAGCCACACCGGCAAGCAATGTGGCATCAGGAAACGATTCAAAGATCACACTGCATAATTCACTCTTAATAAAATCGCGCACAAACGGATAGGAAAGCACCTGGCGATTATCGCAATAAATGGGGCTTTTCCAGCCGCTCGCCCAGGTAAATGGGTTGTCGGGTTGCAGTTTTACAGCCCCAACCTGTAAAAGCTTTTCTGAAACACTGGTTTGTGCGGTATTTTTATCTACTAACATATTTTGCAAGTTAATCCTGTAGCTTCAAAATTACAGGTATTCTAAAAAGCTAAATTTGTACTCATCATGAAAATTGCTGTTTATTTTGGAGATAAAACCGTGTACCTGGTCAATCAAACCGATCCGGAAATTGAAAAGTTGCGGCACCGGCCCGATACTATTTGGATTGATGAAATATCGTCTCATGCCGTACATGCCCTGTTGCATGAAATGGAAAATCCGGAAATTAAAACAGGTGTTTTTTGGGGAGAAGATGTTGAATCACTAAAAGATAAATTTTTCCAACATTTTACGATGATGGTTGCTGCCGGAGGTATTGTGGAGAATGAAGAAGGGAAATTCCTGTTTATTTTCAGGCGCGGGCATTGGGATCTTCCAAAAGGAAAGCTGGATGAAGGGGAAACAACAGAGGAATGTGCAAAAAGAGAAATTGAAGAAGAAACCGGAATTGCAGGATTAAAAACCAATAAACTTATCGGCTCTACCTTTCATGTTTACCATGAAAAGCAAAAACAAATTCTTAAAGAAACGATCTGGTATCATTTTAAATACAGGGGAACGGATGAACTGATTCCGCAACAGGAAGAAGACATTGATGAAGCAAGATGGGTAGCCCAAAAAGATGTAAGCGGGCTATTAAGCCAAAGCTATGCCAGCATCAGAGAGCTGTTTTCCCGTTTTTCTAATTAACGAAAGCCGGTTTTGGGGCGTATGGCAACCGTTAACCTGCTGATGCAAATGAGATTTCCCTCTTCATTTTTAATTCGTATTTCCCAAACATGTGTTGTGCGGCCAAGGTGCAAAGGAGAAGCGGTTGCAAAAATTTTTCCGGATGTAACGGATTTAAGATGGCTTGCACTGATTTCCTGACCTACACAAATAAAATTTGAAGAATCGATCATCAGGAAAGAAGCCACGCTACCCACCGTTTCGGCAAGAGCGCAACTTGCCCCACCATGAAGAAGTCCGTACGGCTGGCGGGTTTGATCGGTTACCGGCATGCTCATGCTAAGGGTGTTTCCGGTAATTTCCTCCCATTCCATCCCCAGAAATTTACTCATGTAAACCGTTCCCATAGAACGAAGTTGCATCAGGTTAATTTCCTTATTAAACCAGATTGGAGTTTGCTCAGCCATTTATTTTCAAATCGTTGTTTACAATTGCGGGTAAAAACCTCGATACATCTCCTCCATACCTTAATACATCACGTACAAGAGTAGACGCAACTGAAGTGTATTGCGGTAAACAGGTCAGGAAAATGGTTTCGATATGATTTGCAATGCTTCTGTTCATATCCGCAATGGCTTTTTCGTATTCAAAATCGTTTACATAACGAATTCCCCTAAGGATAAACTGCGCACCCACTTCCCTGCAACATTCTACAGTGAGTCCGTCATATACAATAGCTTCTACTTTAGGTTCGCTTTTGTATATTTCTTTCAACCAGTTGAGCCTCCTGTCTTCCGAAAACATAGGTGCTTTATTGGTGTTTCTGCCAATGCCGATATAGAGTTTATCAAACAGTGGAAGTGCCCGGTTTATGATATCGGTATGCCCGAGGGTTACGGGGTCGAAAGTTCCGGGGAAGAGACAAATACGTTTCATAACTAAATTTTTAAATCTGGCCCGCTCCGGCCAGCAGATACATCACCGCCATGCGAACCGCAACGCCGTTTTCTACCTGGTTCAGAATGACCGAGTGTTCACCATCGGCCACATCGCTGTCAATTTCCACACCCCTGTTTATAGGGCCGGGGTGCATGATGGTGATGGGTTTTCCAATTTTATCCAATAATTTTTTCTTTACGCCATACGCTAAATTATACTCTCTTAATGAAGAGAAAAGCACCTGATTTTGTCTTTCCAGCTGGATCCTCAGCACATTGGCCACATCGCACCATTTCAGGGCTTGTTCAAGGTTATATTCAACCCTTATTCCCATTGCCTGTTCAAGGTATTTTGGAATGAGGGTGGGTGGGCCGGCCACCATTACTTCTGCATTCATTTTTTTGAGGAGCCAGATGTTGCTCAGGGCTACGCGGGAGTGCATGATGTCGCCAATCAGAAGAATCTTTTTCCCTTTCAGGGTACCCAGTTTTTCGATTATTGAGAATGCATCCAGTAGGGCCTGGGTAGGATGTTCATTGACTCCATCGCCGGCATTAACGATAACGGTACCGGGCAGGTGTTGCGATAAAAAATGAGGTGCGCCGGAAGCGCTATGGCGCATCACCACCATATCCACCTTCATGCTTAAGATGTTTCTGACCGTATCCAGCAGGCTCTCCCCTTTTGAAACGGACGAACCGGATGCGGAAAAATTAATGGTATCGGCGCCCAGGCGTTTTTCGGCAAGTTCAAAAGATATCCGGGTACGGGTAGAATTTTCAAAAAAGAGATTTACGACCGTTACATCTCTTAGGGAAGGTACTTTTTTAACCGGGCGCTGCAGAACTTCTTTAAACCGGACGGCAGTTTCTAAAATGAGAGAAATATCGGTTGCATTGAGGTCTTTAATGCCTAAAAGATGTTGGGTGGAGAGTTGCATTAAAAAGCGAAACTATGTAATATTTTTTACAATCATCAGTACCAATTATTCATAAATGATGACTTCCAGTTTTTCCCAGTTCACTTTTACCTTTTGAGAGAAAACCGTATCGATTGATTTGCCAAAATAATCGGGTTGAATGGGTAGCTCGCGGTTAAACCTCCGGTTTACCAATACGCAAAGCGCTACGGATGCAGGGCGGCCAAAATCCTGGAGGGCATCCAGGGCGGCCCTGATGGTTCGGCCGGTGTATAACACATCATCGATCAGGATTATTTTTTTTCCATCTAAGGAGAAAGGCAGATCCGTTTTAGAGGGTTTGTGCAATTCTTTTCTTACATCGTCGCGGTAAAAAGTAATATCCAGGATTCCGTAGTTTATCTGTTGTTCGGGGTAAAGTTCCCTGATCTGTTGTACAATTTTTTCTGCAAAACCGGTACCTCTGGGTTGTATTCCAATAAAATATAAATCAGCTACCTGATTGCTGTTTTCAACCAGTTGGGCAGCAAGCCTGCGGATGGTTAACGATAATTGTGGAGCGTTTAATAGAACCTGCATCTGAGTTTCAAAACTAAACAACTTATGCTAAAAAAAACAATAGCTCTCAGATGCCGCCACATATTTTGCCTATCTCTGGCCTTGCACCTATAATACAGTCAGGGTTGATTTAATTATCACGAGTGTTTCCACAAGCGGGCATACTCGCGCCAGTTGATCTTTTTTCAACCGGGTAAATCCGAGCAATCAGTGAGAGATTATAAAACCCTCTTCGTTTCCCGTTCCGGAAACTATAAGGGGAAACAAACCGGGAGCACCTGAAAATAATTGCTTTTTTAATACCGTGAAAAAACCCTTCCAATATTCGTGTAATCACCCTCAGGCTGCACCTCACAAACACAGAGTTTTACAACAGCAGTCAATAAATCCAGAAAAGCTGCCCTTTATTGCCTCGCACCCACAAGAATGTTTATATACAACTTAAAAATTCCAATCTTCTACAAAGTTTTTAAAGTGGATATTTTTTTTATCTCCAATGAAAATTGGATTATGAATAGCGATGGGCATATATGTTAATCGGGTTGAATTTTTATGAAAAACAACTGTTCAAAAAAGAAAAAATGAAACTGACAAAACAAAATTGCTTTTTTATTTTAGAAATAAGCGCCGCCGTTTATCTCATCATTAGCAGTTGCATTAGAATAGAAATGGACCTACATATATTGGCATCAACAGTCTGGAATATTGTGTACTTCATTTTGATTTGTTCACCACAATCAATTCTTTATTACTGATAACCTTTCAAACTTTAATTAGATAATTTATTCAACATTATTAAAATATAAACAATGAATAAAAAACTATTTACACTTTTAATTGCTGCATTATGCATCAGCAATGTATCATTTGCAAATATTTTCAGGGTAGGCTATACCGGTACACCTTTAGCAGGGGTGGATTATACTACGGTGCAAGAAGCAAATGATGCAGCAAATGCAGGGGATACCATTCAAATATATGGTACTGTTACCGGCGGTTATATCACAAAGAGGCTGGTAATACTGGGGTTTGGTTACAATTTGGATGTACACCCCGGTTTACAGGTTGTAGCTGAAGATGCGCCTTCGTATAGCTCCATAAGTTTTATGGGCGGTAGTGATGGGTCTATTGTAAAGGGGGTTAGTGTTGATCAGTTTCGTCTATATGCAAGCGATTACAATGATGGCACAGCAGTTCCCATTTCCAATATTACTTTTGAAAGGTGCTGTGGTAATTTTTTCTTTTATAATATTTCAATAAATAGTAATTATGGTAGCATAAGCAATATAAATATCATTGCATGTGCTATTCCAGGAAGTATTTATTTGGAATCTGTTGGTCAAAGTGACGGAGGCTCCCCACTGACCGGTTTGCTTATAGCAAATAGTGTATTTGGTAGCAGTGGAGGAGGTATTGTCATAAGCAATCCCGGCACTACAGCCACCATTTTAAATTGTGTATTTATTGGAAACATTACTCTCAGGCTATATGATGCACAGGTTTTGGTAAAAAATTGTATTTATGATGGAAACGCAAATTACCCGCCTACTAACGGCAGTAACATAAATACCATATTTGAAAACAATTTATTCTCACAGGCGCAGCCCTCTCCCCTGCCTCCTGGCAGCAGCAATTTGTGGGGACAGGCTACCACAAATATTTTTGTAACGGGTGATGATGATAACAGCAAAAAAAACCCAGCAGATATTGAAAATTTTGACGAAACCTTCTATACATTAAAAGCAGGCTCCCCGGCTTTAGGCGCAGGCTTAAACGCCAGTAACCAACCTACAGACTGTGGCATTTTTGGCGGCGAGCCCGCATATAAATATGTAATCAGTGGTATTCCTCCCATTCCCGCCATTTACCAGTTAACAGCTCCGGGGCAGGCCGCAACAGTCAATCCGTATAATATTACAATTAGTGTGAGGAGTAATAATTAATTAATGGATAATTGATACCTGGATCATGAACAGATTATCAGCTTTCAAGTATCAATATAATAACTGTTCTTTGAAATATTTGGTTTATACTTTTTTGAGGAATAACAGCTAAAAAAATTGCTTTACACATTAAGCACAATGAGGTTTAATATGCCTATGCATTTAAAGCCTTTATCAAAAGTAATAAGCGGTACATTTTTATACAGTGCGGTAGGGGCTATTAAGGCATCCGGCAATTTTATTTTGTACTGTTGTTTCAGAGCAATAGTTCTTTGGTTAATGGCATCTTCATGCACAACTTTGGTGTATAGTGCAAGCATACTTTTAATGGTTTTTAGCTCGGTATGGGTAATGCCCGGTTTGTACAGCAGTTCAATTTCGGTAATCAAAGAATATTGCCATTCATCTTGCATCAGAGCCTGTAAAGCAGAATATCCGTTTAACAGACAGATAAATGCATTGGTATCTGCAAGGTATTTAAGGCCACTCATTTCTCTGTTTTTTTTATTGGCAAGTGTTTTTCCAGCCTTTTTTGTGAGCTTTTTTCAAGCTTATTCAGTGCCTTGCGGGTTGCCTGCACACTACTTATTTTTTGATTTTTTAATTACAGTACCCATGTTCAATCATTTTTGTAATTACCCTTAATTATTTAAGTGAAAACGGAAAAGGCTCCGGTTTCGGTTGTTACTTTTCCTTAAAAAGATAAACCCGATATTTTTAATACACACATTTAAAAATAAAAAAATAGTTATGCAACATAGTTATTGTACTAAAAAACATATTCTGCACCTGCTGGCGCTGGCATTTTTTATTGCGCCTGCCATATTACAGGCTCAGCCCAATATAACAAGAGTGGAGTATTATATAGATACCGATCCCGGCTTTGGCAATGGTACCAATGTAAGCATTACAACATCAGCCAATATTCAAAATCTGGTTATTCCCCTTAATCCGGAATCCATGCCCATAGGCGTGCACCGTTTCTATGTGAGGGCAAAAGATGCCAATGGGAGTTGGAGTTTAACAAATGGTCCATGGCTTTTTTATAAACCCATTCCTTCGCCGCCACCACCACCTTTGCCAGGCATTCAGCCTAAACTGAAGAAGATGGAATACTACATAGATACCGATCCCGGCTATGGCAATGCAACACCTGTGGCATTAGACAGCCTCACCAATTTTAGTGATTATGTAGTGCCGATAAATGCAACAGGACTTCCTGCCGGAGATCATACTTTCCGGATCAGAGCTTTGGATAAAAACGGAAGCTGGAGCCTGGTAAACAGTTGGGCGTTTACAGTTCCTGCTGCGTTGGCAGCACCGGCAATTGTTGTAAACAGCATCACCAAAACCACCCGCTGTGCCCGCGATAGTTTCGAAATTTCTTACGATGCAACAGGCACATATAATTCAGGCAATGTATTTAATGTACAACTTAGCAATGCTTCCGGAAGTTTTGCATCACCAACCGTTATCGGCTCTTATACAGGAACAAAAAGTGCTATTGTAAAAGTTGCACTGCCTTCACATTTGGCTGATGGTACCGGTTATAAGATTAGAGTAGTTAGCACAAACCCGGTAGTTACAGGTGTTACCAACGAAACCTCTATTACCGTACACGACAGGCCATACAGTCAAACCGTTACGGGCGCAGGCGTTGCTAACAATACATTTAGTTATACTTATTCTGTGCCAACTGCCACAGGAAGCACATGGCAATGGATAGCGCCTCAGGCTTCAGTTTCGCAAACGAACAATAATGCTTCACTTACATGGAATACCGCTGGGCAGCCTAATACCATACAAATTATTGAAACCAACCAGTATGGTTGCATTGGCGATACCAGTATAAAAACAGTGAATGTTTATGATTTAAAAATAGACAACATTGCATCCTCTTTATTAACCCCATGCCCTGCCGGAACCCTTACCATTACGGGGTTTGCCACCGGTGTTTATGATGCAGGAAATACCTTCACCGCACAGTTGAGCAATGCCTCGGGAAGTTTTGCAAGCCCGGTTAATATCGGAACAGTTTCAGCTAATCCGGTGGGGTCTTCGCAACAGGTAACCATAAATGCAACGCTTCCATTTCCATTAGCCAATGGAGCAGGTTATCGTGTACGCATCATTTCCAGTTCTCCAACAGTTTCAGCTATTGAAGTTAGCGAACAAAATATTGTTATTGATAAACCGGATATCGGAATTGATCAAACTGCAGGAAATTGCCCGGGCTTCACTGCTGATATCAGTTCAATATTCAATACAACCAGCCTTACCACATTGTGGGATGTTCCCGATCCGGGTGCTGTGTATGCAGGTACATACCAGTTAATCGTAACCAATTTAAATGGATGCAAAGATACAGCAAGCGTTACGGTAAGTAATTTTCCGAAGCCCGATCTGGGCACAGATAAATCCATTACCATCGCCTGCCTGCATGGAACGGCAGATTTAACAACAGTATATAATACCGCTTCATACCCTTCCGTTAATTATAGTGTATCTATACCTTCAATGGTATCATCGGGCGAATACAATGTAATGGTAACAGACCATAACGGATGTATGGATACCGCAATGGTAGTGGTGCAGGATCCGGTACTGATACCCATTGCAACGGTTACCAACAACGAAAAAATTGCTAACCGTGAGTGTACCGACAGTGATGGGTGGACAAATTATTATAATGATAACGGAACACCAGGCGATTACAGCGATGATTTATTATTATTGTCTATTGAAAAAAATGGCAACAATATAGGCACTGTTGGTGATGGCACTTTTGAAGTAAAAGTTGCAGCTACCGAAAATGCAGGCAGCAATTCAGGCAAGTTCATAACAAGCCCTCTCATCCCATCGGGGTATTATTTCTATAGTGCAAATCGTTATTGGAACGTAACAGCAACATCACAACCTGCATCGCAGGTAAATGTAAGGTTCTATTATAATACACAGGATTTGGATGATGTTAACGGTGGATTTACAGAAACATCGTTTACTCACTCACAACTAACGGTATATAAACTCACATCCGGAAACCCTGATCCTGACGGTAATTGGGAAGGTGCTGCCAATGCAGAATTTTATTCTGAAGGCCCTACACCATCACTGAGCAATTGGTTATATACCAACCTGGGGAATAGCAGGCATATCGCTGAATTTGCGGTGAACAGCTTCAGTGGAGGAGGCATTGGTGTGCTTACGATGGAACAACCGCTACCGGTAACGCTTGTTTCATTTAATGCCACAGCGCTAAAAGATAAAGTAGTATTACTATGGAGTACCGCAACAGAAGTAAACAGTAGTGTATTTGAAGTACAGCGCAGCATCAACGGAACCAATTTTAAAACCATTGGTGCTGTACCTGCATCAGGCAATAGTAGTATGCTGCAGAATTATGTATTTAACGACCTGCAGGGCATCGTCTTCAAAGGCCGGGTGGTATATTACCGGATAATTGAAAAAGATTTGGATGGAAAAGAGTTCTATACTGAAACCAGAACGGTAAAAATCCCTAAGGATTATAACAGTCTTCATCTTGTGTACAACCCAGTTAGGAATGAAGCCATATTAAAGTACGAAAGTATATCGCGCGAAAACATACAATTGAGTGTTGTAGATCATTTAGGCAGGGTAGTTATTGTATTGCAACAGGCAGTACAGCCCGGCATAAATGAAATAAGAATAAAAACAGAAAAACTTGTGAGCGGAATTTATGAAGTGGTATTACGTAACAATAATGATAAATTTCATGTAAGGATGCTGAAAGAATAATTGGGCAAGAATACCCCATCTTGTAAATGGATGGGGTATTTTTTTATATTTAACCTTGTACCAATTTTAGATCAGGTTGAGAATGTGTTGGGAGAAAACCTCAATATCCTGCGCCGGAGAATTTGCACAGAAGTAAAATAAAATATCTTACTGATGCCTCAGATGATCCCTGAAATTTCCTGATCAGTAAAAATCGGTGAGATCCGTAAGAAATAAAGAATACACCAGATCCCGTTATGATGACATTTATCTGAAACTTGCGCACAACGTTTAGGACATTACCAAAGGCGTGCATTTTTAGCCTATACGATGTTTCTGGGTTCAATCAATGACCGAATGTTGAACCTTACACCAACGCCCAATGGAAGTTGTTCTACCCCTCTTAATGAACATTTAGTTGTATATTTAACAGATGTTTGGTACTGACGTTTTCAAATGCCGACACATCGCCAAGGCGTAATCGCAGGCTATTTTACCTAAACCCGTGCCAACAGACATATCAATGAAATTTGACAAACATTTTCCTACAGAAAAACTCAGACCCTACATCAAATATTTTGTAGTGTCGGAGAAAGACCTGGAAAGCGAATACAAAGTTTTTCCTGCTTCGGGTTTAGTTCTCGGCTTTCAATATAAAGGACAACTTGCAACCATAAATAACAATACCGAAAACAGGCTTACTCCGGCAGGAATTACCGGTATTTCCGACAGCTACAAAATTTTTAAAAATTCGGCCTACACAGGAACCATATTGGTTTATTTTACCGAAATCGGTTTTACACATTTTTCTTCAAACCCCGCTAACGAACTTTTTAATTTAAGCCTTTCGCTCGACGACATTTTTGAAAAAAACAAAGTGGAAGAAGTTGAAGAAAAATTAGCCATAGCAACTACCAACAACCAGCGAATAAAAGTTGTTGAACAGTTCTTACTATCTCAACTTAAAAACATCGAAACCGACAAACTAATTATTCAAGCAGTCAAACTAATTTATCAATCCAAAGGAACAATCAGAGTAAAGGAACTCAACGAAAAACTCTTTATCAGCCAAAGCCCGTTTGAAAAACGATTTAGAAAAGTGGTAGGAACAACTGCCAAAAAATTTGCTTCCATTGTTCGCTTTAATTATATTCTTGACAATATGAGCAAAACAAAATCGCTTACAGGAATTTGCTACGAAAATAACTTCTTTGATCAAGCACACTTTATCAAAGACTTCAAACAATTCACGGGCAATACACCTGAAAAATTCAAACGCTTCTTGTAGAAAAACGATTTTTTACAATTACAGAGATTTTAGTTGTCGCACTTTTGCAATGCAATAATGCAGAACAATTAAAACAAAGAAAAAATGTTTACAGCAGAACTAATCAAAGCAGCTCACAGCAAAGTAAAATCAGGTGCAGACTTTCCTGCTTACATCAAAGAAATAAAGATGTTAGGTGTTACTCATTACGAAGCTTATGTTACAGACGGCCATATTGACTATCACGGTGGAGACGATTATACTGCAAAAGTACCTGCAAAGTATAACCCGTTGACAGTTGCTGACACAGTAAAGAATGAAGAATTTAGAGCCGAGTTAATTGCTCACCAACAAGGTAAAACGGACTTCCTAACTTTTATTAAGTTGTGTGCGAATTACGGTATTGAAAAATGGGAAATATGTATGGATAAAATGACCTGCACTTACTTTGATAAAGCGGGAAATGTAATACTTGTAGAAGAAATTCCACATTAAAAACCACCTACAACATCGATCCAAACGCAAAGCGCTATGGCGGCCAACAGTCATAGACTCAACAGTTGTGTTACCATTAAACTTCAGAGCTCATTTTAGCTTACGCGGCTTCGAATGCAGCCATAAACGCCAAACCGCAAACGGATAGCAGCCATTCTCAAGTTTCTCTCAGCCTGAACAAACTGTAATTGACCCTTCTATTCAGATACATTATTTTACTGACAAAATTCAATTCTACATTCGGTTGTTCAAGTACTGTAAAGTTGGTTGATAAAAGCAAGACAATAAATGCCAACATTAAATCTTATTCTGAGAAAGTCACAAAAAACAGATCCGTCCATAAAATTTTTATTCGGCACTAAAATCTGCCAACAATAAAAACTATTATACCTTTTTATCCTGACCAAATAGTAAAGAATACATACACTGCAAAGACACCTGCCTACACAGTATTTTATAGAAAATTCAAACAAATTTTGACAGCAATATCTATCAAAGATTATCCTATTTAGATTCAATTGTTTTAATTCAGGGCAACAACCTTTTAAATTCACTCAGGCTTCAAAATCACAAAAAACCAATGGGAACAAACGGCTTTCCGATAAAAGTAAACTACTATCCTGGTTTCCCAAAAACACAAAATGCTCAAACCTTAAATATAGCTTACAGAGAGCCTGGATATAAGACAGACCCCGACAAAAGCAACAACATAAATAATTTTAACTTTGCTCAATGGACGAATTTAAACTCATCGTAAAATACGTTTCCCATTACATTAAGTTAACGCAGGGGGAAGAAGATTTTTTTATATCACTTCTAAAAATAAAAAAAGTAAGGAAGAAACAATTTATTGTTCAGCCCGACTTTATTTGTGAACATCGGAGTTTTGTTGTGAAAGGACTTTTAAGGTCATACATGGTATCAAATAATGGGAAAGAACATACTGTTACCTTAGCTGCTGAAAATAATTGGATTTCTGACCTTAGCAGCTATACTTTTCAGGAACCGGCAACTTTATTTGTTGAAGCATTGGAAAACTCAACACTTATTCAGTGGAGTTATGCAAATGAGCAACTGCTTATTAAAACCGTTCCTGCATTTGAACATTTCTTTCGTGTTACATCACAAAACGCTGCGGCTATGTTTCAAAAAAGAATTCTTACAGGGTTAAGTATGACAGCGGAAGAACGTTATGACGAATTTGTAAAGAAGCAACCTACTCTCAGCAATCGTGTTCCGCAGTATATTCTTGCATCTTATTTAGGAATTACCACAGAGTTTTTAAGTAAAATCAGAAACAAAAAAGTAAAGAAAAGTTGAACTACTTCAACTTCATTTCCTAATCTATTTCATTTTTTATTTCTACCCTCTACAGCACTTTTGCATGGTCAATTTGACATTAATCTTAAAAAGCTCATAATGCAAAAGTTTAAAAACAAAGTAGTAGTTATCACTGGCGGAAGCAGTGGAATTGGATTATCAACAGCCAAAAAATTTGTAGCAGAAGGTGCTTATGTTTTCATTACAGGAAGACGACAAACCGAATTAGATAAAGCCATAAAAGAAATCGGCGCTAATGTTACAGCCGTTCAAGGCGACATTTCAAATCTTCAGGACCTGGACAAGTTGTGTGCAAAAATCAAAGTGGAGAAAGGGTCAATTGACATTTTAGTACCCTGTGCTGCTTATGTTGAAATTGTTCCAACAATGGGAGTAACCCCTGAACATTTTGACAAAACATTTAATATTAATGCCAAAGGAACATTTTTTACAGTTCAAAAAGCCCTGCCTCTAATGAACGATGGCGGAGCAATAGTTGTTGTGGCTTCCGGCATCCATCAAAAAGGAGTACCGATTTACCCTACTTATGCTGCTACCAAAGCTGCTGTTCGCTCCTTTGTTAGAACTTGGGCAGCAGATTTAATAAATAGAAATATACGGGTAAATTCTGTAAGCCCTGGCCCTATTGAAACTCCGTTTATTGATAAACAATTCAAATCGGAAGAACAGGCAAAAGCAATGAGAGCAAGATTCATTCAAATTACACCAATGGCAAGATTAGGTGAAGCCGAAGAAGTTGCAAATGCAATTTTATTTCTTGCTTCCTCTAACAGCAGTTTCACTACTGGTGCAGATTTCCCAATTGATGGTGGTGCTACTCAAATATAAAAACCTTACTGCCGCTAACAAGTTAATGATGTAATGAGGGCTGAAGTGCTACAATGAACATCAGTCCCTTTTTATACATTTGTGCTATATTGAACGTTAGTGCTTCTAATCCCCGCCTTCGATAATACAGGGCCCGCAGAACCAATTTTAAAAACAACAACAGGACAAATGGATGTTTATTGGCGACAAATTTTTGAAAACGGTAATTTTTTTTGACAATGTTCCAGTTTTAGCAAAACCCATAAACTATATTGAAACGACAAAACCACCCATTGAAGAATAAAAACGAACGCCGTAAAGCAGTTTGGCAAACTGGCGGTTTTGTGTCAAAAAAAAATTATTTTTCCTGCATAAACGGATAACGATAATCGGTTGGCGGGCTGAATGTTTCTTTTATGGTTCTTGCACTCAGCCAGCGGTAAAGATTAAGCTGGGAACCCGCTTTATCGTTTGTTCCGCTCGCCCTGGCGCCACCAAAAGGTTGCTGACCAACTACAGCACCTGTTGGCTTATCATTAATATAAAAATTACCAGCGCTGTTTCGAAGTTTATTTGTAGCCAGCTCTATGGCATACCTGTTGCGCGAGATGATGGAACCTGTAAGAGCGTATCCCGAAGTTTGATCAACCAGCTTTAAAGTTTCTTCAAAATTATTTTCAGGATATACATAAACGGTAAGTACCGGGCCAAACAATTCTTCGCACATGGTAACATAATTCGGATCTGTAGCTTCCAGAATGGTGGGTTCTATAAAATACCCTTTCGATTTATCGGTTTTACCGCCAACCCATATTTTTACACCGCTGTTGCGTTTTCTTGCATTTTTGATATAGCCTTCCAGTTTATCAAAACTTTTCTCATCAATAACCGCATTAATAAAATTGGTAAAATCTTCTACAGTACCCATCTTCATGGTTTTTACCACATCCACCAGTTTTCTTTTCACTTCGGCGGCAAGATTAGAAGGTATATAAGCTCTTGATGCAGCAGAACATTTTTGCCCCTGGTATTCAAATGCGCCACGGGCAAGCGCAGTTACCAGCACATCCACATCGGCAGAAGGGTGTGCCATAACAAAATCCTTTCCGCCGGTTTCACCAACAATGCGTGGATATGATTTATAAATTCTCATATTTTTTCCAATGGTTTCCCACATGCTGTTAAACACACCAGTACTACCTGTAAAATGCAGCCCGGCAAAATCGGGATGATTAAAGACCACATCGCCAATTGTTTTCCCATCTACAAACACCAGGTTGATCACCCCATCGGGCAACCCGGCTTCTTTCAATACCCGCATAAACATTTGAGCACTGAAAACCTGGGTATTGGCGCATTTCCACACCACCACATTTCCGCACATTGCTGCAGATGTGGGCAGGTTTCCTCCAATGGCAGTAAAATTGAAAGGAGTAAGCGCAAATACAAACCCTTCGAGCGGGCGGTATTCCATGCGGTTATTGATGCCCGGCACACTCATGGGTTGCTGGCGGTATATCTCACTTAGAAAATGAACATTAAACCTTAAAAAATCGATTAATTCGCAGGCCGCATCAATTTCAGCCTGAAAGGCATTTTTGCTTTGGCCCAGCATGGTGGTGCCATTTATATAAGCACGGTATTTTCCGGCTAACAGATCGGCCGCTTTCAAAAATATGTTTGCCCGGTTTTCCCAGGGCATATTCGCCCATTTTGCTTTTGCTTTAAGGGCCGCATTAATGGCTTTGCTAACATGCTTTGCATCGCCGCTGTGAAAATGACCAAGCACGAATTGATGATCGTGTGGCGGCCTGATGGCTTTTGTATTACCGGTACGCACTTCCTCCGAACCAATAAACATCGGCACATCGGCTTTCTTTGATTTTAAATCGGCAATGGCCTCTTTTAATCTTTTGCGTTCGGGCGATCCGGGTGCATAAGAAAGTACCGGTTCATTTGCCGGCATGGGGTAATAAAAATCTCCAAATTGCATAACAGAATTTTTAATTTGCAGTTAATCGTTATCGTTAGTATTATACATTCTCTTTTTCGCTCATCAGGTAGGCTTTAATAAAACCATCTAATTCCCCATCCATTACCGGTTGCACATTGCCCACTTCATAATCGGTGCGGTGATCCTTTATCATTTTATAAGGATGAAATACATAGGATCGGATCTGGCTCCCCCATTCAATTTTTTTCTTTGTGGCGTTTTTTGAATCGATGGCTTCCTGCCGCCTGCGCATCTCTTCCTCATACAACCGGCTTTTGAGCATCGACATGGCCTTTTCGCGATTCTCGCCCTGGGTACGTGCCTGCTGACATTCAACAATGATGCCCGAAGGTTTGTGGGTAAGCCTTACTGCCGTTTCCACCTTGTTTACATTTTGCCCCCCGGCGCCACCGCTTCTGAAAAAAGCCCACTCCACATCGGCAGGATTTACCGTTATCTCAATGCTGTCATCAATGAGCGGATAAGTATAAACCGAAGCAAAGGAAGTATGCCTGCGTGCATTGCTGTCGAATGGCGAAATCCGCACCAGCCTGTGCACACCGCTTTCCCCCTTTAAAAACCCGTAGGCAAATGGCCCGTCAAACTGAAAGGTACAGGTTTTTATTCCTGCAGCATCGCCCCATTGCCAATCGAGTTCGCTAACTGTCCATCCCTGCTTTTCGCCATACATTCTATACATGCGCGCAAGCATTTCGGCCCAGTCCTGGCTCTCGGTGCCGCCGGCACCGCTATTAATCTGCACAATGGCCGGTAGGGAATCGGAAGGTTCGTTCAGGGTACTTTTAAACTCAGCTTCTTCAATAAGGGAATTGGCTTTTTCGAAGGCTTCACGCACCTCATCTTCAGTAGCCTCTCCCTCTTTCCAAAACTCGAATAATACGGCAAAATCCTCCACAGCCGAATTAACCCGGTTGTACATATCTACCCAGTATTCATTAACCTTATTTTCTTTAAGGATGGCTGTGGCACGCACATTATCGTCCCAAAAACCGGGGGAAAGCGTAAGCTGCTTATCGTTTGCTATTTTGGATTCTCTGTTCTCAACGTCAAAGAAACCTCCTCAAGACCAGGATGCGGTCTCTCATAGATTTTAACTGCTCAATCGTCATGGCGCAAAGTTAACTATTTAATTAGCAGTAAAATATAATTTTTAGATTGAATAGACATCAGCAGCTTAATATTAGCCATACTGATAATTTCCGGCAGCCATACAGGCAAATATGAATATATATTTTTGCCCCCAAACGAAAACCCATAAATATACTCATCCCTGTTTCCGGTTTGGGTAAATATGAATTAATTAAGGAAAAAACGGGCAAAGAAGAAAACTAAAATACTACTACCTGAAATTTAATGAAAATTGATACATTTATGACTTCCATTTTTTCATTAAAGATAATTCTCAATTAGTTTTATATGGAGCATCTCTACAAATCAATCTTTACTGCTTTCTGCCTGTTCATTCTTTCCGGATCCGTATTTTCACAATCCAGTTTCTTTACCAACATTTTGGAAAAAAGTATTCCTGTAAGTAATGAAAAGCGGGACATCATTCCGGATAAATACCAAACCTTAAAAGTAAATACCGAAGGCCTGCACAGTTTTCTTTGGAGTCTTCCCAAAGAAGCTGATATTCATCATAACCGGGATAATGCGCCTGTGCTGGTTTTGCCTATGCCAGATGGTAAGCAGGCCAGGTTTTTTGTTTGGGAAAGCAGCATTCAGGAACCCGGATTAGAATCTCATTTCCCCGAAATAAAAACTTTTGCCGGCCAGGGAATCGACGATCCTTATGCTACCATTAGGTTCGATTACAGCCCTTATTTCGGATTCAGGGCGCAAATTCTTTCAGCGGCAACGGGGAGAATATATATTGATCATTACCGCCGAAACGATCCATCTTATTGCATCAGCTATTACCATATCAACAATAACCGCCAACGTAATTTTCAATGCCTGAACGATGAAACGGAAATGGAAGCCAGGCTTTCTGAAATAAATTCGCCGGCCTCTACCCTCGCCTCGGTATGCCGGGGTACCACACTCAGCACTTACCGGCTGGCCATTTCCTGTACCGGCGAGTATGCGGTAGCGGTAGGTGGCGGGCAGGCGGGGCCAACCCATGCCGCCATTGTAACCACCATAAACCGGGTAGATGGCGTATATGAACAGGAGCTTGCAATCAGGCTGGTGCTGATCGCCAACAACAACCTGATCGAATACTTAAACGGCGCAACGGACCCTTTTGTAAATGTGATCAGTTCTGCATTATTAAATTCCAATCAAAACAATACCGACCAGGTAATTGGCACGGCAAATTATGACATTGGCCATATTTTCACTTCGGATGATAATGGCCTTGCCGGGTTAGGCGTGGTTTGCACTTCGGGAAAGGCACGTGGTGCAACCGGTGCACCGGATTTGATTGGTGATGGATTTGATATTGATTACGTAGCACATGAAATGGGGCACGAGTTTGGAGCAGGGCACAGCTTCAATTCCAATACCTGCGCATCTGCAGGAGGATCGGTTGAACCCGGCGGAGGAACCACCATCATGGCTTATGCAGGCATTTGCGCTCCCAATGAAAATATTCAACCGCACAGCGATGCAATTTTTCACGCCCTCAGTTACGACCAGATTACCACATACATAACCAATAGTAACGGTGCAAACTGCGCTGCAAACTCGCCTACCGGAAACACTTTACCGGTTATCACCTCCACTACTGATAATAATTTCACCATCCCCATTAATACTCCGTTCACCCTGAATGGTACGGCTACCGATGCCGATGGAGATGCCATTACTTACAATTGGGAAGAATATGACACTGGCCCGGCCGGAACGTGGACATCCGCAGCCAGCTCAACCACCAGACCATTATTCAGAACCCGCACATCGAAAACCACCGGAGTGCGCAACTTCCCTGATATGCGGGTAATTGTTGCAAATTATCCCGGAACTTCTGCCCCATCAGTAATGGATGGATTAAGGGGGGAAGTTTTACCTACCGTTGCCAGAACCATGAAATTCAGACTAACGGTAAGGGATAACCGTGCAGGAGGAGGAGGCGTGGTAGCATCCGGAACAGGTGGCTGCCTGAATGAAGCCCAGTTTCAAGTGAACACTTCAGGAGCCTTTCCCTTTAAAGTAAATATCCCTAATGGAGGAGAATCTTATGTGGGAGGCTCTCAACAAACCGTTACCTGGAATGTATCCAACACCAACAATGCTCCCTTTAATGCCACAAATGTTAAGATCAGCATTTCAACCGACGGCGGGTTAACCTACCCAACTGTGCTGATTGCCAGTACGCCAAATGATGGCAGTGAACCGGTAAATATGCCGGCTCTGGCTACCACCACGGCAAGGATTAAAGTGGAGGCTGTTGAAAATATTTTCTTCGATATTTCGAACAACAACTTTACCCTAACCGCACCTGCCAATGGTTTTACTTTAGCTTCGCCCGGCCCGTTGAATGTTACTTGCGGATCGTCTTCGCCGGCAACCTTAACATTAACCACAACACAATTAGGAACCTTTACCACACCCATTAATTTAACGGCAAGCAATGTACCGGCAGGAACTACGGTTAGCTTTAGCCCTAATCCGGTAACACCGGGATCTTCCACCACCGTTACCCTGAATAATGCCAATACCCTATCGCAGGGTTCGTATTCTGTTTTGGTAACCGGTACTGCAGGAACAATTACCCAAACCACAACCCTTACTTATGCAGTAGCAGGTGGGTCGGGACCGGTGATTACCACCCAGCCAGCATCGAATACCATTTGCATTGGCACCCCGGTAACCTTTACCGCAGCAGCAGGTGGTTCTGTGAGCTATCAATGGCAGGAAAACAGCGGTTCGGGATTCAATAATATAAATGGAGAAACAGGTTCGAGTTATACCATACCAACACCGCTGGTTAACCAGAGCGGGCATATTTTTCATGTAATCGTTACCGGTACCTGTGGAGCCACTACATCAAATAATGCCACGCTTACGGTTAAATCTCCTGCACAAATTACCAGTCAGCCTGCAAATGTAACCACCTGCAACGGAGCGAATGCAACATTCAGCGTTGCTGCATCGGGTACCAATAACGGTTATCAATGGCAGGTAAGCACCGGCGGATGTGGTGGAACCTTTAGCAATATGACGGGTGAAAATTCCAGTACGTTGTCGCTTTCTTCAGTTAGCACCGGGATGAATGGCAATACTTACCGGGTTGTAATAACCGGCGATTGCGGTTCATCGGTAACCTCCAATTGTGTAACCCTTTCCGTGAGTAACGCTGCGGCTATTGCTGCTAACCCTTCAAACCAGGTTGTTTGCGAAGGAGCCAATGCCAGCTTTTCGGCAACCACTACAGGAGCCGTAACGGCATACCAGTGGCAGGTAAATACCGGATCGGGATTTACAGATATATCGGGAGAAACCTCCGCTACGCTTAACTTAACATCAGTAACCGCGGGTATGACGGGCAATCAATATCGCTTGCAGGTATTCAGTTGTACGCCCAATCCAATTACATCAACTGCCGCTACCCTTACCGTGAACCAACTGGCTTCCATTACCAATCAACCCATCAACAGTACATTATGTGAGGGCGTATCCAATAGTTTTGTGGTTTCTGCCGATGGAACCGGGTTAACTTACCAGTGGCAAAAAGCGGCAAGCTGCGGTGGAACATTCACCGATATTTCAGGCGCGGCTTCATCTATCCTCAACTTATCGAATATAGCCACATCCGATGCCGGGGCTTTCCGGGTTGTGATTACGGGAACCTGCAATACCGTTACCAGCAATTGTGTTAACCTTACCGTGAATGTTCCCTTAGTGATTAATACCCAACCCCAGGGTGTGGAAATATGCCTCCCGGTAAATACGGCAAATTTTAGTGTAGGCGTTACCGGTACGGGATTAAATTATCAATGGCAGGTTAGCACCGATGGAGGAAATACCTATAATAACATTACGGGCCAAACATCTTCCACCCTAACCGTAAATAATATTACGGCATCGTTCAACAACAACAAATACCGGGTGATGGTTGGAGGCAACTGTTCTACCGCCACTGCATCTGAGGCGGCCAGCCTGCTGGTAAATTCAAACGTAGATATTACGAACCAGCCACCTGCCACAGTTAGCGTTTGCGACCAGGGATCGGCATCCATTTCGGTATCGGCAACAGGCGCCTCATTAAGTTATCAATGGCAAACCGGCACCGATGGCACAACGTTCACAAACCTGAGCGATGCGGGCATTTATTCGGGGGTAAATACGGCCACCTTAAACATATCGCCACTCTCCCTTTCGCTGAATAACCAATACTACAGGGTTATGGTATCGGGCGCACCATGCGGATCGGAAACTTCCACAAACGCAAAACTGAAGGTAAACGAACTGCCTGAAGTTACGTTAACGGCATCGTCAACCACGCCAATCATACCATCAACACCTAATATTACACTAACGGCAACGGTTAACCCTGCGGGGAATTATGTGTTTAACTGGTATAAAGACGGCAACCTGGATCCCACAAAAACCGGAAATGCAATTGTTGCCAATGTAGATGACCTTGGAAGCTGGGAAGCTGAAGCGGTAATGGTACCTGAAGGATGTTCCTCAAGGAGCGCTGCGGTTACAGTGAGTACAACGGCTTCCGATCATTTGTTTATTTCCCCCAACCCAAATAAAGGAAATTTTGTGGTTCGGTATTACAGTAACAATCTTAACACTGCCCGAACCTTAACTATTTTCGATAGCAAAGGGGCAAGGGTTTACCAGAAATCGTTTACCATAAATGAGCCTTACACCGGCATGAATGTAAATCTTTACCAGGCATCATCGGGTGTTTATTTTGTTGATTTGAGAGATGCCTCGGGTAAACGGATTGCTACCGGAAAAGTGGTGATAAACTGATTCACTAAAGTTTAATGTATAAAAAAGCTGTTCATCCGAACAGCTTTTTTTGATTTTTATATTTCAGCAAAAAGCCACGTACGGAAGACGCTTCGTGGAATACTGATTTTTTACACTCACACATCACACCGATTTTCAGAGATCAAATAATCAGTGTTTATCTCTGTGAGCCATTATTATTCCTAAAGCTGAATGGCTGCCTGACAGCAGCGGTACGAAGTACAAGCGAATGGCAGGAACCGCAGTAGATGAGAGAGAAAATGCCGACAGCCCCCCATATTTATTGTACTGTTATCCCATCGTGGAAAATAAGCTGCAACAAATTATTTTTCCAAATTCAAGATGGCTTTACGCATTATTTCAGATCGGCCAGAACTTTAATAACGGGTTCGGAAGAAACGTGCCCGGAGCCAATTGCAGGGCCATTGATCTGGTAATCTTTCATCTTAATGGAAAACTCCGCTTTTGCATTTAGCTTTTTCCCATCAACGGTTATAACTGCCGTAGTGGTAACCTGATTGGTAACTCCATGCATGGTGAGCGCACCTTCCACGTTTGCATTATAGGTACCATTGACTTTCAGATTAACCTGAGGAAGATTGGTAATTTTACCTTTAAACGTTGCCGTTGGAAACTGATCGCTATCCATCCAGGTGGTTCCATTGAAATGCCCCTGCATTTTTGGATTTTGGAAAGAAAAATTTTTGATGGCAACTTCAAAAGCCACTGCGCCCGTACCAATATCAACCGACCCTACGGCGGTTTTGTTTTCTGCTTTAGGGAGGGGATCGAGGCTTGTAGTGGCGTCGAAACTCACCACTGCCGATGTGGTTGTTTTTTTCTGTGCATAGAGCAGGGATCCGGAAAAAAATAAAGCCAGAATAATACCCGTTCTTTTCATCATCTTTTTTTTAAATTTTTTAATGTTTGATTAATGCAGCCCGTTTAAAACTGATGTAATACAGATCGAGAATCTCACTGTGCACGCCCCCGCTGCATGAAGCCTTTATGATCGCCTCATCGCCCTCTTTTAATTTTTTAGCCGCTTCCGCATCCTGATCCTGGAATGAGAAGATGAGATAATTACCGGTAAGGGTATCCGCAATTTTCACATTCACTTCGGCGCCTGCCGGTTCCATTTCATAAACCATGCCCTTTACCCGGAGTATTTTTTCCGTATATTTTTTATTTGCCTGATCGGGATTGTGTACAAATTCATTTAATAAGGAATCGGCTGAAATGGTAAAATCAGTATCCACTAAAGAAGTATCCTCAAATTTTTCGGTAAATACGTACCATACAATTCCGCCGCCAATTAAAGCAAGGGCAAGCAATCCAAGCAATAAGAATTTGAGTCTTTTTTTAATTGCCATAAAATACAAATATATAATGTTTAAACATTGAGGATATGGGTTTTTGATTTATTTAACGAGGAACTGATCGTGCATCCGGCTGCAAGTTAAAATCCTAAATTGAAATGGCTTTTCTATAGGTACAGAAAATAAGATTAAAGAATTAAATCCTAATTTCAGAAAAAGAAATTACAAGATGAGGCTTTTATTGGTCCTTGTTATTTTGGTGCTATCGGGTTGTTGGGGATACAGCCAGAAATTACCGGCAGATACCAGCTACCCGCTGTGCCTGCAATTTGTGAGCCATTGTTGTGGGGTTCCATCCGAAGCGCCGGTTAAGGAATATATCGACTCCTTTAAGCTCAACCAGCACATTCCCGAAATTAAGGCCATACATATTGGGCCATTGGGGCGCGAAGGAGAATACCGGATTGTATTTACGTTAAACGAATTGAACGATACCCAGAAAGCCGCATTTATTTCGGGATTAAAGAATGTACGAAAACAGGGCGATGATCCTGGTGATATACATATATTAACCGATGAGCGGATAAACATGCAGGAATTTCCAAAGCGAACAAAACAGACTGAGATCAGCTTTTAGGGCATAATCTTTATTTGTTTTTCATTTTCCACATTTATACCCGGTGTACCGTTTGAATTAACCACCTTACCGGTAACGCATATCCGCTTACCATCAAGCACAACCTCCGGCTGATAACTAAAGTTAACCGTTTGGTCTTTAAAAATGGTTACGGTAAATATCTGATTTGGGAATTTTCTATCAAGGTTTAAAAAGATATTTCCTTTAGCCGATTTTTTTGCGCTCACCACGGTGCCACAAATGGTTACGGTTTCATTTTTTCCCTGGTACAATTTTGCCTGAAGGGTATTGAAACTGTTTCGCGGCAAACTATCTGCCCTCAGGGGTTCCACCTCACCCGGTTGTACATCGGAGCGCCATGCTGAGGCGTTGCTCATGGATTCTATCTGATGTTCCAACTGATCTTCTAATGCGGGGAAAAAATCTATACCGGTTAAATGCTGGATGCTGTCGATGCTTACACTATAGGCATACCAGGGATCATCGTTGCGCTGGTTTTTTAAGAGAAAGGCGATGCCCCTGCTGTTCTTTTTATCGAACACCACTTTAAAGTACATTTCGGGGATGGCCACTTTATTTACGCCTCTTTCGATGCGGGGCAATCCGGGATGAAGAACCGGGCCGGTTACCACAAATAATTCGGTTTGATGATCGATTGCATATTGCCTGATGGCATCTTCCAGTTCAGCCCATTTTCCCCTGTTAAGATCGGCAACCTGTGGCGACATATTTGAATAGAGAAAACTTTCCGACAATGCTTTTTTAGAATAGCGAAAATCGGCAGAGGGTGCAAGGTGGCCGCGGTCGTAGCCAAAGCCATCATACTTCCAGGTGCTATCCGGCATCAGGGTTTTAAGGAAATAATCCTGTTCTACAGCCGAGCCTGTACTGATGAGAGAATCGGGGCGGAAGTCGTTCGATCTTCCTTCATTTCCATTCTTTACATCGGGCAGGATGATGTGGGCAACCCATTTTGCCTGTTCGTAGGGTTCATCGTAAACCAGTGCATAGGCGCTGTGATAAATAATTTTTTCGGAAGGGGAAGTTGATGGCAGACCCCATTTTTTAAGATCAGCAATTACCTGGTAAAGCCGGTAGCTGTCGTATAACTGAAGCAGGCTGTCTTTTTTCTGATCAAGCGATTCAATTTCAACATTCACATGCTGCATTTTTGCGCGGTAATCCTGGCAAAAGCCTCGAAGGCCGGAACACAAAAAAATAAACAGGAATAATTTTTTCATAGTTAAACGTGAAATATCGACTCAAAAAATGATAACATCTGCGCCCAGGATGCTTTATCCGCTTCCTCGTTGTAGGCAATGGGCATGGCAAATTTCCGGCAATATTCATCCGCTTCCGGATTGGTGAAGGAATGCGTTGCATTGGGATAAGTTATGAACTGGTAATTCACTCCTGCATGGTTTAATTGCTGTTTAAACGACATAACGGTTTCGCGTGGTACAAATATATCATTATCGCCATGACAAACCAGCACAGCCGCATGAATCTCTTTTTGAGGCGGTACTATTTTTAACCCGCTGTGAAAGCTTACCACAGCTTTTACCGGTTCGCCCGTGAGGGCAAAGTTCAGCGCCATGGAACCGCCAAAACAATATCCGATTATGGCTGTTCTTTCGCCATCGGCTCCGGGAAAAGACTCAGCCGCCTTGCGGGATGCTGCAATATTTTTTATTGCCCGTTCCGGATTTTGATAAAAGGGTTCTGCCAGGTTTTTGGCTTCACCGGGATCGGCAGCAACTTTTCTGTTGCCGTACACATCTGCCACAAATGCACAATATCCTAATGAAGCCAGTTGCCTTGCTTTTGATTTAGTAAAATTGGTAATGCCCCACCACTCCGGAACAATAATAATCAAAGGGCATTTTTCCTCACGGTGATGCTTAGCGGCAAAATACCCCCTGCAGGCAACACCTTCAACCTCATAAGAAACATTCCATGTTTGCAAACCGGAATATTCATCATTTAGTAAATCATTTGAATCTGCTTCAAAACCTGCGGGCTTTTCTTCCACCCTCCTGAAGGCTAAGCCAATCAGCCCGCAAATAATTGCCATTATGGTAGCCGGAACAAGTAATTTCATACAACTTAATGCAGTGAAATTAACAAAGTTTTGCGGGGCTTAGCCCTTTATGCAAAAAACCATTTTCTTAAATGAAAAAAATAAAAATAAAAAGCCCTGTTTAATACCCCTGAATGAACTGTTTACAGTAATACAACTCTTTCCATAAAAATAAACGCATAAAAAAAGCCTGCGGATTGAGACAGGCACTATACATAGCAAAATTTGACATTAGCCGGATGTAAGCAACATCCGCATAAAAAGTTACTGTTTTGGTGGAAGTACAACGCCATCCACAACATAAACAATACCGTTGGATGCAGGAATGGCAGCTATCACATTTGCTGTTCCGTTCACGGTTATTTTACCGTCTTTTTTACCAATGCTAATGTTACCGCCATTAACCTGACCCAGGGACTGGCCATCACTAAGCATATCTTCCTTATAAACCCCAACCGAAACATGATATTGTAAAATATCGATGAGGTCATCTTTTTTCTCGGGTTTCATTAAATTGGCAAGGGTTCCGGCAGGAAGTTTATTAAATGCTTCGTTGGTTGGTGCAAAAACGGTAAACGGGCCTGCATTGCTAAGTGCATCTACCAGTCCGGCAGCTTTAACGGCTTCCACAAGGGTACTATGGTCTTTACTTCCCATAGCTATTTGTACCACATTTTTAGCAGAAACATCATCTTTAACTGCCGATTGCCCGGCTCCCACGGCCGCTTCAGGAGATGCAGAACTGCTTTCCGCCTGATTTGAAGAATTTTCGGAACAGGCAACCAGTGAGGTGATTGCCACCATACTCAAAAAAATAAACAGCTTTTTCATAATTCATAATTTAGGGTTATCATAAAGCGAAATTATACCCAACCCGGGCGGCTTTGTATGCTTATAATCATATTGAAGATTGTTAGGAATTATATGAGCGCTCAGCAATAAATTTTCTTGATGAATCTCTATAAAAGCACTGCGGTAAAATTTTTGATTCATCTTAGCATAGATGAAGCCGAAAAAATGCGCAGGGCCTTAGTTTACATTCACAAAATCCGGTTTTTTAATCAGGTTAGAGAGCACCTTAAACCTTACATGGGTTGAGAGAGAAACTTTCCAGTTCTTCATGCCGTTGATGGTAACGGGGAAATAAAATCCGCGGAGTTCGATGGTTTCAAAAATCAGGTTTTCGTTACGGGTACGGATACCTGCCCCCGTAGCCGGGTAGCCTTTATAATCGGAAGTATCGTGCCCCACTCCCCTTAAAAAACTCACATCTCCAAATATGAATGGGGCAAATCTGAAACCCAGTAATTTCTTCCGGTTATAAAAATCGGTTTCCAGCCTAAGGGTTGCGCGTTCATCGGCTGCATATTCGATATTTGGAAAATAAGGAAGCCCGAAATCGCTTCTGAGAAAAAGCGGATCGTTATACCGGTAATTAAACTGCCTGCTGTAGGAGAAGTTCACAAAAACACGGTTCAGCCAGCTTTTCCCCAACCGGCGTAGGCGGGTAAAATGATCGATGGAAAAAAGCAGGTTCACATCTTCGAGCCTGCCCCCACGGTGAAAACCACCAAACCGTAATTTATAATTACTGTAAAAGGCTTTGGTTGCAAATTTGGCAAATTCAAGGTCGATGCCATAATAGGGAGTACGCCGGTTTTGGATATTGGCCCAGCCGGCAATGATGCCGGCGCTCAGGCCTATCGGGATGTCTTCATTTCTTCCGAATGTGTACAAATAATTGGTGCGGTAAAAATTCTGACGGTAAAGGGTGTACGAAAACAATGCCCCGTTTTTATTGGCAAACAGGTAATAAAAGCTGGTATCATACTTCATGGGCTGCTCCAAAAAACGGGTATAAAAAACGCGGCCTGCCACAAAATGCCGCAACCTGTTTTCAGAATCCCTGCCTTTTTTTCTCTTGTACCCGATGTTATAGCCTGCCCAAAGATCGATGCGATGATACCGGTACTGGTAATCGCTTTTGTAAAGCGAATCGGTAAAATAGGCGTTGTGGGTATTGTTTACCTGCATTTCAAGATCGGCAGTCCATTGGGTATAGCGGTTTACATAGGGTTTCTCTAACCGGGTATAAAATTGGGTTTCCTGCAGCCTCCCCGATTGCAGGGCTGCATTAAAGTTTTCAAATTCGCCATACCAGTTCAAAAAGCTGCCGCCAATATTCAGGAATTGAAAGCCTGCACCTGCACCGGCGGTTGGGCTTCGTTCTTTATCCAGCAGGCCCGAAACCGATATTTCATTTCCGGTTCCAAATATATTTTCTTCCTTCAATTCGGCGCGAGCCCTTTTGGTATTGATGCTAAATCTTCCACCGATAGAAAACACATCGCGGGTAACCACAAATACATCTACAGAATCGGCCGACGTTTCGGCTTCAAATACCTGGATTCGGGCATCGCGGAGATATGGCAGGTTGCGGAGAAATGTTTCATTATCGGAAACAAGCAAAGGGAGAAAACGATCGCCGGTTTTAAAGAAAAGGTTTTTTCTGATTACCGAATACCGGGTATCGCGGTGAAACCGGTTAGCCAGCTTTACCCACCTGGAATCTTTTACCAGGGTGGTATCGTCCATGTTCCTGTCGAAGCCCAGCGGAAACACTTCCACACTCCTGATAACCTTATTTGCAAAAGGAAGGAAAGGATTTACGATTTTTTCGGGTTCGGTACCCGGCGTTTTGGAAATTGATTTACCTAACTTCCCCCATATACCCTTCTGTTTAGAGAGAAAAAACGTATCGGTATTTTCATTCTTTACCTGCCCAAACAATGCATGGCAAATCAATAAAAAAAATAAAATCAGGCTAACTCTGTTCATTTTCCACAAAACGGCAATAATCTTTAAATATGCCCATTATAACCAATCCGGATTTTTTGGTGAACCGTTATTCAATTATTTTCTCTTCTCATGGCGGCCTCTTTCATAAGCGCTGCATCATCTAACCCAAAATACATTTCTAAAATCCCATCAATCATATAAATTACCGGCGTTACCATAATGGCAATCAAAAATCGGAAAATATAATTTCCCGTACCGGCAATTAACAATTGTTGCATCGTCCATGCCTCTCCCTGGTTGCCCTGTATTTGCTTACCGAGGTAAAAAGAAATGAAGAACATCACAAAAGTATCGATGAGCTGAGAAACAAGGGTAGAGCCTGTAGCCCTTAACCAGAGCTTGTTTCGCCCGGTTTTCTTTTTGATCTGGTGAAATATGTTTACATCCAGCATCTGGCTGATGTAAAATGCACACAATGTGCCCACAATCACCCAGGTACCCTGCCCAAAAATTCCGCGGAAGGCGCTATTTGCATCGGTTATCCCGTTGCCCAGGGTAAAGAGTTCGGAGGGCGGGAGTAAAATAGCGGCATTAATGGCGAAAAACGACAATATGCTGATCACAACCGTAAGCTTTGTTAAGAACTTTACCCCACGCGGTCCGTAATACTCATTTATAATATCGGTAATAATAAAAACCACCGGCCACAATAATATCCCGGCAGAAAGTTGAAAGCTAAACCCTTCCCCAAAAAGCGGGATATCCATTCTCTGCATCCCAAATGTATCTTCAAATGAAAATATTTTCACGCCTATCAGTTGTGCCAGAAGCGCAGTGGAAATGAAGAAACCGCCAAGCACCAGGAACAACCTGGCGCTCTTGCTGCGAAGAATGTTGTGGATCATGGCTATAAGTTAAAGAAAAAAAAGTAGTAAACCTGCAAAAGAAAAACGAGGAGGTTGAAAAGCAACAGTTTTCGTGGCAGGTTTTGAATAACGGGGCGCTTATAGAAAATAACGGCCACAATAAAAAACACCACATTTACAAAGATGGCGCCATAGCCTAAAATCACCAATGTGGCTTCAAGCGGCTGAAAAGGGATGGCGCCGTTATAGTTGCCCACCGCCCTTCTCTTCATTTCTACCAGCCTTAATATGGCAGCTATAATAAAACACAGGTTGCAAATAAATACCAGCTTTGTAAATACCCGCATATTATGTTGATTTTCCGGTAAGCATAGGTACAAAAGAAAAATAATCGAAGGCTTCCTCAGTAAGTGAACCATCCTCGTTTTTCCATATTCTTAACATCCGCTGGCCTTCTCCCTCATCTTTTGGCACCACCATACATCCTCCCGGTTTTAACTGCTCAATAAGTTTTGGCGGAATAAAAGGCGCGGCTGCGGTAATGATGATTTTATCAAACGGAGCAAAAGTGGGCAGGCCTTCAAACCCATCTCCAAAAAAATATTTTATGCCCGGATATTTATTTCTAAGTACAAATTTTTTCCCTGCCTCAAACAATTTTTTTTGCCGCTCAATGGTAAACACCCTTGCCCCCATCTCCGCCAATACCATTGCCTGGTACATGCTTCCTGTGCCTATTTCCAGCACTTTTTCATTTGGCTTCACTCCTGTTAACTGGGTTTGGTAAGCAACGGTATAGGGTTGCGATATGGTTTGGCCTTCGGCAATGGGAAAGGCCCTGTCCTCGTAAGCAATATGATCTAAAGCGGTATCTAAAAAAAAATGCCGGGGCAGGTTCATCATGGCATTTAACACCTCTTCATTACTGATGCCCCTGCCTCTTAAAGCGTCAATCAGTTTTTTTCTTAATCCCTTGTGCCGGTAGGTATCTTCAAATTTCCGCATATTGAATGCAATATAAAAAATGCCGGCGCATGGCCGGCAAATTCAAAAATAATTTCCTTTCAGAAAATAACCCGGAATTTCTTTCCGTACAAATTACATTAATCGAGCTTTAATTCTTTTATGATCCTTTCTATCTTTTCATCCAGCATCTTCTCTGTACGTTCAAAATTTTCCGGCTTATCCAGTTTGGAATTTACACTGAAATAATATTTGATTTTTGGTTCGGTTCCGCTTGGCCGGGCAGATACCTTACTGCCATCTTCCATGATGTATTGCAACACATTGCTTTTGGGAATATCAATTTTCCAGGTTTCCCCGGTATCCAGGTTTTTTCCGGTTTGCAATTCATAATCGAGCAGTTCCTTAACTTTTACATTGTCGATCGTTTTTGGCGGGTTATTCCTGCTTTCCTCCATCATTTTTGCAATTTCCGCAGCGCCATTCATCCCTTTTTTGGTAATGCTTACGAGGTGCTCTTTGTAAAAGCCGTATTCAATGTACAAATCAATCAGCTTATCAAACAGTGTACGCCCTTTTTCTTTTTCATAAGCGGCCATTTCGCAAAGAATACATACGGCGCTTACCGCATCCTTATCCCTGATCTTATCGCCTATCATCAGTCCAAAACTCTCTTCTCCGCCAATAATATAATTTTCCTTCCCTTCTTTTGCTTTAATTAAGGAAGAAATCCATTTAAACCCGGTAAGCACATTGTAACAATTCACGCCCTGTGCTTTTGCAATCACATCAATCATATCGGTGGTAACAATGGTTTTAATCACCATATCGTTAGGTTGTGCAATGCCTTTTGCTTTCCTCGCTTCCATCATATAATTAAAGGCAAGTAATGCCGTCTGGTTGCCATTCATCAGCACCCACTCCCCTTTTGGGTTTTTAATGCCTATGGCAATGCGGTCGGCATCAGGGTCGGTTCCTGCAAGAATATCGGCATCCAGCTTCCGGGCCTGCGCCAAACCAATGCTCATGGTTTCTCTTTCTTCGGGGTTGGGATATTTAACGGTAGGAAAATTGCCATCCGGTTTGCTTTGTTCTTCCACAATATGCACATTTTCGAAACCATAACGTTTAAGCGCACCCGGAACCAGCATAATTCCCGTTCCGTGTATGGGTGTATAAACAATCTTCAAATCTTTTTGCTTCCTGCATACTTCAGGGTAAATGCTTAAACCCTGTACCATATCGAGGTATGCGTTATCCAATTCGGCGCCTATCAGGGTGATCAGTTTTTCACCGCCACTCCATTTCACATCATCAACCGATGCAATTTTTTCCACTTCTTTTATGGTGTTGGTATCATGCGGCGAAACCATTTGTGCGCCATCATCCCAATAAGCTTTATATCCGTTATATTCTTTCGGGTTATGGCTTGCCGTGCAAACCACTCCTCCTTTGCAGCCCAGGTGCCTGATGGTAAAACTAAGTTCGGGCGTAGGCCTCAGCGATTCAAAAAGAAAAACTTTTATTCCGTTTGCAGCAAAAACATTTGCGGTAATTTCTGCAAAACTCCGGCTGTTGTTCCGGCAATCGTGTGCAATGGCTACGCTAAAATCGTTGCCCCACACCTGTTTCAGATAATTCGCATAACCCTGGGTAGCCATCCCAACGGTATATTTATTCATGCGGTTGGTGCCAACGCCCATAATGCCCCTGAGGCCGCCGGTACCAAATTCCAGGTCTTTATAGAATGCTTCCACCAGATCGTTGGGGTTTTCCTGCTGCATTCTCCTGATTTCATTCTTTGTGGCTTCATCATAATTTCCATTAAGCCACACATCCACCTTCTTTTGAATTTTTTCGTCCATATTTTTAAAATTAACAGCGCCAAATTTAATCCATTATGCGCATTAACGCAGCCAGTCGTTATTTTTGTTTTATGAAGCCGGCTGTAAATCAATCCTCAACTGCATTGGCGTCGCACTCTTGTACCGGGGTAATCCTGTTCGGCTTTTTTTTATGTTCTCTCCTGCCCCTTTCCGGAAACGGACAACAAATTACCGACAGCACATTTTTACATTCCACCAGATTCATCAGCAACCATAATTTCAGTTATCCATACAACCGAAAAAAAGTTCGGCTTGTGGCCATTGGTAATGTGGCAGGCTATGGTGGGGTGATGGTAGGATTGTATGCTGCATGGTATAAAAATTATCCGCAATCTAACATGCACTCCTTCAACGATATTAAGGAATGGATGCAAATAGATAAACTGGGCCATGCATACAGCGCTTATGCCGAAAGCCAGGCAAGTATGGAATTTTGGCGCTGGACGGGCATATCGCGTAAAAAGCAAATCTGGATTGGCGGATTAAGCGGTGCGGTTTATCAAACCATTATCGAAACCCTGGATGGCTTCAGTTCGGAATGGGGATGGAGCTGGCCCGATTTCGGCGCCAACATCATTGGCAGCGGAATGTTGATTTCGCAGGAACTTGCCTGGAACGAACAACGAATCCAGTTTAAATGGTCGTTTCACCGGAAATCGTACAGCGATCCTGAGCTTAGCCAAAGGAGTAATGATTTGTTTGGCACGGGTGTACAACGGGTATTAAAAGATTATAATGGCCAAACCTACTGGCTCAGCACCGCCCCCGCCGCATGGATACCCAATTGCAAACTTCCCGCCTGGTTGCAGCTATCTGTTGGTACCGGCGCCAACGGGATGTTTGGCGGATACAGCAACATTGGGAAAAATCCCGATGGCAGCATCAGCTTTTCTCGGCCCGATATTAAGCGTTACCGGCAATGGTATCTCGCGCCCGACATCGACCTAACGAAGATCCGTACCCGAAAAAAAGGCATCAAAACCTTATTGAACATCATCAACATCATTAAATTCCCCGCCCCGGGCCTGGAATTATCGAATGGAAAACTGAAGTGGAGATGGCTGATATTTTAATTCGCAAAAAATCACTTTAAAAACACCTGTAGGTTTTGTGTTCATCAACTTTACCGGCATAAGTGTTCCCGTTCGGAACTCTTGCACCAGATACATTAAATTCTTAGGGGCTGTACATTAGCTTAAATCCCGCACAATTATTGCAGATACGCTCCTTTCACCTCACTACCCTCCACCTCAACAACAATATTTTGCGAGCTGGAAGTTGATATGGACAGCCCAACATAATCAACCGTAACCGGAAATTTTTTGTGGGTGCGTTCTACCAATGCAAGGGTTTCAATTTTGTGTGGCTTCAAATCGAGCAGGGGCTTTAAAGCATACAACATGGTGCGGCCGCTGTTGGCCACATCATCCACCAGAATAATAATATCTCTGCTGGCATCTATTTGTCCACTTAGTGAGATTTCACCGGGATCTTTTTTATTAAGGTTTAACTCAAGCACAACAGAAGTTATACCGGTATCATCAAGATGGCCTGCAAGCTGCCGGGCAATATAAATGCCATTCTCTTTTATGCCCACCAGGGTAATGGATTGCACTCCTGCATTTCTTTCTGCAATCTCCAGCGCCATGCGCCTCAGTTTCCGGTTGGCTGTTTCTTTATCAAGTATCAAAGTCATCATACCTATTCCGCAATATTAACTATTAAATCCGTTAACTTAGCCACGAATTAACGCACCGTATGCATTATATACAACAGGTTGCTTTTACACTGATTGCCGCTTTTGCCATTTGGCTGTTTGCAAAAAACATTTTAAAAATCCGGCGCAACATCCTTTTAGGCAAAGACGAAAACCTCACCGATCATCCCCGTGAAAGGTGGCGGCAAATGCTGCTCCTGGCATTTGGCCAGAAAAAAATGTTTCGCAACCCGCTTGTGGCCATATTGCATTTTGTGGTTTATGCGGGCTTCATCATCATCAACCTCGAAGTGCTCGAAATAGCCATCGATGGAGTTTTTGGGACCCACCGTATCTTTTCCGGCCCAATGGGCAATGCTTATTCGCTCTTCATTAATTTTTTCGAGATCCTTGCAGTTTTGGTAACCCTTTTCTGTGCAATATTTCTCCTGCGCAGAAATGTAGTTAAAGTAAAAAGACTTGCCAATCCCGAACTTAACGGCTGGCCAAAGAGCGATGCCAATTATATTCTCATTACTGAAATCATATTGATGTGCCTGTTCCTTACCATGAATTCGGCCGACAGGGCCTTGCAGGTTCAGCAATATGGCCATTATACCGATGTGGGCGCCTTTTTGTTTTCGGGGCCCTTATCCGGAACCCTGAAAAATTTTACACCCGCCACCCTCGTGGGTATTGAAAGAACCTGCTGGTGGCTGCACATTGTGGGCATTTTTGCTTTTCTTAATTACCTGCCTTATAGTAAGCACCTGCACATCCTCTTTGCATTTCCCAATGCGTATTATGCAAGGTTGTTTCCAAAGGGTGAAATGAAAAATATGCCTCATGTTCAGGATGAAGTGAAATACATGATGCAGCCTGAACTGGCTCCTGCCGGAGAACAACCAACGGTAAAATTTGGCGCAAAAGACGTTCCCGATCTTTCCTGGAAAAATATTCTTGATGCTTATAGCTGCACGGAATGTGGCCGCTGCACGGCTGCCTGCCCGGCAAATATTACCGGTAAACTTTTAAGCCCGCGTAAAATAATGATGGCCACCCGCGACCGTGCAGAAGAAATTGGCCGTAACCTGGATGCCGGCAAAGAACCCGGATCGGATGGAAAAAGTCTCCTTCACGATTATATTACCGTAGAAGAGCTCCGCGCATGTACCACCTGCAACGCCTGTGTGGAAGAATGCCCGGTAAGCATTAATCCGCTCGACATCATTCTTGAACTTCGCCGCAGCCTCATCATGGAAGAGAGCAACGCCCCTGCAGAATGGAACGCCATGTTTGGAAATATTGAAAACAATTTTGCCCCCTGGAAATTAAGTCCGGACGACCGCGACAAATGGGCTACAGAAATGGACAATTAGATTTACTGTCCCTTTTTGCCCGCAAATTTTTCAATGGCATCTTTGCGGGTGAGAATTTTTATGAATAATATCAATGCGGTTACGGTAAAAATACCTCCAATTATCCAGTTCAGGTAAGCCTCACTGTTCGCTATTTTTTGTGCTGCCCATTTCCCTCCAAAAATAAACACACTATTGCCTGCCAGGGTGCCCAGGCCAATGCCAACGATATATGAATTATACTGGCTGGCTTGGGGTTCCAGGATTTTCTTTGTAAACAGCACTGCGCTCCATCCAAACCAAAACGGGATTTGTACCGGGTTAAGCGCGCACATGAGCGCACCTAAAAGAAACCGGTTAAGATGGTTGTTTAGAAAAACATTTTTGGTTTGCGGATCGCTGTTGGCTGCCGCAATAAAACTACCGATGGCCAGCGCCAGGATGATGGCAAGGGTGATCCATTCCATCCACTTCATCAACCTTGCCTGCTTACGCACCCAGTCTATCCCCACCAGCGATATCCTTACATAGATCATTTCCACCAACAAAGAACCGATAGAAAACAACAGGGCATTCCGGATGCTTTCCTGGATACCGATTTGCATAGCGGAAACATTGAGGGTGCCTAATGGCAGAGATCCCAAAAAGCTAATGAGCATACCCCAGAAAAACACCCGCAACAATCTGATCATGCCCAAAGATAATGGCTCAACTTTTTTAAAAATAATTTAGATGGATATAACAGCCGTTGATGTTAGCGTGAAAATCGGAAATCATACGCTAACTGGCAATGCCCTTAAGGAATCTGTTTGTCAATTTCCTTCATCTTTGCCGTTCGCCGGTTGGCTGCTTTCAAAAAAGCGCTCCCCTTTTTATAATCCCAGGGTTCAACATGCCGGAACTTCCGGTTATACTTCGCAATGTCAAAAAGCGCCTTCCAGTGTTTTAAAATTTCGCGGTAAGCACCGGGTAAAGAATAACCGGTATCGTAAAAATGATTGGGTTCGGCGCCGCAGCCATTAAACTCAATGATCTGAAAATTCTTTCCCTGCTTCAAATCGGCTACGCTATTGCATAAAATATCGTAACGACCATAAAAAAAGTCATCCACCTGCTGACTAATGCCATCAAAAACCCTTAGCAGGTCATCATCAATGTATTTTTTCAAATCATAAAACCTTGCCCCACGGTTATGGTTAGCCGCAAAACTGAGCGGATACTTATCTCCCACCGGGATAATCTTTTCCCAATTGCCTTCGTGTTTGGGTTTAAGTTCATTAAGGCGTTTAGCCGCTTTGGGGTGTTTAGCGATCAATTCAGCAAGTGTATTTTTTCCGTTTCCAATTACATGCAGGGGAACCTTATGTAAAAAACCGGTAATTACTCCTTTTGTTTTATTTGGGTGCCTTATGTAAAACACACTCACTTCCATCGGGTATTTAATCATGGCCTGAACAATATAGGTATAAGGCACCAGGCGATGGTAATGCAAAAGCTGGTTTGGCTGATCGATCTTCCTGAATAATATGCCCTGCCCGCCATTATTTGGTTTAACCACAAACGGATAATCGATACCCGATTCCCTAACCAAATCCAGCAGGGTGGTTTCAGGGATTCCCGGTTCAACATAAATAGTTTTAGGGTAAAGATGTTCAGGAAGGAGATCGTACATTTCTTTTTTAGGCTCACCTTCCATTCCGCCAAAAGTAATTTTTGGATTGCTGGAGGTAAAAAACCAAACGGCACCCGATCTCAACATATACAACAGCCAAAAGGGAACTAACGGGGCGTATAATAATTTAAAAGGCCAGGCTTCCCAATTCGTGATTTTCTTTAGCAACGTGTTCATCAATTTATCAGATGCACAAAATTAGTGTCTGCAATCGGATTAGGTTTGTCAATTTCTTACTTACTTTGCTTTAAACACTCGTACATGCATGTACCAACAATGGCCGAGATGGCGATGAAAGGAGAAGAGCCTGAAATCCTTTTCTGGGTAGGATGTGCAGGCAGTTTCGATCTGCGTGCGCAAAAAATAACAAAAGCATTTGTTCAGATTTTAAACCACATTGGTATCCGTTTTGCCATCCTTGGTAAAGAAGAAATGTGTAATGGCGACCCTGCGCGGCGTGCAGGAAATGAATTTCTTTTTCAAATGATGGCTTACCAGAATATCCAGATCCTGGATGGATATAAGGTTAAAAAGATGGTTACCACCTGTCCGCATTGTTTCAATATTTTTAAGAACGAGTACCCAAAACTGGGCGGCCATTATGAAATTGTTCATCATTCCACTTTTTTACAGGAGTTGATTGACCAGGGAAAAGTTCGAATAGAAGGCGGTGGTGCATTCAAGGGAAAAAAGATCACTTTTCACGATTCCTGTTACCTGGGCAGGGCAAACGGAATTTACGATGCGCCGAGGAAAGTGCTTGAAGCCCTCGATTCGGAGCTGGTTGAAATGAAGCGCTGTGGAAGTAAGGGAATGTGCTGCGGTGCCGGGGGCGCACAAATGTTTAAGGAAGAAGAAAAAGGCACTACCCGTATAAATTTTGAACGAAGCGATGAAGCCATATCCACAGGAGCTTCCATCATTGCCAGTTCATGCCCCTATTGCAACACCATGTTAACCGATGGTGTAAAAAATCGTGAAAAAGAAAACGATGTGGCGGTGTTAGACCTTGCAGAACTCATTGCCGCTTCCATTAAAAAAACACCGGAAAATGAACACTAATATTTCAGCACATCTGCCTGTTGATTTTGCAGGCTCATCAAGAGTTTGGATATACCAGTCGAGCCGGATATTTCAGCTTTCAGAAGTGTTTCAACTGGAAGATATGCTCAACCAATTTATTGCGCAGTGGAACAGCCATGGCGAACCGGTGAAAGGTTATGCAAATCTTTTTTTCGGGCAGTTTATTGTGTTGATGGCCGATGAAACCCAAACCGGGGTTGGAGGCTGCAGTACCGACAGCTCCATCCGGCTGGTTAAGGATATTGAAAAGCTGTTTAATGTTGACCTGCTAAACCGGCAAATGCTTGCCTTTATTAATAAAGATAAAATTCAGATTCTTCCATTGGCTCAGCTAAAATATTCATTTGAGAACGGATTCATTGGTGAGGATACTTTATTTTTCGATAATACAGTACTCACAAAGGATGACCTGATTAAAAGATGGATAACCCCTGTTGGCAAAAGCTGGCTTGCCCAAAAACTGGGTGTGAAATAGTAACAAACCTAAGCTGGTTAAATAAGAAAGTTTACCTTTTAATTTGGGAATTTAAAATCTCAGATCAACCGGAATCAGACATCAACATTAATTAGTGCTTTACCTAAGCTTAACTTTCATTTTTCGCCATCCATTTTTCTAACCCCGCTCTTGCTTCATTTCTGATTTTTCTCTGGAAAAAACCAATTCTTCCCAAAATAAAACCGGTGATTCCAAAAGCCTGGGAAATCCATCGCTGAAGTGAAAACGCATCGCTGTGTTCGCAAATGAAGCCGTTTTCCAGTTTCATGAAAGCTTTCCCTTTATTGGTTACCATTTTCCCGGTTTTTGAAAAACGATAAATGGCCTGCCAGGTACAGGTAAAATATCCATCCCCTTTATCTTCGGGAGACTGAAAGATTAATGAAAAATCTTCTGCTTTATAACAAAGCATTTCCCACATCGATTTAGCTTCCTTACCATGCAGCACACCAAATACCGGATCGGAAAATATAATGTTCTCCGAATAACAGGAATTCATACCATCTGCATCCAGTTTATTTAATGAGGAATAAAAGCGGTTAATTATACGAATCTCCTCTGTCATTTATGTTCATTTTAGAAAAACAAAATTAGGATCTATTATACTAAAAACAGAAGATGTTAATATTTGATTCTCAATATTTTACACAGTTATCAACCACGTACTCACGAATTATGTTAAGGATTAGCAAAATCCCATTGAAATCAGTTAACTTCATGCCGCTTTTAAAAAACAGATTCTAATTCATTTTCCTTTACATGAAAAGACTTTTACTCCTTGCATTTTTAACTGGCGGATGCTTTTTCGGCGGTTATTCACAAAATTTGTCGTTTACCTGTCCGCGCGATACGGTTTTAGGCTGTAATGCAACCTGTTTCACGGTTACCGCACAGGTTCCGGATATCAGAAGTTCAAGCAACGATTATTATGTTGGCGATTATACTGCTCAGGCTTCCTGTCTTCCTTATATCCCCCCCGGAGCACCGGGTACCTCTTCACAAATCAGTATTGATGATAAGTATTCTCCTTCATTTACGCTGCCATTTGGGTTTAGCTTTTATGGAAGGGTGTATAACAATGTTGTAATCAGTACCAATGGTTATATTTCTTTTTCCCCGGCGTATGCCAATCAGTTTAGTCATTATGGTATTTTAAATAGTGGCGGATTTCTTTCTGCAATAACAGGAACCCCTGTTTCTTTACCATCAAGCCTCATCGACAGCCTGGTAATTATGGGGCCTTATCACGATATTCAACCCGGAGTATCCACTTCACCCTCCCAACACATAGTTTTCAATGTTTATGGTACTGCACCAAACAGAAAGTGGATATTAAGTTATTATAAAATACCGCTGTTTGATTGTAATTCGCTGATAGAGAATACCCACCAGATTATCCTGCATGAAAATACAGGAGTGATTGAAGTTTTTATGGGATCGCGCCAGCATTGTACTACCTGGAACGAGGCGCGTGCGCTTATTGGAATACAAAACGGGAACCGCACAAAAGGTAAAATGGCGCCGGGGAGAACTGCGGCCGACGGAAGCTGGGGTGGAACTAATATGAATGAAACCTGGCGCTTTATACCCAATGCGGGTGATCCATTATACAGAGGCGTAGAACTGCTGGATGCCACAGGAGCAGTTGTAGCTACCGGAGACACCACACGCATCGATGCCGGAACGCTGGAAACCACATTCTCAAATGTATGCCCACCTCCGGGCAACAGTCTTTATGTGGTTAAAACTACTTACGAGTCAATAGTTACACCGGGTACCATGATATACAGCCTGGATACCATAAACGTACTCAGAACGCCAAACCTTCCACTTGATGCAACCTCTACCGCCACCGCATGTGGAATGAGTTCGGGTTCAATAACCGTAAATGTTATGGGAGGTGTAGGGCCTTATACATATTCTATTGATGGTGGAGCTACACAATCATCAAATGTATTCCCCAATCTTTCTGCGGGCGATCATACCGTAACTGCAACAGATTCGGGAGGTTGTACCAATACAATAACTGTTACGGTTACTGCCGTAAGTTCTTTAACATCCAATGAATCTCACAGCAATGCAAGCTGCCCCGGAGTAAACAACGGATCAATTACCATTACGCCAACAGCAGGATCAACTCCATATCAGTATTCGTTAAATGGCGGCACTTCTCAGGCTTCAAATGTATTTTCTAACCTTGCCGGAGGAACTTATAATATCACCTTCACCGATGTAAACGGATGCACCGGAACAAAAACGGTTACCCTTACAACAGGAAGTGCCATTACATCCACAGAAAGCCATACCAATACTTCGTGTAATGGAGCCGTTGATGGAACATTAACAGTAACGGGTACAAGCGGAAATGCGCCCTATCAATATTCATTAAACAGCGGCCCCAACCAGGCTTCAGGAACATTTACCGGGCTGGCTGCAGGAAATTATACCGTAACCATTACCGATGCAAACGGATGTACCGGATCAAAGGTTGTAACCATCAGCAATGGTACAGCAGGCATAACCATGACTGTTCATGCTGACCCTACAGGTTGCCCCGGCGCTGCAAACGGTTCAATAACCCTTACACCCACATCGGGAATAGCACCATACACTTACTCCATTGATGGAAGCCCGTTCCAGGCGAGCCCGATATTTAATAACATGGCTTCGGGAAACCACATGGCTACTATAAAGGATGCAAACGGTTGTACCGGAACCAGGGTTGTAGGTGTAAGCGCCGGAGCAGCGCTTCAGGGTACCATTACCGCCAATCCTGCTACCTGTGCAGGAAACGATGGCTCTCTCACCCTTAACCCTACAACAGGAACCGGGCCTTATACTTATTCAATTGATGGAGGTACCACCTACCAGGCATCAAATACCTTTCCCAATCTTGTACCAGGAAGTTATTCCATCACTTTCCAGGACGCAATAGGATGTACCGGAACAAAATCAGGAACCATTACGTCAAGTTCGGGTATTACCGGAACAGCAACTGCTTCACAAACAACCTGCCCCGGTGCAAGTAACGCCACTATTACAGCAACACCCGGAACAGGAACCACTCCATTCACCTATTCACTTGACGGGGTAACTTTCCAGGCGCTAAATACCTTTACCGGCATTGCTGCAGGCTCATATACCGTAACTTTTAAAGATGCTTTAGGATGTACAGGAACAGCAACTGTTACAGTTGATGATGGCCCTGCCATTACCGGTTCTGCTACTTCAACTGCTACAACCTGCCTCGGCGCTGCAGATGGTACGGTTACCGTTACTACAGACATTGCCGGAACATATTCATACAGTCTCGATGGCGGAACTTCACAAGCTTCAAACATTTTCAATAATGTATCGGCAGGCAGCCACACCATGAGCTTCCAGGATGCCGCAGGATGTATTGGAACCGCTCCGGTAGAAGTAAATGCCGGACCACAGGTAACCGCAACCGCCACCCCGTCAGCAACTTCCTGCCCGGGGGTATCAGATGGCAGCATTACCGTTACCACATCCATTGCAGGTACTTATACATATAGTTTAGATGGAGGATCACCTCAATCTTCCGCTACTTTCAATAATGTTGCATCCGGACCGCATACCATTACTTTCCAAAATACACTGGGTTGCTCCGGATCGGTTAATGCAACCGTAGATGCCGGTGCAGCGCTAACGGGTACGGCTACCCCATCACCAACATCCTGTTCGGGTGTGAATGATGGCAGCATTACCATTACCCCTTCCGTTAGCAGTACTTATACTTATACCATCACTCCCGGAAGTACTGTTCAAAACAACAATAATGTGTTCATCGGGCTTGCACCCGGAACCTACAGCGTGATGTTTCAGGATATTGCCACCGGATGCCAGGGTACCGTTCCAGACATTTCCATTACAGAAGGGGCTGCCCTCACCGGAACTGCAGTGGCTACGGCCACTTCCTGCCCCACAGTTAACGATGGTACCATTACCGTTACCCCGGGAGGAACCGGCCCATACACTTTCACGCTGAACCCCGGCGGTATAACCCAGGCATCGAACGTATTTACAAACCTTGCACCGGATACTTATACCATCAATTTTACCACTGCCAGTGGCTGTGTTGGATCAGTTGCAGGAACATACACGGTTAATGCCGGGCCTTACCGTACATCTTCCACCACGCTCGATCAACCGGATTGTGCAAACATTAACGATGGCATCATCACCATAGTTCCGGGTACGGAAGCTATTACTCCTTTTGCTTCTTTTACCCTTACAGGCCCCGGTGGTGCAATATCTCAAACCACCTCAGCTTTCAATAACCTTCCTCCCGGAAATTACAGTTATACCTTTACCGACGCCATTGGTTGTACCGGAAGCGGCACGGCAGAATTAACCACACACAGCCCGCTTACAACAACGATAAACACAACCATGCCTTTGTGTAATGGCAATGCCGACGGCATCATTACCCTTAATGCATCAGGCGGTGGAACGCCATACCAATATGCGCTTTCGCCGTTTACCACATTCCAGAATAGCGGGACCTTTAATACTACGGCAGGAACCTATATCATCAGGATAAAAGATACTTACGGTTGTACAAAAGACACCATGGTAACCTTAAATCAGCCGGATTTACTTACTGCAACTGCAGTTAGCAGTACCCCGGCAGGTTGCGATGGAAATGACGGTACCGTTTCGGTAACCGGCCTGGGTGGCACACCCGCTTATCAGTATTCACTTGATGGAACAGCTTTCCAGGCTTCTCCGGATTTTGTAGCACCTAACCCCGGAGCATATACGAACATTACCGTTAAGGACGCTAACGGTTGTACTGCCACAGCATCTGCCACCGTTCAGCTAATTGATAACATGTTCCTCCATATCGGAAACGATACCACAATTTGTGCCGAATCGAGGTTAACCTTTACGCCACAAACAAATGCAGGAACAAATGTATTTCAATGGCGACCTCTTGAGGCAGCTACACCGGCTTCCACCATTGTTGATCCTTCCATTAAGAACGCAACGGTAACCCCAATCGACACTTCTTCATACATCCTTCATGCCGAATGGGGCGCCTGTGTGAGGGAAGATACCGTACTGGTTAACATATTACATAAGCCGGTTGCTTATGCAGGAGAAGACACGGCAATTTGCGACCTGAGCAGTGCGGTCATTACCGGCTCTGCATCTAACCTGTCGGGCACAGTAAATTTTGCCTGGACGCCGGCAGATTATGCCTCAACTCCCAATCAGGCAACTACAGTAGTTACCCCTCCGGGTACCCAGGTTTATACACTAACGGTTACGGATAACTATGGATGCGATTTCTCTGTAACGGATGAGGTAGTGGTTGTGGTTCAGCCTCCGGTTCCTGCATTTGCAGGCCGGGATACCATTGCCGCAGTTGGTATGCCTCACCAATTGTTTGGAACAGGCGGCGTTTCTTTTGAATGGACGCCTACCGCACCATTAAACGATGCAACCGCTCAAAACCCATTAGCCATTCTGTATAACGATCAGCAGTTTGTGCTAAAGGTTACCGACTATGCCGGTTGTATCGGTTACGATACGGTATTCATCCAGGTATATAAAGATCCCGGATATTATGTACCCAATGCCTTCTCCCCTAATGGCGATGGCTTAAACGACATTTTTATTGCCACTCCGGTTAATATGGTTAATACCAATTATTTCAGGATTTACAATCGCCTTGGGCAAATGATTTTTGAAACCAGCGAATGGAGAAAGGGATGGGATGGTCGTTATCTTGGAAAGCCCCAACCCATCGGATCGTATGTTTGGGTACTCCAGGGTATTGATAAAGCAGGAAAAACCATTCAAATGAAAGGAACCGTTACCCTGATCAGGTAACCAATAAAAGCGCATTAAAGCTCAAAAATAGTTGACAACATTATCTGCACCTGAAGTACAGATATAAAGTTGAAAAAAGTTTACAGAAATAATAGCTGTAAACTTTTTTTATATTTGAATAGCAGACACTATCCTGCAAAGTAGGAAAGCAAATAACCGGAACTCGTAATCAGGAGAACTTACATATAAACTTATGATGCCGTTCTTCTACTGAACTTTTGTAACAAGTCTACACATTTCACTCCAAAGCTCCTCCTTACCTTTAGTGTACAGGTTGAATAGTTGTTTCTACAGGCGCTTCTTTTTTTTCAGCATCGCGATAGAATTCATTAAAAATCAACCTTAGATTCTGATCTTTAGTGAAATAATTATATACCCAGTTCCAAAAAACGAAGAACCGGTTTTTAACGCCAAGGATCAGCATAAGGTGGAGCGACATCCATATTATCCATGCAAAAAATCCCTTAAGATGCAGTTTTGGTTTAGGAATATCCACAACCGCAAGGTTTCTTCCTACGGTGGCCATTACTCCTTTGTCGCGGTAGCTGAATGGCTTTTCTGCTTTCCCGTTTTTTATTGCCAACAGATTTTGTGCAAGCATTTGCGCCTGTTGTATGGCTACTGGCGCCACCTGGGGATGCCCATTTGGCCAGGATGGTTCTTCCATATATGCGATATCTCCGATGGCATATACATCCTTAAGCCCCTCAATCCGGTTATAGCGATCCACTTTGATCCGGTTACCCCGCACTAATGTTTTTGAATCCATACCGGCCGGAACATTTCCTTTAATTCCTGCTGCCCATATTACCATATTGGTTTCAAGGCTGGTTTCATTATTTAGAATTACCGTATCGCCGTTATATTCTTTTACTATGCAGTTTAATAAAACATTTACACCAAGCTCCTGCAAATAACGAAGTGCATCTGCACTGCTCTTTTCACTCATCCCATTCAACAGCCTGCCCATACCCTCCACCAGGTAAACTTTCATTTCTGCAAAATCGATTTCAGGATAGTCTTTTGGCAATACAAATCTCTTCATATCGGCAATAGCTCCGCTCAATTCGACTCCTGTAGGGCCACCGCCTACTATCACAACCGTTAGTAAACGCTTACGCCTAAACGCATCTTTTGTTTTTGCAGCATCTTCAAAATTACGGAGAAGCCGGTGGCGAATCTGCAATGCTTCGGGGGTGCTCTTCATGCGAAACGCATTCAATTCCATTTGCCGGTTTCCAAAAAAATTTGTTCCGGCTCCGGTAGCAATCACCAACTTATCGTATTCGAATTTCCCTTCATTGGTTAGCACCACTTTTTTTTCTGGGAAAATTTGTTCCACTTCCGCCATACAATAACGGAAATTTTTTATGTTTTGAAACACCTTACGTAAAGGGAAGGAAATATTGCTTGCATCAAGCCCCGCTGTGGCTACCTGGTAAAAAAGAGGTTGAAACTGATGATAGTTAAACCGGTCGATCAATAATACTTCCAAATCTTTTTTCCCTGATAATGCGCGGGCCAGTTTCAGTCCACCGAAACCTCCTCCTAAAATAACGAGTTTCATAGCTGAAATTTGGTTACAAAATTACAAAACTTTCAATTATTTCTGAAAATAATAAATAAAGCAGGCAGCTTTTAAAACCAAAAAAGCCGGAAAAAAAATCAACCGGAGGTTATCATCAATACAGGATACGGGTTTTGATGGTTTCGGGAACCTTTTTCAACAATTCAATGGCATTCCGGCTCAGATTTTTGTTCACATCCAGCACTACATAACCAATGAGGTCGTTCGTTTTAAGATATTGCCCAAGGATATTTATTTTAGCTTTACTCAATGCCAGGTTGATCTGGCTAAGCACACCAGGCACATTATGATGGATATGCAAAATCCGGTGCGCACCTTCCTGCGGGGGAAGTGCAAGAGCCGGCACCGTATGCGATCCCAGGCTTTCGCCTTTTTCAAGATAGCTGAACAATTTTCCACTAACATCCATTCCAATATTCCTTTGAGCTTCCTGGGTTGAGCCGCCAATATGGGGGGTAAGCAAAACATTGGGAAGGTTTTGCAAATCGCAGAAAAACGGATCGCCATTTTTTTCCGGTTCGGCAGGATACACATCAATAGCAGCACCGGCAATTTCAGAAGCAAGTAAAGCCTTTTTTAATGCTGCAAGATCTACAACCTCTCCCCTTGCATAATTGATCAGCATGGCGCCATTCTTAAAAGAACGGATATTGTTTTTATTAATTAAGTTTTTTGTGGAGGGCAGTTCCGGAACATGGAGCGTAACAATATCGCTTTGGGTTAATACTTCCTTAATGTTCCGGCAGGCTGTGGCATTGCCCAACGGCAGTTTGGTTTCGGTATCATAAAACAGCACTTTCATGCCCAGTGCCTCAGCCAGAACACTTACCTGGCTGCCTATGTTTCCATAACCGATAATACCCATTGTTTTTCCACGTAATTCGTGGCTTCCACCGGCATCTTTCATCCATTTCCCTTCATGTGCTGCCCGGTTTTTATCGATGATCTTTCGTACCAGCATGATGGAGGCGCCAATTACCAACTCTGCCACACTTCGGGTATTGCTGTATGGTGCGTTAAATACGGCAACTCCCATTTTTGTTGCAACCGGCAATGAAACCTGGTTCACACCAATACAAAAGCACCCTATTGCCTGCAATTTTGAAGCAGCTTTTAAAACTTTTTCCGTAACCGTAGTTTTACTCCTGATGCCCAATAAATGCACATCCCTGATTTCTTTTATTAACTCAGCCTCGCTTAACGCTGTATTTAACCGCCTTACATTTGAATATCCGGAATCCATAAACTGCCGGGCAGCCGATTCGCTGATGTTCTCAAGGAGAAGAATATTAATCTTTTCTTTGGGATAACTGGTAAGTTTTTTTTCAGGCATATAAATTTTATGGGCTTTCTTTGCACAAATATATTCTATCGATAACTAATAAACTTTGATGTCCAGATTATCCACCTTCCTTTCAAAAAAACTGAATTTCTGCTTTGCATTTTTAACCCTTTCTTTTCCATCTGCTTATTTATGTGTTTCCTGCAACGGCAGTTCTCCACAAAAAAAAGACCATCATCCTGCATTGGGGCAACTTCTCCAGTTCAAACAGGGGCTGATTGATAAAACAGATTCTGCCCGGATACATAATGAAGTAAAAGCCTGGTACGATTCGGAATTTCGTTATGCCCCTTTAAATGGCGGGATGCTGGTGGCATTAAACGGGCAAATTTTATTTGAAACTTATAACGGAACCGGCCATATTCCCGGAACCGACAGCATTAATGCGTTCACACCAACACATATTGCCTCAGTGTCAAAAACCTTTACGGCAATGGCTGTATTAAAGCTGGCGGAAGAAAATAAGATCAATATTGATTCCCCATACAGCAGCTATTTTCCAGATTTTAATTACGCCGGGGTAACCGTTAAAACCCTCCTTAACCACCGCAGCGGTTTACCCAATTACCTTTATTTTATGGATAAATTAGGATGGGACAAAAAAAAATTCATGACCAACCAGGATGTGTTTAACTGGCTGGTAGAAAAGAAGAATCAGATTAAAGGAATCGCCGCGCCTGATAAACATTTTACCTATTGCAATACCAATTATGCACTCCTTGCACTACTAATAGAAAAGATAAGTGGGAAACCGTACCCTGAGTTTATGAGGGATTTTGTGTTCCAACCTTTAGGAATGAACAACAGCTTTGTATTCACCCCTGCCGATACTAACCGGGCAAACCCTTCTTACGACTGGAGTGGAAAGATATATCCATTTACCGATCTTGATCTGGTTTACGGAGACAAAAATATATATACAACCTGCAGGGATTTACTGAAATGGGACATCGCACTGCGATCCGGAAAATATTTTTCAGATTCTACCCTGAAAGCAGCATATACACCTTATAGCCAGGAACATCCCGGAGTTCATAATTACGGCTTAGGCTGGCGGATGAATGTTTATCCTGATGGCAGTAAGCTGATATTTCACAATGGCTGGTGGCATGGAAACAATGCATCTTTTATCAGGATGATTCCCGAAGGTGCAACCATCATTCTTACAGGTAATAAATACAACAGGAATATTTACCATGCCAAGCAACTTACAGCAATCTTCAACAGCAACATGAACGTTGTTCAGGAAGAAGAATCCGTTTCAGGCGAAAATCCTGATGACACAAGTGTAAAACAGAAATAACGATTTTCCATTTCTGTGTTTTATCATCAACTAAATTTCAGGAGTATATCTTTAAACTGAAGTCACGTATCGCTTAACTTCCAAAAAATAAATAAGCCAGTAATATGGAAGTTACAATGCCTACCAGATCGGCAAGCAGCATGGAACCCACAGCATAGCGAGTGTTGCGTACCCCTACTGCACCAAAATAAACGGCAATAACATAAAACGTAGTATCGGAAGATCCCTGCAAAACACAGGAAAGCCTTCCGGAAAAAGAATCAGCTCCGTAAGCATTCATGGTGTCAACCATCATGCCCCTTGCAGCACCACCGCTAAAAGGTTTAACCAATGCAGTGGGAAGCCCGTCAACAAAGCGGGTATCCATATTGGTTAGTGATACCAGTCCTTTAATTCCATCAATCACCATATCAAAAGTTCCACTGGTTCGTAGCATACTGATGGCCACCAGCATCCCCACGAGGTAAGGGATAATTTTTACCGCAATTTCAAAACCACCCTTTGCCCCTTCAATGAAGGCATCAAAAATATCCGTCTTTTTATATATGGCGCCGGCAATGATGGCCAGAAAAATAAACAGGATAAGCCCGTTACTCAACATTCCTGAAAAATGATTAACTCCTTCATGACTAAGCGACCTGATATATACAATAAGCGCAGCAATTACCGCAGAAATACCCAACACCCAGGCCAGGATCACCGGTTGAAACAGGTTTATTTTCTGCCTGAGCGAAACAATGATCATCGCTGCCATGGTGGCCGCAAAAGTGGCAATCATACAGGGAATAAAAATATCCATTGGGTTAGATGCCCCTGCTGCCGCACGAAGCGCAATGATGCTAACCGGTATCAGCGTAAGTCCGGATGCATGTAGGCAGAGAAACATGATCTGGGCATTGGAAGCAACTGCCTTATTCGGATTTAGTTCCTGCAAACTTTCCATTGCCTTTAAGCCAAAGGGAGTGGCTGCATTATCCAAACCGAGAAGGTTGGCCGAAAAATTCATCATCATGTGGCCCATAGACGGGTGGCCTTTGGGTATATCAGGAAATATTTTTCCAAAAAACGGACCGATCATTCTTGAAAGCATCCTAACTCCTCCTGCCCTTTCAGCAATATTCATAAAACCCATAAATAATGCCATGATGCCTATTAAGCCCAGTGAGAGGTTTACGGCAGTTTTGCAGGTTTCAATCACTCCATCGGAAGCCTGCACATTGAACCGGAGAATTTTTCCGTTTGCCGTATGAGTAAGGTGCTTTTTTCCTTCAGTAAACACCCTGCCGGTATCCAGCGCCCGCAAAATACCGGCGCTTACCTGCGAACTGTCTTTTTCAGATATCCGGATGGTATCGCCCGATTTTCCGGTAACCATCTGGCTGAAAACTGTTTTACCGTCATCTGTGCCTATGAGCCTGAACAATGCTACTGCAATGGCGGTAATGATAAATGCCGCCCATATCCTGCTTAACGCCATCTTTGGGTATTCTCTGGTTTAAGTGGTTAAATTACTGCATTTAAGCCAATTCTATACGGCATATAGCCCTTACCTTTGCAGCCAATTTTAAAAAATCAGAATCCATGGCGCTTCAGGCAGGTATTGTTGGTCTTCCAAATGTGGGAAAGTCAACACTTTTTAACGCAGTTAGCAATAGTGCGAAGGCACAGGCAAGCAATTACCGTTTTTGTACAATTGAGCCAAATGTTGGGCTGGTGAATGTTCCGGATGAAAGGTTAAAGAAACTTGAGGAACTGGTAAAGCCAAATCGCGTGGTTCCCACTCAAATCGAAATTGTGGATATTGCCGGGCTGGTAAAAGGCGCATCAAAAGGTGAAGGGTTGGGAAATAAATTTTTGGCAAATATCCGCGAGGTGGATGCCATTATTCATGTGATTCGTTGTTTTGAAGATGATAACATTCTGCGCGATGAAGGCCCCATCAATCCTATATCCGATAAAGAAATCATAGAAACCGAATTGCAGCTTAAAGACCTGGAAAGTTTGGAGAAGAAGATTCAACGAACAGAAAAAATGGCTAAAGCGGATCCAAAATTAAAAGCTGAACTGGATGTGTTGTTACGCTGTAAATCTCACCTGGAACAGGGTAAGAACATTATTGCCCTCGGCCTGAGCAAAGAAGAAAAAACTGCTATTTCCGATTTATTCCTGCTAACCGATAAGCATATCCTCTATGTTGCCAATGTGGATGAAGCCAGTATGCATACCGGGAATAAATACAGCAACATGCTGAAAGAGGTTGTTGAAAAAGAAGGTAACCAGATTATTGTAATGACCAATGCCATTGAAGCGCAGATTGCCGAATTTGAAAACCCCGACGACCGGCAGATGTTTATGGAAGAATACAAAATGACCGAACCTGCACTCGACAGGTTAATTCGATCTACTTACAAACTGCTGAACCTCTCTACATATTTTACAGCCGGGGTGCAGGAAGTTCGTGCATGGACTATTGAAAAAGGATGGAAAGCGCCACAAGCGGCATCGGTGATCCACACGGATTTTGAAAAAGGATTTATTAAAGCCGAGGTGATCAGTTACGAAGATTTTGTACAGTATGGATCGGAAGCGGCCTGCAGAGAAAACGGGAAATTGAGAATTGAAGGAAAAGAGTACTTAGTAAAAGATGGCGACATCATGCACTTCAGGTTCAACGTATAATAACCAACCTGATATATTTTGTAATATCTCCGTTTATTTTATAATCGGGATGTGGCTTTGGGTTTATCAATTTCAATAAAAATTTGATTTTATCTGGTGATTTTGATATGTTCCAAATAAAAATCCCTGCAAAGTCAATGTTTGCAGGGATTTACTACTTTTTGAACAGTGTTCCAGCGGAGAGAGAGGGATTCGAACCCCCGGACCTTTGACAGTCAACGGTTTTCAAGACCGCCGCAATCGACCACTCTGCCATCTCTCCGCGGCAAAAATAATATCCTCAAACCTTGTAACAAAATCTATTTTAAGGTTTTAGAAAGGACAATTTGAATTGACTGATTTTATATATTTTGACCGGGCGGAACAACTTTATCTTTTACTACAATAAGGCCATCCAAAACTACCGTAATGGGTACCGAACCAACCTGGAGAATGGCCTTCTTTCCCCTTATTTCCTTAACAATACCTACCCACCGGTTATTTTTCATTTTTACCTTATCGCCAGGCTTAATCTCCCCTCCAACTTCAATATATTTTTCATCCCAAGTTTTCTGGATTTTCTCTTTTCTAAAACGGTTCTGTTGATTAAATAATAATGCAGATATGGTTTTAACAGCCTCATTTTTATCTTCTGTTTTTTTCCATGCCTGCACCATTGCACGCATTTTTCTTTCCAGGTCTTTGTACCGCGCATAATTTTCGGCGGTTAATTTATTTTGCTGTTTGAGTAGTTCCACCTGCTGGCGATGCTTCTCCTTATTCATCAGCTTTTCCATCTCCTTTTTCAGCAATTCATTATCCTTTATCATAACCTGTAAACGGGCCTGCTCTTTTTGGATATTTTGCATATCCTGCTCAGCATGGTTTAGCATCCTGTCTAATCGATATTGATTTTCATCCACCTGCTTTCTTGCCTTTTCAATAAGTGTTTTAGGAAGGCCAATCCTTTCTGCAATTGAAAACGTGTAAGAACTACCGGGCTTGCCTGTTTGCAGTTTATAAAGTGGAAGCAACTCCTGCTCATTGAACTGCATAGCTCCATTAATCAGCCCTTTAACCTTATTGGCCATCACCTTTAGGTTCAGATAGTGAGTGGTTACTATCCCAAATGCTCTTTTGGCAGCTAACTCTTCCAGAATAACTTCAGCAAACGCCCCTCCGAGGTTAGGATCGGAGCCACTTCCCAATTCATCAATAAAGAAAAGGGTTCTCCCGTTTGCATGCTCAATAAAATATTTCATGTGCCTGAGGTGTGAGGAATAAGTACTAAGCTCAAACTCCAGGCTTTGGGTATCGCCAATATGTATCAGCAACTGGCTGAAAATTCCCATTTCACTGTCGGCACTAACGGGAACGAGCAACCCCGATTGAAGCATCAATTGAAGCAAACCAACCGTTTTAAGGGTAACGGTTTTACCCCCTGCATTTGGTCCGCTGATCACCAGTATCAGGTTTTGATCATACAGGTGAACGTTTAGTGGTATGGTTGGTTTTCCTAATTTTCGGTTATACAAAAGCAATAAGGGATGGAAGGCATTCACCAGATTAATGACCGGTTTCTTAGAAATTCTGGGCAGGTTACCGCCAATTTCCAGCGCAAATCCCGCCCTCGCTCTTATAAAATCCAGTTCCCCTGAAATTTGTAAATACTGGTTTAGGATTGGGGAATAAACATGCAGATCAGCGGTCAGCTTTCTTAAAACCCTGTTCACTTCCCGCATTTCCTCAAAGGCCAATGCAGCTATCTCATTATTGAGTGCAGTGGTTTCTTCCGGTTCAATAAAACAGGTTTTACCGGTGTCGCTTTCTGAATGAATTATGCCATTTACCGCACGTTTTTTTTCGGCAAGTACAGCCAGTACGCGCCTTCCATTCATAAAACTCTCTGCAATATCAGCGAGATAGCCCGCCTTTTGCAGTTGCTGTACAATTTTATCGAATTGCCTGCGAAGTTGATTGCGTTTGCGAAACAGGTTCAGCCTGATCCCGGCAAGTTCCTCACTGGCCGTATCCTTCACCACTCCGTTTTCATCCAGCACTTCATCAATTATTTCTATTATCGTTTTTTCATAATAAGATTCCTGAATTACCTCTGAAAGAGACGGGTATTGAGTTGTTCTTTCCCTGTTAAACCAACGGTAAAGCCTGCCTGCATTTTCGGTGAGCCGGCGCAACTGCATAATTTGTTCGCCACTCAATACAGCGCCCTGAATTGAAAGCATTTTCAATTCAGAAGAAACATCGGCAGTAAAATTGTTTGGAACGTCATCACCCGCTTCAAGCAGGGTTTTAAATTCATTGGTTTGATGAAGATGCCTAAGCAGGTAATCCATATTATCATGAATACGCAGATTCCTGCACCGCTGTTTTGCAAATGCCGAATGGCATCGCATTCCGATCAACTCTTTTATTTTATCAAACTCAAGCTGCTGAAGGGTAAATTCCGGAAATAAACGCATACCGGTTGCTAAATTACGCTATTCCCCGGGCCGGTTATTTGCTATCCACCATTCCCTGTGTTTTCCAATCTTTGAAAACCTGGATGAGGTCATCAGACAAACGATCGTGTTTTTTAGGCATAAAACCGAATTTTCCTGGTTCCAGAGAAATCCGGCGAATGATGTCATTAATATTATTTTGGGCTACATCATATTTATCTAATGATGCTTTATTTCCTTTACCACTAATGTGGCAGGGGGCGCAATGCGCCTGAACGATCGGAAGCACATTGGCCTGATAGGTTACCGTTACAGGGCCTGTATAAGTTGAGGTGGTTGCTGATTTTTTAGAAGAGCTGCATTGAGTAAACAACAACATGGCTGCAAATACGGCGGCGGGGATGATAAGCTTTTTCATACAGTAAGTAAGTTTATATTCAAATTTAAATAAAGTATTTAATGTTTGAACTATATTTTCGTTTTTTAAATTAGGCAGGAAGTTTCCCGGGCAAGCCTTCACCAATAGGGATGTTCTTTATTTTATCGTATCCGGAATAAAAAATGCCTGCCAGAAGTTATGGCAGGCTGCAATACTTAATCAATTTGAAAACAGGGAATGGTTAAATTTTCAACAATCCTTAAGCAGGCATTTACCAACTCCTGCACAAAGCCAGGTTATCAATCTGGTTTTATGCAACGGCTTTTACCTTAAATGAAAGGCTGAAATAATTAAAAGCGCTTACCGGGCTGCCCTGTTCAGAAAATATCCATTCCTGACCTGTAGAAGGCGGCCTCTGTGCACTCCCTGCAGCTTCTCCAATGCCAAAGTAAGTGTCGCCACTTTCAATTCTAAAGCCATAGCAACCGTCTTTTACCAGGGTTAATTTCGGCACTTCAAATACCAGCCATCGTCCGGCATTATCGGCGGTGAGGTTTGCGGTAACTTTGGTAAGCTCAGGGCCCCAGGTTTTAGATTCGGGGTCGAAGTTGTGAAGAGTGAGGGTTACGGTTCCGGGGCGAATTACCAAATCGGTAAATACTTCCACCCTGTTAATAATGGCCTCTCGTGTGGTCTTAAAGGTTTGTCCGCGACTAATATCGCGAAGTAGCCCGGGGCGATGTCCAACCCATCCGGTTACATTGTGCTCGGTTTGCTCTGCAACCAGATGACCATCCTGGTTTGATTTTCCAGTGTTCATTTTATATTGATTTTAAAGTAGAACTGTTACATACGCAACTATTTCAAAAAAAAAATCAAATTATTTAACCCGGGGATAAATCCAGCACCACCCACATGAAAAAAGTTGGGGATAATGTGATGTCAAGGCTAGAATTTCACTAATTTAATCGCAAATAACAATCAACATGAACAAACTATTCCGTGCTTTAATAGCAGGCTATGGTGCGAAAAAATTAGGAGGTGGCTGTCTGAGCACCGTGCTAATCTTTATTCTTATTTACTTTGCACTCGGGCATTGCAATCTATAACTATATTTTCACTTCGTAAAAATATTTTCCTTAATAAATATATAAACGTTTAACCGGGGAAAATATTTTCAGCAATTATTCATTTAAATAATTAATGCCGGAAAAGGTTAGAAATCAATTTAAACTTTACTATTTTCACTTCAAATTTACCTCATGAAGATATTTGTAGCAGGCTTACCGTACGACCTGGATGATGCTGAGCTTATCGAAATTTTTGAAAAATTTGGAACCATCGCTTCAGCCAAAGTGGCTATTGACCGGGAAACCGGCAAGAGTAAAGGATTTGCTTTTGTGGATATGCCAAATGCTGAAGAAGCAAAAGATGCCATTGAAAGCCTGAACGACATATCGCTTGGTAAAAAACCGCTTGTGGTAAAAGAAGCGGAAGAAAGGCCCGGAGGTGGCGGGCGGCCTAATGGCGGCAATCAAAACCGTTTCAACAATTCTAACCGGGGCGGTGGATATAACAGGAACCCGGGCGGCGGGTATAACCGCGATGGTAACCGGGGAAATTATGACCGCAATCGGGGATACGACAGCCGCAACCCCGACAATCGCTTTAATCGCGACAATTAAAGTCTTTTAACTTTACTGATATAAAATACTTTGCAGGTGCTATTTGATGGCACCTGTTTGCATTAGGTTAATCATTCATGTATCAATAGGTAGCAATTTTGGTGGCTTTATACGGATATTCCGGATGCTGGTACCGTACACAGAAGAACCGCCCCAAAAGTAGGACTCAAATCCCTTACAGGCATAAGTGTTTTAGGTAATTCCGCTGTTACCCACAACTCATAGGTTGTGTTTTTGTCTGATTGAACTGCAATAATTTTTTTGCAGATATACCCTAAAATAATTTTTTGCTCAGAGGTTTCTATAAATTGAATGTTATTGGAAAGTAAATCATGCGATTTGCCATTTTTAAACAGACGCCAGGAAGAAGACAAATATTGAACACTGTCAAAACTATTCTTTTCAAAATTTCTCCAACCATTTGAAACGTAGAAAGGCTTATAAATGGTGGCAGATTTTGAATCGCCAGCTACTTTGAACTTTGAAATGGTTTGCACAATATCAATGCTGTCGGGAATAGAAAAATTTGATATTGTAGTATCATTTGAACCGGAAACGATTTTCAATCCGTCATCACCGGCAAAAGCAGCTTTCAGATTCATTACACAGTCGTAATAGACAACCGTTTTATTTACCTGGCCGGTTGCATTAAGCCCTAATAACAAAATTGAGAAAAATGCAAAGGAACTTACTTTAAGAAATTTCTCTTTCCGTTTCATCATTACAAATATCCATTAAATCTTATTCAATGCTTAAATATATTATCAACTGATCAACATCCGGAATTACAGCAAGGCCTTTCTACAATACTACTTCAGGTATTGATCGAACCAGTCTGCAATTTGGTTTTCCTCAACTTCCATTTGAGGCCAGCCATGCCCCCTGCCCTTTTCTATCACTAATTTGTTTTTCACACCTGCCTTATTTAAAGCATCAATCATCAGCTCCGATTGTTGCAAAGGAACCAGCTTATCGGCATCGCCATGAAAAATAATGACCGGAGGAGTGTTGGAGCCAACCCGGTAAACAGGCGATATTTCCCCGGCCATTATTCTGCGGGTAGCCGTATCGGTTATTGAAACGTACATGCCGTTAATCGGGCTAATCTCTTTAAAATCGAATGCACCACCCAGCCTGGCAAAAGAAATAAACATGTCATTTGCGCGGGCATCATATCCCATACGTCCGTAATTCAGGAAATCGGTTGGAGGAAAAAACACGCCTGCCGCCTGCACTTCCGATGAAACGGAATCAACAGGATCAAACGACCTGATAGCAGTATCCCTTGCAGTTGCCGCCATCAGGGCAAGGTGCCCCCCGCTTGAGCTTCCTGTAATCCCGATGCGATCAGGATCAATATTAAAATCTGCTGCATGGTAACGCACATACCGGATCGCCCGCTGTACATCTTTCACTTCATCCACAATATTATACCGGGGCTGCGAACTGGTAAACACGGTGAATACCGTATATCCCCTGCTGATAAACGATTTTGCCCGTTTTAAATACCCTGCCCGCTTTGAATAACCGGAAACCCAGTTCCCATTCACCAGGTTAATTACTGCCCTTCTTTTATCGTTTACGGTTGGCCGTTCTGCAATCATGGTTAGCGCCATTCCGTCTTTTCGCCCGTAAATCACTTCATTTAAACTCAGGCTGCTGTCTTGTGCATTGGATTGAACGAAAAAGAGGATAAACAGAACACTCAAAAAAAATCGATACATAAGTAAAATGATATTTGTTATTATTTCAGGGATGAGGATTCTGTAATCCAAATAACGGAATCTCCCGTTTTATATGAATTCTGTTCCCATTGAGGGTTATCCGGATCCAATATCCATTTTCCATCAACAATAAATTTGTAAATATGTTTACCGGGCGAAAGGTGAATGGTCATTTCCCATATATCTCCATTTCGTTTCATTAGAAAATTGTCAGGATTAAATTGGTTAAAATCTCCGGCAAGGAATACCTTATTTGCATCACTGAATCCCTTCAGCGAAAAACGGTAATTTGGGTCAATTATCAACTGATTAACTGCCGCCCCCCCGGTTGTTCCCGTGCTGATCATTCCAGATGAATCCACTACGGATTTACCATCAACAATGTACCTGTACCAATAATTTCCGGCGCCAAGTACATAACCCGTTTCCCAGCCCCCATCTACCTTTTTCAACATTAATTCATCTTCTCTCCAATGATTAAAATTTCCGGCGAGGTACACTTTTTTTGCTTCGGGGTATCCGTTCAGGCGGAAAGTTAGCGGAGCCCCAATTTCCACAACCGAATTATATTCTCCATATTCGTTGGGGTACTTTTGGGGATTTCCCGGATCATCCATCCATTTGCCATCAACCACAAAGCGATAGCGGTGAGTACCTTCAGCCAAAAATGCCTCCAACTGCCAGCCATTCTCCGATTTCAGCATCGGCCACTGGCTCCAATTATTAAAACTGCCTGAAAGCATTACCTTTCGTGCATTTGCAAATCCGGGTAACTCAAATTTATGGTTGGTCATGAAAAAAACCGAATTCGTATTCCCTTTACCATCATTTTCTCTTAACCGGTTTGAGGGATCGGATATCCACTTCCCATCAATAATAAATTTATACCAGTATTTACCCGGCTTTAGGTTTACATCAGCCACCCATCCATCTTCTTTTACCATCATGGGTAAATTTGCCGGTTGCCAGTTATTAAAACTACCTGCAACGAATACCTGCTTTACATTCAAATACCCGGGAAGATAGAAATGTACAATGGAATCACTTATGGTAAACCCGCTTCCGCTTTTAAAATTATTTGCGCCCCCAAGCAGCCCCTCAGGAACCCGTGGAAACCTCAAATCATAATTCCCCTCCATCGATAAAAAAAACTTTCCTTCCGGATCGTTAATGGCCGGGGAGCTTTCAAAAGGCTTTGAAATTTTTAACAGGTTACCGGCACCTTTAATAACCTTCCAGCCATTTAATTGCAGGGAATCCGTTATCCCTTTTTCAAGAAGTTCGGAAAGGCCGATATCCTCCAGGTTGTATTTCAATAAAAAATTCTGAAACAATGGCAGGCTGATGTTGTTGGGAATTTCAATTAACATACGGCCATTTTCAATTTTATATTCCTGGGCATAAGAGAAATAAACTGAAAACAAAAATGCCACAGAAATAAAAATTTCTCCCGCAAACAGATAACTAAATATTTTTCCAAACAGCCTTTTCATTTCCAGATGTACATTTTCTGTTCAACAAAATTAAACCCAATCTTATGTAAAGAGAGGAAATCAAATCCTAAAATCCCATCTGTACAGTTAATATACGACAGGCACGACTTTTCCAGGTTGGTAACCATAACCGGCAGGTTATCAATTTTCATATTTCCTGCCCGTAAATTATCGAGATTACCCGCAAGCGCATCCACTTTTTCATTTCCGGTGCCCAGGAGTTTTACCCTGCGGTTAACCTGTACATTATCGAAAATGGAATTGGGCAGCCGGCTATCCAGGAGGTTACCCTCAGCGCCACTATCAATAATGAACCGCAACCGCTTTCCTCCTACCCACATGCGGGTAATGATTTTATTTTCTACAATGTTGATGTCTAACGTTTGATACGAGGAAGTATCTTTCAGCAATTCAGAACGAAACCGGCTCTTTTTCTTTTTAGGGATATTGTACAGGTAAAGCACATTATTTTCATAATCAATAATCATCTCAAATCTTTTGAAAAGCTCCAATCCCAATAACCCCAGAATTTTTACAGACTTCGCATTTTCAAGATGACCAAGGTTCACCAGATCGGCATCAATATTTTGATACGAAATGCAATCAAGTTGCAGCTTGTGAATAAGGGTTGTAACCCGGCTTGTTTGAATCGAATTTAAACCAGCCTGGCTTTCATTTTCATGAGTGGTAGTTCGGTAATTCCTGAAGTAAGTGAGATTGAGAACCAGGCCGGGAGCGCCGGTATCAAGTATAAAGTTTCCTTTTACCGAATCGATGGCAGCGGGCAATAATATCAGGTTGCCAGCCCTTACAAAAGGAATAACCACAACCGAATCGCAGGTTACAACCGGATTTATCAGTAATTCGCCATGAATCATTTTTACTGCAGAATCCCTTACAGGCCCAATACCCGTTATTGCCTTCACAGGCAATATCAAAAGAAACAACATCAGGCTGCAAATGGTGGCTCGCATGGTATGCTTATCCTAATAATAATTTAAAAAAGAAAAAAGCAATCATCCCCACAACTCCTCCCAAAATACCAGCCACGGCATCCATGAGTTCATAAAAACCAAGGTCGGTAACCAATGAAAAAATTTCGAACATGGCGCAAACAAATACCAGCACTGAAAATGCAACATATACCGAAACACAAACCCTTCCCGGCAAACTATGTAAAGTGAAATAAAGAATAGCCATCCCCAATGGAATACCCACCCAAAAATGTTTCCATTTATCCTTTTGCCAATTCATCATTACAGCAATTAATGAAATTTTCTTTAAATGAAAAATTACTTTTTAGGTGAGGCAATATTTTAATATTTCAAAGCGTACGATGCCATTTGATAAATCATATAATATAATCGCCTTACTTTTGATAAAATCATTTTATGAAAAAGATCGCCATGATTCCCGCACGGTATGCTGCAAGCCGGTTTCCCGGGAAACTCATGCAGGAATTAGCCGGAAAAACCGTTATCCGTTCAACCTATGAAAATACCTTAGCTACAGGATTGTTTGATGCCGTATGGGTGGTTACCGACAGCGAGGAAATCAGAAATGAAATTGAAACAAATGGCGGAAAGGTGATGATGAGCAGGAAAACCCATGAAAGTGGCAGCGACCGGATTGCAGAAGCGGTAGAGGATATGGAGGTAGACATCATCCTGAATGTTCAGGGGGATACGCCCCTGGTAAATTCCGAATCTTTGGCCAGGCTGCTAAAAGTATTTGATGACCCGGAAGTAAAAGTGGCTTCACTGATGCAAAAATTTGAAAACCCTGAAGACGCATTAAATCCAAACAACGTAAAAGTGGTGGTTGATCAGAATTACAATTCGTTATTTTTCAGCCGCAGCCCGATTCCGTTTTTAAGAGACCAAAAAATGTCGTTTACCCGTTACGAACATAAAGGGGTATATGCTTTCAGAAAAGAAACCTTATTACAGTTTTCGAAATGGCCCATCACTCCACTGGAAGAAGCGGAAAAAATTGAATGTTTGCGTTACCTCGAACATGGAATTCCATTAAAAATGGTGCTCACAGAAAAAATGGGCGTTGAAATAGATACGCCTGAAGATTTAGAACGTGCCCGTAAATTAATAACTTAATTGTAGAAATTAATTTTATTAACCAACATAACTTACTATAATGATAAAGCAGATATTTTGTTTCCTTTTTTTAGGAACAGGAACACTAACAACCACCGCACAAATGACAGCAGGCAAACCACTTGATTATCCTACTACACCTAAAATTGAAGTTACAGATACTTATTTTGGACACACCGTGTCCGACCCCTACCGTTGGCTTGAAGATGATATGAGCCCCGAAACTAAAAATTGGGTAAAGGAAGAAAATTTGTTTACCAATAATTACCTCAATAAAATACCATATAGAAAGGCCATTGAAAAACGATACGAATCGTTATTCAATTATGAAAAATTTTCGGCGCCACACCACGAAGGTAAATTTATATATTACAGCAGGAATTCGGGTTTGCAAAATCAGAGCGTGGTTTACCGCGAACCCATTGGTGGCGGGCCTGCTGAAGTATTTCTTGATCCCAACAGTTTTTCGGCAGATGGCTCTACCTCACTTGCCGGTTTATATTTTTCGCCGGATGGTTCCATGTGCTCTTATCACATTTCGGAGGGCGGGAGCGACTGGTCGAAAATCATCATCATGGATGCAAACAATAAAAAAATTATTGATGATACGCTCAGGGATATAAAGTTCACCGGATCAAGCTGGAAAGGGAATGAGGGATTTTATTACAGCACCTATGAAAGACCCAAAGACGGAAGTTTCCTTGCAGGAAAAACCTCTGATCACAAACTGTATTTTCACAAAATGGGAACGCCGCAGTCAACCGACAAAATGATTGTATATTCCGATAAAACAGACCCGGTGAGGTATGTTAATGGTTATGTTTCGGAAAACCAACGCTGGCTTATCATTTCAGGTGCAAATACCACTTATGGAAACGATCTTTATGTACTCGACCTTAAAACACCGGGGGCAAAATTTACAAAGATTGTTGGCGACATGAACAACAGACATCAAATTATTGATGTGGACGATGATTACTTTTATATTGAAACCGATAGAAATGCCCCGAATAATAAACTGGTGGCGGCACCTGTATCAAATCCCTCAGAAGAAAATTGGAAAACCATAGTTGATGAGCGTAAGGAAGTTTTAAATGCCAGCTCAGCTTCCGGTTTCCTGTTTGGCAATTACCTTAAGGATGCTGTGAACCAGATTATTCAATTTGATCACAAAGGAAAAGTTATAAGAGAAATCGCACTTCCGGGAAAAGGAACGGTATCAGGTTTTAACGGAAAAACAAAAGACCCCGTTATTTATTATACGTTTACGAGTTACATAAATCCTCCAACCATCTATCAGTTCGATCCTCAAAAGGCCACTTCAAAAGTGTATAAAAAACCGGATGTCAACTTTAATTCAGACGAATACGAATCCTCACAGGTATTTTACAAATCATTAGATGGCACAAGCATCCCCATGATCATTACCCATAAAAAAGGCATCAGGCTTGATGGACAAAACCCCTGCCTGCTATATGCTTACGGCGGGTTTGGGGTGAGCATCACCCCGGCTTTCAGCACATCAAACATTATCTTTTTAGAAAATGGAGGAATATATGCGGTACCCAATATCAGGGGAGGTGGTGAATATGGCGAAAAATGGCATGAAGCAGGCACTAAGTTGAAAAAGCAAAATGTTTTTGATGATTTTTATGCAGCATCGAAATGGCTTACAGATCATCATTATACCTCAAGAGATAAACTCGCAATTAAAGGCGGCTCAAATGGAGGATTGCTGATTGGCGCATCCATTACCCAACATCCGGATATGTGTAAAGTAGCTTTCCCAATGGTTGGCGTATTGGATATGCTCCGGTATAACAAGTTCACTGCGGGGGCAGGCTGGGCCTACGATTATGGCACCGCAGAAGACAATGAAGAAATGTTCAACTACCTGCTTGGATATTCTCCCCTCCACAATGTAAAACCTGCAAAATACCCGGCTACAATGATTACCACCGGCGACCACGACGACAGGGTGGTTCCTGCCCACAGCTTTAAATTTGCAGCTACTCTTCAGGAAAACCAACAAGGCGCTAATCCCATTCTGATACGCATTCAAACAAACGCAGGTCATGGTGCCGGAATGAGCACTCAACAAATCATTTCAGAACAAACCGACATGTGGGCTTTTCTATTTTATAATTTGGGAATTACTCCAAAATATACAATCACCCACTAAAAAATATCAGATTACCGGAGGCAGTAAGCAAATAAATTACTGCTTCCGGCCATTCATTCCGAAATCCAGGCAACTTTTTCTTCCAGTGGTAAACGTTTTGCAGGAGGTGATGGAACAGCTATATAACCGAGATAAAAAAAGCCCATCAGCCTGTCGCCGGGGCCAAGCCCAAAATGCGCTTTGGCTTCTTCAAAATAAGTAATGCCTCCGGTGGTCCAATATCCTCCAAGCCCGTAAGCAGAAACCGAAAGGTAAATATTTTCAACTGCGCAGGCTACCGCAGAAATGTCTTCCACCTCAGGAATGTTCTTTGTTTCCGTTCTTTTCATCCCAATAGAAATGATGTGTGAGGCAAGCAATGGATTCTGTAATAATTTCTCATACCTGCTTTCCTTAAACTGATTGCCGGAATTTTCTTTATACAAACCTGCCTGAAGATTAGCAAACTTTCTTAATCCGTTACCGGAGTAAACCTGGAAATACCAGGGTTCCTGCTTCCCGTGGTTGGGCGCCCAGCAGGCATTGATTAAGATTTGGCGGATGATTTCTTCGGGAATGGGTTTCCCCGGTACAAACTGTGAAGGGAAAACCGAACGGCGTGATGCGATCAATTCGTTCAGGGCAACAGGGTTCATGTTTTTGTTTGCAAATTTAAGCAGCCGTAAAATGAAGCAAAAAAAAGCCTGCAAAATTGCAGGCTGGTTTGGGTTATAGTTTAATTAACGATCATCTTGTGGTTGCAAAGGTTCCTGTATTATAAATGCGTGCAGTGGCGCTTATTTTTTCGGCTAACTTGCTGTTGTTATCCTCGCTGGTGAAAAACTCATAGGCCTGCGGGTTATCTTTTACAACTTCACTGAACAATTCGGAAGTATAGGGAAGAATTTTTCCATCATTTGTTTGAATAAAAAACTTATCAACAGCATTCTGTCCATTAAAAGTTTTTACACAATACACATTCAGCCTGCCTTTTGCCATTCGAACGGCAAAGCCCGGCAGTGTTTCCGTTGCCACTTTGCTTTTCTTTTTACTGAAAAAAGATTTTTGCGAAACCGCATAAAGCCGCTTGCTTTGATAAGCTACAATTTCTGATGCTTTGATTTTTATTTTTCCATCGGCAAGCAGATATGGCGTTTTAAACGGCCCGGTTACCAGTTCAAGGGTTTGGTAATAATTGATGCTGCCATCATTATGCTGAACAAAACATTGTGTAGAGGATTCTTTTGAACTTGCTACTGCTGATTCGCGGCTTGCTTTATATACCGCATTATTTGCGCAGGAGCTACTGAGGATGGCCAGAGCGGCACAACATGCCAATAGCCAATAGTGTTTTTTCATATAACTGGATTTAGGTTAGGTTGCCGACAAAAAACGCTATTCCGGATTCATTATTGTACAAACACATATATTTTTTTTGTAACCCGGAGAGATATATGGGTATGGCTGTTGTCAAAAGTTATTGAAGTGATTGATTATCCGTTATTTATTAGAATTCTGCAGGCTCTATATAAAATCCGGTCTTTGATTCGAAGATTGATATATTTGAGGTTATTATCTGTAATTTCCTTAAATAATTATGAGGAATCCGGTTTCTAAAGTCTGGCAAATTCATGGTTTCTTCGGAAAAGTAACCGCTGGATTTTTGATTAAAGAAAACGACCGTATCAAATTTATTACTGATGAAGGAGTTCTGTTTGATGTGCCCCTCTCCTCTCTTCAGCAAATCAAATGGCCCTGGCTTAGCATGGGGCTTGGTTTTGATACAAATGTGAATGGTAAAACATATAAGCTTTCCTTTGCAAAACCCAATGCAGCAGCTCCTGAACATGATGGTAATTTGTTGGATCAGATATTGGGATTAACAGATGCAGGAAGACTATCGGAAGCCTACAAATCGTAAAGCAACCTCAAATCAGACAAAGCAACCTCAAAAATTTGGAAAGAAATTTTAGGTAAGTAAAACTTTGCCTGCAAATTGATTTTGACGGGCAGAACTTCAGCTAAACTGATATCCTGTTATCCTTTCAGGATGCGGCACCCGCTTCCTGTTCATCAATTTGATTTACCAATTTAATGGCTTCCGCTAATTTAAGGCGGGTATCTTTAATTTGCTGAACCGATTTTGAAGATTGAATGCCGGAATTAATCTGAGATAATTTTTCGTTACACTCCATCAATAAATTTACAATGGCTTCTTGTTTTTGTTGCATCAGTTTAGACCTGTTGCCCATATCATTTTCCGCTTTGTTTATTCCCCTTATGAAAACAGATTTCCACCGGGTTAATAAATTATCAATATCATTTTCCTGAAAAGCATGGGCCTTTACCAAAGGCAAAGATGTTTTAGTAAATTTTTCAGCATTGGCAGAAGAATTATCTAACACCGCTTTCATAAATGGCGTTTCTTCAAAAACAGAAGTAAATGAACCAAAAAGGAAAAAAATTCCGGTACAAACAAAAAGCAGTTGAAGGAAGGAGTATCGTTTCATATACTTACCTGTAAATTATTACGAAGAATTTCGTATCAAATATAGCTTTCCTAAGAATGAAACCGAAGCCGCAGGGGTAATTTAACAATTCTTTGTTCAAGGATGTTCCAAATCAACCTGCTGCTGCAATGTTGCCGTGAGATGGCCATCGGAGTTGAATATGCTTTTACTGAAAAAGAGCAGGCAAACGAATGCAATCTGGCCAAAGGGAGCAATATCCATAATTACCCAGTTAGCAAGGTGAAAAAGCAACAATGCCATTGCAATAAAGGGATCAAATTTTTTTGTAAAAAACCCGGTAAAAGCAAAAAGTTCGAGCGCCATACTCCCGATGAATAAACCATAAGATAAAGCAGGTGTATTAACCAGCAGCAGGTGAAGTTGAGTTCGCCAACCCGTATTTCCTTCAATAAAATAAGGCCCAAACTGCCCAACTAACAGGTGGCTCAAATGATCACTTTTTAAATATGCGCCATATACGATTTTTAAAAATCCTGCCGAAGCATAAAAGAACAACAGGAAAAAACGCAATGCTTCAAATGCAAACAACTTCGCCTGGTAAGCACGAAAACATAAAGGAAAAAGGATAAGAAACATCCCCACCTGGAAATTCCAGTGAATATGTCGGCTCATCAGGGTAACATAGAACAGGAACATCAACAGAAATACCACGATTCCCCGCAACTGACGCATAGGTTTTAATATCAGGAAAATAATTCCTGTAACCATACAAAGATCAAAAGCCAATGCAACCGGGTAACGCTGCAAAATGAATTTTGGAATTGCCGCAATAAATGGCAACCATGTAAACGGATCAACATTCAGGCTAAATAAAGCATTGCCGGTTATGGCATGGAATGAAACTCCTGAAACCTGTATGATGATTATTTCGGCAAGCAGGATACCCAGAATGTACCGGTAACTATTTATAAAGCTATTTTCCTGCATCTAAAATGGTTTTCCAGATGATGGAAGAATCGGTTAACTGAAACCCGCTATTGCTTATCTGGTAAGCATATTTTATCAACACAATGGTGTCACCCGATATTTTATCGTTGCCGGCAAAAGAAGCATACCACTTAACCCAGTCGTTCCTCTTTATTATTCCCGGCGTGAGTTTTTCTCGCAGATAACCATGAATAGCAGGGTTTGGAAATTTGTAGTCCAGGTAATGATCCATAAATACCCGGTTGCTGTCTTCAATATAATGTGCAAACCCACGCAGGCTGGTTTCAAGAAAATCCTTTTTCCAGTACCAATTTCGGGTAATGTGCAATAATTGGTTATTCAATTTAAGGGCATAAGTTTCTCCGGAATTATTACGGTAAAAATCTACGCTGTACATGGCGTTATATGGGAAAAACGACATGCTCATTTTCTTCTTAAACGAAATGCTGTAAATAATAACAAAAACCATAGCCAACACAAAGGCGGGTTTGGAATACCGGAACAGTCGATATAAAAAAAGTTGCTTCAACGGGGTTATTTCATGCTGTACGAAAAGTTCTTTTTAAAACCGGACAGAAGATAAAGAAATACCAGCACATAGCTGATGCTGCTTACCCATGCAGCGGCTTTTGATCCATATTGCGGAACCAAAAGGGCATCAAAAACCAATACCAGCAAAAGCCCCAGGGCATCGCCCGTAAAAATCCGTTTCACCCTGTTGTTTCCGATATATACGGCGTTCATCAGGGTTAATAAGCCGAGGCAAAAAAATCCGGGGAGGAATATCCACATAAGCTGGTGCATATTCTGAAATCCGGGACCGAACAATAAAGGGAAAGCCCAGGGGCCGGTAATGGCAATTACGCCTGCGGTAAGCAGCAAAATGCCAATATAGGGCTTCATCAGTTTTTTCCATTGCGAAAAAGAAACCGAAATGTGTTCAGATCGGATAAAGGGTAAAATGGTGGAACTGATAATGGATGAGAAATAAAGAAAATACTGTCCGATCTTCCCGCATTGCACATAACTTCCGAGGCTTCCGTCGTGTGCATATTTTTCCACAAAAAAATTATCTACCCGTAAAAAAGCAAAATATATGATTGAGGAAAACATGATCCAGATGCCATGCCTGATCATTGGGCTAAGGCTGATCATTTTTTCAGTAGCCGGTTCATTCCTAAATGAAAAAAGCATCATGAAAATGCCCTGCACAAGAAACAGCACGGCATAACTCGTTGCCAGAAAATTAATACCGGGAGCTTTCCCTTCAATATACAGGTAAAATAACAGTAACAGGTAAACGAAATTGGATATGCCCAGTATGATATTTTGCAGGTTGAATTGTTTTCTTGCACTTAACACTCCCTGGTACAGTATCATCAGCAGGTTACCGCTGCAAAAAAGAACACCGGCAAAAGCATGTGTAACCCGGCCTGTAATGGAAACGGTGGAAATAAAAAGGGCTATCAACACAAAAATAACCGAACCGATACCGGCCACCCATAATAATTTCCGGTTAATGGAGCGAAGCAGCGAAGAGTCTTCGCCAAAATACCTGATGGCCGCATAATCCAGCCCCATCGATGCTATGAACGCGATAAAGTTAAACAGGTACAGTTCATTAAAAAAATACCCGCTTACATCGCTTCCCAAAATTCGCACGATGAGTACATTAATAAAAAAAACACAACCATGATTGATCATTTTACCAACCAGGTTATGTTTCAGTATCTCCGCTATTTCGGGCATATCATCATTTAAGGCTCTTCATGATCTCGCAAAATTCCATTGCATTGAGGCTTGCTCCGCCAACCAGCCCGCCATCCACATTCGGTTTACTGAAAATTTCTTTTGCATTTGCAGCCTTTACGCTACCTCCGTATAAAATTGAAACCGAACCGGCAACATCGGCGCCATATTTATTTTCGATCAGTGAACGAATATGCAGGTGCATGTCTTCTGCCTGGCCGGAGGTAGCCGTTTTCCCGGTACCGATTGCCCAGATGGGTTCGTAGGCAATAACAAATCCTTTCATCTGTTGCGGTTCAAGATGGAAGATGCTTTCTTTGAGCTGGCTGTTCACATAAGTATTTTGCGATCCGTTTTCCCTTATTGATAAAGGCTCACCGCAGCAAAAGATGGGGTGAATGTTGTGCTCCATTGCACGATTCACTTTTTCGGTAAGTATTTCATTACTTTCATGATAATACTCACGGCGCTCACTATGGCCAATTACGGCATACTTCATTCCTATTGACTGAAGCATTGCGCCACTCACCTCTCCCGTAAACGCGCCATTGTTGGTTGCTGCAAGGTTTTGAGAGGCTACATGCGCATTGGCGACTCCTTTAAGCAGGTTTCCCACATTGATCAGATAAGGAAAAGGAACGGCAAAAACGGCTTCCCTACCGGCACCTAACTCCGGAGCGGCCGAGATGATGTCCTTTATTAATTTTTCTCCTTCAGCAAGCGTTAAATTCATTTTCCAGTTGGCTGCCGCAATTTGTTTTCGCATGATGTTACAAAGTTTGTTTAAAAAGTTTCTCCAAATTAGCTATTTCCGCCTGAGTAAGTTCTTCTCCTTTCATTTTCTTCCAGTTCCCAATATCGTTCAACACTTTGGGAAAAGCATATTTATCTTCTCCCCACGAAAAATCGGGAATAAACTTTTTCGGGTGTGCCGTACCGTGAACACTGCAACAAATCCCAACAAGGGTGCCCGTATTAAATGAAACATTAATGGCAGAGCGGCTGTAATCGCCCATAATCAGTCCTGCTTTTGTGCCTGCCCGTTCATTTTCAAACCCGGGGAGGCAGAACGATATTTCGCCACCTGTATTTTTTACATTGCTGTTGGAAGTTCCTGCGCCCAGGTTACACCACTCGCCTAAAACGGCATCGCCCAAATACCCGTCGTGCCCCTTATTGCTATATCCCATCAACACCGAATTTTTAATTTCACCTCCGGCAGTACATTTTGGGCCGAGGGTGGTGGCTCCGTAAACCCTGGTTCCCATTTTCAATACTGCGCCATTCAACATGGCAAAAGGCCCCCTGATGAGGCAGCCTTCCATAATTTCGGCGCCTTCTCCAATATAAACCGGGCCTGTTTCGGCATTGATGATGGAATTGCGGATAACCGCACCTTTTCCAATAAATATCCCGGAAGGATTGATCACTTCCACGCCGGGGGGCACAGGCTCCGAATGAAGGCTGGAAGTTAAAGCTTTAAAATCGGCCTGAAGAGCGCGGCTGTTTTGCTGAAAAATATGCCAGGGGCGGGATATGGATTCCACTCCTGCATAATTCCCGGCAATGATCTGTTCAAAATTCCCGGGTTCGGGTAGCAGGTTAGCCGGTATGGCAGCTTCTGCATCTTCATGACTAAGGGAAACTTTTTCACCCAAAAGCAGTTCCCATTTTTCTTTTATGGTTAAAATGCCCACCCTTATTTCTGCAACGTGCCGGGTGGAAGAAAAGGGATATAATCCTTTGCGGTAATTTTTGTCGCTCAACACGATCATACACCGAAATTAAAAAATCCCCCCGGAAATGCCGAAGGGACTTAAAGTATAGCCATGAAAAACAACAATAAAGCTGCGGGTTGCAGCCAATTATTTTGCCTTTTTTTCGTAACGTTTCTTGAATTTATCGATACGGCCGGCGGTATCTACAAGTACATTTTTACCGGTATAAAACGGATGAGAGGTGTTTGAAATTTCAATCTTAACCAGAGGATACTCGTTTCCGTCTTCCCAGGTGAGGGTTTCCCTGGTTTCTGCAGTGGAACGGCTAAGGAAAGTATAACCATTACTCATATCCTTAAACAGCACCGGGCGATAATTTTTGGGATGAAGTTCTTTTTTCATTTTTTGGGTTTTGCCACACGGATTTTGCCGTGTATTTTATAGAATTTGCAAATTTAGGGTATTCCCGTCATTTTTCAGCCTCAATTCTTCATATTTACATATTGAAGGGGAATCCCGATATTCCAGCTTTTACTGGCCTGGATCACCGCTTGCAGGTCGTCAATCTTTTTACCCGTAATACGGATGATATCATCCTGGATGGCAGCCTGTACTTTTAAGCCGGTATCCTTAATCAGTTTCACGATTTTCTTTGCGTCTTCCTGTTTTATACCATTCCGTACCGGCACTTCTTTTTTGGTAACTTTCCCGCTTACGTAAGGTTCCTTACTGAGGTCGTACACCTCAGCAGCCAGGCCCTGTTTAATTCCCCGGCTGATCAGCACATCGGTAATCTGGCCAATTTTCATGTCGCTATCCGCTTCGAGGCTCACCAAAAAGTCTTTTTTATTTAATTCAATTAAGACGTGTGAATCTTTGAAATCGAATCGGTTAGTAATTTCTTTTCTAACAATATTTATCACATTATCGAGGGTTTGAAGATCAACCTTACTGGTTAAATCGAATGATGGCATAATGTAAAATTTAAGGTGAATACTCAGGAAATCCGTTTTTTCATCCGGACCATGGCTATCAATAAAATACCTGCCAGTATCAAAAATAAGGCAATGATTTCAGCCTGCGAAAGCCTCATTCCTAAAAAATTGTAGTGCTGGTTTACCCTGATGTGTTCAATCAGGAACCGTTCAATTCCGTTCACAATCAGGTAAATACCAAAAATCACAAACGGGGTTTTAACCGATCGCCGGATACCCCAAAGGAGCAAAAACAATAAGGTGCAGGCAAGGGTTTCGTAAAGCGGAGTTGGAAAAACCGGCGAGGGCAGCACCCGGTTATGCTGATCGTGATCGCCCGGTATAAGCACTCCATCTTTATTTACATTTTTAGGATAGCTGTATGCGAATAACCAATTGGGAAGAAATGCCGGCCCTTTGAACCATTTATGCGGAACCTCGGCAAGTGAAGGATATACCCGGTCGGTAACTCCTGTTTCTCTTCCGCTACTATCCGTAACCGTTCCCTTTAAAAAATAACTGCTGTAATCAGCCAGTCTTTTGTTAAACACCGTTGTATCGTTTGCAGGGATCACTTTCCCGTAAGCGTTGCTTGTATAAGCGCTGTTGTAAATGCCCCAATCGCCATCGCCCGATACCTGGCAACCGATCCTGCCAATGGCATAAGCAATGAGGAGTGCAGGCGCTGCGGCATCTACCAGGTGCCCGATGGAAATGCCTTTTTTATAAGCATACCAGCAAATGGCAATTGCCGCCATAATTAATCCGCCATAAAATGCAAGCCCGCTTGCGGAAAACAGGCGCTCGATGGGGTGTGCTATAAATTCGTTCCAGTGTTCAAAATTATCAAAGAGTTTTGCGCCAAGAATCCCAAAAATCAATCCGAGGATGATGATGTCGCCAACCCTGTCGTGAGGCCATATTCTTACCGGCCGGGTTTCCGGTTCTTTTAATTGTTGTTTCTTCTTTTCATACCATTTAATACCGGCGAGTAACAGGGCGAGCAAAATCCCTCCTGCCCAACTCCCCTCGCCTGAAAAAATATAATCCTGAGGCTCTATATCGGGAGGCTTACTAAGAAAAAGCCCAATCAGCTTATAGCCAAAAATAAATCCGGCAATAAGGTTTATTATTAATTCGGAAGCGGATGCAGGTTTCCCAACGGTGATCATTTCTTCCCTCGGCTGCAACAATCCCTGTTTTTCTTTTCGTTTAAATTCACTTGAAAGAACAACAGCCGCTACAATGAAGGCAATCGCCACCATCAGTCCGAAAGTATTTAGAAAGCTAAGCCCATGCCATTCTACTCCAAACCAGTCTTTAAAAACATAATATAAGTTGGGATACATTTTCTATTATTGGAACGCAAGATATTTGTTAGTTGCGGGAATAAAAAATCCCCACCGGAGATGGAGGGGATTAAAGGATTTGATACCCACATTTAATTACAATACTGATCAAAAGCCGAAATGAGGTTGCTGGCAATCATCTGTGCGGTTTTCCCTTCAATATGGTGGCGTTCTAAAAAGTGAACCAATTCACCATCTTTAAACAACGCTATGGAAGGAGATGATGGCGGGTAAGGCATAAGATGTTCTCTCACTTTCTTCACCGCTTCCAAATCGAAGCCGGCAAAGCTGGTGGTGAGGTGATCCGGTTTTTTTTCACTGTTCATCACCGCCATCAGCACCCCGGGGCGGGCGGTGCTGCCACCACATCCGCACACTGAATTTATCATCACCAGGGTGGTGCCTTTTTCTGCTAATGATTTTTCAACATCTTCAGGAGAAAGCATTTCCTTAAAACCATTTTCGGTTAGCTCTTCCTTCATGGGTATTACGATCTCTGCTGGATACATAAATAAAAATTTTTGCAAAGTTACCTTCAATAACAGAACCATCTGCTATTTGTTTTTAAAAAGAAAATGAATTTATGTCAGATTTATTTGTGTATTATAGACAAAATGGCATATATATTTTGATAATAAGGATCAAAATGGCCTGAAATTTCTGATGGAACAGGGTTTGTGTGTGAATAGGAAATTCAATCACAAAAAAAAATTAAAGCCATGACGCTCATGAAAGTAAACAACCCTTTAAACAGATCTTTTGATGGGATGATGAAGGATTTCCTAAACGACTTCCCAACTGTTTTCAACAAAACATTTAAAGATGAAAGTCTTCATTTTCCGCCAGTGAACATTATTGAAAAACCGGGGCAATATGAATTGCAGATTTCAGCGCCGGGTTTTGAAAAGGGAGATTTCAAGGTTTCACTTGATCAGGATGTGCTTACCATCAGCACCGAAAAAAAGGAAGAAAGCAAAACGGAGGAAGGACATAAAATGATTCGCAGGGAATTCAATTATCGTTCTTTCAAAAGAAGTTTCACTTTAGATGATAAGATTGACGGTGAAGCCATTTCTGCAAAGTATGAAAATGGCATCCTTAATCTTACCCTTCCTAAAAAAGAAGAAGTAAATAAAAGTGCACGCGAAATTAATATTCAGTAATCCGCTGCAAAAAAACTAAGTACATACAGTTGGTTACCTTATCAAAAGGTAAGTCCCCTTCAGTCCTGTAGGGGACTTTTTTTTGTGATCACCTGCATACCTTTTGGGAGATTGAGGGTAATAAGATATGGAAATAAGAGTCTTAAAACTGTTGCTGAATGCTAATTAACAGGTAAGGTTTTGCCACATCGTAATCCATCTTAAATTCATTATTCACATCATTAGACTGAATGCGATAAACTTTTTGGTTCAATAAATTAACAGCTCTCAGATCAAGTCTTGTAGAAGCTGTTATCTGCCAGGTACTAAAAACATCGGCCTGATTAAAACTGCCCGCACTAAACTGATAATAACTATAAGCAGCGCCAATAAAAAATGATTTCGAAATATCCAACCGCTGCGATAAGTACAAAAGTTCGTCCTGGTTATTTGATCTTAGTTTGTCGGCTCCCTTTTGCCTGAAATAATTTAATCCATGAGTATAAGAGATTTCAAAATTATACATCGTTTTAAAATTGCTGACATACCGCAGCGATGATTTCAAACTGTTCGCAATACGTTTAACCGGTGTCCCATTTAACTCTCCTGATGTATGTTGATTTTGGTACTGCGTATTCAAAAAGAAAGTGCCCTTCATCTTCATAGAATAAACCTTAGCATTGAACCTGACCTTATGACGAATACCACCACCAAACAATTCCATATAATAAAGCGTAAGCCTCGGATCATATTGAATCACCGGCTCGAAATTATTTGTCTGCCATACGAAGCTGTACCCAAAACCATAATCAACCCATCCCTTCCTTGTTAACGACAAACCAATACCATGCGTGGATACCGGTTTATAATCCTGCGAAGCAAGTCGGATCAATGAAACCGCCTCAATCAAACTATCTTTTAAAATCAGTTCCGGAGATTCCATCGTTCTTCTGCTGCCAATAGTAGCAGTATAATAAGTGGTATTGAAAAGTTTCCCGGTTGCAGTGCCGGATATTGAATAATGGAAATAGTTTTTATTAGTGGGCATGATCATTTTATACATCCCGGCAACGGCGTACAACTCAAGATCCTGATTGGAATAATTCCGATACTTTGAAATAAATTCAAATGAAGCTTTATTAAAGGTCAAACGATTTTTCCCGACAGATACCGGTATAGAAGTTTTATAGTTCTCATTTGAATCGGCAGCAACCCTTCTGCTGATGTCATTTTGATAATACACGTTGGAGACCTTATACGAATTGCTTCCCCGTTTTCTCTTTTTGAGGTAGAACAGATCAGCAATTACCACTCCATTCTTTTGAGCCACTTCCTGTTGAAGAAAGCGATTGTAAAAAGGCTGATCAAAAAATGCTGTAAAGCGCCGGGTTTCAAAACTGACCCTGCCATCATCGTTTATATAAAATGCGTTAAGAGAATACCCAAGCACTTTCTTTGGAGCCATCAGATACGCTCCCGACACCGTTAATGTATATTTTGCAAACGGCACATCCGAATAAGACGAGAGGCTGTCGGTATAATCTCCCGTTTGAAGCAGGGTATAATGATTCACAATTGATTTACGATTATATCCAAATCCAATTTCAAAAGCATTTCGTTTATAATTATCAAACTTAAGGGTGGTTACATTTTCAATATTGATCAATCTGTTATCCGATACGGATAAATTCTTAAGATCGTAAAAGTCAGTGTCGGAAATTCTTGTACGGCTGCTTTCGTTTACAGATGCCATACTGTTATACGTGCCGAGGCTGAATCGTTCGAGCAGCTTTAAGCTTTTTGATATTGGGATACTGAATGTTGGAAATACATTTTTCCTCTTTTCATTGGGCAAATAATTATCGGCCAGGTTTGAATTTTTAATCACATTAACCGGCGTTGTTTGAAAATAGGCAAGGTCGTTCGATTGATAAGTTATCAGGTTGCTATTGGATTTTACATTAAAGGAAGGGTTTTTATCTTCACCAATATTATTTGTTCCCGAAAAAACCAGCGCCTGCAGCCTGTTTTTTATAGCGATCAGGTTAACCCCTAAATCGTATCGTTTAAAGAACGATGTAGCGGCGTCAACACTACCATCCAGTTTCCCTTCAAGTTCATCTTTGGTAACCAGGTTCACCGCAATATCTCCTGTTTTAAATACCGAACCGATAATCCTGTTTTCGCTAAAGTTGTCGATTACCTGCACTTTATCCAATGTATTGGCATCGAGGTTCCGGGTGATGACGCCATAATTTCCGCCACTAAGATTATCTCCGTTTAATAATACCGCCTGTACATTGCGGTCGTTGTATTTTAACTGGCCGTTTTTCAATACTTCAAATCCCGGTAGTTTTTTAAGCAGGTCTTCTACCTTACGTGTTTGTGCATTGGTTATGGAGCGTACCAGAAATTCGGTGGTATCATTTTGGGTTTGTTTTTCTGAGTTTAGTAAAACCTCCGAAAGTGTTTTAGAAGAAGGCGTTAACTTAAAGTCAATCTCGCCTGAAAGGTTTAAGGCAGAAATATACTTAGAAACAGGCAGGTACGAAATATGCCTGCAACTCAATTCTATGGGAACATCTTCTGCTACAACAGCTTCTACTTTATAATGCCCATTGTTATTTGTTAAACCGTATCCTTTTATTTCCTGATTTTGTAAAATCAGCATGGTAGCTCCCTGTACCGGTTGTCCGGTTATTGAATCACGGGCAACTCCGCTAAAAGAAGCCTGTACCTGTCCATGCAGGTCTTGAACGCAGGCAATCGAAGAAAGAATAAGAACGAAAAGAAATAAGGAGATGTTTTTACATGAGTGCATATAAAAAATAAGTCAGGATATAACACCATCCCAACTTATAAAATTAAATCTGTTTGAAGCCGGAGTTATTCTAAAATATTTTCATAAAATGAGTAGGTGATTTTTGCTCCATCACCACAATCCAAACAGTTTGGATCCGCTGCCTGCCTTGCTTTTCTTTTCTCGAGCATCCTTGAATACCATTTTTTATAAAGCGATTTGTACTGATCGTAATCTCCATTCACTTTTCCAAAACTAAAACTATAGTTATCAGGGAGCTTTTCGATTTTTGTAACTTCAAAATTATAAATACCCTTACTGTCTCCTATCTTCATAATCAGCCCGGGTAAACCGCTAAATTTCCAGGGGCCATCCTGAACAGGTATGTTCAATGCAAAGTAAGCGGTGTATGCTCTTCCTCTGAAAAAAGTGCTTGCTTTCTGGCATAAGGTATTTTGGATGGTGGCATATTCGGTATAAACCTGCCAGTGCATGGGAGGAAGAGAATCCTCCCAATAGGAATCTATAGGATACTCAGGCACCATCGGCCCAAGGAAATAAATTTTATTGCTATCCCGGTCTTTAATTATGCCGGGGCGGGTATGTTCTTTGCCATCTTTTTGTACAGCACCGGGGTAAAAATAGAAATAGCTCTTATTCCCATCAACTACCAAATACTCGTTTTCTTCGTATTTGGGAAATTCTGGATTTGCCTGCCGTGTTAGATGATATGTGATTTTTAGAACCGAATCATTAAAGGTTTCGGCTTTTACCTCAGAAAATGATATTTTGGAAATCATAAAAAGAAAGAAAAAACCAATAAACTTCCTTATACGCATTATTATGTGTTTAGACATTTTCTCTATTCAACCTATTGGTTATAACGGGGGTTCTATGGCTACTTTGCAATTAAAATATTATACTCCCTCTAAAGTATCAACCTTTGGGCAATTTAATGCAGGCGCCGGTTCCCCTCCGTATTCTCTAACCGCATTACACACATTTAAATCCCTGCATCTTGCTGCATCTGTTTCCGCCTGTACACATGAAGAAGCCGATTTCGTACATCCCACATCAACTAAAGTTCCATCCGGTGCATGATACGTACCGTTTGCAGTATAAGTACATTTGCTAAACTTGATATACTTTTTGGAAACAGGATTCCCTACTTCTGCAAACAAAGTAGTACATGCAAAAAGCATAACCAAACTAAAAATAAGTTTTTTCTTTTTTAAAAATATGGCTCAATAATAATAATAATAATACGAGCCAATTTTTTTGAAGGAAATTTTGGGCAATAAAATTAATAGCACTACTAATTGCATCAATCTGAATTGTAGTTATTCCGGTCTGGTTATAAAATTACAAGTTAAGTCTGCATAAAGCCGGAATTCAGGCCACATCACCCTTTCTGCAAACCGGCCTGAAGCAAATTTCTTCCTGCGTAAAAGAAACCGATATTAATACCCCAGTATCTTCAACATACTCTGGGCTGATTGTTCCTTTGCATAAACCCAGTCGGTAAGTTTCCCATTCTTATCATAACCTACAATGATGTGTTTTGGAGATGGGATGAGGCAATGTTTAATACCGCCGTAACCGCTGATCTGATCCTGGTAGGCGCCGGTATGAAAGAACCCGACATATAGCGGTTCTCCGTTATCGTTAGTTTTGGGCAGAAACACTTCATTAATATGCTCTTCGCTATCGTAATAATCGTGGCTATCGCAGGTAATGCCGCCTAATACCACCCGCTGGTATTCATGATCCCATTTATTGATGGGGAGCAGCAGGAATTTTTCACCGATCCCCCAGGTATCGGGCAGGGTGGTAATAAATGATGAATCGATCATGTACCATACTTCCCGGTCGTTTTGGTGTTTTTCACTAATTACGCTGTAAATATGCGCCATGCTTTCCCCAACGGTATAACTCCCAAATTCGGTGAAGATATTGGGCATCGGCACCTTACTTTTTTTACAGGCAACCTTTATGTTCCGGATGATTTCATTGATCATGAACTGGTAATCGAAATCGAAGCCCAGCGAATGTTTGATGGGAAAGCCGCCGCCTATATTGATTGAGTCCAGTTCGGGGCAGATCTTCTTCAACTGGCAATAGAGGTTGATCACCTTATTCAATTCACTCCAGTAATACACATCATCTTTAATTCCTTTATTCAGGAATAGATGGAGCATTTTTAGCTGGAAGCGGTGTTCGTTCCCTTCAATTTTATCTACATAAAATTCCAGGATATCCCGGAGTTTGATCCCCAGCCTCGAAGTATAAAAAGGGAAGGTTGGTTCTTCTTCGGTGGCCACCCGTATGCCGAGGTTAAAAGGCACTTTTACCGATTTAATATAATGTCGCAGTTCATCCTTATTATCAAGAATGGGAATTACATTTTTAAAGCCGGTGTTCAACAGGTGTGCAATGCGGGAGGTATAAGATTTCTGTTTAAACCCGTTGCAGATGATAAAGGTGTCTTTGGTGATCTTTTTGCGCTCAAACAGTTTCTTGATGATCTCAATATCATAAGCGTAAGAAGTTTCGAGATGGATATCGTGTTTCAGGGCTTCTTCCACCACAAAACTGAAATGAGAACTCTTGGTGCAATAACAATAATTGTACGATCCTTCATACTTATGCTTTTTTATGGCATTGGCAAACATCTTTTTTGCCTTATTGATCTGGTTACCGATTTTGGGCAGGTAAGTAAGTTTAAGCGGAGTGCCATACTTATCAATTAATGATTTAAGGTCTAAATCATTATACTGCAAATAATCATTTTTGAGTTTAAAATCCTCCTGGGGGAATTTAAATGTCTGCTCTACAAGATCGTGGTATGAATTATTCATTTCAGTTGAAAACCTCCTTTAATTTTTTACAAATGTATCCTCAAATTTAATTGAACATAAAAAAACCGGCACCAAAAAGGCACCGGTCTGGTCTTGATTTGAACAAATTATTTTACTGATTTTACCAATTGGGCAAAAGTTTCGGGTTCGTTCATTGCCAGGTCGGCAAGAACCTTACGGTTTAACCCGATGTTCTTTTCAGAAAGTTTATGAATAAACTGGCTGTAGGTCATCCCTTCCGCCCTTACGGCTGCATTAATACGGGCGATCCAGAGGGCGCGGTAATCGCGTTTTTTAACCTTACGGCCCACATAGCTGTAGGTTAAACCCTTTTCCATTACGTTTTTGGCAACGGTATATACATTTTTACGTTTTCCGTAGAAACCTTTTGCTGCTTTTAATATTCTTTTGCGGCGGGCCTTGCTGGCGGCTGCATTTACTGAACGTGGCATTTGCTAATTTTTTAAAAGTGAAAGCTGGGATTGATCAGGGGTTATTTCATCGCCAATAACCGCTTAACAAAATGGAGGTTAGCTTCGCTAATCACACCATCTTTACGCATTGCTCTTTTACGTTTTGTTGATTTTTTGGTGAGGATGTGGCGTTTGAAAGCCTTTTGGTGGGTGATCTTTCCTGAGCCGGTAACTTTGAAGCGTTTCTTTGCGCTGCTGTTTGTTTTTACCTTTGGCATTGTATAACTAATATTAAGTTACTCCCTGCTGGCGTCCCGGGGTCTGTATCCGGGAACTTTTGGAGCCTTGTGGGAAATGATTAAAATGAAAAGCCGTGCTTTTCGGGCGGCGAAGGTAGGTAATTAAAGCCAAAAATCAGCAAAATCCTTCAATAAATATTTCCTGTTATAAAAGGGGTGCCTCTACCCTGTTTCTCATTCATTTTAAGGGGAAAGGCATGGCGAAATTATTCGGCAGGAATTACCGGGCCGTACTGAAGCCTGGAATCTCTTTTTTCTTTATTCGGGAAAAGGATATCGTGGGCAGTTTCATATCCCTCATCGGCAATTTGATTCAGCATTTTCTTTGTGTTCTTTTTTCTGATCACATACACAATAAGCCCTACTATTGCGGCTACCGAGAGGCCAAATAAGATTTTGTTTCTTGTTTTCATGCTTTAATTCCTGATATTTTTAAATGTACAACTTTTACCGATTTAATGCAAGCTGATAAGCAATAGCTATGCCAATTGTCTTCACAAAAAAACACAGTCAGTTTGTACAAACATCATCAAATACAGGCCCTGTAAGCATTAGCAAAGGATTGTGTTCAATAACAACAAATCGTTAAATAATTCCTGCAACTAAATCATCATATTTTAAAATAACCGGGCTGCCCAGCTATGTATCTGAAAAGATTGACGAAAGAGATGTTATAGCCGTTTTAGTTTAACCTTAACAGGTAAAAAAAGTGAAATGTATTTTCACCTCCCTAAAATCAGAAAATCGACCGAATTTACCATAACTTATTTTGTTCAACATATCCCCTTTCCGGGCTTATATACTCCTCTCCCCCCAAAAAAAAATCACATATTTGATAAAACTCATTAAAAATTTACTAACTATGTATTATACTACTTACAACATCCATGTTTTATACGTACCCCACTTTAAAATGCTCATCTAAACTTAGTTGCATACTAAGTTTTCGTTTTACTTTTTATCCGCGCCATTTAGTTTCCTTCGTCAAACAGCAATCAAATTTTTACAAAAAGAATCTTATTAAAAAGATTTTTACGTTAACAGCCCTTATTCTTTTTATAAGCTTAAACTGCTTAGCACAAGCACCGGTTATTGAATGGCAAAAATGCTTCGGTGGTTCAGGCTCCGATGAAGCCTATTCAATTCAACAAACAAGCGACGGGGGGTATATTGTAGTCGGGATGACGTTTTCTAATGACGGTGATGTGAGTGGTTTGCACGTAGGAATTTATAGTTACTCTGACATTTGGATAGTAAAATTAGACGCCACAGGCAATATTCAATGGCAAAAATGTCTCGGTGGTTCACGTAGAGACTATGCCAATTCAATTCAACAGACAAGTGATGGCGGCTATATTATAGCAGGAGTCTCATATTCTGATGATGGGGATGTGAGCGGTAATCATGGGGAATCGGACTGCTGGATTGTAAAATTAGATGCCAGCGGCAATATTCAATGGCAAAGATGCCTTGGTGGTTCAGATGAGGACGATGCCCTTTCAATTCAACAGACAAGTGATGGCGGCTATATTGTGGCCGGAGATACAAGATCTAATGATGGTAATGTGAGTGGTTTGCACATAGATATTTATAATTTTCATGACGCCTGGATAGTAAAATTAGACGCCACAGGCAATATTCAATGGCAAAGATGCCTTGGCGGAACAAAGATGGATGGATTCACATCAATCCAACAAACAAGTGACGGTGGCTATATTGTAGCCGGAGGTACATATTCCAATGATGGTGATGTGATTGGCTTCCATGAAGGCGATCCCTATACTAATGACGCTTGGATAGTAAAATTAGATGCTACAGGCAATATTCAATGGCAAAGATGCCTTGGTGGTTCATATTATGATGTTGCCTATTCAATTCAACAAACGAGCGACGGAGGCTATATTGTAGCCGGAGTTACTGGATCTAATGATGGTGATGTGATAGGCCATCATGAAGAGGGCGGTAGTTATCAAAATCATGACTTTTGGATAGTAAAATTAGATGTCACCGGCAATATTCAATGGCAAAAATGCCTTGGGGGGGCTAATTCTGAAGACCCTAATGGAATCCAACAAACGAGTGACGGAGGCTATATTGTAGCCGGATTTACTGAGTCTAATGATGGTGATGTGATTGGCTTCCATGAAGGCGATCCTTTTACCACTGACCTTTGGGTAGTAAAACTAGATGCTTCCGGTGATATTCAATGGCAAAAATGCCTCGGTGGCTCAGACTTAGATTACGCCTATTCGATCCAACAAACAAGCGATGGAGGCTATATTGTGGCCGGAGGTACATATTCTAATGATGGTGATGTGATTGGCTTCCATGAAGGTGGTCCTTATATTTCTGACTTTTGGGTAGTAAAATTATCAAACTGCATAGCAGCACCCACTGTCCCTTCAGCTATTACCGGCATTAGTTCAATTTGCTCCGGTGCAACTAATTCATACAGCATCGCAGCAGTAAGCGGAGCTACAGATTATACCTGGACTTTCCCTGCGGGATGGTCCCTTGTGAGCGGCCAGGGCACAACTTCTATAACTGTAACTGCAGGTAGTAACTCCGGCAATATAACGGTTACTGCTAATAATATTTGCGGTGCATCTGTGCCACAAACTTTTGCAGTAACCGTCAATCCCACAGTTACACCATCAGTTTCAATTACAAGCTCTGCAACCAATATTTGCGCAGGCACCAGTGTAACTTTTGCGGCAACTCCTACCAATGAAGGCACTTCTCCAACATATCAATGGAAAAAGAACGGAACAAATGTGGGCACAAACAGCACAACCTATACCGATGCGGCCTTAGCTAACGAAGATGTAATCACCTGCGTACTCACCAGCAATGCCAACTGCGCTACGCCTGTATCCGTTACATCAACGGGAATAACCATAACCGTTAACCCCGCGGTTACCCCATCGGTTTCTATTACAAGTTCTGCAACAAATATTTGCAGCGGTACAAGTGTAATCTTTACGGCAACGCCAACAAATGGCGGCGATTCTCCATCTTACCAATGGAAAAAGAACGGCGCAAATGTGGGTACAAACAGCGCAACATATTCGGATGCTGCACTAAACAACGGAGATGTAATTACCTGCGTGCTCACCAGCGATGCAGCATGTGCCACGCCTGTTTCTGTTACATCATCAGGGATAAACATCACCGTTAGTTCGGCAGTTTCCCCTGCGGTAAACATTACCAGTACGGCTACAAGCATCTGTACAGGTACAAACGTAACCTTCACCGCCACACCAACAAACGGAGGCACTGCACCAACTTACCAATGGAAAAAGAACGGCGCAATTGTGGGTACAAACAGCGCAACATATTCGGATGCTGCACTAAACAACGGAGATGTGATTACCTGCGTGCTCACCAGCGATGCAGCATGTGCCACGCCTGTTTCTGTTACTTCTACCGGCATTACCATCAATGTTAATCCTGTGGTTACCCCATCGGTTTCTATTACAAGTTCTGCAACAAATATTTGCAGCGGTACAAGTGTAATCTTTACGGCAACGCCAACAAATGGCGGCGATTCTCCATCTTACCAATGGAAAAAGAACGGCGCAAATGTGGGTACAAACAGCGCAACATATTCGGATGCTGCACTAAACAACGGAGATGTGATTACCTGCGTGCTCACCAGCAGTGAAAATTGCGTTAGCTCATCTACAGCATTATCCAATGCTATTACGGTTACTGTAAATCCTGTTGTTGTTCCTTCGGTAAATATCAGCACAGCTTCAACAACCATTTGCAAGGGAGATATGGTTATGTTCAATTCCGAAGTACTCAATGCAGGTTTATCGCCGGTTTACCAATGGCAGGTAAACGGGCAGAATACCGGTTCAAACAATCCTGTTTATTCTTCCTCAAATTTATCGGATAATGATGAGGTGGTTTGTATGGTAACGCCCCAAACAAATCCCGCTAATTGTTTCACAGGCAGTGTTTCATCCAACATCATTTCAATTACCATTAATCCATTGCCTGTTGTAACCTTAACGCCTGTGAATGCCATTGTATCACCGGGAACACAGGTGCATTTGCAGGGTACCATAACCGGTAGTTACCAATCATTTAGCTGGCAACCGGTTTCGGGATTGGTTGATGCAAACAGTTTATCGCCGGTAACGGTACCGTTAAATGAAGAAGTTCAGTATTGGTTAAATGTGATAAGTACCGATGGCTGCCCGGTAAGCAAAAACATCATCATTAAAGCGCAATATCCTCTGCAAATACCTGCAGCATTTTCTCCCAACAACGATGGGAATAATGATGTATTCCGCATTCCTCCGCACGCCAATTTTACATTGAACAGTTTTTTTGTTTATAACCGTAATGGCCAACTGGTATTTTACACTACGGATATTAACAAAGGATGGGATGGCAGATTTGGCAGTGTGAAACAACCCGCAGGAGCATACATTTATATCATTACAGGTTCGGATAATAATGGGCCGGTTTATTTAAAAGGAAGTGTAGTGCTTGTGAGGTAAATGTTATCCACTACTTCCCTGCAACGCTATCGGGAACCGTTGCCGGAAACGAATTTTACTTATCCTTTAAAAAAAGAGAGCAGCTACAAGAACTGCTCTCCAAATATCTATTGCTTTTGTTCCTGTTTGGGAGGCTGTGCTTCTTTTTCTTTGGGTTTTCCTTCTTTCTTCTTTTGGGATTTTGGAGCAAACATCACCAGCATACGTTTTCCTTCCATTTTGGGCATTCCTTCAAGTGCGCCAACATCTTTTAACCTGTCGGCAAACTTTAGCAGAAGCAATTCCCCTCTTTCCTTAAACATGATGGCGCGTCCTTTAAACTGAACGTGGGCTTTAACCTTATCGCCTTCGCTAAGGAATTTTTCGGCATGTTTTACCTTGAATTCAAAATCGTGATCATCGGTATTGGGTGTAAACCTGATCTCTTTTACTTCACTGCTTTTCGATTTTGCCTTGATTTCTTTTTTCTTCTTCTTCTCGTCGTAAAGAAATTTGTTGTAATCAATAATCCGGCAAACCGGGGGAGCCGCATTCGCAGAAATTTCCACAAGATCGAGGTGGAGCGATTGCGCAATTTTCTGAGCTTCGGTGGTAGGATAAATACCGGCTTCTACGTTGTCGCCAACTAACCTTACTTCCGGCACTTTAATCATGTGGTTGGTACGGTGTTCCTGTTGTTGTTCTTTTCTGAACCTTGGATTGAACCCTCCTCTGAATGGAGGCCTGGGAGAAAATGCCATTTACTTGTTTTGGTTTACAATATTGTTTTAAATATAACGCTAATCACCTGATCTTTCCGAAATTTCATTCCTCAATTGCCGAACAAATTCACCGGAAGATAATGAACCCATATCGCCCTTACCATGTTTACGTACAGAAATCCTGTTTTCTGCCATTTCCTTTTCACCCAAAATCAGCATATAAGGCACTTTCATCAACTCGGTATCCCTGATCTTTCTGCCGATCTTTTCGTGACGATCGTCAATTTCGGCACGAATATCCGCTTTTTTCAGGGTTTCCAAAACGGAATTTGAGTAATCCAGAAATTTATCGCTTATGGGGAGGATTTTCACCTGAACCGGGGAGAGCCAGGTGGGGAAATTTCCCGCATAATGTTCCAGCAAAAATCCGATAAATCTTTCGTGGGTACCCAGCGGGGCACGGTGAATGATTAACGGGGTTTCGGGTTCGTTTTGCTGATTGGTATAAGTAAGGTTGAACCTTTTCCCCTGAGCAAAATCGACCTGGTTGGTAGCCAGGGTAAATTCTCTGCCGATGGCGCTCCATATCTGAACATCTATTTTAGGCCCGTAAAATGCTCCCTCTCCTTTCACTTCCACAAAAGGAATATTTGATTCAATGAGCACTTTTCTTACCAGTTCCTCTGTTTCCAGCCAGAGTTTAGGTTCATTGATATATTTCTGCCCAAGCTTTTCAGGATCGTGAAGCGATAACCGCATAACATATTTATTGATCCCGAAAATTTTAAAATATTTCAGATAGAGTTCATTTACTGCCCTAAACTCATCCGGGAACTGTTCCCTGCTGCAATATATATGGGCATCGTTCATGTGCAGGCAACGCACCCTCATCAGTCCAAAAAGTTCACCACTTTGTTCATAACGGTAGCAGGTGCCATATTCGGCAATCCGGTATGGAAGGTCTTTATAACTTTTTTGCCCTGTTCCAAAAATTTTGTGATGATGCGGACAGTTCATTGCACGGAGATAATATTTTGTTCCGTCCAGTTCCATTGGTGGAAACATGCTGTCGGCATAATAAGGAAGATGTCCGCTGGTGAGGTACATGCTTTCTTTAGCGATATGGGGAGTAACTACTCTTTTATATCCGGCATTCAATTCAGATTCCTTTGCCAGCTTCTCCAATTCTTCAATAATGATGGTGCCATTGGGCAACCATAATGGTAAACCCTGCCCCACATCATCATCCATGGTGAAGATACCGAGTTCTTTTCCCAGTTTACGGTGATCGCGTTTCTTTGCTTCTTCAAGCATTTCCAGGTATTCATCCAGTTCTTTCCGGGTAGGAAATGTGATTCCGTAAATGCGGGTTAGTTGTTTATTTTTTTCATCGCCTTTCCAATATGCACCGGCAATATTGGTAAGTTTGATGGCTTTAATGTTTCCGGTGGATGGAATGTGCGGCCCGCGACAGAGGTCGGTAAAATTACCCTGTGTATAAAAAGTGATCTCGCCATCCTTTAACCCATTCAGAAGATCGAGTTTGTATTCATCTCCCTTTTCGGTAAAATATTGAACAGCATCTTTTTTGCTGATGGCTTTGCGGGTATATACATTATTTTGTCTGGCAAGCTGGTTCATTTTTTCTTCCAGCTTTATCAGGTCCTCTTCGGTAATGGAATGATTACCCAGATCCATATCATAATAAAAACCATTATCTATTGGAGGGCCTACCCAAAACTTAACTCCGGGAAACAAGGATTCAACCGCTTCTGCCATAAGATGAGCGCTGGAGTGCCAGAAGGTAGATTTACCTTCGGCATCATCCCAGGTAAGTAATTTCAGGTTTACATCTTTATCTAAAGGCCGGGTAGCATCCCAAACTTCTCCATTAATACTGGCGGCAAGTACTTTACGGGCTAAGCCCTCAGAGATTGATTTTGCCACTTCAAGCGAGGTTATCCCGGACTCGTATTCCTTCACTGCACCATCTGGTAACGATATCTTAATCATTTGGTTATAATCCTTTACAGTCTGCAAATTTAACGAAGTCTTTGCGAGGGAAAAATATTTCACGAATATCTTTGGCACGTTGCCAAACAGTTAAACGAAAACGACAGGCAGATATTAACCCAAACATGAAGCTATTTTTACCCGTATTTTCTGTTTTATTGCTTTTAACCGGGCTATCCACAGCCCAGGATTTCACCGGACAATGGAAAGGGAAATTTGTTGATAAATCGGAATCTCCCAATGGGTGGGGAGGCAATAGTTACGAATATGTACTCGATCTGAATGAATCGGGAACAAAGGTTAATGGATATTCTTATACTTATTTTACAGATGACGGTACCCGGTATTATACAATTTGTGCCATAGAAGGCACTGTTGACATAAAGAATAATTACCTCCAGATCAGGGAAGTAAAACGTACAAAAACCAATGTGCCGGAAAGAATAAGAAATTGCTTCCAGGTTCACAGGCTGTATTATAAAAAAGACAAGAATGCGGAGACCCTTACAGGGAGCTGGATACCTGCTCCCGGCCAGGGAGGTGATTGCGGCCATGGAATAACTTCCCTAAACCGCAGAACGTTGAATCGGGAGATTCCATCTTTTGCAAAGTCTGCCCCCTCCCTTCCCAATTCAGCAACTAAGAAAAAGGGTACAGAAACTGCTTCAACAAAGAAAAATGAATCAGCATCGCTGAGCAACAATCATCCGAAGGTGGTAAATACAACAAAAAAGAAAACGGCTTCAAAACCTGTTGTTGAAAAGAGCGCAACCGAACTTCCCGTAAACAATAATTCCATCAGCAGGGAACTGATTTCAGACAACTATATTCCGATTGATACCGGGAAAGTGATGGTTGCCCTCCCTGGTTTTGAAAAGCGAAACAGCACCGTATTATCAACCATTGTAGTAACAAATTCCAGTATTCAGGTTGACCTCTATGATAACGGGGAAATTGACGGAGACAGCATTTCATTGTTCTACAATGATAAACTGATACTTGCGCACCAGCGGCTTTCCGACAAACCCATTTCACTAAAAATTGATGTAGATGATTCGGATGATTCGAACGAGTTGATCATGTATGCTGATAACCTGGGAACCATTCCCCCGAATACGGCATTAATGGTTGTTACGGATGGATTAAATCGATATGAAGTGCGCATTACATCTGATCTCAAAAAAAGCGGAGCAATCCGGTTCAGGCTAAAGTAACCGGGAAAAAGGCAGATCAGAACTTCAGGTTATAAGTAATGGATGGCAGTATGGGAAAGATGGATACCTGTTTTGCCTGGATTTTTAAATCGCCGGTATATGGGCTGCCGGTTTGATCGAAATAAATGAAAAACGGGTTCTTCCGGCTATAAGCATTATACACACTAAACACCCATTCCCTTTTTACTTTTCTTCTTTCATTGCGTTTAGGGGTAAGCGTTGCCGAAAGGTCGATCCGGTGATAAGAAGGAAGCCGGTACTGGTTTATCCTGCTGTATTCCTGGGTTAGCACCCCTTCAACAATATAAAACCTTTGCGGCAGGGTTACGGCATTTCCGGTACCAAAAACAAAAGTGACTCCGAATTTCCATTTCTTATTCAGTTCGTACATGGCCACCAGCGAAAGATCGTGACGGCGATCGTATTTTGCCGGGAATTTGTTTCCAAAATTCAGCTCCGGGAATTTACGCCAGGTATAGCTTAAAGTGTATCCCAGCCAACCGGTAAATTTTCCTTTCACTTTATGAATAAAAAATTCGGCGCCATAACTCCACCCTTTTCCAAAAGTGAAAGAGTTTTCGGTATCATCGATGGTGCTTGGGATAAACCCTTCTTTGTATTCGATCTGGTTTCTCATCGATTTATAATACAATTCGAGAGAAGTTTCGAACATGTTGTTGTGAAAATTCCGGAAATACCCAAGTGCGTAAAGCCAGCTTATTTGCGGTTTAACCAGGTAAGTGCTGGGAACCCATACATCGGTGGGCAATGTGGTGCCTGCATTGCTTACTAAATGAATATACTGCAGGTTCCTGGTAACAGAACCCTTCACCGAGTTATTATCGTTTATGGCATACCGTAAGGTAAGGCGTGGTTCGAGTCCGCCGTAGGATTTTACTTTTTTCCCTTTACCAAAAACCAGGCTGTCTATCCGGTTGCCATTATCATCGGTGCTGTAAATTTTATTGGGGCCAACCTGCTGAAAAAAGCTTGCTCTCAGCCCTGCATTCAGGCTGAATTTAGGGCTTACCTCCCAGGCATCCTGAATATACAAACCCGCTTCGTGGGCAAATTTCAATTGTGCGTTATTCGGCTGAAACTGAACAGAATCCTGGTTACCGCTCACTACAGAAGGGGTAAACCGGTGCCAGGTATAATTAAATCCAAACCTGATTTTGTGCTGAGAGAAGGGGTAATAATCCACATCCTGTTTAATGCTCAAATCGCGTATGCCGGAAGCAATTTTAATTTTGAAATTATTTTGAGAGCCTGCGAAATAAAAATTATAATCATTATAAACAGCCGTTGTGTTCATAAATAATTTCTTACTGAATACATGATTCCAGCGGAGTGTGGCGGTAGAATTTCCCCAGGGTATCTTAAAATTCAGGCTTTGAGTAGCGTTTCTGAAATCGAAAACATCCCGCCCGAAATACCCGCTCAGGTAAAGCCTGTTTTTTTGAGAAAAGATATAATTCATCTTCGCATTAAGATCATAGAAATAATACCCGGATCCGTAAAACTGGCTGTTTTTGCCCACAAAAGGTTTAGTAAGCGCATCGATATAGGTTCTTCTCCCAGACAGGATAAACGAAGATTTATTTTTCTTTAAAGGCCCCTGTACAGATAACCTTGAAGCGATCAATCCCAAACCACCATCAACTTGAAATTTTTGATTATTACCTTCCTTCATGGCCACATCCAGCACACTGGAAAGCCTGCCGCCATACTGAGCCGGCATTCCGCCTTTAATGAGGGTAACATTTTTAATGGCATCCGAATTAAACACAGAGAAAAAGCCAAACAGGTGGCCTGAATTGTACACCACAGCATCATCCAGCAGGATCAGGTTTTGATCGGCGCCACCGCCACGAACATAAAAACCGGCACTTCCTTCACCGGCGTTTCTTACACCGGGTATTAACTGAATGGCTTTCAGGATATCCACTTCCCCCATAAAAGCAGGTATGGATTTAATTTGTTCGATGGGCAGCGATATTTTCCCCATTTGGGCTACCTTAACATTATTATCGCGCTTTTGAGCGGTTACAATAACTTCCGGAGAAAGATTTGAACCTTCAATAAGAGAGATGATTAAAACCGTGTCTTTATTGAGGTTTAGATCAATTAACTGAGGCAGGTAACCCACATAAGATGCCAAAAGCTGATGTTTCCCTTCAGGGAGGGTAAGGGAATAGAATCCGTACTGGTTGCTATTCACTCCCCTGCTGTTGCCCCTAACCGTTAGTGTAGCCCCAATCAGGTTTTCGCCGGATGCGTTATCCTGGAAATATCCGCTAATGGTAAACTTGTTTTGTGCGGAAGAACAAAGGTTCAATAAAACTAAAAAGAAAATTAACGGGGTTCGCAAGGGATCAGCGTGCTTTAATGGTATCTTTTATTTCTCCGCAATTTATAGATCCGGGAGCAGAACCTGAAGAATAAGGATTCTTTATTTCGGTGTTGTTGCTGATCCAGGATGCAGATTTCCCATAACCCAATGCATTTTCGCAATAAAATAAGTAAAGTTTTTGTCCATCGTAATTAATGGTTTTAAAAAAGCCTGGGTACATCATTTCCGTTACCATTCTGAAGTCCTGCTTCATTTCAGAAATATCCGTTTGTGCGGTTAAAGATTCGGCATTAGCCCGGATATCCGATATGGCTGATTCAACCGCCTGCCTGATTACAGAAGTATCGTTATTTAGTTCGCCGGTATTAACATCAGTAATCTGCTGAATGAAATTCCGGGTGGCATTTTTTACCTGGAGCGTATCATTGGCAAGGAAAGCATTTTTAATGGCCAGGTAGGCATTCACCACCGAATCTATACTGCTATTAAATGCGGCAGAGTGCTTTTTAAGTGCAATAGGAAGGATATCCGGCTCAATACGGGGGGCACTGCTTCTTTTAAAAAAGTACCAATATGCGGTAAACAGAACCAAAACTGCAATTCCCAAAAACAACAATCGTTTCATACCATCAATTTGTTCAAAGTTACCATAATACCCTTTTCGCAAAGATCCTGACGATAGAAATTTCTTTCAAACTGAAAATAATATCTGTATGCCCCTGTTCAGTTTCGAAACCGGAAGCTGCGAATGAATAAATTTCGGTTTCGCCCCAATTTTATATATCGCCATGCAGGTAAAGATGCAGCATTTTGTCTTATTTTTTTGATAAAATGTATAGTTTATTTGACTTTTTGTAAATAATTCTTTACTTTTGGAAAAAATAAAATTTGATATGATGTACAAATTATTATTACCGAATAAGTATAAGAAAATTGGCTGGGGAATGCTGATCCCGGCAACTGTTCTAGGAATTTTCCTGATGCTAACCGGTTTTGAAGGGATGCCGGTAAAAGCAAAAGTTTTTTCTATATTCAATGATGAAATTTTTGGAAAAAGCCAGTTTTTCACTTTCACTTATACCAATATCACCAATACGGTTGTGGGGGTTTTGTTTATTGCAGGGGGTTTATTGGTTGGATTTTCAAAAGAAAAAAACGAAGATGAGTATATTGGGAATCTCCGGCAATCATCTTTGTTGTGGGCAGTACTTGTAAACTATATTTTATTGTTCATTTCTTTTGTGTTTATTTATGGGACGGCGTTTTTAAATGTTATGCTGTATAATATGTTTACGGTGTTGATCATTTTTATTTTCAGGTTTAACTACGTTTTGTATCGAAACGAAAAATCTTTATCCGGTGAAAAATACCATTAGAATTGAAAGGGCGATAAAGGGACTAACGCAGGAGGAGCTTGCCAGGAAAGTATCGGTGAGCAGGCAAACCATTAATGCTATGGAGGCAAATAAATATGTTCCTTCAACGGTTTTAGCGCTAAAAATAGCAAAGGTTTTTAAAAAGGCTGTTGAGGATATCTTTATTCTGGAGAAGAATGACTGATGGTCGGGGATGCAGGTAAAGTTTATTTCAACTTGCTTTTTTCCTCCCGGGGCTGCCGCCCCTTACCCCCAACTTTAAAATATGGATTTTAAAAATTCGAACCAAAAATTTGGGCTGAAGAAAATTCAGTGTGGCTTTATGTTTATTTAGTTTTATCCCCCCGGGGCTGCCGCCCCTTACCCCCAGGTACAAAATATGGATTTAAAAAATTCGAACCAAAAATTTGCGCTGAAGAAAATTTAGTGAGGCTTTATGTTTATTCAGTTTCATGCCCCCGGGGCTGCCGCCCCTTACCCCCAACTTTAAAATATGGATTTTAAAAATTCGAACCAAAATTTTACACTGAAGAAAATTCAGTGGAGCTTTATATTTATTCAGTTTCATCAATATTTCCCCCGGGGTTACCACCCCTTACCCCCAGATACAAAATATGTATTTAAAAATTTCGAACCTTTGGTGCCCGGTTAAAGTGTTAACCGAAAAGTTCCAATCTATTTCTGTATTAAACTTCATTAAAATTCACAGTACCCCCCACCTGATCCTGGTATTTCCACTTTTTTCCTGATAAAAAAGTAGAGCAAAAAATCAAGGCTTCGGAAAAATGGCTAAAAATTGTCTTTCCCGGCTAATACCGATTGGATATCCATAATAGATCAATGGAATTGATCTAAACGGCTATCACATCGGTATTATACGATTAAACTTTGGTATCCGAAATAATTCCGTTTAGTATAATAAAAACGAGTTCCGGCATTAGATCAAACCCCGCAGTGGTAAAACTTTTGAACGAATTGCATTCCCCAACAGTAGAATATGGTGTTTTTCTTTTCACGCCGTTAATGCCAATTTTCTTAACGCCATTTTTCCAAGACTGGTTTATATTATGATTTTACCAGACAACACTAGTTTCGAACCAAAAATTTGCGCTGAAGAAAATTCGGTGAGGCTATATATTTATTCAGTTTCATGCCCCCGGGGCTGCCGCCCCTTACCCCCAGGTACAAAATATGGAATTAAAAAATTCGAACCAAAAATTTACGCTGAAGAAAATTTAGTGAGGCTTTATATTTATTCAGTTTCAGCATTATTTCTCCCGGGGTTATCACCCCTTACCCCCAGGTACAAAATATGGATTAAAAAATTTCGAACCAAAAATTCACGCTGAAGAAAATTTAGTGAAGCTTTATATTTATTCAGTTTCATCAATATTTCTCCCGGGGTTACCACCCCTTCCCCCAGGTACAAAATATCCATTTAGAAATTTCGAACCAAATTTTTAGGCTGAAGTTTGTTCAGCGCTGCTTTATCAATATTTTGTCTAACTGAAGTGAACATATCTTCACCACCTCCATTTTGTGCAAAACCCTGTAAACAGCAAATATTAATGGATTACAATTACCACAGACAAACATATCTGTTCTGTGAAAATCCGCGTATCCGTGAGATTAAAAAAGAATTGCCGACAGATACCGATCAACACAATCGCCAAGGATATTTTTATTTGTAAAAAATAAACAGAAGAATTTCCACACAACATACGGCAGACTATAGTAATAGGTTACATTTGCAGCCGGAACCTAAAACCCGGAATGGAACATGTTACTAGGATTGCAGGATGTTACTTTCGAATTTGGCGCAAGAACAATTGTTCAAAATGCCACCTGGCATATTCAGCCTAACGAACGCATCGGCTTAATTGGATATAACGGCACAGGAAAATCAACCCTCTTTAAAGTTCTCACCGGTTATTACACCCCCTCATCAGGACAGGTTGAAAAAGGCCGCGAAACCACAATAGGATTTTTGCACCAGGATCTGCTGGGCTTCGATACCGATGAATCCATATTGGAAGTGGCCATGGGCGCGTTTACCCGTGTACGTGAACTTGAAAAAGAATTAGAGGAAGTGGGAAAAGAACTGGAAAAAACCGGAGATGAAAACCTGGCTCACAAATATGCAGAATTACTGCATGAAATGGAGGTGCTGGACGGTTACAGCATTCACCATCGCACAGAAGAAATTTTACAGGGATTGGGATTTAAAAATGAAGAACTTCAAAAACCCTATAAATTGTTTAGCGGCGGCTGGCGAATGAGGGTATTACTCGCTAAAATGATCCTCCAGAAACCGGATGTGCTTTTATTGGATGAACCCACCAACCACCTCGACCTCCCCAGCATCGAATGGCTCGAAAAATATCTCCAGCATTACCCGGGTGCAGTTGTAATTGTATCTCACGACAGGTATTTTCTCGATCGCATGGTAACAAAAATTGTTGAACTCTATCAACAGGAATTACATTTCTATTCCGGCAATTATAGTTTTTACGAAAAAGAAAAGGCTTTACGGATCAACATCCAGAAAAAAGCCTACGAAAACCAGCAGGATTATATTCGCCAGCAGGAAAGATTTGTGGACCGGTTTAAAGCAAAAGCCAGTAAAGCCACACAGGCGCAGAGCATTGTTAAACGCCTCGAAAAACTGGAACGGATTGAGGATGTTGATTTGGAACGGCCTAATATGCGAATCAATTTTGCCATTGAAAAACAACCGGGAAAAATCATTTGCACCTTAAAAAATATTCATAAGGCATACAAAGAAATTGAAATTTTGAAAGATGCTTCCGCCGAAATTGACCGCAGCGATAAGATTGCCCTGATTGGCGCAAATGGTAAAGGAAAATCGACCCTGCTTCGTGTAATTGCCGGTACCGAACCCTTTGAAGGAAAAAGAGAATGGGGACACAACGTAATAGAATCGTTTTATGCCCAACACCAGCTTGAGGCGCTCAACTTAGAAAATAACCTTGTGGAAGAAATGCACGAAGCCAGAAGCGGAAAAAACGACCTGGAACTACGGCAACTCCTGGGCGCATTTTTATTCAGTGGCGATAGTGTGGATAAGAAAATAAAGGTGCTGAGTGGCGGTGAAAAAGCACGGGTTGCTTTAGCCAAAACCATTTCCAGCAAGGCAAATTTTTTAATGCTTGATGAACCTACCAACCACCTTGACATCCATTCTGTTGACCTTCTGGTTGAGGCCTTAAATAAATATGAGGGCAGTTTCATTCTGGTTAGCCACGACCGTTATTTTATCAGCCGCGTTGCAAATAAAATATGGGAGATTGACGATTTTAAGATCAGGGAATTTAAAGGCACTTATACAGAATGGGAAGAATGGAAGAAGCGTAGGGATAAAGAAAAAGCCAATGCAGAAAAATCAGGGAAACAGCAGCCTCCCCCTCTTGTGGAAACCATAGCAACCCCTGTTAAAAAAGAAAAACCGGTAAGCCTTAATCTGAACAACAATAAAAAAGAGTTGCAAAAAGCTAAAACGCGATTTAAGCAACTTGAAGAAGAATTGGGAAACCTTAATAAAGAAAAAGGGGAATTAGAAAAGCTGTTGGCACAACCGGATATATATAGTGATAAATCCCGGTTTTTAAAAACAGAGGCAGATTATAAAATTGTACTTGATAAACTGAAAATAAAAAACGAAGAATTTGAAAAAACCTTTGAAAAGATAATGGAGTTGGAAGGATAGTTTTACCGATATGTTTCAACCCTAAACGATTACAGCATTTACCCTCCTGCTACCTCCTCTTTGAAGGCATCAAATTTCGCTATCAACTGTTCTATTTTACTGAGTAGTCCATTTTTATCCTAAACCAACATAAGGTACATTCCCGCAGGCAACAAATTAACTACCCCCAACATTTTAGACCACTTTTAATCATTTCTTAGTTGGTTTACCAACATTAAATCTCTCAAAACAACAACCGGCAACAAGAAAACACGGCTGCCATCACCGCATTTCTAAATAGCTTTTCAACCAATTGAAAATTTTATGTTTATTAAATCCCTCACAATAAGCATTTCGGCAATTTCAACGATGAATTTTTTATACGCATTACAGATTATTGCTAAAAACAGTACCTGATTTATTATAATTTTATAAGGGCAAATAAAGTATAATAGAAAATAAAAATTTACCCCAATAAAAATACAACAATACAAAATTTTGACTCCTGAATATACAGCAATAAATTCCCTTATGAAAGGTCAATCATCTAATTTATGAACTGGTTACTTGTTACCGAAATCGCCTATATTATTTTATTGGCGCTTGTTTGTATGCGAATTATTTACGATACACACAACGCCAGCAAAACATTAGCATATTTACTGTTTGCGCTTTTTGTTCCGGTAGCCGGAATGGTATTCTATCTTCTTTTTGGCACCAATTACCGGAGCCGGAAAATGTACTCTAAAAAACTTTTTGACAATGAAGATATGGCGGTGCAGCTAAGAGAAAATGTGTATCAATATTCTAAACAGACTTATGCCGAAAACGATGCAGCCGTAAAGGGCAACCTTGAGTTGGCATACATGCTGATGAGAGATTCGCTAAGCCCTTTAACGGCCAACAACTCGGTAAAACTACTGATAAACGGCGAGAACAAATTTCCTGAAGTGTTACAGGCATTAAGCGAAGCAAAGCAGCATATTCATATCGAATATTATATTTATGAAGATGACGAAATTGGCCGGCAAATTGAAAAAATACTGATAGCAAAAGTGAAACAGGGCATAACGGTACGTTTTATTTATGATGATTTCGGCAGCCACTCAATCAGCAGGAACTTAGCCAGAAGGCTGAATGAAAATGGCATAAAAATTTTCCCCTTTCTGAAAATTTATTTTATCGCCTTTGCCAACCGTTTAAATTACCGGAATCACCGAAAAATAATTGTTATTGATGGCCGTACAGCTTTTGTTGGCGGCATCAATGTAAGCAACAAATACATCAATTCTCCAAACGAAAAAAAACTTTTCTGGCGCGACACCCATTTGCGCATCGATGGCATGGGAGTACATTATTTACAATACCTTTTCTTTTGCGACTGGAATTTTTGCGCCAATGAAAACCTCCAACCGGATGAACACTATTTCCCCCGCGAAAATACGCTTGAAGCCTGTGGCAATAAAGTTGTTCAAATAGCAGCCAGTGGCCCCGATTCCGATACCCCCACCATTTTGTTTTCCGTTTTGCAGGCCATTAACCTGGCTACAAAGGAAATTCTGATTACCAGTCCGTATTTCATTCCGGGCGAAAGTTTACTAGATGCTCTTTGCATTGCATCACTCAGCGGTATATCTGTAAAGCTTTTAGTACCGGGCATTTCTGATTCGTTTCTGGTAAATTCCGCTGCTAAATCTTATTATAAAGATTTATTGAAAACCGGTGTTGAAATTTATTTATATCAAAAAGGATTTATTCATGCAAAAACAATGGTAACAGATGAAAAAATTGCAATGGTTGGTACCGCTAATATGGATTACAGAAGTTTTGATTTAAATTTTGAAGTTAATGCAATTGTTTACGACCGTGAAATTGCCGTCGGGTTACGTAACGCTTTTTATCAGGATATAAAACATGCAGTAAAAATTGATCCTGACGAATGGAATGCACGCCCCAGGCTCAAACAATTATTCGAAAAAACAGCAAGGCTGATGTCGCCCATGCTATAAAGCAGGTGTTCTTAAAAATACCCTTAAGTCTATTTATAGATTACCCTACAGCAACGTACAATTAAATCCTGGATAAACAGGCCGCAATGCAATATGACGGCCTGCACATTGCAGTAAATGATACCAGCCTGGATTCTTATTAAAAGTTGTAAGGCAGGCATCGGGCAGAATGGAAGGATAAACGATATATTTGGTTACGGCAATTCAGGGGTAAACTTTTGCCCTTTCAAAACTCTTTTTACAGCAAACACGGAAAATGGAAAACATCAGGAATTTTTCCTGCTGCAAAAATCAAAATCCGGTTTTATATGTTATAGTATGTAATATGGGAAAAAAAAGAACCCTTTTATAAAGAAATACATGAAAAAGATAGGCTTTTTATCATTCGGGCACTGGGCTAATCATCCTTCTTATAAGGTAAAGTCGGCCGGCGATGCTTTATTACAGTCGGTTGACCTGGCAGTTGCCGCAGAAGAAGCCGGTATAGATGGTGCGTATTTTCGCGTGCACCATTTTGCAGCCCAATTGGGTTCACCGTTTCCGTTGCTTGCAGCAATAGGCGCTAAAACCAGCAAAATTGAAATTGGAACCGGGGTGATTGACATGCGTTATGAAAACCCGCTGTATATGGTAGAAGACGCCGGCGCTGCCGACCTGATTTCGGGAGGGCGTTTACAATTGGGCATCAGCAGGGGGTCACCAGAACAGGTGATTGATGGCTGGCGTTATTTCGGCTATGAACCGGCAGAGGGAGAGAATGATGCAGACATGGGGCGACGCAAAGCCCTGCAGTTTCTGGATAAATTATCAGGTATCGGATTTGCACAGCCCAATCCCAAACCGATGTTCCCGAATCCACCGGGTTTACTGCGGTTAGAACCTTATGCGGAAGGACTCCGAGAACGCATCTGGTGGGGAGCCGGTTCCAACGCCACTGCCATTTGGGCTGCAGAGCATGGGATGCACCTCCAAAGTTCTACCTTAAAAGAAGATGAAAGCGGGAAACCATTTCATGTGCAGCAGGCAGAACAAATCAGATTATATAAAGAGGCATGGAAAAAAGCAGGCCATAAACGCGAACCACGGGTTTCGGTTAGCCGCTCTGTTTTTACACTGGTAAATGAAATGGATCGCTACTATTTTGGGCATGAAGCAGAGCGAAGCGATCAGATTGGTTATATAGATAAGCATACCCGTGCCATATTTGGAAGAAGCTATGCCGCCGAACCGGATCAACTCATAAAAGAACTGGCAAAAGATGAAGCCATTCAGGAAGCAGATACCCTTCTTTTAACGATTCCCAACACGCTGGGGGTTGATTATAATGTACATGTTTTAACGGCCTTCCTGGAACATGTGGCACCAGGATTAGGATGGCGCTGATAACCTGAAGCAGATAACAATATGATTAATTAAAAAACAAAAATCATGAAAACTTCAATTGTAATTAAACCCCAAAATCTTGCAGAAGTAGCAAAATCACTCAACAGGCTTTTAGCCGATGAAACAGTATTATACATCAAAACCCGGAATGCGCACTGGAATGTGGAGGGTCCGGATTTTCATGCCCAGCATATTTTCTTCGAAGAACAATACCACCAGTTGGAAAATTTCATTGATGAAGTGGCAGAACGTGTACGCACATTGGGACATTACGCCGAAGCAACCATGAAAGCCTACCTGGAATTAACACACCTTACAGAACAGACAAGAGATAAGAATAACAGTGCAGGATTTATTAAAGATTTATTGAAAGATCATGAAACCATCATCATCCACATGCGTGAACACATTGATCGTTTTGCCAACGATTTGCACGACCAGGGCTCCAGCGATTTCATAACAGGCCTTATAACGAGCCATGAAAAGATGAGCTGGATGCTGAGAGCACATTTAAAGTAAAGCACAAACCGGTAAAGCATGACGCAAATATTTTCTGATGATGCAATCGCAACAGAATTTAAGTTATCTTATACAGCGTTTGCACAATAATAATTCAGGAGCAAACTCTGCCAACTGATGAAATTTCATAAAACCATTTGGCAAAGGAATGAACCGTAATGGAATGTATAAAACTTATGCAAATGGCTGAACAACATAAACCGAATACGTTTTACATTGCCAGCGTTACGGCTCTTACATTTGTAATTCCGGCAGCCGGTTTTATTGTGGAACATTACGCTGCAAATACGGCTTATTCCTTTTCGCTTTTTAGTAAATGGTTTATTTTTTCGGCAGTAGGGCTTCGTTTGTTTTTAGCCGGTATTAAACAGATCAAAAATCCTGAGTTTACCGCAAAGCACATTTTCCACCTTAACTCCACTGAAAGTTTTCCCATTCTTCGGGAGTTAGGTTTAGCCAACATCTGTTTCGGGCTTGTAGGAATAGTATCCTTATTCATCCCCGCATGGCGGATCGTGAGCGCATTTGCAAGCGGATTGTATTTCGGTATAGCAGGCATTCAGCACGGGTTAAATAAAACTTCTGGCATAAATGAGAAATTCGCTTTGTGGACCGATTTAATCATTTTCGCCCTGCTGTTCGTTTATTTTATAAAAGCATTTTAATTGAGATTTTTAGTTTCAAATACGAAGGGAAATGAGCAATTGAATGAACAACTTCCCATCGGCAGCAGCACATTGGTTTGTACATTGTTTTAATGCCAACATCAAAATAAATTTCTGATTTTAAAAAATGTAATCAGTCAGAAACTTAAATTGAGCAAAAATCTTCCAGTATTCATTATCGTTTTGGGAGCAGCCTTAATGATTTATATGATTACGGTGGAAGATGAACCGGGCGCCATACCGTTGATGTTAATCATCATCGGAACAGCATGGCTTATTATAAGCCGGTACCACATCAAAAAGAGATTTCCATAAAAAGAATTTCCATATTATTCCTTCAGCGTACAGATTCCCGAAACTCCACAGAGCTTTTTTCTTCCACCGGAATACCGGGTTAATATAATCAGGCTCAATCCACCCTCATCTACTGTTTTGTAATTACTTTTGGTAAAACAGGTTTTCATCATGAAACATCTTTCCATATTTCTGCTCTTCAATTTCATTTATAACTTCTGCAGCGCACAAACCATCAGGGGCACCATTATAAATCAGGACAAGCACCCCGTTCCTAAAGCAACATTACACATACTGAATACCGACATTTACTCATCTTCCGATAACTCCGGGAATTTTGAAATCCATCAGCCGGGAAAAAATATTGAGCTGGAAATTACATCAGCAGGATATGCACCTGTACTCATGAAATTAGATACCGTACCGGGAAACGGGTTAAAAATCATCCTACCATATATACACAAGGAACTTGGGCAGGTAGTCGTTTCTGCGGAAAAATCGGAAGGTGAAATTTCAGAAAAACCATTATCGGTTACCGTTATCGACAGAGAAAAAATAAATGCACAACAAATATGGGATCAAAATGAGCTGTCCGCGATGGCCCCAAACCTGTATTTGGCCAACTCCGGCGACGACAGGAATGTGGCATCCATCAGGGGCATTGGCACCACTTCTTACGATCCTGCCGTAGCCACCTATATCGATGGAGTAAATCAATTTAGTCTTGATGCCTACATTGCCCCGCTTTGGAATGTGGAAAGAATTGAAGTTTTGAGCGGCCCCCAGGGAACACTTTATGGCAGAAATGCACTCGCAGGGGTGATCAGCATCACCACCCGCCAGCCTGCAAATGCATGGCAATCGAACATCACGCTTACCGGAGGAAACTACCACCGCTTTCACTTACAGGCCGCAACACAGGGAGCCATTATAAAAAACAGGATTTTTGCAGGCGCCGCATTCCTGGGGCATTTGTCGGATGGTTTCTACAGCAACGATTTCAACAATAAAAATTTTGATGAAGTAAAAAGATTCGGCGGAAATTATTTCATAAAGTATCTCTCCAAAAAACAATTAAGCATCACCCTCAACTTCAAACACCTGTTCACCAAAAACAATGGGGCATTCCCACTGGTGCAGGGAGCCGCACAGGCGCTGGAATCGCCTTTCCACCTTTCTCAAAATGCAGTTGCGGCCATGCACGATATCACACAAAACCTTTCGCTGGTTATTAACAAAACGCTCGGGAGGATAAACCTGATATCTCAATCGGCTTACCAGCAAAACTACCGCTATTATGATGCGCCACTTGACGGCGACTTCTCACCTGCCGACATGGTAACCATCATCAACAATTATGGAAAGCGTTGGAACAATGTAAAAGTTTTTACCCAGGAATTAAGGGCTACGGGAAAATCAAAAAATAAAAAAACAGAATGGACGGCCGGAGGGTTTTTCTTTTACCAGGATAACCCGGTAAAACAAATGACACATTTTGGAGAAGACGCCGCTTTAATTGGTGCACCCGATATAAATTTCGGCACATTAGCCAGCACAAAAAATTACGGCCACGGCATTGCATTTTTTGGCCAGTTCAATTACAACATCACTAAGCTGATCTCGGCCTTTGCAGGAGTCAGGTACGATAACGAACACAAATTTGCGAGGGTAAAAGGAGAATATTTTAAAGACGGCAACAGCGATCCGTTATTTGAAACCCGTTCCGACACTTCCGCATCTGCCAGCTTTGAAGCATGGTCGCCAAAACTCGGCATTACCATTTCGCCCAATACACATCACAACGGATATCTTACCTACAGCAGGGGTTTCCGCTCCGGAGGTTTAACCGGCCTCAGTTCCGATCCCTCTACCCCTCCGCTTTATGCTTACAAACCAGAGTACAGCAATAATGTGGAAATGGGATGGAAATATCATGCAAACAGGATTAACATACATGCCGCCGTTTACTATACCTTTCTTCAGGATGCACAGGTGCCTACCCTGATTCTTCCGGATGCCATTACGGTTACCCGAAACACCGGAAAGCTGGAAGCAAAAGGCTTTGAACTGGAACTAAAAACCATACCTGTAAAAAATCTTCAATTAAACGGTTCGCTTGGATATGCCCATTCACAGTTTAAAACCTTAAAATATTCAAGCAACGGCCAAAACATCAACCTTGCGGGAAAACGCCAGGTGTTCAGCCCCGATTGGACGGGATTTTTAGGCGCCCTCTATTCCATTCCATTAGCAAAGCAGGTAGAAATGAACCTCGGCCTTCAACTAAAATACACTGGCCGGCAATATTTCGATTTTACCAATACCATCAGCCAGTCGGATTACAGTTTATTGAATGCCCAGGTGGCTTTCAGTTATAAAAACATTGGTATTAGATTTTGGGCAAAAAATATTGCTCAAAAAAGATACATCGCTTATGCTTACGATTTTGGCGCTGTACATTTAGGAGATCCGCGCACTTATGGGCTTAGTCTTTCTGCACGCTTTTAGCTTATGCACGAAATTGACCGGCTTCACTGATGATTTCCTTCATATTGATACCAATATGACTTTCATCGTAAACACAGGCTCCATTAATAATGAGCAAAACCTGGGGAGATTCGTGATGAACCTGAAATTCTACCTCAATTTTAGATGAGAGGTTGCGGTAGCTGATGAGATCTAATAAATAAAAAGATATACCCCCGCAATCCGGCGATTTTTCAAGCCGCGACTTTATCATTGCACTTATGCTGCAACGCGTACTGTGCTTAAATATAACCTGAGGTGCGGAGTTGGAAAGAATTTTGATGTTTTCGATCTGTTCATCTCCGGTAAGAGATATCCAATTCATGCCCCAAAATTAATCATTAACCCCGGATTATTTTTTCCGACATAGGGCATCCGCCTTTGCGGCTTGTGCTGCAACCAGATAATACAATTGCAACAAAGGATACTGCAACAAGGGCAAGAATCAACTTTTTCATATTAAGATTGTTTCTTTTACAAAGATAGTTTCAATTAACTTAACGCAGAATATGAATAATTAGTGTTTTTTCTACAATTTACTTATGGTTATTCTTTTATTTTTGCGTGAAAAAACCTGTTAAAACCAAAGCTTTATGCTTCAACTTACACGTCCAATAGCCTTTATTGACCTGGAGACCACCGGTGTTAACCTTTCTTCCGACCGCATTATTGAAATCGCCATTGTGAAGCTTTTGCCTTCGGGCGAAAAGCAGGTAAAACGGAAGCTGATTAATCCTGAAATGGAAATTCCAAAGGCATCATCTGATATTCATGGCATTACAAACGAAATGGTGAAAGATGCTCCCACCTTTAAACAGGTTGCAAATGAAATCAAACAATTTCTCGAAAACTGCGACCTGGGCGGGTACAACAGCAACCGTTTTGATATTCCTTTACTGATGGAGGAATTTATTCGCGCAGGAATGGATGTGGAACTGAGCGACCGGAGGATGGTGGATGTACAACATGTTTTTTACAGTATGGAACCCCGCACCCTCGTAGCTGCTTATAAATTTTATTGCAATAAAGAACTGGAAAATGCGCATAGCGCCGAAGTGGATATAAAGGCAACCATAGAAGTTTTATTAGCCCAACTGGAACGCTATCCGCAACTCGGAAAAACCATCGATTCGCTGCTTTCCGTAATTGGCGAAGATAAAATTGTGGATTATGCCCGTAGATTTATATATGATGAAAACGGAGTTGAAGTTTTCAATTTTGGTAAATACAAGGGAAAATCTGTTGCCGAAATTCTTAAAAACGAACCCCAGTATTACGACTGGATGATGAAAGGAGATTTCCCGCTCCATACCAAGAAAAAACTCACTGAAATACTGAATAAAACCCTGTTAAAACCAGCATAATAGCAGAATCTGCGTGATACACATCTGAAATAAAATCATAAATTTGGTATTCAACCTTTGCCGTAATAATTGGAAAAAATTGTAATCATACCCACTTTTAACGAAAAGGAGAATATTGAGCACATCATTAATGCTGTAATCAATCTTAACCAGGGATACCATGTGCTTATCATTGATGATGGCTCTCCCGACGGCACAGCACATATTGTAAAATCGTTGTTTTCGACCTATCCCGGCCAGTTGTTTCTTGAAGAAAGAATCGGCAAACAGGGCCTGGGAACAGCATATATACACGGTTTCAGATGGGCGTTAAGCAGGGGTTATCAGTACATATTTGAAATGGATGCCGATTTTTCGCACAACCCTACCCAGTTGGAAAGACTTTATAATGCATGTGAATCGGGCGCCGATGTAGCCGTTGGCAGCAGGTATGTGCGGGGTGGCGCAATCGAAAACTGGCCTGCAAACCGCATTCTGCTTTCGAAGGGCGCTTCTCTTTATACCCGGTTAATAACCTGGATGCCCGTTAATGATCCCACCGCAGGGTTTGTATGCTACCGCCGCAAGGTTTTGGAAACCATCAATCTCGATAACATCAGTTTTGTGGGTTATGCTTTTCAGATTGAAATGAAATTTGCAGCCTGGAAACTCGGCTTTAAAGTGGTGGAAGTTCCCATAACCTTTATCGACAGAAAAGCGGGGGTAAGTAAAATGAATAAGGGAATTGTAAAAGAAGGTGTATGGGGCGTTTTAGAATTAAGGTGGCAAAGCATGTTTAAAAATTACCGCAACAGGGTCATCAATAAAAATTACAACCCTACCCCGCTCTTCCCCCGGCAATCTACCATCCTGGAAGGAAATAACTAAACTTCTTCAATGCTTTCAGCTATTCTCCCATTAAACTTCAGCTCAGGTGATGATCAGCGCTATTAATCTTTTCCTTACGCTATAATATTTATGCCTTGTTGATGAAGCCGGGAAAAGAAATACGCAGCATGACTTTCAGGACACATTGCTGCGAAAAGAGATCCCGTTCCGGAAACCGTTGAGGAAAAATAATACCGTTAAGGGTTACACGAAGTTTACAGTAAAGTAATGTTTCTTCTAACTGACGGATTCAACGATCGCTTATTTCTTCTGAAATGCAGGATGAAACTGCTGGAGCGTTGAACGGAGAAACTCCCTGTCGAGGTGAGTATATATCTCCGTAGTGGTAATGCTTTCGTGCCCTAACATTTCCTGAACGGCGCGAAGATCGGCGCCACCTTCTACCAGGTGAGTGGCAAATGAATGACGAAAAGTATGCGGTGAAATGTTTTTACTGATTCCGGCCTTTTGAGCAAGTTCTTTCAAAAACAAAAAAATCATCAGCCGGGTAAGCCGCTTTCCCCTCCTGTTCAGAAACAGGATATCTTCTTCACCCCTCACAATATTCATTTTATTCCTGATGTGATGAATGTATTGATCTATGTACTTCATGGCAACACTTCCTATGGGCACCAGCCGTTCCTTATCCCCTTTTCCAATAACCCTTACAAAGCCCACATCAAAATGCAACTGGCTCAGTTTAAGGTTAACTAATTCCGATACCCGCAACCCACAACTATACATGGTTTCTATGATGGCCCTGTTTCTTTCACCTTCCGGCTTGCTGAGATCGATTGCTGAAATAATGGCTTCAATTTCCTCCACCGTAAGCACATCGGGAAGTTTACGTTTTAGCTTTGGAGATTCCAGCAAAACAGAGGGGTCTTTACTGCAAATGCCTTCTATGGATGCATACTTAAAAAAACTGCGGATCCCCGAAACCATTCTCGCCTGCGAAGATGCCGTCATCCCCAGTTTATGATAATAAATAAGAAATTTTTCCAGATGGTTCAATTCTATTTCACCGGGATTCAGTTTCAGCCCCTCCTCAAGCAGGAAGGAAGTAAAATGGCCAATATCGCGCAGGTAGGCTTCCACCGTATTTGCAGAAACTGATTTTTCCAACTGTAACCAGGCTTTAAATCCTTTCTTATAAGGTTCCCACATGCGTCATAAGATTTCAGGTAAATACAAGATAATTATACATTAATTTCGCTACACAAAATAAAGCCAAACAATCCTTCATGCTGCCTGTTAATTTTCGCTCCTTTCGCCGAAAACTCACCCTTCACCGAAAAGCCTTCAGAAGTTTCCTCCGCAAAACAGAAAAGAATCCGCCAAGAGGATTGGATAAATTAACCGCACAAACGGAGCCTGAAGTATGGAAGGAAGTGGATTGCCTGAGTTGCGCGAATTGTTGCAAAAGCATGACCCCCACTTTTACCAAACAGGACATAAAGCGTATTTCCGCTCATTTCAAACAAAGCCCCGAAGCATTTATTAAACAATGGCTGCACAAACAGGATGGAGATTATGTAAACAAAAACATGCCCTGCCAGTTTTTGGATCTGAAAACAAACAAATGCAGAATTTACGAAATAAGGCCTGCAGATTGCGCAGGATTCCCTCACCTGTCGAAAAAGAAATGGGTTGATTATACCCATGTTCATATTCAAAACATCAACTACTGCCCGGCAACTTATAAGATGGTAGAAAAATTAAAACTCAAAATAGAGGAAAGGGTTTCTAAATAAACACATCCTCAATAAACAGGAATGTTGTTTTCTGCTTATTCAGCACAACCGATAATATATCGAACTGGATTTTCTCTCCAATTGGATGCTGCTCACAAAAAGCCTCGCTTGCATCAATCAGGGTTCTCAGTTTTTTTTCGGTTACATTTTCTTCCGGATAGCCCATGTTAGCCGAACTTCTGGTTTTCACTTCCACAAAATGAAGGATGTTGTCTTTTAAAGCAATGATATCGATTTCCCAATGGCCATGCCGCCAGTTTTGCGCAACGATATGGTAACCCCAAACCTTTAGCTGTATTGCTGCGAGTTCCTCACCCTTCTTACCCAAATGGATATGCTTAGCCATCTTTCGAAGCTACATCATAGTTATGCACAGGGATGGGAATTATTTTTCAGTAAGAACAAAAAAAATTTAGCCGTATTTTTGCCAAAACGAAAGAAATGAACAGGCAAGATAAATTAAACATTTTAGTAGCTTCTTTGCTGGTTATAGCCGCTGCCATTTCGAGGGTGGCCATGTATCCCGATAATTTCAGCCCAATAATCGGGATGGCATTATTTTCCGGAGCCATTCTCCCAAACAAAAAGTTAGCTTTTGCCATGCCGGTATTTGCCATGTTTTTATCCGATTTGTTGTTTGAGTTATTTTCCATTGCACCGGGTTTCTGGGGATGGGGCCAGCTTGCAGGGTATGCAATCCTTATATTCATCACGGTATTTGCTTTTACCCTTAAAAAATTAAAACCGTTAAACCTGGCGCTTTACTCCGTATCTGCGTCCATCATCTTTTTCATATTATCCAATCTCTCCTATTTTTTTATTGAAAACCCGCTTTATCACACTTACCCGCAGGATGGCAGGGGGCTGGTGGAATGTTATGCTGCGGCCCTCCCGTTCTTTCGCACTTCGCTAATTGCCGATTTCGTTTATACTTTTGTACTCTTTGGCGTTTATCAGCTTTATCGTACACAGGTTGCAAAGCGTATTATTTCGGCATAGAGAAATGATGGTTATTTAAACAGGTTACCTGCTTCCGTTTCGTAACCTTCATCAACGGCTAAATGGGTTCCATCGGCAGCAGCAGTGGCCAATTCATCGCAACGGTTATTAAGGGCATTGCTGGCATGTCCTTTCACCCATTTCACTTTAATGTTTTTGATTTTCGCGGCTAATGCTGCATAAGAAAGCCACAGGTCTTTATTTTTTTTACCACCTGCAAAACCGGTTTTGATCCATTTATTCAGCCACCCTTCGTTAATGGCATTAACCACATACTTGCTGTCGGTAAATATTTCTATGGGATGATCAAAAGATTTAAGCGATTTAAGCGCCTGAATAATGCCCATAAGCTCCATCCGGTTGTTTGTGGTAAGGCGATAGCCTTTTGAAATTTCCATCCGGCGATTACCAAACAGCAGAATTGCCCCATACCCGCCCGGGCCGGGATTTCCGCGCGAGCTGCCATCGCTGTAAATGGTAACAGGAGGTTTCATTATACCTGAAATACGCCGGTTTGTAATACTTCCTTTATGGGCGCATGATCTGATGCAGCAATGGCTTCGGAGATTAGTTTGCGGGTATCGCGGGGATCAATAATTTCATCAACCCACAACCTCGATGCTGCAAAAGTGGGGTCCGCCTTCCGGTTATAATCTTCTGTAATGGTTTGTAATATTTGTTGCTCTTCTTCGGGGGTTGGAGCTTCTCCTTTTGCTTTTAATGCTGCAACCTGAATCTGCAACATCGTTTTAGCTGCCTGCTCACCACCCATTACGGCAATTTTGGCTGTAGGCCATGCATAAATAAACCGGGGGTCGTAGGCCTTTCCGCACATGGCATAGTTTCCCGCACCATACGAATTTCCGGTAATGATGGTAATTTTTGGAACCACGGAATTGGCTACTGCATTCACCAGTTTAGCGCCATCTTTAATGATGCCGGCGTGTTCGCTGCGGCTGCCTACCATAAAGCCGGTTACATCCTGCAAAAACACTAATGGTATTTTTTTCTGATTACAATTAAGAATAAAGCGGGCGGCTTTATCGGCGCTGTCGTTATAAATCACTCCGCCCAACTGCATTTCACCTTTTTTATTTTTCACAATCAGCCGCTGGTTGGCTACAATACCCACTGCCCATCCGTCGATGCGGCCATAACCACATACAATGGTTTTTCCATAATCTTTTTTAAACTCATCAAAACTGCCCTTATCGGTAATACATTTAATAATTTCCAGTACATCATAAGGTTTTGTATTTCCTTCGCTCATGATGCCATAAACATCGGTTACCGGGCGCTCGGGCATTTCTGGTTTTATTCGGTTGAAACCCGCTTTTTCATGTTCGCCAAGTTTCATCATAATTCGTTTCACTTCATCTAAACATTCCGTTTCCGTATCAAATTTGTAATCGGCAATTCCGGAAATTTCTGTGTGTGTAACTGCGCCGCCAAGCGTTTCGTGATCAACATCTTCACCAATTGCGGCCTTTACGAGGTAGGGGCCGGCAAGGTAAATGGAGCCGTTGCCGTTCACCATCAGGGTTTCATCGCTCATAATGGGCAGGTAAGCGCCTCCGGCCACACAGGGGCCGGTAACTACAGCAATTTGGGAAATTCCCATGGCGCTCATTTTTGCATTGTTTCTGAAAATGCGGCCAAAATGTTCTTTGTCGGGAAAAATCTCATCCTGCATGGGCAGAAATACCCCTGCACTGTCAACTATATAAATTACAGGTAACCTGTTTTCCATGGCAATTTCCTGCATCCGCAGGTTCTTTTTTCCGGTAATGGGAAACCAGGCGCCGGCTTTCACCGTTTGGTCGTTGGCGAGGATCATACATTGTTTTCCTCCCACATATCCAATTCCGCTAACGGTTCCACCTGCGGGGCATCCGCCATGTTCGGGATACATGCCAAAACCGGCAAAGCTTCCCAATTCAACAAAAGGTTTATGGTCATCAACGAGGTATGCAATCCGCTCGCGTGCGGTCATTTTATTTTTTGCCTTTTGTTTCTCGATTGCTTTTTTTCCTCCACCCTCCTGAATTTTATCAAGTTCAGATCTGATCCGGCTCCAGGCATTCCGCATCGCATCTTCATTCTTATTGAACGTTAAATCCATAAACAGTTTTTATACATAACAATTAACCGGTTACAATGTTAGCCAATTCACTCCAGTTATAAAAAATGGAATAAGATCATGCATTGGGGAGAAAAAACCGGGAGGCATACCCTCATCAAAAATGGGCGGAATATAGTAAATTTTTTAATTCTGTAAATAAAACCTGATGATTACCGAAGGCAAAATAAATAAAGACGCTAATTTCTGATATATGAATAAAATTTTGGTTGCAATACCCTAATTTCGAATATATTTATCGTATGGAATCTCGCTACAAAACGCTTTTAACCATTTATAATATTACGAAAGAGGATCCCCAACCTGAAACTTATAAATGCCGGCCGAGGGAAATTATTCTCCGGCAATTTCAGGACTGGAATGTAATTCAACAGCATTTAACATTGCTTGAAGAAGAAGGCCTGATTACTACCAGCCAGGAAGATACGCTTGTAATATGGATTACTTCTGCAGGTATTACCCTGATTAAAAACTCAGGAGCACTAACCCATTCGGATTAGTTTTTATCCGGATATTTTTTCGGAATCTTGACCTCAGCTTTATTATAACCAATTAAACCCAGGTTTAATTAAGGATTTCCTTTATTACAGGATTGATGACATGTATATATAGCAACGAGTTAATCCTTTGTTTGTTACATCATCATTTTGAGGATAGAATTTTTCAAATGCTGTAAAGTTTTGGGCTTTAATCCAAAGTTTCACAATCTTAAATTCATTCTACCTCGCTGGCATTGCTACAATGAAAACCAACGGGTTAGAAAAATACAGATGAGAAATATTTCTTTTATTGTTCAAACCAAAATTTAAAAAATGAAAAAGTTATTGTTTTTCTTTATTGTGGCAGCCATTTCCGGTACGGGTTGCAAAAAAGACAGGGATTGTAAGTTTAATTCCGAAAATATTCAGGGATCTTACAAAATAGTATCAATAGTGAGCAGAGAAGATGCATCTTCCCCTGAAGAAGATGAATTGGCTTACCTGGATGCCTGTGAAAGGGATGATATACTTCATTTTAATGACGGAGGAATTTATTTGCTTGAGGATGCCGGTGAAATATGTACCCCTTCAAATAGCTTTGGCAGCACATGGGCTATTTCAGGTAATAACCTTATAGTGAATACCGAATTATTTGAAGTTGAAAATTTTTCATGTTCGGGATTCACCCTCACCCAAACCGAATCTGATGGCGGTTATTACAAGGTGAAACTTACAGAAGATTAATGAATATTATACCAGGAGATATTGAGAGGCTGCACAAAAAATGCAGTCTCTTTTTTTTTGGCAACTATACCCATAGGCGCCAGCTTTTAGAATTCCCAGGCACAGCAATACTTATTGACACAAAATAAAAAAGCGGTGAAAATTTCACCGCCTGTGCCCAGAACAGGAATCGAACCTGCACATCCTTGCGAACGGCAGATTTTGAGTCTGCTGCGTCTACCAATTCCGCCATCTGGGCATTTAAAATTGGGAGGCAATATTACATTAATCGGCCAACCTTTCCAAAATGCGATTTAAATATTTTTTGCGGTAATACAGCGATTTCACAGACTCCATCACATGCTTATCTGCTTCACCAGAATTTAATTGCACTATGTACTTTTCCTGTTCCGTTTTAAGTTCCTTTTCAAATCTTCCGGCTTCTGCCTTTCCTTCTGCCGGATTATCGGTAAGGCTTTCGTTTAATTCCATCATCTCCATCAAAAAAGCCGGAGGCAACTCATATTTTTCGCCGGGAACAATCACCCCCTTTACCTGTAAATAATAAGCAAGGCTGGCATCGGGGTTTTTAAATATTTTATACGCTTTATTAATATCGGCCGATTTTTCGAGCGCCTGTTCCCGTTCATCATCCATCTCCTTTGTAAAAAAATCGGGATGCGATTCGCGCTGAAGCGCCACATATTTTTTAGCCAGTTGTGCCTGATCTATAACCGGCGATAAGGGCAGGTTGAAGAGTTCATAATAATTCATACCGCAAAGGTAATTAGCCTTGTGGTTTTGAAGCTGAGGCATTTAAGATTAGATTTGCGCGAAATTTTTATCTCATGCCCATAATTGGCCTCATCAGGGAAGGAAAAACTCCTGCCGACAACCGGGTGGCGCTTACCCCTGCCCAATGCCGCTGGCTCAAAATAAATGAACCGGGAATAAAAATATTGGTTCAAAGCTCTCCGGGCCGCTGTTTCAGCGATAAGGAATACCTGCAGGCCGGAGTTGATGTAACCGAAGATTTGAGCGAATGTGATATCCTGTTCGGAATAAAAGAAGTGCCCCCGGCACAACTGATCCCCAATAAAACCTACCTGTTTTTTTCTCACACCAAAAAACTCCAGCCCTATAACCAGGCGCTGATGATGGAAATGGTTAAGAAAAAGATAACCCTTATCGATTATGAGTGCCTCGAACATGATGACGGGAAAAGAATAATCGGGTTCGGATTTTTTGCAGGGGTGGTTGGCGCACACAATGGAATAATGGCGTATGGCAACCGTACAAAAGCTTTTCATTTAGATAAAGTAAACTCTTCCAAAAACCTGCAATACCTTATTCATACTTACTTCGGGCTGAAACTCCCCAATTTGCGCATAGCGGTTACCGGTAGTGGCCGGGTTTCTCACGGTATCGTGGAAATTATGAACCTACTTGGAATAGAAGAGGTAGAACCGGAAGATTATCTGCAAAAGAAATTCAATTACCCGGTATATGTTCACTTAAAAGGGGCAAATCTTTACCGTAGAAAAGATTCGGGCGCTTATTCCAGAAACCACTTTCATCAGCATCCGGAACAATATGAATGTATCTTCAAAAATTATACAGGCTGTACTGATATTTTGATGAACGGAATTTACTGGCAAAAAAACATTGACCGGTTATTTGAAAAAGAAGACATATCCAATCCCAAATTCAGTATTAGTACCATTGCCGATATTACCGATGACATGCATGGTTCGGTACCCATTAACCTCGGAGATTCAACCATCAACAACCCGGTTTACGGGGTTGACAGAAATACATTTGAGAAGACCCTGCCCTACCTCAGCAACAGCATTGATGTAATGGCCGTGGGTAACCTGCCCAACGAATTACCTAAAGACGCCAGCAGGTATTTTGGCGAGCAATTAATTAAATACGTGTTGCGCGATCTGTTTGATGGCAACAGCACAATCATCAACAGGGCCACCATTCTCGATAAAGGTGAACTAACCGGGCCTTATAATTATATGGCCGGCTATGCTGCAGGGAAATAATTATAAATTGAGGTAGTACGGCTTCAGCAAATCGATAAACGGTTCTGCATATTCGTTATCGTTATTCCGGATAACGAGTTGTTCCTGTGCCACCTGCGGGTTTTGCTGTCTTCCAAAAATCATCATTCCCCTAAATCCTTCATCTCTGCTGTTCCGCTTTAAGATGGCACTTCTCAAAAGGAAGAATTCATTTTCGTTAGCCGCAGCAATGGCTTCAGCAATGCGATGAAAAGGCATAAGCAGCGCTATAAAACCGGTTTTATCTAACCATTTTCCGGATAATGAAAACAATTTATTCAATGTAAGCCCGTCTTCATGCAGCGCATTTCTTTTCATAATATCCTTTGAAGGCAAATCATTTTTAAAAAACGGAGGGTTGCAAATAATGAACTGAAAAGGGTATGAAGGCGTCCAGTTCAGTACATCTGTATGATGAGCACTAAGCCTGTTTTCCCATGCTGAGTTAACGAAATTTTCTACTGACTGTTTAAAAGCATTATGATCTTTTTCTACTGCATGGATGTTAAACGAATTTTCCTGCGCCAGCATCAGGCTCAGCAATCCGGTTCCCGACCCAACATCAAGCGCATACCGAACGGGAAAATCTTTGATGCATACATTTACCCAGGCGCCAAAAGCACAGGCATCTGTACATACTTTCATGGCTGCAAGCTGCTGGTTTACCCTGAATTGTTTAAACTGAAAATAATGATTTGCCAAAGCTGATTATTTACCATTCGGCACGGGCGGAAACAGATTCATTAAGCGCAGCAAATTCTCCCTCTAAATATTTGTAATAACCGGTAATGGCAATCATGGCTGCATTATCGGTGCAATATTCAAATGCCGGAATATACACCCTCCATCCCCTGCTGTTTCCAAGTTCGGTAATGGATTTACGTAAACCCCTATTTGCACTCACTCCGCCTGCAATACAAATATCCCGGATCCCGGTTACATCTGCGGCTTTTTTTAATTTATTTAGCAGGATGCTGATGATCCTGGCCTGAACAGAGGCGCAAATATCAGCAAGGTTATTTTGGATAAATTCCATTTGTTCCGCTGTGTTTGCTTCAGCATTTTCTTGAAAGCGGTTCGATTTACCTGCGTTCTTTAAAAAATACAGGATCGCCGTTTTTAAGCCAGAGAAACTAAAATCAAGCCCCTCCACACGGGGTTCGGGAAAATGATATTTCCGGGGGTTGCCAAGGGCAGCGTATTGATCAATCAATGGCCCACCGGGATAAGGAAGCCCAAGCAGTTTTGCAGATTTATCAAAAGCTTCGCCGGCGGCGTCATCAATGGTTTGGCCAAGTATTTGTAAATCGTTGGGGGCATTGCATTGCACAATCTGGGTATGGCCGCCGCTTACCGTTAAACACAGAAACGGGAACTGTGGGTGCTGCTCTCCAATGAGGTTGGCCAGTACATGAGCCTGCATGTGATGAACAGCGATCAGCGGTTTGTTTAATGTAAGAGAAAGTGATTTGGCAAATTGAGCGCCTACCAGCAATGATCCTATTAAGCCCGGTGCACGGGTAAACGCGATGGCATCCAATTCAGATAAGGGAACTGTGGCTTTTTTTAGCGCTTCATCTACCACCGGAACAATATTTTGCATGTGTGCCCTGCCGGCTAATTCGGGAACTACCCCACCATAAAACTCGTGCACTTTTTGGGTTGCCACAACATTCGACAAAATTTTACCATCCCTGCAAACGGCTGCAGCAGTTTCGTCGCACGATGATTCTATGGCAAGTATGGAAATGATGGGAAAAAACTTTTTGCAAAATTAGCAAGAAATCAGGAGCGCATGGCCACCACAGGATCCAGTTTTGCGGCCTGCGATGCGGGAATGATTCCGGCAAGAATGCCAACCACAAGGCAAATAAGCACCGTAATCGCGAGCATGGTTAAAGAAATAAACACCGGGAAATCGGCCACACTGCTGATGATGAGCGTGCCTATCCATACAAAAAGCAGGCCGATAGCGCCTCCCAGCAGGCAAAGTATGGTGGCTTCAGTAAGAAACTCAAAAAGTATGGTAGATTTTTTTGCGCCAACCGCTTTTTTGAGGCCGATGATGGAAGTTCTTTCTTTTACGGTTACAAACATGATATTGGCAATTGAGAACATCCCCACAATTAAACTAATTCCTCCTATAATTGCCCCTACAATATTTAAGGTAACAAAAAATGAAGCAAGGGCCTTGCTAAACGATTCCACGCTGTTTAATGAAAAATTATCTTCCTGGGTTGGTGAGAGCTTTCTTACCTGGCGCATGATGCCTTCCAGTTCATCCATAAAGGCATCGGTTGAAACATTAGGTTTACCTTTTGCAATCAGAATGGGATTGGTGCTTTGTTCATCATAAATGGTGCGAAGCAGTCCGTAACTCATCATTACACAATTATCATAATTCCAACTGATAAAACTTTTTCCTTCTTTGGCAATTACGCCAATAACCGTAATCTTTTTCCCTTTCACATCAATTTGTTTGCCGATGGCGTGATCGGCATCGCCAAATAAATCTTCGGCATTGGTATATCCCAAAATACATACGGGGTTTCCCGATTGAAATTCGGAAGGAGATATAAACCTGCCCACCTGAAAAGTAATCGGCTGTATCACCATTTGAGCGGGTGTAATGCCGTAAATGGCTGCATTGTCAATTACATCGTTTCGATGCGAAACAGAGCCCCCGGTTTGCATTAAAAACGCAATATCATCCAACAATTGGGAGCGTTGTTTCACCATCTCAGCTTCTTCAAATTTGGCAGATGGCCTTGCACGCATTTTCCAGAATGGCTGATCGGGGCCTCCGCCATAATTCCATTTATCGATATAAATGGTATTGCTGCCAAGGCTTTTCACTTCGTCCTGTATGTTTTTTTCAAAACTGTTTACAATGGTAAGTACCAGTATGATGCAAAAAATTCCGAAGGCAACGCCAATCAGGCTTAAGATGGTACGTGTTTTATTAACGGCAAGTTCCTGCAGGGTAAGCTTTAGCGAATTGCGAAAAATATTTGTTGCCCGCCACATAAAACAAAAATACAGCAACCGGTTAAGATTGCTGCATCAATATGTTGAGCGGTTTTTATTTTCCTTTACCCCAGCCAAACCAGTCGTTGCCATTTGCATACAGCATCAGGGCAAGCAGAATCACCATGCCCACAATCTGGGCATATTCGAGAAATTTTTCACTGGGTTTACGGCCGGTTATCATTTCTACGAGGGTAAACAATACATGTCCGCCATCCAGCGCGGGAATGGGAAGCATATTCATAAATGCCAGGATGATGGAAAAGAAAGCGGTGATGGTCCAGAAGTGTTCCCAGTTCCATGTGTTGCCGCTAAAAACGGAGCCCATTGCCTTGAACCCTCCCACACCTTTGTAAGCGCCGGTGCTGGGCTGGAGAATTTTTTTGAATTGATCAATATAAAATTGCAATTCATTTCCGGCCTTTTTAACCCCGGCAGGGAAGGCGGCAAAGAAACTATATTTTTGAACTTTGTAATCAATAATTCCCAGGCTGTCCAACTTTCCTTCATCATCGATCGTTGCAAAGCCAATTTGTTTTTTATCGTTGAGACGGGTGGTAAGCTGTACAATAGAATCTCCTCTTTTTACATCAATATTTACCTGATCGCCTGCTTTATGAGCGGCAAGAGCCGGACGTAATTCATCAAAATAAGCAATCGTTTTTCCATCTATCGATGCAATAAGGTCATTTGGCCGCAGGCCGTTCTTGTATGCAACTGAAGTATCGGGCACTACATCTACAAAAGGCAAAAATCTTGGGGAAATAAGCGGTGCATCTGCAAACTTTTTCTTTTCGACCAATTTTCCGATCAGGTCTTTAGGTGTTTTGAAAGTTACTTCTTCACCGTTTCGTATAACCGTAACCGAACTATCGGCAATCAGTAGTTTTCTTATTGCCCCTGTAAGGTCATCAACCGGTTTACCATCTACAGCAATAATTTTATCGCCATTTTGAAATTTGAGATCAGTAAATATGGAATCGTTGAAACTCATTCCGTATTTCATTGATGAAACGGGTATGGATTTCTCTCCCCAAACCATCAGAATTCCGGCATAAATAATGAAGGCAAGCAAAACATTTACGGTAACACCGCCAATCATGATGATAAGCCTCTGCCAGGCGGGTTTGCTGCGGAATTCATAAGGCTCGGGCGGGAGTTTCATTTGTTCCTTATCCATACTTTCATCAATCATCCCGGCTATTTTCACGTATCCGCCAAGAGGGAGCCAGCCGATGCCATATTCGGTTTCGCCAATTTTCTTTTTAAAGAGGGAAAACCAGGGATTAAAAAACAGGTAAAACTTTTCTACCCTGCATTTAAACCATTTTGCAGTTATATAATGGCCAAATTCGTGAAGTACCACAAGAATGGAGAGGGAAACGAGCAATTGGGCTACTTTCAGCCCTACACTGCCCCAGTCTATCGCTAATAAGATCATATTTTAAATAAAGCTAAGGTGCTTAAAGGCACGGAGGTAATGGGTCTTAAAGTTTAATCAGTGAAGCGGCAAAGTTACGCGCCTCACCGTCGCTGTCAAAATATTCCTGTAATGTCGGGTTTTGAATAAATGGTATTTTTTCCATTGTTTTTTCTATCACGGCGGTGATGTCGAGGAATCCGATGCGGTTTTTTAAAAACGCCCACACGGCAATTTCGTTGGCTGCATTAAGCACGCAGGCGGCGTTTCCTCCTTTTTCCAGGGCTTCCATGGCAAGGCCGAGGTTCCGGAAGGTTTTCAGATCCGGTTCTTCAAAACTGAGGGTAGGAAATTTTTTGAAATTGATTCTCGGAAGGTCGTTCTGCAGCCTTTGCGGAAAGCACAGGGCATATTGAATGGGCAGCCGCATATCGGGTAAACCAAGCTGGGCTTTAATGCTGCCATCCTGAAACTGAACCATGCTGTGGATGATGCTTTGGGGATGGATCACCACTTCTACCTGCTCAGGGCTTAAGTTGAACAGCCATTTGGCTTCAATCATTTCGAGGCCCTTATTCATCAGGGTGGCTGAATCGATGGTGATTTTTGCCCCCATGCTCCAGTTTGGATGCTGCAGGGCATGATCCCGTTTCACATTCACCAGGAAGTTGGGCTTTTTTCCAAGAAATGGCCCGCCACTGGCCGTAAGAATCACTTTTTCGATGGGATTCCGGGATTCCCCAACCAGGCACTGAAAAATGGCTGAATGTTCACTATCTACCGGAATAATGGGCGATCTTTTTTCGAGGGCGGTTTTCATTACAATATCGCCGGCAACCACCAGGGTTTCCTTATTAGCCAGCGCCACCATTTTTCCTTTAGAAACCGCTTTAAGCGTAGGTTTCAAACCTGCAAAGCCAACAATGGCGGCCAGCATAATATCGTACGAATCAAAATCGGCAACTTCCTCTAATGCGGCTTCGCCCGAAAATACTTTTACCTGGGTTTGGGCAAGCGCAGCTTTAACCTTCTCATATTTTTTACTGTCGCCAATTACCACTGCATTCGGTAAAAACTCAAGCGCCTGCTGAACCAGGAGTTCGTCCTGGGTTTGGGCGGTGAGTATTTCCACCTCCATTAATTCGGGATAAGTTTTAATTACATCGAGAGCCTGTGTACCAATTGAGCCGGTAGATCCAAAAATCGCTATGCGTTTTTTAGCATGCGTTTCCGCCATATAAACAAGAAAATTAAATCGTTATAAAATGAATTTAATACGGCAAGTTAGATAAAATGTTCGGCTCTTCCTTTTATTTCATTCGATGCAGTGCCGGCTGTTGTGTTGTTTTAAAGTATCCGGTGGTTTGATGTGCCGATGGATTTCTTTCCAAATTGCAGGTAATTAAAAATTGAGGCTGTTCAACTGTGGGAACATGTTTTTTTACAGGTTTATCGAATATGCGAAATAACCTTATTGTAAGATTATCAATTATTTACAATAATTAATGCAAATAAAATATCACCCCCTGTTTCTCTACTGCTTAATCACAAATGGCTGAAGTGCATCGGCAATTTTCCGGTCGTTCGATAAACGGGGGATCTTATTCTGACCACCCAACCGGCCAATACTTTTCATATAATCCACAAACCCGTTTTTCCTTACCGGGGTAATATGAAGCTGTTGCAGAATATTGCCACTGATGAGGTCGTTGTAATAAGTGTTTTTTTGACGAAGGTTATCGTCTATTTCTTTAGCCAGTTGCTCCAAACCGGCTGGCAGTTCGTCAAATTCAATAAACCATTCGTGGTAGCTTTTGCCTTCGGTTTTACTCACAAACGGAGCAACGGTAAATTCGGTAAGCTGAAGCGCTTTTGCAGCAGGAGCATTTAATATGGAGGCTTCCACTTCTTCACCTATCACATGTTCGCCAAATGCAGAAATATAATGCTTTGTGCGCCCGGTAACCAGCAGCCTGTATGGATTTACGGAAATGAACCTGACGGTATCGCCAATATTATAGCTCCACAATCCGGCATTTGAGCTGAGGATCAATGCGTAGTTTTCTCCAGTTTTTACTTCCGATAAGGGCAAACGGGTTGGGAAATTTTTTCCCAGTTCCGTTACGGGAATAAATTCAAAGAAAATGCCGCTGTTTGAATTCAGCAACATGCCTTCTTCTCCCGGTTTATCCTGGAAAGCAAAAAAACCCTCGCTGGCAGGAAACACTTCAAGGGTATCCACCTTACGGCCAATGCTTTCCAACATTCTTGCCCGGTAGGGTTCATAATTTACGCCCCCCTGCACCATCACACTGAAATTTGGAAACAACTCGCCTACTCTCTTTCCCGACTTTTCAATCAGGCGGTCGAAATACATTTGCATCCAGGGTGGTATCCCGCTGATGAGGGTCATATCCTGATTCAGGGTTTCCGCTACAATTTTATCCAGTTTCTCTTCCCAGTCTTCAATACAATTGGTTTCATAGCTGGGCAGTTGGTTGGTACGCAGGTAGCGGGGAACGTGGTGGTTCACAATGCCACTTAGCCTTCCGGCAGGAATTCCGCCAACTCGTTCAAGGGTTGGCGATCCGCTTAAAAAAATCAGCTTTCCATCTGCAAACCTGGTATTGCCGGTTTCGGCCATATAATTAAGCAGGGTGTTTCTTGCGGTGTTTATATGGTTTGGGATGCTTTCTTTGGTAATAGGGATGTATTTTACCCCACTGGTGGTACCACTCGTTTTGGCAAAATAAATGGGCAATCCTTTCCAGAGGATATTATGTTTACCGTTCTTAATTTTTTCGATGTAGGGCTTAAGATCTTCGTAATCCATTAATGGAACCTGCTTAATAAAATCGGCATATTTTTTTATATCGGCAAAACCATGTTCTTTTCCAAATTCCGTTTTAGCGCCGGTTTTTATCAGTTGCTGGAAAATATTTTCCTGGTCGGATACCGCATTGGCAGTATCTTTTTTAATTTGTTTGTGTATGTAGCTGGCAATGGGTTTTGCCAAAAAGGATTTGATCTTCATGTGTGTTTCTTTCCTGAGTGAGAGACAACCGGTTTTTCACTTACCTGCAATTGCATGGCCATTCCTTATCCAAATCGATCACCGTAACCACAATCGTTTCATTTTCGTGTGGCGCAAAAACCACCCTCACATGCTGGTTATCGGCGGTATATCCTTCCAAAGGATATGAAATCCCTTTTTCACTCTCTTCAATTTTTTGTTCATTCAGTTTACCATTTATCAGAATATCTTTTACTTCCGATTTATCTATATGCCTGCAATCCATCCGGCACAGTGCATGTTTGCTGTACAGCAGTTTACCGGTATCCCGGCTTATTGCATAACCGTCAACCGGTTTTATAGAAATATTGGGTTGTTTCCTTTCAGTTCCCTGGTGTTTCTTAATCCAATAAAGCAAAAATGCTGCTGCAAACAAGGCTGCAAAAGGAAGTAATTTCTTAAGCACGATGCAATTTACAACATAAGGGATATATGTATTATGGCTTTACTAATAACCGGTATGCCTTCAAAAAAAGAATTAATTTTGCGGGTTATGGAAAAAACGGTGGCCTTACATACGCTTGGCTGTAAACTTAACTTCAGCGAAACCACTTCTATGGGTCGTATGCTGGAGAATGATGGTTTTATTCGCAAGCCTTTTGAAGATGTTGCCGATGTGTATGTAATTAATACCTGCTCGGTTACCGATAATGCCGATAAAGAATGCAGGCAACTCGTTCGGCGAATTCACCGGCAGGCGCCCGAAGCGCTGATTGTGGTAACCGGATGTTATGCCCAGTTAAAGCCCGAAGAAGTAGCTTCCATTCCGGGAGTGAACCTGGTACTGGGCGCTGCAGAGAAATTCAATATTGTTTATCACCTGCATGAAATAAGCAAAAACGACCCCACTAAAATTTGCAGTTGCGATATTGAAGAAGTGAACAGTTTTAATGGTTCACATTCGGTAAACGAGCGTACCCGGATATTTTTAAAAGTTCAGGATGGATGCGATTATAACTGCAGCTACTGTACCATTCCATTAGCCCGTGGCAAAAGCCGCAGCGAAAGTGTGGCCAATGTGGTAAACCAGGTCAATAAACTGGAGGAAGACGGGGCAAAGGAAATTGTGCTTACCGGGATCAACCTCGGCGATTTTGGAAAAGGAATGTATGGCGGAAAAAAAAGGGAAGAGAATTTTTTTGAACTGATACAGGCGCTGGAAACAGATACAAATATCCCCCGCATCAGGATATCGTCTATTGAGCCTAACCTGCTCACCAACGAAATGATTGAGTTCATTGCGAATTCGGGCAGGTTCATGCCCCATCTGCATATTCCGCTTCAAAGCGGGAGCAACCAAATCCTTGCAGCTATGCGCCGCCGTTATAAAAGGGAATTATATGCTGAAAAAACAGGTTTGATAAAAACCATGATGCCACATGCCTGTATTGGTGTGGATGTAATTGTTGGATTTCCGGGAGAAACTGACGATTTGTTTAATGAAACGTTGTGCTTCTTATCGGAACTTAACATTTCGTACCTGCATGTTTTCACCTATTCGGAAAGGGATCATACCGATGCATTAAACATTAACCCGGTGGTGCCGGTGAACATCCGCCATCAAAGAAATAAAATTCTGCGTAACCTCAGCTATAAAAAAATGCAGGATTTTACGGCTTCGCACATTGGCGAAACCCGTAAAGTACTATTTGAATCGGTGAATAAGAACGGGATGATGGAGGGTTATACGGATAACTACATCAAAATTACAGCCCCTCACCGCGCAGATTGGGAGAACCGGATTATTGACTGGGTAATTTGATCCCGGGGTTTTGTTTCAACCAAAACAAATGGCACACCTGCACTAAGCCCCGGCATGTTAATCGAACCTGTTCCACTCTTTATTGGCAAGGTATTTTTTAAAGGATCCTTTTTGAAACGCTTCCGTTAAACCCTCGAGGTGCCTGTCGTGGTGCATATCGGTGCCCAGGTAACTGATCAGGTTGTGCTTAAGCATATAGTGAGCCGCGCGTACCGCATCTTTTCCATAATAACCGGTGAGCGAAAGCAGGTTTAGCTGAAGTTTGAAACCGAGGTTAACCAGTTCGTGGTACATATTATAATCGTGATAGTAATAAGGATAACGCTCGGGGTGAGCAAGGATCGGGGTATAGCCTTCGGTGAGAATGGCAAACGACATTTGCCTGGGGCTATGCGGAACCGTTGCGTACGAAAATTCGGTAAGGATGATTTTATTGTGGATGGTAAGCAGGGGTTCTTTTTTCTGAAGCATTTCAAAAAAAGATGCATCCATCATATATTCAGCCGCAGCAGATACCGGGAAATCAATACCCTGATTTTTCAGTTCATTTCGCAGAAGGGTTAATGCCTGCCGAATGGTTTGGGGAGTATTTCTAAACAGATCGCTGATTATATGCGGGGAAGCCACCGAGCGGGTAACCCCGGTTTCCATCAATCCCTTTATCAGCCGGATTGAAGTTTCCAGGTTGGGCGATCCATCGTCAATACCGGGAAGGATATGGGAATGTATATCGGTGGTTATGGGAAAATAAGGCGAATTATTTGTTGATTTATTTTTCCGGAAGATAGAAAACATATTCAAAATTAGATTATTCCGGGCTATTAACGGGAACGGCTGTTGCGGGTAAACTGGTGGAGTTTAATGAGGGGTTTAAGAATGGAAACAAAAAATGCAAAGGGGATGTTATTTACCTTCATGGCGAGGTAATCGCGGCGGTTTGCACGAAGGCGTTGCCGGAGGTTTTTGTTGCTTTCTCCTCCCATCCTCATTTTTACAATGAGCATGGGCAGGTAGCGGGCGCTGATTTTATTTTTATAGAGGTAGCGGGCCATGAATTCGTAATCGGCTGCTGTGAAGTAATGGTTTTCGTAAAGCCCGAATTGTTCGGTTAATGATCTGCGGATATAGAAGGTGGGATGTGCAGGCATCCATCCGTAATGGAACAAATGGCGGTTATATGGTTTTCCTTTCCAGATGCGGATTATTTTACTGGTGTCATCAGCGGCCACGTAATCCAGGTCGCCATAAATGGCATCCACTTTCGCGTCTTCAAAAGCCTGAACAATTTTTTCAATTACATCGGGAGCATCCAGCATATCATCGCTGTTTAACACCCCGATAATATCGCCTGTGGCCATTTGTATTCCTTTATTGATGGCATCGTAAATGCCCCTGTCGGTTTCGGAAATCCATTTGGCCAGGTGGTTGCGGTGTTTGTGTATGATGGAAAGGGTGGCATCGGTTGATTTTCCATCCACAACAATATGCTCAATATTCTGGTGCGTTTGTTTTTTTACCGATTGGATACAATCTTCAAGGTATCGTTCAGAGTTAAATGTGGCAGTGATGATGGAAACTTTCATTAGCCTGTAAGCAGAATCAGGGGGGAAAGATAAAACATCCTTCCCTAACCTGGCATGTTGTGGGTATAATTGAATGGTTTTCAGAAACTATTTAATTATTTGCTATGATTCTTTCTTTTATTTTAACAGCCGGGTTTCCCCTGTAAATGGAATATGCATCCATTTTGCCTGAAAGTACGGAATTTGCGGTAAGTACAGCGTGTGTACAACAAACAGAATTACCGGTAACCAGCGAACGCGCGCCAATCCACACGCCATCTTCAATGATGATTTTTCCCACCATCAAATCAAAACCAGGCTTCGAATAATCATGATTTCCGCAAAGCAGCAATGCCCCCTGAGAAATACATACATTATTTCCTATAATTGTTTGTCCAAGATTATCAATCCACACATTTTCGCCAATCCAGGTATGGTTTCCGATTTCCAAAAGCCAGGGATACTTAATGTTCAGGTGCTGTTTCAACACCACTCCCCTCCCCAATTTTGTGCCAAAACAACGAAGTAAAAATCTTTTAGGTGCATAAAAAGGACAAATGGCTGTGCGAAAAACAAGGGCATTCAGCAAATACCATATTCCCCGTTTCCATACCGGAGCCGGCTGGTACCAGGAATTATTATATATGGACAGATCAACTTTCATGCCTGTTTCCAAAAAAAATCTTCGATCGTTGTTCCACAAAAAACATCATGGTAAATATTGCCAGGTATGCAAAGATATTAAACCAGGTATGATGATCGATACCCAATGGCATTGGCCATCCTTTATTTATGGCCAGTAAAAAGAGGGATATACGAACCACATTAATAAACCAAAGCAGGAGTACGCCGCCAAAAATCCAGCGTATTTTATACATGATGCTTCCAGGTCCGGCTACGATGTAAGCGATCCAGAAGCTATATACTCCATACCCTACACAATCCATGGCAATCAATACTGCCCTGCCACCGGCAAGGCGTACCCGAAAATCGGGCTGGGTAACCACCTCAAAGCCAAATATTCCGAGGAGATGTTTCACACCAAACATCAGGGTATGTTTAATGCCGCTTACATAATCGAGATACTTATCTACAATGGGATGGTAATAACCGCCTTTAGCGGCAATCCCAATCCAGGCAATTGTACCAAAATACAGCAGCAGGAAAACGCCCAGAAAAATCAACAAAAACCGGAGAAATCTTTTATCCTTCATCATATATTTTCCGTTTCAAACATTTGAATATGAGCAGCAGCTATACCGGCAACATCGGTATGGGTTTCGGCATAATTCCGGGCGCAGATTTTCCACGCTGAAAATTCATCATTATCCATCTTTGCAAAATATTCAACAGCACGGGCAATCAACCGGGGTTCTGCATCAATGTTTATTCCTGCTTTTGCTTTTTCCAAATCCAGCCAGGGAACACGATTAGAAGTGATTACCGGGATGCCGGCAAATAAGGCTTCCATAATGGAATGTCCGTAATTTTCACTCACGCTGGGCATCATGAATACATCCGCTTTCAACAGGGTTTCGGGAATTAAGCCGGGCGCAATTTCGCCGTGATACTCAAAATTTATATGGGGTGGGAGTTTTGCTGCTGCTGCCAAACACTCATCCCAATAAGCAGCATCTTTTACGGGCCCATAAACATGATAATTTACCCTGCTTTGTACATTTTGCAATCCCTGTATAACCTTTAAATGATTTTTCATCGGGCTTATCAGGGCAATGGTTATAAGCGATAATATTTCCTTATCCTTTATCTTCTCCGAATAGGGCATTTCGCGCGGAAAATTACCTGCAATGAATACCCGGGTGTTATTCCCCAGTGTTTTTAATATCTCCTCTTTTTCCTGCACGCCGGTAGCATGAAAAACGTGCCGCTGTGGTAACTGCAATAATTTAAAGAGGCGGAGAAAAATTCGTTTTTTCGCTGATTTTTGTGCCAGCGCTCCCGAATACAACATGCCCCTTGCCGAAACAATAACGGGTATTGGAGAGTACAGCAAAGGAACAATATTAAAATGCCAGTTGAACAACCCGATTACAAATACCTTATCGGGATTTACGGATTTTATCTGGTTCAATAAACTGCGGCGGCGGTTTTCTTTACCGCAATAAAAAACCCGGGTGCCGGAATTAAAAGGAACCCAGGTGTTTAAGGGCACTCCCGAAATGAATGTTCCATCCAAATCTGCATTACCCGTAAAAATATAGAAACGATACCTGTCATAAAGATGCTGAACCAGGTTATAAACACTTTGAATAGGTCCGCCGGCACGAAATGCAGGATGAAACCAGGGAATGCATATAAAGATCCGGTTATTGTGCATGTTTGGAGGCTTTCCTCACTTTTAATTGATCATATATCCAGGGAAAAGCAAAAATTTGTAAAATGAAAAAAGTAAGCAATGTAATAAGCAGGCGACCGGTAAAGTAAACGCCATCCATTTCAAAACCATGAAACTCCAGATATATGGCTCCTACCACCGCAAAATTAAAAACATAATTTGCTGATGATTTTCGAACAAAATAGAAATAGGTGAATCCATAAATTAATCCGATAATGAGCAATGGAATCATCATTCCATAATACCCAAAATCAATATAGCAGTCGGTAAAATAACCGAGACTAAAAGATACGCCACTTTTACTACCGAGGTAAGTTATCCCTGTGTACTTCGAAGTTTTAACTGAATTATCAATCTTTGGTTTAGACGGGTTCAGCAATCGGGGTGTGAGGGTGTAACTTAAAATAGATCCCCAGTTTTGCCCATCCTGGTATGGAATAACGGAAGGCACCCGGTCCATGGTTTTCGACAAATGGTAAGTATATTGAATCCGGTCGAGCATATTAACAGCCGCTTTATCGTAATCTCCCTCCTCGCTACTTAACTCTACAAGTTTGGAAAGTGCCTCATTATCTTCTACCCTTACAGTTTGGGATTTGGATCCCTGGTTCAAAAACTGTCGGTACTCACCCTTAATGCTCGTCCATTTTATTCCTATCATAAAAAGCAGGGCGCCGGCAATTAGAAAATATATTAATTGCTTCAGATTCACTTTTATCAAAAATCCGATAAAAAGAATCCCCACATAAAATATTACGGTTTTAAAATCGGAGAAATAACTTAAAAGGCCTATTAAAAATTCAAATACAATTGCCCCATAGAAATACCATTGCATTCTTTTTTTAAGAATTACCTGGAAGCCGAACAGCAGGAAGAAAAACCATTTAATCTTCATGAGGCTTATCACAATTTGAGCAAATCCTCCAAGTGAAAAGGCCAGTCCGCCAAGGGCATTGGTAATAAAAAATGAAATCAAATAGGCATTGAAAGAATATTTAATAGAAAGCTGATCGGCATGTTTTCGCAGCGCATCTAATGATATTTTGGGGATCCTGTTCTGAAAATAAATAATGGGTATAATTAACACCGCCAGGCCGATATAGGAAAATATGATGGCATCTCCTGCATGTGGAGATCGGTAATCAACAGGCTGGCCAATATAATTGCTTTGCCATACCGATGCCGAAATCTGGATAAAGTGATAAACAAAAATGATGGTGAATACCGAAGGTTTAAGCGGTTGCTGCAGATTTATAAATACCATCCAGAAAAAAACTGCACCAATAAAGAGGTATATCCCGTTATTAAAAAATAATTGTCCGAAAAACAACAATACCAGCAACGCCTGCGATCCACCATCGAAACTGATGCGGGATTGCCCGGGTATGACCAGGGTTTTATCCATTTACCAGGGTGTTTTCAATGGATTCGGCAAGTACGGGGAGGCTCCATTTTGAAATGATGTCAAAAGAAGCATTTCCCATTTTTCGAAGTTCTGTTTTATTAGTTCCCATTTGTAAAAGCTTGTTTTTAAAATCAGCCCTGTCGCCCCGTTTAAAAACAAAACCATTTTTTCCGTTTTTCACCAGATCTACAGCCGCTCCGCAGGCATCGCTTACCAAAACCGGTTTGCTGCATGCCATGGCTTCATTAATGGCCAGGCCCCAGGTTTCGGAAGTTAACGTGGGCATTACAAAAATATCTGCCAGCCGGTACAGCACCGGCATTAAGGCCTGATTTTGAAATGGAAGAAAATAAACATTAGTTAACCCAGCAGCCATTTGTTTCAGGTGATCTTCATATTCGCCATTGCCTGCAATAACTACGGCATAAGGTGTATCCTGTGGCAATAAAGGAATGGTTTGAATCAGCAGTTGTGCATTCTTATCTTCCACCAGCTTTCCTGCAAACAGTAAACAAACTGCATTATCCGGGATGTTCAATCGATGCCTCCATTCTTCCGCTTCCCTTATCCGTATTTCATCATCAGCAGCAAACCGGTCATTATCCACCGCATGTGGGGCAAATACCAGTTTATTTTCGGGTACCCCTGCACGTTGATAATAGGCTTTATTGTAAGTGCCAACATACAGGCAGGTGTTGGTATAGCCATATACAAACGAGAGAAATTTTTCCCGAATAAAGGATTTAAAAAAGGAAGTGCGGGTTACAAAGGTGGAATCGCCGCGAAACAGCACTTTTATTTTGCCATGAAAATGACGCATTGCTTTAAAATGCGATTTAAAGCTCCACCCGTAAACAAGGATGGCATCAGCCCCCCATGTTGCTACCTCATCAATAAGCGAAGGATTGTTGATCCCCTTATAATGATGTGAACCCGGGCTTGCCGATACGTTTTCTAAAAAAGTATAGGGATATCCTTCAAGCAATGGAATATCCCATTTAATTTCTTTATTGAATCCCGGATCGAACTTTGATTCCAGAACGGCTTTACCCCAGGTATAGAAAACTTTTATCATCACCTTATTCCGGCCGGAGAGCAAAGCGAAAAGCGGCGCATTGTATTGAATGGGATGAGTGGTTACTATCGCCAGCTTCTTCATGTATTTATCCGAAAAGGCTTAGGTTTTTGTTTGCATATTTTAAACCGGAAAAAATTCCGGCGTAAAGTTCCCAATGAGGCGTACGAACTTAGTTCATTTCGCATTGCTGATGCAGTAGAAAATTTTCCTTTTAGCAGAGCCTTAGCCATAAGAGTATAATAAAACAGCAACTTGTGCTGCAAAAGCAAATCTCTCCCCTCCTTCTGTTCAGCTTCTGTTGCATAACCATCAAGATAACGATACACTTTCAGGTCTTCCTTAATGTGGTAATGGTAATAGTTTTCGTTTCTGCTCAACTGCCCGGTATGGTTTCTGAGTTGAATAAGCGGTTGATTTATGAAACCGGTGGGGAAATATTCTGCGAGCCGCACCCACATATAAAAGTCGCCTGATATTTTCATATCCTCGCTAAACAACCCAACCTTATTGAGGGCATTCCGTTCCAAACACACATTGGCAATATTCCCTGCTATCGATCCGGTAAAATATGCAATGCGGGTATGCTGGTGCCGGGATACTATTTCGGGAGTTACATCATGATATAAATACTTCGACACCTCACCAACATTGTTGATGTGATCGCACTGGGAATAAGAGAACCCAAGCCCGGGGTGCAGGCGATGAAAATCGCAAAAAGCCTGCAGGCAGCCGGGATACATAACGTCGTCCTGGCTCCAGATCTTAATTAAAGGTTCTTCCGACGATTTGATCAACCGGTTGAGGTTTGGAAACAGCCCCCTGTTTTGCTCATTCCGTAAAAGAGTAATACGCGGGTCGTTCAACCCCTGCAAATATTCGTAGCTGCCATCCGTAGAGCAGTCGTCAAGAATATAAAACGAAAAATTATTAAACGACTGGTTTAGCACACTTTCCACCGATAATTGCAGATATGGCTTACCGTTATAAACGGGTAATATTACTACAATGGGTTTCATTTTATCTGTTGTTCCATTACCTGATCTAATAATCCGGCAAGTTTGCGGGTAACGCTTGCTGCCGAATACAGTTCAAACACCTGCATATCCACCTGTTGCGGTGAGAAGGTTTTTATAAAATCCCTGAACCGGGAGAAAGTGGGCATAAAAGTTTTTCTAATTGTTTCAATGTCGTTTTCGCCGTTAAACTGCAATACCATACCGGCATGTGAACTCTGCACCACACTCACTGCAGTGCTTTCCCGGTGAAGAATGGCCAGTAAGGGTTTACCCGACAAAACACCCTGGTAAGTTTTACTTGGGGTATAATGAGGTTCGGTACTGCCCAGTACCAATACTGCATCGGCATTATCCAGATGTACAAGTACATCGAGGTAAGGAATCCGTTTCGGGTATTCGTAAACGATGCTGTTCCATATTCCGAAAGATTCGGCGAGTGGGCGAATGTTGTACGATTGAGGATCGTTGGCCCTGCTTCCCGTACCAATAAAATGAAACTCCACATCCTTAAATTCAGATGGATTTTCCCTGATGGAAGTAAAGATGGCTTTTAACGGGGCATAGGCTTTGGGAAGCATGGCACCGGCATACACAAGCTGCAACTTCCCGGTTCGCCTGAACAAATAAGGTTTGAGGTTTAATTCGCGAAGGGCATCATTATCTTTTTTTTCGCCTCCATAAGGCATGGCGCCGGTAACCACCTTTCCTTTTAAAGAAGGATTGCGGTCAAGAATAGGCAAATAATACCCTTCAGCCACTCCGGTAATCAGCGCTGCTTTCTTTACGGCAATCGGTTCAAAAAATTTAGCCATCATTGTGCTAAACCATGCACGGGAAAATATTTTGTTGCTGCCAGGAAACTGATGTACCCAGGGATCAACATAATCTATCCCATAAGGCAAGCCTGTAGCAGCGTGTATCCACCTGCCCAATAAAGCACAATAAAAAGAGGGAACCGGGATATATACAAACCGGATTTGTTGTTCTTTAATAAGGCGTTTTGCTGCACGATACAACTGGACAAATGCACGCAGACCAATATCGCCCAAAATTCTCGGCCGGGTAAGCGGAAGTGCATTTACCTTTTCAATCTGTACATGCTCGGGCATCAGCTTTACTAAATTCCAGTCGAGCGCTTCTTCGTAATATTTTTCATGCACCGTTAACATTACCGGTTCCCATCCAAATTCCCGGAGATGTAATGCGAAAAGCCTGGGGCGATGTGCTCCGGCAAGATTAGATGGCGGTAAATGTGGGTAGATAATAAGTACCTTTTTCATTTTTTATTCCCCCCCGCCGTATATGAAACTTTTCTCTTTTATATTTTGATTTCCCTTAGTCATAATTTGAAATTAGCCAATAAGCTTTTAATCTTGTATTGAAATCAGCTCTTAATTAGGCCCCTTTTACTTGCACATTTCTTTCCAAATATCAAGTAGTTTTTCCGATTCGTTTTCCCAATTGAACTTCTTAGCCTTTACAAATCTTTCTTCCGACAACCTTCGTAAAGATTGCTTCTGATCAATCAGTTGTTGAATAGTACACCTCAAATCATCAGGCAATAAAGAGGTTAACACCCCGTGTTCAGGACGTTCATTTATAAACCTTCTTTGAGCTTTTGTGCAACTGGCTAATATGTAAAGCCCTGCCTGAAAATAGGCCAGTATTTTATTTGATAACGCTAATTCATTATTCAAATCCTTCCCAGGTTCAATTGCCAAACCTATATCATAATGTGCCAATTGTTGATGCAATTCACATTGAGGCAGGGGAGCATGCAATTGTATATTCCCGCAATCCAACAGCCACTGCTTTTCAAAGCGTTCATCACAATTACCGAAAAGATGCAATTCAATTTGGTCATTATTCTTTATAAAAGGTATTAGTTCTTCGAGACCACGGTGGAAAGAGATATTCTGTGAGAACCAAACCATAAGTAACTTTTCGGAATTTTTTTTTGCAGGGCTTAAAAATTCCGCTGAAGGAAAATAATTTAATAGTACGTGTTTACACTTTAAGGTTACCGGTAAATCTGTTTGCGAAAATTCAAGAATTAAAGGCGAGGCTGCGGTAATATAATCTGCATCGGGCAAGGCGATATTATTCAACTTTTTATATATAGCAGTCCTTGCCGGTGTATTACTTTCACCGGGGTGATAATCTTCGATGTCTATCCCATAATGAATTTTATTTTTTTTTGCAAAAGTCATGGCCGGATAAAAACTACCAGGATTATGTGCTACTACAAGGTTGAATACTTTCTTTAGTTTTTTTAATGCCTGTTGTAATTGCCATGACCTTTTGTTGCTTCGCAGAGCATACAAGTATTCATTATCCGGGAAGAAAAACAAGCCAATATTTGAAAGGGAAAATAACAGAGAACTAATCAGCCAGGGCAGTAAAGGGCTTCTGTTGCCAGGAATACCCTGATAATTTATTTTAGGAACAATCCGGCTTTTGATCTCATCATTTAACTGTTTAGTTAAATTATTGAATTCAAAACAAACCACGGTTACTGAAAATCCACTTTGTAATGCCAATTCTATTTCTTTTACCAGGCGGGGATTAGTGGCAAAGCTGAGCGTAGAAAGAAAGAGAATTTTTTTCAAAAAAAACAGATGATTTTATAATGATTCAATGTTCTTTATAATTTCTATGAATTTTTCATTAATTGGCGTTCGATCGCGCGTCCTGAAATAACATTCATTCATTTCGTTTATCTATCCATTTACAAATAAAGTTTTCAACCTTAGAATATTTTCATTTGCTGAAGCTGATTGAAGATGATGGGATATAACTGGATTGCCAATTTGGCCTGGCCACTTTCGTTGAGGTGAATTACGCCCCTGTAATCGGATGAGTCGTAAGTATTAAAGGAATCTTCATAAAGAGGAACTTTAGCAGAATCGCAAAACCGGATTATATCCTGCCCCATGTAGTTAAATCTTTTTACTGCAATTTCATTCTGATCGGTATGCAGGTAAATAAAAAATGGAATATCTTTTTCCTTAAAATAATTCGCTAAGCCATGAAAACCCGTATTAAAAGTAGGGGCCTTTGCAGCAGGTGGAAACTCATCCATATTGAAATGCTTTTTTAGCCTTGGTATTCCGTATTTTTTCAGCAATTCCCAAATGGCCAGCTTATATTGTTTAGATTCGTACCTGTCCACCTTATCAATTACCGGTTTAAAATCCATATTATCGTAAGCATCGTGAGAGCTGGCCAGCAGGAAAGCAAGTTTTGCGTTAAACACACCATGTTGCTGCACGTATGCATAACAGTTATCTGGCCCCCAGCTTCCTGCGCCTACATTAAGCACCTGAACTTTTCTTCCAATAGATTTCGTAAGCATTTTAGAAAGCCTTTCGGTTGCCAGGCTATCCTGATCAACCATTACTCCACCGTCAATTACCGAATCGCCCAAACCCAGAACAATGATGGCAGAAGTATCCGGCTCTTCCGACCGCATGGAAAAGGAATTAAAATCAACATGATGCCTGAAACGAAACCTATGTTGGTTGGGCTGCTGAATATATTCGAAATGGCGATCGGCCATCAGTAATACGTTATCGCAAAAACCCCAATAGGCGCGCAGGTAAATCTCCAGGGCTACCAGGAACAGAACTGCCAGAATCAGCAGCTTCCAGATGGTGCTTCTTTTTAACTTAGAAGTCAATTTCTTTCAATTGTTTTCAAATCATAAACCCAATTGGTTATTTCGTAAGTGTACCGGCTGATAAACGATTTGTAGTTTCTTTTACTAAGCGCACAAATTCACTACCAGTAGCATCAGCATTAAACTGCCTGAAATATTCAACATTCATTTTCCCTTCCCAACCCTGCTCAAAAAGGTTCTCAAGCTTTACAACATTTAATTCCACCTCATCGGGTGCAAACAGGATCCCCACCCCCAATTCTTTTAAGAATTCGGCCTGAATGCCTTTGGTTACAAATCCGAATACGGGCTTTTTGGCAAGGAGGTAGGTGAATAATTTTGATGGTAAACAATAATGCTCTGCACCGGGAATTTTTTCGGATGTGGTTAATAATACATCAAACGAAACTTCTAATTCCTTCACTTTATGCTGAGGGAGATACCCGTGAATAATTGCATTGGTTTCAATACCTAATTCTTTACACTGGTTCCTTATCATTTCTCCGTCGTTGCCTATGTAATGAAAAAATATTTTTTTCTTCCATTCCCGGCGCTTATTCAGCAAAGCAGCCAGGCTCTTTAAAAAAAACCAGGGAGTGCGGTAAAACCAATCCTCAGCGCCGGGATAATATCTAAATTTTTCATGCAGATTTTTTGCTTTACTTTTCGGATGGTAATACAGCGAACCGGTATATCCGATATTAATTTGCTCCTGTTCAGAAACCTTTTTTAATTGAACAGAAAACCCGGTTTCTACAGGAAAATTGGGTGAGTTATAAATTAAAGCATAATTATCTTTTGGAATGGAAGGATGCGCAGATTGGAATTTGCGAATGAGCTGCGGAGTAACCGAAATGATTTTTGTTGCTTTCCTTAGTACCGATCTTTCTCTCAGCTTTTTTCTTAAGAAATGCAAATAGCTGGCCTGGGGAACCATACCCCATTCCGACCATGCATCGCGCATATCGATGATATAGGGCAAGCGGTATTTCTTTTCAATATCCCGGCATAAAACAGCGCTGCTGAAAGGGGGGCAACTGGTTATAACGAGGCGGGGATTTAATTCCGGAATCAGTGCATCAAGCACGCTAAAGATTTCCGTTTTCCATCCGTTATAAAAATTATCGCCCGAGGCGTTGTTCATGATATACCGGATCCTCCCCCATTTTGTAGCGGTCAGCTTAGTAATATCGTTAAGGGGCACACGCACCACTTTCACTCCGGGGTGGAGCAAATGCAACAATTTTTCATCAAAATGCGATTGCACTTTCCTGAGGTTTTCATCAACCTCAAAAGTGAGTACTACAGGATGGATATTATTTTCGGCAAGTGCATTTACAAACCTGAGTGAACGATAAATACCGGCAGAATTTACCGGTGCAAATTCCATGGCAATAAAAATTACGTTCAATCTTCGAATGGTTGTTTATGCAGTAATGATTGAACTAAAAACTGAAAAATCATTAAAACAATTATTCAATAAACTTTTTTTGAGAGTTTCAGTAACTTATAAGCAGTTAAAAACTTTCCTGCTTTAACCTTCATTAATATCTGCCCCGTATGGTTGTTTTTCAGCCGCCTGATTACAAATTTTTTATCGTCCTCGCTAAGCGGGCAATCTTTATCCAGCACATTTTCTAACGCAGCATTAATGGTTTCAACGCCCACCCACCATTTATCTTTTCTTTTTTTTGCTTCCTGATCTTCGTGCCTGCGCCACCACACCAGGCCATCGTGCAATAACACTAAAGGATATTTCAGGCTTAGCCTGTGCCACAATTCAGAATCGCCATAATGCCTCACATCTTTAAACCCGTTTACGGCATCAAATACATCTTTACGAATTATTGCAGAAAGAGGCGCCTTATGAAAAACCATCTTCTTTTCAATATAGTTGCGCCTGTATATTTCTTCAGGATAAAGCATAAAAGGGAATGGACGCTGTTCATCTTGCGGAAGAGACAATAAGCCCCAACCCGCTTCCGGGAAATTTTCCATGTTCTTAACCATAATATCAAGGCTGTGCGGATAAATCAAATCATCTGCATCCACATATTTGATATATTTTCCTTTGGCATAAGATGCTGCCCTATTCCTGTTTGGATAATCACCAAGATTCTTTTCATTTACATATACTTTGATCCTTTCATCCTTTGCAGCATAGCTTCGCGCAATATTTACAGAATCATCTTTTGAACAATCATCCACTATAATCAATTCAAAATTGGTATAGGTAGATGCAAGCACACTTTCAATGGCTTCGGCAATATATTTTTCCCGGTTGTAAGCGGTCATTAAAACACTTACCAGCGGTTCAGAAAAAGTATTTAGTGCCTGTTCTTGCATGTAAGATTACATTTTCTTCATCTGCTAAAGGAGCGAATGCCCCTAACCAGAAAATTCGGCAGCCAGGGCTGATCGAGCCTGCTGCCATAAACTTTCTTTTTAAATTTTTCCTTAACACATCCTTCAGCAGCTTTTAAAATAATGCTTTCTATTCCGGTTGTATTAATTGAAGGATCAAACATCTTATTAGCCTTTTGCCGGCCAGCTTCAGACATTTGTTTCCATAATTGCCTGTTATCATTTAAAACTTTTATCGCATCAGCATATCCATTTGCATCTCCGGGGGCAAAATAGAAACCGGTCTTACCTTCTACAATAAGATCCCCGGTTGCACCCTCCCAATCCGTAACAAGTGGCACTAAACCTGCTTTCATAGCTTCAACCACAGTTACAGGAAACCCTTCTTTTAATGACGGCAATAAAAAAATATGATGTCCGGGCAATAATTGTAACAATTTCTGGTTTCTCAATTCATCATGAACAACAATATTTTCATGTTGATCCATCATATCTTTAACCACATCTCCGTTTATCCCTTTCCCAATAATGGTCCAATGAACGGTTGATCCAAGGGATTTCAATTTCGCATTTATCTCCGGTAAAATTTTAAATTGTTTATTTTCACTATCCAGGCTTCTCCCACAATAAAATATATGGAACAACCTGTTTGGGTACTCTTCAAATTGAACAGACGGCACAGGAAACCTGCAATAATGAATATCGGCTTTTCTTTCGGGTAACAGGCTGCAAAGTTTATCATAAATAGCAGCGCTCACGCATATAAACTGATCAATTGATTCTGAGTGTTTTTTTGCCAACTCATAATAATAGTCATAATTGCCATGTACAATTTGAACAACCGGGTTCTGTAAACCCAGGTTACCTGTCATTCCAAGTTCCAGCCAGTCGTGGGCAACTATCACTGCTTTTTCATCAGGTAATAATTTGGATAATTGTGTACAGGTATAATAAAAATTCCAGTGTGCTGAATAATAAAATATTTGTTGTGATGCGGCACCTTCTAATAAAGGCATTTCATAAACCGGCCTCAAATCCTTATTGATTGTAAAAATTATATGGTTTTCAATAGCGGTGTTTTCTGAATATCGCAATAGATTTCTAATTACTGACGAAACGCCGCCTCCACCGCCGTTATGAAAGTGATATACCCGTAATTTTTCACTCACAATTAGCTGAGTAAATATTTAAAAACTGATTTTGAATGTTTAAGTCCGTTCAAAGTCATGAAACAATAAAAAAGGATCATGAAATATTTGAAAACAAGATATTTTGATGCATTTAAACGCATTGCATTTACTAAAAATGACCGGCATGATAAATAATCGGACCTTCTTTGTTCTGCACGGGAAACAGGCAATACTTTGAGTGGAAGTCGTTTTCGCCATTTCCGATGAACCTGCAACGAATCATTGAGCCATGCTTTGGTAAGATTGCCTTCCGAAAAGTGTTCCAATAATATCTCGAACGAAACCACCAGCTTGTATTGTAAACCAACCTGGAGAGAAAAATCAATATCATAACCATGAAACCCTTTAAGGTTTGCAGAATCAAATATATTTTTCTCCCAAACAGATTTTCTGGTAGCCATGAATACCCCATCGATAACAGCAACTTCCGAATACAATAACTGATCAGGATTAACGCTGCTTAATTGAGGCTCAGGCTTATTCTTAAAATGTTGAATAGAATTGGTTCTATATAAATCTCTTGAGCACGCCGACCAGGTGGATGGATATGCAGATTTATAAACAGCCCCTGAAATACCCACCAATCCTATTTCTTCATCATCTAATATTTTTTTTAGAATAGCTCCCCAATTCCGGGTATGTATCTTCACATCTTCATGTATGAAACAAAGGATGTCAAATTTTGCCTGTTGAGCTAACCAATTATAAACCGTGCAGATACCTTTTCTTTCAAACCGGTTATCGTAGGAAATGATCTCATATTCCGTTCCTATAGTTTTAGCAATATTTAATTTAAGATTTGATAAAAGATCAGTATCGGCAGAACAAACAAGCACTGAAATCATAATTTTTCAAAAGCCTTTTTTATATACCCTGTCTGTATTTTAGGATTAATGGACGCATCTAAAATATTTATCCATCCCTTTAAAAACCGGTTATTTTTCAAAAGAAACAATCCCTTATTACCTCTGTCATAAGCCATATATTTTTCATTATCTTTAATGATGCAACGGGGAAGGTTTATATTTCTTTCTTTTAAAAACCGGGAAAACTCTTTCCGCATAGAAAAATCATATTGTTCCTTGTATTCATCAACTCTGTAATTTTGATTTACCCGCGCAATAACGCTTGATTTATGCCGCCTGAAATAATTCAACGATTTTGATACATATACTACTTTGCCTAAACACAAAATTTTAAGCCATGCAAGCCAATCCCCATTACTTTTTAAAAATTCCGGTATGCCACCTGTAGTCTTGAAAACAGATTTTCGGAAAATCACTGCACTGGCATTAGGTATTACATTTTTATGGATCAGGAATTTTTCAATAAATTCTTTCCCGTCCATTGTAAAGTCTGATGCAAATAAGTCTTTATCCAAATCGTCAGTATAGCTTTTCCAGCTTCCGGTGATTTCTCCCGCTTCGTTGGTGCGGTAGCTTTGGCAATATACCAATACCACTTCGGGATCATTCTCAAAATGGGGCAATAATTCGCTTAAAAATTCAGGGTCAGCCTCATCGTCCGATTCGGCAATCCATACCAGGTCATTTTCAGATAACTCAATTCCTTTATGCCATTGTTGAAAAGTTGACCCACTGTTTTCATTATTGAAGCTTAAACTAAAACGGTCTTGTTTTTCAACAAAAGCTTCAATTATCTCACGGCTATTATCAGTAGAGCAATCATCTAAAATTTTACATTCAAATTCCGGGTAAGTCTGCTTAGCAATTGACTCCAACCGTTGTTGTAAAAAAGAGGAATGGTTATAATTAGGAACAATAACGGATACTTCAGATTTCATTATCGCACTCCGGGTATTTTGTGATCATCATAAACGAACCGGCAGGTTTTATAAAGATCTTCAGGCATTTGATATGTCCTATCTACTGATTTTGTCCTTGTTAATATCTTATGATCGACTATTAGATTTTTAAATAGGGATTGGTAAATATTCCCAACCTTTATAAAATAAATTGAGAACCTTCTGCAATAAACCAGATATGCCATGAAAGTACTTAGGCTATGAGACAAAGCATTTATATGCAATGCCTTTTTGGTTTTTTTCCAGTAATGTAAAAATTGTTTTCTGTCTTTATGTATTATAAAAAGCGCACTGCTGAAATAAAACAGCATACTCCATAAAGTTCTCTTTTGCGGTACGGTCAAATGAATATTTCTTTCATTGACAAAAGAAGCTATAAATAAAAAAAACTGAATTCTTTTCTCCAACACTTCCTTATCGGAAACAAACTTCAATGACTGGCTCACACTGGCCTGCTGATGTCGCCGGATCAATATATCCGGCTGCAGATTTAAAAACTTTTTATACGCTGGCTTTAATAAAAGAGCCCTGAGATGAAGATCATAATCCTGCCAAAAAACTAAATCTTCACGAAAACCTTTAAGTTTCAAAAGCAAGTCTTTTTTATAAACAGGGCCACATATTGGCCAAATTGCATCCACCCTTAAAAATCGCTGCAGATCATTTTCTTTTGTATCAATATTCCAAAAGAAATTATTGTCGCTCTTTTCTTTTGTAAAAAGTATAGTTTGGAAAACAAGAAAATCTTCGTGCGGAAATTTCTCAAAATAGGCTATACGTTCTTCAATACAATGATTAATCATCAAATCATCTGAATCAAGAAAAATAATGTACTTACCGTTTGATTTTTGAAGTCCTATATTTCGGCATGCAGGCGCACCTTTAGGTAGTCTGTCCCGCTTATAAAGCTGAATCCTGTTTTCGCTTTTAATAAAATCTTTTACTATTGCTACCGTGTAATCTGTGGAGCCGTCGTCCACTACAATACACTCCCAGTTTTGGTAAGTTTGATTCTTCACCGATTGCAAAGTTTCTCCTATTAATCCAGCTCGATTGTAGGCCGGTATTATTATGGAAACTAAAGGAAACTTTTCAGATTCAGTCACTCTATTTCTGGTCTATTTAATATTTTCTTCTAACAGGAATCCCACAATTTGCTGAACTCGAATTTACATTGTTGTAACAAACCGGTATTTCTCTGTTGCGATAATAATCTGAGATTTAATACCGGAATAAGTATCCGTGTAAATTTTAATTCCTTTTCCTTTTAACTGGCTCACTAATTCTCTTGCAGTTTCTTTCTCACCATTTCTGTCATAATCGTCAAGTATGATTATAAATTCGTGATCCTGAGTTAAATGCTTAGCCATCCTGCAAATGTCGTATCGGGAAAAATTTGAAGAGCCGAATGGCCCATCAACCAAATACAAATCGAACACATCATTTACTTTATCTTCAATTTGACTATAAGAATTTACAGGAAAGCCATGAACGGTTTCTATCTTAAGAGGTAAGGTCAATATTTCAGAATTTTTTGACAACCTGAACCTGTCTTTAAAAACCCTGGCCCAATTTTCATCCTGTTCAATTATAAGGTGTTTCGAACTGAGAAGATCATGTTCTAAAAAAGCTGAGATTAGTTTTGATGATTCCCCCAGTCCAAACTCCATAATTTTTTTCGGCTTAAAGTCAGAAAGTATTCTTACCAGCACATAAAGAACCGAATAATCTGCGGCCCATCTGCCCGGTGAAATTGATAAATTTTTCAGCCATTCCCTGTCTTTAATTGTATCGTGAAAAACATTGGCCCAGATTATTTCATCATTTTGTTTACTAATCTTTTCAGCCCTTGTTCTAAATTCCTTTATAAGCTCTTTGGTTTTTTTTAGCATGCAATTACTTTGTAATCTAAGAGAATGTTTCCCTGTTTGGGGGGCACCGTTTTTCCGGTATTATAATAATCTTTTTCAGCAACCGAGAATGATAAAACGTCGGCAACCCAATCTGCCACCACATTGTTAATTTCACAATAAAGTGTACATGTGTAATCTCCGGGAGCCAGCGGCAGCGACCTGACTAAAAATGAAATATAGCCTTTAGACAAATCAGGTTTAAATCCAATTGTTTCGCTGCTCAGCCACGCAACCCTGTCGCCCAATAAATTATTAATTCCGATATCAATTCTTGCATGAGAAAATTCAAGGCTTTTTGCTGCTTTAAATTGCAGATCGACCCTGATATCTTTAAAACTTTCCACTACGCTCATTTCTGTATTGGTATCGTTCGCAACAATACGGCCATCCGTAAATTTTAAAAGTCCATTTCCTGACCTTTTAGTTATGGTTGAAAGTGTATGATTATTATTGATTTTAGAAGTTAAATAGGATTGAATTATCTTATCGGTGTCTCCGATATCTTTAACCATACCATTTTCCATGAAGATAATTTTTTGACATAAATTCTGCACCGCCGCCATGTTATGGCTCACAAACAACACCGTTCTCCCCTCCTTTCCGCTCACATCTTTCATCTTCCCCAATGCCTTTTTCTGAAACTCTGCATCTCCCACAGCAAGTACTTCATCCACAATTAAAATCTCCGGTTCCAGGTGCGCTGCCACCCCAAAGGCCAAACGTACATACATACCCGAAGAATACCTTTTTACCGGGGTATCAATATACCTTTCAACCCCGGCAAAGTCCACAATCTCATCAAACTTGCTTTTGATCTCTTTTTTGGTCATGCCGAGGATGGCGCCGTTTAAAAAAATATTTTCACGTCCCGTAAGTTCCGGGTGAAAGCCAGTACCCACCTCCAGCAGGGAAGCCACCCGGCCTTTAATTTTTATCTGGCCGGTGGTAGGTGTGGTTGTTCGGCTGAGTATTTTTAAGAGGGTACTTTTCCCGGCTCCGTTGCGCCCGATGATTCCCAACACTTCGCCTTTCCGCACTTCAAAATTAATATCGCGTAAAGCCCAAACATATTGACTGTCGCCCTTAACGGTACGGTCGTTGGTTTCCCCGATTTTTAAATAAGGATCTTCAACACCCCTTAGCTTATACCAAAGACGGTTTACATCATGCGCCAGTGATCCCGTTCCCACTTTTCCCAGCCGGTATTGCTTGCTTATGTTTTCTACTTTAATTACCAGGTTACTCATTGCCGTTATACTGTATCCATAAATGATTTTTCAACCCTGTTAAAAAGCAGGATGCCTATAAAAAGTAAAACTACAGAAACCGTAAAGCTATACATCAGTCCGCTTATATCGGCTTCACCAATACCAAATAAGGCGTTGCGAAAAGATTCAATAACCGGCGTAAGGGGGTTCCACTGTATCCAGGTGGCATAAGATTTTGATTTCAGAAACGACATAGGATAAGCCACCGGAGCAATGTACATGGCCAACTGTACCGCAAAGGCAAGCAAAACAGTAAAATCGCGGTACTTGGTGGTGAGTGATGAAATGATGATGCCAAAACCGAGGCCAAACATCGCCATGATTAACAGCAGAACTGGTATCCACAACCAGCTCCAGCCAATATAAAAGGGATTTCCTTTGATGGCATACCATACCATTACCGAAAACAACAGCAGGAACTGAATGCCAAACCTGATCAGGTTGCTGATTATTACACTTAACGGGAGCACCAGCCGGGGAAAATACACCTTCCCAAAAATATTGGCATTTAAAGTAAATGTATTTGCCGTATTGGTGAGGCAGGAACTGAAATAATTCCATAGTGTGATGCCACTCAAATAAAATAAAATAGGAGGAACACCATCCGTAGGAATATTTGCAATGCGGCTAAACAGGATCAGGAACATCAGGGCAGTTAATGCCGGCTGAATGAAATGCCACAACGGCCCCAGTATGGTTTGTTTATACTGGGCAATAAAATCTCTTTTTACAAACAACATCAGCAGATCCCGGTAACGCCACACATCTTTCAGGTGAAGATCGAAAAGCCCTGTTTTAGGGGCAATGATCTGCGTCCATTGTTCCGTATCTGTATCGTGGTTAATAACTGACAATTTTTTTCGGATTTAGTATCGGGATCGGGTTAAAGCCCGGATGCCGCTATAATACTTCATCAAGCACTTTCAACACCCGCTCGGTAGCATGGCCATCCCAAAGACGGGGTATTTCCCCTTTTTTATGTTTCCCGCTTTTTATATCTGAAATTCTTTTTTCGAGTACACCTAATTCAAATGGCACCAAAAGGTTTGAGCCAATATCCACAGTAACCGGTCGCTCCGTATTTGGCCTGAGTGTGAGGCATGGTTTCTGTAAAAAAGTAGTTTCTTCCTGAATGCCGCCACTATCGGTAACTACAAAACAACAATCGGTTATTAGTTTCTGAAACGACAAATAATCGAGAGGCGGAGTAAGAATCAGGTTTTCAATTTTCTCCATCGCATCATACAATTCTTCTTCTTTCAATTTAGATACCGTTCTTGGATGAATAGGGAATACCAGTTTATAATTTTGGGTAATCATCCTGATCATATCTGCCAATTTCCGCAATCCCTCCCGGTTATCAACCGTTGCAGGCCGGTGCATGGTCATTACCACAAAATCCTGCCCTTCAAGATTCAGTTTAGCGGTAATTTCCTGTTGTTGAATTTTAGGCTGAAATGCTTTAAATGTATCGATCATGGTATTGCCCACCATAAATATCTTTTCTTTTGATTTACCTTCTTTCAGCAGGTTTTCCTCTCCGCTTTTTTCGGTAACAAAAAACAGATCTGTAATTTCATCCGTAAGTATCCGGTTTATTTCTTCGGGCATGGAGCGATCAAAACTACGCAGCCCACTCTCGAGATGAGCAACCATAAAGCCTGCTTTATGAGCCGAAAGTGCGGCCGCTAAAGTGGTGTTCACATCTCCGGGAACCATAACCAGATCCGGAATCCATTCGCGGAGGATATCATCCACTTTACTGATGATTTCGGCCAACTGATAATTCACGTTTCCGGGTGAGATGTTTAAAAAATAATCGGGTTTGAATCCAAATTGCTGGAAAAAAATATCCGACATTTCGGGGCTGTAATGCTGCCCGGTATGCAGGATACGGATATTAAACCGCTCAGGATATAATTCCTGTGCAAGCTGTTTGAAGCGGGTGATTTTTATATAATTTGGCCTCGTGCCAATGATGATCAGGATTTTTTTCATTGTGGCAGTTTTGTAAAATACATTATACGGCCTGTAGAACAGTTGTTGGTTTTAGCAGGTTCCCCAATTTTATTTTGTAAGTATCATAACCAAATTGAGCAAGCAGCAATTCCCGGTTGGGCTTATAGGTTTCCGTATGATTAAATACTTTTGAAATGGCGGCAGAAATTTCATCTACATTAAGCGGATCAACAAGCACACCAAGTTTCCCGTTCAATAATGCATCCACCGATCCATCACGGTTACCCGCAATTACCGGCAGTCCGTAAAACATGGCTTCAATAAATACAATTCCAAATCCTTCTTTCATGCTGGGCATCACATAAAGATCGGCCATGGCAAAATGATCGATGAGGGATTCATCGGGAATAAACCCGGCAAATTTCACATAACCGGTAAGCCCCAGTTTAATAACGAGGTCGTCGAGAAAGGCTTTTTCTTTTGCATCGTAAGAGCCGGCCACCAGGTATTTGAGGTTGGGATACTGAGGCATCAGGTTTACCATTGCCTCCAGAACTTTATCGTAGCCTTTATAGCGTTCGCGCGATGAGAGGCGGGTAAGGGTAAACATAACCCGGTCGCTATCGGAAAACCCATAATGTTCCCTCAGTTTATGATTTTGAATGCCTTTGTTTTTTTGTGGCAAAAGCGGATCGAGGCAATTGTTCAGCACTTCCGATCTTCCACTGCCCACGCCGGGTATTTTTGATACAATTCCTGCGGTGTAACTACTCACCGAAAAAATATGGTCGCAACAGGAAATCATCATTTTACGCCGTGGAGACAGCTCGCGCCAAACTTCAATTCCGTGAGCAAACAAAACGATTTTTGTGCGGGGAGATATTTTTTTTATGAGCCAGCCAACCAGCAACAGGTTAATATGACTAAGGATGACTAAATCAGACTTCGCACCCGCCCTTACTGCTGCTGCAATAAACGATACTTTCTTTTTATTAAACGCCTTAAATGATTCTGTTGGAAAATACCGGTTTTCATCGCCCTGATCCTGCCGGTCGTGCATCGACATTACATTCAGCTTCACCCTGTCAACCAGTGTCATTTCAAACAAGGCCTTGGCCACAATCCGGCATACTTTTTCTATGCCTCCCGTAGCGCCAAACACATGAAGGGTAAGGAATAATATTTTCTCCGGCTTTTTCAAACAATGGCTTTTTTATGGCGGAGCAAAACAAGGGTCATAAACTGCGACCAGTGCATTCTTCCATTCAAAAAATCTTTATAACTGTTGCCCAGCATCGTTCCTGCCCCCTCCATCAGGTTTTTTACCAGCGAACTGGATTTAAGCCATTCCTGGAAAGGGAAACTGAATCCCATTTTGGGGCGGTCATAAATTTCACGGGGAAGGATACCCGAAAAACTGTCAATCAGCAGTTGTTTTGGCCAGCGACCCCCATATTTGTATTTAGGGTGAATTGAGATGGCATATCGAATTACATCTTCATACAAAAATGGCAGCCTGATTTCCACACCATGTATCATGCTCATCACATCTGCATCGCGCAGCAATTGATTTTGCATATACATATTAAATTCCATCCAGCTTGCCTGGTTTCCTTTATCTAACCTGCGGATATTTGGATAAACCGGAAACTGGTTTAATATTTCCCAAACCTGTTTTTCTGTCATATCCAGGTACCGGGCAATATCTAAGGGGTTAAACAAACCGCGCAAAAAAAGATATATTCCGTGTATGCCTTCCATTTTCAGGTATTGCATTCTTTTTAGCACCTTATGGTTGGCCGATTTTCCCATACCGGTGAGCGAACCGGCATAATCCTGTATGGCTCTTGCATAAGGAATACGCATAAAGGAGGGGTATCCTCCAAACAATTCATCGCCGCCAATACCCGAAAGCACGGCTTTCATCCCGTTATTTTTTGCATGGCGGCTGATAAACCAGGTATTAATGCCATCGCAGCTTGGCATATCCATTGCTTCCAGAATTTCCGGTAGCGACTGGTTAAACTCCTGCTCTTCCAGCAAAAACTGGCGGTGTTCGCACTGGAGTTTCAACTGTATAATGTCCTGATATTTTTTTTCGGAATAATATCCTTCTTTAAAATAAATTGAGAGGGTAACAAGCTGCTGATGCTTAAATTTTTCTGCTAACAGGGCAAGGATGCCGGAATCGAGCCCACCGCTCAGGAATACCCCGAGGGGTGCATCGGCTACCAGGTGTCGTTTTACAGCTTCTTCAAGCCTTGTGGCTACATTCCGTTTTATCTGATCTGCATCCTGTTGCCATTCCGAATAACTGTAATGCGCAAACGATTGCAGGCTGCTTTTCCCACTGGCAATATTGTATTTTAAAAAACATCCTTTGGGTAGGGGCTTAACTCCCGACAGCGTAGTGATGGGTTCGGGAATATGCCCATAAGCCATCAGATACACTTCCCAGGGTTCCCAACCGGGTTGTTGTGTTTGCCGGTTAAAAGCCCTGATTTCGGAACCAAATACCATCCCTGAATTATTTAAAGAATAATACAAGGGTTTGATGCCCGAAGCATCACGAACTAAATACAATTCCTTTTCCACCGAATCCCAGAGTGCAAATGCGAACATCCCCTTCAGCTTTGCAAACGCCAGTGTTTTCCACTGAGAAAAGGCGGCAAGAATCACTTCGGTATCGGTATGATTTGAAAAGGAAAATCCTAAGGCTTTAAGTTCTGTTTTCAGGTCTTCGAAATTGTATATTTCGCCATTATAGGTAATGTGGTACCTGTTTTCGTAAGCCATCGGCATGTGTCCTGCGGGGCTAAGGTCTATAAGAGACAAGCGGCGGTTTCCCAGTACCAGGTTGTTGTTATCGTCACGGTAAATGCCTCCGTCATCGGGGCCGCCATGTTTCAGTTTGTTGCACATTTCCTTTACCTGCAACTCTCTTTCATCGCCATTTCTGTTCAACCCTGCTATGCCTGCAATTCTGCACATTCCTTATACAATACCATCAAACCTGTTCAAGGTTCGATTTATCAAAAACCGCAACAAGCTGAACGCCCATGCTCTCAATTTTCACCCTTGCTTTGCTGCCCAGCACTTCAACCACCACACCATGGTAACTCATTAAAACACCCTGGCGAATGATTACTTTAGCGTTGGGATCCAGATTTTTTTCCACCACTTCCACATCGTGAAATTCGCGCAAAAACATGCGGATGGTATCAATTTCCTCATCTCTTACTTTTGCCGGTTTGCCAAGCCAATATACATAGTTGAGGATGCCATCTATTTTTTTAATATCCCATTTTGCCGCATCGCTTACCCTTACAAAAATATACCCTTTAAAGAGGGGTTCAAGCACTACTTTATTTCTGTCGCTCCACTTCCTCATCACTTTGTTCAGGGGGCAGTAATTTTCAATTCCCTTTTCGGTGAGGATGCGGGCTATCTTTTTTTCCCAGCGTGGTTTTGTATAAACCACAAACCACGATAATTCATTTTCTTTTACAGACATAGCTTCGCTAATCCTCAGTTACAACCAAATGCAACCTCGGTTAAGATTAGCGAAGGAAACCATTATTTTCTCTTCTTTTTGAACACTCCTTTCAGGAGGGTTGCCAGGTTCCAGATGTTTTTATAACCCGGCTGATTTCCCTCGCCTATATAATATCCTGTCTGGTCGCTGCCATAGCCATAACCATAGCCATAACCATATCCATACCCATAGCCATAACCATTTCCATAGCCGCCAAAGCCATAATTAAATAATGAAACTCCACGGGGCTTAATGCCGTTAAAAACTATACACAGGCCAGGAAATTTTTTCTCTTTCTTAAACCCTTCCACCATTCTTATAAACGTATTAGGGGTAACGTTGTGCCTTACTACAAAAAGAGAAGTATTTACGTGCTTTGCCAGCAACTGTGCATCGGTTACGGGGCCAATAGGAGCGGTATCTATAATCACAAAATCGTAATTCATTTTCAGCCAATCCATCATCTCTCCAAATTTGGGCAATCCAATTAACTCGGTAGGGTTGGGTGGTATGGGGCCGGCTGAAACAAGAAATAAGTTCTGAAAACGGGTAGGTTTTACAATGTCTTCAAGTGGAGCCTTATTTACCAGATAAGAAGATATACCCGGATCGCGGTGAACACCCAGCTTCTGGCTTAGTTTGGGTTTACGAAGATCCATTTCCATCAGTGCAACGCGTTTACCCGTTAACGTTAAGCTGATGGCCAGGTTCACCGCAATAAAACTTTTCCCCTCACCCGAAACACTTGAAGTTACCAGCAAACAATTGTCGGTTTCATTCATACCCATAAAGGCCAGGTTGGTTCGCAATGCCCTGAACTGCTCGGCTATTACCGATCGCTTCCCATCCGAAATGGCCACTGCATCCTTGTCGGTAGCCTGTATTATCTCCCCAATCACCGGAATGGTTGTCCGGTTTTCAATTTCGGTGCGGAACAATATTTTATTATTAAACTGCTCGTGCACCTGCACATAGAATATGAAAGCAAGCAACCCAATGATGAACCCTACGAGGTAATAATTTTTTGCTATCGGGCTTATGGGACCATAGGAATACGGTTTTTGCAACACCTTAAGATCGGGCGTAGTGCTTGCCGAACTGATGGCCGTTTCTTCTCTCTTTTGCAGCAGGTAGGTATAAATGTTGTTTTTAATGGCCTGCTGCCGGTTTATTTCGAGCAGCCCCCTTTCTTTTGCAGGGATGCTTTGCAAAAGTGAATTATTTTTCGAAATTTCGGCATTGGCATCCTTAATCTGGGTTCGGTAATTGGTTCGGATGTTTGCCATATTTTCGAACAGGCCTTCCTTTAACTTATTAACCTTATCCTGGGCAAGCATTACGGTTTCACTTTGAGGCCCGGCGCTTTTGATCACTTTATCTCTTTCAAATTCAGCTTCCGAAAGGCCGGTGAGCAGATTGGAAAGTATAGGCTCCTGAACAAGCGCTATCGAAGGATAAGTTCCGGGGGCACGCCCTTTTTGAGATACATACCGGCCAATATCATCCAGCACATTAATCTGCAATTCAATCTCTGCCTTTTTCTTATCGAGGTCCTGAACATTGTTAAAATAAATCGTTGCCTGTTGCCCCAGATCGGCTACCGATTCTTTGATGCGATAGTTTTGAAGATTACGCTCCACGCTGTCCAGCTCGCGGTTTACCGTATTCAAACGGTCTTCAATAAACTGGATGGTATTGGTGGCAATTTGGTTTTTATCTTTAATGCCTTCAATATTATATACTTCAAAAAGATGGGCCATTATATCTTTGGCCTTATCCGGAACCGGGGTTTGAATGCTTACATCCAATACCGTTGAATTATATGCCTGAACACTGATCTTGAGTTTGGAGATAATCCCCGAAGCCGCACCCGAAACGGTATTAAATACGGCAAAGTAATTCTTACCCTGTACACTCCGGTTATACCGGGGGTTTACCCTTACAAAATAATTTGTTCCGGCAATATCTACAATGCCGTTAAAGGGGATTTTCTGATTATTTATTTTAACCAGTTCGTTTTTCCAGTCAACATCAAACTCATATTTGCCACCATAATTAATGCTGTCGGGATTCACCGCCACAAATTGCAAAGGCGAATTATTTGCATACAGCTCTTCTGTTTGCACCTTACCTTCATTATTCACTGAAGCATAAAGGTGGAGATCCTTTACCACGGTTTCCATCAGCGAACTGGAGGCTAAAACAATGATTTCATTTTCAACAACCTTCTTATCGTTGAAAATATTTAACTGATCGAGCACCTTGCTGTCTCCGCCACTCCGGCTGGGGTCTTTTATCAATACTTTGGCACCGGCTACATAAATACGCGTTTGTGAGCGCAGGTACACAAAAGCAAGAGCCATAGAAATTACCGTGAACAATAAAAACACAGGCCAAAAAGGTAAATACCGGTACACTACCTGCGATAATATACTGGTAGATGGTTTATCCTGTAAAAACTGTTCTTCTGTCATTTTTTGAGTTTCCCTTTATAAAAACCTGCTCGCAATAACGATTATTAATGAAATGGCGGAAGTGATGATTGCCCAGTTCGACTGGAACCTGGATCTCCGGGCATCCTGTTCTGATTTTCTTATATCGGGATTCACTATAACGATATCGTTTGGCTGAAGGTAATACCATGATGAATTGAAAATGGCATGATCTTCCATATTTACATGCTTAACAATTTTTTTATCTGCACTATCGCGAATAATTAATAAATCATTTCTCAGGCTGGTGGGTTTAAAATCGCCACTGCTTACCAGGGCATCTATTAAAGTCATTTGATCGTTGGGCATCGGAATTATTTTTGGGGTAGCTATTTCACCCGCAACCGTAATTTTCCTGTTCAAATAAAATACCGAAACCATGGCATCAGTTAAATATGGCTCCAATCCCTTTTTAATTTGTTCGGCAAGTTCTTTTCGGGTAAGCCCCTCAGCATGTACTTTCCCCAGCCGGTGTATATAAATATTTCCTTCCTTATCTAAAGGATAACCTGGCGTTTGTACCCCCGGGGTTGACACGATATTAAAAAGCTGATCTTCCGCATTACTCAGGCTGCTGATGTTTATACCCAAAACATCATCTTGCCTTATCCGGGTTTCAAGCCCCGGTGTGATGTATGCAGAAATTGTGGTATCCTTTGTAAGGGTTTTAAAATACCGGGTTTCTATTGGAGTATAACAGGAAGATAGCAATACCATAAAAATTACCCCGGCCATCAACTGGAAGCGGAGGAAAAAAGTATTGTATCCCGGAAAATGATTCTGGGTTGATTTCATATTGAGGAATGCACTTCACATGATTAATTCTTAAACCTGAAACGCCGGTAAAATTCGTAAAAAATGTTGAGATGGCGAAATACTGAGCGCTCTTAATAAATAGGTAAAACAGATGATTATTAGGCAGTTGAAAAGGTAAAGCTCCCTCTTCCGGAATTTAATTATCCAATGGATGATCTACATTTTGTATCATTACTTAATATAACCCCGTAAGCCCAACATTATTTGGCGGTATGCCTGCTCCCGGGAAACATTTCGCACCGGAATCCCTGCACGGAAGCAGATTTTTTATTTTCCGGAAAATTCGTGTGATCAGTGTGTAAAAAATAATGGCTCATCTGTTTTCACAAATCTTCACAAGTTTTATTTTTTCAATGTTCTTCATTTATCCCGTTCGGGAGAAATCTTTACGCTGAAAAACCATTATAAAACAGAAAGAAAAAAAGAGGGAGAAAAATTCCCCCTCTTTATTTTTCATTATAAGGAATGATCAGTATTTCGCTTTCTCTTTTCCAGATAGGCTTTCCTGGCACCAATCCCAATTCCCGCAGCAATAAGCAAACTCACCCCACCATCAATCGGGCAACCAGGATCCATCGGATCGCAACTGGGATCAGACACCTGGCTAATACCTTTTAAAGGGTTAACCAACATGATCACAATAAAAAGCGCTACCACTACGAGGGCTTTATAAACCTTGTTCATCTTCATAAGTGTTACAAAATTAAACCATATCCATTAATAAACAACTTTGAAGGATAAATTAACATCCTTCCCTTTTTTAACCTTCAGCAGGTAATTTCCATGCGTAACCACCTGCCTCAGTTGAAGGCTGTACACCGAAGAACCACCCGAATGATTCAGCACCTGGTTATGAACCACCTGGCCCGCCTCATTCAGCAACTGCACCTGGTATTGCCCCGCTTCCCGGTTCTGCATATCCAGATACAATACCCCATCTTCCTTCACCGGATTCGGGTACAATACGATCGCCCCGGCCTTCTTATCCCGGCTCACTTTCACTATCTCACTGTACTTAACATCGCCACCCGCGCCCACTCCGCGTATCCGGTAAAAATTATCGCCTCCCAATGGATGTGCATCTAACCAGCTATAACCCGCCACTCCCCTCGCAGCCTCCTCGTGCACCTTACCGAAATTGCTGCCATCGCCCGAACGCTCTACTTCGTAATGGCTTATATTCTCCTCATTGGCCACATCCCAGCTTACCAGCACATCGCGGTTCCGCCATTCCGCTCTCACATCTATAAACGTAACCGGTACCGGCACACTGCGCTTAAACACCAGGTAAAAACGGTTGGCCGCATAGGACCCCGCATTGTTGATGATCGAAAAATCAATGCGCGTGGTATCGCTCATGCTCACCATCGTCATCGTATTCAGGTAACGATCCACCAGATATCCCGTAAGCATCGGATCCAGATTTTCAGGAACAAACTCAAAACGGTAGCCCGCTACCCTTAAATGGGTGAGATCGAAGAACAGTGTATCGTTTTCAGATAATGGCTGCCTTCTTTCTACCGACAATATCTGATCGCCAACCTTCAGCCCCAGGTTTTCGCCCGAGTTGGTTGGTTTTATCGCATCCAGTCCGTTAATGCCATTGCTGTAATCTTCGCCAAACTCATGCACCGTTCCATCAAACAGCCTCATCTCATTATCAACTGTTGAATACAACCGCGTTTTTAATTTTTGTGCATTACCGTTGGCCTGGCGGGTTACTAAGTTGCTGCCATCCACTTTCGAATTCTCGTGGAAGGTAACGGATCCCGCTGCTCCGCCCGATTTTACAAAGAATGCCTGGCCCGATTCTATAAAATGGTTTGTGGTATAACTAATGGAAGCCGACGGTGAATAAGAAGATCCGGAAAAAGTTACATAGGCGCCCAGGCTGCCCATTTGCGGATCCCACATATAATACACATCATCCAGATTATTGCGGGTAAGTTTGGAAAAATCAACAGCACAGGCGTAAGGGTTACCAATGCCCTGGAACAAACCGGCAGGAACCGGAATGCTGCTAACATCGCCCAGGTTTAAAGCTCCTTTCTCGCGAAGCGTAGTAGGTGGCGCAGTAAGTTGAAATGTATTTATGGTACGGTCGCCGCGAATGATGGTCATGTACCCAACGCCCGGTTCAAAACGGCCGGTGCTTACCCCGTCAACAAATTTTGTGGCGGCAATCCCCTTCCATAAATTGGTGGCCGGTACATAAGTTTTAATGGAAGGGCCAACACCGGCATGAAGGTCGAAACCGTAAGCAGTTGCATTAGCACTGTCTTTGGTAAGCTGTATGCCGTAGCCCGCAGGGGTTGACTGGGCGGTTGAATTATCCGGCATGTTTTCCTGCCAGGATTCTTTTATCGTTTGCAGGTTATGCTGAGTGGGCATCGAGAGATACCGCCATGCACGGCGAGGGAAGATGTATCTTTCTACACTAACGTTACCGGATACACTATTTCCACTGTTGGTTCCGTTGTTGGTAATATCGGCAAGCCATGCCGTACCGGATGCGGTTGACCTAAGCACCAGGTGATCGTTTGTGGCCAGGGTGCGGTTGCTGCCCTTAAACGACAGTTTACCATACAGCTTCAGTTCACCGCCAAGCGATACCGAATTATTATTAACGATCAGGTTTTTAAGGTCGTTGCCGGCAAACATTCCCGCAGGAATTACCTGTGCATCAGCACCTGCAATTTCGATCGTACCATCTGCTGCATCAAAATTTCCGGCATTGTTCATGTTACCATAAATGCTGAGCTGGCCTGCACCGGTAATTTGAACACTTCCCCCCGCCTGCACCATAATGTTTCGGGTTACCGGCGTATTTGTAGTGATGATGGGATAGAATGGCAGGCCACCGGGAATGAGCACATCGGTTGTAATACCGGGAATGGCGCCGCACCAGTTTATGGGATCGAGCCAGTTGCTGTTTACACCTGCCCATACGCCAACACCTCCACCCAAACCGTTAAATTCATCGGCGCCAATATCGGGTGTGGATGCATTGCGGTTATCATCGTCTATATCATCGGTAATTCCCGGTATGGGAATCCCCATTCCTTCAAATGCGCAGTTCCCATTGGCAGCAAGATGCAAATCAATGTTGCTAACAAAAACAGGTTTTGCATTCAGCGAGTTGGCTTCCCGGGTGCCCAATGCGGCCTGCATGGAAACGAGATCGGTATAACCGGTGGTGCCATCGTGATAGAGATAGCCCGGATTTCCGGATGTTCCGGCATAAAACACGTTGTGGTTTGAAGCCGGAGAATAATTATCCAGATCCACACCGCTTCGTGCAAGCGCAACCGTTAGCCCTGTGCCGGTAGCCACAGATTCATTATCAATAATATTGTTCCGGATATCGAGTAAGGTGGTAGAAGAAGTGGAACTGCTGCTGTGGTAAATACCGGCCGAGCCGAAGTTAGCGCCTGTTGAAGAAGCATTAAGGTAAATGCTGTTGTAATAAAGCCGGTAGTTTGCAGAGGCCAACAAAGAGTCCATACTTATTCCCACCACGCAGTTGTGATCAGCCCCCGTATAACTAATTTTAGGCGCCTGGAGGTCGCTGATGAAGTTATTAGACACCACCGCCGAATTGAGGTTTCCCAGGAATATACCCATTACACTATGCCATCCATTATAACTGTTTGGAACGGTGAGGGTATGAATTTTATTCTTGAAAATTTTGATATTCCCCAGTCTATACGCCCATATTGCAATGGCCTTTGAATTTGAGGTGCCATAACCTGTTAAGCTGTCGATTTCATTATATGAAATATCGGCATCACTGTTTTGTATCAAAATGGCCAACACAGTTCCATTTTCAGTATGTGAATTTAAATTTCTGAACAGGTTATGATTGATATCTACTTTAGCATCTACACTCCGCACAAAACTGGTACTGGTATTTGTAGAATTGTTGTTTTTAATTCCCGAAACAATATTATTTGAAATGGTTAACAGTCCGGTTGGGGTATTTGAAACATCAAAGGCAATAAATCCCCCGGTTACGAAATCGTCGTCAACGCCATGCCCGATCTGGTTGCCCGATATAAAACAATTAGCTCCTCCAGCCATTTGAACCAGGAATAATTTTCCCCTGAAATAAATGGAATCAAATACATTGTTACTGATCACTTTTGACGGGCCGGGAACAGGGCTTGATATCATTATGCCATTCGATGTATTATGAGTTACCATGTTCAGGCTGCTAAACCGGTTGTTGTTCACCTGCAATCCTGCAGCAGCTACAGGAATATCGATCATTTTAATATCTACATATATATTATGGGTGCCGATATCAAAATATCCGAAACTGTTTCCGTTTACATTAATTGTAGCCAGCGGATCAAGTTGAAGTACCGATACTGCCTGCATAGGTGTTTGCTCACTATTAGTATTATTGCTACTAACCAACAGGGTTGACACATCAGCATTTCCAAACCGGTTGCTATTTGCCTGGAATACTTTACGCACATTCGCATTGTTTTGTATCCCGGTATATCCGCCAAACTTGTACGGAGCAACATTACCGGCAAAATTATTTCCCTCAAACGAAGCGGTATCGTATGGATAGAAATTGGAAATATTAACCAAACTAACGGTATTGGGATCCGTGGCCAGGGTTGTAGCCGTTGCATTTCCGTTTACATGCAAAGCACTTCCGGTTACGGCTGATGCGTTTATGGTATTGGCTGCACAAATATTGATGACCGGTTCATTATCCTGCGTAGCAGTACTGCTGAGCCTAATGGTATTGTTGCTGATGGTATGGCTGAAAGAAGCAACAGGCCCGGCTGTTACAAAATCGGTTTTAATACCAAACAGGCCATTTGTTCCTGCATTTATACCTGTACTATTCTCAATTTGGTTCCAGCCTACATTCAGGTTCACCTGGTTGATGGCCAACACGCCCTGCCGGGAATGAGGCACGCCATAAAACTGGTTACCGGGATTAGGAGCTGTATTGGTTCCCCAGTTGGTAAGTTCATTACCCGAACCACCCGCATTTCCGCCGATTTCATTTCCGGATGGCATATTGTTTCCGGGTGCGCCAATAAATACGATGGGCAAATTCACATCGGAGATGTTGTTTCCGTAAATTTTATTAAAGCCGCCGCTGTTGTTGGTCATTGCAGCCGGGGTTTCCACCGAAACCGAATCGTGCAGCATGTTGCTGTATATCCCGATGGAGTTGGGATAATTTTTATTCAGGGTGATGGTATTGTTTTCGATGGTATTGTGCGAAGGGCCATTGGTTGCTGTGGCATACAGGAGTGCGATCCCCCATTCGGTCATGGTATTGGTGGGGCCGGGCGTCATTGCGGTATTTGCCGGATTTTCCTGCAGGGTAAGGTTACGTATAGTAATATAATCGCCACCTATTATTTTAAAGATGCCATCGTTATTCTTTGCGGTAAACTGGGTAGAAGCGGTAATTACCGGGTTAGCGCCTGCACCATCCCGGTCGAAAGTAATGGTTTTTAAAGCAGTACCCGTAGCCGTTATGTTGTATCCTCCCTCAGGAGCTGTTTCGGTATAACCGGGTGCGATGGCAAAGGTTACTGCGCCGCCAACTCCATAGTTGTTGATATAATCTACTGCCGATGCAATGGTCAGGAACCCTGTGCATCCGGTTCCCGGGATGTAATATACCCCACCCGCAAGCGGGCTGGTAACAGAAGTGATGATGATGGGCGTAGCCTGGTTGCTGTTTGAGCAACCGTTAGAATTGGTTACTACCACGTAATACGAACCGGGCACATTGGTAATATAAGTGGGGCTGTTGGTGCCAACCGGGGTAGCCGGAGCCAGGTACCACTGGTAAGTTTCAATGGTTCCTCCTCCTGAGGTAGCCGTTGCCGTTAGTTCAGAAAACTGACCTGCTCCTGCAAGCAGGCTGGTGCAGGTAGCCGCTACCGATACGGTTGGCCCTGCAGTAAGAGAAATGTTGTAGGGGGCAGATACTGCCGGGTTATCGGTAATACAGGCCCTGTTGGAAGTTAGCTGTACATATACTTCATCGCCGGTGGCCGGTGCCACTAACGTGTAGGTTGGGCTGGGGCCCGATTGCACCACCGATCCTCCAAGATAAAAATCGTAAACCGGGTTAGCGCCTCCATTTTCGGGGAGCGCGGTAAATACAATGGGAACGTTGGAACACAGGGCATTTGTGTGATCAAGATCAACACTTACCGGTTCCACATCCAGCACCTGCAGGGTAATGGTATTGCTGGTTGCCTGATTGGCGGCCGGGTTATTCAGGCAGGCATAATTGGAAGTTAGCCGCACTTTTACTTTGTCGCCATTATTGGGAGTGAAAACAAAATTATTCGATGATTGAGGGGTTTGGGGAATGTTGTTGATGTAAAATAAGAAGCTGGGGTTATCGCCCGGATGAACCGGTGTAGCCACTACCGTTACCTCAGTGCCGGTACAAACCGTATTGTTCATAAAGGAGGTACCCACCGAAGCGCCCACGTTCCCCATATCGTGAACCGTCATAAGTATCAATGCACTGGTTACGGTTGCCGGGCCAAAAATACAGGCGGAATTAGAGGTAACGGTACAGGTAACCGCATCGCCATTATTTGTTAAATAATTAGGCACATAAGAAAAAGTAGGGCTGTTTGTACCTACCACACCGCCGTTTATTTTCCATTGATATACGGGGTTTGTTCCTGCGTTGGTTACATTAGCCGTAAAAGTAACCGGAGTTCCCTCACACACTTCAATGCCGGGATCTGCAGTAACGGTAATGGTTACCGGAACAAAACTTGAAATATGCATGGTATCCTCTTCACTTGAAACAGGGAGACCATTTGAACAGGTTCCATTAGAAATTACTTCCACTTTCACCCTGTCGCCTTCGTTAGGCGAAACAAACATATAAGTGGAACCCGCAGTACTTACAATGGCGCCGTTAACCTTCCAGGTGTAAGTTGGGTTTGGTCCCGCATTTACAGCAGTAGCCGTAAAAAACACGTTGGTACCCGGGCAAAACGGATTCCCCGAATTGGAAATGGTTACCGTTGGCGGGGGGGTGATGTTAATGGTAGAAACTGCGGTACTACTGCAATTGCTGGGTGCAGGCCCCGAAGAGCTAAGGCTGTATTGGGTTGTTACGGATGGAAGTACATATACATTGGAAGCCGGATTTCCCGGAACATAAGGAATCGTTGCATCTGCATCGGTAAAAAGGGTGTTTGGTGCTGCAGGGTTCTGTGCCCAGGTGTACCGGTTTTCCATAGTTCCGGTAATTTTCACATTATCGATGGCCCACCAGCCGTTCCAGTTGGCTTCATACCTAAACCGTATATAAACAAAGGCTGCGCCTGCATAAGCATCTAAATTTAGCGCAGTATTTACAAAGTTGCCGGGGGTTCCTACCGAACCGGTATAAGTACCTCCCGGGATGGGATTCCAGGTTGCACCATCCAGCGATGCTTCAACCACTACTGTTTCACCGCCCGAATAGTTAAGGTGGTGAAAATAACTAAGGGTTGCCGTTGAATATCCGCTAAGGTCGATCACCGAAGAAGTAAGGGTGGTTTTGGTTGTGGTGCCACTCCCCTGTGCAATGCTGTTGGTTAAATAAAATTTGGTTCCATCATTGCTGTGGAATGCCTGCCCCTGGTAAATATAACCGTCGGGTCTTTGTGTCCAGGCGGCATTAGAAGGCAGGCCTCCTGTGGAATTATTAACCAACACCCAATTGGGATTCGTTCCATTGAAGTTTTCATTAAATGCAGTAACGTTTGCGATAAGCCCACCCGATGCGGAAAGCTGCAAAGCCGGGCCTGAACTGCATACACTTCCACTTGTAGGCGTTACCGTTACTGCTGCAGGTACGGGCCTAACCGAAATGCTGATGGTTTTGGTATTGCTGCACCCATTGTTGGCTCCACCCGATGCATCTGTTCCCCGAACCGTATAAGTGGTGGTTGAAGCGGGTGCAACGCCGGTGGTGATGCCGGGAATATTTCCCGGAGTCCAGATGTAACTGTAGCCTGCATTGCTGCTGCTGGCGGTAAGTACGGTAGTTTCACCTGCACAAATGCTGGTTTGAGATGCCGAAATATTTATGGATGGTGCTGTAGTAACCGTAGCCGTTACTGCTGTTCTCACCGATTCGCAAAGGGTGGTGAATTTCCAGTTGTAAAAGCCCATAAAATAGGCATTCGAAAAACTATTTCCGGTAATTTTTATGCCTGAGGAACTATAGGGATAAACGGAACCGGATTCATTTCGCCGGTACCCTCCCGAAGGGATCTGGCTGGTGATGATGTATCCTGATCCTATGGCCAATGCATAATTCAGCGGAATGGTTTGAGCTGTTTCTCCACCCGATACATTGGTAGTAAAGTTTACCGTAAGCACGGTGGCGCCGGCAGGATCTTTAATAAATATTTTACCGGCAGAGCCTGATACCATGGGATAAACATCAACCGACTCGAGAGTGGTGGGTTGCAAAACATCAAAATAAACATCCCAGGGCACTACCTGTGTTCCTATATTTCCACCATGTGCAGTGGGGCTTACAGGCCCAACAGTTCCTGAACTGTTTCCAAGTGAAGATCCCACATAATAAGTGGTAGTACTATTCAGTACGGGAGTTACAAAATTAGGCCCTGTGGCTAATGCGGTACCACCGGAGGCGGCATCGTACCACTTAAGCGTGGCTCCACTGGTAACCGTAGTGGCAGAAAGCGTTACTGTGCCGGATCCGCAGCGGGATTTTGGCGTTACCGAAGTTACCACAGGCGCATTTACCGTAATGGTTACCGCTGGTGAGGTGTAACTGGTTTGGCCACTGAGCGGGCAAAATATTTTTAACCGGTATGAAGTTGAAGTTGCTAAAAACGGAACGCTGAAATTTGACGGAACCGTAGCGCCGGCAACATCAGTAAAAGGGCCGGTGGAGGTAGGCCCCGATTCCCACTGGTAAACAAGATTATCCCCCACGCCATAACCACTAACGGTAATAGATACCGCCCCGCCATTGCACAGCGAAGTGGAACTGGCCGTAACGGTTCCGGTTGCCGGCCTGCCAATACAATCTGTGGCATCCATTTCATCAGCACCAATATCGGATGGGGAAACGCGGGAGTCTCCATCAATATCATTAATAAGCCCGGGTATGGAAAATGCCATGGCATTAGCCGGCGAAGTGCTGTTGAGGTGAAGGTTGGTTGTGCTGATAAATTTGGGATCGGCAACCATGGAATTTACATCTTTACCTGTTGCCGTTTGCCATTCAAAAAGGTTTGCTTTTGGCGACCCCAGATAATTTAGTATGGAACTGCTGTTGCTGTAATAAATATTGTAATCAATATTTGAAAACACATTTGATGCGGCCTGGCAATACACTGCATAACGGATACCCGTAGCCGCAGTATTGGAAAAAATATTATTTCGAACATCAATACCATTTATAACGGTAGCCGTTTCAGATATACGAAGCGGAGCCTGTATGGCCATGGGTTCGGTTGGACTTATGGACATCAATACCGAATTATTCCAAATACTATACCCACCTCCTACCGACACCAAAATACCAAAACTGTTGTTGGATGGCGTTACGCTACCTACTGAGCCTATGCCCCAAATAAAATTGTTGCTCACCCTGATGTTTGAACTGCCGGCCTGCGACCTCAGTTCTATACCATAAGCGCCATAGGAACTTCCGGTTTGCGCAAAATCACTGATCTTATTTTCACTGATCACCGCATTGGTAACTAAATTATATATTCCGATACCTGTCAGGTTTCTGGATGGCGAGGTGATCCCTGAAATAATATTCCCCGAAATGGTTAAATTATTTACATACCTAACTTCAATTCCAATTCCTCCCAGCTTATCGGCATTTATAGCCGTAGAGCCAAACTGGTTACCGGTAATGGTAATATTTGAATTTCCGGATCCGGTTGGTCCAAATTCATATATCCCGTCAATTGCACCATATAAATTATTCCCGATATAACTGTTGTTAGAATTGGCAGCAAGTGCAGATGCGCCCAATCCACTTGTGGAACCTGAAAAAATAACTGCACGCGAAGTGCTGTTACTTCCGGCCCGGAGGGTGGTATTTTGAATGGTATTATTGGTAGCGCCATTGCCTGCCGATTTACTGGCCAGCCAGATAACCGCTCCCTGTGAATGCGTATTTTGAAGGGTGAGCGAGCTTCCGTCGGTATTTAACCCGTCAATGGTTATATAATCGGCTCCATCCAGTTTAAAAATAGCCGAAGCGCTATTACCCGTTACCGTTACCGCATTCCCGGTATTGGGTAAAATGGTAAGCGTATTTACCGATGAAGCATAAGGATTACTGATGGTAATGGGATAAGTTTCATCAGGGTAAGTGGCGTCCATAAGCCGGAATACTATTGGGCCGTTGGGGCAGGAATTGTTATATGCATTTACCGCATCGGTAATGGTGGTGTAAGTTTGCCCGGTTCCCACATCGTAAGTACCGGCAGCAAGGGTTGTTTGTATGGTATAGGATGAAGCTGAGATTGGCGCAGTGCTTACTGCCGGTGGAGAAATAGAAAAACCGGATGCTCCAACCGGCGGCCAAACTGATGCATTTCCAGGAACGTCCTGCGCTACAATGTAGTAGTTAATCACATCGCCAACAGCCACTCCGTTTCCAAAACCAAACTGGTACTGATCGCCGCCAATAGAGGTACCGGTTACCGCAGTAAACGCTCCTCCATTCACATTCCAGTATAAAACCGGAAGATTGGCGGATGGTATTCCGCTAAAATCGGTAATGGTGGCTGTAAGTTGCCGGGTTCCCGTAGCGCAGGTATTGTTTAGCGGAGTATAACTGATGAGAGGACCGGTAATATCGGAAGCTGTTCCCGAAAATTCATCTGCCCCCATATCCGGATACTGGTTATTCCTGGTTTCATTGTCGATATCTTTTACCACCGATACAACTGCTGCTCCGGATTCAATTGGCGTGGTGGCAGGGGTAATGTGCAGATTGGTTCCACTCATAAATGGTGAAGCGCCGGTACTGGCAAACGACGACAGATCGTTGCCCGGATATCCAAGCGCCGAACTATATCCCCTGAAATTACCCGCACCCGTGGTTGTGGCGGGATCAAATCCCGAACCGGGAAACAGGTTTACCACATTGTAAACAAAACTACCGGCATAGGCCACACCCGATACCCCGGTAGTTGCTCCGGTAAAATAAGCGTTATTGTTTAACTGAAAATTTAAAGCGGAGGCAGAAGCAAACGGAAGAAACAAACATACATGCGCATTGTTTGCAGCACCTCCCGTAACCTTATTTACGAAAATATTATTTCGAACATCTAAATTGGTTTGCGCATTATTTGCAACCGAAAAACAGGATATGATGTTAGAGCCGGTTGCCACACTTGCCCCATACAGGTAAACCGAATTGTAATACACACGGTGACTACTACCCGAAAACAACCCGATTCCCGTTGCACCCTTTGCAACGCCAAAACTGTAAACGTTCAGGATATCGCCAATAAAATTATTGCTGATTAGCGCCCCACTGGCCGCGGTGGTTAATATAATACCTCCCGCAGAACCTCCATTTCCATGGTTATTAACCGTAAAGATTTTATTTTCTGTAATTGTGGCTATCCCACCGGTTGAATTGATGTTAATTCCTGCCGCAGGCTGCCCGCCGGCCTGGTTTTCAATTTTGCTGATGTTGTTGCCGCTTATGCTGAAAGCAGCGCCGGCTGAATTCACCAGAATGCCATTTGCCGCATACGCCGAACCTACTGTGTTATTAGCTACCCCAATGATGTTGTTGCCTGAAATACTCACTGTTCCCGATCCAATATTGGCATCCAGTTCAATTGCTGCCAAACTAAGTTTGAGATAGGAAATAATATTCTTAATGTTGTTTTGGGAAATGTTTAGCGCATTGGTACCCGCCACCCATATACCGGATCTATATACAGTGCTTGCCGGAGAACTGTAAGGATAAGCTCCCAGCGAAGCGGTACTTCCAATGTCATTCACCGATATGGTAAGGCTGTTTGAAACAGCGGAATTTGCAGCATTAAACATGATTGCCCGGCCACACTGGTTGATGGAATTGTTTTGGATGACGGTATTTTTTATGCTCGATGTAGCCGGAGCAGGCTGCATGGCACTGGTAATGGCTAACGGATTTCCCAATGCCGTGCCGGAGGCATTCCCTCCTATATAAATTCCAAAACTGGCATCGGAAGACGTACCTGCATTTAAAATAGAGGAACTGTTTCCGGAACTTACATTCCCCAGCAAATTACAATTGATGATGCTGTTATTATCGGCGCTGGCCACAACCGATGATGTGGCTATCCGGATACAACTCCCGCTAATCACCGAAGGATCATCATTATTGATAATACTTAGATTGCGATTCGTTCCCGCAGTATTGGGATTATCCCCGTTTATGGTTACATAATCGGCGCCATTAAGCTCAATAACTCCATGCCCCGCCCCCGGCGTACCTGTAATGCTGATGTTATCAGCATCGGGGCGGATGGTTATGCTCAAATAACTGCAGGGGTCGGCATCCCGGCTCAGTAAAACCGCCGGCGTGTTCCCTTCATCTAAATTGGTTAAAACGGAGATCTGGATATTTCCCTGATGCCTGCCTGTATTAATGGCTGCAAATGCTTCGTGTAAAGTAGAATAACTGCCTGTTGATATGCCCAGCGTGGCGGTAACATTTACCTGTGCCTCCGCAGTTTGAATAACAGAAAACAGCACCGTAATGGTAACGATTAATAATCTGCAAAGGATACTACCCCTGGGGTGAGACTCCGAAGCGGCAGGTAATTTTTTTTTCATAATTGATCTTGCTCCCGGTTCTCATAGGAAGAAATTCCATTTGCAGGCCTTTCGGATTTTAGCGTATCAGGGTATAGGCTTTAATTTTCCGGAAATTCATTTCCAGAAAATCACAAATGGTAAGTTTTCAGTAGCAAAATTCAATATCACCTTCACTAAACAGTAAAAATAACACCTGCGTATCTTGCTAATTAAATTAAATTGAAATTTATAATCAATTTCCTACCACCTCCAAAAATACATTTTTCCAATAAATATTGCAATACCGGGCTGGTAAATTATTAAGGTTGCGCCCTGGAGGAAATTAACTTATATAAAATCATGGATATAGTACCAGAATCTGCCCTGAAGCTACCCTGCTTTCGCCATTGAGAAGGGTTAAACGGTAAACCCCGGCCGATACCGAACGGTTTAGCCTGATTATTTCGTCAATTTTTCCATAAGCCGAATGCAGCCTGCCCTGTTGCAATACCCTCCCGGATACATCTGATATACTGAATCTCAACGCATTAGCATTAACACCTGAAATTAGTTCATAGGAAATATGAAACTGGCCCCGGCTAACCGGATTGGGGTAAACCGAGAAGTCAGAAAGTATGGCACTATGATCAAATTTTACCCTGTTGCTGGTTTCAGGCTGGTTATGGTTAATATATTTCACCATAAATCCGGCATTCTTATATTCATCTGGTATGTTCCACTGGTAAATGGCCAATCCTGATGGCTCCTGATATAGCCGGGTTGTTTTCCCATTTTCTATGGCAAGCAATGTTATTTCCCCACCTTCCTGAACCTGTTGTAAAGTACACACCAGGAGGTTCTCTTTCCCGTTCAGGAGGCTGTACAAAAATGGTTCTGCGAACACAGTTCGGCCTTTCTTAAACACGATCTTAAACCGGCCTGCAGCATAGGTGCCGGGCGTTGATGCATTTACGGAAAATGTATAACTGACGGTATCGGTCAAACTCAGCGGAGTGTAGCTGTTAAAATAACCATCATACAAATACGCTTTCAGCCCGCTAAAATTTAAGTGATCAGGCAAAAATTCTAAACGGTAATTATTTACCCTCATTCCACTGAGGTTAAACTGTATTTCATCGCCATTTGTGGGAATTTTCATTTTTTCGACAGATAAGGATTTCCCATTCCTGAGGATGGAAAAATTTTCGCCAGTGTTGGCCAATTTCAGGGCATCATCATCATCTACCTGGTTGCTGTATTGATGGTCAAACTGGGAAACGGTTCCGTCAATCAGTTCATCGGTTCCCTGGTTATCAACATACAACCTTACCCCCAGGAAATGTAATTCGTTGTTGTTTAGCTGGGGTTTCATTGTGCGGGCCGCAAGCCTGTGCCCTCCTGCTTTAGCAGATTCTGAAAATGAAACCGATCCGGCGTTTGCCGTAGCCTGTACAAAAAATGCCTGGCCGCTTTGTATGGTATCGCAAATGGAATTTATTGCCCCGTAGCTTCCACCGCCGGGGCTAACCCGGTAATTGGTGCCATCAAAACTAAAGGTTTGATACGCACCCAGCCCGTATGCGCTACCGGTAGTAAGCCGGGGATCCCAAACATAAAATTTATCCCCAATGTTGCTGCGCCCAAGCAGTGAAAACCGGATGGGGGCAGGATAAGGATTTCCCACGGTTTGAAACAACCCGGCAGATACAGGCACCGAAGCAGGCACATTGTTAGGGGCAAATACTTTTCCTCTTGTTCGCAATGTAGTATTTGTTGGAGTAGCATTGTAAACCTGCGCGCCCCTGTCGCCCCGGATAAAAATCATGTACCCGTTAGCGTTGTAATGTTTGATCCCCGTTCCCGAAATGCCTACCCAGGTATTGGTTGGGGGATCGTAGGTTTTCATAGAAGGTCCTACACCCTGTACCAGATCGAAACCTCCAGTGCCGGCAACATTATTGGTGATGATGGTGCCCAGCCCGGGGGTGCCTGCCACCAGAGGGAGCTGGCCTTCCTGCCAGGCCTGGTTTACGGTTTGCCCTGCAGGCCCACCGGCATCATTAACGGGAACGGATAATAGCTGCCACGATTTCCCGTGGTTGGGATAGCCACCTGTTCCTGTTGCGATGAATCTTTCCACTACAAAACGGCCTGTACCGGAATAATTAATGGATGTTGATGAAGGTACCACATCAAGATATGCAGTATATACCGACGTAGATTTAAGGGTTACATCATAGTTATCTAACTTAAAAATCCCCGATGGAATTCGCAACCGTCTCGTAACATTGATATCAGATTTACAATCGGCAAAATATGAACCGGTTTTATTGATGGAAATATAAGAGAAGGTTTCACCTCCTGCTCCTTCAATATTGCTGTTTGCCGAACCAAAAAATTCCACTTCGCGCTCATGATCGGTAAATACCCCTCCGGAAACCCGTTTCCAGTTTTTACCCACATACATATCGCCTCCAAAAGTATGTGCAAGTTCAAGAGTACCGGCAATATAAACACTATCCGTAACCGTTAGTATGTCGCCATAATAATTTCCGTTTTCTCCATCCATCGATAAACCGGCTCCGCTAAAAATTCTCAGGCTCGCCCGTGCAGTACGGCTTGCAGTTCCGTTCATGGCCGTATTAAGATAAACATGGGTATTATTTCCCTTTACCGTAACATTATATGGAACCCCGGGATCGGCAGTTTGCCATTCTACATTGCGGCGGTAAATGCCCTCGTTGTTATAAATCAAATACGAACCTGAGCCATATTTTGGCGGGTTATTCATGGTAAACCCGAAAGTGTTTAATTGAAAAGTACCGTTAATGGTTACCAGCGATCCAACACCAAAATCGATACCTCCTGCGTTTGAGCCTCCGGTTGTAAGGATAACATTTGCATCCAGCACCAGTTCGCCAAAAGTACCGGGCCTGCTCACTACCAGGTACCTCGAATTTGTATTATCAAAATTATAGCAACTGATGGTTCCCGGCCCGCCTGTACTGATGATATTGCGTATCCGGTTGCTGTTCTGGCCATCAATCTGGATATTATTTGTTTGGGTATTACTGTAATTGGTATTGAAGTAAATGGTATTTTGGTTGAGGTCGATATTTCCGCGAATAAACTCCAGTGAATTTGTGGCACCGCTTGATCCGGCAAGGGAAATACCGGTAGCGTTTGGCGCCGGGGCAAGATTCAAATAGGAATTGTTTTTGCTGGTTTCTAACCTGATGAGTGCAAAATCTTCAACACCGCCACCCATAATGGTGATTGTTTGATCGCTGCTTCCGTTAAAATTTACGAGGCGATTGTTATGAGTAAACCCGCTACCGGCCTGCCTCGTCCAGTTGCCGCCAATTGTCAGATCACTAAATGCATTTGTGCTTAAAAGAAATTGCGTTCCGGTACTTACTAATAAGTTGCCCGTCATAATATGCGTTCCGGCATTACTCAATTGCAACTGAGTTCCGCTGGCAAGTATGCTCACATTACTTGGGCCACCGCGGTTACCGGGTCCGGTCGTATTTTGCACCCACTCATTACCTGAGGTATAAGGGCCACCGGAATTATACTCGAGGGTACTTCCGGTTGAATAATAAATGGAATTGCCGGGTCCACCTGCAAGCCAGCCTCCGGAATTAATTCTGAAAGCGCCGCCGGTTTGTATGGTTACTTTACCGGGACTGGCAGGGCAATTTAATCCGCCATTTCCAACGTATAAATTATAAGGGTTGGAGGTACCGGTCATGTTTCCTCCACTGGTAAAATTCAGGGTACCCCCTGCTGTGCCCACCGCAAAGTCGCCCCCGGAAGCTGCACAGGTTCCTGAAGATGGAATGATGTAGGTTTGCCCCGTACCAATGGCAAAAAGGCCGCTGGTAAGGGTTAATAATGTTGAGGTTGAATTGTTGGTAGTAAGGGTTACGGTATTGTTGCCTGCGCTTCCGGTATTGGCAATGGTGAGCGATGCATGAGTAGAAGGCAGGCCGTTGCCGGTAACCTGGTTTACTGTACCGGTATATCGGTAGTTTGCAGCGGTGCTATATGAGCGTGCACCGGAAACCTGAATATTTCCCGTTGCTCCCGAATTAGTAATCCCCTGAGCATGGCCGGAATAAATAGTTCCTGCACTGGCAAGTGTAAAATTGCTGGTACCGCTAACCACATTGGCACCGCAATTAAAAATCCCTCCATTACTTACATAAATTCCTTTATTGCCAAGGCTGTGGTTAATCGTAACAGCAGAAATCAGGTTGGTTGTGCAATTTTTTACTATATAAATATAACTGTTGTCTCCAAGATTTATAGTTGGTATGGAAAGCGTTGCCGAAACCGTAGTTAATCCCTGATCGCCTAAATATAAATGGCCACAGGTTTGATCGGTAGTGAGCACCGAAGTTCCGGTAATTCCATTTCTAAAGTATTTGGCTCCACCTAATCGTAAAGTAAGCGGAGCATTAATTTCCATTACTCCATTCCAGATGGTTGCGGAAGACGCACCGGGTATGAGCGCTGGTGATTTGGATATGCGAAAAATGGGCACATCGGTAGTTGCGGTACCGGTAAAATAGGTTTGTGAGGAAGTTTGAAAAGTTTCGGTGGTATTCCAGTCAAAAACCGCGTTATTTTCCCAGGTTTCTAAAGGAGAGGTACCCGTTGCCAGGTTACTGTAACCCGATCCTACCGAACCGCCAGCCCCAATTCTTATCATACCGCCACTCCTTATCACGATATTAGGTGTTCCCGAAGGATAAGAAATAGTGGTACTGTATGCATCATTGGTTAAAACCTGGAATACGCCATTGTTCTGGATATCCAAATCATCACCACTGCCATCATACAGGTTCATCTTACCCGAACTAAGCAGCCTCAGGGTTCCGGCTAAGGTTGTTTGATCTAAGCGTATCGAACTGTTTATATCAATGGTTATTCCTGCCGGAATGATGATCCCTCCGGATTGCTCATCGGGCGCCCGATCGCAGGGAAGTGAACTATAGGTAACACCGCCATCGGTGGAAAATTCCCAATTGGAAGGATTTGCCCAACTACCCGAGAATTTTGCCCTGAACCAGTCGGTAACGGAAGCGTTGGTGTTAGCCGGGGTAGAAAAATTTTGAGTGGTGCCCGGAGTTCGGTAGCAGGGGCCGCTGCTATTATACTCGAAAAGGGTTATATAATAGGTGGTTACTCCCGGTGTAAGCCCGGTAATGGTAAAAGAACCTGAATTATTAGCCGTAACACCATTATTAAAATAAACTACATAACCGTTACCTAACGATGAACCATTACCATAGTTGGTGTTTTCTGTGTAGCTTACTCCATTTACGGGGTTACCTACAAAGGCAACAGGACTTACAACTGCCATCATACCGCCGGTACCATTACCACGGGTAAAATTAACCTGGGCTGAGGTGCCGGTAACAGGCGAAATGCTGTTGATGGTTGCCGGAAGAGATGGAGGAGATGAACAGGACACAAATTTTGCAGTAACCGAAATATCATCAAGCCCAAATTCATCTCTGGAACCCGAAGTTGTAGAAGGATCATCATCACTACTCCACCTGATGTAAAAATATCCATTTGCCACTACAGAAAAACCGGTAATAACCACCGAAGGATTTAGCACCTGTTGCCAGCCTAAAGCATCTGCCATTCCCGGGCTGGTATAATCAGCCGCTGGAACATTGGCATAGTTCACATTATCCATCGACCATTGCAGGTTAAACTTTGTGGCTCTTGCTTCGTTGTTATTGCAAAAAAGTTTATACGACAGGTCAATTTCATTGAGAACGCTTGCCGCACTGGTATTTTGAACCCTGAGGGTGATTGAGCCAGGGGTAAAGTCGTTTAAGGAGGGTTGCACCATGAGTGCAGGATTTGAAGCTGAGCCCGGAGCGCCGGTATAAGCATAAGTACCTCCAATAATTACCGGAACCGCAGTAGCTCCTCGGGCATAATCACCCGAAGTAAATGTACCGCCATAAGAAGTGTTTCCATCATTCCAGCCAAGAAACTGCCAGCCATCCGAATCTAATTGCCCCAAGCCGGGATTAGCCTGCATTCCGGAGCCGGTAAATGCCCCGTTATTCACACCAGGTACCGAATTTTGAAAATTGATGGTTTGAGTTCCCGTTGCATTGAACTGCATTTGAGCCTGTACGCTTTGCCTGCTAAGGCCAAGAAAAAAGCATAATAAAAGAAAGGGTAAAAAACTTATACCGGAATAATTGAATCGATTAAGGAATGAATCCCTTTTATTCATGGTTTTCCTTTTCCAAATAATGGTGGAGAAAATTAGTTTTTCAGGTAAAGGACTGAACGGACAAAGATACAATTAACTGGTTTGAAACAGTTGCAGGATTTATCCCCATTTTCCAAACCAGTTAACGGTTTCACCCATTTCAAAGTGTACAAAATACACATTTTATACCAGAGTTACAAATTAGTCGAAAAAAATATCCTCGCAGAATATGCAGATCAGCACAGAATTAATTCATTCTGCTTTCGTACAAAGCCCCTGTTCCTGAAACCTTTTGCTGAAGCCCGGGAAACACTTACGCAGTAAAATTCAAATGCAGATACCCGTTTTTAATTAACCGATGATAATTTCATTACAAAATCTCACCCACTATATTCTTGCATCCAGATCCAGCCCAAATGTTTTGGCGGTATCCTGTGCTTTTTCATATCCTGCATCAGCATGCCTGATCACGCCCAGGCCGGGGTCATTCCTCAGCACCCTGGCCAGCCTTGCAGCAGCCTCTTCAGAGCCATCGGCCACAATCACCATACCCGCATGAATGCTGTACCCCATGCCAACACCTCCACCATGATGCAGCGAAACCCAGCTTGCACCGCCTGCGGTATTTACCAGTGCATTTAATATTGGCCAGTCGGCTACCGCATCGCTGCCATCTGCCATCGCTTCGGTTTCCCTGTTGGGAGAAGCTACCGATCCGGTATCTAAATGATCTCTGCCAATAACGATAGGCGCTTTTACTTTTCCTTTCTTCACCAGTTCATTAAATGCAAGCCCCGCTTTTTCTCTTTCGCCCTGGCCAAGCCAGCAGATGCGTGCAGGCAAACCCTGGAAGGCGATCTTTTCTTTCGCCATCTTCATCCAGCGAAGCATTCCTTTATTTTCGGGAAACATGTTCATGATTAAATCATCGGTAACTGCGATATCAGCAGGATCACCACTCAACGCAGCCCACCTGAAGGGGCCTTTTCCTTCACAAAACAACGGACGGATATAGGCAGGTACAAATCCGGGAAATGCAAACGGATCAAAAGCATTTTGATGAACTGCCGGATTTTTTTCGGCATATTCTTTAGCTCTTGCCCTGATGTTGTTCCCATAATCAAAAGTTACCGCTCCTTTTTTCATCAGTTCAACCATTAACTGTACATGGCGGTACATGCTTTCGTAACTCAGCGAAATATAGGCTTCCGGGTTTTGCTCACGCAATACATTCGCTTCTTCATTACTCAGTTTTTGTGGCACATAACCAATTAAAGGATCGTGTGCAGAAGTTTGATCGGTAAGCGTATCGGGTATGATATTTCTTTTCAGCAGGCGCTCTAACAAATCAACGGCATTGCATAAAACGCCAATGCTTTTTGCCAGTCCGGCTTTTTTATATGCTAACGCTTTATCAATGGCTTCATCTAAGTTTGTGAATTTCTCATCGAGGTAACGGGTTTCAATTCTTTTATCAATTCGCCACTCTTCCACTTCAGCCACTAAAGCCACACCTTCGTTCATGGTGATGGCGAGTGGTTGTGCACCTCCCATTCCGCCAAGCCCGGCGGTTACATTCAGGGTTCCTTTCAGGGTGCCTCCAAAATCTTTATCGGCGGCTGCAGCATAAGTTTCGTAAGTTCCCTGTACAATTCCCTGGCTACCGATGTAAATCCAACTTCCGGCGGTCATCTGGCCATACATCATCAATCCTTTTCGTTCCAGTTCTTCAAAATGTTTCCAGTTGGCCCAATTGGGTACAAGCTGACTATTGCTCAGTAAAACACGGGGCGCATCTTTATGGGTTTTAAAAATGGCTACCGGTTTTCCACTTTGAATAAGCAGCGATTCATCATTCTCCAGCGATTTGAGTGCGGCAATAATTTTATCTAATGCTTCAATATTTCTGGCGGCCTTTCCTCTTCCGCCGTAAACAATTAATTCTTCCGGCCTTTCTGCCACTTCCGGATCAAGGTTATTCAGCAACATTCTTAAAGCAGCTTCCTGTATCCAGCCCTTACAATGCAGCGTGGTTCCTGTTGGGGTTTGATATTTCTTAAAATCGTATGTTGTACTTTGCATAACAAATCACATTTTCGCTGTAAAGATACACCCAACCTCATTAACCATCCGCCGGTTTGCCTTATCTTAGCACTCTTTTTCTTTAGAAAAAGCATTAAATTTTTTAAACCTTATCAATAGATGACCGCTCATTTAACCGCAGCAAAAGAAGATATTGCAAAAATTGTTTTAATGCCAGGCGACCCGCTCCGTGCCAAACATATTGCCGATAATTTTCTCACAAACCCCAGGCTGGTAAATTCAACCCGTAATGCTTTTTATTTTACCGGCACTTATAAAGGAGTTCCCGTTACCATTGGTGCAAGCGGAATGGGTTGCCCTTCCATCGGAATTTATTCTTACGAATTATATACCGCTTATGATGTGGAGTGCATCATGAGAATAGGAACTGCCGGAGGATATTCGAATGAAGTGAAAGTGTATGATGTGATTAATGCGGATAAGGCTTTTAGTGAATCCACTTATGCCAGGGAGGCTTTTGGTTATGAAGAAAATTACCAGGAGCACCAGGGAAATGCTTACAACCTCATCAATAAAGCGGCTGAACAGGTGAATATTCCATTAAGGGCTGCTAACATACATTCCAGCGATGTTTTTTACAGAACCAAAAAAGGAACGCCGCCGCTGGCAGAAAAAAACAATTGTGTTTGTGTGGAGATGGAAGCTTTTGCGCTTTTTTCTAATGCACGGCACCTGGGCAAAACCGCTGCCACCCTGTTAACGATTTCCGATATTATTCCAACGGGCGAAAGCATGTCGGCCGAGCAAAGGCAAAATTCACTCGATTCCATGTTTAAACTTGCGCTGGAATCGGTGGTGCTTATAAATCAGCTACTGTAAAAATTTGGAGATACAAATTATCTTAGCCTTCTAATGGTTCCTTTAAGAAAGAAACTGATTTCATCATATCCTCATGTAAGTACCTGTCGGCATCATTAAAAGATACTTTTTCACGATAGGCTTCCACTATTTTCTCAAGATATGCCGAAGTTCTTAAAGGCCTGCGCAGTTCGAGCGCCTGCGTTGCCGTAAGTAGTTCAATAGCCAGTATTTTTTCCAGGTTATCCAATACCCTTTTACATTTTGTGGCAGCATTCGCACCCATGCTTACGTGGTCTTCCTGGTTATTGCTGCTGGGAATGGTATCGATGCTTGAAGGAGTACACAATTGTTTGTTTTCACTCACTATTCCTGCAGCCGTGTATTGCGGAATCATGAATCCGGAATTAAGCCCGGGGTTTTTTACCAGGAAACCCGGCAATCCTCTTGATCCGCTAATTAGCTGATAAGTTCTTCTTTCGCTGATGCTGCCCAATTCGGCAAGGGCGATGGCCATAAAATCCAGGTTAATGGCCAATGGTTGCCCGTGAAAGTTACCCCCACTAAGTATCAGGTCATCATCAGGAAAAATATTGGGATTATCGGTTACGGAGTTGATCTCTTTAATAAATACTGATTTAATGTGTTCAATGGCATCGAAACTGGCGCCGTGCACCTGTGGAATACATCGGAAAGAATAAGGATCCTGAACCTGCTTCCCTTCACGCTTTTGGAGCATACTGCCGTCCAGTAATTCCCTTAGTTTTCGGGCTGTTTTCACCTGACCGGTATGAGAACGAATGGCATGGATATTTGGATGCAGCGGATCGGGATTACAATCAAAAGCATCAAAACTGATGGCGGCTATCGCATTTGCCCAATCAAACAACCGCCCGGCATGTTCTAAAATATATAAACCATAAGCACTCATAAACTGGGTTCCGTTTATTAATGCAAGGCCTTCTTTGCTTTGCAGGGTAATTTTATTTAACCCGGCCATTTCTAATGCTTTTTCTGCGTGCATTTTTTCGCCACGAAACCATACCTCCCCCATTCCAATAAGAGGAAGGCAAAGATGGCTTAAGGGAGCAAGGTCGCCGGAAGCGCCTAACGAGCCCTGGGTAAACACAACCGGAACCATATTAAGGTTATACATATCAACCAACCGGTTTACCGTTTCTAACTGCACACCCGAGTGGCCATAACTTAATGATTTTACTTTTAAAGCCATCATCAGCTTCACTATATCAACAGGCACTTCCTCTCCCATTCCACATGCGTGCGACATCAGCAGGTTTTTCTGCAGGTTTACCAGGTCGGCATCTTCAATTTTCACATGTTGCAGGTATCCAAAACCTGTATTGATGCCATAAAAAGAATTGCGGTTACCTTCAATTTTTTTATCGAGATAAGAACGGCAGTGCTGAATGGCATTTTCAGCTAAAGAAGATATGGCTAATTTTCCTTTGCCGTTTATCAGGTTGCTGATCTGTAAAAAATCAGTATGGTTATTATCGATGAATAAGTAATTTTCACTCATGGCAGTAAGGTTCCTCTGTAAGGCAGTATTTTAGCAAATTAATTTTTGAACAGGCCAAATTTAAACAAACTTATATTCCTTATGCTTTCCAATATAAATCGCGTTTTTCCTGTTGTAATCTTTTTGATGATATATTCCATCGCCCGGTGCCAGGATATTAAGATATTAACGCAAGGCACAAAAACATCGTTACGCGGGCTTAGCCCGGTTTCCGATCGGGTAATATGGGCATCCGGCAGCAGCGGCTATGTGGGCTTATCGGTTGACGGGGGCAGAAACTGGAACTGGAAGCAGGTAAAGGGTTACGAAAAAACGGAGTTCCGGGATATTGAAGCATTTGATGATAAAACCGCCGTTATAATGGGCATTACGGAACCTGCCGTTATTTTAAGAACAACCGATGCAGGAAAAAATTGGAAGCTGGTTTATACCGACACCACAAAGGGTTGTTTTTTTGATGCGATGGATTTTTTCAATAACGGTTCGGGTATTGTGATAGGCGATCCGCTGGATAGAAGAATTTATCTTGCCAAAAGCAATAATGCCGGTAAATCGTGGGCAGTTTTACCTCCCGGGAGCAGGCCCTTTATCGATTCGGGTGAAGCCTGTTTTGCCGCCAGCGGAACCAATGTGATGCAAACGGCAAAAGCAGAAACTGTATTTATTACCGGTGGGGTGTCGTCATATTTCTATAAAAAAGATCAACGCGTAAAACTTCCCCTGCTTCAGGGGGGTGAAACAAAAGGAGCTAATTCCATTGCCATAAAAGATAAAAATTACATGGTGGTGGTTGGTGGCGATTTTATGCAGAAAGAAGATCGTACCGGGGTTTGTGCTTATACCCGAAATGGAGGCAAAACCTGGCAAACGCCTGTTACCACCTGTTATGGCTACAGAAGTTGTGTAGCCTGGCTGGGGAAGGATACCTGGATTGCCTGTGGCTTAACCGGAATCGACATATCGGTGGATGGCGCCCTTCATTTCAGAAACATCAGTAATGAGGGGTTCAACATCTGCAAACGGGCCAGGAATGGAAAGCAGGTATTCTTTGCCGGTAGTAACGGAAGAATTGCAACAATGAACATCAACAATTAACCCTCCCGAATACAATCCGGAAATGATAACCTCACGCTAAGCAAAAATTAAAATGCGAAAAACATCCAAAGCACCTTATTAAGTTACTGCTGTTCCTTCAAATCAGACCCAAAAAAATCCGGAGCATCATTTCTTCTCCAGAAGAGATAAATATTTCTCATACCCGTCTTTAGCCATTTCATCTTTTGGGATAAACCGGAGTGAAGCGCTGTTGATGCAAAACCGCAATCCCCCTTTATCTTTTGGCCCGTCGTTAAACACATGGCCAAGATGGGCATCCCCATTTTTGCTTCTCACTTCTGTTCTGTTCATTCCATAAGAATTATCATCCTTCTCAACAATTAAATCCTCGCTGATTGGTTTGGAAAAACTTGGCCACCCACATCCCGATTTAAATTTATCGGTTGATACAAAAAGCGGCTGCCCGGTAGTTATGTCCACATAAATCCCTTCCCTGAATTCATCATTATATTCATTTTGAAACGGCCTTTCGGTTGCGGCATGTTGGGTAACCTCATACTGTAAAGGAGTTAACTCAGCTTTCAGGGTTTTATCATCTGGCTTTTTATACTCATCTGCCGGAGCGGGAGCGGGATTTGCGTTTTTTGCATATTCAAAAAGATTTTTGGGTATATGGCAATAGCCGCCGGGATTTTTTCCCAGGTAATCCTGATGATATTCTTCTGCAGTATAGAAATTTTTCAATGGAAGGTTTTCAACAACAACCCGGCCGGTAAGATTTGTTGACAGTTCAATCAGTTTCCGGGCAATGATTTCCGAATCGCCTGCATCGGTGAAATAAATTCCGGTTCGGTATTGCGAGCCCCTGTCGTTTCCCTGCTGGTTTAAACTGGTTGGGTCGATGGTTTTAAAATATAAATCTATCAATTGTTCCAGTTTCAATACATCCGGATTGTAGATAACTTTTACGGTTTCTGCGAAGCCGGTATTGGTGTAGCAAACTTCTTTATAGGTAGGGTTTGTGGTATTCCCGTTGGCATATCCCACTTCGGTTGACACTACACCCCGTACCTGTTTGAAAAAATGTTCGGTTCCCCAAAAGCAGCCGCCTGCAAAATAAATTTCCTTAACCTTATTCATATCCTGTTTATTTTTTATGCTCGTGTTGGTTTGTTTGCTGTTTTGTTTCACATTTTTGTTTCCGGAAATAAGATCAGGGGCAATGGCAGCAATAGCCAGGGCGCCAATTATAGCCAATGCGGTTATAAAAAATGTTTTCATCTTAATTGATTTGAATTTTCCCACATTCAATATATATTAATCATTTTTTAAGCAGTGCGGTTTAATGAAGTAATCAATAGTCAAATCCAAAAATTCCAGATCCTGTAATTACCGAAATCGCCCCGTACATTCAGTTTTCAATCAACATCACGATCCACTAACCGAAAAGAAACAAAATCAGCGTTACAAAGGTGCGTATGTTTAAAATTAATTATTGTTAAAATCATATTTGCTCCAGATTTTAGTTGATATTGAGCATTTCCAAAAGGGTACCATAAGTAATAAGGCGGCAGGGATGATGCATCATTTACATAATGAATCTGCAGGTCATGCTGTTAATTTCTCCTAATTTGTTAGAACCTTGCTAAAAGTCAAAAACATCAGCAACCTCGTTGTTTTTTTGTCGTCATTATATATTGAAATCAGATTTTTAGATTTAAACCCATTTAACATGCTAAATATAAAAAATCCGGTATTTATACTTTTTACAGGTATCATTCTATTGGCAATAACAAACAGCCCTGCCCAGGCGCAACGGCACAATGGCATTGGGCGGGTTAATCAGGGAAACCGGCCCGTAAGAGAATTATCACAGCCTGCTGTAAGGCCAAACAGCCGTCCGCAAACCAGTATTCATCCGGAGAATAATCGCCCACAAACCGTTTCCCCCGGGAAACCGATCCAACGGCCACCAAACCGGGATGTTGCAATCAATCATTCAAATCTGTCGGTAACATCTGTTCCCAACCAGGAAATTGGAAATAACTCGCCAAAGCCCAAACCGCGGGCAAACAGCAATAATCCAATCAGGAACGATCACACCGGTTTAATCCATAACGGGGGGAACGGGAACCATACCTCAGGTTCAAACCCTGCTCCGCGGCCAAGAGTAAATAAGCCGGATGCGCAAAATGGAAGAGGCAGGGGAGCATACGGAAATAACCATCGCCCTCCGGTTACCCGGCCGGCAAACTCTCACTGGACTCACCAGCCGCGCCAACTCACCCGTGCCGATTATCGCCGGGCGCCACTTGCATATCGATATCATTATGCCGGACAACGCGGGCGATACAGCGCGTATAATCCCTGCTGGAAATATAATTTTCTGCCGCGTTATTATAGTGTGATAAACAATTTTTATTATCCTTACTCTACCCTTTACTGGGGCGGATTGAATTACCGTTATTGTAGCGGAGTTTTTTATCTTCCGTTTGGAGCAGGTTTCAGGGTAGTGCCTCCCCCATTGGGTATCTACATTGATATACTTCCATTGGGATATGATATTGTTTACGGTTTCAACAGCCCATACTACTATTACAATGGTACTTATTATGAAGATTACAATAATTCATACAGGGTAATTGCCCCTCCTGTAGGTGCAATTGTAGAAAGCATCCCCGACGGGTATGAAACCATTACCATTGATGGAGAAACTTATTATAAAGTAGATAATGTACAGTACAAACCTGTGGTACAGGATAACGGAGAGATCTGGTACCAGGTAATTAAAGTGGGTTAAACAAAATCATAACAAAGAGCCGGCGAAAATACCGGCTCTTTTATTTTTGGATAATGTTTATCCTGTTTCTATAAACAGCTTTTATGATCCCAGCTTTCTTGCCTTTAGTGTATTAAGAATCTGCCTTTGCTTATCAACCTCCTGAAGCTGGCTGCCCTGTTCTTTCTGATTGTCGCTGATATCCGATTCAATTTTCCGACGTTTGGATTCGAGATCCTTACCATCATCCTGTAATTTCTGATATTTTTTTTCTGCAGATTTCACTTCATCTTCCTGGGAAAGGATTTGCTGATCAAGGTCGTAAGCGGCAATAACGGGCCTTAGCGAATCAAGATAAGCAAGTGAATTGGCAAACAGTTCATGATTGCTGTTTTCATCATTAAATACATCATTTCCTGTGGAAACCAACAGGGAAACAATGCTGTTATCTTTATCGCGCCGGCTTTTTTTATCAACATAAAAGAAAAGATCATAGCTATCGGGGCCCAAAGAGGAAAGCCTTACCGACCTGAAAATGATAAACCCCTTAGATTTACTGTTTTTATATCCTGATCTTGAAAAATTTTCCTGAATGGCATTTTCAATTGTTTTAACCGGATAAGGGAGTTCAATTTCAACTCCGGGCCGGTTAATTTTCTGATATTCCACCTGGGTACTTCTGGCCTGGCCAAAGGATGCAATAGTAACAAAGCAGCCTAACATTAGCATGGATAATTGTTTCATGGTTCCAATTTTCAACAAAGATATTTAACCCTTTCCGAAAATGGCTACATACCGGGCAATTAAACAGATTCAAAATAAAAAGCAGGTAAACACCGGGTAAAAATAAATATTTAGCGATACCCGTATTTTGAAAGCACATTCAAACAGATTTCATTTTTATTATCATTAGGTTTGATGAGTGTAATTTTACCATACCGGAAATCAGTCTTCATAATATATGAATAAGCCGCTGTACACATTTTTCACTAACGATCATCGCAGGATTGAAGTATTGCTGGATAAAGCCACCGAGAAGCCGGGCGAAATTGATATGGAATTTTACCAGCCATTCCGCACCGGTTTGCTCACTCATATAAAAATGGAGGAAAAAATTCTGTTTCCTGCTGCCCAAAAAGCAAATGGAAATGTTCCGGTACCCCTGGCGGCAAAGCTCCGGCTCGATCATGGCGCTTTAACAGCGCTGATGACAGTTCCGCCAACACCTGAGCTGATAAAAGTGCTCAGGTATATTTTAGATATACACGACCTTGCGGAAGAAGAACCAGGTGGGATGTATGATGTTTGTGAAGCATTAACCAAAGAACAAACGCAGCACCTGTTAGCAGAGCTGGCCAAAACCACAGAGGTTCCGGTACATCCTCCCAACAGTTTACCCGTGGTTTTTGAGGCGGCGAAGCGTGCCCTGATGAGGGCGGGATACGATTTTGATGAACTGGCGCGGAGAGCATAAAATTTCTCTTTCACAAAAAGACCGAAGCTCCCGATTTTTCTACGAAACATTCAATCCGATTCAATATGGCTGTTTATGAAAACAATTCGGCCTGCGCCCCACTGTCATCCTTAGTTTCCCACTCCATTTCCACCGACTTGCTAAAATCAACCAGCTTTGCGCCCAATGCTTTCCATCCCATGATATCCACCATTTTTTCCAGTTTAAACTTTGCCTTTCGGACCTGCTGACCACGGCCACTCTGAACCCTTAAAATTGGAGCAGCGGAGGTGGAAACCTTTACCAGTTTATTTCCCTTCCCTTCTTTAATAAAAAAGAATTTGTTATGCAAACTACTGGTTTCAATCCGGAAGCGCTTCACATTATACTGGAGCTTTTCGGCATCAAGATAAACAGCCGTTACAATTTTATCGGGATCAAATTTTTCAATCAGCAAAACATTTTCCGGATCGAAGCGCTGGGTTAGTTCCTGGTCGGTGATTTCGTAATTGCCATCATTATAAAAAACAATCAGCCGGTCATCGGCGTCAAACTTACCGAGGTAAATTCCTTTTTCATCAGGGTTTAATCTTCCGAATTTATTATCGAACCAGAGTTTTTTGGCATCAAGCGTAGCTTTCCCCGCCTCCTTAAATTTCACCGATTTAATGGGATACTTGGTTACCTGGTTGCCTATGCTACCCCGGTTTTTGATTTCCAGTTCTTCAAAAAAGAATTCCAGTTCCTTATTTCTTGCCGAACAATTTGGGCTAAGAATGATTTTCACCACTTCCGCCTCGCCATTTGGATTGCTGCTGAAATAATGCACCCGGCTCTTATCTGTTCCTTTTGTGAGGTCGTACTCTTTATCGCGCGTAACGCCGGTAACATTAAAGCGTTTGGCATAGCTGATACCTGATTTCCCATCCACATAAATCATATTATAGGTGGTGCGCTCGTCGCTTTTCAGGAATACAGCAACATGAATAATGTCTTTACCAATAAAGGTTTTATCGGCAACTTTTACCACCTTCATAATGCCCTGTTTGGTAAAAGCAATGATGTCGTCAAAATCGGAAACCTCTGCAATAAACTCATCTTTTTTGAGACCGGTGCCAATAAATCCATCGGCAAAATTTGCATAAAGCCTGGTGTTGGCAATGGCAACCGCTTTTGCCTGGATCACATCAAACGCCTTAATCTCCGTTTTTCTTTCCCTGCCTTTACCATACTTTTTCAGCAGATTTTCATAATAAGCAACTGCAAAATCAACCAGGTTTGCCAGGTCGTGCTTTACCTGCTTAATATCCGCTTCCAGGGCTTTGATTTGAGAAATGAGATCATCGATATCCAGTTTATAAATTCTGCGTACAGGCTTTTCCGTTAGTTTAAGAATATCTTCACGGGTAATTTCTCTTTTAAGCTGTTTTTTGAAAGGAATAAAAGCCTTATCGATGGCCACCAGCACCTTTTCCCAGGTTTCATGTTTTTTCTCAAGTTCCTTGTATATCTTTTCTTCAAAGAATATTTTTTCGAGGGAAGTATAATGCCATTTTTCCTGGAGTTCGGCCAGTTTAATTTCAAGCTCCCGCTTAAGCAGTTCGCGGGTATTATCGGCAGCGGCTGCCAGCAATTCTTTCACACTCAGGAATTGTGGCCTTTTCTGGCTGATCACGCAGGCATTGGGCGAAATGCTCACTTCACAATCAGTAAATGCGTATAATGCATCGATGGTTATATCGGGCGACACGCCGGTTGCGATTTCCACAATAATTTCAACATCAGCAGCCGTATGGTCGGTTACTTTTTTTATTTTGATCTTTCCCTGGTCGTTCGCTTTCACAATACTTTCCATAAGCTGTGTAGTGGTAACACCATAGGGAACACTGCTGATTACCAGGGTTTTCTTATCAAGCTCCTGAATGCTTGCACGAACCCTTACTTTTCCTCCCCTTTTTCCATCGTTGTAATTGCTTACATCGATGGTTCCTCCGGTAAGAAAATCGGGATAAAGTTCAAATTTCTTACCCCGCAGGTACTTTACCGAAGCATCTATCAGTTCGCAGAAATTATGCGGTAAAATTTTTGTTGCCAACCCTACTGCAATGCCCTCAGCGCCATGCGCCAGCAACAGCGGAAATTTCATGGGGAGGGTTACCGGCTCATTTTTCCGGCCATCGTAACTGGTTTGCCAGTTTGTGGTTTTGCTGTTAAAAGCAACATCGAGGGCAAATTTGCTCAGCCTTGCTTCTATATACCTCGGTGCAGCGGCATCATCGCCGGTTCTTACATCTCCCCAGTTGCCCTGGGTTTCAATAAGCAGGTTTTTCTGCCCCATGTTAACCAGGGCATCGCCAATACTGGCATCGCCATGAGGATGGTATTGCATACTCTGGCCAATGATGTTCGCCACTTTATTAAACCGGCCATCATCCATTTCTTTCATGGCGTGAAGGATGCGGCGTTGTACGGGTTTCAGCCCATCTTCAATTGCAGGGACCGCACGTTCTAAAATAACGTAGCTGGCATAATCGAGAAACCAGTTTTTATACTGACTGGTTACGCCTGTTTTGCTGCTTTCCGTTTCATCAATTTGATTATTCTTAGCCATTCTCAGGATTCATAAAACTCCAACGGTAACCCGTCGGGATCATTAAAAAAACAATATTTTTTACCCGTAATTTCATCCACTTTTATTTCATCTACGGCAATTCCGTTTTGCAAAAGTTTACGCCGGCTGTTTGAAATATCCTTAACGGCAAAAGCAAGATGCCGTAAACCGGTGGCCTCCGGCCTGGTGAGCCTTTGTGGCGGATTGGGAAAAGAAAACAATTCAATTATATAATTTCCATTCAGCGCCAGATCGAGCTTATACGAATTGCGGTTTTCTCTGTAGGTTTCCTTAATAACCGACAACCCCAGCACCCCGGTATAAAATTCCTTACTCCGAAGGTAATCGGAGGCAATGATGGCAATATGGTGTATAGATTCAATCAAAGTACTTGCCTGAAAGGGATTTCAATACGGGTTACTGTGCTTCTGTTAACTGCTTTTGTTTTACCTCAAATTCTTTCATATTTCCAAGCCTGCCCTGCATTTCGCAGTATCCGGAATCGATGATTTCCTTTAACCGCCAACGCAAATATATTTCACCGGGATTTTGTTTAGATTTTGAAATATACTGACTGATGATTTTAGCCGCTTTTTGCCAGTTGGCAGAAATATGTTTTTTAAGTTCGGAATCAAAATAATCATAATCCCACTGAATCAGTTTTTTCCCTCCCTCAAAAAAGCGAACCCCCTTATCTTCATTCATCAACCGTTGCCATTCATCTTTGTCCACTTCAAATTCACTAATGGTGATTTCCCTGGCAAGTTTCCTGGCCTTAAGAAATTCTTTTGCAGGAATCTGGTGGAGATAGTTTGGATAGAATATATTTCCCTTTTCGTTGAAGAACGGGAGGTTATTTAAATACAGCACCATAACTTTCCCCTGAAAACTGACCAGGTAATTCAACAACCAGTAATACCCTGCTATATCTCTGCTGTTGGGCGCCATCCAGATCCAGACTTCAGCATTTTCATTCTGCTGTAAACTTTCCTTCAACCCGGTAACCACATCCATTACCTCAATATTTTCAACCTCCTCATTGCTTTCTTCATTTCCAACATGCAACACTTTATACCACCAGTTTTTACGGGATTTGATGCCCTCCTCCGAATATACATCCACAATGGGGCCAAGCGAAAGGTCATCGTTTATAAGCACCACCCCGCCTTCAAGCCCCTGATCAAGATTTATGGCTTCCTCAAGAATGGATTTATCGGAATGGTTAAAAACAACATGTGTTATCATAATTTATGCAGTTGCAATTTCTTCTATAAAATCAAGATCGGTACGCAGGTTATCAATAATAAACTCCTGGCGTTTCGGGGTATTTTTGCCCATATAATATTCGAGCAGTTGCTGGATGCGGTCGCCCGATTCTATCATAATATTCTGGAGCCGCATATCGGGGCCAATGAAGCGTGCAAATTCTTCCGGGCTTATTTCGCCCAATCCTTTAAACCGGGTAATTTCAGGCTTTCCGCCAAGTTTTTTTATTGCAGCCTGTTTTTCCGTTTCGTCGTAGCAATAAATTGTTTCTTTTTTATCGCGCACCCTGAAAAGCGGGGTTTCCAGGATATAAACGTGGTTATTCTTTACAATATCGGGGAAGAATTGGAGGAAGAACGTCATCAGTAACAGGCGTATATGAAGCCCGTCAACATCGGCATCGGTGGCAATTACAATATTATTATACCGCAAACCTTCGTACCCTTCTTCAATATTAAGTGCATGTTGCAGGAGGTTAAATTCCTCATTCTCGTAAACAATCTTTTTTGTGAGGCCGAAACTGTTCAGCGGTTTTCCCCTTAAGCTAAATACTGCCTGGGTATTTACATCGCGTGCTTTGGTAATGGATCCGCTGGCGCTATCCCCTTCGGTAATAAAAATGGTGGTTTCCTTTTGTTTTTCGAGGATGGCTTCTTTACCCTTACCGGTTGGTTCATCATCGTAATGAAACTTACAATCGCGCAATTTTTTATTGTGCAGGTTGGCTTTTTTTGCCCGTTCATTTGCGAGTTTTTTGATTCCGGCCATATCCTTCCGTTCGCGTTCACTCTGTTCAATTCTCTTTTTGATGGCATCGGCGGTGGATGGGTTGCGATGTAGAAAATTATCTAACTCTTTTGCCAGGAATTCGCCAACAAAGCTCTTCATGCTCTGGCCGCCTTCCGATACATGAAGCGATCCCAGTTTTGTTTTTGTCTGGCTTTCAAATACGGGTTCCTGTACCCTTACCGAAAGTGCGGCACAAATGCTTCCACGTATATCGGCAGCATCGTAATCTTTCTTATAAAAATCGCGGATTACTTTAACATAGGATTCTCTGAAAGCGGCTAAATGGGTTCCCCCCTGGGTGGTGAACTGTCCGTTTACAAAGCTGTAATACTCTTCGCCATAGCTGTTTTCGTGGGTAATGGCTACTTCAATATCCTCTCCTTTAAGGTGAATGATCGGGTAACGAATTTCATCTTCATTGGTTTTTCTGCGGAGGAGATCAAGCAGTCCGTTTTTGCTTACAAAACGTTTACCATTGAGGTTCATTACTAAACCCGCATTGAGGTAACAGTAGTTCCAAAACTGGTTATCGAGATATTCCTGAACAAAATGAAAGTTCTTGAATATCTGTTCATCGGGTACAAAGGTTACCCGGCTTCCGTCGTCTTCCTTCGATGAGGTTTCCTTCGATTCTTTAAGGAGTTTACCTCTTTCAAATTCTGCAAACTTTTCTTTGCCATTTCTAAAAGATTCCACCTTAAAATAAACGCTAAGGGCATTAACCGCTTTTGTACCCACACCATTCAGCCCCACACTTTTTTGAAATGCCTTACTATCGTATTTGGCGCCGGTATTTATTTTGCTTACCACATCCACCAGTTTTCCCAAAGGGATACCGCGGCCAAAATCGCGCACTTCAATTTTTTTATCCTGAATGGAAACATCAATGTGTTTACCAAAGCCCATGGTATGTTCATCGATGGAATTATCGATCACTTCTTTCAGCAACACATAAATGCCATCATCCGGACTGCTTCCGTCGCCCAGTTTACCGATATACATACCGGGGCGGAGACGAATATGTTCTTTCCAATCGAGGCTGCGGATGCTGTCTTCGGTATAATTCAGGGGGTTATTTTCTGCCATAATTATTTTCAGGGAATACGCGCTGTAAAAAAAAGAGATCAGGTTTCGGGTATTGCGTAAAATTGACACTTTTCATTTGTTCCACACCGGCGTTTTTAGCCTGCGAATATAAAAATTGAGAATGGGGGCGGCTTCTGTCAGTTTTCCACATCATTCAACAAAATGTGCGTAAGATGAATAAGATGCTGCTTTCCCCGGTTCTAAAATCATCCTAAAGCCTTTCTTACTAAGCATTCTAAAGGGAAATGCGGTACCGGGAAATGCAAAGATTTTTAAAAAGACTGATGGCTAAAACTGAATAATAATTAAAGATATACGAATATATGATGATTAAAATGCCGTGGAAACAGTCATCTTTTGGAAAAGAATTTTTGCACATGCAATTAAGTAAGAGGTTCTGATTCTATACCCTACTTTTGTATTAAACAGAATATATGAACCTCGATTTAGGCGGGAAAACAGCGGTGGTTTGCGGGAGTACCCAGGGGTTAGGTTTTGCCAGTGCAAGTGAACTGGCTTTGCTGGGCGTTAGGGTGATATTGATGGCAAGGAATGAAGAAAAACTTATTGATGCCTGCAAGAGGCTACCTGCAGAAAAAAATCAGCAGCACGATTATTTAGTTGCAGATTTTTCCAATCCGGCAAATGTTGAAAGCGCGATAAAAAAATATACGGCCTCCCACCCTGTTCATATTTTGGTGAACAACACCGGAGGGCCAGCCGGTGGATCGGCAATCACTGCTTTACCCGAACAGTTTATTGCGGCATTTAATGCACACCTTATTTGCAATCAGCTTTTGGTACAGGCAGTTGTTCCATCCATGAAAGATGCGGGGTACGGCCGGATCATCAATATTATATCCACTTCGGTAAAACAACCCATCCCGGGACTTGGGGTGAGCAATACCATTAGGGCTGCGGTGGCCAACTGGGCCAAAACCCTTGCCGGTGAACTTGGTCCGTTTGGTATTACGGTAAACAATGTTTTACCCGGCCTTACCCAAACCGACAGAGCCGATTACATTATTGCAAAAAAATCGGAAGACCTCGGTAAACCTGCAAATGAAGTGATTGATGCCATGCTAAAAGAAATACCGGTACGCAGGATGGGCAAACCCGAAGAATTGGGCGCAGCAGTAGCCTTTCTGGCAAGCCCGGCTGCAGGATATATAAATGGGATTAATTTGCCGGTTGACGGTGGCAGAACCTCTTCATTATAAATTAAACAGATGAAAAAAATATTATTTAGTTTTTTTGCTGCAGGATTTCTTTTTCTTACCTCCTGCGATGCACAAACTGAGTTTAACCTGGATGCAAAATCATTTTTTGAAAAAACAGAAAATGACAGTGTGCAAATTTTAGATGTACGTACTCCGGCAGAATATCAAACAGGTTATATTAAAAACGCCATGTTTGCAAATTGGAATACCCCGGCAGAATTTGACAGACGTACGCAATACCTCAACAAAAAGCAACCTGTATATGTTTATTGTTTGTCGGGCGGCCGAAGCGCTGCCGCTGCAAAAAAGTTGCGCAATGAAGGATATACGGTATATGAACTCACCGGGGGAATGATAAAATGGAAAGCCGAAAATTTACCACTGGCCGGAACCATGCCCGATAAATCCCAGCAATCTCTGGAAAGTTTTCAATCAAAAATTGCACAGGGTACCGTACTCGTTGATTTTGGCGCTCCCTGGTGCCCACCCTGCCGAACAATGGAACCTGTAATAGAAAAGGTACGCAACAGCAGTAAAGGAAAATCCCTGATTTTTGTGCAGGTGGATGGTGGAAAAGATCAGGACATCATGCAAGAATACCAGGTAACCCAACTACCCGTTTTTATCCTGTTTAAAGATGGAAAGCAGGTATGGAGAAAAGATGGTGTTGCTACAGAAGAAGAATTTCTTTCTAACCTTTAATCCCTTCCGGGCCTTTATACAATTGCTAAAGACTTCAGGCGGTCATTATTGAAAACTGAAGCTGAAATAATTTATTTTTTCTCAAACTTCAGCGCCTTTACAAAATCGCTCACAAGCGTTGCAATTAATTTCCCGGTGCTTTCATCCTTTCTTCCCGATTGTAACTGACATGCACCTTCAGAAATATGGAGATATCCCGGTTTTGACCGGCTTCCCATAAAATGTACAAACTGTCGGGCTTCGGTAATGCTGATGCCTGTAGGCGAACAATAAGCGGTAAGCACATGCTGAATGGCATCGAGATTAAGTTCTATACCCGAATAATTGTTGTTGGTAAATTCTACAGAACGGGCAAAAGCCTGAAACAGGTTATATTTTTCGTGCAGATAAATATCTTCAAAACTATGCAATTGCGCCCTGGTATTTTTTCCAAGTTCAAATAAAATACTTTGCGAAACCTGGTTTTCCTGAAAACCGATTAATGCGAAGCGGTCAAGGTAGCCATCATCATTTGCATACCTGAAAGCATTTCCACTGTGCCTTCCTTCGGTAGCGCCAAAACCGGAATGGGCGCTGATACAAATGGCATTTAACTTCGAAGCCGGAATCCGGTTATTTTTGTGCAACCCTTTAGCAACTGCTTTCAGCAACGGGTACGCATTATTTGCGCCCCCTCCAACAACCAATGGAATTTTTCCCGCTGAGGTAATATACTTAACGATGTTCTCAACTTCTTCATCAATCGTTTTAACCGCATGGCGGTAAGCATCTGTTTTTTCAGCAGGGTCCAGGGCATGAGATTCAATGAGAAATTTCAGGTCGCCGAAATCGAAATGGCCAAGAAGCAGAATTTCTTCACCCGAAAGGAAATCGTTACTCTGGCTGTTCAAAAATTCGTTGAGGAAGGGCAGCCATGCCGTATCGGCGCCTCCTGTTCCAAAATCTGCTTTTACGCCAATATCTTCCGGGATACCCAGCAATACAAATTTTGCCGGCGATTCAGATATAGATTCGGGCCATTCACTTTCAGGATTTAAATAACCGATTCGCTCACCAATCCGGGATTCGAAACGCCGAACCCTGGTGATAGATAAAATATCCTTTTTTCCATAAAACCTGAAATGCTTCATTTGGGAAAGATAGGAAATATCCCTTTCAGGAAAAGCAGCTAATTTTCAGGAACGGGAGATTCATACGTTTTGGTAAGCGAATTGCAGCCAAGGAAAAAATCGACCGGAACATATTCCAGGCTATCGGCGCCAAAATACGATTTATAGAAATTACCCGGGAGAGATATTTTGCGGGTGGGAAACAGGCAATTTAATCCAGAATTCATCAGTACGTTCCGGCAAAATTCCGAGCAATAAAGTGTATCTCCATTTGTAAGAGAAAAATGGGGGTCAAATATAAATTGTTCATTCTCCTTTTTCAGGCATTCGCTTTTAATGGCTTCAAGATTTTCAGGTTTTGCATCAATTATCCAGGCGCCGAAATAGCGGGTACCCTTTTCGGAAATAAAATCGTCAATTGATTCAATATGGAAATAAAGACCATTTTTTTTGGTATCGGATACATGATAAATCTGAAACCCGTTCCTTCCAGTGAAGCCGATGCCAATATGGGTGATGTTGGTGTCGGAAATATTGAACTGCCCGGCAATTAAGCCCTGCTTTTGTTTTGTGCCCCTGCAGCAGAGATAAACTGCATTTGGCGAAGGATAAAAATGTACAGATGGTTTTTCCATACACTCCGGTATATTGATAACCATTTCGGCATTCATGAGAAAACCATTATTCAGAATCTTCCTGTTCATACCCCTGTTGAAATCAGGAAATGAAAAAGAAAAGAGTAGAATGAGTAAATAAAGTACTGTTTTCATCATAAAGAATAAAGGGCCGCAATATTATTTGCAGCCCTTTGATAGGAAATTGGGATTAAGAAAATGCACCGGAAACTGCCCCAACTACAGCCCCGCCAATCGCACACCACATACCACAATTATCATAGCCAATCACCGCCCCCTGTACTGCGCCTGCCACCCAGCATGGCACATCCGTATTGCCATAAATACCTTCGATGTAACAACTGCGTTCAGTTTTTTCGGTTCTTGCCATATTATAGGTAACCGCCACAACGGTATACAGGAATTCCTTTTCTGTTGCATCAATTGAGGCCTGACTGATTTCATCTGTCATTTTGGTAAGTTGCTTTTGAAAATCGCGCAAGTCGAGTTTTTTCGGATTTAATACGGTATTCATCACTTCTTTTCCGAAGCCGGATAACCTGCTCCTTTTAAGTGCATTTTGAAAATTATAACCGGGATCTTTAATGGAACTGATCACCTGGTTAGCCAGCTTCATATCTGCCTGAGCGGTTAAGGGAATGATTTTTAAATACCGGGTAATAGTTTCATCATTAATCACCTTAACCTTACCGGCATAAAAATCCGTTTGAATGATATTTAATGATGTTTGAAAATCAATTCCACGCTTATTGTATGGATTGTTGGGTTGGGAAATCCCCGCAAACGAAATGAGCATAGCGCCCAATAAAAGCATTAATGTTTTCATGTTGATTTTATTTTTGATGAATGATTAATTGACGGAACCACACCCTAGAAATGCATTACCATCAACAACACAAAAATGAAAACAACCTGTTCAAAAAACAAGGTAATCTATACATAAACCGGGAAGAAATTTCAGGAAAATAAGGGTAAAATACACAGGCAAAACCGGCTTTAAAATACAGCAACAAAAAAATAAAACAGGCAGTGCCTGTTCATATAACGTTAATGAATATACGAATAAAAATACAGCCTAAAAACCGGACTCTGCCATCCTTGGAAAGTGATCACTTTGAAATTTACCCATCCGGTATTTGTAAAGGCTGGCATGTTTGAGCACTTACACATCCCGGCTCAAAATAAAGGAACCGAAGGGCTAATCGTACACTTCCATTTTCAACTTAAGATCAGTAAATAATATCTGCATCATAAGTTGCAATAGGGAGATGTTTTACTCTTTCAATATATGGAGAGAAATTAAATTTTGTTGTTTCGTACTTTTCCAGGTTTAAAAAATATTGTTTGGAAGCATACCGGTAAACACCCACCCCCATTGCCACCCTGGGCATTGGGAAAACATTTGCCGGAAGGGATTTTTTCATATAGGCAGTTTTTCCATCGTTTGAAATGGTTGCCGTATCTGCATTCCACGATGGGGTATTGGCCAACCAGGGGTACAAATAATAACCGGTATCCAGCTTAAAAAGGTATAACAGATTGTTCTTGCGATCATAAAATAGTGTATCGTCCACTTCAATCGGAATATCCTTACCAACCAGTTCCATCCGCATGGTAAAGTTTTGAAAAATAATCAGCGAGTATTTATCTGAATTATAAGTTATCAGTTCCCCTTTAAAGGTTAACGATTCTTTTATATTCAACGAATCGAGATTGATGGTGCCAAATGTGAATGAGTAATATTTGGATTTAACAACATTCAACTGGCCATAAGCCATATTACAAAATGCCAGCAAAACTAAACAGAATAATTTTTTCATAACAACGGAATTACCGGCTGCCCTCAATGAGAACAGCCGGATTAAGGTTATTTAAATTTTTCGAATTCCACTTCTTTTACATTACCGGATCTTGGGAGGTACAACCTCGACATTAGCATTTCAAGTAACCCACGATCTTCGGATTTTACTTCTCCTTTCACCATATACCTATTCTTTGAATAATATACCTGACCTTTAATATTACCGGTAAAAATGACGGGAACCACCTTAGTTTCATGATTATGGTTAATTTCGACAGTAACGGTTAAATGAGGAGAACCGGCAGCCGCACTGTAATCTACATATCCATAAATATGTATTACATAAACACCACACTCAATAAAATAATCCACTTTTCGCTGCTGAAATAATTCAATGGGCTGCTCTGCTTTAAATGCGGCATACCCGTATTTGCAAAAACCCGCTGTTGCCAGTAATATAGCCAGCAGGTATAATTTCATTTTCATTATTATTCTTTTTTAAATGATTGGCAAAAAACTGAAGAGATTAAAATGCAGATCACCTCAGCATAAAAGGAACGGGGGCAACACAAAATCATTTCTAGGATGGATATGTGAAACTCCGTTTTCCTTTCTGTTTACACAGGTAAAACTATGCATCAACAAAAAGAAAAAGCAGGGGAAAACCCCTGCTTATATAAAGAAAATTCCCGTAGAATACTGTTTACACGCCTATTTTTTTATTTACCACATCCTGAATTTGCGCTTCCAATTCGATGCATTTTTGCTGAATGGCATTTCCTTCCTTAATAATATGATCAACAAAAGATTTATCGTGATAAGAAGCTGCATTGATTCGTACATTCATGAATGCTCCCATCACGGCAGCCTTTGCACAGGCAGCACCCACTCCGGCATCTGAAACCGAATTGGGGTTCCCTGTTTCAGCCATTGCTTTAATGATTTCCATCGAATTAAAAGAAGCCTCCATCACCTGAAAAGGAATTTCAATGGCATATTTAGTGGCTTCCTGAATAGCCTCATTGCGTGCAGCAGTTTCATTATCGTTTGCTTTTGGCAAAGCGAATGCATCCATAATACGGTTAAAGGCTGCTGTATCCGCATCAACCAGTGCAATAAGTTTTTGCTTAAGTTGCTGTCCTTTTTCCGCCCAATCGCTAAAAGATTTCCACTGGGCATCCCAGCCCGGCTTATGTGAAGATAAGTTGGCTACCATGGTGGCCAGTGATACGCCAAGAGCACCAACATAAGCGGAAATGGAACCACCGCCGGGCGCCGGACTTTCGCTGGCGGTTTCATCGGCAAAATCTGTAAGGCTCATGCTTACCAGCTTTTGGCCGGCCGGATCAGTAAGCATATATTCAATGATTCTTTCTTCGGGTTTGAAGGGGGAAAGTTCATCAAGCCCCAGCGAGCGAATAGCAATTTTCAAAAGTTCTTTTTCGCTTACGCCTGTGCTGCGTTTTTGTTTTTCAAGAAAATATTTCCCTGCATCGGTCATGGCTTTTAAGGGTATCAATCCCACCAGTTCGCTACCGGTTACCCTCATCCCCCTTTCGGCTGCTTTTTTGCATGCTTCATCAAATGCGATGTGCATGGGTGTGATATTGATGTTAGTAAGGTTAATCGAAATCTGGGCAATTCCATATTCTTCAATAAACCATCCAATGGCTTTTACGGCTTTAAGCGATCCAGGTATGGTAACCGGTTTGCCATCCGCACCTTTTACCACTTTTCCATTTTCCTTTTTTGTACGGCCGGCTTCCCGGATATCGAACGCAACGGCATTTGCCCTCCGGGTAGAAGTGGTGTTCAGGTTGATGTTGTAAGCAACCAGGAAATCGCGAGCCCCAATTACCGTAGCCCCGCGCTTAGCATCAAACTTAACCGGGCCAAAATCGGGTTTCCATTCAGGCTCATAAATTTTTGTGGCAAAACCTTCGTACTCACCTGCCCTGATTACGGAAAGGTTGTTTCTTGATTTATCTTTTTGTGCAGATTCGTAGAGGTAAACCGGGATATTTAATTCTTTGCCTACCCTTTCGGCAAGCTGAATAGCATAAGCAACGGTTTCTTCCATGCTGATGTTGGCAATAGGAATTAAAGGACACACATCGGTAGCGCCCATACGCGGATGTTCACCTTTATGAGAAGCCATGTCAATAAGCTCACCTGCTGTTTTAATTGCCCTGAAGGCCGCTTCAATAACTTTTGCCGGTTCTCCCACCATAGTAACTACGGTACGGTTGGTTGCTTTTCCGGGATCCACATTCAGTACCCTCACTCCTTCTACCGATTGCATGGAAGAAACAATCTGGTTAATGATGTTCATATCCTTTCCTTCCGAAAAATTGGGAACACATTCTATAAGCTGTTGCATCGTTAAAATATTTGCACAAAGATGCATCCTAAACCAGCAACCAAAAAATGAAAGTTTAGAACCTTTGGTGCCCGGTTAAATTGTTAACCGAAAAGTTTCAATCTATTTCTGTATTAAACTTCATTAAAATTCACAGTACCCCCCACCTGATCCTGGTATTTCCACTTTTTTCCTGATAAGAATTTGGAGCAAAAAATCAAGGTTTTGGAAAAATGGCTAAAAATTGTCTTTCCCGGCTAATACCGATTGGATATCCATAATAGATCAATTCCATTGATCTAAACGGCTATCACATCGGCATTATACGATTAAACTTTGGTATCCGAAATAATTCCGTTTAGTATAATAAAAACGAGTTCCGGCATTAGATCAAACCCGGCAGTGGTACAACTTTTGAACTAATTGCAATACCCAACAGTTGAATATGGTGTGTCTCTTTTCACGTCGCTCAGGCCAATTTTCTTGACCCCATTTTTCCAAGGCCAGCATATATTATGTTTTCTACCGGACAATACTGGTTTTCTACCAAAAATTTGTGCTGAAGAAAGTTTAGTGAGGCTATATGTTTATTTAGTTTGTTTTCCCCGGGGCTGCCGCCCCTTACCCCCAACTTTAAAATATGGATTTTAAAAATTCGAACCAAAAATTTGCGCTGAAGAAAGTTTAGTGAGGCTATATGTTTATTTAGTTTGTTTTCCCCGGGGCTGCCGCCCCTTACCCCCAGTTACAAATTATGGATTTAAAAAATTGGAGCCAAAAATTTTCACTGAAGAAAATTTAGTGAGGCTTTATGTTTATTTAGTTCCATGCCCCCGGGGCTGCCGCCCCTTACCCCCAACTTTAAAATATGGATTTTAAAAATTCGAACCAAAAATTTGCACTGAAGAAAATTCAGTGGGGCTTTATGTTTATTTAGTTCCATGCCCCCGGGGCTGCCGCCCCTTACCCCCAACTTTAAAATATGGAATTAAAAAATTCGAACCAAAAATTTCCCCTGAAGAAAATTTAGTGAAGCTTTATATTTATTCACCTTCAATGGTATTCCTCTGGCGAAAGAGTTCCCGCAAAGCGGGATCACTTGTGACACATTAATTCACCACGATTGTATCGGGGAATTTTAATCAGAATTACACTTGTCAGTAAGAGATTACTTCCCCACAACTTCTCAAAGATTGGACGTTGAGGTTAAGTTGCCGGGATGGGAGAAACGCTACCATATCGGAAACATTGTAAAGAAATAGGGAGAGATGGTAAGTGATTTTCGCGGGAATCATGAAAAATAGCCTTGAATTTTTAGTAGAGGGGTCTGTTTGTTTTAATGCTATCGATGATTTTTGATGAAAGGAGAATATCCCTTTTGGTAAATATTCTGGGGAACAGCCATCCCCATCCCGACTAAAAAGATATGAAAAATATTTTTTAATAGCCGTTTTTAAACATTTATAGTCATTTAAAATGGATAAAGTAAACAGGATTCCAAGATAAACCAGATCTATCCAGATTGTGAAAAATGGTATTAAGAAATGCTTATTGCTATTTTATAAAGCAGAATTTTGAACGACATTAGCTGCAAATCAAAGCAGCGCTTAATTTAAAATGATATAAGCCTGAATTTAAATAAAACGGCCATTCAGGATCACCCTGTCGATCAGATTAGTACCAAAAGCGTAAGGGATATAAGCAATTGACGGAACCGGTGTAAGCATGATCAGGTTAGCTCTTTTACCCACGGCAATACTGCCCACTTCATTTGCCTCTTCCATTGCAAAAGCACCCTGAATGGTAGCGGCATTGATGGCTTCTTCAGGAAGCATTTTCATTTGTATGCAACTCATGGATACCACGGTGTTCATATTTCCGCTTGGCGAAGACCCCGGGTTATAATCACTTGCGAGGGCAATTTTACATCCTGCATCTATCATTTTTCTGGCCGGCTGATACATCATACGTAAAAAATAAGCTGCTGTTGGCAGGAGGGTTCCAATTGTATGCGAGGCTGATAAGTTCGCAATGTCATTTTCGGTCATGGTTTCGAGGTGATCTACCGAAACGGCATTTAATTTTATGGCCGATTGGAGCCCGCCAATGCTGTTTAACTGGTTGATGTGGAGTTTGGGCTTTAAACCATGTTTAGCTGCTGCATTGCATACCTGTTCCATTTCCTGTACCGAAAAAAATCCGTTTTCGCAAAACACATCTACATAATCTGCCAGTTTTTCCTTAGCAATTGCCGGCAGCATTTCATTGATGAGCAGGTTAAGGTAGGCCTGGTGGTTGTCTTTAAACACTAACGGGTAAGCATGTGCGCCAAGAAAAGTTCTTTTTACCAGTAATGGCGCTTCATTCCTGATCCGGGTAATCACCCTCAGCATTTTCAACTCACTTTCCAGCGAAAGCCCGTAACCTGATTTTATTTCGATGGCGCCCGTACCCAGATGAGCTACTTCTTCAATCCGGCGCATGGCAGCGTTAAAGAGTTCGTCTTCGGTTTTTTCAGCAAGCCTGGCTGCAGAATTCAGGATGCCGCCACCTTTTGCAGCAATATCTGCATAGTTCAATCCTTTAATTTTATCTACAAATTCTGCTTCCCTGCTGCCTGCAAAAACAATATGGGTATGGCTGTCGACCCAGGCCGGCAAAATAAAAGCGCCTTTTGCATCCACTACATGATTGGGAAGCTGAGGAACAAGCAGCTCCAGTTCAAACATATTTCCCAGGCAGGCAATGCGGCCGTATTCAATAAGCAAAAATGCATCCCGGATTAGCGGGAGGTTTGCCAATTCCTTTCCGGCAAGCGGTTGTTTAACATCCGCAACATTCACCAGGCAACCGATATTTATGATCAGCATACTCATTGTTGTAATTGTTGCCAGATTTGAAAAGCAAATTTTTCGAGTGAAGGATCCCGTGCGCCCATCAGCAACAATACGGCAGGTGGAATAAGACGGGGTTTTACCCGTTCAAAAAAGCAGTTTCGATCTTCAACAAAAAAAGCATTTTTTCCCTTTTGAGATATGGCATCAGTAAGGTTTTTTGCAGAAATATCTTTTACTGCCGTACCTCCAGCATAAAAAATTTCGCTCATCCATATTTCATCCTGCGGGCGAAGTGCATTGCTGATCTCTTCTACAAAATCATCTTTCAGAAACCTTGTAGGGCCATAACCATGCGGCTGAAACCAGGCAACCACTTTTGGCGCCAGCGGCTGGCATGCTTTTATGGAAGCAGCACATTTTACGGGATTATGGGCATAATCATCAATCAGCATGATCCCATTATGCTGACCAATGAACTGATGACGACGGTAAATACCCTCATAATTATTTAATGCCTCAGCACAAACTGAAAATGGCACGCCCAACTGGTTGGCCACCGCCACAGCAGCAACTGCATTTTCCATGTTATGCATACCCAAAGAAGCCATTTGAAACGGGTATCCATTAATGGAAAAATGAGAAAGAAAATCTTTTTGTAAAAAATCATTAGCCGTAAATGAAGCAGGTTCTCCATTTACCGAAAAATCAAATTCCTGCCCCCGGCTTAGTGATGCAGCCAGTTTATTGGAACGGTTGGTAATGAACAATTGCCTGGTATTTTGACGAAAGTTGTTAAATATGTTCATCAGTTCCGGAATATCCTGATGGTCTTTATCAATATTCAGCAACAGGCCCACTTCGGGTTCGTACTGCACAATTGATCCATCGCTCTCATCGGCTTCTATCACCAGCCATTCCCCTTTTCCCACTGCAGCATTCCCAATTTTACCCTGGCTGATGATAGATACAAGCCCTGCGCCACTAATAATTCCGGGATCCATACCGGCTTTCCGGAGTATGGCATACAACATGGCGCTGGTGGTGCTTTTGCCTGATGTACCGCCTACAGCAATGGTTTTATGGCTCCTGGCAATCATGGCAAGCACTTCGCTCCGTTTCATAACGGGAATGTTTAACTGCTTTGCCTTTTGCATTTCGGGTACGGTATCTTCAATGGCTGTTGATGCCACCACAAGCTGTATTCCGGGTTTCATTCCCGAACCATCCTGGGGGTAACAGGCGATTCCTTCTTTTTGGAGTTTTTGCATGATGTCATCGGCCGATCCGGATCCAAAATACCTGTCGCTCCCCGAAACCTGTTTTCCCAAACCTGCCAGAAACTGCGCAATGGCGCTCATTCCCGATCCGGCTACACCAATAAAAAATATTTGCTGATAATCGTTTAACTGAGGTTTCATCAGGCAGCAATTTAAGCTAAGGGACTGATAAAAGAACAATTGATGCGCTGAGCTTTACAGATGATGGGGAAGAATGTATGGTTGGAACTTTGATTCATTTAATTTTTGTCGTAGTATCATAAGAGCATCAATATACCTCCTCAAAAATGTAGTTTATATTAAAATCGACCTCAGATCGTTTTAGCGGACGGTTTATAATCAGTCCGGTTTTTGAAACAGCCCCAGATCGTACAATTTCTTATTATAATCGTATTGCAGATCGGGGTGCATTTTGGATATGGATTTTTCAATCAGATTTTGCTGTGAAACTAAAAGATATTTTAAATAATGGCTATTCCGAATGGATGGGTTAAGTTCCCTGCTTTTCCAAAGAAAATACATCAACAGTTCCACACGGGTTTGTTCTTCATCGCTGAAAGAGGCGAGCTTATTCACCCTGCGAAGTATTTTGCGAATGGTTTTCCTGGCAAAATAAGGGCTGGTGGAACGTATCGCATCAAACGATTCATCTATATAACCTCTAACATTGGCTATAAACTGATTTTCATCTTCCGATTCGAACAGCAGGTAGGTAAGCAGGTCTTTATTTTCCTGTTTTAATTTGGCCAGCCGGTGAATAATTAACCTGAGTTCTACCGGGCCGAGTTCTTCGAGGGCCGATTTCAATTCTTTTAAAGGTGCTGATTTCATTTCATTAAAATAATGAAATTAGTCCTTGTTTTCCGGTTTTGTAAATGAAGAATATTCAGTTCTGTTTTCTTCGTTTATTTCGGGTTTGTTTAGGAGCAGGTATGTAATTGGGTACATCAATTTTTATTCTTCTGATGTCATCATCGGTAATGATGTCGTTGATGTCGACCAGGTGCTTGTGAATTTTATTCTGTGTATCCGGATCCGGTGAAGCATTTACCGGTATGAGTGCATTGTTTACGTTTACCCTGCCATGCGATAAATTTTCCATTCAATTAAATTAAAAAGTTAAAACAGCAAGCAACCGGTTTGAATTGCAGGATTATCCTCAGCACATATCAAAATAAGGAAATCTGAATTCCGGATATAAAATTAAACATGAATTCATGAACCGCTCCCGGATGTGAAGGGAACTTATCATTACTTTTCCACAAATCAGTTGAGTACACGGGTAGTTTTACCCAACTGTGCACCGTTGTGAAATATTTGCATGGTATAAGTGCCGGGTATAAAATCATCGGCTTTCAGGGTAAACAGCAGTTTCTTAGGTTCTCCTTTTGTATAATCGAAATTTATCTTCATGGAATAAATCATATTTTTTCCATCTGCGGTTTCGAAGGTGCCAGATTCCCATGGCGATTTTTGAATTACATGTCCATCGGGTGCGGTTATAACCACCAGCATTTCTATATTATTGCTTGATGGGGGATTGGGATTTTTTACAATGAAGGAACCGATAAATTTATCGGCCTGGTAAGCCTTATAGGTTTCGAGTTCTTTATTATCGGTAATCGTCCACGCAGAAAGATGCAGATCGTAAGCTGAATAAAACCCTAACCCCGATTGCCTGACAGGCCTGGGAGGTTCGGCAGCCGAATTGGAATCGAATGATGTTTGGGTAACCGGAACATTTGCCACGGATACCTGGTCGGCTTCCTGTTTTTCGTTTATCTCTGTAATTACGGAAACCAGTCTTTTATTTTCAGCAACCACCATATCGTATTTGGCAAGCAGGTCGTTCACCTTAATTTGAAGCTCTTCAATTTTAGCTTTTGCAAGATCAAGATCCTGTAACCTGTTTTTTTCGTTCAGTAACTCTTTTACCTCTTTCTTTAGCCGGGCATATTCTTCAATCTGTGCATTCATGGGGATGCGCAGGCTATCGGCGTAAGATATGGAGGAATCTATTTTTTTTCCAAGCCGGTTGATGGTTTCGTTATAAGCATTTTCGAGCGAATCGCGTTTAGCGATTACATTGGGATCTATAATTTCTCCGGCTGGTTTTGATACGGGAGATATTTTACTTTGAGCAGGATCAGCAGTTTTAAAATACCTGTGGTAGCCCCAAAAGCTGAGGATCGCCAGGGAAAAGATAAAGAGCATCAGGGAAAGAAAAAGCAGAATGGAAGCGCGGGTTTCTTTCATTTAATCTAATCTTGCAAATGTGATGTTATTTACTCTTTGCGTTGCTGTTCTCTTCAGAAATAGCCCGGTCAACATAAGCCGAAACCCAGCCTACCTGACCATTTTTTACGAGATAAAATTGTTTTCTTTCATAAATACCTTCAAACTGGCGCATCACTTTCAGTAATAATCCGGTACCGGCAAGCAATGCTTTCTGATCGAAAACCTTATTCACTACTTTAACCTTTTTTACCACTTCCTCTTTATTAACCGTAGGATCGGTAAGTCCTTTTGCAATTTCCTCACCCGAAAGGCTGCTGTAGTTTTTGTAAATGCGATCGTAGAATTTCTCAACTTCTTTATAAGTAACCGGAACAACAGGGTTTTCAATGAGATCGGGGCTGATAAGGGTAGCCACCGACCAGGCGATACCTCCGCTGAAAGCAACGTTATCGCTCATGTTGTATGCGCCGCTCACATTAATGGCATAAACAATTTCATCGTTTGCAGAGCCTTCCAGCACACGGTATAATTGTTTATGAAAAGCGCTAAGGGTAAAATTCCCGTCAATTCTTTTTTCAGCGGCATTAGCGGTACTCTTTGTTCCCCAGCTTAGCTGAAATAATTTAAAATCGATGGTGTTATTTTTAGGGAAGTATCCGCCTTTGGTGTTTCCGCTGCCAATATCAATAAGAAAAGTATTGTATCTTTTTGAGGCCGGTACAATGCCTAAGTGCGAGAGCCTGGCTTCTTCGGCAACATTCACCACATCCACTTCGCGGGTGGGTTCATTTACGGCCAGCCTGAAAGAATCGATCATCCTGTCTATCCAGTCGTTCTTATCAAATTTCACGGCCTGTATTTTAACCCCGCTGCTTACAACTGTAAAAATCCTGTTTGATGGAATCTTATATACATTCTTAGCAGTAAGGTATAATCCGGCAAATGCTTTTACGGTAGCGGTAAAAGTTTCGGTATCAAAACTGATAAAATCGGTATTTGATGAAGTGTCTTTCAGGATATTAAAATCGGCATTATCATTATCCCTGCTCACTTCAACCAGACTCATCTTCACCCCTTTCGAACCTACTTCTATACCCGAATAGAGTTGCGATTTTTTGTATTTAAACTTAATATCAGGCTGGGCTGATGCCACAGCGGATATTAATAATAAGGACAGGAGAGGCAATAAATTGCGCCGGAAGTAATGACAGATCATGCTTCGTTGTAAATTAATAGCCATAAAATTAGCCCTTTTACACCGATGATAAACAACAACAATGGTGCTTGTGTAAAACTTGTTATTATTAAGCGACGATTTAAAAATTATTCAATGACTTTCTAATAGCAAATTCTGGTTGCATGAGAAAATACATCTATAAATTCCCCCCAACTTCAGGAACAATTATTTATAGGCAGAAGGCCGGAATGATGTATGGAAACGATAAATGTGTCGAAAAAAAAGCAGGGTAAAAGTTAACTGGTTAAAACAACCTTTTCCATAACATCACCGGCTCTAATATCATCCAAAACATCAAGTCCTTCAGTTATTTTTCCAAAGCAGGTATGTTTGCCATCGAGGTGGGCTGTGCCATCGCGGCCATGACAGATAAAAAATTGCGATCCCCCAGTATCCGGCCCTCGGTGCGCCATCGATAATACCCCCCGATCGTGATGTTGTTTAGGAGCGCTGGTTTCGCAGGGAATGGTATATCCGGGGCCTCCCGAACCCGTTCCCAGGGGGCAACCTCCCTGAACCACAAAATTTGGAATAACCCGGTGAAAACTTAGCCCGTTATAAAACCCTTCATTAATTAATTTCTTAAAATTATTTACCGTGACAGGGGTTGCATCATCGTACAATTCGAATTTCATCACCCCTTTATTGGTTTGAATTTCACCACGGGTTAATTTATTTTCCATTACAGGTTCAAAATTTGTACAAATTTACCCGGTTTTCGATCAATGATGTTCTGATCGGGAACAATCTTTAAAGCAATTTTCGCGGGAGGCGGGATTCTGCTCATCATAAATCAACACTTACTCAGCATTAAAGCAACAGTAAAATCACTTCCCGTTATTTCAACTTTTGTTTCAGAAGCCGGATTTGATGCCTGCTAATAATGATATATGGTCATTAACCCAAAATAACCTGGTTTCTCTGGCAGGAAAATATTAAAACATGTATAGATCATGGCAATGATATAGTTTAAATAATTAAATGAATGAGCTTACATAACTCAATAACATTCAATATATTGCATGATATAAATTAAAAACAACCTGGTGGTGCTTTATATACATCCACATGCTGCCAGTATGGGTGCGATTTACAGCTCCTTTAAAAAATGCCTTACAAAAGTTTTGAATTGTGAAATCCTTGAGTAATTTTACAGTGCTTATACTTCAATTCCTCCGGGATCACAATTCCTCTGAAATCTCCACTTCCAATCTTTTATCTGAACTGATATCATTTTTGAATCCGTTTTACCTGGTTTCAGGATGATTAAGCATATATTATTATGCTGCTTAAACAGCAGCATTTATTCCTAACCTATACAAAAACCGGAATTCCCTTTTCCTGTGAGCCAATTTTTCTAAACCACAAACAAAAGAAAAATGCTTACAAAATTTTACGCAAAAATTGCCACACTGGCAATTGCTACCGGTCTTTTCGGCCTTCCGGTATTCAGTCAAAACCAGAATGTAAGATCTTACACCCAGGTTTACTCTGAGAATTTACAAGGTGGAACAGTTCTGTTTGGAAACACGATGATGAGCATTGTTGACAACAATGCCGTTAACCTCACTAAAATGAACGAATTGGGCAATGCCTCAAATGGCCAGGGTGGCCTGGGCTTTACCCAATATGGTAACGACAATGAAAATATGACGTTTACCGATATTGACGTTACCCCCGCCAACCTCTCCCTTATAGCTTATGGAGCTTCAGGCTGGAAGTACCTTGCCAATGGCAGTAACCAGGGTACGGCATGGCGTACGTTAGATAACCCGGGATCTCCATGGATTTCAGGAACCGGCAGCTTTGGGTATAGTCATTCCCAAACCACCACCGTGCCTAAAAACGGGCCTACAACTTATTATGTAAAAACAGTTAATGTAACAAGCCCAAACCTTTATTCGGGATTTACATTCAATTACAAATATGATGATGCCTTAGTGATTTATGTAAATGGCACTGAAATTACCCGGGTAAACCTTCCTAACGGTACCATTTCATATAATACCCTGGCTTCTACCAGCAAGAACACCACCGGAACCATTACTGTTCCGTCAAGCGCATTTACTTCCGGTAACAATATTATTGCAGTTGAATTACATCAAAACAGCGCCAACAACAACGATGCGTTTTTCGATCTCTCAATAACCGGCAATGCCCTTGCCACATACAACTCTTCTTCGGCTAACCTTATTTTACCTTCCGGAACCAATACCATTCGTTTTGCCAGGTTATACTGGGGAGGAAGAATTAATAACAGCGCACTCACTACCACGGCTGATACCCTTCGTAAAATCCTGATCAGAAAAGGAACAACAGGTGCCTATACTCCGGCTCTTGCACCCGCAAGCAATGTAGATAAATTTGCGCTAAGCAGTACCGAATGGGTTTATCAAAGCTATGTGGATGTAACCAGTTTTGTACAGGCATACGGTGCAGGCACATACACCATTGCCAACCTTCCGGCCACACCCGGCTCAGTAAGCGCCGGAGGTAAATATGCTGGTTGGGCTATAGTAGTGGCTTATGAAAATGCCAGCAGCCCGTACACCAGCGTAAGAATTTACGACGGTTATTCGCAGGTTTATGATAATGGTACAGCCATTACCCAGAATATCACTTTAACCGGTTTGAATGTTCCCAATAACCCACTTGCATCTGCCGATGCCGTAATGGCAACCATGGTATGGGAAGGTGATGGTAACCTGGGCGCCAGCGCTGCAAACCCAGCAGGCGATTACATTAAAGTAAACAACATTGCGGTAAGCAATGCCGTAAACCCGGTTTCTAATTTCTGGAATGGTACCATTTCTAAAAACGGTGCATTCGTTACCGGAACCAAAAACCCCGATTACTACAACCAGATGGGGATCGATATTGATGAATTTAATGTGGGAACAGGTTATAACATTCAGCCTAATGCAACCAGCGTAAACATCGAATTTGGAACAGAAGCTGATCAATATTTCCCAAGCGTATTCAGCTTCGCCATCCGGATGAAAGACCCGGTAATCAGCCTCGATAAATCAGTTACCGATGCAAGTGGCGACGACCTTGTTGATGCTAATGAAATCCTCACATACACCCTTAGCGGAAGCAACCTGGGGTCAGGTTCAGCATATAATGTGGTGGTTACCGATACCCTGCCTTCAAACGTTACTTATGTGGCAAACAGCATGGAGGTGGTGAATGCACCCGGTATTACCGCAGGCATAAAAACAGATGCAGCAGATAACGATATTGCTACAAAAGGAGTGAACAACAACAAAACTTACCTGAAATTTAATTTAGGAAACGGCGCCACAGGAACGCAAGGCGGTGAAATGCCTTCCAACACTTCCTATGTACTTAAATTTAAAGTACAGGCCGGGGCAATTCCGGGAAGCGTGATAAATACTGCACGCATTACCGCTAACTCCCAGGCAGGCGAAGACTTCATAGATGATGGCACTGCCGTTATCTCTCCTTCGGGCGGCCCGCTTGATGTGAAACTGTTCTCCTTCAACGCCATCCTTCAAAACCACATGGGCGTCCTTACATGGGAAACCGAGTTTGAACAAAACAACCATTATTTTGAAGTACAACGCAGCGAAGACGGCGTAAAATTTGAAAAGCGTGGTTATGTTGACAGTAAAGGAAACTCCAGCGTAAGACAGGCGTACACTTATAACGACGAACTGAACACCAGCGCAAAAATTGTATATTATCGCTTAAAAATGGTTGATAAAGATGGCACATTCGATTATTCGAAAACCATTGCCATCCGTATTGGAGGAAATTTCTCAGCAGAAACATTCAGCGTGTATCCCAATCCGTTCAGGGAAGACGTTAAAGTTCGCATCAACAGCAGTGAAGATGTAAAAGCTACTTTCCGCCTCATCAGCTTCGATGGAAAGGAAATGAACATTCGCAACATCAACATATCTAAAGGCGAAAACATAATCGTACTCAGAGATTATAATAACATTCCTGCAGGAAATTATATCCTGGAGGTTACAACAGCAGCGGATAAATTCATCAGCAAAATTGTAAAGCACTAAAGTTTGTGGTTTTTTAAAATTTGAAAAGCTGCCCTTCACCGGGCGGCTTTTTTTGTTTCATATATTAAAGCTGTTTATTAAACTCCGGGAAACTAACCTGAACGGATAAATGATATTTTAAGAAACCGCCCTCCTTCTCTCCTTTATTTTCTCACCCGCCTAAGCTCCAGCATATTTAAACTATTTGGAACAAAATTTTTCACCGCAGGGTTAACCAGCCTTACAACCACATCGTACCACAGCGGAATAACAGGTACATCGGCAACAATGATGCTGTCCATACTCCGGTAAAGTGCAATTCTTTTATCTTCAGTGGCTTCAGATACCGCTCTTTCATAAAGCTGATCGTACAGCTTGCTGGAAAACCGGGTGTAATTGGGCGGCGCGGGGTTCTTACCATAAAATACCGAAAGGTAATTTTCGGCATCGGGGTAATCGGCTATCCACGAGCCTCTGAAAAATGCCACATCCGATCTTGCCATTTGCTGCAGCAACAGGCTCTTTTGTACAATTTCAATTTTTACGTTTATACCCGCCTGTTGCAGGTCATTAGCCACATAAGTAGCCAGATTGCCATAAACCGGAACCGTTACCAGGGTAACGGGTGGAGCGGATGCTGCATTATACACGATTTGCCGCAGCAGTTGCTTTGCTTTTTCAGGATTATATTCCAGTCCCTTTAAAAGAATGCTGTCAAATGCGGGCAACCCCGGAGGAATAAACCCGCTGTTTGCTGCGGTGCCAATGGAATTGCGCAGGTACAGCATCATGCGCTTTTTGTTGATGGATAAATGAACGGCCTGCCTGAATTTTTTTTGCCTAAGAGGAGATAACTTTAGCAACGGGTTTAAGGTATCGGATAAAATTCCGAGGTATTCGATGTTGAGGTATGGATGTTTTTGTAACACAAGCCTGCCCTCCCACTCTTTTTTCAGTTTCCCGGTTCGGGTAAGCACTTCATCTTTAAAGGAAGGATCAACATCATTAATAAAATCGAGACGGCCGGTTTGAAGTTCCAGAAATTCGGTGGCACGGCTATCGAGAAAGCTCACCATTATCCCATCCAGGAATGGGAGCCGGTTTCCTAACAGATCTTTTTCAAAATATTTCGGGTTACGCCTCATCAGCAAAGCCTGCCCTTCTTCCCAGGCCACAAACTGAAAGGGGCCTGTACCAACCGGGTGCCGTCGGAAATCATTTCCATACCTTTCGATGGCTTCGTGCGGCACAATGGAACAATACTGCATGGTTAGGATTCCCAGCACAGGTTGAAAAGGCTTTAATAATTTTATTTTTACGGTTCGTTCGTCCGTTGCCGTTATGCGATCAATTTTCCCGTTAAATATCCAGGCACCGGGGCTGGCCACTTTGGGGTTGCTGATCCTCTGAAGGCTGTACAGCACATCCGCAGCAACCATATTCCTTCCTTTAGATCCGGGAAAACAGGGGTCATCGTGAAACCATACATCGCTGCGGAGATGAAAGGTGAGTTCCGTATTATCCTGATTAAATTCCCAATGTGTGGCAAGCAACGGTTTTATGTGCATGGAATCATCAACCTCTACCAGGGTACTGTACAACTGGTGAACAGCCCACATGATGGACTGGCTGCGGGCAAATGCCGGGTCAAGCGTGGTAATTCCGTTATACTCGTTGTACCGGAAAATTTTCTTTCCCGAATCTCGTTTGCCGGTACAACCCGCAAATAATAAGCCCCCTAAAATGAATGTGCATACAATTCGCATTCTTCAAATTTAGATTTAAAGCCAGTATTGTCCGGTAAAAAACATATTATTAGCCGGCCTTGGAAAAATGGAGTCAAGAAAATTGGCATTTACGGCGTTAAAAGAAAAACGCCATATTCAACTGTTGGGTAATGCAATTAGTTCAAAAGTTGTATCACTGCCAGGTTTGATCTAATGCCGGAACTCGTTTTTATTAGCCGGGAAAGACAATTTTTAGCCATTTTTCCGAAGCTTTGATTTTTTACTCCACTTTCTTAACAGGGAAAAAGTGGAAATGCCAGGAGCTGGTGGGCGATACCGTAAGATTTAATGAAGTTTAATGAAGTAATGGATTTGGGCTTTTCGGTTAAACTTTTAACCGAACACCAAAGGTTCGAAATTTTTAAATGAATATTTTGCACCTGGGGGCGGGAGAAATGGAGCTAAAACTGAATAAATATAAAACTTCACTGAATTTTCTTCAGTGCAAAATTTTGGTTCGAATTTTTTAAACCCATATTTTGTACCTGGGGGAAGGGGTGGTAACCCCGGGAGAAATACAACTGAAACTAAATAAATATAAAACTTCACTGAATTTTCTTCAGTGCAAAATTTTGGTTCGAATTTTTTAAACCCATATTTTGTACCTGGGGGAAGGGGTGGTAACCCCGGGAGAAATACAACTGAAACTAAATAAATATAAAGCTTCACTGAATTTTCTTCAGTGCAAATTTTTGGTTCGAATTTTTCAAATCCATATTTTGTACCTGGGGGAAGGGGTGGTAACCCCGGGAGAAATACAACTGAAACTGAATAAATATAAAGCCTCACTAAATTTTCTTCAGGGGAAATTTTTGGTTCGAATTTTTTAATTCCATATTTTAAAGTTGGGGGTAAGGGGCGGCAGCCCCGGGGGCATGAAACTGAATAAATATAAAGCTTCACTAAATTTTCTTCAGCGCAAATTTTTGGTTCGAAATTTTTTAATCCATATTTTGTACCTGGGGGTAAGGGGTGATAACCCCGGGAGAAATAATGCTGAAACTGAATAAATATAGAGCTTCACTGAATTTTCTTCAGCGCAAATTTTTGGTTCGAAATTTTAAATCCATATTTTGTAACTGGGGGTAAGGGGCGGCAGCCCCGGGGGCATGGAACTAAATAAACATAAAGCTCCACTGAATTTCCTTCAACGCAAATATTTCGTTTGAAATAAGTATTGTCCGGCAAAAAACATATTATTAGCTGGCCTTGGAAAAATGGCGTTACGAAAATTGGACTGAACGGCGTGAAAAGAAAAACGCCATATTCAACTGTTGGGTAATGCAATTAGTTCAAAAGTTGTACCACTGCGGGGTTTTACCTAATGCCGGAACTCGTTTTTCTTAGCCGGGAAAGACAATTTTTAGCCATTTTTCCGAAGCCTTGATTTTTTGCTCCACTTTTTTATCAAGAAAAAAGTGGAAATGCCTGGAACAGTTGGGAGATACTGTGAATTTTAATGAAGTTTAATACAGAAATGGATTGGAGCTTTTCGGTTAACACTTTAACCGGGCACCAAAGGTTCGGGTTTTTAAAATCCATATTTTTTACATGGGGGCGGGGAAATTCAACTGAAACTGAATAAATATAAAGCTTCACTAAATTTTCTTCAGTGGAAATTTTTGGTTCAAATTTTTAAAATCCATATTTTAAAGTTGGGGGCAAGGGGCGGCAGCCCCGGGGGCATGAAACTGAATAAATATAAAGCCCCACTAAATTTTCTTCAGCCCAAATTTTTGGTACAAAACCAATATTGCCCGGTAAAAAACATACTATATGCCGGCCTTGGAAAAATGGCGTTACGGAAATTGGCCTGAACGGCGTGAAAAGAAAAACGCTATATTCAACTGTTAGGTAATGCAATTAGTTCAATAGTTGTACCCCTGCGGGGTTTTACCTAATGCCGGAACTCGTTTTTCTTATACTAAACGGAATTATTTCGGATACCAAAGTTTAATCGTATAATGCCAATGTGATAGCCGTTTAGATCAATTCCATTGATCTATTATGGATATCCAATCGGTATTAGCCGGTAAAGACAATTTTAGCCATTTTTCCGAAGCCTTGATTTTTTGCTCCACTATTTTATCAGGAAAAAAGTGGAAATGCCAGGGGCAGGTGTGGATACTGTGAATTTTCATGAAGTTTAATAAAGAAATGGATTTGGGCTTTTCGGTTAACACTTTAACCGGACAACAATGATTAAGATTCTGCAATTATGGAATGTTATACCCTTAAAGTAAATAGGGAATGCTTCAAAATATGATTTTATTCAAATACAATAAATACATACAAGAGGATTTCATTTTAATATTACTGTAGCCCTTATTTAAAACTTTAATTTTATCTATCTTCGGTAACATTAATTCAATAAATGGTTGAATCATGAACCTGAAATTATTTTCAATGCTTGCAGGCATATTCGTTTCCGGAAGCCTGTATGCACAAACCATAGTACTTACAGGAAGCGAAATACCCGATCAGATTTCAGCTTATGTGAGCAAAAATTTTCCCGGAAAGAATATTGAAAATGTATTTTGGGATAACCATGAATATGAAGTTAAACTTGATGACAGAACCGAACTTGAGTTTGAAAAAAACTTCAGCATTAAAGAAATTGAATCTGATACTCCATTGCCTCAAACTGTGGTACCTGTAAAAATCTGGAAATTTGTAACAACCCGGTACCCTAAACAAAAAATACGCTCCTGGAAAATACTGAACAGCGGGCAGGAAATTGAACTGAACAACGACATCGACTTGTTTTTTGATTTAAACGGGAATTTCATCAGGATAGATAATTAATAAAGCTTCACTCCTGAAACCAGTAGCGGAAACCTGAGTTAATTGCCCATATACAGCAGTATCATACCCTTGCTGCCATCTTCTTTACTAATAATAATTTCCGAAATACTCATCAAATAAACTATTTTAGAGGCAGCCATTATGACCTATGCCATTATACAGGAAATTAACTTGCTGCTAAAGAGGGGAAGTTTTTTCAGGGTAATTGTCTTTATTGTTATTCTTGCCGCTAATTTTAAAACCGAAGCACAACAGGCATACAGCAATCTTCTGCATCTTACTTCTGATTATATCAGTTCTAACCCTACCCGCGGAGTTCATGTATGCGACAGTCTTTTGCAACATGGAAAACTTTCAAATCCGGAGAGTGGTATCGTAATGCGAAGAAAAGGACAGGCATTATACCTCTTGGGAAAATTTGAAGATGCCGGAACCTGTTTTTCAAAATCAATTCAATATTTTGAAACAGGGAAACTGAATAACGAAATTGGTCTCACCCTGATAGAACAGGCAAGATTATACCGAAAGTTAAAAATGTATCAGCAGGCCATTGATATTTATTCTCGGGCGTTCAAAATTTTTGAACAATATAACGACAGAATTAATTTGTCAACCGTGCTTAATGAATGGGGTGTTGTTTATGAAATGAAGGAGGACTATCAATCTGCCATCAATTATTATAACCGCTCCTTAGAAATAAAAAAAGAATTAAAAGATACCCTGGGTGTTGCATATTCTTACGGGTTTCTGAGTTATGTAAACCTGCTTACCCATAATTATATTGCTGCCGAAGATTACGGCAAAAAATCATTCAGCTTATTCCAGCAAATAAAAACCCCCATTCATATTGCCCTCCAAAGTACTGACCTGTCGGTGGTGTACCAAAAAAAGGGCGATTACCAAAAAGCCATTCATTACCTGAATTTTAGCGACAGTATTGCAGAGCAAATGAATTATGCCGATCTTAAATCGGGAAACTATGAGCGGCTGGCAGGCATTTATGCCCTCCAACACAGGTTCGACAGCGCCTACGATTATCTCTTAAAATTTACCGCCATAAAAGACAGTCTCTTTTCGGTGAACTCACAAAAAAATATTGCAGAACTGAACATACAATATAAAACATCGGAAAAAGATAAAAACATTGCCCTGCAAAAAGCAAATCTGAGCAGGCAGAGGTTACTCCTTGTTATAGCTGCATTTTTACTCCTCCTAACGGTTGCCATCACCGGCTTTATTTATCGAAACAAAAAACAGAAGGAAGCCCAGATAAAAAAAGAAGCCGAACACCGCCAGGAATTATTGAAAATGGAGGCCCTGAATTCCCTTCAGCAGGAAAGGCTAAGGATATCCCGCGATTTACATGATAACATAGGCTCCTATCTCACTTATATAAAAACCAATATTGATGACCTTGCCCAAACGCCATCAACGGAGCAGGAAAACCTGGTTTCATTAAAAGAACTAACTGCCGAAACCATTTCAGAATTAAGGCGAATGGTATGGCTAATCAATAAACCTGCCGTGTTACTGGAAGAATGGATCATCCGGTTAAGGGAACATTTCAAAGGCATTCCTTTCATCAACATCCTTTCATCGGTGGAAAATTCTTCAACATCTCTCACCGCACTCGAGGCCACTATGCTTTTTCGGATCCTTCAGGAAGCAACCAACAACGCCCTGAAATATGCTCGCAGTTCAAACATCCTGATTCAAATAAAAGAAGCTGCAGATGGATTGAATATTAAGGTTTCCGATAACGGTATTGGTTTCGATCTGCAAACAACCCAACAGGGATTTGGGCTTAGCAATATGAAACAAAGGGCAAAAGAAATAAATGCAGAACTAAGTTTAGAAAGCCATCCTGGAAAAGGGACCTCAATCACCATTATGATGAACCATTAATTTATCAGATGAACTTCGTATTGCGTTAATGTATAAGGATTGATAAATTGCAGAACATAATTTAAATACCTTATGATGCCAATTCATATTGCCATAGCTGAAGACAATGATCTGGCGCTGAAATCAATCAAAAAGAAGCTTTCGGGATATAGCGATATCGTGGTTGATTTTTATTCCATAAATGGCAGGGATATGGTAGAATCCCTGATGGAAAAACCCGTTTCCATTGTTTTAATGGACATTGAAATGCCGGTTTTGGATGGCATTGCAGCCACAAAACAAATAAATGAACTGCTGCCTGAAGTAAAGGTGATTATACTAACCACCTTCGATGATGATGAAAAAATTTTCAGCTCCATACTTGCCGGCGCAACCGGTTACCTGCTAAAAGATGAATCGGGAGAAAATATTTATAACTTCATCAGGGAAACCATGAATGGCGGCGCAGCCATGTCGGCAGGCATCGCACTCAAAGCGATGCAATATATCCGTACCAGCATTGCAAAAGAATCAGGAGCTAAGGAAACTAACCTGCTATCAGCAAGAGAAATTGAAATCCTTACTCAAATAAGAGACGGACTTTCTTACAAAGAAGTTGCATATAAGCTGGGCATAAGTGAAGGTACTGTGCGCAAGCACATTGAACACATTTACCAGAAACTCCAGGTCAACAATAAAGTGAGCGCCATAAATGCAGCAACGGGAAAAAAGTGGCTTTGATGATTAGCGCTGTTCATCATTCTTCTACAGCATAATATTTACCACGCTTATATTTTATTTACATCAGGAAGGAACTGATCAGCACTGATATTTTTTTGATCAGTGAAAATCCGCGTATCCGTAAGAAAAAACATTAGCCAACTTTTGCCCGGAATAATAAAGCTTCGTTCATTTGTGAATCTTTGTAAACATGGTAGTTAAATCATTTTCCTGATTTCTTCCGGCAAAACATTTTTATATTCCATCCCACATAAAAAAGCTGCCCCATTTTACCGGGGCAGCATCAGGTGGCTGATCGATATATCCCTAAGCCGTTATCGGGCCACTATAATAGGACGGGTTACCACCCCATCCTTTTTCAACACAATCCGAACCAGGTATGCACCCGAAGGAATCCCATCTAATGAATATGCATTACCGTTAGGATAGGTTCTTATAATCTTTCCGGAAATATCAACCAGGCTCACTTCCGAAATATTGTCTTTTGAATTTACCTGGAATACAGATGTTGCTGGATTCGGATAAACCGAAACCATAACAGAGCCTTTAGAGAAATTTACAGCAACAACCTGCGAATAACTAAAGCCGCCATCCAGTTCAACCTGTTTTAACCGGTAGTAATTGATGCCTTCCGCCGGGTTGTTGTGATAAAAGCTGTAACCCGCCTCACCACCATTATTGGCCACAGCATTCCGTTCGCCAATTGCAGTAAAGTGAACAGCATCCATACTGTGTTCTACTATATACTTATTCATGTTCAGCTCAGCTGTAACCTCCCAGGAAGTTTTCACGCTTTCATTTTCAGCACGTGCATTAAAACTGAGCAGAGTTACAGGCAGAACAATATTGGTAAAATCAACTTTTACCACGGTGGTAAGGCTCCAGTCATCCAGCACCCTCACAAAAAGGTTATGAATTTGATTTGAAAAACCTGAAACATCCACGTTAAATGCGAAGTTGGTAATTTCAGTTTGGCCCGCAGGCAGCGTAACAGTATGGGCATTACCAAATCCGGGATCAGTATCCCAGAACCATTCCAGCCTTACTAAATTACCGGGATGGTGTGTTTGAACAGATTCCCGATAGAAAAGCTGTGTAGTGCTGATGCTCCACTTTCCTTCCGCATCCTGGCTGCGCACCACAAGCCGGTGCAGGCCTGTAGCCAGGCTATTAATGTCCGCATCAAAAGTAAATGTAATTGCCTCACTGGTATCAACCGGAATGTTATTACCATTCCCAAATCCGGGATCGGTATCAATAAAATATTCCGCTCTTACAATATTTGGTAAAGAATGGCTTAATACCGGTTCGTAATAAAACATTTGCGATGTGGTAAGGCTCCATTTCCCGTTCGCATCGCGGGTGCGCATATAAAACCGGTGAATGCCTGTACTTAATCCGGCAATGCTGCGGTTAAACGTAAACGTGATATCTTCACCGGCAGTTACGCCCACATTGTTTCCATTGCCAAAACCCGGATCGGTATCAATAAAATATTCCGCCTTTACAATATTTGGTATGGAATGGCTTTGTGCTTTCTCATAATAAAACATTTGAGAAGTTGTGTGGCTCCATTTCCCATTGGCATCGCGGGTGCGCATATAAAACCGGTGAATGCCTGTACTTAATCCGGCAATACTGCGGTTAAACGTAAACGTAATATCCTCACCGGCAGTAACGCCCACATTGTTTCCATTGCCAAAACCCGGATCGGTATCAATAAAATATTCCGCCTTTATAATATTTGGTATGGAATGGCTTTGTGCTTTCTCATAATAAAACATTTGAGAAGTTGTGTGGCTCCATTTCCCATTGGCATCGCGGGTGCGCATATAAAACCGGTGAATGCCCGTACTTAATCCGGCAATACTGCGGTTAAACGTAAACGTGATATCTTCACCGGCAGTTACGCCCACATTGTTTCCATTGCCAAAACCCGGATCGGTATCAATAAAATATTCCGCCTTTATA